>Ga0208246_1000025_pt1 | contig 191558 bp, 188 predicted proteins | sample RifOxyD2_FD_184039 | JGI IMG/M metagenome (GOLD analysis project Ga0208246, IMG submission 184039) | Soil microbial communities from Rifle, Colorado - Rifle Oxygen_injection D2 (SPAdes) | ecosystem: Environmental > Terrestrial > Deep subsurface > Rock core/Sediment | place: Rifle, Colorado... | reverse complement strand
TCCCTTGGGTACCAAACTAATAGTCACTAATTTAGCCAATCAAAAAACCAAAGTTGTTGAAGTTCGTTCGACCGGCCCTTTTGTTCCCGGCCGGGTGATCGACTTAAATTATTCCGCGTTTTCGGCGATCGCCGATCCGCGCGACGGGCTGATTAGAGTGAAGGTGGAGAAGGCGACGTAATTTCTAATTTAGTTATTAGACATTTTCGGAATGATTATTTTTAAAGGCGTAACCAAAAAATACCCGCCGCAAGTATACGCGGTGGACGACATCAGCCTTCATATTAAACCAGGTGAGTTTGTTTCGATTGTCGGCCAATCCGGCACCGGCAAAACAACCCTGATTAAACTTTTGATTGCCGAAGAGCGGGCAACTTGCGGCCGGATTGTTGTTGGCGGGTGGGACATTACGCACGTTAAGCAGTCGCAGCGGCCGTATCTGCGCCGTCAAATCGGCGTGATTTTTCAGGATTTTAAATTATTGCCCAAGAAGACAGCTTTCGAAAACATTGCTTTTGCTTTGGAAGTGTGCGGGAAATCAGATCAAATCATCAAGAAAACCGTGCCGCAATTACTGCGGATTGTCGGGCTCGAGGAAATGGGCAAGCGTTATCCTCGCCATCTTTCCGGAGGCGAAGCGCAGAGAGTGGCGATTGCCAGGGCGCTGGCGCACCGGCCAAAAATTATCGTGGCTGATGAGCCGACTGGCAATTTGGACGCGATTACCGGCCGCGAAATCGTCGATTTGCTCAAAAAAATCAATAATTTTGGCACGACAGTGGTTTTGGTGACGCATGATCGGGATATCGTCAATGCTCTAAAAAGGCGCGTTATTACGCTGGACGCCGGGCACGTGGTGAGCGATAAAGAAGAAGGAAGGTATGTACTTTAAATTTTCTTTTTTCATTTTTATTTTTTCATTTTAAATTTATGTTCGTTTCCATTTTTCGCGTTTTTCGCTTTGCCGGCAGAAATTTTTGGCGCAATATCTGGCTGGCGCTGGCGACAATCAGCATCATAATTTTAACTTTGATTTCCATCAGTTTCGTGGAACTTTTAAACGTGCTGACCCAGGAAGCAGTGGCCACCATCAAAGACCGGATTGATATCAGCATTTATTTTAAGCCGGAGGTCACGCCGGAAGAGGTAATTAACATCAAACGCAAGTTGGGACAGCTTGAGCAGATAAAAACCATCACTTATGTCAGCCGCGCTGATTCGCTTAAAATACTGGAGGACAAACACGGGCAGGATGTTTTGATTAAAGAGTCGCTCCAAGAGCTGGGCACTAATCCTTTAGGCGACACTTTGGTAATTAAGGCTAATGATATCGGTTACTACCCGGTGATTTTAGCGGCTTTGGAGCAGAGCCAATACAAGGGATTAATCGAGGATAAGAATTATGAGGATAATCAGGCGTTTTTGACCAAAATCAATTCTGTTACCAGCAAGGTCAAAAAAATCGGCTGGATGGTGAGCGGCGTTTTCGCGATTGTGGCGATTTTGATTGTTTTTAACACCATCAGGATTGCGATTTATACGAAAAGCGAAGAGATCGGCGTGATGAAGCTGGTCGGAGCGGATAACTGGTTTATCCGGGCGCCGTTTTTGGTGGAAGCGGTTTTGTACGCGGCTATTGGCACAGCTCTGACGATGTTGCTTTTATACCCGATTTTGGAAGTGATTGACCCATATATTTTGAGCTTTTTTGACAACGGTTTTAGCCTGGTGGCCTATTTTGTAAGCCATTTGGTGGCCTGGGTACTTTGGCATTTTGTGGGAATTTTGGTTTTAACGATCACCGCCTCGTCGCTCGCAGTTGGACGCTATTTGGATGTGTAAGGTAGCGGAGGTCAGCAAGCGCTTTGTGTTTTGTCATCCCGAGCTTGTCGAGGGATCCCTTTCTGGTTTGGTTCTGCATAGCGACAATGTACCGAATTGACTTTGCCGGTAAATTTGGTTAAGATGGGGTCTTCGCGATAAATTTTTAATATTCTTCGGGGATCGTCTAACGGTAGGACAGCGGCCTTTGAAGCCGTCAGTCTTGGTTCGAATCCAAGTCCCCGAGCCACGTCGTTCGCGAGCGACGTGGCGAGCCAAGTCGCTCGCGAACGATCAGGTATAAACCACGTCACTCGAGAGCGACGTGGTAAACACAATTAATAAAAAATATGCATCCAATAGAAGATTTATCCAAAGAACATGGTCTTATCAAATTAATGCTCCGCATTCTGGAAAGTATGAATGATAAAATTACCAATGGGCAACCAGTTGCTGTCGAAGACATAATTAGCGGGGTTACTTTTCTTAAGGAGTTCGCGGATAAATGCCATCATGGCAAGGAGGAGAACTTGTTGTTTCCAATAATGAAAAAAGATGGTATTAAGAAAGAGGTTGAGCTAATTGACATTTTGGTGGCTGAGCATGTCCAAGGCAGGGGCTATGTTAGGAATATGGTTGAGGCGATCGATAAAAAAGAAAAAAGCGGGAAAGAGTTTGCGGACGTTTTTGTATCCAATTCAAAGAATTACGTTGCTCTTTTGGATCAGCATATTAATAAAGAGAATACGATTCTATTTTTCGAAGCCAGACAGTCCTTATCCGAAAGCCAGTTAAAAGAATTGGAAGGGGGATTTGAAAACTTTGAAAAAAATATAATTGGGGCCGGAAGACATAAAGAACTTCACGGTATAATCCATAAGTTAGAAGGAATCTATCTATAAACAGAATAGGGAGTGCCAACTCTGGCATAAAAATCGGCTTTAAGGCCTGATTTTTTGTTTCGGCATGCGTGATTGCAAGTACTTTTTTTTGGTGGTATGATTTTGGTAGGTTTGGTCAGCTAAAATTGAAATATAATATGAACAAAATAAATAACAGTCTAGTAGACAGTACAAAAATTTCCCTTCGGAAGATTGGATAGAAAAACGGATGCGTGGGATTGCTATTCGAGAAGAACTAACAGACGAGTGGCAAAAGCGAGGTGCCAAAGAGCAAAAAGATTATGAGATTTTAACGGCGGAAATTTCCAAGGCGACTTTTGGGGTTACGCCAAGGCTGGCGGCGATATTGCCGGCGGGGCGAGAAAGAAACTGGAAGAACGGCTCGGCAGATCTGTTGTAACAAAAAAGAATTTTCTCCCTCGACGACAGTGAGTCTCAAAAACACGAAGTATTGCGCAGACAATTAAAAAAAATAAAAAACATTTCGACGTATGAAGAAAAAATCAAAAAACAAAGCAATCGCAATTTTTGCAGGGGCGCAAATACGGCGCCACTGGGATGCGGAAAAGGAACTTTGGTATTTTTCGGTTGTTGATGTGGTTAGAGTTTTAATTGGAAGTGCTGCCCCAAGGAAATACTGGAATAAATTAGCGCAGCGTTTAAAAAAAGAAGGCAGTGAGTCGGTGACAAAATGTCACCAACTGAAATTTGTGGCTAAAGACGGCAAATTTTACTCCTCTGATGCCGCTGATACAGAAACAATGCTTCGCCTCATCCAATCAATCCCATCGCCTAAAGCCGAGCCGTTCAAGCTTTGGCTGGCGCGTGTGGGTTACGAAAGAATTCAGGAAACAACTGATCCGGAAAAATCAATCAATCGAGGAAGAATCAATTGGCAAAGAATGGGACGAAGTGCAAAATGGATTCAGCAAAGAATGATGGGGCAGGAAATTAGAAATAAGCTGACTGATTATTGGAAGGATAACGAAGTAAAACAACAGGCCGAGTATGCTATTTTAACAAATATTATCCATCAAGAATGGAGTGATTTGTCGGTTAAAGAGCATAAAAGTTTAAAAAAATTAAAGGAGCAGAATTTGCGCGATCATATGACAGACGCGGAATTGGTTTTCACGGCTTTAGCAGAACTTTCTACCCGTCAGATTGCCGAAACTATGCAAACAAAGGGGTTGGAAGAAAATAAAACGCCAGCCAGAAAAGGCGGTCGCATTGCTAAAAACGCGCGTTTGGAATTGGAAAACAAGACTGGTAAAAAAATAATCAGCGCAGATAATTTTTTGCCAGCCTCAAAAAGCGTTAAATTAAAAGCGAAAAATAATTTACTCCGTTAACAAAAAAAGGGCACCGCAAGGATGAAACCTTGAAAGGCGACCTTTTCATTCGTGATGCTTACAATATGGCAAAGAAAGTCGGTAAAAGTCAATAGTTCTTTTTGGGGAGTCTATTACACTATGGACACATACAATTGGTACGCGCAACTTATTAAGCCCTCATGGGCGCCGCCAGCCTGGCTTTTTGGGCCGGCATGGACAGTGCTTTATATTCTAATCGCCATCTCGTTTGGCAAAGTTTTTTTGCTGGCATGGCAAAAAAAAATTGCATTCAAAACTGCTCTGCCGTTTGCCCTTAATTTGATTTTTAACTTTGCGTTTTCGCCTTTACAGTTTCGGCTACAGAATAATATTTTAGCGGCGATTGACGTGCTTTTTGTCATGGCAACGCTGATTTGGGCGATGCGCGCAATTTACCCGCACGCGCGCTGGATTACTTATATCCAAATTCCGTACTTGCTTTGGGTTTCGTTCGCGACGGTATTACAGCTGACTGTTACTTATCTAAATAGATAGAGTCAATCAGCGTCTCAGAGGAATTTTTGGCATTTTTTTGATTGTTTGACGAAGAGTCAATTTTTTTTTAAGTCTTGTCAAAATTCTTAAAAGGGTGTAGAGTTTTATGTTTCGCCCTTGACAAAGATCATTTTTTATCCTATTTTTAGGTTACTGCTATTTTTATTAAGTTAATATCTATGATCAGGCAATGACCAAAATTTAGGCGAGTGCTTTTTATTGACTCATTGCCAATAATATGTTATTATTCCAACCATGGAAGACGCAAAATTAATCAAACAATCAAATAGTAAAAAAACAGCTTGTATTAGCCAAGAAGAGGGTGGTAAAGCAAAATCTTCTCCCTCTGATTTGACTGAGTGTCTTTTAACTTGTTTAAATCAGCGGGAACAGGATGTTTTAAAACGGCGTTATGCTTTGCATGGCGGTCGTAAAGAAACGCTCGAAGCCATCGGCGAAAATTACCAAATTACTCGCGAGCGAGTGCGCCAGATTGAACGAGCGAGTTTAAGTAAAATTAAAAAATTAGTGGATTATCGCAATGTGCTGAAAGATTTAGTTGACGAAATCGACCGTTTGCTCGCCAGGTTCGGCGGCATCATCGGGCATGATCATTTGGTCGAAGAGCTGGCGCGTCTGGCAGAAGTTAATCAAAACGACCAAACAGTTTTAAGCAAAGAGCGAAATCATTTATTTTTCCTGCTTGAGCAATTTGTGTCTGACATTTTTCATTTTCATGGCGAGGGCGAAGATCATAATCAAGGCTGGAGTAAGGACAAGGATATTATTAAACCGGTGAAACAAATTTTAGAACGGATCGAAGATTTTTTAGCTAAGCACGCTAAACCGATTACCCACGAAGAAATAGCCACGGCGGTGCGGGAGCCGGAGGATTCCGTTTATTCTTATTTAAATTTAAGCAATCGAATTAAAAAAAATGCGTTTGGCCTTTGGGGCATGTCCCGCTGGCCGGCAATAAATCCTAAACGGATGGCTGACCGCATTTACCTGGTGTTGACCAAATACGCGAAACCGATGCATTATCGGGATATCGCCGGTCACATCGAACAGCATTACGGCCGCAAAACTCATCCGCCAACGGTTCATAACGAGTTAATCGCCGACGACCGATTCGTGTTGGTCGGGCGGGGAATCTACGCCCTGAAAGAATGGGGTTATGTTTCCGGCACCGTGCGTGAGGTAGTTGAATCGGTTTTGGCGAAAAGCGCCGCGCCTTTAACGCGCGAAGAAATTATTGAGGCAGTGCAAAAGCAGAGGCTGGTTGCCCGTTCCACTATTTTACTCGCCCTTAACAACAACTCCCACATCAAACGCGCCGCTCAAGATCGTTACACTGTCGATAAAACAAACAATTAAAAATTAAATTCATCGTTTACAAAAGCGCCCTCTATTATCACCGTGTTTCCGCTATTTAGTCTCCAATTTTGGCAGACTCTACATTTTAATAATCTTTTTATTTTAGCGGGAGAATTGCTGTTGGCCGGAGGGTGGTTTTTTATTTTCTGGCAACTTTGGCCGGCGATTAAAGAGGATTGGATTAACTGGCGGCAATCAATTTTTGCCAGGGGAAATCCATTTGTCGTAATGGAACTGGCAGTTCCCAGCCGTAATGTCCGGCATATCGAAGCGATCGAGCAAACTTTCGCCCAGATTCACGGCCTGCGGCGGCAGGCGACTTGGTGGGAAATTTGGTGGAAAGGCCAATACGTGCTTAAAGTAACTTTAGAAATCGTTAGTTTTGAAGGGCGGATTAAATTTTATATTACCTCCACTTTTAAACATAAGCATTTAATAGAGCATGCGCTTTATGCCCAGTATCCGGATTTAGAAATTAAATATCTGCGCCCGGAAGAAGATTTTATTCATATCTTTCCGGATAAGATGCCGCATCCGGAGTTTGACATGCTGGGCACGGAATATGTCGCCAGCCGGCCGCCATATTTTCCCCTTAAAACCTATCGGGAATATATCGATAAAAAAACCGGCGAGTATCTTGACCCCCTACGCCACTTGTGGGAATTGTTTAATAATTTGCGGGAAGGGGAATATATGTGGTATCAGCTGGTTTTAGTGCCGGAGTTTGAGAGATGGTCGCTCGAACAGCGTAAGCATGTGGACATTTTAACCGGTAAAAAAAAGGGCGCTCACCATCACGGAAAAAGTATTTTAGGAATATTTGGTGATCAGCTGTCCAGCATTTTTTGGTATATTTTGCTTTTGCCCTGGAATATTTTAAAGGAGGTTTTTCGGCAGTTGACCGGCGGGACGGTTAAGATTGCCAGTGACCAAGTAACCAAGAACACGCTGGGCGAGGTCGGACGCCAGTTTAAAGGTACTGCTCGAGAAACTGGGCGCCAGATTTACTGTTTACACGAAGCTTTTTTAAGCCAGTTCCGCAAGAGAAAACCTAAATCGCCGGCCAGCAATGCTGTTGCTCCACCTTCTTGGGGACCGATAAATATAGAAAACAAGATTAGTTTTGATCCGGCGATTAATGTCAACGCGCCGGGAGTGAGTTTCCCATCCGATTATTTGTTTATGACGGAACGGCAAAAGCAGGTGATTGATGCGGTTGAGCGCAAATTGTCCCAGCCTGCTTTTAAAGTGTGTATGCGGGTTCTGTACTTCGCGAAAAAGCCGGTTTTTTCCAAGTTTCGTTTTTGGTCCGAGTCCCACGGAGCTTTTAAGCACTTTAATGATTTGGAAATGAATTATTTAAATCGCGGTTTTTGGAGCAGAACTACGGCTGATTATTTTTTCGCTAAAAAACGGAAAATTTTTCGGCAAAATGCGATCATCGCCAATACTAAAAGCCGTGACTGGTATGCCGGAGACGATTGGAATTACTTTAGCGTCGAAGAAGTCGCTTCGCTTTGGCATTTTCCGCACCAGCATGATTTGCTGGCGAACATCCAAACCGCCCAAACCCCGGTCGCCCCGCCCCCGAACTCTCGGGGCGTGCGTGCCGGTTTCCGCCGTGAACGGTTGCTGGAAGTTGAGGTGGGCTCGGTTCCCAGCAATTTACCGGTGGAGGAATATGAATATTATAATTATAAGTAAAATAAATTAAATTAAGATGGAAACCCAAAAACCTTTTTACAACCGTGACGTTACAGTCTTTGCCGAAACAAATTTTCGCGATCAGCGGAAGACTTTTGGCGTTAAGCGCGCGGACCGCCGGCGCCACATGTACATTATCGGTAAGACGGGTATGGGCAAGGCAAGCATGCTGGAGCATATGATTGTTCAGGACATTAAGCGGAGCGAAGGTTTGTGCGTAATCGATACGCAAGGTTTGCTGGTGGAGGAATTGCTGTATTATATTCCCAGCCACCGTTTAAAAGACGTGATTTACGTTAATCCGGCGGATATTGATTATCCGGTGGCGTTTAATTTGCTGGAGACGAGCGATGATTTGCAAGCGCAAACCGAGTTAGTGCAGGGGCTGATTAATATTTTTAAAGATTTATGGGTCGATATTTGGGGTCCGCGTTTGGAATATGTTTTAAAAAATTCACTAATAACTTTGTTAGCCGACGAAAACAACACGCTGTTGCATATCCTCCTTTTGTTGACTGATGCGGATTTTCGCCGCCGGCTTTTGGCAAAAGTTACTGATCAGGTGATTCTGGATTTTTGGTTAAAAGAGTATCAGGAATCACCGGAAAGGTTTGATAGTGCCGCTATCCTGCCGATCAGGGATAAAATTGGGCAAATAGTGAGCACATCACTGCTGCGAAATATTATCGGCCAAGCCAAGACCGGCTTTAATTTTGAGGATATCATCGCCGAAAAGAAAATTGTAATTTTGGTGCTCAATAAATCAAAAATTGGCGACGAAGCCGCGCGTTTGCTGGGATCAGTTTTTACTTTAAAATTGATGTTGGCGGCCAAAAAAATGCAACAACCCGGCCGCGAGTCGGCGGATGTTTATTTTTATTTATATGATTTTCAAAATTATAGCCCGGCATTATTTAACGAATTGATTACTAGCCCTAATTTCGGCCTTAATTTAATTTTATGCAATCAATATTTGGAGCAAGTGCCGGAGTTGGTGCAGAGGGATATTTTTGGCAATTTTGGCACGATCGTGGCATTTCGCGTGGGTTCGAGTGATGCCGTGAAGCTTGCAGAGGTGATGAAGTTGGGAATGAATCCAGAGGATTTGATGAAACTTAATAAATATAACATTATGCTCACCCTTTCGATTGACGGTGAGACGTCGGCGCCGTTTACAGCCGTTACTTTAGAGCCGTTACCGGTGGCTGGACTTAAAGATAACGTTATTGCTTACAGCCGGGAGCGCTATTCCCATCGGCGCGAAGAAGCCGAAGAATCAATCCGGCAAAGTTTGCATATTTATCCGACCAAAAATTATGCTGAAGCTCCGATTTTTGTCGAACCGGAAATATCTCCAGCCAACATCGATTATCCGGCGGTAGATGCGCCAAGTGCCGAGAACTCGGTGCAGGATAAGAGTGAGTCCGACAATAATTACACGGCCGAGGCGTTGGCGGCTTTTCGGGATAAGTTTGCGCAAATAATTGAGCCTACTAACGAAATGGCAGACCTGTCAATTATTAATTTGAGCGCATCTAAACCAACACTAGTTGAGGAAACTAAGCCACAGAGCAAGGCAGTGTCCCCAGGTGAGGAAGTGACGTTTAATTAAAAGGTTTTTTTAAAGCGGTTTTTTTATCATTGACCACTTGGCAACAATTTGGTATTTTTAATATACTAACCTTCTAAAAAAGCAACTGTTTAAATTGAGGTGAAAAGGACGTGCTGTGTCCAGATTCTTTTTTTAGGCAGTGTTTCGTGGCATCATTTTATGTTAAATAATTCGCGGAATAATTTTTTAATTATCAGTTTGGTAGCGATGATTTTTTTTGTCTTTGGAGTCGGCATCGGACAAAACGTACAGCTTATCCGGCCGAGTGTGGCGCCGGAGTCAACGGCTGACCTCAGTAACCCGCTTTGCCCGGCCGGGTTGCCGGAATTTGTCGATCCGACGCAGGTTGATTTTAACTTGTTTTGGGATGTCTGGGCTTCTTTGGAAGACCGTTATTACAAGCGTTCTGACATTAAAGATCAGGAACTTTTTTACGGGGCGATTAGAGGAATGGTCGCTTCTTTGCATGATCCTTATACTGTTTACTTTGAGCCGAAAGCGGCTGAGGAGTTTAACAAAGAGCTTGAAGGTAAATTCGAAGGCATTGGCGCGGAGATCGGCATCAAGCAAGATCGGTTAACGATTATCGCGCCCCTGCCTGGTTCGCCGGCCGAGCAAGCCGGTCTTTTGCCGGGGGATAAAATATTGTCGATCGACGATTTTGATACCACCAATATTTTTGTCGATGAAGCGGTGGACCGTATTCGCGGCACCAAGGGCACTACTGTTACGCTGACTATTTTCCGCAAAGGCGACAGCGCCACAATGGAAAAGTCCATTCGCCGCGACGAAATTGTCGTTAATACCATCAGCTGGAAATTCGTCGGCAGTAAAAAAGATCTGGCCTATTTGAGGGTTTATAGTTTTGATCAAGATACAGCGAATGATTTTCGGGATGCCGTCACCAAGATATTGCGCCAATCGCCCAAAGGTTTGATTGTGGACTTGCGCGCCAATCCAGGCGGTTTTCTGGATGTTGCCGTTAAGATGGCCAGTTTTTGGATCGCCCCTCAAGCCACTGCCGGGCCAGGGCTTAAGCCCGGCGTAATAGTGCAAGAACGGTTTTCCGACGGGCGAGTTCAATATTATCAAGCAGAAGGCCGCCCGAAATTTGATAAAATCAAAACAATTGTGCTCGTCAACGAGGGTTCGGCCTCAGCCTCGGAAATTTTGGCCGGCGCGCTTCAAGATTATGGTTTGGGCGTGACGGTAGGCGAGAAAACATTCGGCAAGGGGTCAGTGCAGGATTACTCGCCATTGCCAGACGGCTCTGCTTTAAAAATAACGGTGGCTGAGTGGTTAACGCCTAAAGGCATTTCGATTAACGAGGCTGGTATTAATCCGCAGGTCGAGGTTAAAATGATCAGTGATGACGTTAATCAGGATCGTGACCCGCAATTGGACAAGGCCATTCAACTGTTGGAATAATTTTTTAAAAGTTTAAAAAGTAACCTCATAAATATGAAAATGCTATCGTTAAAAATTCACGGCAATGTACACGGTGTTTTCTACCGGCACGCGGTTTGGGAGAAAGCCAAGGAATTAAATTTGCGGGGCTATGTTAAAAATATGCCGGATAAAACCGTGGAGGTCAAAGCCGTTGGCGAACCGGAAATTTTGGAGGATCTGCTGGAGTATTGCCGAAAAAATCCCGGACTGTCCCAAGTCGAAGACATAGAAGCAATTTGGGATGAACGCGACCCGCAGTCTTTTGCCAAAGAATTTGATGATTTTAAAGTATTGCATCAATAATTGTGTTTGTTGAATTTTTATATGTCCAAAACAGACAACAAAAATGCTCTCACCAAGCGGAGCGATGATTATTCCCAGTGGTATTTAGACGTGATCGCGGCGGCTGATTTGGCTGAACACTCGCCGGTTAAAGGCTGTATGGTAATCAAGCCGTACGGTTACGCGATTTGGGAGAACATTCAGAAAGTCCTTGATCAAAAAATAAAAGCGACCGGGCACCAGAACGCTTATTTTCCGTTATTCGTGCCTAAGTCTTTTTTGAGCCGCGAAGCCAGCCACGTTAAAGGTTTTGCCAAAGAATGCGCAGTCGTTACGCATCATCGTTTGATTAATGATCCCGCCAGTGATGGCGTTATGGTTGATCCGGCGGCCAAATTGGAGGAAGAGCTGGTGGTCCGGCCGACATCGGAAACCATTATTTACGCAATGTATTCCAAATGGATAAAATCCTGGCGTGATTTGCCGCTCCTTATCAACCAATGGGCGAATATCGTTCGCTGGGAAATGCGCACTCGGCTTTTTTTGCGGACAACTGAATTTTTGTGGCAGGAAGGGCACACCGTTCATGCGACTGAGCAGGAGGCAGAAGACGAAGCGCGGAAAATTTTAGATTTATACAAAGGTTTTACGGAAGAGTACTTGGCGATGCCGGTAATTCAAGGCCAAAAAAGCGAAAGCGAAAAATTCGCCGGCGCTTTACGTACCTACTGCATCGAAGCGATGATGCAGGACGGCCGGGCGCTCCAGGCAGGCACTTCGCACCATTTGGGACAGAATTTCGCCAAAGCTTTTAATATCCAATTTACAGATCAAGATGGAACTCTTAAATACGCCTGGCAAACCAGTTGGGGAGTAAGCACCCGTTTAATCGGGGCTTTAATTATGTGCCACAGCGATGATAAAGGCCTAGTGTTACCGCCGGAGATTGCGCCAATAAAAGTAGTTATTGTGCCGATTGGAAAAACCCAGGAAGAAAAAAAATTGGTCGAAGACAAAATCGGCGAACTATTGATTGGGTTTAAAAGCGTGGATCCGGATTTTGACGCGCGCCGCGTTTATGATCGGCGCGAAGATTTAACGCCCGGTTACAAATTCAACGAATGGGAGAAAAAAGGCGTGCCGATTAGAATTGAAATCGGACCAAAAGACGTGGCCGCGAATCAATTGGTTGCGGTTTATCGCGATAACGGCGAAAAAGAGGCAATCTCGCTGGCTGGCAACTGGGTTGCGCTACTTAAAAAAAGGCTGGATGACATTCAACAACGGTTATTTGAACGCGCCAAAGCGCGGCTCAATGAAGACAGTTATCGCTTTGATGATTACGATAAATTCAAATCCCAGCTGGCCGAGAACCCGGGTTTTATTTACAGCCACTGGTGCGGCAGTGATAAATGCGAAGCCGAAATAGCCGCTGAAACTAAAGCAACCATTTGCTGTATTCCTTTTGACACCGCGGCTGAGACAGGGAAGTGCATTAAATGCAACAGTAGTTCCCAGAAGCGGGTGATTTTTGCAAAAGCGTATTAGTAAAAAAAATTTTAAATTTTAAATTTTAAATTTTAATTCAAGTCTTAATGTTAAATTTTAAAATTTTGAAACTGATTAAAATGTGATTTTCTGTCTCTGCTTTAAAATTTAACATTCTGGTTTTAAAATTGATTTAAAATTTAGAATTTAAAATTAATGATTTGTATTTCCGCGGGCTCCTTATTTGTTATCGGCCGGGAATAACAAAGCAAGTTTGATTTTCCAATGAAAATATATACCATCATTCCGGCATATAACGAATCCTCCACCATCGAGTCGGTTATTCGTGATGTCCACGAGTATTGTCATGAAATTGTGGTGGTTGATGACGGATCCACTGATAACACCACAAAACTCGCTGCCCAAGCGGGTGCTGTGGTATTGCATCACATCGTTAACCGCGGACAGGGCGCGGCCTTGCAAACCGGGATTTCTTATGCCTTGAGGCAGGGGGCAGAAGCAATCGTCACTTTTGACGCTGATGGACAACACCGGGCCGAAGACATCAATGTGCTTATTAAACCCATTCAAGAAAAACGGCTAGATGTGGTGCTGGGGTCAAGGTTTCTAATTTTCAATTTTCCCTCCAAGAAGGCGGGCAGGCAATTTTCAATTTTCAAACAAATAGGAGGTGTCATTCCTGCGAAAGCAGGAATCCAGACTATTAATATAGATTCCCCCGAGGGGCATCGGGGGAATGACAGACAGGCCATGCCATGGTCGCGATATCTTATTTTAAAACTCGCGCTTTTGCATCAACGGTTTTTTGCCGGTTTAAAAGTTACCGACACTAACTGCGGCTTGCGCGCGTTTAGCCGGCGAGCGGCGCAAAAAATTAACATCACTTCTGACCGGATGGCGCACGCGTCGCAAATTTTGGAAGAGATCGGCCGGTTGGGACTAACTTACCAAGAAGTGCCGGTTAACATCAAATACACAACTTATTCCCGCGCCAAAGGGCAAAAGAATTTAAAGGGGGCGGTGCAGATTTTGTACGAGATTTTTATCGGCAGAATGATGTCGGATTTAAAGTCAAAAAAAAGGTAGACGACGTTAAAAGTGTCATTCCGAGTTTTAGCGAGGCCAGCCAGAGGCTGATCACCCTCTGGGTGAAATCCCTTTCTTCAATAATCGCTAAAATAAGAGATCCCTCGACAAGCTCGGGATGACAAAATAATATTTTACCAGTTTTTGGATAGCCTCGATATCTCAAATTAGTTTGTGAACCATGTCCCCAATTCAGATAATTTTAATCGGCATAATCGCCGTAATAATCGTCAAAATTTTACAAAAGTACAAAAGCTCCGCTATTTCGATTCGCGAGTTTTTTTTGTGGGTGGCGTTTTGGCTGATCGTGGCGGTTCTGGTTATTTTTCCCAATGCCACGCAGACCGTGGCCAATTGGGTGGGCATCACTAGGGGAGTTGATTTGATTGTTTATTTGAGCGTGATTGTTTTGTATTTCTCTCTGTTTTATATTTTAGTGCGGTTGGAACGGCTGGAGCGCGATATTACAAAAATTGTGCGAAAAATGGCACTGAAGGAAGAAAATGATAAATCCAATAGACAAAATAACCAAGAAACAATAACCAAGTGTCCCCGCCCGCCTTGCTTCGCAACGCGAAGCGGGCAGGCAAACAATAACCAATTTTCAAATAATCAATAATCAAATTATTTGGTTATTCAGTCATTGTTTATTGTAATTTGTTTGGATACTTGTATCTTGGTAATTGGTTATTCGCTAAAGTTAATCAAAAATTGAAAATTGCCCTAATTTATGTTCAGAGTTGCTCTTATTCTCGTCAACTACAACGGTCTAAAATACCTGCCAGATTTATTTGCCTCGATAGCCCAGCTTGATTACCCGCGCGATCAAGCTGATATTTTTTTTGTGGACAATTCGTCTTCTGATGGGTCGCTCGCCTGGGCGAGGGATAACGCGGATCAATTAAACCGCCGCGTAAATTTTATCGCTAGTGAAAAAAATTTGGGTTTTGCTGGCGGGAATAATTTAGCTTTGCGGCAAATTTTGGAATCAAATAATTACGAATACGCGGTAATGTTAAATATTGATACAGTCACGGACGCAAAATTTTTATCAGAACTCGTCAAAAAAGTCGAGGCCGACCTAAAAATCGGGGCAGTGCAGTCGTTAATTTTGCTTCATGATGACCCTAAATTAATCAACACTAGCGGTAATGCCTTACACTATCTTGGCTTTGGTTGGGCAGGAAATTATCAAAAAGAAATTAAGGCTGTCATTCCGAGCGAAAGTCGAGGCCAGCCAGAGGCTGATCACCCTTTGGGTGAAATCTCTCTTGGTTTGGGCCTGCCGGCAGGCAGGGATCCCTCCATTACACTCGCTGGTGCTCGTTTCAGTCGGGATGACAGTCACGAAGTCGGCTACTGTTCTGGTGCCGCGGTTTTATATCGCATCGACATTTTGCGTCAGATCGGTCTGCTCGACGAAAAATTTTTTATGTACCACGAAGATTTGGAATTGGGTTGGAGAATCAGGCTGGCTGGCTGCAAAAATGTTTTAGCGCCAGAGTCAATCGTTTATCATAAATATCAATTCTCGCGGCATAAAAAAAAGTGGTTTTGGACCGAACGCAATCGGCTGTTAGTTTATTTTTCGCTGTACCGCTGGCAGACCTTGCTTATTTTAGCGCCGGTTTTTTTGTTCGTTGAGCTGGGAATGCTGGCGTATAGCTTGATCGGTGGCTGGTTTTGGTATAAACTCCGCTCGTACATTGAGGTACTGCTGTCAATTAACTATATAATAGATAAACGCCGTCGAATCAGGCGGTTGCGTCAGGTTGGCGATCAGATGATTTTTCGGCAAATGACAGGCAAGTTTGATTTTGCGGAAATCAAAAATCCGGTTATCACTTACATTGTCAATCCAATTTTGCTCATCTATTTTTGGCTGGCGCGGGTGTTGGTTAGATGGTAGGGGAGTAAAAAAAAGAAAACATCAAATTCAGGAATTTATAAATACGCAAGAATCTGATGTTTTCGCGGGATGCGATATTGGAAAGTGATGGTCAATTGATTGACAGTCACTGGTTCACAACGCTAGGATCTAGGGTGCCTACGGAGACGGATCGTCACAGTCGAATTGTCCTCGCTACGACTCTCCGGTCGCCAACTGCCTATATTTGGATGTTGTTTGTTGATCTCTTTTAAGATCGTTTCTGATGTCCCATTCGCAAGGTGTTCCGGCACATAATAGTGGACTGTGTCGCCGGGCTTGAAATAGTAATCATCTGCTAATTGCAGAAGTTCCCTTGTATTTTCGGCAGTTAGCTTAACGATTAGCTCAGTCTGATTTACTGTTTCAACCTTCATCTGTTTTCACCTCCTTTCGAAAACAGAACGTTAAAAAGTAACTGGTTTATTAATTTATGCCATGATTTTTGCACTTTTTTCACTAATTGTCAATATCGGGCTGGTAGCTAACATACTCTGGGTAAAATCAGTAATTTTAGGGTTTATTAGTTTGTTTTTATATTTGGCATTCAATGGTTATTTGGCTGGGAAAATCGCCGGCCGTTGGATTCCGTTCCCTTGTAGCTGGACTAAGTGGCTAACTGGCGTATTTTTGGTTTTTAGTTTAGTTTCATTTTCCTTGGGCGTGGTGATCGTGTTTTATCAATATAATCTGGTGATTTTGTCGACGGTTGTGTTGGCAGTCAGCGCAGGATTATTTTTAGCTTGCCGGCGTAATTTAGGCGTCATTTTTTCAGTAAAGCAGTTCGTCAATTCACTCAAACGACGATTTCTAGCAAATACTAATGTTCTCAATTATCAATCTAATCGCACTCCAGTTTACATTGCCCTGGTTTTACTTTTTATCGTCGGATTTTTGACGCTTGTCGCTTCCAACGCCGCTGACAAGTTTATCACCGCTCCTTGGCAGGCTTTGCCAGCCCAATTCGCCTGGGTTATTTTTTTCTTGTCGGTGATTATTATTGGGCTAATTTTTTTCCGGCCGAGCAAATACTTGCTGATACCAATCATTTTATTTTCCTTGCTACAGCATTTTTACCTTCCGGCCGTGTACCGCCTGCCTTATGGCCTGGATGATTGGCGGCATATTGGAATGATGGAAACTATCAGGCAAGAGGGGAACATCAAACCATTTGGCTTGGCGGAAACCTTTGTTAGCCCTAAGCTTTCATACTCCAGCTTTTGGGGGTCAGCGCTTTTTTTACGGGAATCTCTAAATATTGATTTTGTGCCTCTAACCGTTTGGTGGCAGCCACTGTTTTTCTCTTTCTTTTTGCCCCTACTTTTATATTTGGTCGGTAGGGGAATAAAAACTGTTGTCATTTCAAAGAGCCCGAGTTACCAAAGGGATTCCTCCACTTCCCATTCGACTCTGCTCAGGGTCGGTCGGAATGACAAGTGGTTCCCACTATTGGTTGCTTTTCTGCCGGCGCTTTTTTATCCGCTGCAACTTTACGGCGCAATTTCCCTGCCGGTCGCCTCAAGCTTTTTATTTTTCATTTTTTTCCTGCTGACAGTTTTAACTTGGGTCAACCGGCCGTCAAGACAATTAAAATTATTGATTGTTTTTGAATTTTGTCTTTTGTTTTTCGGCTATGTGATTTATTGGTTGATCGCCGCGTTGATCACCGGTTTTTTGATTATTCATCGCTTAACAGCCAATTATCAAAAATCAGTTAAGCAAAAATTGATCCGGCTGGGCTATCTTTTGGCGAGCGTCTGGCTTATTCCAATCGTCAGTTTATGGGCCAGCCCGAATGCCCGTTTTGATATTTTAACGACCGGAATGGATTATTTTAGCGATTTTTGGAGCCATAACTTGCAGTATTTGCTGGGTTTTAAAATGATCGGCTCGCCACGGCCGCAAGCCGGCAATTTAATCTGGCATGATATGCATCAGATTTTTGTAAATTTGCCGCCGTTTAACTGGCAATATTTTGATACCGCGCTTCTCGTCATTTTGATTGTTTTGATTCTGATTGGTCTTAAACAATTATTGATGTCAGATACTCCTACTAATAAATTAAGCATCATCAAGTCGCTGATAGTTTATCTCTTTTTCGTCAGCATCGGCAGTATTTTTCTGGACCGGTATTATTTTGGTGGAGTGCATTTGTTGACCGAGAGGCTGGATTTAATAGTCGATCTTATTTTGTTATTAGTGTTGTTATTTGGGATAGAGTATGTAATTTCTAATTTCAAATTTCTAATTTCTAAACAAATTCCAAATTCAAATATCCAAAATTCAAAACGGTTTGGGAAACAGAATTTATTTCAAATTTTAATTATTTTATTTTTCGCTTTTACCATTACTTCTACATTTATCTCCGGCCCGGTTTACGGCCGGGCAGTGCGTGGGCATTACGAGGCGGCGAGCTGGCTGAATCAAGATATGATTTTAAACAGCCGGCAGAATTATTGCGTTTTGTCCGAGCAATTTGCCTTGGCCGCTCTGGACGCAGTTTCCGGCGGTCGTGTGGCCAACGGCAATTTCCCGATGCAGTACGGCTATCTGGAGGAAAGCGGCAAGCTCTTTGTGAATTTATTTTCCCATCCAAATTTGTACTGGCTAGCTAAGGCGGACGCGCTGGCTAAAAGCCCGGGCTGTTACTTATTGATCGATTCTCGTTTTCTCGCGGACTGGAATACGCAACAGCTCCGCTGGCTGTTGGGGCGCGAAGTTTATCGGGTTGACGGTGTTTACGTTTGGCGATATGATGGTGGAGAGCGATTTTAATTTTTTATTCTATGATTAGCCAAGAGTATCAAAAAAAAGCCACTAAACAAGATTATTCAAAAAAAACCGAAATTGACGGCGTCAAAATTATCGATTTGCCGTATTTTATTGATGACGGCGGCGGTTTTTGCGAGCTGGCGCGCTTAGTCAGCCCAGCTGGCATCAAAGACTATTTTCCGGAGTTTGAGACCAAACAAGTAAATTGGTCTTATCTTGAGCCTGGTGTAATTAAAGCCGGGCATTTGCACGAGTCGCAAGAAGACATCTGGTTTGTGCCGCCGACTGACCGCTTGATTGTCGGTTTGTTGGATGTCCGCGAAAAATCAAAAACCTTGGGCAATAAAATGCGCTTGGTGCTGGGCGCCTGCAAAGCGCGCCTCTTATATGTGCCGCGCGGCGTGGTTCACGGGTGCGCTAATCCTTATAACCGGCCGATGACGGTTATCTATTTGGTCAATCAGTACTGGGATGGATCAGACGAACTGCGGATTCCTGATCAAGAATTCGGCGAAGGATTTTGGGAAATTCAAAAAGGGTGAACCTTTGTGAAACCTGTCATCCCCGCGAAAGCGGGGATCCATGGCAACAACTATAGTGATCTGGATTCCCGCTTTCGCGGGAATGACAAGCTAAGTTTATTCCGTGTAAGTAAATTTATTTCATGGCATTAGAAAAATGTAAAAAAATTTTGATTACCGGCGGGGCTGGCTTTATGGGCAGCAATTTTATCCGTTATTTGCTGGCTAAATATAAAGATTATCAAATAGTCAATTTAGACAAACTAACTTATGCCGGCAATTTGGATAACTTAGTTGATTTGGCTCAAAACCAGCGCTATAAATTTGTTAAAGGCGATATCACTGACGAGAAAATAGTCGATCGTCTTATTAAGCGCGAGAAAATTGACGTAATTTGTAATTTCGCGGCAGAATCTCACGTCGACCGCTCGATTTTAGGCCCGCGGGAGTTTGTAACGACTGACGTGATTGGTGTATTAAATCTTTTGGAGGCAGGGCGAGAGCATCAAATTAAGCGTTTTATTCAAATCAGCACCGACGAAGTTTATGGCGCAGTCGAGAGCGGCACGACCTCCGAGTCAGCTCCGTTTCGCCCACGCAGTCCGTACGCGGCCTCCAAAGCCGGCGGCGATCATTTAGTTTTGGCCTATTATCATACTTATAATCTCCCGGTGGTGCGCGTCCATTCCTGCAATTTCTACGGGCCGTATCAATATCCGGAAAAGTTTATTCCGCTTTTTATCACCAATTTTTTGGAAGGCAAGTCAGTGCCGCTTTATGGGGCCGGTACCCAAGTGCGAGAATGGATTTTTACCCAGGATTTTTGCCGGGCGCTGGATTTAGTGATGCACAAGGGATCAGATGGCGAAGTTTACAACATCGGTACTGGTTATCGTCGAACTAATATAGAAGTCGCAAAAGCGCTCGCCAAATTGTCGTGCGTTTCAGAAAACTTAATCACCAAAGTTACCGATCGGCCAGGACATGATGTCCGTTACGCGTTAAACGCTGTCAAAATCAAAAAGCTCGGGTTTAAACCAAAATACAGTTTTTTGGACGGCTTGCGCGAGACAGTTAAATGGTATCAGAACAATCAAAAATGGTGGAGGAAGATCAAGAATAAGCAGGAGTTTCGGGAGTATTATAGGAAGCAATATAAGGTGACTACAAAAGATAAATTAATAGCAAAAATTAGCTAAATTACAGAGCAATGAATAACCAGTTTAATAATTTTAAATTTTTAATTTTAAATTTTAATTCAAGCTTTAATGTTAAATTCTAAAAATTTGAAACTGATTAAAATGCGACCTGTAGTCTCCGTTTTAAAATTTAACATTCTAGTTTTAAAATTGATTTAAAATTTAGAATTTAAAATTTGCATATTACTTTTTTTATGAAAGCTTTAATCACCGCCGGCGGCCGGGGAACGCGGCTGCGGCCAATCACCTATACCGTTAATAAACATTTAATTCCCTTAGCCGGTCAGCCTTTGATTTTCTACGCGATTCAAAAAATCGCCGAAGCCGGCATCAAAGAAATTTTCATTAACACCAACGAAGGGGACACCGAAATCGCGCAAGCTGTCGGCAACGGTAGCCGCTGGGGCGTTAAGATTACCTGTTTTGAGCAAAAAGGCGGGCCACGGGGCATTGCCGACGTCGTTCGGCAGGCCAAGGATTTTCTGGGTGATTCGCCTTTTATCCTTTATTTAGGCGATAATATCATTTTAGGAAAAATCAAACGATACGTCGATTATTTTAAGAAAGAAAAGTTAAATTGTTTTTTGGCGCTTTCTAAAGTCGCGGACCCCACTCATTTTGGCGTGCCGGTAATTGTTGACGGAAAAATTACCAAAGTCGTCGAAAAGCCGGCTAAACCAGCGTCCCCTTTTGCTGTTACCGGCATTTACATTTACGACTCGAATATTTTTGAGGCGATCAGCCACCTTAAATATTCTGCCCGCGGCGAGTTGGAAATTTCTGACGCGCACAGCTGGCTGATTAAGCACGGCTTTAAAGTCGGTTTTCGCGAAATCACCGGCTGGTGGAAAGACACCGGCCGCAGTGAGGATTTGTTGGAAGCGAATCAACTCCTGCTTTCGGAAATTAAACGGCAACTGGACGGTAAGATTTCTGACGACGCGACTGTTCAGGGTCGGGTCAAAATTGGGCGCGGCACGAAAATCGGCGGCAAAAGCATTATTCGCGGGCCGGTGGTGATCGGCGAAAATTGCGTGATCAACGACAGTTACATCGGGCCGTTCAGCTCAATCGGCAATAGTGTTGAAATTTACGGCGCGGAAATCGAAAATTCAATCGTTTTTGACCACGCAGACATTCAAACCAGCGCCCGGATCGTCGACAGTTTAATCGGTTTAAATACGACTATCGTTTCCGCTCACAAAAGTTTGCCTTCTGGCCATAAATTGATAGTGGGCAGTAATTCATTAATAGAATTATGATTTAAGATTTACGATTTACGAATTCTTAAATCATAAATCATAATTCATAAATCACAGTTATGCTAGTTTCCTACGCCAACGGCAAGTACGTTCCAACAGACAAATTGGCCTTGCCTTTTGCCGGCGATATAACCGGTACCGTGCGCGGTTACCGAATTTTTACCGCCTGCCGCACGCTCGGGGATAAAATTTTTCGTTTTGATGATCATCTGAACCGAGTTTTTAATTCGGCGCGGGCAATTTATATGCAATTGCCGGTAACCAAGAGCGAATTAAAGAAAATTATCGAAGAGACGCTGGAGAGAAATCGGCGGGCCACGCCAAAGGGCGGGCAAGCGAAAGTAAAAGGGGACGTGCTGATCGAAATTGTTTTGAGCGGCGGTCCGGCGAGCGCGAATACCGTTTCCCCGGCCGGTCCGGCGGCTTTATATGTGGTGATTTTTGCGCTTAAAACTCCGGCGCCAGAGCAATTTAGTCGCGGGATGACAGTGGCGGTTTATCCGTACCAGCGCCAGTGGCCAGAGGTGAAGCTTTTAAATTACGTCGGCGGCGTAATCGCCCATCAGACCGTCGTCAAAAAAATGCGGGCTGATGAAGTTCTGTTCATTACGCCGGATAAAAAGCAGACAGTTTTGGAAGGCGTTACTTTTAATTTTTTTGTCGTCAGGAACAATGAGGTTTTGACTGCGCCTTTGGACGGTAAGATATTGCCCGGGATTACGCGCAAAACAGTGATCGAGCTGTCGCGAAAAGCTAGTATCAAAATCCGTGAGGTTCGTTTTACTTATCAAGATCTTAAAAAAATTGATGAAGCGTTTTTGACTTCTTCGACGCGCAACGTGATGCCGGTAGTCAAAATCGACGGCTTTAAAGTCGGCACTGGCCGGCCCGGGCCGGTAACCAAACAGTTGATGCAACTTTTCGCGAACTATCAGGCGAAGTATTAGGGGGATGGCGTTAATTTTCAATTTTCAATTTACAATTTCCAATGAATTTTCATTGACTCAATTTTCAAACCTGAGTCGCAATTAAAAAATCTAGCCCAATAAAAAAAGTTTGACCCATGTTGTACAGTAACATGGGTCGGGAGGGAGTTATGATTTGGGTTTGGATTTGATATTCCAAAGTGCAAAAAGCTCATTTAGCCATTTTTGCAGAAGTTGCCAAGGCAATACAGGTTGAAAGTAATCTTCAGGTATTGCAGTAAAGATTGCATGAATCGCTTCGAGTTCAGGGCGATTCATCCAGTGAGGATGGTTGAGGATTAAGAGAGCGGTATTCACTTCATCAGGCGAAACTATTTCGCCGGCAGCAGTTGCTTCGAGAATTTTTGTTAGGATATCGCACTCCACGCTAGGCTCCTTTGGCTTATCTTTCTTTTTTTCTTCTTTAGTTTTTTCGTTCGGCATTTTTTCAATTCCTCCTTATTGATTGTTGTTAGTTAAATTAATGTTGCCGAGTCGTCGTTAAATTAGCATATTTTTTGATATTTGTCCAGTATGAAACAGGTTTTATTATTAGGTAAAAATGGGATGTTGGGGCAGGCGATTGTAGGGGCGATTCATGAATCGCCCGTACGAAATCGTGCCGGGGCAATTCATGAATTGTCCTTACGTCATTTGGAGTCAATTCGTGTGACCCTACATTCCTGGGGCCATCAGGATTTGGACATCACCGATCGCCTTGAGGTCATAAAAAAAATCAGCCAGCTAAAACCATCAATTGTCATCAACGCGACTGGATTTACTGATGTCGATGGCGCGGAAAGTCAAAAAGATTTGGCCTTTGCCGTTAATGTCGCTGGTCCAGGGTATCTGGCCGAAGTTTGCAATCAAATCAACGCCAGCTTAATTCATTTTTCCACGGATTACGTTTTTGACGGCAGTCAAGAGCGGGGTTATGAGGAGAATGATCAAAGTCATTTGGGGCCGGTGAATGTGTATGGCGAGTCGAAGTTGGAGGGAGAAAAGAATGTCAAATATCAAATATCAAATGTCAATTCAATTCCCAATTCCAAAAGTCAAATGTCAAAGTATTTTATAGTTCGCACGTCGTGGTTATATGGACAGGGCGGGAAGAATTTTGTTGATACAATACTCAAGCGAGCGCGGGACGGCCAAACCGAATTCAAAATAGTTGACGATCAGTTTGGGTTACCGACTTACGCGTTCGATTTGGCGCAGGCTGTTTGGGAAATGGTAAATCAGCATGAGCAACTAGATTCGGGAATATACCATGTAACTAATTCTAAATTTCAAATTTTAAATTTTAAATCCCTGCCCGCCAAGGCTTACGCCCTCAGGCGTGGGCAGGCGGGAATTTCAAATGACAAATGTCAAATGACAAATGCTACCGAAGAGACTGCTGGGATTACTTGGTACGATTTCGCGTGTGAAATTTTTAAACAAGCCAAAGAGCTCGGTATTTTGTCAAAACTGCCCATAATCACACCCTGTGCCACTGCCGAATTCCCGCGGCTGGCGAAAAGGCCAAAATATGGCGCGCTAATTAGTACCAAATTGCCGGCATTGCGGAGTTGGCAGTCAGCGCTCACTGATTATTTAAAAACTAAATTAAGCAACGTCTAAAGATAAAAGAGGAGAGTTGAAATTCTCTTTTTGGCTTTTGACAGTAAAAAAAATGATTACCAACCAAGCATCTTTAAAAAGGGTGGAATTGATTACCGCCGATAGCCCCAAGCACGATCAAAGTACGCAGATAAAAGAGCTGTTGGCTGATTTAAAAAAACAGGAGATCGAAATTGCCGATCAGGAGGAACTCATCTCCGCTTTATTGGAAATGGACATTGATGAGGACATGAATATTTGCCAGTACCAAGTTGACCAAAGCAAGTCAGTCAGCGTCAGCCGCGGAGCGCATGGGTACAAAATGGAAATCAATGAGTATTAATTTTTGTATATGGCTCGCGTCGAAAGTGTGATATAATAGTGGCATAATGGGATCACAATTATTTAATTTATTCTTGAACGTCGTTTTACCGCTCGGTTTATTTGTTGGAGGTTTATTTGGTTTACGCTTATTTTTTCGCCGGAGAATGGCCCAGGACCCGAATCAAAAAGACGTGGTTTTTTTGATCCGCCTGCCAAAGGAATCGGCGAAAATGAAAGAAGAAAAAGAGCGGATGGGCTCTAAAACGCTGGAAATGACCCGAGAGAAAATCGGCATCTCGCAAACTTTGTACGCCAACCTTTCGGGTTTAAAAAAGACCGACTGGTTTTCCCGTTTTTTCTACGGGCCGCAAAATTACCTGTCTGCCGAGCTGGTTTTAAAAGATGGGTTGATTCATTTTTATCTGGTTTGCCCGCATAAAATTCGGGAGATCGTTGAACAGCAAATCCACGCGCAGTTTCCCGATGCCGAGGTAACCGAGACGCCTGATTATAATATTTTTACCCGCCAAGGAGAAATTGCCGCCGCTAATTTGCGCTTGCGCCGCCATTCGATTTTACCGCTAAAAACTTTTCGGGAGTTGGAGTCAGATCCTTTAAACGGCATTAGCAACGCCTTGAGTAAAATCGATGTGCGGGAAGGGGCGCTGATTCAGATTTTAGCGCGTCCTAAAGCTTCCAGCTGGAGCCGCAAAGGAATGCGGGTGGCGAGCGCGATGCAACAAGGTAAAAAATTGGGTGAGGCCATGGGTTGGAACTGGTTGCAAAAACCGGTGTCTGCCCTGGGGAACAGCGCCTATGGCGTCTTAACCGCGCCGCAGTATGGTTTAGGCGGATCAAATAAAGATCAACCAGGCAAAGATAAAACGAGCCAAAAGGATTATCGGCTGTCGCCTTTGGAAGAAGAAATGGTGAAAGGAATCGAAAATAAGGCTTCGCAGTTTGCGTTTGACGTCAATATTCGCATTGTCGTGACTGCCGAGGCTCCGGGCCGGGCGCGATTAATTTTAAATAACATCGTCAACTCGTTCGCCCAGTACGATAACGGCGAACGGGGCAATGGTTTTCGCGTCTGGAAACCGTGGTTTTTTGATCATACCATTTCGGATTCGATTTTCCGCCGTTATAGCCGCCGCGGCGGTTTAGTTTTAAATACTCAGGAGTTGGCGAGTTTGTGGCATTTGCCGCTTACCGACACCGAAACGCCGAATATTTTGTGGCTGTCTGCCAAGCGGGCGTCGCCGCCGGTTAATCTTCCGGGCGAGGGAATAATTTTAGGCCGCAGTGTTTATCGGGGCGAAGAGAAAATTGTTCGAATGAAGCGCGAAGACCGTACTCGGCATATGTACATTATCGGTAAATCCGGCTCCGGTAAATCGGTGATGCTTTCCAATATGGCGATCCAAGACATTCAAAACGGGGAAGGGGTTTGCGTTTTGGATCCGCACGGCGATCTAGTCGAGACGATTTTGGAAAATGTTCCGCGCCAGCGGGTGGATGATGTTATTTACTTTAACCCGGGCGATATGAACCGGCCGATCGGGCTTAATATGCTGGAATACCACACTGAGGAGCAGATGGATTTTATGGTGCAGGAGATGATCGCCATTTTCTATAAATTATTTCCGCCGGAAATGATCGGCCCGATGTTTGAGCACAATATGCGCAACGTAATGCTGACGCTGATGGCCGATAAGGAGCATCCGGGCACAATCGCGGACATTCCGCGAATGTTCACGGATACGGCTTTTCAAAAGTATAAAGTCCAGTTCGTTAAAGACGTGATTGTCCGCTCTTTCTGGGAAAAAGAAATGGCGCAAACGACGGATTTTCATAAATCCGAAATGCTGGGTTATTTGATTTCTAAAGTCGGCCGTTTTGTGGAAAACGAGATGATTCGCAATATTATCGGCCAGCCCAAGAGCGGTTTTGATTTTCGCGAGGTCATGGACAAAAAAAAGATCTTGCTGATCAATTTATCCAAAGGCAAGACCGGCGAAGTCAACAGCTCGCTTTTAGGTCTGATTATTGTGGCGAAATTGCAGATGGCGGCGATGTCGCGGGCCGAACTTCCTCAAAAGGATCGCCATGATTTTTACCTGTACATTGATGAGTTTCAGAATTTTATTACTGATTCCATCGCCACCATTTTGTCCGAAGCCCGTAAGTATCGTTTAAATTTAATTTTAGCGCACCAGTATCTGGGGCAGTTAATAGACGAAAAAGGCCAGAAGAAAATATTAGACGCGGTTTTGGGTAATGCCGGAACGATTTGTTCGTTTAAAATCGGCGTGGAAGATGCCGAGACCGTGGCCAAGGAATTCGCGCCGGTTTTTAACGAGTACGATTTAGTGAACGTTGATCGTTTTAACGTTTATCTTAAACTTTTAATCGATAACGCCGCTTCGCGTCCGTTTAACATGGAAACTTTGCCGCCACAACCGGGTAACTCTGATTTGGCGCGGGCGATTAAGGAATTGTCGCGCTTAAAATATGGTCGGCCGAAAGCCGAGATTGACGCGGAAATTTTATTGCGCACTCAACTGGGATCAGTCGTTGCGAAAGCGAATACCGGAACGATTGAGTCGACGTTATAATTTGACAAAAAATTTATTTTTGCTAAAGTAGTAAACACAACTACACTTGGAGGGTGATAGAATTTTTATGATTGAGGTTAAGGAACTCTCGAAGAATTATAACGAACTAAAAGTATTAAAAAAAATCTCCTTTACGATTCAGAAAGGGGAGATTGTTGGTTTTCTCGGACCGAATGGCGCCGGCAAAACTACCACGATGAAGATTATTACCGGTTATACCGCTCCCTCGTCCGGCAGTGTTAAGATTAATGGTTTAGAGGTGAGTAATAATACCTTGGCCGTAAAAAAGCAGATTGGTTATTTGCCGGAATCAGTGGCGGTTTACGACGATATGACAGTAGTCGAGTATCTGAAGTTTATCGCCGATATTCGCAGAACGAATGTTGACGCGTTAAAAGCGGTAGTCAAGATTTGCGGTTTGGAAAAGATGGTGCGCCGGCCGATCAGCCAGCTGTCCAAAGGTTACCGCCAACGCACTTGTTTGGCGCAGGCCTTAATTCATAATCCGGATATTTTAATTTTAGATGAGCCGACTTCTGGGCTTGATCCTAATCAAATTGCGGAAATCAGAAACGTGATCAAGAAAATTGGCCAGGAAAAAACAGTGGTTTTAAGCACTCATATTTTGCAGGAAGTGCAGGCCACCTGCGATCGGGTCATCATTATCAACGAGGGGCAGATAGTTGCTCAAGGGACGACCCAGGAATTAGAGCGCCAGGCTCATGGCAAGCAGTCGGTTTTTGTTAAAATGAAGGGCATCAAAGATAAAATTCAGCAACTGCTTCTGGATTTGCCGGCGGCTGATGAGGTAGTCCATCGGGGAAGTGAAGCACAAAATATTTTCAGTTTCGAAATAATCATCAAAAATGAATTGTCCGAATCAGAACCGGATATCCGGGAATTGATTTTTCACCAAGCCGTTAAAGCCAACGCTCCGATTCTGGAGATGCGGCAGGAACGCATTAGCCTGGAAGACGTGTTTAGGCAGCTGACGAAATAGAAAATTATGGTTAACATCATTACCATTGCCAAAAAAGAATTACGCGCTTATTTTAACAGCCCAATCGCTTATATTTTTTTGGTTGTTTTTTTGGTCGTCATCAACTGGATGTTTTTTAGCCGTTTCTTTTTGGTTGGGCAGGTTTCTCTGCGCGATTATTTCGCCCTTATTCCTTGGCTTTTTTTAATCTTATTGCCGGCATTATCGATGCGGCTGTGGGCCGAAGAAAAAAGGAGCGGCAGTCTGGAGTTGTTGTTGACTTTGCCGATTCGCGACACCGAAGCGGTTGTCGGAAAGTTTTTGGGAGTGACTAGCTTTTTGCTAATTACCGTACTTTTGACTTTGCCGACCGCCATCACGGTAATTTCTTTAGGGGACGCAGATCCGGGAGAAATTGTCGGCGGCTACATTGCGACGGTGTTGTCCGGCATGATGCTCTTGGCGTTTGGCGCATTTATTTCGTCTCTGACGCGCAATCAAATTGTCGCTTTTTTGCTTTCGGTGGTATTTTCTTTTATTTTGATGCTGTTGGGGTTGGATTACGTTTCAGCGCCGTTTTCCGGCGTCATGGCCGAAGTGCTTAATTTTTTTAGCATGTCGCCGCACTTTAGCGTACTATCACGCGGGTTGCTTGATTTTAGTGATGTTGTGTATTTTCTCGGGTTTACTTTCTTTTGGCTATTTTTAAACGTTAAGGTTCTGCAGTCAAGATATTACAAAGGGTAAGATGAAGACTATTGTATAGATTCCCGCCTGCGCGGGAATGACAAAAAAGATACTAAATATATGAAGTTTTTTTCCGCCAAATTAAAATCAACTACCGATTTTTATACGCAAATTGCCTTGATGCTCGTGATTGTGCTCATGGTCAATGTTATTTTTGCGCTTGCCCCGTGGCGAGTAGATTTGAGCGAAGCAAAGTTATACAGCATCTCACCGGTAACCAAGCAAACGCTTAAAAATTTGGATGATGTCGTTAATATTAAGGCGTATTTTACCGAGGATTTGCCCGGGTATTTGGTGGCGGTGCGTCAGCAAGTCAAAGACCTGCTCGCTGAATACCAGAATTACGGCCAAGGGAAAATCCAAATTAAATTTATTAATCCCAACGACAATCCGCTCCTAGAGCAGGAGGCGGCGGCTTTGGGGTTGCCACCTTTGCAGTTTAATGTTGTCAAAAAAGACAAATTCGAGGTGGCCCAGGGTTATTTGGGGATTGCGATATTATACGGCGATAAGCTGGAAACGATACCAGTGGTGCAAGATACCAGCAATTTGGAATATAATTTGACTGCGGCGATCAAAAAAGTGATCTCTGGCCAATCATTTACTATCGGCATTTTACAGAAAGCTGATAATTTGGCTCCGATCGAAAGTTTGAGCTTACTCGAAAAAGTATTGGGTCAACAATATCAGGTTAGGGCGGTTGATTTATCCGGCGACGAATTAATCGGCAGTGATATCAGCACGTTGATTATTCCCGGGCCGTACGGGAAGTTTACTGACCGTGATTTGTACGTTATTGATCAATATATTATGAGCGGCCGCGGCGTGTTGCTTGCCGCTGACGGCGTTCGCTTGGGCGAAAATTTGCAGGCGACCCCGAACGATTCAAATTTGTTTGATTTGCTAAAATCTTACGGCGTTACGGTCAATAGAGATTTGATTTATGACCCTCGGTATAATGGCCAGGCTTCTTTTTCCCAGGGATTTGTCCAATTTTTGACGCCCTATGGTTTTTGGCCGCGAGTTTTAAAACCTGGTTTCAATCAAGACAGCGTTTTAGTTAATAAGTTGGAATCACTTTATTTGGCCTGGGGCAGTTCTTTGGACGTTACCGGGGCTGCTGGGGGGCAGATATTGGCCAAGACTTCGCCGGATTCGCAGGTGGTTAAAGATAATTTTAATCTTTCACCGCAGGAGCAACCGCAGGGGACTACCGGGAGCGGCAATTTTCCGGTGGCGGTTCTCGTCAAAACAAAACTTAGCAGTTATTTTAAAACACCAATCCCGCGGGTACAAAGCACAGAGGAGCAGACTACGGAAACTCGGATCGCTGAGGTGGCAGCCTCTAAAGTCGTCGTCATTAGCGACGCGGACATCGTGACCGACGATTTTGTGCGGCTTTATCAAGAAAATATGATTTTCCTCCAGAATATCGTTGATGGGCTTACTTTAGACGAGAGTTTGGCGGCGATTCGTTCCAAAGCCGTCAGTTCCAGGCCGATTGACGAATTGGATGATACGGCGCGCACTTTAGTAAAATACGGCAACATTGTCGGGGTGCCTTTGTTGGTTGTTTTGATGGCCATTGTCCGGTTTTTCTGGCGGCGTAAAAGCCAACGCTTGGGCGACGCGGAGATATAGATAAAAATTTTTCAGTTAAAGGCTGATCAGATTGTCTAGGAATTGTCATCCCCGCGGAGGCGGGGATCCAGTCTTAAATAATATTTGGCTTAAACACTGGATTCCCGCTTTCGCGGGAATGACAAATTGTTGTAATTATACAATTTTCAAACTATAAAGCATGGGATTTTTAAAAAACAAAAATTTAGTGATGCTCGTAATAATTGTTGCCCTCGGGTTAATTGCTTGGGGTTTTATGAGGCAGAATGCCCAAAAAGAGGAGATTGCTTTTCCAAAGTTACAGTTTGACGACCCCAGCAAGATAGTTATCAACCAAAAAGAGGGTCCAACTGTTTTAATTAAAGAAGGCAACCAGTGGCTACTCGAGGAAGGCGTAGCAAAATTTCCGGCTGATCCTTTGCCGGTAGATCAATTATTATCAGTGCTTAAAGATTTTCCCTGGCAGGAAATGGTTTCGCAAAACGAAAGTAAATATCCAGACTTTCAGCTGACCGATGCCGAGGCTACGCGAGTCCAATGGTTTAAAGGGACAGCGTCGCAGGGTGAACTTTTTTTAGGCCGGAGCGATTGGCAGAGGCAGGGGGATTATGTCAGGGTTCCCGGGAGTAAAGCGGTCTATATTACCAAGGGCAATATTATCAGCAGTTTTATCGGGCAGTCTTTTAAAGACTTGTCATTTTTCAAAACTGATCCGGAAAAAATTACGCGTCTGTCTTGGAATTACCCGGCTGAAAAAGAACTTTTTTCTTTGATTAAAAAAACGGTTAAAGCTCCGGCGGCCACGACTGAGGACAAAAATCAAGCGCCGCCAGCGGACCAGACTAAATGGTTTTTTGAGGGCAAGGGCGGTGAGGCTGACTTGGCGCAGGAAGTCCCAGCCGAAACAATTCAAGGTTTGTTAGGGCAGATTGCCTTGATTACCGCCAAAGATGCTTTGCCTAAGGCGGCGACCAAAACTTACGGTTTTGATGCTTTTTTTTACCAATTAACGGTTGAAATGGACAAAGAAAATCAAGTTTTGACTTTTGGAGCGCAAGCTGACGAGTCGCCAGCTTACTACGGCGAAAATCAATCTAAGGCTAACTGGGTTTACTTAATTGATATTCCGTTAGTCAAGGATCAATTAGCCAAAAAGAAAAAAGATTTTTTGACGCCACCAGCTACAGCGCCGACGCCGGCACTACCAACACCGCCACTTCAAAAATAAATAAAAAATCTCCGGATCAGGTCTATTTAGTGCACGTGGCGCTGGTGAATGATCAGTTAATGAAGAAGGCCGATAATTTTAGGGTGAGCGGAAATTGACAATTTAACTCTAATCAGTTATATTACTAATACTTGATAATTATAAATCGATGAACAAGAGAAGTAGATTGAATCATTGATCTAGAGAGAGCCGCGGACGGTGGAAGCGTGGCATCAACTTCAATTGAACGCCCTTGCGAGATGGTCCGCGGATAATGCGGATTCGGCAGCTGTCCGTAATCATGCAGCCGAGTGTGTTGGCAAGTCCAAAGCACTTATTGAGGTTCCGATGGTGACATCGGAATAAATTAAGGTGGTAACGCGAGAATCCAAAGACTCTCGTCCTTTAATCATCAATTATTTTTTGATGATGATAGGATGAGAGTTTTTTGATTTGAGATCATGTTTCATTCTATCAAAATCAAACCGATCTTATGCGAGCAACTAATGATTATTTTAAAATTGCTTCTTATGAGGCGAAAAAAGGCAATGTTAAAAAATGCGTGCTATTGTATTCCGGCGGTCTTGATACGTCGTGCATGCTTAAATGGATTCAGGATGAATACAAATGTCAGGTGATCGCTTTATGCTTGGACGTCGGCCAGCAAGCGGATAATCTGACGGCCATTAAAGCCAAAGCATTAAAATTAGGCGCGATCAAATCAATTGTTCTTGATGTTAAAGATGAGTGCGCCAGCGAGTATATCGCCAAAGGCATTAAAGCGAACGCGTGCTATCAAGGTGAATACCATCTGTCCACCCCGATTGTCAGACCGCTTTTAGCTAAAAAAGCAGTTCAGATCGCGTTAAAAGAGGGAGCTGACGCGATCGCGCACGGCTGCACTGGTAAAGGCAATGATCAAGTCCGATTGGATAGCGCGATTATCACGCTGGCGCCTAAAATGAAAATAATCGCTCCAGTCAGGGAATGTGCATTGGGTAGGGACGAGGAAATCGCTTACGCCAAAAAAAATCAGATTCCGATCCAGCAATCATTACAAAAATCCTATTCTTATGATGATAATATGTGGGGCGTTACCGGTGAGGGCGGCGAGATTGAAGATCCGAAAAAAATACCGCTGTACGATCAAATTGTTACTTCGATGAATTTGCCGGAACAAGCGCCTGATAACGCGGAAATCGTTGAAGTCGAATTCGCGCGCGGCTTACCGGTGTCGATTAATGATCAACCGTTAAAATTGTCAGATTTGATTGCCAGATTGAATCAAATTGGCGGGCAGCACGGTGTGGGCTTAGTCACTTTAATCGAAGATCGGTTGGTTGGTTTGAAGGTCAGGGGAGTGTATTGGGCGCCGGCAGCGCATGTTATTATCATCGCTCATCAGAATTTGGAAAAATTGGTGTCTACCAGAGAAGAGAATGAATTCAAGTCGCTTATTGATACAAAATGGGCTTATCTGTGCTATGGCGCCAAATGGTATGATCCGCTGATGGATAATTTGAATGCTTTCATTGATCAGATGAATCAAAAAGTGAGCGGCCAGGTTAAGCTTAAATTATATAAAGGTCAAGTACAAGTGGTGGCAGTGGAATCACCCAACAGTCTGTTTGACGCTGATTTAGCGACGTTTAACAAATCCGCTGCCTTTAATCAGAACGCCTCCGCCGGATTTATCGAAATTTATAATTTGGCGGCGAAAACAGCTTGGGCGGTTAAAAAATATGATGTGGGGCGGGAATTTTAAACAAATGCCGGACCAACAAGTGCTGGATTTTACTTCTGGCTGGGATGTGAAATCTAAACCAGCTTATGACGAGAGATTGCTTCCTTATGATATTAAAGTCAATCAAGTACACAGCCAAATGCTGGCCGGCCAGGGGATCATTACAGAAACGGAACTCGTTAAAATTTTAGCCGGGTTGGAGCACATAAAACAATTGCACAACCAAGGTAAATTTAAGCTTGTCCCTGGATTGGAAGACGTGCATACGAATGTGGAGAGTTATTTGGTGAAAAAAATAGGCGTGCGGATCGCTGGCAAGCTTCATACAGCGCGTTCGCGGAATGATCAGGTGGCCGCTGACATGCAATTGTATTTAAAAGATCAGTGTTTGGAATACGCCGTCGGCCTGAAACGATTAATCAAGGCGCTAGGCGTGGCGCAATCAACATTCAAGCAAGCGCCGGCGCCGGGGTTTACGCATCATCGTTTGGCAGTAGTGTCTAATTTAGGTCTGGTGTTTGGCGCGTGGAAAACAAGCTTGCAACGAGACAATCAGCGGTTTACGCACTGGATGGATTTGTATGACAAATGCCCCTTGGGCGGAGCGGCCGGTTATGGCACGAGTTTTAAGATCAGCCGGCAGTATACGGCTAAACGCCTGGGTTTTAAAGCGCCATATGAAAATATCTTGGACCCGATTACCAACCGCGGTGAACCAGAAACCGCGCTGGCGTTTAATGTTACGATAATGATGAAGCACTTGTCGCAAATCGCGCAGACACTAATCATCTTCTCGATGCCGCAGTTTGATTATCTACGATTGCCGGATCAATTTTGCACCGGCTCCTCAATTATGCCGCATAAAAAAAATCCCGATGTCTTGGAAGCGATCAAAGCCAAAACAGCGGTGGCCAATGGCTTGTTAAATAGTTTAATGATGATTAACAGTTCAAATTTAGTCGGTTATAATAAAGATACCCAGTGGACAAAATATTTAATTATGGATTTAGTTGATGAAACATTACCCAGCTTAACGATAATGACCAGGCTTTTGTCAAGTATTATCGTAAATAAACAGCAACTGGAGCAGGCTTGCCATGCCGATGATTTAAATGTTACGCTAATGATGGAAAAAGAAGTCAAACGAACCGGCCAACCGTTTCGCCGCGTGAAGCAGGCGATGGAGCGCCGGTGTAAATAATATGAAGTTCACCATCAATCCACGAATTTTTCAAACATGGCAAGCAAAGGGGATCGTGAGCGTGATGAGCAGGTAAATATGCTTGTTTAGTTAAGCTTTATTTGGTACTATTTCATTAATGTTTTACCATGATTTAAAACTAAATATTCAAGATCTAATCAGGCAGGCTGTCAAAAAGGAAATTGGCATTGACTTGGATAAAATTAGATTAGACCTGCCGCCATCCCCGGACCTGGGGGATTTGAGTTTTAGTTGTTTTGAGGTAGCCGGTCGGGTCAAGCAGAGTCCGGCAGAGATTGCTTCGTCAGTCGCTTCCGCCTTCGCTACCTCCTTCGCACGAGGCTACGGAAGGTCAAAGAAAGCTTCGGCGGACAAGTCGCTCGTTCCTCGCAATGACACGGTCAAAGCTCAGGCAGTCGGTCCGTACGTGAATTTTTTTATTAAAGATGATGTTTTGTTCAGCGCGATCATCAGCGCAATCATCGAACAAGCAGATAATGTCGGCGATAGTCAGCTTGGCCAAGATCAGGAGGTAGTTTTAGAATATTCATCACCGAACACTAATAAGCCGCTGCACATTGGCCATCTGCGAAACAATTCGCTGGGAGATTCTTTGGCGCGGATTTTAAAGTCGCAAGGTTATAAAGTTCACAAAGTCGGGGTGATCAATGATCGTGGCGCGCACATCTGCAAATCAATGCTGATGTATCAAAAGTACGGTCAGGACCAACTCCCGGCTGATCGAAAGCCTGATCATTTTGTCGGACATTTCTATCAGATGTTCGAGCAGAAAATGGTCGAGGATTCAACGCTGGCAGATCAAGCCAAAGAGATGCTGATAAAATGGGAAGACGGCGACCCAGAGGTTAGAGCGCTCTGGAAAAAAATGAATGATTGGATTTACGCCGGCTGGAAAGTCACCTATGATCGTCTAGGAAACACATTCGAAAAATTGTACTACGAAAGTGACATTTATCAAAAAGGCAAAGAAGTCGTGGCCCAGGGATTAACCGACGGCGTGTTTTATAAATTAGCCGACGGCGCGGTGGAGATCAATTTGGAATCAGAAAATCTAGATAAAAAAATATTGATGCGATCAAACGGCACCAGCGTCTATATTACCCAGGATTTATACTTAGCGGAGTTACGGGGACAGGAATTTCCAGAGGCTCACAAGTTTATTTATGTCGTGGGCATGGATCAGGAATATCATTTTAAAGTTTTATTCAGCATTTTAAAAAAATTAGGGCTGGAGCAAAATTTTTACCATCTGTCATATGGCATTGTACGCTTGCCCAGCGGCAAAATGTCCTCGCGCGCCGGCACCGTGGTGAACGCTGATGATTTGATTGATGAAGTAGTCGGGCTGGCGATGTCAGAAATTAAAAAAAGAACTGATGAGGTTAATTCAGATCTGGCCGAATCGATCGGCTTGGCCGCGTTGAAATATTATTTACTGCATGTCGCGCCGCGGAAAGATATTACGTTTGACGCGGAGCGCGCGGTTAGTTTTGAAGGAGAGACCGGGCCGTATATACAATATACTTACGCGAGAATGCAATCAATAAAAATTAAAAATGAAAAATTAAAAATTAAAAATTCCCAGCCCAAGGCTGGTCCGCCTCGGGCGGAAAAGTTAAAAGTTATTTTGAATTCAGACGAACGTGAGATCATAAATAAATTAGGTCAGTTTCCGGAAGTCTTAGAGCGGTCGGCTGAAAATTATGATCCGTCGCTCATGGCGCATTATTTGTTTGAGCTGGCGGCGATTATAAATTCGTTTTATCATGAACATCAGGTGTTAAAAGCCGCGGAAGATGAACGCGAGCAGCGGTTGATGATGTTGGAGGCGGTTAGTATAGTAATTAAAAAAGGCCTTAACTTATTGGGCATCGACGCAGTGGAGAGGATGTGAAAAAAATTATTCTAATTAACCTAATTTTTCTAATTATTCTAAAAATTTATATGGGCATTATTTAAGTTAATTAGGTCAATTAGAATAATTAGGTTAATTTTTATTTATGTATCCCATTACTTTAATCAAACAATTAGACGACATCGAAATTTGCGGTTTGCGATTGGGGGAAATTGATCACCCTGATTTTAAATATCCGTGGGAATTGATTGCCTGGCACTCTTTGAGAATACTTAAAAATTTACAGTTCAAAATTAAAAGTTACGGTGCAAAGTTAAAAGTTAAAAAAGATGAGAAAGATGTTTATATCGGAAAAGAAGTGGTCGTCGATAAATTCGTTGTATTTAATACCGTCGCCGGGCCGATTGTTATCGACGATAACGTTACCATCGAGCCGTTTGTTTATATTCAAGGCCCGTGTTATATCGGTCAAAATTGCACTATCAAAGCGCATGCGCAAATTCGGGGTGGCACTTCAATCGGCCACGATTGTAAGATCGGCGGCGAAGTAGTTGCCACTATCGTTCAGCCATACACCAACAAAGCGCATTACGGTTTCCTCGGCCATTCATATGTCGGAAGCTGGGTAAACCTTGGCGCCGGCACGACAACATCAAATTTAAAAAATACATACGGAACAGTGCGGGTGGATTATCAAGGGCAACGGATTGATACTGGAATGCAGTTTTTAGGATGCGTGATCGGCGATTATGCTAAGTCAGCTATCAATACTTCTATTTATACCGGAAAGATTATCGGCGTTAACGTGCAAATTTTTGGCGAGGTAACGGAAAACGTTGACTCGTTTGTGATGCAAACAACAAAAGGCAAAGAGGAATTCGAACTTGCGTCAGCTTTGCGCGCTCAGGAGCGGATGTTTGCGCGGCGCGGTTTGAAGCCAAGTGATCAAGATGTCGAACTTCTAAAACAAGTGTTTGAGAAAACGAGGGGAGAACGGTAAATTAATCTAATTATTCTAATTGACCTAATTAACTTAAATAATGCCAATATAAATTTTTAGAATAATTAGAAAAATTAGGTTAATTAGAATAATTTTTTATGTTTTTATATCTTGATACAACCAGTGGAAACGAAATCAACTTGTTTTTATACGATCAAGTCGGTCGACAGGTCGATTCCAGAACCCAAGCGATTGACCGTGATGAATCGGAAAAGTTGCTGGTGATGATAAAAAATTTTTTACCGCAAGCAAAAAATATTCAGGGTATTGTAGTAGTTAAAGGGCCGCGCGGCCGTTTTTCAGCGATTCGCTCGGGCGTAGTAGCGGCTAATTTATTGGCCTTTGCTTGGGATGTGCCGGTAGTCGGCATTGAGTCCGGCGAAAATGTAAAAAGCGCTTTAAAACATTTGGGCGAGATCAAAAATTTTGGCGAAGCGGTCTTGCCGATTTACGAAAAAGGGCCTAACATCGGAGAATAAAATTAATCATTTTCTTGGCAAAAAACAATCGGGCATCTTGGTAACCGGTTGTTTTTTTATCCCCAAATTATCCCCAGATTTAGGTGTTGACGAAGTATGGCAAAGTGGTATATAGTGGTGATTAGAAAAAGCTAAGTGGGGAAAAGTGGCAAAATGGTTATTTCAATTTTATCAAGGCTTTGAATATGCGCAGTATTCTCGGCCAAACCATTATTGAATGACCAACATTTTTTCATGTTTATCGGTCGCTATCAACATAATATTGATGATAAAGGACGGCTGGCCGTTCCGGTTAAATTTCGCCAAAAATTAAATGCCGGTGCCGTAGTTACTCGGGGACTGGATAGCTGTTTATTTTTATTCTCGGCGGAAGAATGGAAAAAGATGGCCGATAAATTAATGAATTTGCCGATTTCCCAAGCCAAGACGCGTGCTTTTGCGCGTTTGATGCTAGCCGGCGCTTTTGAGGTCGATTTTGACAGCCAGGGAAGAATTAATTTGCCAGATTATTTAATGCAATACGCCGGGCTTAAAAAAAAGGCAGTCGTAGCCGGACTGTACAACAGAATCGAAATTTGGGACGACAAAACATGGGAGGCTTACTCGGCGCGCACTGAACGGGAGAGCGATAAGATTGCCGAATCCTTGGGCGAGTTGGGAGTGTAAAGAAGTATTAAGTATCAAGTATATAGTATTAAGTATTAAGAAAAAATTATTGCCAGTTATACTTGATACATGATGCATGATGCATGTTACATGATGCTTAATACATATCACGTTCCAGTTTTATTAGAGGAGATCATTCAACTGTTGGCACCAAAACCCGGTGACAACGCGATTGATTGTACCTTAGGCGGAGGCGGTCATTCTTTGGCGCTTTTAAAGAGAATCAGTCCTAAGGGGAAATTGCTGGCAATTGATGCCGATCCTGCCGCTATTCAGGAAGCAAGTCTTCGCTTGGCAGGCGAAGGTGTTCTCGGGCAGGCGATACTTGTTAATGATAATTTTGTAAATATAAATGAAATCGTTAATAAGACAAGCTTTAAACCGGTGCAGGTTATTTTGTTGGATTTAGGGCTTTCTTCGTACCAGCTAGATACTGCCAAGCGCGGATTTAGCTTTTGGGGCGAAGAGCCGTTAAATATGCAATTTTCTGGCGGTGGCGGAGGGACCACCGCTTGGGAAGTAGTAAATAATTATCCAAAACAAAAATTAAAAGAAATTTTGGCAGTTAATGCCGACATCGGGAAACCCGGTGATATTGCCCACAGGATTGTTCGTTCAAGAGGGGAACAATCCATCAAAACAACCTCCATGCTTGTCGAGGCCATTTTGGGAGCCCCGCTTTCGGAAGGGAGCGGGGCAGACCAATTTTCCCGAAATTTACCGCCTTTACAGCGCAAATTACTCACCAAAGTTTTTCAAGCCATCAGAATAGAAGTTAATCGCGAGTTGCAGAATTTACGGCAAGTCCTGCCCCAGCTCTTAGAAATTTTGTCGGTCAACGGTCGATTGGCGGTGATATCGTATCATTCTGGTGAGGATCGAATAGTTAAACATTTTTTTAGGGCGGCGGCAAAAAGTTGCATTTGTCCAAAAGAAAGCCCGATTTGCCGCTGTACGAATCAAGCAAAGATCAGAATATTAACTAAAAAGGCGATTAAACCCCAAGTTAAAGAAATTTCTGCTAATTCTCGAGCGCGGAGCGCAATCTTGCGGGTGATCGAAAAATTATCATGAAGATTATTACCCGAGTGATTATTTTATGCATAATTATAACGATTGGATTTTTTTATTTTTCCACTGTCACCGAATTGTCCAGTTCCGGCAAAGAGATTAGCCGTTTGAAACAGAGTTTAGAAGCGTTAGAAACCAAAAACAGACAGCTAAATGTTGAGTTAGGGGAGCGTCAGCTTTTAACCAGCTTGGAAGCCCGAGCTAAAAATGTTGGTTTAGTCGCGGATACAAAATTGGTTTATATAAAGACTCCCTTTTCTTTAGTAGTATCTAGAAAATAAAAGCGGATTAACGATTTTTAAAGCAAACCGGCTTGCGTTATCCGCTTTTATAATTTTTTGAGGTTTATGATGTTTCGACGAGGACGTGGCGGGCGGCCGTATTTTTTTAATCAAACCGGCGTGCCGGTGTGGCGTATTCATATTTTGCTCGTATTTTTTTTGCTGTCCGGAGGCCTTATTTTACTTCAATTGTTTCGGATTCAAGTTCTAAAACATCAGGCTTATCTGGCGCAAGCCCAAGAACAGTATCAAATTTTTCGAGAAGTACAACCTAAACGGGGTGAAATTTATTGGCAAGATTTAGCCAGCCGAGGAATCGCGTCGCTCGTAATTAACAAGCCGGTTTATAATTTTTTTGTAGTTCCCAAATTAATAAAAGAGCCATCTCAGACAGCGGTTTTATTAGTTTCCATTTTCCCGGATAAATCGGCAGATATTTTAGCTAAAATAAATCGACGCGATGATCCTTACGCGCTGGTAGAGACCAGCTTGGAAAATCAAGCTAAAGAAAAAATCTCGCAAATTTTAGAGCGGGCAAAATGGCCGGCGGACACCTATGGGTTTGAAGAAGAACTTAAAAGGTATTATCTGGAAAACGGATTGGGCGGGCATTTGACGGGTTTTTTGGGTATCGCCGCTGATGGTAAAACACGTTCCGGCCAATATGGCCTGGAAGAATACTATGATGATTTGTTGCGCGGCCAGGCGGGATTAATTGAGGCCGATAAGGATGCTTCCGGTCGCCCGATAGCGATTGGCCGTCGGATCGTAAAACCGGCTCAAGATGGCGCCGACATCATTTTAACCATCGACCGTAATATTCAGTATAAAAGTTGCCAAGCGCTTGCTGAGCGTGTGGCCGAGTTCCAAGCAACTGGCGGCACTGTCATTGTGATGAATCCGGCGGACGGGAGCATTTATGCTTTATGTAATTATCCGACTTTTGATCCAAACAATTATCAAGCGGTAGCGATGGGAAATTTTGTTGATCCGTCGCTGGCCAACAGTTATGAGCCAGGTTCGGTGTTTAAACCGATTACCATGGCCGCGGCGATCGACCAGAAAGCGGTGACGCCGCGAACCTCGTATTTAGACACCGGGGCGGTCGTGATTGATAAATATACCATTGGCAACGCTCACAGCAAAATTTATGGGCAAAGTACGATGAGCGACGTTTTGGATAAATCTATAAATACGGGTGCCATTTTTGCCTTTAGAGCCGTTGGTCAGGAAAATTTTCGCCATTATGTCAATAATTTCGGATTTGGAAAATTAACCGGCATAGAATTAGCCGGTGAAAGCGATGGCGATGTGCATACATTGGATTTAAATCAGGAGATTTACTATGCCACCTCTTCTTTTGGTCAGGGTATCACTGTAACGCCGATGCAACTTATTACCGCCTATGCGGCGATTGCCCGCGGCGGCCGATTGGTTAAGCCGACTATTATTAAAAGCCTCAAAATTAACGGCGTTTTAAAAAATTTGCCTTTACAAGAAATCGGGCAGGTCATTTCTCCAGAGACGGCGGAGACTATGTCGGCGATGCTGACCTCGGTCATTGAAAACGGTTTTACCAAACGCGCGCAAGTGCCCGGTTATAAAATGGCCGGCAAGACCGGTACCGCGCAAATACCGAATGCTGGCGAAAAAGGTTATTCCGAAGAAACGATCCATACTTTTGTCGGGTTTGGTCCGGTAGGGGATGGAATGCCGGCGTTTGTAATTTTGGTTAAATTAGACAAACCACAGACTGTGCCTTTTGCTGATTCGTCGTCGGCGCCATTGTTTGCCGAAATAGCGAAATTTATTTTGGATTATTTACAGATACCTCCGCAGACATCGCCCTAATGCTTGTCAATTTTGCCAATAACCTTTAATCTTTAATAATGATATGACAACGGCTAGAAATTTTGCGCAATTAATTTCGCGTAATCTCGCACGGAGTATTTTAAAAAAATATCGACCGGAAATCATCGCGATTACCGGCAGTATCGGCAAGTCCTCGACCAAAGAGGCATGTTTTAGGGTGCTTAAAACTAAATATTCTGTTTACGCGAGTGGAAAAAATTATAATACCGAAATCGGCGTGCCGCTCGCAATTATCGGGGTTGAAGAACAACCCGGTAGCTCGCTTTTGGCTTGGTTGAAGGTTTTTTCAAAGGCTTTTTTTTTAATATTACTGCGATCAAAAAAATATCCGCGGATTTTGATTTTGGAACTGGCGGCCGACAAACCGGGTGATATCGGTTATTTTTTGTCATGGCTGGCGCCGAAAGTAGGGTTGGTTACCGCCATTTCTCAGGTGCACTTGGCCAATTACGCTAAATTTTCGCAAATTATTGCTGAAAAGCGCCAAGTAATAGAAAGTTTACCTGTTGAAGGTTATGCGGTGTTAAATTTAGATGATCCTGAGGTTGCCAAAATGGCCGGCAAAACCAAAGCCAAGGTGATAACTTATGGCGTCGAAGCTGAAGGCGCTGACCTAAAAGCGCAGGAAGTTAAAGTAATCAAAAAAGACGAGCACTTAGGTTTATATTTTAAACTTTTATTTCAAGAAACCGCGACGCCCATTTTTGTTAAAGGGACGATAGCGCCGCAACTTATCTCCAGTTTTTTAGCGGCCGCCGCTTGTGGAATCATTTATAAGCTCACCCCATTTGAGATTGCCGAGGGGTTGGATCAGTTTAAACCTTTGCCCGGGCGTTTTCAACTTTTGCCCGGGATAAAACAAAGCTGGTTAATTGATGATACCTATAATGCGGCGCCAGTTTCGACAGTGGCGGCGATACGAGGCTTGGCGGAATTGCCGATTGAGGGGCGCAAAATCGCCGTTTTGGCTGACATGCTGGAGCTTGGTTCATTTACCCAAGAGGGGCACGAAATCGTGGGTCGGGAAGCGGCGAAAGTCGGTTTAGACTGGTTATTAACTTATGGCCCTGTCGCGTCACAGATTATCCAGTCAGCTAAAAATGGGGGATTCCCGGAAAGCCGGAGCATGCATTTTGATTCGCAGACGGAATTAATTAGTTTTTTGGAAAAACAAATTAAGGCCGCTGACGTGGTTTTGGTTAAAGGTTCCCATGGTATGCACATGGAGGCAGTTATAAATGGTTTGAGTTCTAAGTAGTATATATGATATAATTATTTAATATGCCCCGGTCAAAACGTGATTACAATAAAAAACCAGGGCGCGCGAAACAGCCGAACTCTGGCATAAATTTTTTAGTTTCGCCTTTTTTTGTTGGCGAGGCAACTTTGACTGGTGATGGCAAAGACCTGGCGGCGAATGGTGTCAAAGTAATTTCGCATCAGTGGTTTTTAAAGCGGCACAAAGTGTTTGGCGCGGTCGGGCATATGCTGGCTTTAATATTAGTGGCGGGCGTTGTGATCGCGCCGATATTTTCTTTTTGGGCATATCAAAATATTGTTCGCACCAAAGGCCGAGTTTTGGGCGAAACCACCACGGCGATTGCGGAACTTGAGGGGGCAAAGCAAGGTTTATCAAATTTTAATTTAGCCGACTCAAGAGATCATTTTTTGCGCTCTTATCAATCGCTGGAAAATTTGAATCAAGAAATTAATCGTGCTGGGGTGGCGGCCAAACTTTTGATGGCCGTGATACCGCAAAGCGCCAGTTATTATCACTTACTACAGGCTGGTTTGCATTTAAGTCAGGTTGGTTATGTTTTGTCTGGCACGGATCTTAATTCTTTGAATCAAATTTTGAAAGACGGCGAGCCGACAGCGTTGATCCAAAAAATAGAAGTTAAATTGAAAACTGCTCGACCGGAGATAGAATTAGCGGCACAGGAATTAGAGCAAGTGAAAATAGAAGATTTGCCGTCTGCAGAGCAACCGCGAATTGCAGAATTACAAACGCAGGTTTATCTGGCAACCGCCGGGATCAATCAATTAATAAACGCCTGTGACAGCCTGTCTCAATTTTTAGGCGCGGATAATTGGCGGCGTTATTTAGTTTTATTTCAAAACAATTTGGAAATGCGGCCAACCGGCGGATTTATCAGTGCCGCGGCTTTGGTTGATCTTGATCGTGGCCGCATTAAACAGCTGGAAGTTCCGCCTGGTGGGGCCTATGATTACAATTTTGGGTTGTCTTTAAATCGCGCCTCTCCCCATGCTTTGCATTTGATTAATCCTCGTTGGGAGTTTCAGGATTGCAACTGGTTTCCCGACGCCCGCCTTTCGGCCAAGCAATGCGCCAGATTTTTCGAAGAAAGCACCGGCGCCTCGGTTGATGGCGTGATTACGATTAATCTTCCGGCAGTCATCGAAATACTTAAATTGGCCGGCCCGATAGTGATGAGCGATTATGGCATTATTATCGATTCGGAGAATTTTATAACTTTTACCCAGAGTTTGGTGGAAAGCCGTGAGGCGCGGGCCAGCGGGCGCCCAAAACAATTTCTAGCCGATTTGGCGCCGCTTTTGATCGAAAAAATGGAAGCCGCGCTGGCTAATCCGGATCAAATCTGGCAACTTGTTACTGCCCTCACCAATGCGCTCCAAAGTAAAGATTTATTAATTTATTCAATAAATCAGCAAACACAAAGCTGGTTTGACGAACATGATTGGTCCGGCGGGTTAGGAGTAGAGCCAAATATTCCGCCTGCCAAGTTTATAGATCATTTGACGGTTAACGTGGCAACGGTTAACGGCGGTAAATCCGATTACAATATCAAACAACAAGTTGTTTATCGCGTAGAGATGGGCGCGGATGGTTATTTAGTCGGCAACGTGGCCGTAAAAAGAACGCATCAGGGCGCTCGCCAATTGCGCGAGGCTTTTTCCACCCAAGCGGCGGCTGATTTTAACTACCTTACCGCTCAGCCCAATTTAAGTTATATTCGATTGTATGTGCCTGCCGGCGCGACGCTTGTCAACGTTACCGGCGATGTTGCAGATATCAGCTCACTCTTACCGCCGCAAGATTTGGCCGGTTATATTCCAGATGAATTTTACAGCCGAGAGGTCAGAAAGGAACAAATGAATCCGGAAATGTCCAATACCGTAAGTGCGCAGGAATCAGGTTTTGCTGTTTTTGCCAATTATATGCTGGTTGAGCCGGGACAAAGCGGCGAGATATTTTTTCGTTATCGGTTACCAATAAAATGGGAGGCTAATGGCAGAGGCGGATATCAACTACTCGCCGAAAAACAGCCGGGAATAGAGAGTGATTTTACCGCTTGGTTTGAGGATTCGTTGCTGTATCAAAGCAAGCTGGAGCATGATGAGATAATTTACTGAGGTTTTTTTGACGCATCTTGTCAAGTATTCTTTGGAGTGGTAAAGTATAGCGAGACATTTTTACGGTGCGGCCGCTGTGGCGGAATTGGTAGACGCGCAGGTCTCAAAAACCTGTGGGCTTCACGCTCATGTCGGTTCGATCCCGACCAGCGGCACCAAGATAGATAGTTCAAAATTAAAAGTGCAAAGTTTTTTGGATAAAAAAATCGCTACTTAGGGTAGTGATTTTTTGGTGACGGCGGGAGGGTTCGAACCTCCGACCTAGGGGTTATGATTCCCTCGCTCTAACCAACTGAGCTACGCCGCCAAAGACGATATATTTTGGAATGTGGGGGTTATGATTCCCTCGCTCTTCACCCGCCAAATTTTTGTTTATCAAAATTTAGGCGGGTAAACCGACTGAGCTACCCTGCCAGGGACATTAATCAAGATATAATGATTTTAACCCATATTAAGCCCAGTTGTCAATTTCAGTAAAATCGTGTATATTTAACCAGTAGTTTTATTTACATTTTATGGCGACTAAATACATTTTTATTACCGGTGGAGTAATCTCAACGCTCGGCAAAGGCATTACTTCGGCTTCTATCGCCGCCCTGCTTCAGGCCAAAGGTTATCGCGTTACTTGCGTCAAATGCGACGCTTACGTCAATATTGATGCCGGCACGATGAATCCCACTGAGCATGGCGAAGTTTTTGTGACTTCTGACGGCGTTGAGACCGATCAGGACGTCGGCAGTTATGAACGTTTTTTAAATCGCCGTTTATCGAAATTAAATTATTTGACGACCGGGCAAATTTATCAAAAAGTAATTGAGCGGGAACGAAATTTGGAATATGGTGGCAAATGCGTTGAGGTGGTTCCACACGTGCCGGAAGAAATAATCCGTCGCCTGAAACAAGCGGCGGTTGCGGATAAGGCCGAGGTGGTGCTGGCGGAAATCGGCGGGACAGTCGGTGAATATCAAAACGTTTTATTTTTGGAGGCAGATCGACTGTTAAAACGCGAAAGCCCGGGTAATGTAATCAATGTCCATGTTTCTTATTTGCCGATTCCGGCGACTGTTGGCGAGATGAAGACTAAACCGGTCCAGTATTCCATTCGGACTCTGCAGTCAACCGGAATTCAGCCGGAGTTTGTCGTTGGCCGTTCCAGTTTACCACTGGATGAGCGCCGCAAGGAAAAAATCGCTGTTTTTGGCAACGTTGACATCAAAAATATCATTTCCGATCCTGACGTCAGTTCGATTTACCAGGTGCCTTTAATATTTGAGGAACAAGCTTTTGCCGAGCGGATCATTAAACTTTTAGGTTTGCCCAAGCGCGGTAAGCCAACCGGTGCTAGATTGTCTGATTGGCAAAAATTGGTCAAAAAGATTGCCGAAGTCAGCGAACCAGTCAAAATCGGTATCGTCGGTAAATATTTTGATACCGGTGATTTTGTTTTGGAGGATTCTTACATCTCAATAATCGAGGCGGTTAAACATGCGTCCTGGTCGCTGAGTCGTAAGCCGGAAATTCAGTGGATTGATTCCCATGAGTTCGAAGTGTCGCCGGCCAACTTAAAAAAATTAGACGGCTATGATGCGATTATCGTGCCCGGCGGTTTTGGCTCGCGCGGAGTGGAAGGGAAGATTAAGGCGATAGAATACGTCCGCGAGCATAAAATTCCATACTTGGGTTTATGCTACGGCATGCAGTTGGCGGTGATTGAGTTCGCCCGCAATGTTTTGCATTTGCCGAAAGCCAACACTGAGGAAAACGATCGGCAGACCCCTGATCCGGTAATTCACATTTTACCGGAACAAAAGAAATTGTTAGCCAAGCATGATTACGGCGCCACAATGCGTTTGGGGGCGTACGATTGCACGTTAAAAAAGTCATCATCGGTTTATAAACTTTACGGCAGTGAAAAAATCAGCGAACGCCACCGCCATCGCTATGAATTTAACAATGATTATCGAGCCAAAATCGAGCAAGCAGGCCTTAAAGTGGTGGGGGTTAATACAGAACGTGATTTAGTGGAAATCGTGGAGTTAGAAGGCCATCCGTTTTTTGTCGGCGTGCAATTCCATCCGGAGTTTGAATCACGTCCGCTTGCCCCGCATCCATTGTTTGTCGGTTTGATTAGGGCAGGCATAAAATCTTAAATTTTCGATGCATAATGTTTCTGATAATTCTTTTTTCGACTGCCATCATTTTGTCATCTGGGCTAACTTCACTAGTTAGATTTTTTGCGGTAAAACTGAACATTCAGGATTACCCGGCCTCGCCGCGCAAAAATCATTCTTTACCAACCCCACTCCTCGGCGGGGTTGCTATTTTTTTGGCTGTACTGGGGAGTCTCATATTATTATTTTGGTGGAACCGCCATCTGGTACAAAGTTGCAAGCTAGTGGGCGAAGTGACTTCTTGCGGTACTGCCTCAGGCTGGTCAATAGTTGGCGGCATTTTGTTGGGTGCTTTTATTTTGACGATCGGCGGAATTTTGGATGATAAATACAATTTAAAGCCGCGCCAACAGATAATCTGGCCGATTTTGGCGATTGCAACCGTCATTTTAGCTGGTGTTGGGCAGGATAATATCACTAATCCGTTATATTACGTTGGCTTATCAGCTGACCCGTTGTTGCATTTAAAAGTATGGACAATTCATTTGTTCGGCCTAGAAATTACGATGTTAACGGATCTTTTTACTTTTATCTGGCTTTTTTTGCTGATTTATGTTACTAAATTTTTAGATGGTTTAAACGGGCTGGTACCAGGAATCATCGTAATTGGCGCCTTGATTTTATTTGTTACCAGTCTCAGCTTGGGCCAGACTTTGCCGGCTGTGTTATCGCTGATTGTGGCCGGGGCGTATTTAGGTTTTTTACCGTTTAATTTTTTTGGTAAAATATTTTTAGGCGAGGCTGGAAGTACTTTAGCCGGCTTTTTGATTGGAGTTTTGGCCATTCTAGGACCAGCCAAAATAAGCATCACTTTTTTAATTTTGGGTATTCCAATACTGGATGCCTGCTGGGTGATTTATGAACGGTTAGTTAAGGCCGGTAAATCGCCGTTTCAGGGAGATACAAGGCATTTACATTTTAAACTGTTAAAGCAAGGTTTAACCTCTCGTCAAACAGTACTTTTGCTTTGGCTAATTTCCCTTTTATTCGGGTTACTCGGGATTTTTTTACAAGGCTGGGAACAGGGTATTTTGTGGCTCGCCTTAGTCGCTCTGATGGCCATTCTCATTCGCTTAACTAGATCACCGAAACCAAAAAGTCAAAATTTTGCATAATATGATGATTACTAAGCCAACGTTTAAAGTTTGGGGGAAACGAGAGTGCGCTTTAGATGTGGCTTATGTTTGGTCTAAGGCAGAAGTTTTCGAGTTAAAAAAATATTTTGGCCGCGGTTATTCCCAGCATTTGCTTTTTTTTGAGGGGGCAGAGCTTACTTGGTACGAAGATTTTGCGGAACTTTATGAGATCGGCAAATATTTATTGCACCGTTTTCTAAATAAACGCGCGAGTGTGTCGCAAATTTATCGGGCTTGGCATCACGACGCCAAGTTTTTTTTATTATACTTAAAAAAAATGCAAAAAATTGATTTAAAAAACAAGACAAATAAAGAGCTGGCCGCCATTTGTCAAAAAGCCCTGGATCAGAATTGCTTGATTACTAGGGGATATGTGACAGATATTATGCAGATGTATTTGCCGGAGGTTATAAAAAATAAATTAGAGTTGGTTTATCCCAAACGCGACGCGAAGTTTAACGCTTATTATTCCAGTTTAACGGCCTCTGTCCAGTTAAGTTTAGCGGCGCAAGAAAAATTGGCTTTAATCGACATCGCGCTCAAAATTAAAGTGGCCCCCGGGGTAAATAATTTTTTTTCAGCAAATTTGACTTCAATTCTAACTAAACTTACCGACTGGCCGGCAGTCAATCGCTTGATTAAGGCGCATCGTAACCGATTTTTTTGGCTCGGCGGAAACTATACCGGCAAAAATTTTTTAGATTTAGAATATTTTGTGGGCGAACTGAAAGAATTGGTCAGAGAATCAAACTCAAAATTACGGCTGATTAGAAAAAAGACGGTTACTTTCCCAAGTGTGATCAAAAAGCAAAAACAGCGGGTAATTAAATTGTTGCGACTGGACGCTGAGTTTATCAAAATCATCAAAATTTTGGAGCAAATTGCTGTTTTTCATGATGAACGAAAGCAGATGATTTTAATGCCGGTTTATTATTTACGTGAGTGGCAGAAAGAAGCGGCATTACGGTTAGGCATTAGCCGCGACGAGTTTGTTTGGCTGACGCCGCCAGAGCAAATCAAAGCCATTAAAACCGGTGTCGTCGATTTGCCGGAAATAAGAAAGCGAGCGCTCAAGTGTCTTTTTTATTGTAACCGCGACGAGGAGCTGATTTTGACCGGGACAGATGCCGATCATTTTCTTCAAAAAGCAGTCATTAAAGAGCAAATCAATCAAATCAAAGGCATCATTGCCAGTACTGGAGTTGTCAAAGGAAAGGTAAAAATAGTCAAAACATCTGTTGACTTAGTTAAAGTGAAACTGGGTGATATTTTAGTAACTGGCATGACCACGCCTGATTATGTACCAGCGATGAGGCGGGCATCAGCTATTATTACCGACGAAGGCGGAATCACCAGTCATGCCGCGATTGTGTCCCGAGAACTCAGGATACCCTGCATTATCGGCACCAAGGTGGCGACGCAACTACTTTCGGATGGACAATGGATCAAGGTAGACGCTGATTTAGGCGTTGTCCATTTATTATAATTATGACCGAAAGCGAACGACTTAAAATTATAACAAGCCATGAGTGCAAAGAAGAGGAGGCGCGGGTAGCGCTTTTATTTTTAGATTTATATAAAACTTGCCATTTGGAAGGCATCAAAATGTATCGAAAACAACTGTTTTCTTTCAACATTTTTAGCTTAACTGACAATTATTGCCGCGAATGGACATCAATTACAGAAACTAAAGAACTTTGGGGTTGGGTGCTTAGGCAATTCCGGCGACGTAAAAGTTTTGCCATAACCATCAATAACGTTTTAAGCGAGATCATTTTAGCTACTGATAAATTTTTAAATAAACTTCGCCTTGAAGTGCCAGTGTTGTCTAACCGAGAGTTGAATCAAATTTTTTTGGAGCTATTTTTGCTGGGCAATCGGCAGTATGGACTCACGATTTTATCTGAAGGAAGTGATATTTTGGCGGAAAAAGATTATTTGCGACATTTAAAAGCAGTACCGCCAATAAATCAAGCAGGCGCGATCAGACTTTTAACAACACCTGGTGATTTAACCGCGATTGAGCGTGAGCGTTTGGGACTTTGGCGCCTGGCGCAGGAGGCCGGTCAAAACCAATTGATCAAAAAAATATTATTGGCACGCGACTGGCCGGCGTTACGGCAGAATCATTTCTTTACCAAGCTGGAGTCTCATGCCCAAGTGTTTTGCTGGGTACAGAACGGTTTTGAGTCTGCCACCAATTTGGATTGGCGTTATTTTGTGATGCAGTTGCGGGAAATTTTAGACACCAAAACAGAGTTAGAAATTCAGAAAACTATTAAGCGTTTAGCTGATAAATCAAGTCTGATCAAAAAGAAACAGCGCCAGCTAATTTCTAAATATCAACTAAGTCTTGAGACTCAATCATTTTTTTCTTTAATCAGCTGGCTGGCCATTTTGCAAGATAAGCGCAAAGAGCAAGTGCAAAAAGCGATTGCCGCGCTTGATTTTATCTGGGTTGAGATTGAACGACGGCTAAAAGTGCCGAGAGCGCAGTTATATAAATATTTAGTTCCGGAGATTACTGCGCTATTACTACGTGGCCGTCGCGTAAAAATTACAGAGCTCAAAGCTCGTCGCCAGATTATTTGTTTTTCTTATTTAAAAAACGGCCAGATCAAAACCGATTATGTGGTCGGCCATGAGGCTATCGCGATTAACAATCATTTTCTAGAAAAAAGAAAATTTGCTATTACTGATAAAAAATTACGAGGTTTTGTCGCTTCAGTCGGTCGAAATCAGAAGAAAGTCAGCGGTAAAGTCAGATTAGTGTTTAATCCGGCGCGCGACACTTTTCGAACTGGCGAGATTTTGGTAACTGGCATGACCCGGCCGGAATTTGTGCCTTTGATGAAGCGGGCTTTGGCGATCATTACCAACGAAGGCGGCGTCACCAGCCACGCGGCGATCGTAGCCCGAGAACTCGGGATACCTTGCATTATTGGCACGCGGCATGCGACAGAAGTGTTAAAGAGTGGTGATAAAATCGAGTTGGATTTAAGGGAGGGGACAGTTCGTCTAAACTTGTCAATTGCAAAATAGAGGGGTAAGATGCTTAAAAGAGCTACAATTTAACTATATTTTTATGCCTCAAACAAAAAAACAATCGTCAAAAGACGAGTCAGCGATTATTTTGACTTTTGCCGATATAACTCGGCATGACGCGACGCTTGCCGGCGGTAAAGGCGCCTCGCTGGGTGAGATGTTGCGTGCCGGAATTTCAGTGCCTGATGGCTTTGTGATTACCGCTAATGCATTTATACAGTTTATCGAAAACAGCGGTTTAGAAAGCCTAATTCAAACGATTGTCAAAACAATCAATTATCAAGATACTGCTTTAGTTGATCAGGCCTCCCAGAAAATTCGGGTACTGATGTCGAAAGCCAAGTTTCCGGTGGAATTAGAAAAATCAATCCTTGCCGAATTTAAAAAATTAAAAGCTGATTACGTGGCAGTGCGTTCTTCGGCCACAGCTGAGGATTCGAAAACGGCTAGCTGGGCCGGGGAGTTGGAGACTTATTTAAATACCACAGAGAAAACGCTAATTCAAAACATCAAAAAATGCTGGTCATCGCTTTATACGCCGCGGGCATTGTTTTACCGCGCTGAGAAAAAATTGTTGGATACTCCGGTTGCGGTAGCGGTGGTGGTACAGAAAATGATTCAATCAGAAATTGCCGGCATCTGTTTTACTGTTCATCCGGTAACTCAAGATCGAAGTCAGATGATCATCGAGGCAGGCTGGGGTTTAGGCGAAGCTGTGGTTTCTGGTCAAATCACGCCGGATTCGTATATTATCAACAAGAGTAATTTATCAATTACTGATATCAATATCGGTACTCAGCAACGAATGATTGTTCAAAAATCAGCCAGTGGAGAAAATAAATGGGTGGCAGTCAAACCAGCAGACCGCGAACGCCAGAAACTGGATCAAAAACAAATTCGAGAGCTGGCCAAGTTGTGCCTAAAAATCGAAGAACACTACGGTAGCCCCCAAGACATTGAATGGGCTTTTAGCCATGGGTGTTTTTACATCACCCAGAGCCGGCCGATAACGACGTTGTTAGTATGACTCCCAAATACGAACTTGTTTACAAATAAAGTGATGCAATATGTATATTTATTTAGATGAATCAGGTAACTTTCGAAGTAATAAGGAGGCATATTTTATAGTTGGAGGTTTTGTTACTTCTGACGAGCGGATTACTGCTAAAGCGTTTCGAAAATGGCAACATACAAAATTTGTCAATAAAAAGTTGCGATACCGTACCGAAGTAAAATTTTCTGACTCACGTTTGAACGATAAGCTACGACTTAAAACATTACTGTATTTTGTCCAGCAAAATATTCGTATTTTTTATACATTTTTTAAAACAAAAAACATTCCCGCGGAATTTAAGCGTCAAGGGGTGTTGGAATCTGGCCGACTTTATCTCGAACTAGTGGCGCAAACTCTTAGTTTTCTTTTCCCCAGTGCTGAATCTCAAGTTATCGTTACGTTAGATCATCGGAATTTAAAAGGTGTGACGCAGGCAGAATTTAGAGAAACATTGCGTCTTCATTTACGCTTACGATTATCGCAACAGGCCAGCGTCCATGTAAATATTGTTAATTCGACTACTAATGCTAACATACAGATTGCAGATTGGATTTGTGGCGCTTTATACCGTTATTACACTAATCGTATTATCGGAAAAGAATTTTATAAAGTTTTGCATAACAGTATTATTATTTCCGAAGAGTTATTTGGAGATTATTGGAACGATTTAAATGGTAGTAATAAAAAATCACCTCACGAAAGATGATTTTTTAAGAGCCGGCATCTCTTAGGATTTACCTCAGGTATCATGACCTCCACATGCGCGGAGGGTACCCCCGGGGTCTCCTAAAAGCTATTATTACCAACTCTGATATAATTATATGGGAGATTGTCAATACTTGTCAAGTCTTGACACGTATTTATGGCCGGACATAATGGCGAAATTATATGTTCAGAAAGACACTTTTCAATTCAAAAATAGACATTTACCAAAAAATCAAAAATACCAAAAACTGGATTATGCAGGGTTGCGTCGGTATCCCGCATTTGCTTTGGCATTCGGCTGATCCTTTGGTATTTGGCCTGGAAAAAGTGGCGACAGGGTTTGGTCTAAATTTCATTTTAAGTTTTACGGAAGATGGAGGCGATGATTGTAAGTGGTTAGTGGATGAGGATTTTATTATGGAGCGAGGGCGGGCTTTAGTAACTGATTTAAATTTTATCAGGCGGCAAGTGGCTAGATGGCGAGTAACAGAAAAGGCCTTCAACATGATAGTTCGGCAGTTGGAAGGTAAGGGGATCACCGATCTAGCAGGGGATTATCAAAAGTTCTCCGCGCTTTACCGGCAGGAATATGCGGCCGCGTTTTTTACCGAATATATTACTATCGCGAGCGACAAAATCGTTGAAGAAATCAAAAAAAAACATCCGAAAATTTCTGATGATGATTTGCAAACGTTGATTTATCCGGTTGGCGAGACGTTTATCAATCAGGAAAGTCTGGCGAGTTTTACTATAGGTTTAAAACTTAAGCTGGCGTTAGGAAGCAAGTTCAGTCAGCTTACTTGGTCGCAGGTACAGTCAAAATTTCCAAAAATTTCTGAGGCCATCACTCAGCATCAAAAGCAATTTTATTGGTTGGCCAGCAATTATAAGTACACGCAAACAGTTACTCCCGCCCAATTTTTTAGAAACATCAAAGAGTCGGTCATATATCTTAAAGCTTCGGAAATAAAAAAGAAGATTGTTGAATTGCGGACTTTGGATCAAGAGATGGCGCGTAAGAAGCGCAAAATAGTCAGACAAATCAAATTATCAAAGGATGATTTGATTAAATTGCAAATTATTGCGATCAACGGCTGGTGGCATGATCGGCGTAAAAAAGCCAATATGATCGGCAGTTTCTGGTTGAATCAATTTTTGCGTCGCGCCAGCCGGCGATATGGAGTTGATTTTGAGTTGTTGCAATATACTTTGAAACCGGAGTTTGATCAATTACTAACCGCCGGGAAAATCGATCAAGCAACGTTAAAAAATCGCGTTAAAGGGTGTGTTCATTTTATGGCTAAAGATGGGGCAGACGTGATTTTATTCGGGCAAGATTTTCGGTATCTTAAACAAAAATTGCTGGGGTCGCGTCAATTGTCAGCGGTCAATGATTTTCGCGGAGTGATTGCGTCGCGCGGCAAGGTGCAAGGAAAAGTCAGAATTGTCATTAATCCCAACAAAAACGCGTTTAAAGAAGGTGAAATTTTAGTGACTTCGATGACCCGGCCTGATTTTGTGCCTTTGATGCGGAAGGCGGTTGCCATCATAACTGATGAAGGCGGGCTGACCTCGCACGCGGCCATTATTTCCCGGGAGCTTGGGATACCCTGTTTGGTCGGCACAAAAATCGCGACCCATGTTTTGCATGATGGGCAAATAGTCGAAGTCAACGCTAATCACGGGATTGTTAAAGTAGTCAAAAGTTGAGAGTTTAATAAATTATGTGGCAAGGTAATTACTGAATAACCATTTTTTTCGCAGCCGAGCTTAGGGTGAGGCATCAGCCGAACCCCGACCAGCGGGAGTTTGAGGCAAGAAAAAAATGGTTGTTCAGTAATTTAAGCCGCTAAAATGTAATGCCACTTCTAACTTTTAAAAATAAACAAGATCTGGAAGAATCAGCCTTGGCGATCAGATCGCTCTTGCAAGGTTGGGGATTGCAAACCGGCGAGTGGATGATCGGCAAGCAGATGGGATTTTTTCTGGGGGGTGTGATTTTGAACCCTAAAATCATCAAACGCGACACTAATGTATATATTTTGTATAAAAAACTGCCTTGGCCGTGCCAGCCAGAGGGACGAATGGTTTTTCCGCCGAAAGGTTCGATTTATGCCAAGCAATATTATGAGACCCAAGAAAAATATCAGCTGGGCATTGATTTGATGCCAATACCGGATAAGCAGTTAAAGAGCGGTTATATCACGCAAAAAAAATTATTAGTTAATGTTGCTAGCCAGAAAATAAACATTGAATCGCCAGCTAAATTTGTTGAACGGGAGGAAATATTAGCCGAATTTTATCAAAATCGTTCAAATCAAGAAATTCGCGATTTTTATTACTGCGACCGGACGCGCTATTTGGGGTGGACAACACTATTTAAACGCGTTGGTGTCGGTCTCAAATCAAAATCACTAATCAAAAGGTTGGCAAAAGTGACGACTGATTATAAATCATTTATCAAACGGGCGTATCCAGAATTTTTTGACAAGAAGTTGATGCATGGGGGTCAAAACAGTAAATTATTGCACGGCCAGATAGCATATTTTAAAGAAGCGACCCTCACCGGCAAAGTCGCAATTTATGATTCAAAAATTAAATATCAACCAACGCCAGAAAAATCGATTTTCGTTTTCAGCCATTTTTATCCAGCAGATACAGTGGTCCTGCCGCTGGCAAAAGCGATAGTTACGCAGGGTGGGGGACTTTTATGCCATGCCGCGATCGTTACTCGCGAGGAGCAGGTGCCGTGTTTAGTCGGGGTGTGCGGGCTGATGCGGTCAATTAAGAACGGCCAAAAAATCACGATCAATTTTAAAGAAGGTACTATTAAACTTTAATAATTTCAGACGAGCCGAGAATTGTCATTCCGAGCGTAGCGGAGCGAAGTCGAGGAATCTCTTCTTATGACTTAAACAAGGGATCCCTCGACAAGCTCGGGATGACAAATTGACGTTTTTGCGCATCTCTTGGGCAGTCTTAAAAGAATCAAACTATGCTTAAAGATTTTCGAAAAAAAGTAAAAGAGTTGGCAAGTAAGCGTCGGCCAAAGGTTTTGATCGGCCTCTATCAAGGTCGCCATAGCCCAAGCATTGCTGAGAGCGTCGCGCGTGCGCAAAAAGAAGTGGCTGATGTGGTGGTGGTCGGCCAGCCAGTTGAAGGCGTCCTCGAAAGCATTCCAGCTGGGCCGGATATGGCCGAAATTCACGCCAAAATGGTCGAAGTCGCGATGCGCGGTGATATTGAGGGAATTGTTCGCGGCAATGTCGAGGAACATGGACTTTTGCGCGGATTAAAGGATCGGTTGGGCATCAAATTGAAAGAAAACGAACTGCGTATTCAAAATCCTTGTGTTATTGAAGACGTGCACGGTAACATTTTCGCTATCGGTCCTTCAAGCACTGTTTGGGGCCGGAACAATCAGGAAAAAATTTTATGGGTGGACGCGGCGATAAAACTGGTTGGCTGGTTTGGCTATGATCAACCGAAACTGGGTTTTTTGACCTCAACTCGCCGGGCGAATTATCTAAACCGGCAGATTGACGTTGATAATGAAGATTTGCGCTGGTCGTATCGAACCTGGGAGAGCGCCGAATATTTGGTTGATTATTACGCCAAGAAAGGGTATCAAACTAAAAATTACGAGATTCACGTCGAGCACGCCGTAGCTGATGGTTGTGATATAGTTTGCGTGGCCGAAGGCCCGATTGGCAATGGGATGCTCCGTGGCGCTTTTTTTCTGAGTGGCGCCAAGTATTTGGCTGGGCCGCGGGTGGCAATGCCCTTGCCGTACGAAGACACCAGCCAAAGCGAACAGGATTATTTTGAGCATTTTCCGTTCGTGGCGGCGATGATTAACGGCGCCATGATTCATAAGTAATTAAACTTCCATATTTTGAGCGAAGTCAAAAATTTGAGGCCTTTGCTTAAATTAAATGGGCTAATTAATATGTCAGAATATAGTCACGAAAATTTTCCGGCTGGTCCACCGGCCGCGGAAAAAGAAGTTAGCGAGGAGGTCAAGGCGAGAATTAAAGAAAAACTGGGTTTTGAAACTGATTTTGCGTTCACCATTGAAAATGAGCTTGACGAAAACGGTAATCAAATAAATGCCGAAATTTATTGGGTGCGTTTTCCGACCCCGCTTGATTCAAACGGCAACCCAGAAAACCCGCCGGTCGAAGGCAAAGTATATTTTCCCAAAGAAAACAGCAATGACCGCTTGGTTTTTTTTGCGCCAGGATCGCCGGGCGGGGATGCCGGCAGAGTCGAGCGCAAGCACGCTAAAACATTAGTTGAAGCTGGCAATACTTTTGTTACTATCAGGCATAATGGCCAGGGTTTTCTCAGCGAGAAAGCGCAAGGCGTTTTTAACTCGCCGGAGCGGATTAAGCTGTTGCAGGACAAGGGGCAAGAGTATCTAGGCCAAGACTATAACCCGCATCCTGATGGATTTACTTGGGATGATTTGACCCGCGAGCAGATCACTGTGCTCCAGGATTGCGCGCCAAAATTTCAAAATATAGTCGCCATCTGCCATTCGCTTGGTGCGACTGGCATGTACCGATCAATTGGTCTGCTGGCCAAGAGCCATCCGGAAATTGTTGAAAAAATCAGCAAGATAATTGCCTTGGCTGGTTTTATGGGCAAAGAGAGTCCTGATGAACCGGAAACCAATTTTTGGCAGGGCATTAAAATGTCTTTTGATGATTTTGTTGCCGAAGAAATGGCTGGCGCGGTAAAAGATGATGCGCATTATACTTCGGATCCGGTTCGTTTTGGCGAGTCAGCAAAAAAGGTGACTGAGGAATTGAAAGATTTACAGCTTCCCGATCATATTGTGCAAATTTTAGCGACTGCCCCGTATGATCAAGCGCTGGTTTTGCCGGTGATCAAATATACGAGCGAAGAAAATGGCCAAGAATATATGCAAGCGACTGATTATCCGGCCGGTGTTGGCAAAAATAATATCTTGGCAATAGAGGATCATACTGAGCCAGAGAAAAAAACGCATAGTATGTTGGGGGTGCATCCAGATACTTTACTTCGGCTGGTAGATATGAAAGTATCTACTCATGGCCCGCATTTTGTTAAAGTCTATTCCAAGGAAACCAAAGAACAAAAGGCGGCGCAATAAAGGTCAACAAATTTTATATGATTTTACAAAAAGGGCTAATCAGCAACAATCAAAAAAGTCTGGCAAAAACCGCCTGGTATCGCCAGCGGTTCGACGCCTGTCCTTTATTTTTAGGGCTGGTGGCATTGCCTCACTTTTTTAAAGAAACTCGCAAAGGCCTGGCCACGTCGTTCGCGAACAACGTGGCGGGCGGCGAGTTTACCGACGTGCTCGCAATTTATACCGGTAAAACCGGGGACTGGCATATCAACCTGGCGGACATCAAAAGAATTGCCGAGCTGTTTATCAACAAATGCAAAACCCAGACCAATATCAGCGGCAGATTGATGGCCAAGTGGGAGGTAGATAAGGAGAAATTTTATCAAGCAGGTAATAAGGTGGCCAAAATCAATTTTGATAATCTAAAGTTGCCGGAAATAGCCAAAGTTTACGAGCAGTTGGTCGACAGCTATCACGGTTGGCTGACCATGAGTTCGCTGATTGATGGTTTTGCTTTGGGCACCGATGAATTTGTCAATCGCCAAGTTCGGGAACTATTAACGGAGAATGGCGTCAAAAAAGGACAGGGTGAAATATTTGCCGCTTTGACGGCGCCGGTCGTTCAATCATTTACCAACGAAGCCGAGATTTCTTTGCTGAAGATTGCGCGCCAAATTAGTCTTTTGCCGAAATTAAAAAAAATCTGGTTGCGTCAATCCCCAGCGCAAATTCAAAAAAGATTATCGCGCTATCCGGTAATTGATAAATTATTAAAGCAACATCAGCAGAATTATTTTTGGCTCAAGAACAATTATTTTAATCATCAAATTTTGAACGAGAGTGATTTTATCAACGAAATCAAACAAATTCTAAAATCAAAGATTGATATTGCCAGCCGCTTGCGGGAAAGTTTGTCTCAGCCGGGCAAGAATAAACGGCGTAAGAATCAATTGCTTAAAAAATTTGTCTTTTCAAAGTCAGTGCGCAATTTACTCCAAATTTCCGAAGACTTTACCGCCTGGCAAGATGAGCGAAAAAAAACAACCTTGCTGATGACGCATTACGTTGGTTTGATAGCGCGCGGGGTTGCCGGCCGGACGAATTATACGGTAGAGGAATTAAAGTTTTTTGCGCCCGAAGAATTTGGCGCGTTGTTGCGAGGACAAGGTTATTACCCCAATCCCAAAGAAGTCAAAAGTCGGTTAGAGTACTGTTTAATTTATTATCGGCTGGAGCATTACGAACCTGTGGTCGGTAATCGGGCGCGGCTGTTAGCTCAGAAAATTTTAGGCAAAGCCGAGGAGACGCAAGTAAACGATTTTCGAGGAATGACTGCTTCACCTGGTCGCGTCCAGGGTACAGTCAAAATCCTAAAAAGCGTTCAAGAAGTAGGCAAGATTGAGCCGGGTGATGTTTTAGTTGCCGTTATGACTCGGCCGGACTATATGATCGCCATCAAAAAAGCTTGCGCCGTGGTAACCGACGAGGGCGGGATTACCTGCCACGCGGCGATTGTCTCGCGCGAACTCGGCATTCCCTGTATCATCGGCACCAAAATCGCCACGCGCGTTTTGCACGACGGCGACGTAGTTGAGGTCAACGCTAATCACGGGGTGGTGACGGTGGTGGAGAGGAAGTAAAATCAAATAAAAACTAAAAATGAAAAACGACAAAGAAAAATCTAAAAAGCCTAAAGCAAAATTGACTTTCGGGTTAAACGTCATTTATGAAAAAAGTTTTAAAGAGGCAATAGATTTTGCCGTCAAGGATGGTTTTGGCGCGATCGAAGTTTGGGCGAGTGCGCCGCAATTTAACTGGCAAAAATATGCGAGCCATGAGCGTAAAGCAATCGCCTCATACGCCAGTCAAAATAAAATTGACTTGCAGCTGCATGGACCAGAAGAACTCAGTTTATTCAATTTTTTTCCGGTTCTCCAGTTGGCGACCCTAAAATGCTATCGTGAACTAATTGATTTCGCTAAGGAAATCGGGGCGCAAACTTTGACGATTCATCATGGAGAAACCACGGTGATTACTTTTCAGGGCGGGAGAAAAATCCCTTTATTTAGCCAGTATCCTCAAATATTAGATTCATTTAAAAAAAATTTAACCGCTGTAGCGCGGTACGCTTCCGGAAAGGTTAAACTTTGTCTGGAAAACGCCAATCATTTTAACGATCCTCTAATCAAAAAAATAGCCGCTGGGCTACTCAAGAAAAAACTGCTTTTTTTAACTTGGGATATCGGCAAGTCTTATAACAAGGACGGTTCTGTTAAAGAAGATGAAGTTAATTTTTTTGTCGATCACCTTAGCTCAGTAAAAAATGTATACTGGCATGATATGACTGCCCTTGGCGGACACGAGGTTGTAGGTAAAGGTTTTGTTGATTTTCGGCGTTTTTTTGATATTGTAAAGGATCTGGAAGTCAATCATATTATCGAGTTAAGGCCGCGAGAGAATGTCTTGGATGCGAGAGTCAAATTTCAGGAATTATGGCGCTAGTTTCTCCTGGCCGTGAACTGGCTAGAATCTGATCAAGCCTTGTTGTCACCGCGGCGGTCGCACGCGATTCAAGGGGTGTGGAACCTTCCAAGTTATCGCTGACAAAGGCGCGAACGTAGGTTTTTTTGGTAGTTATCCCACGCGCTGCTCTTTCCGCGTTTACTCTGATTAAGTCAATATCCGCATCTTTTCTGGCAAATTCAATCTGTTCTGGTGTTGGATTTTGTCCGGTTGGGAGTGTTCTTAAGTGTGCGCGGCGAGCGGTGAGCGGGTTGCGTCCTGCTGTCGGTTCTATTTGTTCTGTTACAGTTTGATAAGCTTCAACGGCCGTTTCGCGACAGCGGATCGCGTGCAGATGGGACAAAATTACGTTGTTTAAAAAAGCTCCAGATTGTGGCAAAGTTACACTGGCGTCATCAAATGTATCCCGTAAAGACATAAATTCATCAAGGTTGATCTGGTAAGTAAAGTTGCCAATCGTAAGACTTACAATTGTATCCCGCCGGTTGTGGGGGTTCATATTAAATTGAATTTTTTTGAAGCCCAAACGGTTTAATGCATTATTTATTATTTCTACTGAATCTCCACGAGGACTCAATAGGTATTTTGGATCATTTTTGATGTTATCAGAAAGCTCGCGATTTAATTCGGTAAAGTCAGTTATTTGTTCCGGAGTTAAAGCGCTAGGCGACAGGCGGGCGAGTGTTTGCCAAAAAAGCTTGCCCTCGATTGCCGAATTATTCGAATTAGGTTCTTGAAGCTTTCGCCTAATGTGTTCCGACGCTTCTTCCGGTGAATCGAAATTTATGGTGCCTTCAACATTCGGCAGATGTAAATTAAGCGCAATAGTGCCATCGCGCCGGGAAACTTCCTCGGCAACTCGCTCGTTGCACCATTCGCGTAGGGGTCCGGGGGATCGCATGGCCAGATTATACGGAAATGCATTCGGGTCTGAGACTGTAGCCAAGTTAAATTCATCTGTTGAGCGGCTATACATTCTAACAATTGCCTCCATTCTTGCTGGATCATCGTTTTTTATTTTATCGAATTGGCTCGCAAACCCTGGGTTTCGGTAAATGGAACTTAGGGTTTCGTGCCTATTTTCAACTGATTGCGGATTTTTTAATTTGCCGATGAATTCAATTGCATGGTCAAGTTCCATTGCGGGTTTTAATACTGCGTCATCTGAATCAAAGAACGCCAATAAATATTTGCTTGCTTGCGGGCTATCTGGCGTTAAAATGCCGGTGTTTAGGCATAATATTTCCAAGGTTTTTTCGTTGACGCTTTCATTACTGGAGGTTAAGCCGCCTAGAGCGAGATTATACAGTAACTCCGTTATTATTTTAGGATTAGTACATTTCTCAACCATTTTTTTGAGCATTTTTTCACCTGCTGGACCATAAAGAGCGCTTTCACCTATTAATGATAGCCAGTGTTCCAAAACCTGAACAGACGGTGGAAACGGTTCAAATTCAGGGTTTTTTTCTAAACGAGCATCTATTTTTGATTGTAATTCACTAATTCTATCGGGGCTAAGCTCATTTTGTTCTCGTACAATATTTAAAGCATCATTAAAATTTTCCCATTGTTTTGGGTCGTTAGCAAGTTTTTTGGCCAGTTCGCGAACGATGTTTCCTCTCCCTTCGGAATTCATTTTTTCGTAACGTTCGATAAGTTCCACCGCGCGTCCGACTTCCGGTAATATCCAAAAAGCAGATTCCTCGGGGTTTTGAGGTGGTCCTTCAGGCTGAGGTTCTGCCGCAATCTCGGCGCCGAGCGCTGTCTCACTTTCGGGAAAGCGCGCAATATCCGGGAAAGGATTGATTTTAAATTCGTTATTCATGTTAAGGCTTTATTTTAAATCCCGATTTTCGCAACAATGGGATCAATAATTCCATTGGCAGACCATGGGTAAAACCGGTAAACGAACCACGGATTTCGGCGATCATGCCGGCGAAATAAAGGTGATACATAGGGGAGAAGGCGGCAGACCAGGTAGTTACCGGGAATTTTTTGAGGCAGCCGTCAATTTCCGCCGTTGTAAGGGTACGAAAAATCACTTCAGTGACGACACAAGTGGAGAAATCAATTTTTTTATTAGGATCAAGATAACAAAAGCCGGTGTAAGCTTGCTCTTTAGCTCCGGACTGGAGTTTAAGCATTGCCCGTGCGTCTTTTAAATTTTTAGGCTTTTCCAGAATTTGTCCGTGGTTGCCCACAAAAGTGTCTCCACTGATAATTACTGCTTTGGAATAAAGTTGGCTGACTTTTTTGGCTTTGGCGCGAGCGATCATTTCTGCTTGTTTTTTAAAATCAGAATAACGAATAGCAGCCTCGTCAATATTTGCCGGTACAATTTTAAAAGGCAGATTCAGTGCCTTTAGTATTTTTTGGCGATCTGCTGATTGTGAAGCGAGAATGAGCATAATAAAAATAACTAATGTCTAATTTCTAATAAGTTAATTTCCGTTGAGTTTAGTTTAAATATTAGAAATTGGAAATTAGAAATTAGATTGCTGGTGGGACGCTAAGCGTCCCAATAACCACGCTTAGCGTGGTGCCTCCGAGAGGAATCGAACCTCTATCTTGAGCTCCGGAAGCTCACGTTCTATCCGTTGAACTACGAAGGCATACCGGGCAAATCGTAATAGTATTACAAGTATCATAGTTTAACTGGCATAACTTGTCAAAAGCTATTTTTCTTTTTTTCTTTGGTGTATAATGTAAAAATTAGTTAATAATGGGAGGGTTATAATACGCATATGGCCCAGAAACAATCAAAAATTTTAATCGTCGAAAACGATTTGCCGGTGGCGCATACTTTAGAATTAAAGTTGAGCAAAGCCGGTTATCTTACAAAAGTCGTAACAGACGGCGAGGAAGCGCTGGTGACCCTGGAAAAAGAGAAATATGATTTGATTCTCTTGGACTTAGTGTTGCCTAAAATGGACGGCTTTGATTTTTTGGCCAAACTAAGTTCCAACAAATTCGCCCCGCGGGTATTGGTACTGACTAATTTAAGCCAGGACGAAGATGTTAAACGGGCCAAGGATCTGGGCGCAGAGCATTATTATATAAAAGCTAATACGCCAATAGTCAAAGTTGTCGATAAAATTCAAGAATTGCTTGGTTAATTAGGGAGGATTGATTTTGGCAGAAGAGAAAAACGTTTTAACACGAAATTTTTTAAGTTATGGTGATAAATATTGACCCGCAAAAAATAAAAGGAATATTACTAAGCGAGGCTTATGTCACCGCCGAGGACTGGGCTAAAGCCGAGGATTTTGCCAGCAAACATCGGACAGCGGTTTTGGATTATTTACTTAACGAAGGTGTTTTGACTAAAGATTTATTGGGGCAGGCGATTGCCGAGGCCTGCAAAATTCCTTATGCCGACTTAAATTCCAATCAGCCGCCGGCCGTGCAGGTGCTAAAAATACCGGCGACAATCGGTAAAAAATATCGCGCAGTATTGTTTGCCGAAGAGAAAGACAAAGTAACCGTGACGACCGATAATCCAGCTCAGCCGGATTTGATTGGGGAACTTAAAAAAATTTTTCCGAAAAAAAAGATAACCATCGCCTACTCGCTGTCCGAGGATATTGAGGAAAGTTTTATTCATTATCGAAAGCCGCTAGAGACCAGGTTTACCCAAATTTTACGCGGCCAGGAGCACATTGCGCCCGAAATTATCGAAGAAATTATGTCTGACGCTTTAGTATATCGGGCATCGGACATCCATTTTGAGCCGCAAGAAGAAGAGGTGATTATCCGTTTTCGCATCGACGGCGTGCTGTACGAAGCCGGCCGCGTGCCGAAACAGTATTACGAAAATATTTTAAATCGCGTAAAAGTCCAGTCCCAGGTTCGTTTAGATGAGCATTTTTCAGCGCAAGACGGAGCGATCCGTTACGTTAAAAAAGATGGGGTGGTGCTGGATCTGCGGGTTTCCATCGTCCCAACCTTGGACGGCGAAAAAGTGGCGATGCGCCTTTTGTCGCTGTATGTTCGCGATTTTTCGCTGTCTAATTTGGGGCTTTCAACGGCAAATCAGGATATATTGCTCCAGGCTGGTAAGAAACCGTTTGGCATGATATTAGTCACCGGCCCGACCGGTTCCGGCAAAACCACCACTCTGTACGCGCTCTTAAAAATTTTGCATCAGCCGGAAGTTAATATTACCACGATTGAGGATCCGGTGGAGTACAAGATCGCCGGCGTTAATCAAATTCAAGTTAATCCGCAAACCAATCTTACTTTTGCCAAAGGTCTGCGCTCGATAGTTCGGCAGGACCCGGATGTTATTTTAGTCGGTGAAATCAGGGACGAAGAAACCGCGGAGATTGCCGTGAATGCCGCTTTAACCGGCCATCTTTTATTATCCACTTTTCACGCCAACGACGCGGCGACCGCGATTCCGCGCTTGCTGGACATGGCGGTGGAGCCTTTTTTGTTGGCCTCGACTTTAGAGCTGATTATTGCCCAGCGTTTAGTTCGTCGCATTTGCGACAATTGTCGTTTCAGCCAGGTTTACACACTGGAGGACTTGCGGAAAATTTTACCCAATCCGCAAAATTATTTTCCTAAATGTTCTTCGGTTACCCTGTATCACGGCAAGGGGTGCAAAATGTGCAGCAATTTTGGCTATAAAGGGCGGGTCGCCATATACGAATTTATTCCCAGCAGTCGAGAATTGCAAGATTTGGTTTTACGCCATCCTTCCAGCAAGCAAATTTGGGATTTAGTCAGAAAGCAAGGCGCCCGGCCGCTGTTCGAAGACGGCATCGAAAAGGTTAAGGATGGTTTGACGACGATCGAAGAGGTTTTAAGAGTTGCGTCACCTTCGATATATTAGGGAGGTTTTTTATTTTGTTTAAAATTTATGGTGGTTGCCCCTAATTCCAAGCTTAAACCGGCAGGCGAAAAGAAAAAGCGTGTTTGGTTTGCGTTTGTCGGCGATTTTTTTTCAAATTTCCAGTTTGGTCAGGAAAGGCAGTATTTAATAGAAAATCTTGCCATTTTGATGGCCGCTGGGATCGATATTTTGTTCGCTTTAGAAACCGTTAAAAGCGAAATACGTTCGGCGCGACTGCGGCGGATGATCAGCGCGCTAAAAGGCGAGATTGAGGCCGGTTCCAACGTTTGGCGCGCTTTTAATCAAGTAAATTTTTTACCGAGCCATGTTATTGCTTTGATTCGCATTGGTGAGGAAACAGGGCGGTTGGCCGCGAACCTGCGCATTATCGCTAACCAGCAGGAAAAAGATCGTCTTTTCCGTTCGCAAATTTCCTCAGCGATGATGTATCCCATTATTGTGCTTTCGCTGACGGTGGTTTTAGGTTTAGGAATCGCCTGGTTTATTTTGCCGCGTTTAGCCACGGTTTTTAATTCATTAAAGATGGATCTGCCGCTAATAACGCGCTTATTGATTGCACTCGGTGATTTTTTGCAGAATTTTGGGCTATTTATTATGCCGGTTGTACTTCTGGGATTGGTCGTGACCATGTATTTTGTCTTCTTTTTTCCGAAAACTAAGCATCTGGGCGAGGATTTTTTGTTTAGTTTGCCCAAAATTAGCGGGTTAATTCAAGAAATCGAGTTGGGACGAATGGGATACACGCTTGGTACGTTGTTGGAATCCGGTCTGCCGGTGATTGACGCCCTTAATTCTCTGTATTCGTCAACAACTTTTCGGGCGTATCAAAGATTTTATCTGCACGTTAGGAATAAGGTAGAAGAAGGCAATTCTTTTCAGCGGAGTTTTGAAAGCTACCCTAAGATCGGAAAATTGTTTCCCGGTCCGATTAAGCAGATGATTGTGGCCGCGGAGCACTCTGGTTCCCTGCCTAAAACTTTGATTAAGATCGGCGAGACTTTTGAGTACAAAACCGAGGTCTCAACGAAAAATTTGAGCGTTCTTTTGGAACCGATAATGCTGATAGTCATTTGGTTGGGCGTGGTTACGGTTGCGCTCGCGGTTATTTTACCGATTTACAGTTTAATCGGCGGTTTGAATAATTCGCTTAACGTGTCTACGAATCCGACACCGGCGTTGACGACGGCGACAGCCACCGCTGGGGAGATAAATAATGGTCTGCCTCTACAGGATGCCATCAGCCCGGCAACTTCCGGATCAATGATTAATCTGCCGTTGATTGTCCCTGCTGGCGACCAAGAACCTATCGAAAACAGTAATAACGCACTGCCGGCCGTTTTGCCCGAAGATGATGGTCTTGAAGATTCATTCCCCAAATTAAAAATTATGGATACCGGGCTCGGCTACTTAAAAGTCCGCTCCGGACCGTCGCGGGAAGCGGCCGAGGTTTCCAAAGTTAAAACAGGTGATGTTTATCCATACAGCGATCAAGACAACAATTGGTACGAAATTAGAATTTCGTCTGATGTTGTCGGCTGGGTTTTCGGTGATTACATAGAAGAATTGCCGGAGGCCACACCTCAAACGCCTTAATTATGCACGATTTTTTGCGCTTAAAACGAGGCTTTACCTTGGTTGAATTTATTTTAGTAATCACCTTAGTTATCGTTTTGAGCGGTATTTCGATTCCGCTATATCGTTCGTTTCAGATGCGCAACGAGCTGGAGGTTGCCGCGAATACGCTTGTTTTTAGTTTACGCCAGGCGCAAATTTTGGCCCACGCGGTCGCCGATGACAATAATTGGGGAATCAAAATCATGGTCGGACAAATTATCGTTTTTCGCGGCGCTAATTTTGTCTCGCGAACCGTTGCTGATGATATTAGTTATGATTTGCCGCAAGCGGTCACGCCTACTGGCATGGGAGAAGTTGTTTTTAATAAATTTTTGGGTGAGCCGCAGGTTGCCGGCAGTATAATTTTGACCAGCAATACTAATGAAACGAGGACGATAACGATTAATAGTAAGGGCATGGTTTCGTTTTAATTTTTTTCGCATGAGTAGGAGTCAAAATAAGAGCGCGTTAGCCGGATTTAGTTTAGTGGAAGTAGTCCTCGGGATTTTTATTTTTTCTTTGTTGGTAACTGCCTTTGTCGGGGCAGTTATTTATGGTTTGGAAGCGGTAAGTTTAATGGGCCGCCGGGCGCGAGCGGCGCTGATTGCCGAAGAGGGAATAGAGGCAACCCGTAATATCCGAGATAGCGGTTTTACCAACTTGGCGGACGGCACTTATGGGTTGGTTGCCAGCGGCGGGCGTTTTGTTTTTTTCGGCACGTCAGATCTGATAGATGTTTTTACCCGTCAAATCACAATTGCGAGCGTCGGCGCCAATGCAAAGCGCGTTACCGCGGCCGTCAGCTGGCAGCAAAATGCCCAGCGGACAGGCTATCTTTCTCTTCTGACGTATTTTACCAACTGGCAAGCGGTCCACGGCTGGTCTGCTCCTCGGGAGGAGTCGTCGCTAGATCTGTTTGGTTTAAATGATGGTTGGAAAATTGTACTCAAAGGAAATTATGCTTATGTTATCAGATTAAACGGCAATCCTACTTTTGGCATCATCGACATCACTGATTTAAACAATCCAGCTTTAGTCGGGCAACTCAATTTAACAGGTACTTTATGGGGGCTTGCCTGGGCTGGTAATTATGTTTATGTGGCCTCGAACGCCAATAATCAAGAATTACAAGTGATTGATGTTGCAACACCCAATCTACCGGTTTTGGTTAATTCTTATAATGCTCCAGGCAATGCTAATGCCCAAGGTATAGCAGTAATTGGTGCTAATCTTTTTTTAGGTAGGGTACAGGGTAATGACGCGGAATTTACAGTGTTAGATATAACTAATCCGCTTGCCTTGAACGTGCGTTCCACTTTAAATTTGCCGGATAGCGTCAATGATATCGTAGTTTTAGGCAATTTTGCGTACATTGTTTCTCCTGGAAATTCGCGCGAATTGATGGTGGTGAATATCTCGGTAATCAGCGCACCAAGTCTCTTGGGTTCAGTAAATTTGGCGAGTAATTCGGATGGACTGTGCGTTGATGGTTTTGGTAATACCATTTTAGTCGGTCGCGCCAGTGGCGAGTTGGCATCGCTAGACGTTACTATTCCGGGCACTCCGGTAGTTTTGGGTAGTTATGATGCAACTCAAGCAATTCGGGATATTGCCTTTGGTGCTGGCAATATTTATGCTTTTTTGGCGACCGATAACGACCTGGCTGATTTGCAAGTGATTGATGTTACCAATCCGGCAGTGATAAGTTTGGTATCCAGCCTTGATGCCACGGCTCATCTAAATGGAATAGCGTACGAAGCGGCGCGTGATCGGGTTTTTGCCGTTGGTGACGCCAATAACGAGGAATTTATCGTTGTCGCTCCAAACTAATTCTTTTTACGGCTCGGTCAAAATTTATTTTATGGTTAGTCAGATTAGTCAGAATAGTCAGAAAGAACAATGTCTAGGCAGACCAGATCCTCAAAGCGAACGCGGATTTACGTTGGTGGAGGTTTTGTTATATTTGGCCATATCTTCGATAATTTTGGGAATTATTTCTTTTTTTGTATTTATGATGCTCGAGACGCGCGTTAAAAATCAAACCATCCTGGAGGTGGAACAGCAGGGTTTGTTTGTGATGCAGACTATCAGCCGAACAATTCGTAATGCCGAGAGTATCAATTCACCGTCTGTCGGCGCGTCTGCTGATAGCTTGTCCCTTTCCGTATTTGACGCTTTAGATAATCCGACAATTTTTGATGTCGCCGGCGGCAGTATTCGCGTTAAAGAAGGTGTCGCGGTCCCGATTGCCTTGACTTCCCCGCGCGTGGTCATCAATAATTTAACTTTTTACAATTTGTCTAGACCAGGAACGCCCGGTGTGATTCGCATTATGCTTAATTTAAGGTCTTATAACCCGAACGGGAAAAATGAGTACGAATTTGTGAAAATTTTTACCGCGTCTGCTAGTTTGAGGTGAGATTTTTATAGATTTATCAATTGGTTTGGAAATGCAAAAATATTATTTATCGACCAATAAAACAGTTTTATCGGAGCGCGGTTACATCGCGCTGATTTCGGTGTTAGTTGGGGGCGCGGTGGCGCTGATGATTACTTTGTCTTTATTGGTTATCGGCGTTGAATCAACTCGGTTAAACAGCGTTTTTTGGCAATCTTATTTAGCCAAAGGATCCGTAGATGCTTGCGCTGAAACTGGTTTACAGCAAATCGCTGATAATGGCAGTTATACCGGCAGTGGCGCGTTAACTTTAATTTCCGGCACTTGCACTTATACCGTAACCGCTCTTGGCGGCGACAATCGGCGAGTTCGGGCAATCGGCGCCAGCGGTACAGTACGTCGCAAGCTAAATTTGAATATTAATGGTCTTTTGCCTTCAATTAACGTCAGTTCGTGGCAGGAAGTAGCCGATTAAAGAGCGCGCTTGTTTGTTTGAATTGTGATGATATTTAAAATATGCTATTATTACACGGAAGTTATAAAGTATAGAAAAATAACTTCAAAGGTCAAAATATTAAAACAACACGCCTTTTTGGATACGCTATGCGCATTCAGGAAAGCGGTAAATAATTTGATCATGCTCTAGTCGCGTGATCACAAGTTTATAAGACTATGCCCACATCAACAAAAGTCAAAAGAGGGTTTACCCTGTTGGAAATATTATTGGTGGTTGCCGGTATTGGTATTTTAGCCGGTATAATTATTTTAGCCATCAATCCCGGTAAACAGTTAGGTGAGACGCGTAACGCACAGCGACGCGCAGACGTTAATACTATTATCAATGCCGTTTATCAATATTCAATCGACAATAACGGTCAGGTGCCAGCTTCGATTACCGAAACAGAGACCCAAATCTGTAAAACTGGTGCTGGTAGTTGTTCCGGTTTAATTGATTTAGGTGTTTTGACTTTAAACGAAAAATATTTAGTGGCTCTTCCCTCGGATCCAACAGGCGCATCTACTTCCGGCGCCGGATACGAGATTTTAAAGAGCACCAATGGCCGGATTACTGTTCAAGCGCCTGATGCTGAGCAGAGTGCAATTATCAAAGTAGTTAGATAGTTATAATTTATAGTATTGAATTAAGCCGGCTGTTATTTTTTCGCTAAAATTATCAACTAAAATATGGTTGGCGTGTTTAGAATTTTATAAGGCCTGCAAATCCAATTATAAAGTTAACCGGCGCGATCATTTAAGTTATGCAATTGACTTCATACCAAATTGATGCGATTTTATCTTCCATGGGCGAGGGTCTTTTGGTGGTGGACAGAAATTGCAATGTGTTGCTGATGAACCAGTCGGCCGCCATTTTGCTGAAAATTGCGCCGAGCGAAGCTGTCGGTAAACACTTGAGTGATATTTTTCTTTTTTACGAAGAGAAGAACGGCCCAACGATGCCGGCCACCAGCTTAGTAGAATCAGCGATGGCCCAACTTACCATTAGGCACATAAAAATATCTGACAATTATTATTTTCAGGATATGGAAAAAAAGCTTTTCGCTTTGTCGATGGTGGTGACGTCGCTTTTAGTCGGGGACGAAATTACCGGAGCGGTAATTATTTTTCGCGATGCTTCGGAAGAAAAGCACATTGATCGAGCAAAAAGTGAATTTGTTTCTTTCGCGTCGCATCAATTACGAACGCCGCTTTCCAGCGTCAACTGGTATACGGAAATATTACTCGGCGAAGATGTCGGTAAAGTCAATGACGAACAGCGCAATTGTTTGGAAGAAATTTATCATGCCAGTCAAAAAATGGTTGGCTTGGTGAATACGTTTTTGAATGTGTCGCGGATCGAGTTGGGTAAAATGGCGATCGAACCGGAATTGACGGACCTGCCGGAGATGATTAATAACGCGGTTGCCGAGATGGCGCCTCCAATTAAGGAAAAATCTTTAACGGTAAACAAACATTTTAACGCCGAAGTGCCGGCCGTTAGAGTGGATAAAAAATTGATGCACGTTGTATTCCATAATTTGATTTCGAATGCCATCAAATATAGTCCGGAAGGTCAGGAGATAAATCTCTTTTTAGATTTGCACGGCAGTAATTTTATTTTTAAGATTGCTGATAATGGCTACGGCATACCTAAAGCTGAGCAAGAAAAGATTTTCGGCAAAGCGTTTCGGGCCAACAATATAGTCGATAAGGGCATTGATGGCCATGGTTTCGGTCTTTATATCGTCAAGTCAATCATCAAGGGGACTGGCGGGGAGATTTGGTTTGAATCGAAAGAAAATTGCGGAGCAACTTTTTATGTCACTTTACCGCTGGAGGGGATGAGTAAACGGGACGGGAAAAGTATTTTAGATTAGCGGTCGCAACAAAAAAACTGCTTTTGTTTTTAAGGCAGTTTTTTGTTTAGGTAAAAAGTGTTTTTTAAAGCGGCGTCTAAAATTTTAATTTTTTAATTGAGGCCGGTGAAGCCGCTGGCTCCGGCGTTGGAGTCGGTTTTACGCCTAAGGTTTTTTTAATGTAGTCAACAATTTTAACGATTGGCGTATCAGACTTAACAAAATAATTTTTTGCTCCCAAATCTTTTGCCCGCTTAACGTCTTCCTCCTGGCTTAAATTGGAGAGAATGATGACTTCGCTGGTAGTATTTTTTTTGCGAAGCTCGGTCAGAAAACTAAAACCGTCCATTTTGGGCATAATCAAATCTAAAAGAATCAAATCATATTTATCGTGATCAAGACATTTTAGAGCTTCTTCGCCGTTTAAAGCGATTTGGGTGGAAAAGCCGGAACGGTTTAATTTGAGTTCGAGGGCGTGGACGATCGGAAGCTCATTTTCGATTATCAGAATTTTACTAATTGGGGTTGGCATATAAAAATAGAGAGTTCACTAAAAAGGTACTGATTTTTTCAGCTAATTCGGCCGCTTGGTGGCAATAATTAAGTCATCACAGTTCACCGCATCTAAGAGCGTAATTCGTTTGTCTGTGAGCCTGACTTGAGGGGCCATTGTATGTTTATCAGGCAAACAATTTGGGTCTTTAACAAAATTTATCACCTTGCCTTCTAAAAACCCGGCCGTGCCAGCCCGCTGAAATCTTATCCAAGTGTCGGTAGATATTCCCGTAACATCTTTAACCGGGGTCGCTGGCGTTAGAGCTACCCAGTCATTTTTTGATTTTTTTGTCTCGTTAACTAATGGGATTTTGTTCGTCGAATTTTCTCCATCGAACTCTGTTTTTTCTGTCTTATCAACCTCGCCAACTAATGGTGATGGTTCTGTTTGATCTATTTTAGCGACATTCGATTCAATAATTTGCTGCAAATCAGGATTCTCTTCCTGGTCAATAGGCATTGGACCGAGCCCGGCAACTTTGATATCCGGTTTGGCTTGTTCACGGTTAATAGTAGGCATTTCGTATTTAGATAAGGCTTCATCCATATATCAGATGTTAGTTATCATTGAATTATACTGTTTCCGCTCCTTTTCTGCAAGCCACGTCGCTCGTGAACGACGTGGCAAGTTTAATATATAGTTGCCGCTTAGGCAATTATGTGCTATACTCATTTTACCTTGTTTGCATTAGCCCATACGAACAGAGAATCTCTTCAAGGTAGTATGGGCAATCGAAAATGTTTTTGGTCGAGACAGGGAAAAATTTAATATGTGCGTTTTGTAAGAGAGTTTGTTACTCCCTGTCTGTGAACCATCTGATTTTTTTAAGCAGATATTAAGCAGCTACGCACTTTACATTATGTCAACTAAACTATACGTTGGTAGCCTGCCTTATGCAGTTACCGGCGATCAATTATCCGAATTGTTTAGCCAAGCAGGTATGGTTGTTTCGGCGAACATCATCTTAGACAAATTTTCCGGCCGCAGTAAAGGATTTGGCTTTGTGGAAATGTCCACTGAAGAAGAATCCAAGAAAGCGATCGAGATGTTCAACAACTATGACTTGGAAGGCCGCAATTTAGTGGTTAACGAAGCGCGCCCGATGGGCGATCGACCGGCCGGTGGTGGCGGCGGTGGCTACGGTGGCGGTGGTGGCCGCAGTGGCGGTAATCGACGCGATCGATACTAATTTTTTCGATCCAGTTCACTAAACCAACTAAAATCCCCCCGAGTACTTCGAGGGGATTTTTTTTTAATGATTTTTGTTTTTGCTTAAGGTGTGGGCTTTACTTCAGGCGTTTTTGGCGCTAGCGGCCGTAGCTGAATAGATTCGGCGCTGACACTGCCGTCTGAGTTAGTCGTACCGTTAACCATTACCGTTTTGCCAACTTCCAGATCTGCGGGCGTTCCGCTAACGAATTTTCCGATTTCAGTGCTCTTGGAATATAAAATGATTTTTGATCCGCCATCGTTTAACTTGACGGTGATGCTTTGAGCGTCATTAGAAATGATAGTTCCAGTGACAAAATTGCCTACAGCTCCTGCTCGATTACCCAACCTGCCGCCTTGAGCTCCGGCCGCCCCAGCGGCACCCATTTGTGCAAATCTTTGTTGCCGTTCGGCAGGCGACAAATTGCCGAAATTTTGAGCTCCGCCAGCCACTGCGCCGCGAGCCGTTTTGCTTTGCGCGTATTGGACCCCGCCAAAGAAAGCGCCGCCGCCAATTACGATTGAGATTAAAATAATTGGTAATATTTTTTTCATAGGTTATTTTGATTACTACTCATAGCGTAAAGCCTCAATCGGGTTTAATTTGGCTGCCCGGCGCGCCGGATAATAGCCGAAAATAATTCCGATTAGAGCTGATACGCCAAAAGCCAGTATGATAGAAGTTAAAGAAACCTTGGTTGCCAAGTTAGCAAAATGTGAAACGCCAAGCGCGATCAGCCACCCTAAAAAAATTCCGACCGTGCCGCCGATAAAAGTCAGCATAATCGCTTCAGTCAAAAATTGTTGATTAATATCAGCCCGTTTCGCGCCGATGGCTTTGCGCAGTCCGATTTCCCGCGTGCGTTCGGTAACGCTCGTCAGCATCATATTCATAATGCCGATGCCGCCGACGATCAGCGAGATGCCAGCGATTGATCCTAAAAGCAACGTCAAAGTATTGGTGACGGTGGCGGCGCTGGCGACAATGTCCGCCTGATTTAAAATACTAAAATCAGCTAAGGTCGGGTCGGCGATATTATGCCGGTCCAAAAGCAGAGTGGTAACTTGCGTTTGCAGGTCAGTCATTGATTTTTGATCAACCGCCTGAATGGCGATGGTGGAAAGATAACTGTTCCCGGCTAGAAATTGCTGGGCGGTGGATAGGGGAACATAGATTAGATCGTCTGGATTATTAAAGCCACTGCCGCCTTTAGTTTGAGTGATGCCGATAACTTTAAAGTTAATCTGTTTGATGCGGATCGTTTGTCCGATGGCGTTCGTCGAACTTGCTCCAAACAGATCGTCTCTAACCGTTGGTCCCAAGACCGCTACTTTCGCCGTACTTCTTATATTTTGATCGGAAATAAATGAACCTTCAGCTATTTGTAGGTTGCGGACTTCCGGATATGCCGCGACAGTGCCCAGAACTTGCGTATTGGTGTTGGTGCCTTTGGCGGTAATTTGATACCGGCCAGACACTTCAGGCTCGACATTTTGGGCCAGATTGATTTCGTTTTTAATCGCCTCGGCATCAGCTAAGGTCAAACTTTGCGCTGAACCCCGGCCGGAACTGATGGTTACGCCAGGCCCGCGTTGCGCTCCGGGCATCACGATCACTAAATTAGAACCTAGTGCTTCAATATTAGATTCAATCGAATTTTGCGCGCCTTGCCCGATGGAAACCATCGCGATCACCGAGGCGATCCCAATCACAATACCTAAAATTGTCAGTCCGGAGCGGCTTTTATTAACGAGTAGGGCAGACGCTGTTTCTTGAAATAAATCAGTTAGTTTCATGGTTTTTTAACACGTTCGTCTTTAACGATCGCGCCGTCGCGGATATTGATGATCCGATTGGCATGGGCAGCAACATCGCGTTCGTGGGTGATTAAAATAATTGTGCGTTTTTGTTTGACGTTTAGCTTGGCAAAAGTGCTAAGCACAAACTCGCCGGTTTGCGTGTCTAAATTGCCGGTCGGCTCGTCAGCCAAAATTAACGCCGGATCATTCACCAGCGCGCGCGCAATGGCTACTCTCTGCATCTGGCCGCCGGAGAGTTGATTAGATAGGTGATATAAAAGGGATTCGTCCAGACCGGCGTGTTGCAAAGCAGTTTTGGCTTTTTCCTCTCGTTTTTCTTCCGGAATGCCGGCGTAGACTAGGGGCAACATTACATTACGCAAGACCGTTGCCCGCGGCAGGAGATTAAAAGACTGGAAAATAAAGCCAATTTTATTTTTGCGAATATCAGCCAGTTCATCATCAGACAATTGGGCGACATTTTGTCCGTCCAATAGGTATTCACCGCTGGAGGGAGTGTCCAGCGCGCCTAGGATATGCATTAACGTTGATTTGCCGGAACCGGACGGTCCCATAATCGCCACAAATTCACCGTTTTTAATTTCAAAACTCACGCCTTTTAAAGCCTGAAACAGAATCCCGTTGGTATCATAAGTTTTAACAACGTTTTTTACCTCAATCATATTATTAATCGCGCGGAAATCATCGAATCGCCCCTGCTCCTCCAGCGCCGCCACCAGTGCGGACGCCGCCACCTCCGCCAAATAAACTCGGCTGAGCTGTTTGGGTCGTTGTTGCGCCGGTAGTAATAGTCCTCAAGATTATTTTATCTCCGACCGTTAAACCAGAAATAATTTCGGTATTAGTATCATCAGCAATGCCGATTTCCACCGGCGCCTGAGTAGGCAAAGTTTCTGAGGTCACGCCATTCGCACTGCCGGCGCCAGAAATTTCGTTGCCAGTTGGGCTGGCCTTTAATATTTCAACATAAGACGTATCATTATTAGTTTTGATGGCTGAATTTGGGACAATAATAACGTCTGATTTGGCCTCGATGATAATCGCCGCTGACACGCTCATCCCTGGTTTAACCCGGTCATCATTTGTATCAAACCCAATTTTAACATTGTAAGTAACTACCCCTTGGCTGACTGTGCCGATGGCGTCAATGTCGGCCACTTCGCCGGTGATAGAAAGGCCGTCGATGGCATCAAAAGTTAAAGTAGCTTTTTGCCCAAGCGCGACTTTCGCCACATCTACTTCGTTAAGCGAAATTTTTGCGATCTGCCGTTTAGTAATAAGCGTGCCGAGAACAGTACCGGCACTGACCGAATCGCCATTTTTTAGAGCGACGCTTACAATTACTCCGGAAAACGGGGCTTTTATAGTATAATCAGACAGTTTGTCGAAAGCGTCTTGGAGATCGTTTTGCCGCTGAGCGACCGTCAATTTTTGAGTTTGAATATCCAATGGGTCGGCGCTGATTTTTTTTAGCGCCAGATCGTTTTGGGCGCTAATCACCGATTGCTCGGCGCTGGTTACTTTCTTTTTGGCGGCAAAGAGACTATTTTGATTATTGATGCCGGTTGTTGCCAAAGAATTAACGGCGTCCTGCAAACTCTTTTCGCTGGCAGTGATGTTGTTGTTATTAGTTATTTTTTGCGAGCTGATTGACTGTTCCAAACTATTGATCGTGGATAGCTCGCTCGTCATACTTGTGCGCGAGGTTATGACGTTTGATCGGTAAGTGTTTATCGTGGCGCCGCTGACAGTTGCAGTCACATTGGACTGGTTAACCACATCCATTAGTTTAAGTAAAAAATCCTGCATAAATATTAAATGCTCTTTGGCCTTTATGATTGCCGCATTATAATCGTCTTCAGTGGAGTTAATTTTTAAAAGATTCAGTTCTGAGCGCCAATCAGAAAGCTCAGTATCGGCCGCCAGACGTCCACGTTCGGTATCAACGCGTCCTTGAATATCATTAGTGCTAAAGGTCAATTCGTAAGAACCAGCTGTTTTAGTAAACAAATCCAAAAGTTGCTTATTTAAGGTGTCATCAACTTTGGTATAACCGGCTTCTAGGGTATCAAGAGCATCATCGTATAGATTCGCGAGATCGGTCTGCGCTTTATTTTTGACATTCGTTAAACTGGTTTCCGCATAGTCCTTAGCTTGCTGGGCTTTTTTAAGGTCGTTGGTAGTAGATTGTTCGGTATTTTTTAAGTCAGTTTTACTGTCGGCCAGGGCGTTTTGAGCGTTCAAAATTGCATTTTCCGCTGACTTTAATTCTTCTGGCCGCGGGCCGCGAATTATTTTCTCCAGTGAAAGCTTGGCATTATCTAAACTTGCTTGGGCATCGCGCACGGTTCTTTGGGCATCCTTGGTATCCAGCTGGACCAAGGTATCGCCATTGGCAACTGTCTGCCCGGTAGTCATCAACATTTTAACAATGTTACCGGTCACTTTTGAAGTTAGGTCTACTTGGTTCTCGGCGGCGACTTGTCCACTGCCGGTAACCGAAACGACGATCGTGCCTTTTTCGACCGTTCCTAACACGTAACCAGGTTGGTTGGTGTTAGCGGCTTTTGACTGATATATCCAATAACCGCCGATTATTAAAACGAGCACAATAAAACCGCTGGTCAGTTTATGTTTTTTAATAAATTTACTGATTTTTTTGAACATAGCGTATAAATAATTTTTCACCCAAAGGGTGATCAGCCTTTGGCTGGCAATCAATTTTCATTCTACCGCTTGAATTTAATGTCAAAAGGACGATGTTGAGGCGGGGGAGGGCCAAATTTTTGATCCGGACCAGGCGGCGGCAAAACACGGATCAATTTAGCTTCGATTTGGCCAGCCCGGTTTGGCTCGCCGATAATTACTACATAATCGTCAATTTTTAAATCAGAATATTTAATGGTTTCAACAAAACGTTTAATCACGGTTTGGTCGGTGATCAAAATTATTTTTTCCATTTCGTCTGGGCCTTGGATTATGAGCTTGCCAGCGTCAATTTGTAAAATTTGTCCAAAAGTGCCGTCAGCTTCCATCATTTCTTGATTGCCAAATTGGCGGAAAAAACCGCCTTTTGGGCCGCCAAAATTACGATGGTAATTATCGCCCCAGCCGCAGGAAAAATCAGCTTTTCTCATACCCACCATTAGGCCGCCTTTAAAAGAAATCAAAACGATTAAAAGCGCGCCCAAGAGGATGATTAATATATTTAAATTGTTTGCGAAAATAGATTTTTTTTTGTCCATATCATTTGTCATTCCTGCCCCGTAATAAATACGGGATAAACTCCGGCAGGAATCTATATAATCTATATATTAGTTCGAGGCAAAATTAATTTTAAATCCCTGATTAAAAATTTTAGCGCTTCCAAAAAAATTAAAGTAATTCCTACAAAGAGTATAAGGCTCATTATGGGGAGGGTTTCCAAAAGCGACAAGCTGTAATTTTGCCAATTAGTGATGACTATTTGAAAGTCGGAAAACAAAAGCGAGAAAAATTGCGTAAAACCGGACTGCGTTAATCCGGAATGTAGCATTTTGGCCGACGAAATAAAAGCCAAAACAGAGCCTAGGGTGATCATGCTAAAAACAAATACGCGGCGTTTAATGTTTTGCAGCCGCTTGGCTTGATAAATTCGGTTCATCACCTTACCCAGCAAACCAGCTGGCGGTTCCGGCGGAGTCAGATGAGTAAAAAGTTGTTCGTAGTCTGGGCGCATGTGATTGTTTTTGTTCTCCTACTAACTAATACGAAAAAAGGATGCATTTTGGTGCATCCTAAGTAAAAACCGCCATGGATTGGTGTTCTTGCTTATTTTTCGCCGATAATTTTTTTTAGTGCAATCAGCGCTCGCAAATGACGATTTTTTACTGTGTTTAGCGGCTCGCCCAAAGATTCGGCAATTTCTCGAAAAGTAAAATGGTCGTTATAACGTAAAAAAAGGGTCATTTTCTGTTTGACCGGCAATTGGTCCATGGCCTCGTTTAAGACAAGCGCTAAATCAGCCCGTGCCAAAAGCTCGCTCGGCAAAGGCGCCGGATCAGGGATGTTTTCAAGGAACGGATTGTCGCCGTTTTCAGTCTCAAAATCAGAAAAGGGGATGAGCTTTTTCTTCCTTTGCCAATCAATGGCCGCGTTTTTGGCGATGCTAAACAGCCAGGTTTTGAAAGGTTTGTTAGTGTCAAATTTTTTCAAATTGCGCCACACCCGCACGAACACTTCTTGAGTAACGTCCTCCACATCTGTCGCATTGCCGAGATATCGATAAACAAAACTGTAGATAGGTTGAAGATAGCTTCTAATCAATAATTCGAGCGATTTCTCATCGCCTTTTAGATATTTTTTGATTAATTGGGCGTCACTCGACACATCTGTCGTTACAGTAGACATAGAGACATAATATCAATAAACCTCCCGCTATCAATCGTATTCATTATATAATACGCTTATTTTTTAACTGTTGTTTCAAAAGAAAGGCGGGCAAAAAGGTAAGAAATTGTAGATTCAGCGCCCTGGTTTAGGTTAATAAATTTCTCCCCAATCCCATCATAACAGCCTCCAGTAGTCTGATCATAGACTACTTGCCCAAGAACATTGTCCCCCAGAAACCAGTTAAACGCAATGTTCGCAAATTCTCCGTAATGCTTTTTTTTTGTCACTTGAAACATTAGATTGAGAGCTTCTACGGTGGCGGTGGCGTCTTCCGGTTGCTGGTCAAAATACTGTCTGACCCCTGTCTTGGGAAACCAGCCACTTTGCCCGATAGGAATATACATATTGTTTTTAAAGGTATGCTTAATTAAGAAGTTGAGGGTTATTTCCGACACTTTAAGATATTTTTTTTCGCCGGTTATTTTGTACCCGAGGAGGAGCGCTTCCGGCAGAATAGCATTTGAATATGTTAAATAATGCTCAAACCATTCCCAGTCCGAAGAGTGGCTGTTTTCGTACAATGTGATCAACTGTTCACAACAGTTCCTTAATACAGCGAGATTCTTGGGTTCTTTGTTTACTTCGCCGAAGTTGCTACGAAGGCGAGGCCGTTTTGAAAGCAGGCAATAAAGAGCCTTGATGTAAAAAGCGATTGCCCGCGGCGAGGAGAAAGTAATATTGTTCTGGAAACTTTGTTCAAAAAGAGCATGAGCTTGTTTTCTAAAGTGTTTAGGTAGTTGTTTGGTAGTAGAAACTAAGGCGAGAGCATAGAGCGCCCGGGCGCTGGGATCTTCGGAACTTTCCTGGACATTTTTTTGCTTATCTATATCGCGGTTCGAATTTACATAATTGTCAAAATAACCGTCAGGTTTAGCGACATGATTTATAAAATTAAAATATATCGAGGCGAGTTTTAGCGCGGTGCGGGTCCTAAATTTTTTGTAATAAAGCGCGACCGCAATTAAAGCACGGGCATTATCATCTAAAGTATATCCGGAAGATATATCTGGTTCGGTCAGCTTGGCAAACTGAATAATGCCAAAATCATCAGTTAATTTAGCCAAATGTTCAAGTTTTATCGGTGGAAGTTTTCTTTGTCCCAGAGTCAGCTCCGGCGCGAATCGTGAGAAATATTTTACGTAGGAATTGGCAACATTTTCCCATGTCATATGCCTGGTGCGGAAATAAGCGTTTTTGCCCATTTGCAAGCACAATTCATTATTACTTACTAATTTTATGATCGCATCCGTATAAGCCTGTGGGTTTTTTATATCCACCAATAAGCCGACCTCATTGGTAATGTCTTGTTTGGCGTGAGCAAAGGCGGTGGATATAACCGGCCGGCCGCTACCAAGGGCGCAAGATAAAGTGCCGGAGACAGCTTGGTCAGGATTTATGGAAGTGGAAAGATAAACGTCAGTCGCCTCTAAAAATCGGCGGAGTTTTTTTACGTCAGAATAGGTATTATAAAAACGAACGTGATTGGTTAAACCAAGCTGGCGTACTTTTTTAATCAGAAAATTACGGTAGATTTCGCCTTCCTGTTCCAGAACAGCCGGATGAGTGATGCCGGCGATAAAAAATCGAACATTAGGGAATTTTTCTACCACCAAGGGCAGTGCCTCGATTACATATTCAATCCCTTTGCCAGGGCTAAGAAATCCAAAGGTCGAGAGAATTATGTTGCGAGATATGCCGCGGGCAGACTTGGCGCGCGCGCTGGTTCTATAAGGAACATGATGGATTCCATGTGGAATAACTTGAATTCGGTCAGGATCTAACCCATAATCCCGCTGGAGAATTTTTTTGGAAAATTCGGTCATGACGATTATTCCTTTCGAATATTTCATTATTTTTTGAACAATGTCGCGCATTTTTTCGACTGGAGCAGGAAGAACAGTGTGCATGGTAGTAACAACCGGTTTGCGAAGTTTTTCCAAAAAAAGCAGTAAATGTGATCCATATTCCCCGCCAAAGAGACCGAATTCATGTTGAATGTTGATTAGATGTACCTTTTTGAGCCGATTAAGTTTGTTGGCGGCGTTAACATAGTCTTCTTCGCGCGGCTGGCTTATCTGGAGAATTACTTTATTAGAATAGGGGAGATGGCTTACTTCCGTACGATTCAGCGCGACAATTTTTGATTTAACCGACTGTCCAAACATTTTATCAACAGCATTGCTAAGATCAGCGGTAAAGGTAGCGAGACCGCATCGTCTTGGCGGAAAGGTGGAGAGACAAACGATCCAACCTGCCTTGTTAGAAGTTTTTTTATTTGCTTTTGTTTGTTGAGTCATAGGGAGCTTTTTTGAGTTCTGCCAACAGTTCGTCGAGATCAACCGATTTGGCGGCGATTAGCTTGTCGGCGGCTCCATAATAAATGTAAAGTCTTTTATCTTGCACCACTGCTCCGGTAGGAAAGACAACGTTATTAACGACGCCTTTTTTTTCCCAATCAGCTTCCGGGGAAAACAGGGGCTCGGTTAATCGCCCTAAAACTTTCAGGGGATTTTTTAGATCAAGCAGGGCCGCGGTGGCATGATAGATTTTTCCGCGAGGGGAATTTTCCACCCCGTGATAGATAAAAAGCCAGCCGTCTTTTGTTTCTATAGGCGGACAACCGCCGCCGATGTTATGGCTTTCAAACCAAAAGAGGGGATCAAGCACGATAAAATCATCTAAATTTTTTAAATGATCGCGCCAGTGATCTTCGGTAAATTCGGAGAAACTGTCAAAGTAAACAATTTGAATTCCCGGCAGAACGCGGTGGATAAGAGCGAATTTATTATTGAATTTTTGGGGAAAGAGAGAGGCGTCTTTTTCGAACAGCAAAATATCTTCTCCGGCGCTTTCCTTGTAGATCGTTTCGAACGTCGTATATTTATCTATGACTTTTGACTCGCGAAAATTGTCGCCTGCTTCTTGGTAAGAAATTTTCGGCGAGATCAGGCCCTGTTTGGCGAAGTGTGTAAGATCTTTACTTGTGGCGTAGGCAATCAGAGCGTTTTTGCCGTCATAGGCAGTGTAGAAAAGATAGTACGTTCCCTCTAATAGAGTGATTCTGGGATCTTCGACGCCCCTTTTTTCGTAATCATATTCCGGGCATAGAATCGGCTTGGTAAGTCTTTTGACAACTTTATCATTTTGGAGCTGGCAGTAGCCGATGGAAGAAACGTTATTCTGGCTAACTGCCCGATAGAACATGTGGGTGATGCCATCTATCTGGATGCAGGCCGGGTTTAAAACGCCCTTATTTTCGAATTCCAGCTCTGTTTTTTCAATTATTATTCCTTCGTTTTTAACTGCGATCATGGGTTTGGATTTTTTAAATTAGTGAAACTTTTTTACCTCACCTAATACCCCGCCTTTTGGGGCGGGGGAGTGCGTTACTTTTGGCTGGCGTTTTAAAGTTGGACAGGCTTCTTTATTTTACGACCACATAATGCAAATACTCGACCGTTTTTTTTGCTTTATAATTGCGGTTTTCCGACGTGTCCGCTTTAAAACGATTATACTCTTTTGTAAAATGACCATACTTGCCCCTTAGGCTCATTATTTCCTTGATATCGTCCAAGGACATTAAGCCCTCATTGTTGTAGCTTAAAAAGATATATTTTACTTTTGCTTTTAAAATTAAATTTGTGAAAGCTTTTTTTACTTTTGTTCTTGAACAATAAAGAGATTTTTGCTTTTCATACTCTCGTAACCCCGTTTTACCGTGGATTTTCGGATTGTCATACTTAGCCACTGTTTCTAATAAATGATAATTTGTTGCATATTGGCGGTGATTATATGGTGGGTCAAGATACAGAATATCGCCAGCGACCTTGCTTGCAAGTTCGTTGATATCCTCGTTGAATACTTGGTGCTTTTGGTCGTTTATTATCAGCTCTGCCGGTTTTAACACTAAGGGTGTTTGTGCCGTTTTTTTTAATTGTTTCAAAAATGCACCGTAGACCGAGGCGGTGTTTGCTCGCTTATCAATCGTTTCAATAAGCGTAGCCAAGAGAAAATAATACTCATTATTAGTAATCAACTTTTCTTTTTTCCACTTTTCAATTTCCGTTCTTATCGCATCGCACCTTTTTCCATTTTCATCTGAAAAATATTGTCGTTGAAATTCCTTATTTTGCGTTCCACCCAAACAATAATTTTTGAATATAAACCCCTTTATTCCTTTAAGATTTGAAAGGTAATCACAAATAAAGTTTTTCCTCTCGGCAATTTCAATATTTTTCAGTTTTGGTAAAATTTTTATTAATTGCTGAAAATTTAGATGTTCGTGGTTTTCAATGTACTGTTTATTGAGAACGAAACTATAATACTGAATATCGTTGGCAATAACCGTATATCCTTTCTTTTTGAAATAAGAGCCGACAATACCGGTTCCAGCAAATAAATCGCAAAAAACATGACAGTTTTTATCAATCACTTTACTTATTGATTCATCTAAAAATTCTAATAATGATAATTTACTGCCGATATAGTTCATAACTAATAATTTATTTTCTCAAAAAATAAATCAGCATTTTCTAAATGGTATTCAATATACTTCAGGCTATTACACCTTCGGGAATTTCTGGCATTAAAATCGTTGAAAGTATCAACAATCTTTTGATACCTTTCTGTAGTTTTATCATCTATTTTTTTGGAAACCAAATAGGGCTGTATGTCACTTTGCCTATTCGGGGTGTAATACTGCTCTATCCAGTCAATATATCTTTGTATCTGCTTTGTATTGCTTATGTCCGCCTCTACCGACTTCAATTCTATCGGCAACAAAACTCGTTGACCATTTTGGATGGTTGAGACCATAACATCAATTCGTTGCATACCAACCCCACAAGACACTTCATTGCCAAGCCATTCAAATTCTAGATTTTCATCCAAAATGCAATTGTCTAAAGACTGATTTATTCCTTTTCCGATATTTCGTACAATGTATGCTTGTAGGTGCGTCTCGAAAGATGTATTTGCACGATATTTAGTAACTAATCTCGGGAGTAAATTTATATTTTCCTTTCTGCCGGTATAGGTTTTCACATTGTCGTTAGTCAAAACAATTTTTTGTCCATTTTGGTCAAATGATAATTTATGGCCGCCGATGTTTAATTCTTGTCTGTTGTTCCTATCCCTTATCAATTGGCATAATCTTTCCGCTTCATAAATAGTTATCATAGTATTTCCTCTATTGCCTTTCAGCTTTCGATAAATTAAACTCCAAAGCATTTGATTCGGAGATTGCATATTTTTTATCTCATCTAATGCTTCCCACTCGGTTACGCCATCCGCATAAACCTTACTTGGTTCAATAAGTGTTCTGAAAGTTAAGGATTTCTCTAGTTCATTTGTCAAGTACTGTCCGTTGTCGTTGTTGTCTAAAAAAGACCAATCATTTTTGGCTTTGAAAATTCCAAAAAATTTTCCCTCAAATATTTTTTTTGAAAATTCTTGTTGTAGATAGAAAATAACCTGATCGCCACTTCGCACTCTACTACCATCAGCTATCATCCCAACTAACATATTTTCTTTTGTGTGGTGTAGAATTGTATTTGAGGAATTATTAAAATCGATATGATTATTTTGTGCTCCAGTGCCGGCAAAAAGATATTCCAAATGTAGTTTGAAAGTGGTTGCACCAACAATGAATACGTGTGTTGTCATAATTTAGTTTTTAAAAATTAAAATATATTCGTGTTTAAAAATATAGTAATCGCTTGATAATGCTCTGTATTTCCAAATAGCTTCCTTGTTTTGTTTAGCTCGATTACCCTCCATATTCTTAATTATAATACTTTTTAGAGTAAGCCCCAATTTTTGTGCTTCATTCAAACAATAAAATCCCAATGGGATCCATTTCCCTTGTGTATATTTGTCGCCTATGACTATCGTCAAATATCTATTCTTCTCTAGCAAATCAAGCGTATTGCTGATTACAAGCGAAAATCCATTGAGAAAATCCCGCAAAGATTTTGTGTTAGACAAATCCTTTTCGTGATTACTGAATTTGATAATGTTTGCATATGGTGGGTGTAAAATTGCCAGTTGTATATTTTTCTTTTTTTTGCGGTTTAGAATTTCGGTGATATTCGAAAAAGTATTTTTATCTGTACTATCACCCGCAACAAGTTCTGCAAAATAATTTTTATTATCTACGTTACTTTTAATGTGCTTTATCAGTTCTGGCTGAATATCAACTCCGATAAAATGCCTGCTCAAACTCTCCGCCTCATAGGCCGTTGTCCCACTACCTACAAATGGATCAAAAACAACATCATTTCTTTTTGTATATCTCAAAATTAATTGTCGTGGAATTTGTGGAATAAAATTACCATGATAAAAACCATCATGCTTTCCAGATTTATCGCGTTCCGGAATAATCCAAAGACTATCGGTCCAAATTTCTGATTCTTTCCAATTATTTAGATTTAGATCATTAAAAATTGGTATATTTTTTTTAGCTCCAGCAATTCTGTCGGGCTGGTTTATTCTTGGTTATTATTTTTTAGGAAAAGCGAAGTAAATCTGCTCTCTTTATTTTCCGTCAGGAGCGGTCATTTTCAAGTGTACGATTTTTTCGTACACTTGGCTTCCTTCATTTTTCAATTTCCAGTCTTGCTTTTTTAGCTGCAAACCCGCCTCCAGGAGATTCTAATTTCAGTTGTCCTCCTTTTTGGGACAACTTGTTTTTTTCAACACAGTCAAAATTTAAGTCGGGGTACCGAGAGTCGAACTCGGAACCTCACGCACCCGAAGCGTGCGCCATACCATTAGGCCATACCCCGACTCAAACTTTGACAAAATAATTTTCAATTTTTACCACACCACCGCATTCCCCCTAAACACCGGCCCGTCGGTGCAAACAGTATGATATTTGTCGTCAGCCAGTTTGACTGCACAGCCTAAGCAAATCCCTGTTCCGCAAGCCATTCGTTCTTCCAAAGAAACTTGGCTGGGTAAGTTCAAATTTTGAGCAACCGCGACTGCCGCTTTCATCATCGGCAAGGGCCCGCAAGCGATTACCTGTTGGATTTGATACTCGCTAATTTTTTTCTGCAAAAGTTCCGTTATCAAACCTTTGTACCCAAAACTTCCGTCATCAGTGGCGCAGTCCACGCGCTTGCAATATCGCGCCAGTTCCAGGTGTCCGCATAACAAGTCGTTGCGGCGCGCGCCGAGAAAGCCGAACAAATTAACATTTTCCGCCCATTTTTTAGCCAGAAACAGAATTGGGCCGATGCCAGTGCCGCCGGCGACAATGGCGACTCGTTTAACGTCCGGTTCCAGCCAAAAACCATTGCCCAGTGGCCCGGTAATATATATCATAGCACCTTTTTTACTCTCGGCAAGGATTTGGGTGCCGCGGCCGACAACTTTAAAAATTAATTCCAGCCGGCCTTTTTTGGGGTTGGCGAAAGAAATGCCTAAAGGACGGGGTAAAAGGGGATTTAAGCTGTGATCAACTTTAAGCTGAACAAACTGGCCGGGGATTGCCGTCTCGGCGATTTTCGGCGCCTCAAGCGTTAATTTAAAATTATCCGTGGCGATTTTTCGAATACTTAAAATTTTAGCGGATTCTAAGTGCTTAGCCATAAATATATGGTTATCATAGCGGATTTTACTTGGGCGGGCAAGATGTGGTATATTGGAAATGTCAAAATATGTCATCACTTCTTATTAAAAACGCCACATTAGCCAGCGGCCAAATCGTCAACATCTTTATCAAAGACGGGTTGATTTATGATATCGGTAACAAGTCGCCGTTGTGTGATCAAAAAATCGATGCCCAAGGGCAATCAATAATTCCTGGGGTGATTGATCCACACGTTCATTTTCGCGTGCCAGGGGCTGAATATAAAGAAGATTGGCAAACCGGCTCAAAAGCGGCGGTGGCTGGCGGTGTCACCACTGTTCTGGATATGCCAAATAACCAGCCAGCCATCACAACTCAAAAAACCTTAGATCAAAAACGTCGTTTAATCAAAAATCAAAGTTACGTTAATTATGGTTTGTATCTTGGCGCGACTGCGTCAAATTTAAATGAACTCAAAACGGTTTCAGGCATCGCTGGAGTTAAAGTTTATTTAGGCAGTACGACCGGTGATTTGTTGGTCACAGATTACCAAATAGTTGAGGAAATTTTAGCTGAGACAAATCAAATAATCGCTTTTCATAGCGAGGACGAAGAGTGCATCAAGCAATTTTCAATTTTCCCACCAAGAAGGCGGGCAGGCAATTTTCAATTTTCAAACATAGCGAAGCGGCACAATCAACTACGTCCAGAAGAGTGTGCGGAAAAATCAACCGGCAAAATCATTGAGTTAGTAAAAAAAACCAAAAAGCGCGCTTATATTTGCCATGTTTCCGGTCAAAAAGAAATCGAGCTGATTAGGCAAGCCAAAGATCAAAAGTTACCGATATACGCGGAAGCTTCGCCGCATTATTTATTTTTAAATACGCAGTCAGCCATTGATTTAGGCAATTTCGCCAAAGTTAATCCGCCGATTCGTTCGGAAGTGTCCCAGCAAGCTCTCCAGCTGAGTCTTTCAAGCGGCTTAATTGATACCATTGGCTCTGATCACGCGCCGCATACCAGGGAAGAAAAAGAGGTTGATTACGCCCAAGCGCCGGCTGGCGTCCCAGGGGTTGAGACATCATTGTCCTTGATGCTAAATCTGGTCAATCAGGGGGCGATTACTTTGGCCAGACTGGTCGAGTTGATGTGTTCCACACCGGCGGATATTTTTAAAATAAGCAAGCGCGGAAAAATTGAACCCGGTTATTTTGCGGATTTGGTTTTAGTTGATCTTAAGTTGACTTATGAGGTTAAAAACAGTAAACTGTATAGTAAATGCGGGTGGTCGCCGTTTTCCGGCAGGCATTTAAAAGGCGTTCCGATGGCGGTGATTGTCGGTGGCCGATTAGTTTATCAAAAAGGGAAAATATTTGGGCCGCCCGGCGGATGCGAGGTTTTTTGATCTAAATTTTTCAAGTAAAATTTGCGGAAGCAGGGGACTGGCAACCGTGGCTTTTGTAAATTAATTTTTTTATGATGAAAAAAATTTTAATCGTCGAGGACGAGCAAAGCCTGTTAAAATTGCTGGAGTTGAATTTTAAGAGTAGCGGTTACGAGGTATTTAAAGCGATCAACGGTGAAGAAGCCTTTGCCGTGGCGATGCGCGAGCAACCCAATTTAATCCTCTTGGATATTCTTCTCCCCGGCGAAAGCGGGATTAACGTTTTGGAGCGTCTAAAGAAAAACGAGAAGACAAAAGCCATTCCGGTCGTAATGCTTACCAATTTTAACGAGCCGGAAAGGATCGAACAGGCGAGAAAGAAAGGGGCGGTTGATTATTTAGTTAAAAGCAGTAATGATCCATCAACGGTTCTGGAAAAAGTTAAGAAATATTTGGAAGAAGAATAATTATGAAGGACAATTGGTATGTGGTTTTACTATGGCTTTCCGGTGCGATCAGTTGGTTGCTTTTTGGCGCAGTGGTAATTTTTATCGGACCGGACGAATTGGGCATTTGGAGCAGATTTTTATTTTTGGTTACCAGCACCTTGGCAAATTTTACTTTTTGGCTTATAATCCTTTATTATTTACGCGTTAAACTGCTCCGCTTCCAACCGGTTTTTCGACAATTTCATATCATTTTTCGGGAAAGTATTTTGCTGGCCGGGTTATTTGCGGCAAGTTTATGGCTTTCACATTATGGTCGAATGAGTTTTTTTTATTTTTTGCTGATGTTTTTAATTATAGCGGGGATTGATCTGTTTTTTATTCTTTCTTATGACCAGCGACGTTATAAAAAAATTAAATAAAATTTACGCTGAAGCACTGGAAGAGGTGGGTAAAGGCAAGTTGTATGCGCAGCGTAGAGTAGAATTGGAAATCAAATACCTTGGCCGAAAGGGTAAACTTAATGATGTCTTCAAAGAGATGGCGGTTTTAAGTGATAGCGCCAGAAAAGAAGTAGGCGTTTTGGCCAATAAATTAAAAAGTGATTTAAAATTGCAGTTGGGGCAGGCGCAGTTGCAGAACAAAAAAAGTGCCACGACTATAACTTTTGACGAGACAATCCCCGGCGCTCGGCCAAAGATCGGCAGTTTGCATCCGATAACGCAATTTTTGGAACGGATCATGGCTGTTTTTAGCACGCTCGGTTTTGAAATCGTCGAAGATCGCGAGGTGGAAACGACTGTTTATAACTTTGATAAATTAAATATTGCCTTCGACCACCCGGCCCGCGATATGTGGGATACGTTTTATATAAAAATAAAAAATAAAAAAGAAAAAATAAAAAATAAGGAAGAATCATCTCTGGTTTTGCGGACGCATACTTCGCCGGTGCAAATTAGGGCGATGGAAAAACGCCGGCCGCCGGTTCGCTTGGTGGTGCCCGGGCGCGTTTACCGCCACGAAGCCACAGACGCTTCCCACGAGACTAATTTTTATCAATTAGAAGGACTGGTAATTGACCGCAATATCTCGGTTGCGAACATGATATATGTTTTACACACGGTGTTGAAGCAATTATTTGGAGATAAAGTCAAGATTCGCATTCGACCAAGTTTTTTCCCTTTTGTTGAGCCAGGCCATGAGGTGGATATGAGTTGTATTATTTGTGAACAAAAAGGTTGTTCGGTTTGTAGCGGCACTGGTTGGCTGGAAATGCTGGGCGCTGGCATGGTTCACCCGGTAGTTTTAAAGAATATGAAAGTCGATCCTGATAAATATTCTGGCTTTGCTTTTGGCATGGGCGTTGATCGGCTAATAATGCTATATCACGGGATTAACGACATTCGATTGTCGTATTCCGGTGATTTGCGTTTTCTCAAACAGTTTTAAATCAATTTTGTTATTTTATGAAGCTTTCATTAAATTGGTTAAAAGATTACATTAATTTAAACATTTCGCCCTCAGAGTTGGCGGAGAAATTAACGTTGTCTGGGACAGCTGTTGAGAGCATTGAGCAATGCGGCAATCCTTATCAGCAAGTTATAGTCGGGGAAATTGTTGAAATAAAGCCGCATCCCAAAGCGGATCGTTTAAAGCTGGTGGAAGTAAATGACGGCGCGCGTGAACGGACGATTGTCTGCGGTGCTTCTAACATCATGGCCGGACAAAAAGTTCCGCTCGCATTGCCGGGAGCCGAGTTGCCAAGTGGGGTAATTATTAAAACCGCGGAAATTAGGGGGCAGGTATCAGAGGGAATGCTATGTAGTAAAAAAGAGCTTGGTCTAGGCGAAGACCACACTGGCATATATATTTTACCAAATAAGGCACGGGTTGGTTGTCCTTTGGCCGAAGTCCTTGGAGTCGGCGAGCTGGATACAGTTTTTGATTTAGATTTAACGCCTAATCGAGGCGACTGTTTTAGTGTTCGCGGAATTGCCCGTGAAGTAGCCGCCATCACTAATACTAAAATTAGAAAGAAATTGGATAAACTCCAACTTAAGGCTAAAAAAAATTCACTTAAGGGTTTATTGAAAATTAAGGTGGAAGATCAAAAATTGTGCCCTAAATATTGCGCTCTAATTATTCGAAACGTTAAAATTAGCGAATCGCCTGACTGGCTAAAACGCCGTCTGGAAGCGGTTGGAATTAGGCCAATTAACAATATCGTCGACATCACCAATTATGTAATGATGGATTTGGGCCAGCCTTTGCACGCATTTGATTTGTCAAAAATTAAAAAAAATAAACAGGTTTCTGCAACAATTGGCGTGCGCCCTGCTATAACAGGAGAAAGTATTATCACTTTAGACGGTCAAAATAGAAAGTTAGAGCCAGGAATGGTCGTTATTACTGACGGAGTAGAGCCGATCGCCGTTGCCGGTGTAATGGGCGGCGCATCCACCGAAGTCGGGCCTGATACCAAGACAATTGTTTTGGAAGCGGCTATCTTTGAACCTTCTGCCATCCGCCTTAGCTACCGAAATTTAGGATTACGAACCGAAGCGGCCATCCGGTTTGAAAAGGGGATTGACTGGTCTTTGCCGGAACAAGCTCTGGCCATGGCCGGGCAGTTGCTGAGTGAGCTTAAAGCAGGCACTGTGAGTTCGCCGATTATCGTGCAAGCTACCCCCGAGAAAGCGCCTTCAGCAATAAAAGTCAGAGTTGATTATCTTAATCGGCTATTGGGAACAGATTTTAGCCGTGAGCAAATTAGCCGCTCTTTGGCACGTTTAGACATCAAAAGCAGTCCGGCCAAGAGCGATAAAGGCTCAGTTCTTGATGTCGTACCCCCTTCTTGGCGGAAAGATTTAACAATTGCCGCTGATATTGCCGAAGAAATCGGGCGATTGCATGATTACAATAAAATTATTCCGCTTCCAATTTGCGCTGAAGTTTGCCAACCGGCGGCTAATCAACCGTATCAACAGAAATATGAGGCAAAACAGATTCTTAAATTTATCGGTTACAGCGAGATTTACACTTATTCTTTTTACGGAGAAGACGAAGCTTCTTTTCTGCCGGACGTTGGACATTTGGAGGTCTTAAATCCAATCAGTCCAGCGCAGAAATATTTGCGCTATTCTTTGTTGCCTTTGATATTGCGAAAAGCTTCAAAAAATTTGCGGCAATTGGAAAGCATCAAAATTTTTGAATTAGGCACGATTTTTAAAGATGCGCGCGACGCTATCTTGCCTCGGGAAGAGACTTATCTTGCCGGGGCGGTTGCCGATAAAACAAAAGACATAAAAACTTTATTTCGAAGGCTTAAGGGTGATTTAGAAATATTATTTGATGAGTTTGGCGTTAAACAAATTAGCTACGAAAAAACTGATAATTACGTTGATTTAATGATCGGCAATAATTGGTTAGGCCAGATCAAAATTCTCGGAGAAAGAGAAAAGGTCATTTTTAAAATTAAACAAGACATGCTGTTATTTAATTTAAATTTTGGGATAATAAGCAGTTTAATTGATGAACAAAAAAAATATACAGTCTTGCCGGCTTATCCGAGCGTTACCAGAGATCTGAGTTTTTTGGTTCCAGAAGACCTTAAATATAAAGATTTAATAAAAAGCATTTTAACCGGGGCAACTAGCATTTCCCATGTCGATTTAGTGGATGAATATTATTTGCCGGACCGCAGTCGCAGTTTAACTTTAAGGTTTATTTATCAAAGCCAGAGTCAAACTTTGCAAGGAGAAGAAGTCGACAAAATTGAGAAATCGATTATTGCTAACTTAGTGAATAAATGGGGTGTTAAAATGCGCAACGCATAACTTTCGATAAATTTTTATGGCGGAAGTAATTTCTGAAAGCAAGGCTCGATTAGAACGTCTTAAGAAAATTAAAGAACAGGGGATTAATCCTTACCCGGCTTCGACTTGTCGGACTCACCAGATCGCTGAGGCAGTGGCGAGTTTTGAACACTTGCTGGCGGCCGGGAACGAACTGGTTTTAGCTGGCCGGCTTTTAGCTTTACGGGATCATGGCGGTTCGACATTTGCTGATTTAAATGATGGCAGTGGGCGTATACAGCTGTATTTAAAAAAGGATGAGATTGCCGGGGGGTTAAATTATCAGGATTTTTTAGATTTGATTGATCTGGGTGATTTTGTCGAGGTCAAAGGTATTTTGTTTGTTACCAAAAAACAAGAGAAAACGCTTTTGGTAAAATCTTGGCGCTTGCTTTGTAAGGCTTTGCGGCCATTGCCTTCCCAGTGGTATGGTTTAAAGGACGCGGAAACCCGCTATCGGCATCGCTATTTAGATTTTTTGTTAAATCCGGAACTTAAAGAAGTATTTAACCGAAAGATGTTGTTCTGGAACAGTATGCGAAATTTTTTGATTGAACGCGGTTTTGTCGAGGTTTATACTCCGATATTGGAAAATACGACCGGCGGGGCAGACGCTCGGCCATTTGTTACTCATCACAATGCTTTAGGCGTTGATGTTTATTTGCGAATTTCGATGGGTGAATTATGGCAAAAGCGGCTGATGGTGGCTGGTTACCCGAAAACTTTTGAAATCGGCCGGCAATTTAGAAACGAGGGCATTGATGCAGATCATTTGCAGGACTATTTGCAAATGGAGTATTATTGGGCTTATGCTGATTATATTCAAGGCATGCAGTTGACTACAGATTTGATTCGCCAGGTCGCACTTGCAACATTCAAAACATTGGTTTTTAATATCAATGGACAAGAAGTTGATCTGGGACAAGACTGGCAAAAAATTGATTTTTACGCGGAGATTAAAAGGCAGACTGGTTTAGATCTTCGTACTGCCGCAACTGCGGAGATTCAAGCAAAATTACGGGAATTAAATCTTGATTTCGAAGACACTGCCGAGCCGAGCCGACTGTGGGATCAATTATGGAAATATTGCCGCCGGCAAATTGTCGGACCGGCTTATTTAATCAATATTCCTGTTTTGATTTCGCCGTTGGCTAAACGCAGTGAATCAGATCCCGACGTAACGCAAAGGTTTCAACTAATTTTGGCTGGCAGTGAATTGTGCAACGGTTACAGCGAGCTGAACGATTCCCTGGATCAGCGCGAGCGATTTTTGGAGCAAGCTAAATTGCGAGCCGCCGGCGATGAAGAAGCCCAGATGAATGACGAGGAATTTATCGAAGCTTTGGAGTATGGAATGCCGCCAGTTTGCGGGCTGGGTATCTCGGAGCGATTGTTTAGTTATTTGGAAGGCAAGTCAATCCGCGAATGCGTGATGTTTCCTTTGTTGCGTCCAGTGGGATCAAATATCGAACCACCGGCATTAATTAACCCCAAAGTAACGTCAAAAAGCGCTCCCGGTGATATCGGCGTAACCCGCGAGCAGGCGCTGGCGCTATTGCGTTCTAACATCAAGAGTGCTAGTTTAATAAAACATCATTTAGCGGCTGAGGCGCAAATGGCGGCGTTAGCCAGACATTTTTTAACTACCGAGAAACATCATCAGGAGTTTATCGATCCAGAGGCCTGGGCGATGGTCGGTCTTTTACATGACATTGATTGGGAGTTAACGGCAAAAAAACCCAAAGAACATAGCCTAGCTGCCGCTCAGATTTTGCAAGAAAATAACTTTCGGCCTGATCTTGTCCGAGCAATTCGGTTGCATAATCATCTGCATGGCGAAGAGCCCCAAACTTTGCTGGAAAAAGCACTTTTCTGCGCGGAAGAATTAACCGGTTTAGTGGCGGCGGCGGCGTTAGTTCAGCCTGATCGGAAATTAGCAACAGTAACCGTTGAGTCGGTGTTAAAAAAGTTTAAAGACGCATCTTTCGCGCGGGGCGTAAATCGGGAAATAATTTTAAGATGCCAAGCGTATTTAGAGTTGGATGTACGTCAATTAATCGATTTGACGATTAGGGCAATGCAATCGATTGCTGGCGTGTTGGGACTTTAATTTTTATCACAATACTTAATTACCAAAAATTCTGGTGCTACTTCTGACTTAATCAAGTTGGATAACGGCAGAGTTTATGGTCAAAAAAATGAAGAAGATTCTTACTCTCGCAGCTATCACTTTATTGTTAACTGCTTGTACCGCGACGGTACCAAAAACAGACGATGCTAATCCAACGTCAGAGCAAACTGGGGAAGTGGTGAATCCGGAAACTGCTGATACTTTACCAGTAGTGGAAGAAGCGCCAGTCGGCACAGGCGAAGAGGTAATCGAACCGGCCATTCCGACAGAAGAAACCAATTCTTTAGAAAGTCCAACCGGTGAAGTAACGCCGTAAAAGTTTATAAGGGTAAGAAATTAGCAACGTTTAATAAAGATTCTTAAAATGAAAAAATTAATTGTCTTATTTTTTTGTATTATGTTACTAACTGCTTGCGCCAAAACTTTGCCTGAGTCCAGTTCTTCGACTCCGCAAGATAACTTGGCCACCGGGGAACGGGCAGTGCCGGCAATTACACCTCCGAGCGCGGAAGTTTTGTTGCCGCCGACCCCCGAAGACGTTGCCGCCTTGCCAAAGCAAGTCAATGTGACTTTAGTTACCAATCAAGGCAATATCGAGATTCAATTGTTGCCGGAAAAGTCGCCCTTAGCTGTTGCAAATTTTTTAAAGCTTGCGAACAGTAGATTTTATGACGGAGTTAAGTTTCATCGGGTAATTCCGGATTTTATGATTCAAACCGGCGACCCGAATTCTAAAGATCGGGACCCGGCCAACGACGGCAGGGGGGGGCCAGGTTATCAATTTCCAGACGAAGTAACCGCTGATGACCAATTGGTTCGCGGTACGGTGGCGATGGCGAATGCAGGTCCAAATACTAATGGTAGCCAATTTTTTATCGTTACTGCCGAAAGCACACCTTTGTTAAACGGACAGTATACTATTTTTGGCAAAGTTACCTCTGGCCAAGATGTAGCGGAAAAAATTTCCCAAGTGGAGCGCAACGAACAAGACCGGCCAGCGCAGGATATCGTGATTTCGCAGATAGTGGTAAAATAAGTTAGTGAGTAATCAAAAACTAAACCCGATATACGGTATGTTTGGTATAGCCAAGTCGGTAATTATTATCATGGTAGTAGCAAGCCTGTCAGCTTGCTCCTTGCCTTTTTTGAAAAAGGCACCACCAGAAGCTTCTGGGGCAGAGTATTTCCCGCCAACCAAAGAAGAAGTCGCGGCTTTAGATCAATTCGAAGAAATTAGAGCGACTATTCGGGTAATGGATCTGGGAAGTATTACTGTCCAATTGATGCCAGAAAAAGCTCCAGTGGCCGTTGCCAATTTTATCAAGTTGGCAAAAGCGAACTTTTATAACGGGATAAAGTTTCACCGAGTTATTAAGGGTTTTATGATTCAGACAGGGGACCCTAATTCCAAAGACAGCGATTCAACGGACGATGGTTTAGGCGGTCCTGGGTATACGTTTCCCGCGGAAATTATTCCAGAAGAAAGCGTGGTTCGCGGCACTTTGGCGATGTCCAGCGACAGCGCATCAACAAATAACGGTAGCCAATTTTTTATTATTTTAACCGAAAGTGCGCCTTGGCTAGAAGGACGCTATACGGTCTTCGGCCGGGTGACGCAGGGATTTCAGGCGGCCGATAATGTCGCCATGGTGCCGACTGATGGGAGCGGCCGTCCGCTTTCGGACGTGGTGATTTCTTCGATCGTTATTGATGCGGTTGATGCGAATAAGTGGCAAGACAAGGTTGGGGAAGATCTCAAGAATTTGGAAAAAAATCCCGCGTCAAAAAATGCTACAGGCACTACAAACCAAACAACTCCCAAAAAGAATCCTCTATTTGATTTCGGCGGTATAAAATAAAAGAGGATAACAAAATTTATGCTAGACATTACTTTTATTCGCCAACATCCTGATTTGATCGCCAAGAATAATCAGATTCGCCATTGTCAAGTGCCAGTGGGCGATGTTATTAAATTAGATGACAAGCGGCGCCAGTTGATTCAAGATTTAGATGAGCGCCGCGCTTTGCGCAACCGCGAGTCGCAACATGGCGGCAAGGTCAGCGCGGAAAAAGTCACGGAATTGCAGGCAGTCAAAGCGGAGATCAAATCGATTGAAGGTGTTCTAAAAGAAGTGGAGCAGAAACTGGACGGATTATTAGTACAGTTGCCTAATTTGACTCACGAATCCGTACCGATTGGTGCTGGTGAAAGGGATAACGTGATCCATAAAAAATGGAGCCCCGACGACCCACAGAGCGGGGAAGTAAAGAATCTGCCGTTTAAAGCCAAATTACACGCCGAGCTCGGCAAAGAATTAGATTTGATTGACGAAGCCAGAGGAGCAAAAATTGCGGGCGCTCGTTTTTGGTATTTAAAGCGCGAGTTGGTTTATTTGGAATTTGCCATTATTCATTATGCTTTAGATTGTTTGCGGAAAGAGGGTTTTGTGCCGATGTTGCCGCCGATGGTTGTTCGTGAGCGAGCGATGTACGGCACCGGTTTTTTTCCGGCCGACGAAAACGAAATTTATCGTCTAAGTAATCCAGCCGAGATAAGCGCCAAGGGCAGTGAGGCGCCAGAAGTTCGTTCCTCTGGTGTGATTCCATCTTGGGATCAAGGCGACCAATACTTGATTGGCACGGCAGAAGTGCCTTTAGCCGCCTATCACAGCGATGAGGTAATTGACGTTAAAACACCGTTAAAATATTGCGGATTTTCTTCGTGTTTCCGGCGTGAAGCCGGAGCGTATGGCAAGGATCTAAAAGGAATTTTACGCGGTCATCAATTTGACAAAATAGAGATGTTTATTTATGCGCGCGAAGGCGAAGCATGGCAAATGCATGAGTATTTGCAGGCGGTTGCCGAGCGTTTTTGGCAATCGCTCGAGATTCCTTATCAAGTATTATTGATGTGTTCCGGCGATATTGGCGCGCCTAACGCCAAAAAATATGACACAGAAGGATGGTTGCCAGGAGAGCGCCAGTATCGCGAACTGGGTTCTTGCTCGAATGATACTGATTTTCAAGCGCGGCGTTTAAATATCAAATATGTGGATGAGGAAACAGGTGAGAAACGTTATGTTCATACGTTAAACAATACTTATTGCGCTTTAGGGAGAACTATCATTGCCATAATGGAAAATTATCAAACGAAAGAGGGGACTATCAAGATACCTAAAGTGTTAAAACCATATTTATTTGGGATTGAGGAGATTGGCCCACGTTAGACATCGTATCTCATCCAAACGCGAAAGTCCTTTGTCCATGGTTCACACAATGGCTTAAAAATGGCCATTTGTTTGAATTTTAAGTAGACATTTTAATATATTTGAAATGGCGCGACGCGATTATGCATCAAAAAAATCGCATATTTATAAATCGCCACGCCGCGTAATTCGACGCGATAAATTAAGAAGGGAAGTTGCAAAAAAACGCTGGCTGGTTTTGCTCAAATTAATTGTGCTAAGCGGATTTTTTATTTGTATTTTTTATTGGCTGTTTTTTTCGCCGCTATTCATGGTTAATAATCGAATTGAAGTTAGGAATAGCGTTGCTGGACAGGGAACGCATGAGGGGCTTAACAATGCGATTAGGGAGGCTTTGTCAGGACGGGTATGGAAGGTCGTTCCGCGTGGAAATTTTTTTTTCATTCAGCCAAACCAACTAGCCGTCACTTTGTCGGCGCGCACTGATTTACGGCCGTTAATTTATAATTTAGCGGTCGTTAAAATTTGGCCTAATAAATTGATTATAACCTATAAAAGTCGTGTCGCGGTTTGGCGGGTAGAGATGCAGGAGCGGCTACTTGGTGGCCTCAGCGAGCCAGCAGATATTAGCCGGCCGACTAAAAGTCAAGCGGAAAAGGCGTTTATATCAACTGGGCAAAGTTTTCTAATCGATGCTGAAGGGGTAATGGTTTTAGACGGTAGTTTATCAACAAATGATCAGAAACGCTCAATTAAAATAGTGCCGATTCATTTGGTTGGGGCTAATATTGACACTAAAGTAAAATGGCAACCTGGCATGACGGTACTGGATAGGGAGTTGGTGAGTAATTTGGCTAAGTTGTTAAATTTTTGGACCGTTGCCGATAAGCAGGGATTACTGGGCAGAATAGATTATTTCGAAGTTGACTCAAAAATCAAAGACACAGTGGTGGTCGTTGGCCAAGGGAGGCGGGTCTATTTTAACCTTGGCAATTCTTTACAAAGGCAGATTAATAATTTATCATTGACTTTAGAGCGAATCGGGACGCGAAAAAATTTGTTACAATACATAGATTTGCGTATTGATAGTCGTTCTTACGCGTGCTGTAATTTAGGCGTTTTTTAAATGTTTTGAAATCATACGTTAATCCTTACTTTTGAGTTTTTATAATTTCACACAATATTTGCGAAGTTATAAAGCACTCAAAGGGCAGGTATTTAGTTTATGCTTAATAAATTAATTATCACGATCGTCTTATTGATTCTCGGTTTTACTACAATTATATTAGTGGGAATGGGGGAGGAGTTTGCCGAAAAGTATTTACCGCTGGCGGTTGTAGGAATAGTTATTATCTACCTCTTCTCCAGCTGGTATTTAGGATACTTTATTGCTACCCAAAAACCGCCGTTGACACTTATCTATTTAGGTTTGGCCGGTATCATTATTAGTTTTTTCAGCGGTTTTTTTATGGGCAGTAAAAAATAATTTTGTCAAGGGTTTAGGTTTAGGGAGGGGGCGTGTCTTAACGTCGCTTTACATAGATAAATCGACGTATGAATAAAAAAGAGTTTAATTTCAGCGCTTTTTTTAATGCGTACTTTATCAAACAATCTTCAGCAAACGGTTAGGGAATCCATTACTAATTTTTTAGAATATTGTGAAATCGAAAAAGGCCTCTCGCCTAACACTGTTAAGAACTACCACCTCTATTTAAAAAATTTTACCGCCTGGCTGGCTGGCGTAAATTTAGCCAAATTAAAACCGCTGGATTTAACTAAACAACATATTTGGGATTATCGGCTTTATTTATCGCGTAAAAATAGCCATAAAACCAGCGTTAATTTAAACAAAGATACGCAATATCGTTATTTATCGGCATTACGGTCTTTATTTAAATATTTTGCTCATCAAGGCGTTCCTTGTTCACTGGCTTCTGATGATGTTGATTTACCTAAAACCTCTAAAGATGGCGCGACGATTAAGTTTTTAGCGGTCGATCAGTTACAAAAATTTTTAGCTATGCCGGCTCCGGTTAACTTGCCAGGTTTGCGAGATAAGGCTATTATCGAAGTTTTGTTTTCTACTGGAATGCGCGTCGGCGAATTAGTCGGCCTAAACCGTAAACAGTTTAATTTAGATTATTTAAAGAAACAAGGAATAAAACATTTAGAGCTTTCTGTCAAGGGCAAGGGCGGTCGGGTACGAAATATATATTTTTCCCAGCGGGCGCTTAACTGGCTCACAAAGTATTTAACGGCCCGCAATGATAACAGCGCGGCTTTATTTATAAGTTTAAGCCGTAATCAAGGCGATAAGCTGGCGCAGCGGCGTTTGTCTATTAGGTCGGTTGAAAGGTTAATCGAAAAATACCGGCTAATGTCCGGTATTCCGATAGAAATTACGCCGCATGTGTTGCGGCATAGCTACGCGACTTTTTTACTCGGTAAGGGCGCTGATTTACGCACAGTGCAAGAACTTTTGGGCCATGTTGATGTTTCTACAACTCAAGTCTACACGCACGTTACCAATCCCCAACTTCGCGAGGTGCATCGGAAGCTGATGAATCCTGAATAAATCGCGGCGGTATGTGGCGCGACTGCAAAATAAAAATGACCGCTGAAGACGGTCATTTTTGGGTCAAATTAACTTTAATTATTATGGCATTTATCCAAAAGAGGTTGTAAGTATGCTGGTTCTAAATTAATGGCGGCTCGGCGGTATGCAATCGGTGTGATCCAGTCTTTTTCGTCGTCTACGATAAATAAATGCGACCAATGATTTTTCAAGGCAATTTCATTTGCTTTTTTTTCCGCATCAGAAAATGCCGTTGGCCGACCGAGAAACGCACGATTATCAATGTTGATGGTGACGCCTGGTACGGTTGTTTGAATGTCATTTATCCTGTCATTTTCAAAATTTGTTTGCGCATTCACGCCTAATTCTTGATACATAATTTTCTCGGCTTCTGGTGAGAAGGGCTCGGCCGCGGAAATTTTCCACGGACTTTCTTTTTTGTAATTATCCGCTGTTCCTCCGCACGCGGGCCACCAGCCAGTGGCGGGATCCTGAAGATTTTTTTTATCGGAGTTTAAAAAGATTGGTATTTCTGTGCGGAGTTTGGGGTGCGGGACCCATCTTTTTGCATCAAAACTCGACCCGGCCGGATTTACATAATTCAACATATCAGGAATTTTCGGAACGCGTAGTTCTTGATCTTGGATAATTTCATTTAACTGATCGTAAATTTTTTTAAAATATTTGGTATACTCTTCACCTAAATGAGTTTGTAGGCGTTCTATAATTGCAATATCTTTATCTAATCCAGCTTCTCGCAGTTTCGTTTTAATTGAATACAGTTTTTCTAATAGCAGTTCTTGAGGCGATGATTCTTTTTTTTCCGGTGTTGCAGTTTCTACCGGAATTTCCTCCTGCGGAATTTTTCCCTGCTCTGTTGGTGATTTAGAATGCCTTTTAAAATTTTCGTCGACTGGATTTTGGTTTTCTCGCATAAAAAATGATCACACATACAAGCCAGTGGAGTTTACTAAAAGTTTAGCTCGTAGAGTGATTGATTTAGATAATTGTAAAAAGTCGCGGTTACGCATAAGATATAATTCAATTATCGAGCTTGATATGTGCCTCTTTGAGTTGCTTTTCCTCGACTTCCGACGGCGCGTTCATCATTAAATCTTCGGCTTTTTGCGATTTTGGAAAAGCCATCATTTCACGGATGTTTGGCTCGCCGGCGAGAATCATGGCAATCCGATCAATGCCAGGAGCAATACCGCCGTGCGGCGGGGCGCCGTATTGAAAAGCAGTCAACATGTGGACGAATTCTTGCTTTTTATTTTCGTCAAAACCGATTAAGCTAAAGATTTTTTCTTGCAAACGCGGATCATGAATTCTAATTGAGCCGCCGCCAACCTCTAAACCATTAATGACCAAGTCATATTGCCAGGATTTAACTTTGCCTGGGTCTGAGTCCAGTAGCGGCAAATCAGCCGGATTGGGCGCGGTAAACATATGGTGTGATGGCGCAAAGTGGCCATTTTCCGGTTCGCGTTCAAATAGTGGAAAATCAATGATCCAACAAATTGCCAGCTCATTAGGGTCAATTAACTTTAATTTTTTGCCTAATTCAAGCCGCAAAGCTCCAAGCGCGGCTTCCACAATTTTCCGTTCCCCGGCGCCAAAAAAGATTACATCTCCGGCGCTGGCCTCGGTAGTCGTCAAAATTGCCTTAAGTTCATCATCACTTAAGAATTTAATGATCGGTGAATTTAACAGTAATTTTGTTTGCGCAAGCAAAATAAGTTTTTTGCTGGCCGCATCGCTTGTCACGTCACCATTTTCGGCTGATTCTACTCGGATATAAGCTAAACCTTTGGCGCCATGTTCTTTGACTAAAACCGTTAATTTGTCAATTTCACCCCGTGATAATACTTTATCAGAGGCTTTGGCGTTAATTGTTCTAATTACACCGTTTTTTTCTTTCATCGCTTGACTAAACACTTGAAAATTTGAGTTTTGTAGTTTGGCCGATAATTCTTTAATTTCCAATCCAAAACGAATATCAGGCCGATCAACGCCATACTTGACCATTGCTTCTTCAAATGGTATTTTAATCCATGATTTTTCAAGTTCAATTTTTTTGTTCAACAAACCATCACTAATTAAGCGCTTAAATACTGACTTGAACAAATTTTCTGTAAGGCTGATAATATCATCTCTTTCCACGAAAGACATTTCCATGTCCAGTTGAGTAAATTCTGATTGGCGATCCCCTCTTTGATCCTCATCGCGAAAACAACGGGCGACTTGATAGTAGCGATCAACGCCAGCAAGCATCAGTAATTGCTTATATTGTTGAGGCGATTGGGGTAGCGCAAAAAATTTACCTGGATGTAGACGAGAAGGTACAATATAGTCGCGCGCTCCTTCGGGCGTGCTTTTTGTCAAAATTGGCGTTTCAATCTCTAAAAAATTTTCTTTATTTAGATATTCCCGAATATAATTAATCAGCTTGTGCCGTAAGGTGAGATTAGTAATCATGCGTTCGGTGCGCAGGTCCAAATAGCGGTATTTAAGTCGCAGTTCCTCGGTTACTGGGCTTCCACCAGAAGGCTCTCCAGTCGTAGCTGTTTTTTTAGGGCGCCATTCAACGATAAAAGGCGGAGTCTCGGAGTGGCTCAATATTTCTATCTTCTCTGCAATAATTTCGATTGAGCCGGTTTTCAAATTTGGGTTTACCATTTCCGGCGGGCGCGCTGTTACGGTTCCTTTAATTTTAACGACAAATTCCGGCCGGACGGTTTCGGCTATTTTCCAAGCAGGGTTTGCTTTTTCTGGATTAAAAGTGCACTGCGTCAGTCCGAAACGATCACGTAAGTCAATAAAAATTAAGCCACCGTGATCACGGGTGGAATTGACCCAACCAGCTAGCTCGACTACTTGATCGATATGTTTGGTGGTTAATTCGCCGCAGGTATGTGATCTAAACATGATAGAAGTGAAAAGTTAGATATGACATTAATAGTCTAGCAAAAAATGCTTATTTTAGCAACAAAACCCCATTTGCTAAATAGCGCTATCAGGGCAAATATTTTTAAAATCGCAAAATTGACAGACGTGCCGATTCGGGGTGGCCTTAAAATCGCGCTGTTTGATTTTTTGCGCGGCGACGATTAATTTATTTTTAACTTTTTCCATTTCATTCTCGGTACCGATAAAAGAGACACTCCCCTGTTGTAGGTGGTTCAGGTGATAAAAAGTCAATTTTTTTGGTGGCGGATTATGATGAGCTAAGGCAATTTGATAAAGCAAGAGTTGTATTTTATCAGCCAGAACCGGTTTGGGATTTAATTTTCCGGTTTTATAATCGATAATTTCAATCCCAGAAGCGTCAGGCAGTAAATCGATCCGATCGATCCGGCCCTTGAAGGCAAACTGGTCTAATTTAACGCGAAAATCTTCTTCCAGATAACGCGGTCGCGGCCAGTTAGCATGGTGCTGATTATAAAATTCTCGCAGAATTTTTTTTCCGGCCGCTAAGTAATCTTGTTTTTGCTGCGCTGTTTCAAACCAATCATCCTGCCAATTTTTAGCGTATATATTCATAATTTCCGCCAGCGTGATCAACTCCTGATCTTTCGGCGCGACTCCAGTTGCCCCAAATAAAGAGCTTTGGCTGGCATGGCAACGCATGTTAGTTAGTCGAAATATGGCTAACATCGTCTGGTGCATGGTGCGGCCAAAAGATAGCGTGGCTTTGCCTTTGTCCTGCGGAATTTTCAGAATGAATTGGTATTTATACTGTAAAGGGCATTTTTCATAAGCCGCGATCTGCGAATAGCTGAATTCCTTAGGTAAAGGGTAAATAAATGGCTGGACAGTCGTGTCAGTCTCCAAAGCGGGTCGCAGAAATCCGGCTAAACCGTCATCCTGCCTTAGTTGATCGCCGGACTTTAAAATTTGCGTTTCAAACAAGAATAGAGATGGCTTAGTTTGACGACGGCCGCCATAATCGAGCGCGCAGGTTAAAAACAGACCGCGTTTGGCCCGGGTCAGCCCGACATAAAACAAACGGCGCTCTTCTTCAAGGTGTTCATCGCCTTCCGGCAAAATCTCCTTTTCTTTTATTAAGTCAGTCGGCAATTCAATCGCGTCTCCGCGGTTAATTGTCGGAAAACGGAGATGGGCTAATCCCGGAATAAAAACATATTTGAATTCCAGTCCTTTAGCGCTGTGGATAGTCATAATTTTAAGCGCTTCCGGACCAATATCCTCGACATTATAATTTAAGGCGCCAGTATCGCCAGCTTCCCGCACTAAATTGATGTGCTCAATAAAACCTTTGAGCGAGCGGTCATCATATATTTGGCTGTATTCAACGCATTTTTTTAAAAATTGTTTTATAAGCTGGCACTGGGCGCGAGCCTTGGCCGGGGCGGTTTGTTCTAGCGCTAGGATGTGCTCGCGGTAGCGCGTATCGTGCAGAATTTTAACTAACATTTCAGTCGCGGCTAAGTTTTGACAGACTTTAGCATTGGCGACTAATTGGCTCATGATTTGTTCAATCTTTGTTACCGCGTCAACCGTCATCTCTGGTATGGCGCGAACGTTATCCAGAGACTCTTGAAAAGTCCATTTTTTACGGTTGTGCCAGTAATTCAATTTGAGCAGATCAGCTTCCGGCAAATCAAAACCCGGAATAGCTAAAACTCGGGCCAAAGAAATTGAATCGGCCGGATCTAAGAGCGCGCGGCAATAGGCAAGCAGATCATTAATCACCGGCTGCAAAAACAAGCCCTGGCTAGCGACAAATAAATATGACATTTTGGCCTGTTCCAGCGCGTTTTTAAACAGGTCAGCTTGGCGGTTAGCGCGAAGTAAGATGGCGAAATCATTTAAGTTAGTTTCCCTGTCCGACAACAAGCAAGACTGAATTTTGGCGATGATAAAGCTAACTTCGGCCAGTTCATCGCGACAGAGTTTGAATTCGATTTGGCCTGCCAAGCTGGCGGGCAGGCCGGCGTCGGGAGTGGCGGCGAATAGTTTTTTATCTATTTTTTCAGTTTTTAAGCCAACCGCCTGACTATAATATTTATCCGGATGATTCAGCTGAAATTCCAGACGATCCGGATTATTATGCTGGATAAAATTATACGCCAGATCAAGGATATTCTGGCTGGAGCGGTAATTCGCAGTCAGCACGATTTTTTTGGCCGCCGGAAAATCGCGCTTGAAGTTTAAAATATTGCTGACCGAAGCGCCGCGGAATTTAAAAATCGATTGATCATCGTCGCCAACCACAGTCAGATTGCTCTGGGGATTAGTAAGACATTTAATTAATTGATACTGCGCCAAATTAGTATCCTGAAATTCATCAATCAAAATATATTTGAACTGTTGCTGATAATTGGCCAAAATATTTGGTCGGTCAGCGAACAGTTTGTTGGTGTAATAAATCAGATCGCCAAAATCCAATAAATTATTATCAACGAGCAATTGTTGATACTGAAAATAAGCGCTGGCTGTTTCCATAATTTGTTTAGCTCCGAGCGTTGCCGGAGTGTCGCCAGCCATCGTATTATCCTGATTAGCAGTTAGATTTTCCGCGTAGCGTAAATATTCAGCCGGAGTAATACCTTCGTCTTTGAGGCGCGAGAATAATTTGATTAAAGCGTGAATAAATTTAGTCGGATTACCCAGCGGCCGGTAATAATCAAGATTAAATTTATGAAGATTTTTTCGAATGAGTAGCCAGCTGTCAGTGGTGGCGAGTAAACGGAAGTCCGGCGTCAGGCCGATATCCAAGGCGTGGAGCTCCAGAATCCGCTGGCCAAAGCTGTGAAAAGTGGAAATCCACAGGTCAAATAAGCCATAAGGCACAAGTTTATCCACTCGCTCCTCCATCTCAGTCGCGGCTTTGTCGGTAAACGTCAACGCCAAAATTTCAGTCGGTTTAGCCAAACTCTGTTCAATCAGCCAGGCGATTTTATGCGTAATGACCGTGGTTTTACCAGTGCCAGCGCCGGCGATGATTAACAATGGGCCATTAGTATAAGTAACAGCTTTATGTTGTTCTTGGTTGAGTGATTGGAGAAGAGATGTACTTGACATGGATTATTTTGTCAATCCTTGACATATTATTATTATGGTAAAATTTGACGGTCAAAAATAGTTACTGCCAATCGTGCCTGTTTTTTGCTAACTCTAGCTCAAAATGAGCCAATTGTTGTTCTGACGAAAGTGTCGGGCCATTAGTTGGGATTGTTGCGATATGATTCTCTAATCTCTTAGCCTATTTATGCGTGGGTTGAGAGATTGGAGAAGCTATCCTACCAGCTTTTTCGATGCACTAAAAATTTATGGTGGGGACTATAAGGAGGGCATTATAATGTTCGGACGAAGAAAGAAAGAAATGCAAAAATTTTTAAATGAGCATAATATGGAAATTGTGGAAGATCTGGAGCAGGGGTCTCCTGTGCCTGTTGGCAAAACTACACTCATTTCCCTTTTGGAAAGGGGTGAGGAATCGGTAAATGGCAAGGTTATGTTTGAATGGGCACGCCAAAAATGCGCTAATGCAGGAGGTATTAGGCAGGCATTTAGAGACAAGAAAGAAATCGCCCATATCTACAATGAGGATAACTATTCCGCGCATATTCTCTATGAGGATCGCGATTATATCCGGATTTATCCTGCGACGGTTTTACGCGAACGTGGCGACGAGTCTGACGACCGTTATTTTATAACTCTACACATGCCCGCATGCAAGTGGCAACTGAACATTAAGAGAATCGAACGCAACTGGTTCGACTTCCAATATCGTGCGGTCGGCCGCAAGTAATTGGGGTTGTAAGTCAAGTTCGCAGTCACGTAGTATTACTTGCATACTACGTGACTCTTTTTTTAGTCCAACTTCAAACTCCTGACCGCCCTTCCCCCCCGCCCTTTACAGCCGCAGTTAATTCTGCTAACATAAAGGGTAGTTAATAGGCATTGACCTAATTTATTTATTTTATGGCTCATAAAAAAGCAGGCGGTTCAACTCGATTAGGGCGTGATTCCAAACCACAATATTTGGGAGTAAAAATTTATGGTGGGGAGGCGATTAAAGCCGGTAATATAATTGTCAGACAACGTGGAACGAAATTTCATTCAAGCACAAATGTCGGAATCGGACGCGACGACACTTTATTTGCGACTAAAGATGGAGTTGTTTTATTTAAGACTAGGAAAGTCAAGTGCTTTACCGGAAGTTTAAAAAAGCGAACTTTTGTCAGTGTTGTTTAAAGAATCCGTCAAAAGGACCGGCATCTTAGTTATGTTTTCTTTTTAAATAGGCTTCTAGAATTAACATCGCCGCTAAATCGTGGCGGTGTTTTTTTGTTTGCGGCTTGATTGCGCGAATCGCTTCGGAAGTTAATAATTCGTCTTCGCAGTCGATAGGCAGATTAAGGCGCTGGGTCAGTTCCTGTTTAAACTGTATGAGTTGCTCGTTATTTTTAGTATTTTTTTTGTATAGAGATTCGCCTAAAACGATTTTTTCTACGCCTTCAGTGGAGACAATTTTTTCCAGGTTTCGCAACAATTGGCGATCATTAGTTAAAACAGAATGGGGAAAGGCGATTGTTTCATTCTGATTTGATACGGCTAAACCGATATTTTTTTGTCCAAAATCAATGGCTAATATTTTCACATCAGTTATTGCGTTAAAATTAAAGTACCTGTTTTGGTTACGGCCACGGTATGTTCAAAGTGCGCTGACCAGGATTTATCCTGCGTGGCCGCGGCATAACCGTCTCGGCCGCGTTTAACGCGCGCCGAACCGGCGGCGACCATCGGCTCAATTGCCAAGGTCATTCCGTCTTTTATTTTCGCGCCGCGATTTTTTGGCCGCGTCTCGTCTATAGGGAAGAAGTTCGGCACTGACGGATCTTCGTGCACTTGGCGGCCGACCCCATGGCCGACTAAAGAACGAATGACGGAAAAGTTTTGAGCCTCGACGTATTTTTGAATAGCCTCGCCAATGTCTCCAATGCAATTTCCCAATCGGCAACGGCTAATACCAATTCGCAACGCTTCGCGTGTTACGTTGATTAGTTTTTGAGCTTCTGGAGATATTTCGCCGCAACCCACGGTAATGGCGGCATCAACACAAAGTCCGCCGTACCATATGCCGCAGTCCAATCCGACCAGATCCCCTTTTTGGAAAATTTTGTTTTTTGCGGGCAATCCGTGCACCACTTCTTCGTTAACCGACACGCACAACGCTGCCGGATATTTTCCCAAAAAACCGGTTTGATAATTTAAAAAAGCGGCCTTGGCGCCGGTTTTTGTTATTTCTTGATGGGCCGCTAATTCTAAAGTTTCTGCCGATAATCCCGGCTTAACAAGCGAGCCCAATTTTTTTAAAATGATGGCTAATTTTTGACCCCCTTGTCGCATTATTTCTATCTCGGCCGGAGTTTTATAAATTATCATATTAAAGGTTATAAGAAGCTTTGCGTTTAGCTTGCCTTGTCGTGAATAACTAATTTTTTTTCAATTTCTTGATATACTTGCGGTATTGGCGGGTTGCCATCAATATCTATGATCTGCACAGCCGGTTGCCTACGGTAGTAATCAATTAATGGTTCAGTCTCTTGGTGGTAAATGGAAAGCCTTTGTTTGATGGCTTGAGCGGTTTCGTCGGAGCGGCGGAACAGCGGCAATCCATCAACATCGCAAAAACCATTTTTTTGCGGTGGCGCAAAGTGCAGATGGTAGGAATGGCCGTTATCGCACATTAAGCGGTCGCTCAGCCTTTTGACTCCTTCTTCATCACTTAGATTTATTACTAATAAAATAGTAATTTGAGAGGTTTTACTTAAAAATTCAGCTTGGTTTTTGTTTCTGGGATAACCGTCTAAAATAAAACCAGCTTTACAGTCCGGTTTTTCAAGACGTACGGCGATCAATTTATTAGTTAATTCATCCGGAACCAGTTCTCCCCGATCTAAATAATGCGTGATATCTTTGGCAAGCCGCGAATCATCATTTTGTATTTTACGCAAAATCGCCCCCATCGAGATATGGGGAATATGGAGTGACTTAGATATTAATTGCGCTTGAGTGCCTTTGCCCGAACCTTGGGGGCCAAATATTAATAAGCGCGGTTTAGATGCCTTCATAGTGGCGCATGATTAATTGGGAGTCGATTTGCTTGACGATTTCAATAACGACGCCAACTACGATAATCATGGATGCTCCACCGATCACTAAACTAAAGCCACCGGCTTTTTGCATCATCAGTGGTAAGAGAGCGATAATTCCTAAAAATAAAGCGCCAGCCAGAACAATTCGATTCATGGTGTGATTAAGATATTCCGCAGTTTCCCGTCCGGGCCGGATTCCGGGTATAAAACCGCCTTGCTTTTGCACGTTTTCGGCAATTTGTGTGGGTTGAAATATCACTGCGGTATAAAAATATGTAAAGCCAACGACTAGGAGAAAGTAGACAATGCCGTAAAATGCTTGGTTTTTAAATAGTTCAACTGTAAATTGTGCGGCTGACGCGAGCCACGCAGACTTGGCGCCGACTAAGAATTGCGCTAAAACCGTTGGAAATAGAATGACCGCAATCGCAAAAATAATTGGGATCATGCCGGATGGATTTACCCGAAGCGGTAACATTGTTTTGGAACCGCCGTAAATGCGGGAACCCACTACTTGTCTGGCATAAGAGATAGGTATTTGCCTTTGTCCTTCGGTGATAAAAATTACCGCGGCAATTGTTATGAGCGCGATCAGTACAAAAAAAATGTACTGAGTGATGGCCCCGGGATTTGTCGTTAAGTCGGTCCATGCCTGAATTACTGATTGCGGCAACTCTGCGACTATGCCGGCAAAAATTAATATTGATATGCCGTTGCCTAATTTACGTTCAGAAATTAACTCTCCTAGCCACATTAAAAAAATTGTTCCGGCAGTCACGCTCAGGATCGCCACTACCAATTGAAGGGAATTTTGCTGTTGCAGAATATTTACGCTGCCACCTCCGCTTTTAGATAAGAAAACAATGGTGGCATAAGCTTGGATAATAGCGAGTGGCACGGTTGCGTAACGTGTCCACTGGTTAATTTTTTGTCGTCCGCGTTCTCCTTCTTTCGAAAGCTCCTCAATTTTGGGAACGACCATAGTGAGCAGTTGAAAAATAATCGAAGAAGTGATGTATGGGCCCAGTCCTAGCATAACGATGGAAAAATTTCGCAATCCCCCGCCGGTAAAGATATTTAAAAGTCCTAAAATTTGATTGCCGGCCAGATAATTTTTTAGAGCGGCGAGGTCAACGCCCGGAACAGGTATATGAGCTAAAACGCGAAATACAAGCAAAAGCGCTAAAATAAAAATTACATCCCTGCGGAGGTCTTTTGCTTGCCATAGTTGTTTTAGTTTATTTAACTGCATTGGGCTAACTAATTGGTCAGTGAGCCACCAAGAGCCTTAATTTTTTCTGCGGCTCCTGCGGAGGTGGGAATATTTTTGATCGTCAATTTTTTTGTTAAAGTTCCGCCGTCGACAATCTTAGCACTATGTTCGCGTTTGGTCAGTATTTTTTTTTCGATGAGCGTCTCTATGGTCACCAATTCTCCAATAGCATAGTTTTTTTCCAATAAACCCAATGTTAATGTCAGGGGTCGTTTTTTTAATGATTTAAAACCGCCCAGTTTAGGTATTTTTTTTAGCAATTGGCGCATTGCCGATCGCCTTAAAAGCCCGCTGGCCCCGCCTGAGCGCGAGCGCTGCCCTTTAGAACCGCGTCCGGAAAAAGTACCCCGGCCGCTAGCATTGCCTCGCCCGACACGTTTACGGGGTTTAATTTTTTTTAGGGTCTGTAAATTGTGTAAACCGCTGGTCATAATTATTTATTAATGTTTAAATTCAGAAAAGGCGTTGATTAACGCTTGTGAATTGCAAATTTTATTATTAGAGCCTAAAATTTTAGCCGAAATGTTTTCTATTCCAACTAAATCGCATAAAGTGCGAATTACACCGCCTGCTTTAAGGCCGGTTCCGGCCGGAGCGGGTTTTAACAGAATTAGACTAGCTTTATATTTAGTAGTTACGTTGTGCGGGATGCTTTTGTCCTCGGTAATTTTTATTTGGATGACATTTTTCCGAGCACGGCGAGTGGCTTTTTCGACGGCCATGGAAACATCGGCGCCTTTAGCAATGCCGATGCCGATTGTGCCTTTTTTATTTCCCAACCCGACTGTAACGCGAAACCTCAGTCTTTTGCCTCCGCGCTGAACGCGCGTTACTCTGGCCAAGTCCAATATTACCGACTGAAAATCATCATCCGGTCGAGGTGGTGCATTGTTTCTATTTGTTTTTTTCGAGTATATCATATAAAAAATTGCGGATTAGTTTTAAAAATTCAAACCCCCGTCTCTCAAGCCTTCAGCTAAAGCTTTAATTCGGCCATGATACTTGTACCCGCCTCGATCGAAAACTATTTGTTTAATGTTTTTGCCTTGAGCCGCTTGCGCAATAAACTTGCCCAGCTGTTTTGCCTGGTCAATTTTATTGGAATATTTTTTAAGCTGTTTGTGGCTCCCGGCAAGCAGTGTTTTTTTTTGTTGATCGTCAATAAGCTGAACCCATAATCCAATCAAACTTCGATAAACCGAAAGCCTAGGCCGTTCAGCGGTGCCCTTAATTTTATATCTAATGCGGTTATGTCTAAACTGTCTATCCATAATCATTGTTGCTAGGCTAATTAACGAGACGCCGTTGCCGCTTGTTTGCCAGCCTTGCGACGAATCACTTCGCCTGCGTAGCTAATGCCTTTACCTTTATAAGGCTCTGGTTTGCGGTATGAACGGATTTTAGCGGCGGCTTGCCCAACGACTTGCTTGTCAATGCCAGAGATAACAATTACATTATTACCTTCAGTTTTTATTTCTAAATCATCGGGAATTAAAAAATCTATTTTGTGTGAATATCCCAACTCCAATACTAATTTTTTGCCCTCAATATTGGCGCGATATCCAACACCCGTGATATTCAGGCGTCTCGAAAAGCCGTCGGTTACGCCTTTGATATTGTTAACGATTAATCTTTGGATTGTCCCCCACAAGGCGTTTAATGATTTAACTTCCGGATTAGACACCCGAACCGTTAAGATGTTTTTTTCTCTGCCAATACTAACCGATGCCGGTATAATTAACTGTAATGTGCCCTTGGGTCCTTTGACGGTGACTAAATTAGGTTCCAATTTAAGATCAACGTTTTCTGGGATATTAATTTCTTGTTTGCCGATTCTGCTCATATTTTAATAAATTTCACAGATGATTTCTCCGCCAACTTTTGCACGGCGGGCTTCCTTGTTCGTAATCAGTCCTCGGTCAGTGGAAATAACTGCGATTCCTAAATTATTTAATACTTTTGGTAACGTATTTGCCGAACAGTAAAGCCTACGGCCCGGTTTGCTGATTTTTTTTATGTGTTTGATCCGCGGCCGACCGTTTTTATCATAAGCCAATTGGACCGTAATGCTACGCTCTTGGCTGTTTATTGTAAAATTTTTAAGATAATCATAATTTTTCAGTAAAGTTAAAACAGCTATGCTTAATTTAGATAGCGGCACTTCTACTTCAGCTTTTTTGACAGCCAAAGAGTTTTGTATTCGATTTAACATATCAGCGATTGGATCGGAATGCATAAGTTGTGTGATACTTAGTTAAAAGTCCTAAAAATTCTACCAAGAAGATTTACGTACTCCCGGTAAATTACCTTTTTCGGCCATTTCGCGTACGCAAATTCGGCACATCTGAAAATATCTTAAATACCCACGATTTCGACCGCAACGCCAACACCGATTAACAACACGAGTCGAGAATTTTGGTTTTCTTTTTGATTTTGCAACTTTCGATTTTTTGGCCATAAATTATTTAGGTGTTTTTTTGTTTTTTTTGTTTCCAGTCCGTTTTTTGGTTGATTCCGGGCCTGTTTTGAAAGGAAATTTCAGCAATTGGAATAAGGCCATTCCTTCGTCTCGTGATTTCGCATTAGAAACAATCGAAATTTCCAGTCCATGGATTGTACTTGATTTTTCCGGGTTGATTTCCGAAAAAACTGTATTTTCTTTAAAACCTAAAGTTAAATTTCCTCGAGAATCGATGGAACTTTTTTCCAATCCTTGAAAGTCGCGCACGCGAGGTAAAACGCTGTCGATTATTTTACTTACTAAATCATACATTCTTTTACCGCGCAAAGTAACTTTAGCGCCCACCACTAAACCTTCTCGTATACCGAATCCGGCAATGGACAGTTTTGATTTAGTTAAAACTGGTTTTTGGCCGGTTATCACCATTAGATTTTCGACAATATTTTGTTGAAACTGTTTATCTTTTTGACTCGCGCTTAATCCAACATTAACCACAGCTTTAATAAGTTTGGGTGTAGCCAATGCATTTTTGTAGCCAAATTTGTCTTTTAGCTGAGGAACTATGTTGTTTAAGTAAAATTCCTTTAGAATCATATTTTGTTTAAGCTTCAATCAGCTCTTGACATTTTTTACATTGCCGAATTTTTTTATTATCGGCAATTTTTTTAAATCCAACACGAGTATTTTTCCCGCATTTCGGACAGACTAGCGCCAGATTGGATAGATGCACCGGGGCGGGAAAATTAATCCGTTGGCCTTTTTCGCCTCCCCGACGCGATTTTAAATTTTTTGTCCGCAGGTTAATACCCTCAACGCTAGCTCGATCAATTTTAGGCAACACTTGCAATACTTTGCCGGTTTTTCCGCGGCTGGCGCCAGCTAATATTCTTACCGTATCATTAGTTTTTATTTTCATTTTGATAAAAGAACAAACGTCGCTTCCTGGCATTAATCAATCGCGCTCGCTTGCCCTTAGCATTTATAATACTTCCGGAGCAAGAGAAATTATTTTTTTGTAACCTAAATCGCGCAGTTCTCGAGGAATAGGACCGAATATCCGGCTACCCTTTGGTTCTTTGGTTTTCCTGTCTATAATTACGCCTGCATTTTCACTGAATCGTAAACATATACCGGACGGCCGTTTCATTTCTTTTCTGGTTCTGACGATAACGCAGTGGACGACTTCGCCTTTCTTGACGAGCGATCGCGGCAGGGCTTCTTTTATTGAGCAAGTAACAATATCGCCGATTCGCGCGTACCTTTTCTTATATCCGCCCAATACCTTAAAAACAGCGATTCTTTTAGCGCCCGAATTGTCAGCCGATTTGATTATGGAACGTGCTTGTAACATAGTAATGCAGATCGATGATTGTTAAATCCTAACTTACTGCTTTCACTTTTTTTACCACCGACCATTTTTTATCTTTTGACATTGGTCGGCAGGCTTCAATCATAACTTGCTCGCCTATTCGGCAGGAATTGGTTTCGTCATGTGCCTTGTATTTCGCGGAAACTGCAAAAATTTTATGATATTTAGAATGTTTCTTTACGCGGCTCACTTCTATTACCACAGTTTTATTCATTTTGTTGGAAGTGACGACACCCTTTAGTTGTCGACAATAAGTTTGCTTTTTCATGGTTCTAATAATTTTAATTTGATAAAATACCGAGAATTTGGGCGATCGCTATTTTAGTCACCCTAATTTTTCGGATATCTTTTAATTGCCGTTGTCCGGCTTTAAACCGCATTTTGCGTAATTCCTCTTTCTGTTCATTAAGCAGAAGGTGCAAGTCGCTGGGAGTCATCTTTTTAAGTGCTGTCATTTCCATACTTGGTATATTTGACAATTAATTTTTGGCCCTGATAATTTTGATAATAAATGGATTGTATTATCCAGCCAAGTATCAAATGTCAAATATTAATAGGTGATTTTAGAAACGAACTTAGTTCTAACCGGCAATTTTGCTCCGCCAAGACGTGCAGCTTCTTCGGCCAGTTTTTTAGTTACGCCGTCAATTTCCAGAATAATCGTGCCTGGCTTAACATTCGTAACAAATCGATCAATATTCCCCTTGCCGCCTCCCATTGGAATTTCGTTGCCTTTTGCCGTGACTGGTTTGTCTGGGAAAATGCGTAGCCAAATTTTGCCGCCTTTTTGAAGGGATCTTCGAACGGCGCGACGGGTGGCCTCGATTTGCCGAGAATTTACCCAGCTTTCAGTCGTTGCTTTTAAGCCAAAATTACCAAATGCCAGACTATTGGTACGAGTCGCGACTTTCCCACCGCTCATTCCAGAGTGTCGATGCCATTTTCGATGTTTTAACTTTTTTGGAAGTAACATATCCTTTTATTTAAACCGCGGTTTCGTCTTTATCGAACACTTGACCTTTGTAAACCCAAACCTTAATTCCAATGGCGCCCCATTTAGTATGTGCCGCCAATCTAGCATAATCAATATTAGCTCTCAAATTCTGAAGAGGCATTTGCCCGGTCGACGCTTTTTCGTCTCGAGCAATTTCCGCTCCGTTTAAACGTCCAGCCACCGTGATTTTAACTCCGTCAGCACCGTCTTTTTTCGCTAAAGCCACAATATTTTTCATCACTTTTCTAAAAGGCATTCTTTTTTCGATGAGTCTCCGGGCTTCCTGAGCCAATACCTCGGAGCACAAATTTGGTTTGGGTATTTCTTTGATCGTTAATTTTAACTTGTGCTCGCGATCAATCACTTTAATCAATTGTTTTTTCAATTTATCGCTTTTTTCGCCGCCGCGACCGATTATCACTCCCGGTTTAGCCACTTTAATAATAACTTCGACAACATTTTTTCCTGACCGCTCAATCGATATTTTATCTAAGCCGACATCACCGACGTTTGCTTTCACCAGCCGTCTAATCCGTTCGTCTTCTTGAAGATATTTGGCAAAGTTGGCGCCGCCGCGAACAATCCAACGCGAATTCCAGGTAATAGCGGAATTTTTAATGTTGGAAATTCGTAATATGATTGGATTTACTTTTTTACCCATAGAATATCATTAAGCACTTATCTGATTAGCCGGCTTTGCGATTAAAAATTTTTGGCACAAACCCTTTTTTGGTTGCTTGATGTTTTTTTATTTCTTGATTGCCCGTTTTTTCGTCGCGAATTGCGCTTTTCTGCTCTTTTTTTAAATCCGTTAAACTCCGTACGGTTTTTATATTCTTTTTATTATCGGCAATCTTTTTTTTGTTGCGACTGGTTCGCTGATTGGATTTTTTTAAATTGACATTTTTTTCATCAAGAATAACAGTAACATGACTAGTTCTTTTTCTGATTGGGGCCGCTCGTCCAAAAGCCCGTGCGCGCGATCGTTTTAAGGTCGGCCCGCCATCAACAGTAATTATTTTAATAAATAAGTTATCGCGTTTTAAAGAATAGTTATGGATAGCGTTAGCGACAGCGGATTGAATCAATTTCGTTAAGGGCAGAGCGACGCGCTTGCCGCTAAATTTAAGCTGCCGAAGCGCGGTTTCGGTATCCAATCCACGAACCAGTTTGGCCACTAGACCTACCTTTCTTGGCGCTTGGCGATAATTATTTAATTTAGCGATTACTTCCATAAATTATAAGGATTATTTTGGCACTTGCGATTCGGCAGTGGCGGCTTTTTTAGTCGCGGCGGCGGCCGTAGCTACTTTTTGTTCCATGTCTTTTTGCATCCGACCGCCATGTCTGACAAATTTGCGAGTCGGTGAAAATTCTCCGAGCTTATGCCCGACCATATCCTCGGCAACAAAAACAGGTACATGCACTTTTCCATTATGCACGCCAATAGTGTAACCTATCATATCAGGAGTAATTAGGCAAGCGCGATCCCATGTTTTAAGCGCGGTTTTTGAATCTTTCTTAACGACCGCCAATTTTTTTAGCAGTTTTTTGTTAAGGTAAGGTCCTTTTTTAAGTGATCTTGACATAAGTGTTGGCGATTTTAGCTCTATTTTTTCCGGCGATTTTTACGGCGCTGTAGTATTAGTTTATCGGAATATTTACGTTTTCTGTTTTTTACGCCAAGAGCTGGTTTCCCCCACGGCGTTTTGGGGTGTTTTAAACCAATTGGCTGATGCCCTTCTCCGCCGCCATGCGGGTGATCAACCGGGTTCATTGATTTGCCCAAGACGGTCGGTCTGAATCCTAAATGTCGACGGCGTCCGGCTTTGCCCAGACGAATATTACTGTGATCTGCGTTGCTGACATCCCCGATCGTCGCTAAGCAATTTTTTTTAATTAAACGGATTTCGCCTGACGGCATTTTTATTTGCGCATAACCGCCCTCAGCCGCTTGGATAAGACACGACATGCCGGCACTTCTGGCGATTTCACCGCCTTTACCCGGCGTTAATTCGATGTTGTGAATCAGTATTCCGGAAGGAATTTTTTCCAGCGGTAACGCGTTGCCCGGTTTGATTTCGATATTTTGCGTAATAGAAGATAAAACAGAGTCTCCTTTTTTTAAACCTTTAGGCGCTAAAATATACTTTTTTTCTCCGCCGGAATATTCGATTAAAGCGATGTGCGCAGACCGGTTTGGGTCATACTCTAAAGAAATAACTGTTCCTGGAATATCAAAATTGTTTCGTTTAAAGTCGATTATCCGGTAATAGCGCTTGGCTCCCCCACCGCGGTGACGCACGGTAATTTTTCCCTGATTATTGCGACCCGCTTGTTTTTTTAAAGCGATAACTAATGAAGAAGCCGGACGTTTTTTATCCAAATAAGAGGTGTCCACTACGCTGGCGCCGCGTCGGCCTGGTGTTGTAGGTTGATAATACTTGATAGCCATATTTTAAATGCCCTCGTAAATATCAAGAGTCTTACCAGTCGGCAAAGTGACGATTGCTTTCTTCCAATTTTTTCGTTTGCCCTTAATGCGTCCAAAGTGCGTGCTTTTTCCTTGACTGGTAATAATGTTAATTTTTGTTGGTTTGATATTATAAATTGCAAAAATTGCTTTGGCGATTTCGATTTTATTCGCCTGGGGATGAATTTTGAAAACGTACTTATTTTCTTTAGTGAAGTGGGTGCTTTTTTCGGTAATATGTGGCGCAAGTAAAATTTCGGCATACTTCGCCGCCTTGGCAATGTTGGTTTTGTCCGCGACTGGTTTTCCAGCTGGTTTCTTACCGGTGTTTTTGGCGGATGATTTCGCGGCCGCCTTGCGTTGTGGCTTTTGTGGCTTGGTTTCCGCGGCAACGCCATTTTTTTTCGCGGCTGTTTTATTAACAGTTGCGGAAGGCTGGTTTGATTTATCGGTTAATTTTTTTGTAAATTTTTCGAATAACGCCATATTATTTTATTAATTTTTTTGCGTTGCGCCCGTGTTCGCGGCGTGAGTTTTTTCGATTCTTTCGACACCCTTAACCGTGGTTAGTAAAGTGTCCGCCCAAAGCAATTCGCGCACATTTAAGCTGTCCGCCGCGGTTAGCTTAATTTTTTTGATTTGGCGGGCGGATTTAACGATCTTATCATCTTTGACCGGTAAACTGAGTAATATTTTTTTATCATTAATTTTAAGATTTTTAAATAAATCAACAATATTTTTGGTTTTAATAACATCAAAAGACAATTGTTCCAAAATTATCAGCGCCTTTTCGTTCACTTTTTCGCTTAAGGCCATCATCAAAGCTTGCGTTTTAACCTTTTGATTGACTTTTATCTTAAAATTACGCGTATTAAGCGGCCCAAACGTAATGCCTCCACCGCGCCATAGCGGCGAGCGAATTGAACCATGACGCGCGCGGCCGGTGCCTTTTTGCTTCCATGGTTTCTTGCCGCCACCGCGCACTTCCCCGCGTGTTTTAGTATGAGCGACATTAACGCGGCTATTGGCTTGTTGCGCGACGATGACTTGATGCAAGATCCAAGATTTCGTTTTAACTCCAAAAATTTTCGGATTTAACGATATTTTCCCAGTTTCATGCCCCTCAATGTTGTAAATAGGTAAATTCATTTTAATTTTCTTGCGGAAAGTGCATTAAACGCTATTTTTAATCTTTAATAAAGTTCCGCGCGGACCGGCGATCGCTCCTTTTAAAAAAAGCTCATTTTTTTCCGGCTCAATTTTAATAATTTCTAAATTTTGCACTGTTATTTGGGTAAATCCCATGTGCCCGCCCATGCGTTTTCCGAGAAAAACGCGTTGGGCATCGGTTGCGCCGATAGAGCCAGGCATCCGCGACTGATCTTTATGCCCATGCGTAGCCGGATGGCCGTGAAAACCATGACGTCGAACCACACCCTGAAAACCTTTGCCTTTTGAGACGCTGGTTACTTTAACTTTTTCTCCGGCAATAAACATGTCCACGGTAATTTTTTCTCCAACCTGAAATGCTTGCTCTTTAATCCCTTTGGGAATTCGAAATTCGCGCAAAGTATTTAAATTTTTGCTGCATTTTTTTAAATGACCGCGTTCGGGTTTACTTATGCGAGTGGCCGCAGTCTCCCCAAAACCCAGCTGAATTGCCTGGTAACCTTCTTTAGCTGAAGACTTTATTTGCGTTACATAACACGGGCCAGCTTGAACTCGCGTTATCGGGATTAGCCGTCCGGTGGGGCTGAATATTTGGGTCATATTAAGTTTTTTGCCTAAAATGTATTTCATGCCGATTACATTTTAATTTCGATATCGACGCCGGCTGGTAAGTTTAAATTTTGCATATCTTCCATAGTTTTGGCCGTCGGTTCGTAAATGTCAATTAAGCGTTTATGCGTTCTGATTTCGTATTGGTCGCGCGCGTCCTTATGAACAAAAGTGGAGCGGAGGACAGTAAATTTTTTTATGTCCATCGGCAAAGGAATCGGTCCGACTACTTCCGCGCCGCTGCGCCTGGCTGTATCGATAATCGTTTTTGTTGATTTATCGATAACTTTATGATCGTAAGCCATTATTTTAATCCGAATTCTAGTTTTTGCTTTTTCTTCCTTTTCTTTGCGAGCGGGAGCGGGCTTCTTGTGGCTTTTCAAGTTTTCTTTTGGTTTTGAATCAGCCGGAATTTTTTCGTTATCATCGGCAACAACTGGAGCGGCAACCGCGATTGCGCTATTTTTTTTGATATTTTTAACTTTGGGCTTACGCGCGCTAGTAACTTTTTCGGGCATAGCTTCGGCGGTGGTAGGTTCCGTTGTAGTTGTATTAGTAGAAGTGGTTTTTTTATCTGCCATAGTTCTTCTTCTCATAATCACTCCGCGTAAATAATTTAAGGGAGTGATAAAATAAGGAGCCCCGGTTAAAAAGAGTCGGGGCTCTTTATTTTAAGTCTCAAGATTATTTGATAATTTTCGTTACCACGCCACAGCCTACTGTCCGGCCACCTTCACGAATGGCATAGCGCATTTTTTCTTCCAAAGCTACCGGCATCAGCAATTTTATTTTTAAGCTGACGGTATCTCCAGGCATTACCATTTCGGTGCCCTCTGGCAATTCGACTTCTCCAGTTACGTCTGTGGTGCGAATGTAAAACTGCGGTTTGTAACCTTTAAAAAACGGAGTATGCCGGCCGCCTTCCTCTTTGGATAAGACATAAACTTCTGCTTCGAATTCAGTGTGAGGAGTAATTGAGCCGGGTTTAGCGAGTACCATGCCGCGAGAGACTTCATCTTTTTTGGTGCCGCGCAACAACAAACCAGCATTGTCTCCGGCGCGTCCTTCATCCAGTTGTTTATTAAACATTTCGATGCCGGTTACCACTGTTTTAAAGCTTTTTTCTCGCATACCAACTATTTCCATTTCTTCGTTTACTTTAACAATACCGCGATCAATTCTGCCGGTTACCACTGTACCGCGACCCTCGATGCTAAATATGTCTTCTATAGGCATCAGGAAAGGTTTGTCAACGTCTCTCTCCGGTACAGGAATGTATTCATCCATCTGTTTGATTAATTCCAAGATCGGTTTTATTTTTTCCGCGTCAGTGGGGTTTTGCAGAGCCTGTAAAGCGGAACCGCGGATAATCGGAGTTTTATCACCCGGAAATTCATACTTATTGAGCAAATCGCGAATTTCTTCCTCCACTAAATCAATTAATTCCGGATCTTCCACTTGGTCAACTTTATTTAAGAAGACGATGATGTAAGGGACGCCGACTTGCCTGGCCAACACAATATGCTCGCGGGTTTGAGGCATCGGGCCGTCGGCCGCAGACACAACCAAAACCGCTCCGTCCATTTGGGCGGCGCCAGTGATCATGTTTTTTACGTAATCAGCGTGTCCTGGACAATCAACGTGGGCATAATGCCTTTTATCGGATTCGTATTCAACGTGAGCAGTGGCAATGGTGATTCCGCGTTCGCGCTCTTCTGGAGCATTATCTATTTGATCAATTGATTTATCTTGTGCATTTTTCCCTTGTCCGCGTAAAACTTGCAAAATAGCTGCTGTTAATGTGGTTTTGCCATGATCAACGTGTCCGATTGTTCCGACGTTGACATGGGGTTTTGTACGTTCAAATTTTTCCGCCATGATTTACATTTTTACGAAATAACCCCTCCGAATTCATCGCGGAGAGTTTTACCCAGTTATTTCGCGTATAATTTTAATTATTAAATAAGTGGTTTAAAAATAAGAAAAAAACAATTTTTATTCTTCGATTGTTTCCAGATAAAAATTATCTTCCTCGTTTGTTGCTTCTTTGTCAAGATCGAAATCGGCTTCTCCATGTTTCGAGTCCTGACAATTGTTTGTCAAAAGAAAACTATTATCCAGCTCAGGATTAGTTTCTGCCAAATTCCATTGTGCAATATCAAAATTGATTTTAGCTAAAAGTTCATCGCTTGTCAAGTTTTGGGGTGCCTGGGCAATTGCGGAGCCCCTTGTTTCTAGCTGGTTAATGTTTTCTGGCGAGCTATCGTCACCACTTTTCCGCCTTAATTTTTGGTATGCGCCGTAAGTCATGAGTACGCTTTGCGGGGCACCTTCTTGGTCGACGATGATTATTTTTTCGCCATCCTCCAGCGGGGAAAGCAATTTAATTGTTTGTATTTGATTTTTCATATTTTTTTTGCGGCGCCAAGGTAATCGCCAAAGTATCGAGGTAATCTATATAATATCGCAGATCATCGATATTATAATTCGCCAGATCGCGTACCGACACTTCTTTATTTTTTAGAAGTTTGATGACTATGGCTTGCAGTTGGCGCGACATTTTAAACATTTGTTGATAAGGCTTTACGAGCCCGCTAAAAGGTTTGATTTTGGCCAGCAGTGTCGCTTCTCTGGATTGATCAAGAATTTGTTGCTGGTGATTAAATTTGTATAAAGCCACTGCCGGGATCAAAAGCGCTCTGGTTAATAGAATTTTTTTGGTGGCCGGTGAACTGGCGGGCTGGCGGAGAATTTGTTTTTTTAATAATTCCAGCTGTGCCCGGACAAGCGGATGTTGCTGGTTTGCCTTAAAGATTTGTTCGATTCGTTTAACGTTATAAGTAATGATTGCTTGTCGGTTATAAGTGCCAAGCTGGGGATAACTGCCGAGAACAGTAACTTGCGGATGGATTTTTTTGAGGCGGTTGAAAAGTTTTTTGGCCAACGGATCCGCGGCATCAACCAATAAATCAATAAAAAAGCCGTATTTCCACGGTTGATGCAGAAGCGGCCGCGATTGGATAGAGGTTAGGCTGATGGCGTTTTCGGCGAAAGCTTCGAGCAGGTGTTGCAAAGCGCCGACTCGATCATGGATAACCAAATAAAGGCTTGTTTTGGTGGGCAAGGCATAAGGCGCGATTCCATGCATGGAGGCTTGATTTTGGCCGACCACCCAAAAGCGAGTTAGGTTGTTTTTACTATTGCTGATATTTTTGGCCATTATGGACAGCCCGTAAATTTTGGCGGCCGCGCTGGACGCGATCGCGGCGCTTTTCGGCTCATGAGTGGCGATAACAACGGCTTGGGAAGTGGATCCGGTTTCTCTTTGCGCTACCCCGGGTAAATTGGTTTTCAGCCATTTGCTGGTTTGGGCCAGCGCATGGGGGTGAGAATAAATCACTTTTATTTTATCGAGGCTTGTTTCTTTGGAGAGCAAGTTTTGAATTACCGGCAGATTAAGCTCAGCGATTACTTTTAATTTTTTTTCCAAAATAAAATCAAGCGTGCGAATAACCATGCCTTCAAGGGAATTTTCGACTGGCACAATGCCCAAGTTCCCTGGGTTAGCCTGAACCGCCTCCAAAACCTCTTCGATATTATTTTCCGAGATCAGTTGGCTGGGGGCAAAAAATTGTAGGCCGGCTTGGTGGGTAAAAGAAGCGCCTGGCCCTAAATAATAGACTTGCATATGTAGTGATTAAAGCATATGATAATTTAGTAATTTAGTCAAAGTAAATGAGTCAAATTTATGAGCATTAATACCGATATGGCGCAAAAGCCAAAATTGGTTGTTATTCTTGGGCCCACGGCTTCGGGCAAAACGAGCTTGGCACAGGCGTTGTGTCAAAAATTTTCCGGTTTTATTATTTCCGCTGATTCGCGGCAGGTTTATCGGTATTTGGATATTGGGACAGCAAAAGTAGAGACGCCAGCTGATTTACAGTTTTTACGCCGGCAACGGCAAGAAAACTTGGCTGATGGTCGAATTTCCGCGGCAGAATATCTGATCGAGATGCGCGGAATCAACAATTATATGATTGATCTGGTAGAGCCGAGTCAGGATTATAATGTGGCGCTGTATCAGAAGGATGTTTATAGCATTTTAATTTCTAATTTTCAATTTCTAATTTCTAATCAAATTTCAAATTTCAAATTTCAAATGCCTACCTTGCCAACTGGCAGGCGGCAGGCAGGTCAAAAGTCAAATATCTTTTTGGTGGGAGGGACGGGTCTCTATATAGATGCGATTGTGGATAACTGGATGTTGCCGGCTGGTGAGCCAGATCTGAAGTTGCGCGAAGTGCTGGAGCGTGAGCTGGAACGCGATGGACTTGAGACTCTCTATAATCGCTTGATTAAACTTGATCCAGATTGCGCGTCATTCATTCAAACTAAAAACCCGCGGCGAGTGGTGCGGGCTTTGGAATATGTGCTTGCCACTGGAGGCAAATTTTCCGCTGGTCGAGGCAGATCAGAACGTCAATTTAATGTTTTAAAAATCGGTTTTGATTGGCCGAGGCAGGAATTGTATCAGCGAATTGATGCCAGCGTGGAGGCGCGAATTAAACTTGGGATGATTGAAGAAGTCGAAGAACTGTTGAAAATGGATGGTTTGAGTTTTGAACGTTTACAACAGTTTGGTTTGGAATATCGAGTGATATCAAATTATCTGATAGGAAAAAGCGGATCTTTAGCCGAGCTGATTCAACGGCTCAAATGGGACTCCCATGCTTATGCCCGTCGCCAGCTCACCTGGTTTCGGCGGGATAAGGAGATTCAGTGGGTCAAAAATGCGGCGGAAGCTGAGAAGTTAGTGGCGGAGTTTATTAAATAGTGGCAAGTATCCCGCCTACGCAAAGGCTTCGGCGGGCAGGCAAGTATCAAGAACTGGTTAATCTTTAATCAAGAAGAATTTTTCCCCATTTTTTTGCGTCATCTCAATAACTTCAGCCACGCTGATTTTTTTTATGGTAGCAATTTTTTCGGCGACATACTCTACATACAATGGTTCGTTGCGCTGGCCGCGAAAAGGTTCTGGACTTAAATACGGGCAATCGGTTTCGATCATTAACCGGTCAAGCGGAATTTGGCGGATCGCGTCAATCAAATAGTCGTTAACATTTTTATAAGTGATAACGCCGGTTACAGAAATGTAAAAACCAATGTCCAGAAATTTTTGAATGTGCTCAAAGTCGGCTAAACAGCAATGGAGAACGCCGCGAATTCCGTCATTGCGAGGAATGAGCGAAGCGAATGACGAAGCAATCTCTGATTTTGGGATTGCTTCGCTACGCCTTTCGAACTCCGCTCGCAATGACCGTAACAAATCATCGTAAGCATCAAACGTATCACCCGTCGGACGGCAGTGAATGACTAAGGGTTTGTTAAGTTCATTAGCCAATTTAACGTGTTCGAGAAATAATTCGCGTTGAGCGTCATGGTTGTCAGCAACTCTATAATAATCAAGCCCAGTCTCCCCGATCGCCACGACTTTAGGATCACCGGCTAACTCTTTAAATTTTTGATAGTCCCAAATGTGAGCCGGATTATTATTTGCATAGATTCCTGCTTTCCCTCCTTCGCACAAGGCTTCGGAAGGGCGCGGCGCAGGAATGACAGAGAGATGTGTTGGATGCAAACCGACGGTCGCGAAAATCGGGTCATGTTTAAATTCTTGAGCGATGTCGACAGCTCGCTTCGACGTCGCAAACTCAGTTCCAACCAAATTTAAAAACATCCCTTTGGCGAGGGATTTGGTTATTATTTTATGGTAATCTTGGGCGAAGGCTTTAAAGTTTAAATGAGCGTGGGTGTCGTACATTTTATATCCCCGGTATCGCTATACTTATATATTTTCCGAGCCAAATGAAGAATGGGACTAATCGCGATTCAGATAGTAATTTTGGAAGTTCCGAAGACCATGCGTAAGCCTGAAAAAAATAAAAGAAAACCGCCATAACCACTATTGAACCGAAAAAAGCGACCAATCCCCCGCCCAAACGATTGACTGTTTTTAAAAGCGGTAAGTTGAAAATTTTGTTGGCGATTTCCACTGCCAGCGACAAAAACAGCGAAACGAACCAGTAAACGACCACAAAAGCCGCAACTTTCCCGAGCGCGTTATTATTAAGAAGATAAGGCGCAAATAGCGGCGCCAATATTTTGGAAAATATTCCGGCCAGAAAGATGCTGACGATAATCGTCGCCAAATTTCCCACCACCCGGATAGCGCCGAAAAAGAAACCTAAGCACGTGGCGAAGATCAAAAAAAATATTATCAGAAAATCAAAAATTGAAAGTGAAGTAAATAATTGAGACATAGTTATTCATTGTCCGTTACCGGGCAGAATTTTTTGATTTGGCTGGCCTCCATGGATTTAACTGTTTTTACCAGGCCGTCCTCAATCGGCGTGATGGGTAGCCAACCTAAGCGTTCTTTGATCAAAGTTATGTCAGGAATCGGTTCTGGGTCGCGGTACGGCAAGGGCGGTTCGAACGTAATTCGGGAGCGGGAATCAATAATATTAATAACCGCTTGGGCGATGTCTTTGAGTTTGTAGAGGTATTCCCCGCCGATGTTAAACGGGCCGCTTTCGCCGGAGCGCATCATGGCGATTAAGCCGTCCACCATATCTCCGACGTAGCAGAAAGTGTTGGTTGCCGTTTCGCCGCCGTAAATTATAACGTCCTCGTGTTTAATCGCCTGGTCAACAAAGTCTGGCACGATCCGGCCGTCACCAACTCGCATGCGCGGACCGTAGGTGTTAAATAGTCGGGCGATTTTGGTGGGAAAGTTGTACTCAGCTCCGTAATAAACCACTAAGTTTTCGGCAAAACGCTTGCCGTCGATATAGCAGGCGCGCGGGCCCAGGGTTTCGACAATGCCCCAAGCCGTTTCTTTGACCGGTTGCAGATTATCGGCGACGCGGCCATAAACTGCGCTGGACGAAGTAAAAAGAAATTTGGAGTGATACTGACGCGCGATTTCCAAAGCGTTACGCGTAGCGTGAGAATTAGCCAAGCAGGTTTGGAGCGGCAGGCGGTCGTAATCTTTAGGAGAGGTTGGGCAGGCTAAGTGATAAATCTCTTCTATGCCGTAGACCTGTACTTTAAATTTATGCAGTTCATCAAATTTATCCAGAAAAATCGGTTCGATTAAATCGTATTTAATAAACTCAAAATTAGGCAGGCGCAAAAATTCCTCGATATTATAAAAATCACTGCTGATAAAATTATCAATGGCGATAACATTGTTATCTTTGGATTGGGTCAGATGACTTACCAAATGGGAGCCGATAAAACCGGCGCCGCCGGTAATAAGGATATTCTTCATAATAGTGAACGGCTGGCATTAATCAATTCGTAAAAAGCGTTCGCCGCTTTCTATCCCGATCGTTCCGGTTGCCGTTTGTAATTTTAAAGTATAACGTTTTAGACCAAGACCGCAGTTTTTGAAAATGAGCGTGGGGGCAAAAGTGGCAGTCGCCCCATTTTTTATTTGATCCTCTTGGGGCCTGATTGCTCCGGCGATTTTAAGGCAAGGGTCGGTTGTTTCCAATTTAAGCGCTAAATTTTTTTTCTGCCAACTGCCGGCTGAATTGTTTTTGATTTTAATTGACGCGGTAATCTGCCGCCATTTAGATAAAACCGCGACCGGCAGTTTTGTTTCCGTTAAAACCGCTAAGTGAACTGGTTTGACTTCAATAGTTTTATAAAGAGCGCCGCCTTTGATCGGTTGATTTTTGTAGGTCAATATAAATTTTACATCATAAAGGCCGGAATGGCTAGGGGCGTGGATAACATCGCTAAAGTTTGCGATTTGGCTGGGTTCGACCGTCGAGATTTCGTGATAATCGATTTCCGCCGGATTAAAGCCAAGCGGATTCCCTTGGCGATCGGTGATTTTTATTTTCAGATAAGTCGACTCCCAGCTGATAATGCCCTTATTTTTAAAACTGATCTTAACGCTCAAGAAATTGTTGGGATATGCCTGGGTGTCAATTTTATCGCTAAACCATAAAGCCGCGCTGTCGCCGGCGAGTTTTAAAAGTTCGATCGGATCTTGGGGCGCAAAATTAGCCGGAGCAGCTGCTTTCAGGGCGCGGCGGCTGTTGATCAGGCCGGCGCCCATTTTTAGAGCGAGATCAGGATTTTGGGCGTCCAAGGAATCGGCAGTGTCGGCAATAATCGCGGCGATTTGTTTATTGCTGTAGTTACCGTTAAATGATTTGATGAGTGCCGCTAAACCGCTCACTTGGGGCGCCGCAAACGATGTCCCATTCCACAGGCCGCTGTAGGCGGCGTTAAAAGGCTCGCCTAATTTAGGATTCATTGTCTGGGTGCTAACCATATCCACGCCTGGCGCGTTGATATCCAAACAAGTCAAACCAAAATTGGAAAAGTCAGCTTTGCTTTTATTTTTATCAACCGCGCCGACGCCGATTACCCAGTCGTCTTGAGTGTCACGATAACAGGCCGGATATACTGGCACAGTATCTAAATCGCCGCCGTCGGAAGTGGACAAAGTGCCGAGCGCGTCATTGCCGACTGCGGCCACGATGACGATGCCTTGTTGATAGGCGTATTTAATGGCTTCCTGTAGTTCGGTGGTATTACTGCGGCCGACAAAACTTAAATTGATGATGTCGGCGCCTTCTTTTACGGCGTAACGAATGGCCTGGGCGGCATCACCGGTATAACCTTCGCCGATACTATTTAAAGCGCGCAGGGCCATGATTTTTGATCGCCAACTGATGCCGGCGATTCCCAGGCCATTATTGCCGCTCCCAGCGATAACGCCGGCGACGAGCGTACCGTGGCTCACCCCTTCGGTGGAATAATTTTTAAATTGCGGATTTGGGTCATTGTTGTTATCAACAAAATTCCATCCGTAAACATCATCAATATAACCGTTATTATCATCATCCCTGCCATTATCAGCTATTTCGTCTTGATTTATCCAGATATTGTCTTTTAAATCCGGATGATCCAAATCAACTCCGCTGTCAATTACCGCTATCACTACGTCCGGCGAACCGACCGAATAGCCCCAAGCTTGGTCGACTTGGGTCATTCCAATATAATATTGCGTATCAAAATGAGGATCGTTAGGAGTAACGGTTAGAGCTTGGGCAACGGTGGGAATCAATAGAGCTAGTAATAACATCATTCCCAAAGAGGCAGTTCGAGTTTTAGACAAGGTATTAAAAATCATGATTCATGAATTTTGTTACTCCTCTATTCGCTTGATTCCAGCACCGAGTTCATTCAGACGGACTTCCAGGCGTTCGTAACCGCGGTCGATAGTATTTTCGACGTCATTAATCATAGTTTCGCCGTCAGCGACCAGGCCCGCGATTACAAACATGCCGCCGCCGCGAATGTTGGGGCTTTTGAGTTCATACGACGAAAGTGGTGTGGGGCCGGTAATTATTGAGCGGTGAGGGTCACAAACAAGCGCGCTTGCGCCCATGCGGACAAGTTCCGGAATGTGCCGCATTCGGTCTTCGAACAATGGATCGTGAATTAAGCTGGCGCCCTGACATTGGGTGGCGAGCAAAGAAAATGGTTCTTGCAGATCAGTCGGAAAACCGGGATACGGTAGAGCCTGAACTTTAAAAGGTTTAAGGTTGTGGCTTCGTTTAATTTTTAAGGACCAAGTACACTCACCAGTTTGTCCAACAGTAATATCAGCGCCGATTTCTTTTAATTTTAATAAAACAATGTCCAAATGATTAACGTCTAAGTCGCAGATTGTGAGTTCGTCTCCAAGGAGCGTTCCAGCTACTGCCATGGTCCCTGCTTCCAGCATATCCGGAATTATTTTGTGAGTAGCGCCGTTTAATTTTTGGACGCCATTGACGGTAATTTGATTATTCGGTTCGATTTTGATTTGAGCGCCGGCACTGTTTAAAAATTTGATTAAATCTTGGACGTGCGGTTCCTGGGCGGCTAACTTTATGGTTGTGTTCCCATTGGCTAACACTGCCAGCATAATGGCATTTTCCGTCGCGGTCACGGAGAATTCCGGTAGGGTGATTGCGGCGCCGTTTAATTTATCAAGCGTAATTTTTAAATTGGTTTTGCCTTGTTCGTCTTTTTGGGAATTGATGTTTGCTCCAAATTGTTGCAAGATCGCCAGGTGGGTGTCCAATGGGCGGTTGCCCAAAAAACAACCTCCGGGTTCCGGCAGTTCGACCCCGCCAAACCTCGAAAGCAACGGACCGATTAAAAGTACCGAGGAGCGCATGGTTTTGATCAATTGATCATTAAGATTTTGCAGAGTTGTTGGTTCGGTATTGATCGTTACCTGATGGTCGCCGGTCCACTGGATTTGCGCTCCCAGGGACATCAATAAATCGAGCATTTTGTAGACGTCGGAAACCCGCGGCACATTATCCAAAACGCAAGGGTGCTTAACCAAAAGACAAGCGGCGATTATCGGCGTGGCCGCGTTTTTTGAACCGTTTACTTTAAATTCTCCGGTAAGCGTTTTGGGACCGGTAATGATAAATTTAGACATTCTTTTTTTTGCGAAACAAACTTCGTCGTTTAGTGTACCAACGCATTCTTTCAGTACAATCCAGTTGATTTTTTTTACGGCAAGCGGCAACCGGATATTTTTTAGCTAAAATTTTGATTTTTTCTTGAAGCGTGGTGCTAAGGTCGATTTTTAAAATGTCTGACATAGCAAGGACGCCGTATAAAACGTCAACCAACTCGTGATGGACTTCCTTGGCAATCAACGGGTCATGCAGATATGCATCTTCGTCCCAGACAAAATGGTCCAATAGCTCGCCGGCTTCGACTGCGATGTCTTTGGCAAAAGTTGCGGCCGAGGCTTTCTGCCAGTTACGTTCCAAGCGAAATTTTTGGCAGAGTTCGCGCAGTTCGGATATGGTTGTTTTTTGGTCAGAGAACATAACGGAATTACTATTATATGGATTCCTGCTTTCGCAGGAATGACAATCAAGTGTAATGATTACTATCGTTTCAAGACGTCCGAGGCAAACTGCCATTCAATTAAATCCCCGGCTTTTAGGCGATAAGAGGATGCTCCGACTGGCGCGTAATTTCCATTAATAAAATATTGCCAGAATTTACCATCTTGGCCGTTAGGATAATCGCCGATTTGGGTCACTAATACTCCGAGTCCGCCATAACTTTGAGACTTCAAATAAATCTGGCGATCATCCAGAATTTTTTTCATCACCGGCCAGAGCAATTCTTCTTTTCCTGCGGTTAAGGAGTAATTCGCAATTATTTTATCATTACCGAGATCGATTTGCAAGGTGACGGTAGCGGTGCTGGGGACGGTATTTGGCTCAATCGCTGTTGGTATTTGATCGTCAGTCGGCGTTGGCGCTTGACGATCGATCAAAGTGCAGGCGCCGAGAGTCAGACTTACAACTCCAAAAACTAGCAATGTCAAAATCAAAAATCTGAGTCGTTTCATAAATTATAGGACTTATGTGTTTAATGAGTAGACATATAATTTTGTCATTCCCGCGCAGGCGGGAATCCAGTATTTAATTTATCTATATAAGTCATAGATTCCCGCTTTCCCTCTTACGCTCAAGGCTTCGGAAGGGCATGGCGCGGGAATGACAAAATACGTTAAAATCGAATTTTGCGATATGCTCTTGGAATTTAGTTAACAGCATCGCGCGCGGCGTGGATTTGCAAGATTTCTTGCGCCAACTCGTGGTAAGCTAACGCTCCAGCGGAAGTCGCGTCGTAATTTAAAATCGGTTGCCCGTATGAAGGCGCTTCGGCCAGGCGGATGCTTCGCGGGATCACGGATTTTAATATTTTATCGGGAAAATATTTTTGAAGTTCAGCCAAAACTTCCCGCGCCAGCAATGTCCGCTTATCATACATTGTAATTAAGGCGCCAAGAATATTCAAATCAGGTTTCAAATGTTCTTTGATTAAATTAATCGTTTCCAGTAGCTGGCCTAAACCTTCCAAAGCGTAATACTCCGCCTGGATCGGGATCAAAATTTCCTCGGCAGCCACTAGTCCGTTGATCGTTAAAAGGCCAAGCGAGGGCGGACAATCAATAATAATGTAATCGTAACCTGAAAGCGTTTGAATTAAAGATTTTAGCCGGAACTCGCGCTCCGGATGGTCAACCAGCTCGATATTGGCGCCGGCTAACGCACTGCCGGAGGGCGCCAAGTGGAGCCGGTCTTCGGCACCGCCCAGAATAATTTTATCAACCGGCGTTTGGGCAATGATGGCGTGATAAATATTTTGATCCAATTGCTTGTGGTTTATGCCTAAACCGCTGGTGGCATTAGCCTGCGGATCAATATCCACGAGTAAAGTTTTTTGATTAAAATAAGCCAAATAACTGGCAAGATTAATTGCCGTCGTGGTTTTTCCGACGCCGCCTTTTTGGTTAACAACGGAAATTATTTTAGTTGGCATATGATGCTTAAATTTCATCAACCTCAATTGCACTTTATCACATCTAATTGGCTCTCACAAGGGATTGGGCGATTTCAAAAAAAGCCCCCCGAATTAATGTGGAGGGTCTTTTAATTAAGTAAACTTATATTAAATATTTATTTAACCAAGTAACTAACGTTTACTTCGACGATCAGTTCTTGTGAGCCGTTCGGCACAATCGGACTGCCAACCGCGCTACCGCCTCCCATGCCGGTACTTTTATAATAGGCCATGTCGTTGTACTCCGGTGAGGCGACAACATTTTCCCACCAGCCAACGATTTTTCCGAATTTTACGCCTAGGGCGCCGGCAAGCTCAGTACTCTTTTTCCGAGCGTCAGTGATGGCGTTAAGGCGCGCTTCTTGTTTGAGTTCGTTTAATTTGGAAGTGGTAAAGGTGACGCCGTTAATTTGATTCGAGCCAGCCGCCCCGGCTGCGGCGATAATTTTGGCGATGTTGTCGGCGTTTTCCGTAATGTCTCTAACTTTGACAATGATAGTTTGATTAGCATTGTAGCCGCCCAATTTCTGGACGCTGTCAACGTAGTCATATTGTGGTGAGAGCGTGTAACTTTGAGTTTGAATATCCTCTTTGGGGATGCCGGCCTTGACGATGGCGTCATAAACCTTGTTCATTTTATCATTCAACTGACGCAGGGCATCTTCAGGTTTCGGGGCTTTGTCGACCTGGACGCCTAAACTAACATTAGCTTCATCAGGCTGATAAGATATTTTTCCTTGGCCGGTAACGCTAACTTGGTACTGTCCGGGGTTGACTATCCGGTCACGGATAATGGCCGTGGTTACTACGCCGGCAATCAAAATCATGCCGACAATTGCCGCGGCTGTCTTGCCGCCGGAAGTGCAACAAACGTGGCCATCAGAATTAGGTTGGTTCATAAATAAGAGAGACTGCCGTTGCAGTCAAAAAACACAAACCACAACAGCTAGTCGTTTAAATAGTTTGCGCATTTTAGCATACTTTATCGGGCACTGCAAATCATAACTGCAAGTCACCTAAATAGTATTTACTAAGAAGGTCACGAGCTTTTGGTGAATGTGGCGTGCCAGAACCCATGGGCCGTGTTTCGAACAGCGTCGTCGCGTCTTGGCCGCAATTAGGCACGATTCTATTAGCCCCACCTGGATGTGATGCAATAAACTTGGTGACATCATAGACCTTGCCGTCAATTACCAGCCAGCAGTTATCGGCTTTTTGGTGTTTGATGATTTCGCGCATGGTCAACGGTAATTGCGTGGGCGCTGGTTTAGTCAAATTTGCGCTGGCAGTAGAAGGCGCAATCGACGCGGGCGCGGTACCTGTAGCCGGATTTGTCGTGTCGGCGCTTGGCTGGCTGTTTGATACTGCCGAACAAGCGCTTAGTGTTAGTGTGAACATAAAAGCAATGATTATTTTTTTCATAGTTATATTTTTAAAACGTTTTTTTGATAATACTCTTTAAATAATTTTTGCAATTTTTTGGTTTGCGGAAAACTTGAAGCGATTTCGACCTCGTCAATCTGGCGGATCGGCAAAACATTTTGCGAAGTGCTGGTGATAAAGAGTTCGTCATAATTTTTGATTGTATTTAAAGCGATATCTTTTTCTTCGATTTTAAAATGCCCGGCTGTCACCCCCAATAATATTTTACGCGTGATGCCGGATAAAATTTTCACGGTTGGCGGCGAAATTATGGTATTCGCTTTGATCGCGAAAAAGTTACTGCGGCTGCCTTCGCGGATATTGCCGTCATGATCAATCAACAGCGCCTCGATTGCTCCCCTTTTTTTAGCTTCGCGCAGAGCGAGGAAACCTAGCAGTAGATTTTTACTTTTACATTGCGGTAAAGACCGCTCGCCATGGTAAGTTATTACTTTAACGCCTTGGCTGTAATAAGTGTTTGGATAATAAGTCAGTCCGGTAACTTGGATGATATAAAGTTGAGCATCCTGATTTTTATCAACATCACCGATTAAAACTATCCGCAACAAGGCGTCGGCGGTTTGATTTTTTGTAACGAGCAGTTCCAGCCAGTTCAAAATTTGTTCTTTGGTGAACGAATGTCCCAGATCCATCAGCTGGGCTGATTCTATCAATCTGTCTACATGATATTCCGGGAAAAAGATTTTGCCTTGCACTGTCTTGAGCGAATCATAAACCGCGAAATCAAAAAAATAACCCTGATTTTTGATCGAGATATTGGCCTGGGATTCATCAATTAGATTTCCATTGTAGATGGCAAAGGGCATGGTGATAAAAATTTCAATTTAAACTAGGTTTGTCATCCCGAGCTTGTCGAGGGATCTCTTACTTGAGCCATTGTTTATGAAAGGGATTCCTCGCTAACGCTCGGAATGACAGTTTTGAGATGACCGCACTTAATCTTCGATAGATCCGAATTAATAATCACCGGCTTGACCGCCTCGATTTCTGATTTGTAATATTCAATTTTCGGTATCGGATTCAACAAAAAGATTTTTTTATATAAAATATGGGCAAAGCCGATTTCCATTAATGTATTTCCGCCGATGTAATTTTTGATGCCTCGCCGGTCGTAATTTAAAACCAAGATGGCGTCGGACTTTTTTATTTCCTTATAAAATTCACGAATCGCGTCTTTTTCGTTTTTGTGATAGACGGTCAGTTTTTCCTTTTCCTTGGTGCTTTTGTCGATATAAGCTGGCGCGAAAGAGGAAACAACCGCGCTATGCCCCAGTTTTTCCAATTCTTTTTTTATTTCCAGCATTTTTTCGGTAAAAACCATGCTGGCGCAAATGGCGATTTTCATAATTTAGCTATAATGATTTAGATTTTTTTGTCTGCAATCTTTTTTTATCTATGCGTTCCAATTGTTTTATTTCTTTTTTGACCGCTCTAATGTGTTTTTCTGCCGGTATATTTTCTGGTGTTATCCCGCCAATTTCTTTAATGGTTTGTCTTACTTTACCGCCAACCATAAAATGAGTTTGCGAAGCTGAATAGTCTCCTTGTATTTTATTTTTTCTTAATTTTTCATCAGTCTGTGTAATACGAAACAAATTTGCCGCCAATTCGGTAGAGCCAGCTCTGTCTAATAACTCGCCTTTCTTTATTCCTTTTTTTTGCTCAATATCTGTCAATGGCATTCCGTAAAGACCTTTATAGCCAGCATTATTAAACAAACCAAACTTTGTTACGCCAGCTTGTTTAGCTGTTGAAAAAAGCTTTTTGTTGTGGTTGGATACCTCGTTGCGGATGAATAGTCTTTTTGAAGTATCTGGCAATTGCTCATAAATCTCCTGTTTTCTTGTTTGGATGGCAAAATATGTTTGCGCCAGAGCTATTTCCGGTTTATTAGGGTCTCCATTTTGGGCTATCAAATAGCAAGCATATCGGTCTAATTTGTAATTTTTGATCTCTCTGATCGTATTTGAGCCAATTTCGACCATTTTAACCGTTCGGTTAAAATGGTTATCCACAGCCTGACCGCTATTTATACAGGCGCGAGCCGCTCTCGCAATCACTTCTTCTGCCTTTTGCCAATTTCCATATCCCAATAAAGGCATTAGTTCACGCGCCTCCCAATACTCAATCCCGTTTTCATCAATTTTTTTAATGCCCTCAAAATTTTTATGAGGAGCAGAGGGTATTATTGCTTTAGTCATAATTTTTATTTTACACATTAAACAAAAGAAAGGCAAATTAACGCGCACCATTGCTCATAATATCGTTACAAAAAAACGACGCGGGGATTTGAATGGACAAAAAAAGTGGCTGATGTTTTTATCATAGCTATAAACTAAGATAGAAACAAAAGCCACAACATTTTTCACAATCCGTATAAACTACGTCGGAGAGACCTTGCCGTCTCTTTGCGACATGTTATAACGCTCTAGCAACGCACGGCGGTATTGCGTCGTTTCCTCGGCAGTGAACGCATCACCATTGATCACTGACGAAAAGACCGTCCATAGCTCTGGCGCCGCCTCGATTTTGTGCGACAACCGACTCGCCATCCGCCGCCCAAATGGTGTGCCAGGTAGAGGACTGGTACAGAAAAGCGAGAAGTTAACGCGCGTTTTACTACCGCGAGTAATTTTGTACAGCACTTCCAGATTTTGCTCCAGTCTGGCGCGATTTACCGCCGATTCCTCGGGCGCGCCAATCATAACCGCTAGATTCAGAAACGGTATCTCTGTTTCTAACAAATGTTTGATTATATTTGACGCTTCGGGTGTATGCAAGCGATCAAGTTTCGTTAAACGACTTTCTCGTAAAAGAGAATCTTCTAAAGGTAGTAACAACCGATGCGCACCGGAAAAACATATTTCATCATGAGAGTTCCAAAAAAGTGCTTCGAACAACTCTTTTTTTACCTTTCCGTTACGATCAGTTAACCGTTGTGTTTCCAAACCCACCGGGAACTCCCACGCGACATTTTGATCACGCATGTAGTTGAATATCGCAATCAACTCTGATGGCCGACGTAACAGTAAATTATCATCGCTGATCATAAAGAGTTGGCAACCTGCTTGAATATAATGATCGAAGTGTCGAATAACTTCCGAAACTGGCAATCGCCAGAGCTGTGTATTTGCCTCGGTACAATATTCACACACACCGCTACAGCCGCGGGACGTTTCAAAGTATGCCGCAAATCCATTTTTTGATATGATTCCTGAAACAATTGGACCGCCGCCACTTTCAGTATAGCGGGTCTGATCAAAGCCGATCAGCTTGAAATCGAATAATTGTGGTCGGAAAGTACGGTTAATTCCGCCAAGAATTTTTCGATCATTCGGTTGGATACCTCTACTTAGAGCAGAAAAAAAATTTGACAGTGCTACATCTCCATCACCTATACCGATATAGTCGGCGCCAGCCTTGAAGTAAAATTTATGCCGCTCTGGGGTGCCAGCATCACGACCGCCGACAAGAATTAAAGCAGTAGGATGCGATTTTTTGATAATCCGCATCACTGTTGCAATACTATTTGCTTCGGCCGTGAAATTCGCGGTCAAAACAAATACATTTGCATCAGTGTTCATGATTCGCGTGGAGTAATCGCCAACAAGGTGGCGAGTTAACATCATCTCACCGTACTTGATTGGCGGCAAATATTCATCACCAATCTGGTCTCGCCATTTAGTTGAATCATCGAGACTTCGTAAATCGAGTAACTTGACTTTAAAGTCCTCCTGCAAGCAAGACGCTAACGCAACCTGACTTTGCGGCCAGGTATTAGTTCGAACAGGATTAAATGGCACATTGCCATTCAATAAAACTGGACATGGTTGAACGACCAACGCGATCCTCAGTTTTTTATTGTCCAGTCTGATAATTGCACACATAGTCCAGCTTTCGTGCCCGATGGCTTGAAAATTTACCGATCCCTTTGCAGAAATTGGTTTATTTTCGGTAGCCATCTGTTTGACAATATCAGGAGTTTGTGTAATCCACCAATTTTCTCGTTGCATCCGAGGGTCAACGATAAAATGAAATTTATGATCTTTTGGATTATATTCCAAACAATCGTCAAAATCATTGTAATGCCAGTTAGGCACTGGCGGATTGATATTAACTAGAAACAAAAACAAAATAAGCAATACTATCACTATTCGCTTCATGCTGATCCTCCTGTTAAAATTGCAGTTTTTTTGACAAAGACCTAGAGTTAATAAGATACCATAAAATATATAAAAAATCAATAGAAACAGGTAATGTGCAGACACATATGGCGGTTTTTGCTTAAATTGCCTCGCAGACTAGCTATTTTACTAGCAACTATTCCCAGCGACGAAGCCGGTGGTCCAGCAAAGCTGTAAGCTGTAGCCGCCAGAAGGCCGGTCAATATTCAAAACATCGCCGACGAGATACAGATTTGGTATGAGGCGAGATTGCATAGTTTTAAAATTGATTTCTTCCAGCTCGACGCCGCCTGAGGAAGCGATCGCTTTGTCTGCCCCGAGCAGTCCTTTTACGTGCAGAGGAATTTCTTTAAAGAGCGTGATTAATTTTTTCCGGTCAACACTTGGCACACTGTGATTCGGCGTGTCGCCATTCACTTTTGCAAGTGTGAGTAATTCGTGCACCAAGGCAGTAGGCATAAGTTTAGCGAGTGTATTGGCTAATTTTTTATTACTGTCATCAACGAAAAGATTTTGAAGTTTAATTTTTAACGCACCATGATCAAAATTCGGAAACAGATCAAGGGCGATAGTAACCTCGCCGTTTTTTAACAATTCACCGATTTCTTTGCTCATATTAAGCACGGTCGGTCCGCTAATGCCGAAATGGGTGAACAGCAGGCTGCCTTTGTAAATTTTTTGTTTTTTATTGTTTTGAAAAGTAGTTAGTTTAACATCATCCAGTGTCACTCCGCTGATTTTTTTTGTCCACGCATCTGCCAATTCTATCGGCACCAGCGCGACATCAGTATCAATTATCAAGTGTCCTAATTTGCGGAGCCACAGAAATGCTTCGCCGGTTGAACCGGTTTCCGGATGTGAATTGCCGCCAGTAGCTAGGATGCAGGCGCGCGTTTCCAGCGCTTGGCCGTCAGCCAACTTGATAGTGATATGTGCAGAAGCCGCAGAACTAAATATACCGGCAACTGTTTGGCCGGATTGTAGCTCAACATTTCCTTCTTTTAAATAATCAACTAACACCTCAAGAATTGATTGCGCTTTATCCGAAACCGGGAAAACTCTACCTTCGTCTTCAATTTTTGTCGCCAAGCCGCGCTTATTAAAGAAATCAAGCGTATCTTTAACATTAAACTGCGCGAAAGCGGAAAAAAGAAACTTGTCGCTGTCTTTATACCGAGCGAGCATGGTCCGCGTTTCCGGACAATTGTTCGTCACGTTACAGCGTCCGCCGCCGGTCAGCAGAAGTTTTTTGCCAAGGGTCGGATTCTTTTCGAGCAGTAAAACTTTTTTCCCTCGCTCCCCGGCTCTCCCAGCGGCCATCATCCCAGCCGGGCCTGCGCCGATAACAACAACGTCCCAGAGCATTTTTTTTTGTTGGTTAGCTTTCATACTAAAAAATCATTTCGTCCAGCAAGGCCGTTACCCCGATTTTCTTTTTCGCGGAATAAGGAATAACCAGATGCCCGCCGATCACCTCTTGAATGTTCTCCAGCTGGCTTTCGTACTCTGATTTTTTGATTTTGTCTATTTTATTCGCGACGACAATAATATTTTTTTTATATTTTTCCAAGCAACGGAGTATTTCCAAGTCATTTTCTTGCGGGCCGATGTGTGCATCAATAATCAATACTATTTTTTCCTGGATGTACGGCGAGGTGAACAAGTACCAGTTAATCAATTGTTCTAATCTGTCACGCAAGGCTTTCGATGTCCTGGTAAATCCATATCCCGGCAGATCGACTAAGTAGAACGAGTTATTTATTAAAAAAAGGTTAATTTCCTGCGTGCGCCCGGGAAAGGAACTGGTGCGAGCCAAAGCCTTTCGCTCCACCAAAGAATTGATGACCGAAGACTTGCCGACATTGGAACGCCCGATAAAAGCAATCTGCGGTTTGCCGTCATCAAGGATCTCGTTAGTTCCGACGACGCCTTTTATAAATTTTGCCGAGGATATTTTCATAAATTTTTTTGAATGTTTGATTACAGCGCGCCTAAATCAATAATATCATCAATCTGAATTTTAGAAACAAAATCAGGAATATGGCTGACGAGAATCAGCGCGCCTTTGTACGCGTCGAGTGCTGACGCGATCACCGGCAAATGGCGGAAATTGATGTGATTTGTCGGCTCATCAAGAATTATCAAGCCTGGTTTCATCAAGACTAAGCGCGCGAAAGCCAGCAGTCCTTTTTGACCTTCGGATAACATTTTGATTTTGCTCGCCAGCGTTTTTCCGTCGAGCAGAAATCCGGCGGCCACTGACCGGAGCTGTTGTTCGTCTTTCTCGGCCATGACTTCTTCCAGGCTGTTATAGGCTGTTTGCTCAAAATCCAGCATCGAGAAATCTTGTCGATAATAACCAGTCTTGATGTCCGGGCCAATTGTCGCCCCAGTCGCTTTGCCGGCAACGATCTTCTCGAGTAAAGTACTTTTTCCGATACCGTTCGGCCCGGCGATTAAAAGATGCGATCCCCGGCGCAAAACTAAATTGACGTCCTTGGTAACCGGCTGGCCGTTTTTAATAATGCCAACTTGCGGCAGGGAAATTACCGTGCCGTTGAAACTGGCCGGAAATTCCTGAACCGGAATGTCGAAACTGCGAATCGTTTTGTCCTCGCGGCGCACGTCAACTCTGCTTTCTTCCATATCATCCGCGGCATATTCACGCATACGTTTGGCGACCGCGCGTAACTTGCCGCCCTTATGCGCGAACACTTCTGCCTGCGCTTTCTTTTTTTTGATTTCCGTTTCTGCCCGGGCGTTCTGCTGGCGCTCGCGCTCGATCCGATCGGCAATTTCCGCAACAACATCAAGATAATTACCAATATATTTTTCAATTTTATGCGTATGAACATCAAGATATAAGACGGTGTCGGTAAAACAATTAAGGAATTCCGCGTCATGGGAGATGATGATCAGGGTTTTATCATATTCCAAAAGATAGCCCATCAGGTGATTGATGCCGGTTTCGTCAAGGTTATTAGTCGGTTCATCCAGCAAAAGAATATCAGGATCCTGAATCAGCGCGTAGGCCAGTAATAATCGCGCCTGTTGGCCGCCGGAATGCGCGCTGACTTTTTTTGTCAAAACCGTTGTTACGTTGACGGCATTAAGGACATCATTGATGCGCTTATCAAGATTGTACGGTTTTTCCGCGAACGTCGTGGCAAACCAGTCGCGGACAGTCAGCTCCATTTGTTCCGGCGGGATGACTTGCTTGGCGATGCCGATGGTCGCGTCAGACGGTGTAACGAAGATGCCGCCTTTATTTAATTTGACTTCACCTAAGATCAATTTAAAGAGCGTTGACTTGCCTGCTCCGTTTTGGCCCATGAGCGCGACTTTCGCGCCGTTGCGTACGCCAAAACTAACCTCATCTAAGACAGGCTTACTTTCGACATAACTAAATTTCGCGTCGCTAAAACGCAATACAATGGTATCGTTCGCCATTACTCATCAGCTTACTCGATAATGGCGGATTTGACAATGGGGAGGATGGCGCATTACTCGCCTCACCGCTTGACATTATCAGTTATATATTTTGAATAAAGCGAGCTTTGGTGATTGTGGATAAGGCTACTTTTGATTTTCGGTGGATTTTCGGGTATAATAAATTCAATATATCATTACTATTTTTTTAGTCAATAAATAACTTACTAAAGTTACCCACATATGCACACACCCACTAAAAAACAAAAACAAATTTTAGATTTCATCACCTCTTACATAAACAAGCATGGCATATCCCCTACCATAGAGGAAATGTCTAAACACTTCAAACGTGCAGTTGGTACGATTCATGAACACGTAGAAGAATGCGTAAAAAAAGGATGCATTAAAAAAAATAGTAATTCTTCGCGCGGCATTGAATTATACAAACAATTCGAAATGATAAAAATTCCGTTGTTGGGCACTATTACCGCCGGCCAACCCATCGAAGCAGTACAGGAAAAAGAAACAATCGCCATCGCTAAAGATCGATTGCCGCATTCTGGCAGCTTTTTTGCTTTAAAAGTTACTGGCGATAGTATGATTGAAGAAAATATTGCAGATGGTGATTATGTAATTGTAAAACAACAAACAACGGCCGAAAATGGGCAAAAGATTGTGGCACTTATAAACGATAATGATGCAACTTTAAAAAAATTTTATAGAGAAAATAACAATATACGATTACAACCTGCAAATCAAAAATTTCAGCCTATTTTTGTTAAACCAGAAAATTTTAAAATCCAGGGTGTCGTTGTAGATATAATTAAAAACACAAAATTTCAACCAAATGTTATTTTTAAAAAGGAAGAAACCACAGCAACCAAAACCAAAGGGTCCTATAATTTTGAGGATATCAAAAGGCTACTAGGCAAACCATATTTTGAAACAGACAATTGTTTTATTTATAACGTGGATTGTTTAAGTGCGATGAAGAAAATTGAAAGAGAAGCCATCGACCTAACAGTTACAAGTCCTCCGTATAATATCGGAAAGGAATATGAAACCGATAAACCTATACAAGAATATATAGATTGGTGCAAACAATGGATGAATGAAGTATACGGAATCACAAAACAAAATGGCTCGTTCTGGCTAAATTTAGGTTATTTTGAATTTCCTCAAAAAGCAAAAGCCCTCCCCATTACCTATCTATTATGGGATAAAACTCCATTTTATTTAATTCAAGAAGTTGTCTGGAATTATGGCGCCGGAGTGGCAGCGAAGAAATTTTTATCTCCACGCAATGAAAAATTTCTTTGGTACGTGAAAAATCGAGAAAATTATTTATTTAATCTTGATAATATAAGAGATAAAAATGTTAAATATCCCAACCAAAAGAAAAATGGCAGACTAAGATGTAATCCGCTTGGCAAAAATCCCTCAGATGTGTGGCAGATACAAAAAGTTACATCTGGTAAAGATAGGAGCTCAAAAGAAAGAACTGAACACCCAGCACAGTTTCCCGAGGCTTTAATTGATAGGATCATTTTAGCATCGAGTAACAAAAAAGAAGTCATATTAGACCCCTTCTTAGGTTCTGGCACTTCTGCCATCTCTGCTTTAAAGAATGAAAGAAAGATTATTGGCTTTGAAATTTCAAAAAAATATTGTGGGATCGCCGAACAAAGAATAATAAAGTTACTAGAAAATCAGAAGCAAAAAAAATTATTTAGCTGAATAGATTTCAAATAATTTAAATTTTTTAACAGCAGGGCTAAGTCTCGCCTGCTGACCGCTGGTGGCAGTTTGGCCAATCCAATCTCCATGATCTAACCAACCAAATCTTATTTTAACTATTCTGGGTTTGGGACAAACATCATCGTCGCATTTTTCAAAATTAACTGCTAAATAATACCCTGATTTATTTTTTTTTCCTTTAACGACCTTCTGCGCATAACTCCTATTACTGAAAATATTGTTTGGATTAGATGAAGTTTTAATTTCAATCGAAAAAGTATTGTTAGGCACATAAACAAGATCCTTATCGTGTGCTTGTTTTTCTTTACTCCAAATTTTCGGATATCTTGCCGAAAATTCCAAAGGAATCAATTCATGTAAAAGAAAGCCCATTATTTGCGGTTTTGGAAAAATATCCTTTCCAATACGGAATGCTTTCTTGCCAATTTTGGAACGAAAAATTTCTTCCCACGACTCTAGCACGACATCCTTTATTTCATCAACAGATAGCGGGTGTTTTGAAATTAATTTTTCAGTTATTTTACCCCATTTTGCAATGCCCTGATTTAAATAAGGGGAAATCATAAATTATAGTGGCTTTGTTGAATAAATCCCTGGGACAAAAGTTTTCTCCCTTTATTCCCGAAATTTATGCAACAAGATAACTGTCTGGCCGGCCTAACATGGTCATTTGGTTGAGCGCCTTGCATCGCAGAAGTAATTGCGTTCTTTGTCCAGCAAGATTTCTAGCTGATACCCGGTCGCCAAAGATGGTTTTTAACCTAAACATAGTATTCTCTGCCAAACTGCGACGATGATAGTCGCTTTCTTCCTGCCACCTTTTCCTACCAACTGCTCTAATTCGTCGCAGATTTTCATCCCGAACCAGCCGTTCTTGCTTACTGTTGCCGTGTTGCCAAATCCGGGCATTATGTTGCGGCGGAATAGCCACATGTTTCACCCCTTTATCCCGTAATGCCTGATAACACTTCCGGCGATCATATGCTCCGTCAGTGGAAACTTGGTTAATTGAACCAGGTATCTGGTCTAGTAAAAATCTCAACACCTCGCTATCAACTATATTGTTGCCGGTTACCGCACCAATGAGGATATCTCCTGTTTTCTCATCCACACCCAGATGAAGTTTTGTCCAACGACGGTGCTTACTCCAGCCATGCTGCCTGACTTTCCATTCACCTTCGCCATAAACCTTGGCCCCAGTACTGTCGACTACGATATGTAATGGCTCTGACCAATGCTGGCGCACTCGAATTTTCACCTGGAGTGTTGTTGCTCTGATAGATAAGGTAGAATAGTCAGGTGAAGTTAAATTAACGGCCATTCGCTTAAACAAGCAGTTCAAAAATCCTTCTGTTTGCCTTAAAGCCAGGTGAAAGACTTGTTGAATGGTGAGAGCAGTGGTGATGGCAATGTCAGTGTACAATTGAGGTTTACCTTTTTTACCGGTTTTCTGTTGGTTAATCCACTGATCCAGAGCATCTTGGTGAAGCCAAAAAAAGACACTGCCGCGATCGACTAATGATTGGTTATACTCTCGCCAATTTCTAACACGATATTTCTTTTTTCCTTTATTCTTCTGCCTTTTGGCTTTTTTGTTGGTAGGTTTTTTCATACCAACATTATACCAGAAAAGGCCGAAAAACTCAGGTCGAAAGATATTATTTATTCAACAAAGTCAATTATAGTATAAAATAATTTAAACTCTTTTTATACAAAATAGCAAAAGATTTTAATTCGATAATATCTACTCTCTGCTCTCCTGCCTCAACTTTCGAAATATAAGATTGAGGCTTTTTAATTTTCTCTGACACTTCTTTTTGTGTTAAGCCAATATCTAAACGCGCTTGTTTAAGGCGGTCTACAACTCGTTGGTATTCGCTTGTTCGTATTGTTTTTGGCATGTATATATAGGGTATATTCAAATCAAGAATATTCAAAGTTTGAATATCGTGATATAATTCAACTAGCTAAGAGAAAAGAAAAGTTTGCTTTTGGCCGCCGTAATGTTCTGGCGGATTTTTTTCTGGTTCTTTGGCAGTTTTTAAAAAGACGCGCCCCGCTCTCGAACCCTCGGGGCGTGCCGTCGTTCAAAAATTTTCCTTAAAATCTGTACGAATTCTGTCGTAAAGCCCTCGCCTATTATACAAAAACAGCCGCTTTAACGGCTGTCATTGCAAAATGGCAGGAGAGGAAGGAATCGAACCCTCATTCTCGGTTTTGGAGACCGATGTTCTACCATTGAACTACTCTCCCAGCATAAAATACATCGCCATTGTAACGCATTTTTTGATTGATGTCTACATTTAAAAGCAAAACGCCAATTTGTCATCCCGAGCTTGCCGAGGGATCCCTCTCTTTATAGCCAAAAGGGATTCCTCGGCTCCCCTCGACTCGGCTCGGGGTCGCTCGGAATGACAATACACGGACCCACAGACAACATGCGAAATGTTGACGTTTCGTGCCCCATTTGTTTTAATGCCAGTATTCCCCTTCGCCGAATACTTTGTCGCTTGCCACTCAAAGTGGGTAGACAGGCTTCGGGGAATGGAAACTATTAGATATTTATGGAGTTCACTATGAAATCGCTTAAATATTATTTGTTTGTCCTCGGCTGTCAAATGAATAAATCTGACGCCGAAAGAATCGCCGGGCTGGTAGAGTGTTTTGGTTTTACGGCAACTTTAAAACCGGAAGAGGCAAATTTAATTGCGGTGGTCGCCTGCTCGGTTCGACAGTCAGCGGTAAACAGGATCAAATCTCGAATCAGCGGCTGGAATAGAATCAAAAAAAGTCGCAAAGCCGAAAATCCCCTAATTATTATTTTAACCGGTTGTGTTTTACCGGCGGACCGAAAGATTTTTGCCAAACAGTTTGATTTGGTGCTGGATACTTACGAAGTGCCGGAGAGATTGACGGAAGCGTTGGAGGAAAGTTTTGGTACTAAATCGTTTGAGAATAAGCAAAAATGCCAATTTGTCATCCCGAGCCCCGTACCAAAGCAAGTGCTTGGTTCGGGGCCGAGCTTGCCGAGGCCAGCCTCGCCGGCAGGCAGGGATCCCTCTCTTTATAGCCAAAAGGGATTCCTCGACTCCCCCTCGACGCGGCTCGGGGTCGCTCGGAATGACAATACACGGTCAGTTCCTATTCTTACCCCTTTGCTAAATATCACTTCTGCAGACTTTTTTGGCTTGGCGCCGGTGTACTCATCAAATTTTCAAGCCTATGTCCCGATTCAAACCGGCTGTAATAACTTTTGCAGTTATTGCGCCGTGCCTTACACCAAAGGACGGGAAAAATACCGGCCGTATAAAGAAATTGTTCAGGAGGTCAAAAAATTGGTTCAAGATGGTTACAAAGAAATTACCTTGCTCGGCCAAAACGTGAATACTTATTTTGATCCAGCGCTTAAAGACGCCATTGGCGCGCGCCAAAAATATCGGCAGTGGTCAGCATTAACTGATTTTCCCAGATTGTTGCGTTTGATCGCCGATATCTCGGGCAACTGGTGGTTGCGGTTTGTAACTTCTAATCCTTGGGATATGTCCGAAGAAACCATCAAAGCGGTTGCTGATTGCGAGCGGATTTGCGAGTACATTCACCTGCCTCTACAATCCGGTAGCGATCGGATTTTAAAATTGATGAATCGCCATCATACCCAAAAAGATTATTTGGAATTGATTGATAAAATCCGCGCCATTATTCCGGGTGTTGCCATTTCGACAGACATCATTGTCGGTTTTCCCGGGGAGGCTGAGGCAGACTTTTTAGCAACCGCGAAAGTGATGGAGCAGGCTAAATTTGATATGGCTTATCTGGCCCGCTACTCCCCTCGTCCAGGCACTGTTGCCGCCAAGATGATGAAGGATGACATTAGCGCGGCGGAAAAAATCAGGCGGGAGAAATATTTGGAGCTGATTTTGCGGCAGACGGCGCTTTTCAACAATCAAAATTATATTGGAAAAGAAGTGGAGGTGCTAATAGAAAGTATAAAGTATAAAGTAGTAAGTATTAAGTATGAAGAAGATGGTATCAAGAATAATGAATCAAGCATCAAAAATGGCAATAAAATGCTGGCTTTTGGCAAAACAAGGACATTTAAAACCGTCAAATTTAAAACTGACCGCGATTGTGTCGGCCAGTTTGTATCAGTCAAAATCACCGAGGCGCGGGAATTTGGGCTGGAGGGAGAGCTGTGTAAAAAAAAGTAGTGACTGTAGTTTTATCAAAAGTGCATAAAGCGTACAGTCACCGAGGTTGGTTAGTTAGTTGGTTAGGTTGAAACGGCAAAGTTCACTTGCACTGTAGCGCCAGCAGGGCCATTACCCCAAATCGAGTTAACACTAACGGTTGCTTTTCTTTTCAAAACATCACAGTCTTTTTTGCAGAAGCCGTTATTGTCGTTAATGACCTTTGGAACGGGGTTATCCCCACTAATATTTAACGTTGCGTTTATATTTTGACCAGTGATAGAATCAGATTGTGCTTTTAACAAATCGTATGCTGCAACGTTGGCTTTGATTATTCTGCCATCTCTATCGATGACAAACACTGGATCCGTTAATCGCCAGTAAGGTTGTTTGGTCACGTCTTTGACTAGACCTTGCATTTCTTTCGGAATTTCGAATATAGGCATTTACTTTCACCTCCTCGTTTGTATAGCATTAATCTCGCGGTGAGATGTGGATAGAATATAACATTATTGGGGAAATGTCAAATTTTTTCAAATCCTTCTCCCACCTTCTTAAGAAAGACTATCGTATAGATTCCTGCTTGCCCTCCTTCGCGCAAGGCTTCGGAAGGGCACGGCGCAGGAATGACAGCCTGGGGCAAGTAACTTATTTACGCTTTGTTTGATAAACTTCCAGCGTCTCTTGGGCCATTTGTTCCCAGGAGTATTTTTTTATTAGGGCTAAGCCTTTTTCGCGCAAATCAGCTTGCAGTTTTTGATCAATTAATACTTGATTAATTTTGTCGGCCATGTCAGTCGCATCATTGGGATCAAAATAAATCGCCGCGTCTTCACAAATTTCCGGAATCGAAGTCGCCTCGGCCGCTACCACTGGCAGGCCAAAACTCATCGCCTCCAAGGGCGGCAGGCCAAAGCCTTCATATAAACTGGGGAAAACGTAGAGCGCGGCGTTTTGGTAAAGCAGAGCTAACTCATCATCATCAGCAACTCCAAAAAACTTAATATGAGGTAAAAGCTCCGGAAAATTGACGCCGATTTGTTTTTGCAGGCGATTGGCGAAAAAATCAATTTTGCCGGCAATTACCAAATCAAGATTAGTTTGATTATTTTTAGTCCGTAAAATTTTTAGCGCCTCAATCAACTTCTCCAGATTTTTATGCGGGTAAGCCGAGCCGACGTAAAGAAGATAATTTTTAATTTCTAATTTTTTATTTCTTATTTTTTGATTTAATTGGTTGACGCCTTCATAGATTACGCTAACTTTTTTTGAATCAATTTTATAATAGTTTAATAAGTCTTCTTTGGTAAACCGGGAAGGCGTGATAATCTGGCGAGCGCCGGTAATCGCGTGGTGGAGCACTTTTTTATATCCCATCAATTTTAATTGATACAACCACGGCGGTAAAGTCGTTGCCCGTTCATCAGGAAAATGATGGATTATCAGGTCGTGCACACTCACGATATAGCGGCCATTATAAAGAATTGGAACATTAAAATGTGGAAAGTGCATCAGGTCAACACGCGCCTTTTTGATGACACTGGCCATAAATAGCTGTTCGTTTAGGGAATACCAACGATAAGGCGCCAGGACAAATTCAAAAGTACGTTTTAAATCGCGCGGCAAGCGTTCACGCAAATTTTCAACGATTGCCCGTCGGTCAAAATCATTGTAAACAAAAAAAACATATTGATTATTACGATCAATTTTTAGTAAATGAACGATCAGTTCCGCGATATAACGCCCGATGCCGCCATGAGCGGTGCCCCAAAGCCGGGCGTCGAGGCCGATAAGCATAGAAACAAGGTCAAGTTAGGATTTACGCGTTTGTCTCAAAAATCATCTTTTGTCATTCCCGTGAAAACGGGAATCCATTTTATATAGATTCCTGCCTTCGCAGGAATGACAATAGAATATTACAAGCGACGAATTAGTAAGTCCTAATCATTTGAGATTAGCATCTTAGCCACTCCTTTCCCCATTTTCTCCCAGGTAAACTCACTTGCGCGCTTAAGTCCCATAACCTTTAATTTATCATAGAACTGCTTGTCGCTCAACAGCCGGTCGATGGCTAAAGCTAAATCAACAATGTTATAGGGGTCAACTAATACTCCAGCATCAGCGACAATCTCGGGCAAAGACGAGCCATGCCCGACAATAACTGGCGTGCCGCAAGCCATTGACTCAAGCGGCGGAAAACCAAAGCCCTCATAGAAACTGGGGTAGATAAAAATCCGCGCCAGATTATAAATTACCGGCAGATCCTCGGCGTCCATTTTGTTTACAAAGCGAATTTGGTCGCGTGAGCGGGCGCGTAGCCAGAAACGATAAATTTGGTCGAATTTCCAACCTTCTGGTCCGACGATAACCAAAGGCGGCACCTGGGGCCGATTTTGAACCAATAAGTCGTAAGCCTCGATTAAGGTTTCCAAATTTTTGCGCGGTTCCAGCGTTCCGACAAAAAGCAAAAAATCAGGCGGCAGTTGGTACTTGATTCGCACCGGAACAGTGTCCTTTATCAAGCGAAAGCGGTGGGTGTCGATTCCGGGATAAATCACGGTAATTTTATCGGGCGCGATGTCGTATAAATCAATCAGATCTTGTTTAGTATTTTGCGAGACCGCGATAATTTTTTTGGCGGTTTGGTAAAATTTGCGCGGGCGAATCAAACGGTGCCAAAGACGCTGGCGTAGGGTAAAGAATTCCGGAAAAATTTCCCAAGAGAGATCATGGCAGACGGCCAACCGGCGGGCATAGGGCGAAAGAGCGATCAGCGATAAATTTGGCAGGATAAAATAATCAATTTTTGGGCTGAGCAATTCATCAATCCAGGGAAACTTAAAAGCATGCATCGATAAATTAAGCAGTTTGTTCGGCAAGCGGTAACCTTTAATTGTAACATTCGGCGTTTGGCGGCAAAGTTTAAATAATGGTTCCAGGGCGATCGGTTTCTTTTTAAACTGACTGTAAAATAAAAGAAGCCTTAAAGTTCCCCTCCTGGCTTCTTTAATTAGTTCCCGCGTCAGGTAATAAGTATACCAACTTACTCCGCCCCAGTTCGCTTCCAATAAAGGCCGGATGTCGCAGGCGATGGTCGTCATTGGTTGAGTCTTTTGGTCCCGCTGGATTTAGTGCGGGCTTTGTACTTGGATATTTGTTTGCGCAATTTTTCGCGCACCAGATCAACTCCGGCATGAATATCAGAAAAATTTTGCACCGTCGCTTTGATAATTTTTTTCGGCACGTGCAGTTCCACTTCCATGCTTAAGACGTTGCCTTTTCGGTGATGCGTATTTTTGGTGATACGCACATAGGCGCCCAAAGGCTCTAAAATGTGCGTCACCTTGTTTATTTTTTCTTCGATGTACGCCTGCACATCCGGTGCCAGCGTAATATTTTGGGTGTTGATGCGGATAGTCATATGAATAGTATTAAGTATTAAGTAACACCGCTTTGATTCGGCGGACGCCGGAAGAAGAAGATTCTTCTTTCAAAATTTTAAAGGCGCCCAGTTCTTTGGTGTTGGTAACGTGCGGACCGCCGCAAATTTCTTTAGAAAAATTGCCGATTGAATAAACTTTTACTTTATTCTGATAGCGATCCGGAAAGAGTCCGATGGCGCCCTCGTTTTTTGCTTCGTCTAACGTCATCTCGGCGTAGGTTACCGGCAAGGCGGCCTGAATTTGGACGTTCACCAGATCTTCTACCCGTTTGATTTCTTCTTTGGTGAGCGGTACCGGCTGGGAGAAATCAAACCGCAGACGCTCGGCGGTAATGTTGCTCCCTTTTTGCGCTACGTGCATTCCCAAGATTTGCCGCAAGGCCTGTTGCAGTAAGTGGGTAGCAGTATGCAAACGAGTTGTCAAGACTTGCGCATCCGCGAGTCCGCCGGCGAATTTTTGCGCGGCTCCGTGGCGGGATTTTTTCTGATGTTCCTGGAATGCCCGCCGGAAAATTCGTTGATCGATAATAATCCCGTGTTCTTTTGCCAGCTCGTGGGTTAGCTCGTAAGGAAAGCCGTAGGTGTCGTAAAGTTTAAACGCCAGCTCCGAAAAGTTGAGGCTCAATTCCTCTTGGATAAGCGGGCTGTGCGTGCAAATTAGCCGAATAAATTCGGAGCGCCGTTTTAGTTCGTTTTGAATTTCCTTAAACATTTCCGAACTGGCGGTTTCCATTTTGTGTTTAATTTCGTCGGAGGCCGAAAGATAATACATTAATTTTGGCTGAATCTCAACATTTCCGGTTGAGGTTTCTGGCGGAATCGGCATATCGCCCTCCGGGTACAGTTCTGACGTTTTTTGGAGCGTAATCAGATAAAGGTCCAAATAATACATTTTGTCGAATTCTTTTAAGCCTTTGGTAAGCGTCAGATTAAATTTATTTTCTTCTTGAGTTAATTCCTCAAAAATCAGTTGTTGGTTTTTCGTTAATTCCGGGTAAGCGTCCTGGTAGGTATAAATTATAACAGGGGCAAGATTGATTAAGATCGGCTCCTTAATGCCCAGACTGTTAACCAAACGAATGGCGCGCCGGATAAGTTTGCGCAATTGATATCCTTGCTCGACGTTGGACGGCGCTACTCCGTATTGATCCCCCAAGATAAAAACCGCGGTTTTAATGTGGTCGGCGATAATCCGCGCGCTGCGTTCGTTGTAAGGCGTGCCGGCCGGTATCGCGGCGGCGATTTTTTGCATCAATAAATTAAATAATTCAGTTTCGTAAAGGCTCTTTTTATTTTCCATGATGGCGGTGATGCGTTCCAGTCCCATGCCGGTATCAACGTTTTTTTGCTGAAGCGGCACAAAACTCGAGTCAGCCTTTTTTTCGTACTGCATAAAAACATCATTCCAGATTTCCATCCAGCGGGCGTCGGTCGAATCAAATTTTTCTGGCGCCTGACCATCGCCGGTCCAGTAGAACATTTCGGTGTCCGGGCCGCAGGGTCCGGTTTGTCCGGCCGGCCCCCACCAGTTGGCTTTTTTATCCAGATAGGCGATTCGTTCCGGCGGCACTCCCAAGCCTTGCCAAATCTTGGCTGATTCTTCGTCTTTGGGTGCGTCGTTATCACCGGCAAAAACCGAAACCGCCAGTCGGTCCAGCGGCAGGCCGAGCCAGGCCGGAGAAGTTAAAAATTCAAAACTCCATTCAATCGCTTCTTTTTTAAAATAATCACCGAGCGACCAGTTGCCGAGCATTTCAAAAAAAGTAAGGTGAGTATCGTCCCCCACTTCTTCGATGTCGTCGGTGCGCAGGCATTTTTGGTAATTTACCAGCCGGTGCCCTTGCGGATGTTTTTCGCCCAATAGATACGGAACAAGCGGGTGCATACCAGCCGTGGTAAAAAGGACGGTTGGGTCGTGTTCCGGAATTAAAGGAGCGCTGGGGATTTGCTGATGCCCTTTCTTAAGAAAAAAATCGATAAATTTTTGGCGAATTTCGTTGGCCGTCATAGAAGGATCTAGTTAGGTATTATATTCTAGCTGATTTAAACAAATTGCTCAAGTTTACCACGTCGTTCGCGAGCGACGTGGTTTTTCATCAAAATAAATTATTGCATTACCGTAACTTGGGTGCCGATTTCCGCCCAGTTGTATAATTTTTCGGCGGGGCCGATACCCAAGCGCACGCAACCGTGAGAGACTGGGGTTCCCAGATGATTCTCCCCTTCCCGATAACCGCTGGGCCACAGCGGGAGTTCGTGAATGCCCGCGCCTGTTTTGCCTAAGGCCATCCAATAAGGCATCCAAAGTTTATAGCTGGCTGACCAGGCTTTGCGATTTTTATTGGTGATGGGAAAAGTGCCGATCGGGGTGCGCATTCCAGGCCGCCCGGTGGAAACTAGAAAAGCGTCAAATACTTTGGGTCCCTGACCGTAGCGTAAAGATTGCGCGGACAAATCAATTTCGATCCATTTTGGCAAAATTCCCGGGCCGTTAGGGTTGTAACCGTTAATCAGTTCGATTTTGTCTTTAAAGCCGTCGCCGTCGGTATCAGGATTTTGCGGATCAGTGCCATATTTTGCTTCTTCATAATCCCACAGTTTATCGCCGTCGAGATCGATTTGTAACGAACTATCGATAGCTAAAACCTGTTGCGGGATAATTAGGCACAGTAATAGACTAATTGTCGCAAGAATTTTCATTAAAAATTAAAGTCCTTTAAACAGCGGTAGGCCGTTTTCCGGGCTAACAGGAACGTAAATGGTGCCGGCGCGGTCTTTAAGTTCGCGGATATACAGGTATTGTAGATATTGATCAGTTAAACTTTCATTAATTATTTTTTGGGCGTCTCGCTGTCCAGCGGCTTCGATCCGCTTGCGCTCGGCTTCTTTGACCTCTTTCTGAAGGACAAAATCAAATCGTTGGGCTTCTTGATCTGCTTTCAGCTTTTCTTCAATGGCGTCGGATAGTTTAGCCGGCAGGGTAACATCGCGCAGTAGTACATCCTCAATTAAAATGCCCCGTGGTTCAATTTTTTGTTTGAGCAAGGCTAAAAGATTATCAGCTGATTCTTTGCGTTTTTCGGAATACAATGCCTCGGCCGTATATTGCGCGACCACCTCGCGGATACTGCTTCTGATTGACGAACGGATGATTTTTTCTTCAAAATCAGAACCGACGTTTTGATAGATTTTGGCGGCCTGATTTTTTTCCAGATGATATAACACGGTGATGTCTAAGTTAACTTTAAGACCTTCCTTGGTGAGAGCGGCGATGGAGTCGTCGCCTTGAACTTGGCCTTCATCATGGCGCACTGTCATGGTGTAATCCTGAGTTTGTGTGCTAAATTTAATGACGCGCGACAGCGGTATTTTAAAGCTTAATCCAGGTGGCAGTTCGCGCGCCGAGACTTTGCCAAAAAAGTCCATTACTCCGACATGCCCGGCCGGAACCACGGTTATAGTGGTGGCTAAAATTGTAATAATTAGCCCGATGGTAATCAAACCGCCAATGATGAGTTTAAATTGCTGGGCGCTGGGAGTTTTGATATTTACTTTGGATGGATCGAACATAGATTTTAGATTGGAGGCCTGTTGTTTTAGCGGCAGTTTCCGGTTTTTAATCGTGAACCAAACGAAAACAAACAGCCCGGCGAGAATTAATAAAGGCAAAATTTTATTTAGGCCTTTAAGGATGATTATGCCTAAAATAATAAAGAATATTATTCTGATTATTTTTTGATAATTTTGCTGCATATATTATGTTTAGACTAGCATATTTTGAATTATAAGAAAAGTGAGATAAAAGCTTGTGGCTTCCAAATTAACTTGCTAGTATTAAAGCAATGAAGCATACGTCCCCGTTGGCCGAGCGCCTGCGGCCGAAAAAACTTGTTGAAGTCGTTGGCCAAGAAAAAATTATCGGCCAGAGTTCGGTTTTGGCGCAATCATTAAAAAGCGGGCATTTGCCGTCCTTAGTTTTATGGGGCCCGCCCGGTTGCGGTAAAACTACGATCGCGCGGTTGTTGGCGCAGGAAATCGGGGCGATTTTTTTACAACTCGAAGCAGTAACCAGCGGTTTAAAGGAGTTTCGCAAGATTATCAACGAAGCTTTAGAAAATAAGATCGAAGATAAGCAAACCGTACTGTTTATCGACGAAATTCACCGCTGGAATAAAAAACAGCAAGATGCGCTTCTTCCTTACGTGGAAGACGGCACGATTATTTTTATTGGTGCTACGACCGAAAATCCTTCTTTCGAGGTGATTTCTGCGCTCTTGTCGCGGCTTAAAGTCATCATCTTACAACCGCTTTCGAAAACTGATTTAGTCATTTTATTACAGCGGGCTTTAAGCGAAGACAGTGAACTCAAAAATATCAAAATAAACCTTGAATCAGGGGAAGTGGAAATGATTGCTGATTTTTCCGGCGGCGATGCCCGGGTGGCGTTGAATGCACTGGAGCTCTGTGTGAACGCAAGCTCTCGCTTGGGCTCCAACGCGCGAACTAGCGCAGCCGGAGACCAAGCGAAAGCTTGTTCACAAGTCACCCCAGACATCATCAAACAAGTATTCGATCGAACAAATTTATTATACGACAAGGCTGGCGAAGAACATTACAACATTATTTCCGCCTTTATCAAATCTTTGCGCGGTTCTGACGTTGACGCGGCAGTGTATTATTTGGCGCGAATGATTGAAGGCGGTGAAGACGCGGAGTTTATCGCCCGGCGGCTGTTGATATTTTCCAGCGAAGACATCGGCAATGCTCTGCCGACAGCGTTGGTGGTGGCGAACGCTTGTTTTGATGCGGTGCGTAAAATCGGCTGGCCGGAATCACAACTCATTTTAACCCAAACTACAATTTATCTGGCCAAAGCGCCGAAATCTAATTTATCTGTCCGTGCAATCAGCTCGGCGCGGGCAGAAGTTCAGGAGTCTGGCAATTTGCCGATTCCCCTGCACTTGCGCAACGCACCGACCAAATTTATGAAGGATCTTGGTTACAGCCAAGGTTATATCTATACTCACAGCGACCCCACTGCCCAGCAGGAATTTTTACCGAAGGAAATCAAGAATAAAAAGTTTGTAAAATGACCGTTTGCGTTTTTCTGTCAAATATGTTAGATTGCGGCTAGCTTTTCTAGGGGGGAAAGGAGGGTTCTTTGATGGAGAATAATCAAGATCTGATCAATATTCTGATCGCGATTCCGGTTTTTAACGAAGATGACGCAACATTTGTCAAAATTTTAATCAGATGGTTAAAGGACTGCGAGTTGTTTTGCTTTCAGATTTTTTCTGCTGATAATATTCAGGAAACGCAAGCGATACTGGACAGTAAAAATATCGATATCATGGTCGTATCATATCCGCTGGCATTTAAAATGCCGAATGGTGATCTTTCTTTCGAAGAGTTAGGTCCCAATGATACTTTTTTTATCTCGTTGTCTCAACGCCAAGGGCTCTATGTTTATGTGCGGTTTGAGCCGCGTTTAAGTATCGCATGGTTGAGATACTTAGGTGGATCATTAGTGGAAGCTTTTCCAAGAAATATTGCCATTATGCCTGGTTATGAAGCGTATGTAGACATTACTGATTTGACCATTACGGATGAATTCAAAGAATTCAAACGCCAAAAAGGCAAAAAAATATAACAGACAGGAGCATTTACCCCAAAACTCCTGTCTTTTTTTGTTGGAAATTTGACTAATTGTAAATTTTATAGTATTGTCGTAATCATACACGGGGACTGGAAGGAGATTTGATTATGCCTAGTGATCTTGGTTTTTGGGTTCATATAGTGGGGTTTGATCATGAAGAGGCACAAAAAATTAAAATTGCTTTTGATACAAAAATAGACGGCAAGGAAAAGTGCATGCTTTGCAAATCATACGTAGAAATCAGCAATGCGTTCGACTTTATTGTCCATGAGCAGGGCGTTGAAGTATTTATCATTAACGCGACCGCCCCTTTTGAAAAAGGCGTCGTGCTTGATGAAAAAAGTTTATTGTTACCTGCGCTCGCTTTTCTATTTATTTCGTCTGTTTTAAAAAGCGAACAGCAAGTATTTGTGCTTGGTACGGACGCCCAAATTGGGCGATTACAGAGTATAGTGTATTTTATGGCTCACGATATTGAACGTATATTTTTTCGAAATATAAGTGAGGTATCTCTGAGCGATATCGCACAAGAGGTTATTGATATAAAAAATAAGAAATAATTTTCTCTCTCGCACCTACTTTACATCCCCGGAGTAGGTGTTTTTTTGTAAAAAATTTGACTTTTGTTGTGTTTTGTGATATTTTTTAAATCAATTCAGCGTCAAAAAAATGTTTCTAATTACAAAGGAGGTTCGTGATGGAAAAATCGAATACACCTGTCAAAGTGCTTCTAGCTACCAGCGATTGTCAGCATGTACGTACAATTATAGCCCACCATATTGCAAAATATATTACCGGAGAAAATACAGTTGAAACTGTCGGTGATGCATGCGGGGCAATAAAGGTGCTTAAACAGCATCACCCAGAGATGATTATTCTAAGTGCTAGCATAGCTTTAACTTTAAAGACCGCTATGCAAGTAAGTATCTTGGGAAGTGAGAATATATATTCGTGGATAAAGGCAAACCGAGATTTAGCTAAAGGGTATTGGCCATACATTATTATGTATGCAGACGAGTATGGAAAAATACCATCTGAAAGCGTCGAAGTGCTTGTCCAGTGCAGTGTCAGCGGAAGCGTTGATGAGTTAATTGCTCAAGTACGAAACTTGTGGACAAAGTTATCAAAGTTATCGGAGAAAAAATAATTTTTCCATTTATTTACAAGACCCTCAACCCGGCTCACCTCTTACGATGAGTCGGTACTTTTTTTACCCGCCAAAATTACCCAAAAATTTAGGCGGGTTTTAACTCCTCTTCTGCAATCCGTTTCACCAAACTGCCATCAGCTTGGCCTTTTAACTGCCCCATCACTTTGCCCATCAAAGGGCCCATGTCTTTGAGGCCGCTGGCGATCACTTGTTTGACGATTTTGCGGATCGCGGACTCATCCATCTGCGCGGGCATAAATTCCTGGAGGATTTGGAGCTCAGCCTCTTCTTTGTCTGCCAAGTCTTTGCGGCCGCCTTTGGTAAATTGTTCGATCGAATCGCGGCGAGATTTGATTTGCTTGCCAATCACCGCCAGAACTTCCTCATCGCCCAATCCCTCATTACGCTTAAGCTCGGCGATTTCTTTGTTTTTGATGGCGGAAATCAGCAGACGCAATGTGGACAGGCGGACTTCGTCTTTGCTTTTCATGGTGCTGATTAATTGCGCTTGGATTTGTGATTTTAGAGACATAGATTTAATTAACTAATTTTTAATTTTAAATTCTTAATTTTTATTAAATTTTTAATGCTTTAATTTTAAAACATTTGAAAATTCAAAATTAGCTTTATTTTATTTTAAACCCTTTTGTTACTAATGTTTCCAAATGTTGGGCATGGGAACGGGCTGTGTCACGGTCAAAAGGCATTGCTGACTGGCCTTCGTAATGACAACGATATTGTGTTTGATGATGCAGATGAATAAAATATTTATAACTCTCAGAGAGATCGGTAATTTCTTGCTCGGTCAGTTGTAGAACCGGGGTCGCGATGTTGTTTTGATTTGTTAAGGACAGATTTGATAAAAAATAGATGCTTTCAACTGGATTGGGCGGCAGGTTTTCTAAAATAACCGGACTGCGGGAAGTGCGCGTGGCATGCAATACCGCCAGCTCGATCGCAGTTTGTAGGTAGCGAAGCGGACCATATTTGAAGCCAAAAAGTTGTTGCTGTGGATTGTAATAAGCAATGCCCTGTTCCCAATCATACTGTTTTGCAGGTTGCCCTTTATGCTGGTTGATTCCGGTTTCGAAACAATTTTTAAACACGTCTAAATGTCTTTTTCTTAATTCTCTGATTAGTTCGCCGCCTTTAGGGTTATTTATAATATAATCCGCCAAAGTCGATTTTGCCTGATTTAACATTCGGTCGTCACCACACAAAGGGCGGGCGCCGCTAAGTCGATTAGGGTAGGTCCCCATTAGATTGCCGTCAGCGGAAACATATTTCAAGAGTTGTTGCGGCTGGCGGATGTCTTTTTTTTCAAAATTGGGCGCAAGATATTCTTGATAATAGGGGTGGATTAATAAATCACTAATTTTTTCGCTGATTTTGGCACCGGCGATGGTTTCATTGTCGGACAATAGAATTAATTCAATTTTTGAATCAGGGCTACGGATACCTTTTTCTAAACGAGCGTCACTGCCGGTAGTTACGAGTTGCCAGCCTGGTTCTCGTGCATTGTCTTTAGTTGTCCATTTTAACGCCTCTTGCATATGGGCGATTAGCGCTCCGTTAAATGAGTGTGCCCAGTCGTAGTAAGTGTTGGAATCTTCGATGGCGAAAGGATTTTTAAATTCAGGGCATCGTGTGTGATGGCGCGACTCTATTTCTGGGGTCAGTTTAGGACATTCATATTTTTGCGGTGACGTTAAAATTGCTTCAATTGATTGTCTATTTTGCTCGAACATACGTTTTTTATTAAATTTTTAATGCTTTAATTTTTTTACCGTTGCGTTGGATTGTTTGTTGTTTGTCATTCCGAGCGAAGTCGAGAAATCTCTTTTGGTTTAAAAGAGGGATCCCTCTACTACGGTCGGGATGACAGAATTAGAAATTGAATAGAAATTAAAAATTATCTGTCTATCACTCCTCCTCCCAAACACTCGTCATTTTGATAAAACACAATCGACTGGCCTGGGGCGACGGCCCACTGGGGTTTGGTGAATTCCACCAGCAAATCTTTATGTGGCCCTGATTTTTCCTGCAAATCAAACTCACTGACTCGGCACTCGGCATCTTCGCCGCGATAGCGGATTTTGGCCTGGCAGGTTAAAGGCAGTTGCGGTTGCTCGCCAGAAATCCAATTAAGTTGATTACAGACTAATTTTTGGTGAAATAACCGCTGATTATCTTGGCCTTTAGCTACCACAATTATGTTGTCAGCCAATCGCTTTTCGACAATATAGTAACTTTCCTGCCCGGTCTTTGATCCTAAATCCAAACCGTGGCGCTGGCCGATGGTATAGTAAAAAATTCCTTCATGTTCGCCAATTTTTTCGCCGTCAACGGTAATCACCTCACCTTTGCGCGGATTGATATATTCTTTTAAAAAGCGCCGTAGTTCGACTTGCCCGATAAAACAAATGCCTTGCGAATCTTTACGATCCCAGTTTGGCAGCTTGGCTTTCTTGGCAATTTTTCGTACTTTGGTTTTTTGATAATCGCCGATTGGAAATAAAATTTTTGCCAGCTTTTCCTGCGTCAATGTATATAAAAAATAGCTCTGGTCTTTTTCTTTATCCTTGCCCTTTAATAATTTATACCTTAACTTTGAATTTTGAATTTTGAACTTTGAATTTTTTGCATAGTGCCCAGTGGCAATCGAATCAACATTTTCTTTGCCGGCAAAATCCAAAAAAACCCCGAACTTTATCTCGCGGTTGCACATTATATCCGGATTTGGCGTGATCCCCTGCTGATAACCGCCAATCATATATTCCACCACCTTGGTGCGATACTCATCCTCAACGTGAAGCGACCGAAATGGTATGCCGATTTTTTCGGCGGCTCGCTGGGCGGATTCGATTTCCGCGCGCCAGGGGCAGTCGGTCAAATAATCTTGATTGGACCACACTTGCAGATATACGCCGGTAACGTCAAAGCCCTTCTTTTTTAAGAGATACGCCGTGACCGAGGAATCCACGCCTCCGGACATGGCGACTAATACTTTGGGTGCGGGTTTTTTGCTCATAAATGATTGCTATTATATAGATTCCTGCCTTCGCAGGAATGACAATATGCCTAAAATCCTTCTTTTTTGATCATCTCTGGCGGGACGTTGTGATTTTTAATGATGCCTTCGGCGATTTGGATAAACGCCGGCGGGCCGCAGAGAAAAAAATATTTGTCCTTATAATCGCCGATATGTTCCTCAATCTTGGAAGAATCGATAAAACCAACTTCACCGTGCCAGCCAGGACAGCCTTCAATTAAACAGCGATCAACCGAAAAAGTTACCGTTAAATTAGGATTTTGGCGGCCTAGTTCTTCCAGCTCGCGCCGGTAAGCGATTTCCGCTTCTGTTTGATTGCAGTAATATAGCCAAATTTTATTGTCCTCCAGCGCGGCGTCGCTCAAGTAGCGGATCATACTAATAAACGGGGTAATGCCGATGCCGCCGGCAAGCATCACTACCTGTTTATGTTTTTGAGGTTGATAGGTAAATGCGCCGAACGGGCCTTCCACTCCGACTAAATCCTCGGTCCGCAACGTTGCCAGCTGTCCGGAAAAATTGCCCTGAACTTTAATTGCCAGTTCAAGATACTTTTTATTTAACGGCGATGAGGCGATGGAATAAGGTTTTTTCGCTTGACTAGTCCCGTCTGGATTTAGGAGATGTAACATCACGAATTGGCCGGGAGTAAAATCAAAAATTTCTCCGCTCCACGGAGTTAATTGCCAGCTGAATGTATTGTGAGTTTCATGGGAAACGTTGACTATCCGATAATTTGCTAAGCTGGGCATGTCGGTAAATTATTTTTTTGTCGGTGAGTTTTTTTGTTGGCTTCTGATTTTATGCTGAATCCACAGATAGATTAAAATACCGGCTAAACCGAGGCCCAATAAAATGGCCAGTTGAGAATCCGGCAAAGAAGACTGTGTGCCGGCAGTGAGCTCTGGCGTGGTTGGGGTGCCAGATTGGCCATCAATAATTTCGCCGGTTGGCTGGATTTGATCAAGATTGGTGGGTGTTTCCTGGGTTGCCGTTTGATCGACAAAAGGATTTTGCACGCTGGAGAAATCTTGGCTTTCTTGCGGCACGATGCCAGCGCACTCTGGCGCGCCACAAACCTGCGGGCATATCACTTCGCCATTTTTGTAGGCCGCGCTTTTTTGGCAATCGTTGGGCGGACAGCTGTCCCAAGTGCCGCCTAAACTTAAACATTCGATCTCGCTTTTAATATCCAGGCCGTTTATCGCCAGTTGGTTATCCGGTGGCGTTGAAAGCGCTTTAGCTGATAGCGGCGTCAGTATCAATATTATAATTGAAAGAGCGGTCGATGCAAATATTTTTTTTAAATTATTCATAATTTTTTTGGCTAACCGTTAAAAGAAGATGCGCGGTTTTGATTTGATGATGATATCGTAAGCTTCGTCGCAGTTTTTAACCAGCGTGTAAAGCTTTAAATCTTTTTTGGCGGTGGCCTCAATTTGCTCGCACATTACCTTGTCCATCCAGTCCAAAAGCGGCGACCAAAATTCCTCGCCGATTAAAATCACCGGTATGTTGCTCTCAGTTTTTTTTGTTTGAATCAGCGTGATGATTTCGAAAAATTCGTCCAAAGTGCCGAAACCGCCCGGGAAAAATACATAGGCCTGCGCCGAAGCCGAGAGCATTACTTTTCTCGTGAAAAAATAATGGAAACCCATGCCTTTTTGGACAAATTTATTTACCCGCTGTTCATAAGGCAGTTGGATGTTAAGGCCGACAGATTCACCGCATTTGCCTTCGATAGCGCCGCGGTTGCCGGCTTCCATAATACCAGGACCGCCGCCGGTGATTATGGTATAACCGGCGCGTGATAATTTTTCGGCTAAATCTTTGGCGATTTTGTAGTATTTATGCTGAGGCGAAAAGCGGGCAGAACCGAAAAAGGTAACCTCGTTTTCGAATTCGCTGATAAACTGAAAGCCATCAACGAATTCACTCATAATTCGAAATATCCGCCAGGTGGGATCGTCTTGATAATCGAAACTGGCGGTTGAACGCGGTACGCGCGGCGGATTTTTTGGAGTAAATTTTTTAGGCATATAGTGTAATAGTAAGGCCTAGACGCTTGTTTGTCAATTTAACCGGACTTCATAATTTCCATAATCATAAAATTAAATCCGTTAAATAAGCCGTGCGCGATGATGGACGGGAATAGTTGTCCGGTGCGGTGATATAGCCAGGCAAAGAGCGTGCCGATGATGGCGATTGGCAGAAAAGCAAAAATGCTAAAATGAAAAGACGCAAAAATCAGTCCGGAAATTATCATCGCCATGGGCGGCTTAAATCGTTTTAGCAGGCCGCGAAAGACTAAACCGCGCATGATGATTTCTTCAAAAAAAGGCGCGACCGCCACGACGGCGATCAACAGCACGCCGGTAATCAATGGATCACGGTTTTGCCAGGAAAATTCGATAATCGCCTGCGGCGGAAAATTTTGTCCGAACAGCTGGAGAACCGCGTTGTTTACAACCGCCCCAATTAAAAAAATCGGCACAAAGCTCGCGTAACCTAAGACGCCCCAAAGTATTTGGCGCAGGGCCGGCATTTCCCCTTTCGGCCAACCGATCAATTTTTTTAACCATTGCCCGAAGCGTTCATCAGACCCCAGATAATGATGCAAAAAAACTACGCCCAGGGTGTTTATCAAAACAGTTATCGCCAGACTAATTACGATCGCCGGTCCGGGTTCAATGGCCGGCTCGAAAATCAAGGCGAATATTTTGAAAGAGAATTCCAGCGACAAAAACATCGCCAGCCATAAAATAAACGGCAGATAAAAATTCAAAAATAAACCGGCGGCCGGTTGCAGTTTGGCTTGATGCGAAATAAAAATTCCGTAGACCGCCAAAAGCGCCAGGCCGGCAAAAAATATCCAGACCATCAAAATAACCATTATAATCATCGCTGGCGTACTGGTGGGCGTGTAGGCGGTTAGATCAAGAACATTGGCGTCAGCTTTAGTTTTAAATAGCACATTGGTAATTAAAAAAAGCGCGCCAATTACAGCACTATAAATAGTGATGATTGCGGCGTTGCGACGCGTGGCTGGGGGCAGAATTGTGGAAAGAATATTGATCATAAAAGGCATTTTGTTTGGAATTGTTAAATAATCGCCTTGGGCAAAAAATTGTCATTCCGAGCGGAGCGAAGCGGAGTCGAGGAATCTCTCTTCGTTTTTAAACAAGGGATCCCTCGACTTCGCTCGGGATGACAACTTCGTTTATTCCCACTGAATCGTGGCCGGTGGTTTATTGGTGACGTCATAAAACAGCGCGTCGATTTGTGGAAATTCGGACACTATTTTAATGATTTGCTTAATGATTGTTGCCGGCAGAGAATAAAAGTTAACTGTCATCGCCTCCTGCGAACTAATCGGCCGCAGTACAATTGATTGCCCGCCGTCAATGCCCAGAGGAAGCAAAACAATCGGGAATTCCCAGATTTTTTTATCAAGCCCAGCTTGATCAATCAAATAAGAAATTTTCGCCTGAATCGCGCGTAAAAGATCCAGCCTGTCCTTGGTGACGAACAGGTTTGGCGTCTGCCGAAAAGTCATTTTTGTCAATTTAATATTTTTTTCACTAAAACCGCGCGCCCAGAGTAGTCTTACGACCCGATTGATTTCGCGGTAACGGTTGGTTATGCTCGTGGAAAATTTTTCCAACGCCTTGGGTGTCATTTTTTTTGCGATCATGAGCGGATAAGCATAAGACCGCTGGTCGCCTTGCACGCCGGTGCTTTGGATTGGCAAAAGTCGTGTTCCGGTTGGTAGGGTGATTTTGGGCAAGGTCAACTCTGGAGGCGAACATAAAATCATAACTGCCAGCCCTGGCCCGGGAAAAGGATGCCTTGTCAAAAGATGTTCCGGCAGGCAAAGCCGGCGGCCGATTTGGCGTACTTCATCCTTGTAAAAATTTTTTAAAGGTTCAATCACGCGTCCTTCTCTGATCATTTTTTGAATTCGAGGGATACGGTTGTGATGGGTTTTGATTTTATCTGCCTCGCGCGTTCCGCCGGATTCAATCGTGTCCGGATAAATGGTGCCTTGCCCCAAAAGCCAGGCGTCGTTCCAGACATGAACATTTTTTTCAAACCAGCTTTCAGCCACGTCTAAATAAGTTTCGCCGATAATCCGGCGTTTTTCCTCAGGGTCGGCAATGCCGGCCAGCCGATCGAGAAAAGTATCTTCAGCTGACGCAATATTCAAATTATCAAAACCAGCTTTCTCCAAATCGTTTTTCACCTGGGACGATTCGTTTTGGCGCATCAAGCCGCTGTCGATATGCAAGCCCAAAACATTTTCCCGGTCTAGTGCTTTTTCCAGGAGCGCGAAAGCCACTGAGGAATCCACGCCGCCGGAAACTAACATAAAAATTTTTTTGCCTTTGGCCTCAAGCTTGATGTCATTTAGTATCTCGGCCAACAAATCATCAATTTGCCAGTCTCCTTTAGCCCCACAAATATTGATTGCAAAGTTGTAAAGAATGCGATTGTCGTCGCGTGTATGATGCACTTCCGGATGAAACTGGAGACCATAAAGGCGTTTTTGCCGGTTGGCCATGGCCGCCACCGGGCAGTCTGCGGTCGAGCCGATTACCTCAAAACCTGTCGGCAGTTTGGCGACGCTATCGCCATGCGACATCCAGACGACGAGATTATCATGAAGATCATAGAATAGATTGTCAATTTTTAATTTTAACGATGCAACTCCGTATTCTCGTACCTTGCCAGGCCTTACTTCTCCGCCGAAGTGCTGGGCCATCAATTGGTGGCCATAGCACAGGCCAAGGGTCGGTAGGCCAAGATCAAAAATGCGCGGATCAAATTTTGGCGCGGTTTGATCGTAAACGCTGTTGGGTCCGCCGGATAAAATCAAACCGATTAAATTTTGTTTTTTTAAAGTGCTGGCCGGAACGTTAGTCGGATAAATGCGGGAGTAGACGTTAAAATCCCGGATGCGCCGGGAAATCAAATGCGTGTATTGCGACCCAAAGTCGAGGATCGCTATTTGTTGATGGTCCGATTTCGTCATTTTTTTAGTATAGAGAAAAAGTCGCGGTTCGTCTAGGCGGATAATTTGGGATATGATATAATGATGGGAATACTAACATAGCAACTTGACCGCATGATCTAACATTCAAATGCGGTTAGCGTTGATTTTTTATGCCTACCAAAGTCGGAGTTGGTAAATCAAAAAAAACAAATTCGTTCGAAGCCGGCGTCGAAGCGGCCGAGCTGGCCTTAAAGGCGGCTGGCTTGGACAAAACTGATTTGGTTTTTGTCGTCGGCACTGTTGGTTACGAGCAGGATCAAATGTTAAAAGGCATCAAATCACTTACCAAAGAGGCGCCTTTGGTTGGTTTCAGCGTCGCCGGAATTGTCACTCAAGACGGGCCAGACGAAGATTTGCGTGTCGTCGGTGTAATGGCAATTGCCTCCGACGAAATCAAATTTAAGCCGGTTTTTGCCACCGGGCTTAAAGAAAATTCGCACGGAGTCGGGCAGCAGCTGGCTGAGCAGTTAAAAGACAATTGGCCGGAAAATGCCAAATTGTTAATTACACTGCCCGACGGTTTAGGCGTCAATTCCAGCGATTTTTTCAAAGGTTTAGAAACAAACTTGCCAACACCCGTGCCTTTTGTCGGCGGCGCTTCGGGCGGACTGTTAACGCTAAAAGATACCTATCAATATTTTGGCGATCAAGTGCTGATTAATTCGGCAGTTGGTTTATTGCTTTCCGGTGATTTTAGTTTTGCGACGGCGGTTAGCCATGGCGCTTTAGCGACTGATATTACCCATACCGTTACTAAAGCCGAAGGGAATCATGTCTACGAAATTAACGGTAAACCGGCATTTGATATTTTTCGCGAATATGTGGGGGAAGAAGTCAAGGATTTAAACGGCGTGGTTATTTCCGGCGTGTGCATGGGCATTAGGCCGATTAAGGTTTCGGCAGATTATGAGGACGTGGTGCTAAGAATCCCACTGCGACTCGACTCGGTTGATGGTTCGCTCTATATGAGCGGCGAGATGCCGGTGGGAACCGAAATACTGGTTTGCGAAAGAAAGTTTGCCCGCATTATGCATCAGCTGAAGGACAGTTTAGCCGCGGTTAAAGATAATCTGGGTTCAGCCGCGGCAAAATTTGTTTGGCAGTTTGATTGCATCGGCCGGGGCCAGAATTTAATGGGAGCTGACGCGGCCCACCAGGAGATCGCGGCGAGCCAAGATCTGTTAGGCAAAGATGTCCCCTGGCTCGGCTGTTATACTTTTGGCGAAATTGCGCCAGTGGGGCAGATCAATTGTTTTCATAATTGGACTAATGTTTTATTGGTGATCTATTAACGTGTTTGTTAAGTCGGCGATTATTCCGTTTACCCCGTCGTTCACGAGCGACAGGGTACGTCATTCTCGAATGACGTACCAGGGCTTTCGGCGGTAATAATTGCTTGTATAAATATATGATTACGACCGAAGAAGTTAAAGCGATTCTGGCCAAGGAAGGCGATGCCCGCGGGGTAGTCTTTTTGACTGATGCCAATTATATTACTCTACGGGGGCAGGGGCAAATTTTGCCGCAAATCGAGAAACAATTGGCTGATTGGGATATACCCGTCAAATTTAGCGAGATTAAAGCGATGAATTGGTATCCAGTCGCCTGGCGGATGTTGTCGCTTGTCGCCATTAAGGAGGTGTTAAACTGGACGGACGAAGACATTAGAAAGATGGGAGAAAACGCGCCGCAAGTATCAGTGATTGTTAAATTGTTTTTTAAACTGTTTCCGTCCGTAAAAAAGTTTGCCGAGCAAATTCCTCGTTATTGGCGCAAACATTATACAGTTGGTGATATGGAAGTGGTAAGCGTGGACGAGACTAACCGCCAGATGTTATTGCATCTCAAAAACTTTAATTTCCATCCCCTGTTGTGCAAATATTATGAGGGTTATTTTGCCCGGGCGACCAAATTAACGCGGCCAGTCGCTTCGGTGGTTACGGCCAAAGAAAACGACTGTCATTTTAAAACAGGAGTTCCTTTTCATGAGTACCAGTTAAATTGGACACTGTAGCATGACTTACGATCATCTTTTACAAAAGCGAGCCGAAGAGTTGCAAGAAGATGTCGGGGTGTTGGAGAGTTATATCCAGAGCTTTTGGAAAGTATTGCCGATCCCTGTTTGCAGTACTAATCCGATTTTTACGATTTTAGAAACGGGCGACACGTTTAATTTTTTATTTGAATACGCCAAAGACGAAATTGTCGGCGAAGCGCTTAAGATTCTTTTTGTCAGTGAACAATTTTTTAGCCAGTTGACTAATCAGCTTGTTGGTAAGGGTGAAATTTTTGGTTTCGAAACCGTGGTACGATCCAAGTCCGGACGAGAGATTATAGTTTCGGTTTCGGCGATTGCTCGGCGCGACGAGGACGGCGAAGTGGTAGGGTATATTTTTTCGTTAGTTGACATCACCGAAACGAAAAAATTCGAAAAACAGTTAACGGAGCAAATCCAAAATTTGGAAAAATTTCAGCGGCTGACCGTCGGCCGAGAAATTAAAATGATCGAGCTAAAAAGAGAAATCAGCAAATTGCAGAAGCGCGGATCCAAGTCGCCCAAAGTTAGCGCCCGCCGACCGATTAAACGTAAATTATAAATTTTATGCCAGAATCGGCAACACTGCCCAGTGCTACAACCAAATTAGAATATTTGCGCAAAGATTTGGAAGATTTGCGTTATTATTTGGATGAATTTTCAGCATTTTTGCCTTTACCGGTTATAATCGTTAATCCGCTGGGCTTTATTTTGGATATTAATCAGGCTTTTGAAAATTTAATCGGTTTAAAAAAAGCGGGAGTTTTAGGAAGTACAGTCGCAAAGCTTTTTTGTGAACAAGAACAGTTCGCCGAATTGGAAGCGCGTGTGCTTAAAGGCGAAGTTATTAAAGGCGCCAGAGCAACGCTTTTACTGCGCGATCGGCAGATTTCGAGAAGTTTATATTTATCACCGCGCCATGATTGTGAAAAAAATATTATCGGATATTTTCTCGGGATATACGACATTAGCGAAAATGTTAAGTTAACCGAAGGCCGGAATGGCACAGTCTGCGCCCGGACTATCGAGTTGGAAGAAAAAAGCGAAGATCTGTTGCGTTCGCGGGCGGCTTTAATGAATATTTTAGAGGACGTGGCCGAAGAGCAGAAGAAGGTTGAGCAAGAGCGCGACAAAACTTTAGCCATAATCAAAAATCTCGCTGATGGAATTTTAATTTTTGATCCTCACAATGTTTTAACGCTGATCAATCCGCAAGCAAAAGAAATGATGCAATTGGACGAATCGTCCGTGGTCGGCAAAATGGCCGCGGCTCTTACGAAAGTTACTAATATTATGCCGCTCATCAATTTTTTGGGCCTGAATATCAAAAAAGTTTACCGCAAACAGTTAGAGCTTAAATCGGATAAGGTTTTGGAAATCTCGGCTTTTCCTTTTTTGACCGGTCGAGAAACGCTTGGGAAAATGGTTATTTTGCATGATATTACGCGAGAAAAAGCTATAGAAACAATGAAGACCGAATTTGTTTCGGTAGCCGCCCATCAACTCCGGACGCCGCTCACCACGGTTAAATGGAGTTTGCACTTGCTGTTGCACGGCAATCTGGGGGCTATTACGGCCGAACAGCGTGATTTGCTGATGCGGACAGATGAACATAACGAGCGGTTGATCGGGCTGGTTAATTATTTATTGGATGTGGCCCGGATTGAGCAGGGTCGGTTTGTTTTACGAAATAAGAATGTTGATTTCATTAAATTAGCGGAAACGGTTATCGCGCCTTTTCTGGAAGTCAGTAAAAATAAGCAATTGAATTTTAAATTTATTAAACCTCGCGAAAAAGTGTTGCCAGTAAACGTCGACGAAGAAAAGATGGTGTTGGTAATCGAAAATTTAGTTGATAACGCGGTTAATTACACGCCGCCGCACGGCAACGTTACGGTCTCGCTTAGTTTTGATAAGGCTAAATCGGAAGTTCTGTTTACGGTTAAGGATACCGGCATTGGCATTCCGGAAGATAATAAGCAACGCATTTTTACTAAATTTTATCGGGCGGAAAACGCGGCCATGGCCTCAACTTCCGGATCAGGCCTGGGATTATTTATTACCAAAAATATTATCGAGGGTCATGGCGGACGGATTTGGTTTGAATCAATCCAAAGTAAAGGCAGTACTTTCAGTTTTACATTGCCGTTAAAATAAATGACAAGGATAACATTGCGTAAGTTTTTGGTTTAATCATTTTTAAAACTATGATCATAAAAAAAGCGCTTTCCTTTGACGACGTTTTATTAATACCTCAGAAATCCGCAATATTACCGCGGGAAACCGATATCTCCGCCCGGCTTTCGCGCCGGATTTTGCTTGACATTCCCATCGTAAGTTCGCCGATGGACACGGTTACCGAGTCCAGATTGGCCATTGCCTTGGCCCAGGCCGGAGGTTTAGGTTTTATCCATAAAAATATGGATATTACCTCGCAGGCGGCGGAGGTTAAAAAAGTAAAAGCCGCCGGCTTTAAAGTCGGCGCCGCGATATCAGTTGGCAGTGAGCAATTTGATCGGGCTTTGGCGCTGGCCACGGCCGGAGTTGATGTTTTGGTGGTGGACACCGCGCATGGCCATTCTCTGGGCGTCGCCAAGATGGTGCGCGACCTTAAAGCAGATTCGCGGTTAGCGGCAGTGGACATTATTGCCGGCAACATCGTTACAAGCGAGGCGGCTGATGATTTAATTAAGGCCGGAGCTGATGGGATTAAAGTAGGCGTTGGCCCTGGATCAATTTGCACGACCAGAATAATTACCGGCGTCGGCGTGCCGCAGATTACGGCAATTGTAGAAGCAGTTGCTGGCCGACGGCGATCAAAACGGCTGGAAGTGCCGATTATTGCTGATGGCGGGATTAAATATTCAGGCGATATCGCCAAAGCCATTGCGGCTGGCGCTGATTGCGTAATGATCGGTTCCCTCTTGGCCGGTACCGACGAATCCCCAGGCAAGCTGGAAGAAAAAAATGGCGAGAAAAATAAAATTTATCGGGGCATGGGATCCTTAGAAGCGATGGAGTGCGGTTCTAAGGATCGCTACGGCCAAGCCGGCGCCCCTAATAAAAAACTAGTGCCAGAAGGGATATCTGGCAGTGTTCGTTACGCCGGTTTGCTCGCGGACGTGATTTTTCAATTAACCGGCGGTTTGAGATCGGCGATGGGTTATTTGGGAGCTAAAAATATTACTGAGATGCAAAAACGGGCTCATTTTGTGGAGATCACGCCAGCCGGCCTCAAAGAAAGCCACCCGCACAGCTTAAGCAAAATCGACGCAACCGTTAATTACAACTCATCGTCTTGAGTAATTCGTATTCTATCCTGGATGATCGGCAAAAACGGTAAAAATTTTGGTTTGATTTTGATATCTGCCTGATTAATTACAGGTAGATTTTTTAAATAGCTCAACGCATAATTTACGGTGTGCCCGCGGAGGTCCAGTTTTATTTTTTTTTGATCAATATTCGGCGTAATTTTAGTCTCGGCGTAAATTTTTATCATTTTGTTTTTCTTATCAACAACCTCAACCTGATATTTTAAACTGTTTTGATTTATTTTTTCATCCGGTTCAATTTCGCTTTCAATTTTAATCACCAAAAATTTGATAATGTTGTCCTGGGTGAATATATAGCGTTCCTCAGGATTAGTTTCGGAGATTGGTTCCAGTTTGGCCGGTAAAAGGTCAAGGCTTGGCAAAGGATTCTGCAAAGACGGTTCCAGTTTAGCCTGGTAGGTTTTTTTGAAATTTTTTTCGTTGATCTTGAGGCGGATTTCGGCCTGCGGCAGAATCAGCGCGGTTATCACAACCGCCAGGCAGAGAATTCCGCCCAATAAAAAAAATATTTTCCTTTTGCCTTTGTGATCTAGTTGCATTTGGTGTTTATTAAAAACCGACGTATTGGATTTCTTCTTGGAGCTGGATTTTAAGGCGGTCGCGGACCCGTTGCTTGATCATGGCAATCAGCATTACCACTTGTTCTGCCGTCGCATTGTCGGTCGCGATAATGTAATTGGCGTGTTTCTCGGAAATTTGCACCCCGCCGATGCGGCAACCTTTTAATTCGACTTCGCAAATTAAATCCCATGCCGAATGCCCAGGCGGATTTATAAAAATTGAGCCGGCCGAGCGCGCCCCAAGGGGCTGATTGGCGATTTTATCTTTCAGTATTTGGGCTAATTTATCAAGGCACCTTTGGGGAGTTGATTTTTTAAGGTTAAAAACGGCGCTTAAGATAATCCAGTTTTTATTTTTTTTAAAAATACTGTCTCGATAGCCGAAACGGCAGGCGCTCCGCCCGAGGCTCGCATATTTTAATTTGTTTTTTTCGATACGCAGAATTTTCACCTTTGTGACGACATTTTTTACTTCTTGTCCAGCGGCACCGGCATTACCGTAAACCGCTCCGCCCACGGTTCCGGGAACGCCAATCCCGAATTCTAAACCCTCAAGGCCCAGCTCGGCGGATTTTTTGGCGAGCAATTGGAGCGAAACGCCGCTATCGGCGATTACCTGATGGCGGACAATTTTATATTGATCCAGTGCCATTTTTATCACTAAACCGCGGAAACCGTGGTCAGCCACCAAGATATTGCTACCGCCGCTTAAAATATAATAGGGCAGTTTTTTTTCTATCGCCCAGTTTAAGGCGCTAATCAGCTCAGACTCGGTTTTTACCACTATAAAATAATCCGCTGGCCCGCCGATTTTAAAAGCGGTGTACGGCGCCAACAAGACGTTTGTTTGAATATTAAGATTGTTGATGGTATTTAACTTTGCCATATTTTTTAGCAACCAGTTGTCGCGCCACCGTATCAATATCACCTGCTCCCATGATGACTATTATATCATTCGGTTTGGTTGATTTCAAAATTTTGAGTTTAGTCGTTGATAAATTTTTAGCATAGCAACAAGAACGCAATTTTAAGTTTTTAATTTCTAATCTCTTTTTTATTCTTTTTTGTATCGCTCTCACTAAATCACGCGAGCTGATGTTTTGGTCAGGATTTTCTTCACGGCCGGCTACATCGAAAATTTCGTTCATAATTACTACATCTGCCTGGTCAAAGACAGTTACGAAATCTTTAAATAATTTTTTGGTGCGATTATGCTGGTGCGGTTGATAGGCCAGCAGGATGCGTTTATCGGGATATTGCTCGCGGATCGCCTGGAGCGACGCTTTTATCTCGGAAGGATGGTGAGCGTAATCGGAAATAATGTTAATCTCAGCATTATTTTTTTTGATTTTTCCTGCCAGCTCCAATCGGCGCCAGGTGCCGTTAAATTTAGCGAGCCCGGATAAAATTTGTTTTTCGGATAAGCCTAGATATTCCCCTACTTTGTAGGCGGCTAAAGCGTTTTCCAGATTATGCCGGCCAGGAACCTTGAGGATTGATTTTATTTTCGCCGCCAATGCATCATCATCATTATTATTATTATATTTGATAATTTTGTTGGGGATGTTTTTTGCCAGTGTCCTGATGTTTTTATCTTGCCAATTCGCGATTAGGGCGCCGCATGGGGCCAGATTTTTTAAATATTTTTTAAATTCTTGTTTAATGTGCTGGAGATCGCGGTAATAATCAAGATGGTCTTCTTCGATTCTGGTTAAAACAATAACAGTCGACGATAAATTTAACATGGCGCTTTTGTACTCATCGGCTTCAACAATAAAAAGCGGCTGATTTTTATTGAATCGAGAGTTTAGCGGCAGCCGAATATTTCCGCCCCACTCTCTTACTTTGGTTCCAACAATCACGAGCGGATCCAAACCGGCCTCAACCGATAAAATTCCGATCATCGCGGTTGTGGTGCTTTTGCCGTGCATACCGGAAACCGCGATAGTTATAAATTTTTTAGAAATCTCACCCAATATTTGCGGATAAGTTAAAATCGGTATGTTTAGTTTTTTACCGTTTTTAATAAGCGGGTGCGTAGCCGGTGCCGCGGTTGTTTGAACAATCAAACTGATGCCCTGTTTTTTGAGGTCAAAAGTTGCTTGGCGGCCAATTTTAATGATTGCTCCTGAGGTTTCCAGATCGCGCGTGATGCTTGAGCTTGCCAGATCAACGCCAAAAACTGTCGCCCCTTGGCTTAGGGCGAGCTTGGCGATGGCAGAGATGCCGATACCGCCGATGCCGATAAACAGAATTCGCTCGGATTTACTAAAAAAATGTTCCATATTACCATTGTTTTAACTGGATGGTTCGATCAATCAACTTAATAATTTCTTTAACAAATCGGGCAGTCGCATCTTTGGGCATAAGTTTGTTGATATTAACCGCCAAATGAAACCGGCGATCGTTGTCGGTCAAAAGCTCGCGAATAGTGCTCGCTAATTGATCCGCAGTCAAACTCGCTTGATTTAAAACCACCGCCGCTTCGGCTCCGGCGAAGAAACGGGCGTTATCTTCCTGATGCGTGCCGGGTAAGGGAATAATGACTATCGGTTTGCTCAGAGCGGCCAGTTCGCTTAAAGTGGCAAAGCCGGCGCGGGTGATGATTAAATCAGCGGCGCTGTAGGCATGCTTTAAATCGTCGGTCAAAAATTCCGTCGCCAAGTAGTTGGCAGTGGGCGCCTTAACCGCTAATTGTTTGCCTGCTCCGGTAATATGAATAATTTGGCAAACGTTGCAGAGTTGCGGGAGCGCTGAAACAACTTTCTCGTTTAACGTTAAAGCTCCGGTGCCGCCGCCTAAGATCAAAACTACCGGCAAGTTGGTAACAAGCGACCAATTTAAGAAAGCCCATTTGATGTCACCGTGCAAAATTTCTTCACGAATCGGGTTGCCGGTAAGGGTCACTTTATCTCCGGGAAAATCAGCTTGCGATTTACTAAGGGAAACGGTTATTTTATCCGCGAATCGGGCGCATAAGGCATTGGCCAGGCCTTTCTTGACATCTTGCTGATGAATCATTATTTTTACGCGGGGGTAAAAAATTCCGGCTGCCCAGATAAGCGGCACCTGAACATAACTGCCGGCCGCGATAATGAGCTGTGGTTTAAAAGTCCATAGGATTGCAATAGATTTAATAAAACCTAACGCAAGTTTGCCTAAATCGACCAAATTTTGCCAGGAAAAATATCGGCGCAGTTTGCCGGTGGGGATGCTTTTAAATTTTAAGCCGGACTTTAATACCAGTTCGCGTTCCAGACCTTTTTTCGATCCAACAAAAAGAAATTCAACGGTCGTTTGGCGATTTTCTAATTTTTGAGCGATGGCCAAAAGCGGGGTTACTGATCCCAGCGTTCCGCCACCGGTTAAGATAATGCGCATAGTTAGCGGGTACCCGCCTAAATTTTGCCTTACAAATTTTTGCGGGTGAAAATCATTTTGTTCTTTTTTTGGATTTAAGCGGTGCGAGCGTCGGCGTATAAGTATATTGGGAAATATTGATTAAGAGTCCGACGGCAATTAAGGTCGCGATCATTGACGAACTGCCGTAGCTTAAAAAAGGAAACGGCAAGCCGGTTAAGGGCGTAACGCCGACCATGGAACTCACATTAATCAAAGCTTGATAAGCCAGCCAGGTGGCAATGCCGGTGGCAATAAATTTGCCAAAGAAGTCCGGACTGCGGGCCGCAACCTGGTAACAGAGAGTGATAAAGAATAAGTAGAGCAAGAGAAAGGCCGCTGTAATAAGATAACCCAGTTCTTCGGCGATTACAGCGAAGATCGAGTCCCCGACCACTTCCGGCAGGTACTGATATTTTTGTTTCGATTGCCCGAGCCCTTGCCCAAAAAGTCCGCCCGAACCAACGGCAATCAGCGACTGGTTAATTTGATAACTGCTGCCGGAAACGTCGCTTTCCGGATTAAAAAAACTGGTCACCCGCGCCAGCCGATACGGCGCCGCTAAAATCAAAATTAAAAACGCGACGATTCCCAAAAGTGCCAGTAATGCGAGGTGCAAAAAACGGGCGCCAGCCACCCAATAGATTGCCAAAACCGCCAAAACAATTACCGATAGAGTGCCAATGTCCGGCTCCAGCGCGATGAGCGCCGTTATCATACCTAAATAGCTAATAAACGGCAAGAGGGTGTATTGAAAACTCTTGATCTCTTCCAGTTTTTTTTTGAGCGAAAACCAGGCGGCGAAAAAAATAATCGCGCCCACTTTAACAAACTCTGTCGGCTGAAAGTTTAAAGGCCCAAAAACTAACCAGCGCTTGGCGCCGTTATGGCTAAAGTTTAGGCCAGGAATAAAAACCAAAAGCAGGAGGATAATGGAAACAATGAATAGCGGGAACGCTAAACGCCGCCAGAACTTGTAAGGAATTTTAGCAGCAACGAGCAAGCAAATAAAACCTGGCAAGACGCCTTTTAACAGCTGGTGTTTAAGGTGATAGTAGGGGTCGGCGAATTTATCCAAGCCGACCACCTGCGAAGCCGATGTCAGCATAATCAAACCGAAAATTAAAATTAAGCCAAAAGAGGCAATTAGCTGATAATTGGGATGGTGTTTTTTAACAAGCGTCATACTTTTTACAGATTCAAGCGGACTGGTTGATGTACTTTTTAAACTGATCGCCACGGTCGAATTCGTGAACAAATAAATTAAAACTCGCGCTCCCAGGCGATAACAGAATTATGTCGCCGCGCTTGGCCTCGGCCTGGGCGCATTGCACGGCAGTCTTCATCGCGCTTAAGTTCGAAATAATTTTTAGGCTATCGCGATTACTGGGCGTTAGCCATTGCAGTATTTTATCCGAGGCCGACCCTTTAAATAAGACAAGCGTTTTAACTTTTTTAGCGATCGTCCGGGCCAGTTCAGTAAAATCAAGTTTTTTATCTTCTCCGCCGGCGATCAAGATGATTTTTTTCCCGCTTAATTTATCAATCGCGTAAATAGTTGCTTCCGGCTGGGTGGCGCAGGTGTCATTAATGTAGGTAATACCGTTAATTATGCCGAGATGCTCCAGTCGGCCGTTGAGCCCGGGAAAAGATTTAATCGCTTTTTCCATCGGCCTGGCCGGTATTTTTAAATAGCGACAGACGCTTTTAACTGCCGACAGATTATTGGGATGAATCAAACTGAGAGAGCCGTCTTTGCCGGATGCGCCATACCAAACTATTTTTGCTTTGATACTCGGGCTGGCGCCGATTTGGCGAAGTCGCGGGTCAGCAGAATTCAAAAATAAGGCGTCTTTATTGGTTTGATATTTATAAATCAATTTTTTGGCTTGGACATAAGCGGCAAAATTTTGATAACGGTTTAAATGATCAGGTAAAATATTCGTAATCAAAGCCAATTTTGGCGATAAACGATGCTCCCCCAGTGATTCAAGTTGCCAGGAAGAGAGTTCTAAGATTATAAATTTCCAATTTTCCCCGCCTGCAATCGCCTGCAGCTCAAGCTGTTGGCGGGCAGGAATTTCTAATTTCCAATTTTTGCTATTGATTTTGACAAAGTTAAGCGGAGATTTGCAGATATTCCCAGCTAGAAGCGTCTGTTGACCGCATTTTGTCAAAACATGATGCAGTAAAGCGGCGGTCGTTGATTTGCCTTTGGTGCCAGTGATGCCGATAACCGGAAAATTTTTAATTTCTAATTCCTGCCTGCCGGCGAGGCAGGTCAAATTTCTAAGTAAGTTTAAAAAAAAGCTAATATCCGTATGAACCGGAATATTATTTTTTCTGGCCAATTGCAAAAGCGGAGCATCGTTTTGCACCGCTGGATTTCTGATAATCAAATCAGCATCACTAAAGTCGCTGGCCCGATGCCGGCCTAAAACATATTCAATATTTTTAAATTTGCGCAATTTTTCTAAAGACAAAGCCAAGTCATCAGCGCTTTTTAAGTCGGTGGCGATAACCGTTGCTCCGCTTTTAGCAAAAAAAGCGGCGGTTGCCACTCCCCCGCCGTGCAGGCCTAGACCCATCACCACCACTTTTTGGCCGGTCGTAGGCAGAAATTGTTTTTTAATTTTTTTACTCATTGCTTTAAAACATATTATAGCGTTCGATCCATTAAAATCAATATTAATCCGATCATTGAGGCAATCATGGAAATCATCCAAAAGCGCATTACGATTTTAGATTCAGACCAACCCTTGGCTTCTAAATGATGGTGCAACGGGCTGGAAAGAAAAACTTTTTTTCCGCGAAACTTTTTTGACCAAAGTTGAATGATTACCGAACCGGCCTCGGCCACCAAAACTACCCCGATCACCGGCAGAACCAAGCTGGCTTTTAAATAAACAGCGATGATGGCCAGCGCCGTGCCCAAAGACATACTGCCAGTATCGCCCATAAAGAATTTTGCCGGCGGAACGTTAAACCAGAGGAAAGCGATTAAAGCCCCGGCGATAACGGCGCAGAGCGCCGCCAGGTCGTATTTTTGAGCGGCAAAAGCAATGGCGCCGAACGCCGCGAAATTGGTTAGGAGCACTCCCCCGGCCAAGCCGTCGAGGCCGTCGGTTTCGTTGACCGCGAAAGATGTGCCGACTGTTACCAGCACAAAGAAAGGTATAAACAGCCAGCCTAACCGCAAGTCGCCGTCAAATGGCAAGTGAATTATATCCCAATCCAATTTGTAATAAAACCATAATGCCCCCCATAAAGCGATTAAAATATACAAGAATATTTTATAGCGAAATTTAACGCCGTACTGATGCCCGCCAAAGCCTAGGAGAGACAGAAAGTCGTCCACCAATCCAACCATGGCCGCGGTTACTAAAGCGCCTAACGGCAATAAGGTTTCTTGCCGATTTAAAAAATTTAAATGGTCGAAGATCGGGTTGCCGCTGATTTTTGCCAAAAGAGCCAAAAGCACGGCGAGGATCAAAGTGGTCCCCCAAATAACTATGCCGCCCATGGTCGGCGTACCGGCCTTGTGCCGGTGCAAATTAAAATATAACGGTGTTTCTTTTTGACGAATTTTTTTACCTAATTTATAATGAGAGAGGACACGGTTTAAAAGTGGAGTCAGCGCTAAGGCAACTAAACAAGAGATCGTCGCCAGCGCAAAAATTTTGATTATCAAAAGGGAGGTCATTTTTATTTAATAATAGTTAACTGCCAAGGATATTTCCGAAAGCAGCAATATGATTTGAGCGATAATTGCCGCTACCACCAGAAAGTAAACTAACAGCCGTTCCTCTGCAAAAATTTTCGCCAGTAAATGGTTACTGCCCAGGATAATCAAACCCAGTAGCGGATAGGTAAAAAGCTTAATCTTGTAATCTAATAGATCTGGGCCGAAATAAATGGTATAATGAAGGGGAACCAAATCAGTGGCCCCGCGGTAAGTCCACCAGGTGTACACCCACAGCAATCCATTAAATATGCACGCCGCCAAGAGGGGCGCTTTCCATAGATTAAATTTGAGTTTAATAAGTTGCATATTTACTTTAATGATAACCTATAAATTAACCAAAAGTCAATTCAATAGTTAACGTTAATATGTATACTGTCCCGCAAATTCAAAAAGTTATCGTCAAAGAAGGTCTGCTGAACGCTAAAGACTATGCCAAATACGTCGAAGAAGCTGAGGCTAAAGGCGAGCAGATAATTGATTATTTAGTGAGCAAGGAAGTAGTCGGCGAAGAAGCGATTTATCAATTAATGGCCCAATCAATCGGCCGGCCGTTTATTAATCTTAAGGACCGCAATATCCGGCAGGATATTCTTTTTTTGATACCCGAACCCATCGCCAAAACGCATGATATTTTGGCTTATGAAAAAACGACTGACGGGATTTTAAAAGTGGCGGCGGTTGACCCTGACGATATTCAGACTTTTGAATTTATCGAAAAGAAAACCGGCTGTCCTCTGGAAATAAATTTAACCAGCCCGGCTTCGATTTCCCAGGCGTTAAGATTATATCACCAAAGCTTGGAAATTGAATTTAAAAATTTAAGCAAGAGCACTTGGCAAGTCGAAAGCGTCGACGGCGAAGACGGTGATAAGCAGTTGCAGAAGCTGGCGACTGATTTGCCGGTGGTGCGCTTGGTCAATTCCCTTTTGGAGTACGCCATTTTCGAAGGGGCATCTGATATTCACATTGAACCGCAGGAGAAGGAGGTAATCGTCCGTTATCGGATTGACGGCATTTTGCGCCCGGTGATGACCTTGCCTAAAACAGTGTTGTCCGGAATTATTGCGCGGATTAAAATTTTGGCGAACTTAAAATTGGACGAGCATCGCCTGCCCCAAGACGGCCGTTTTAAAATCGAAGACGAGAATTACAAAATTTCTTTTCGCGTTTCCACCATTCCGGTATTCGACGGCGAAAAAATCGTGATGCGGCTTTTGGATGAGGGCAATAAATTGTTGAAGCTGGAAGATTTGGGTTTTCGCGATAAAGATTTTAAGAAAATTTTAGTTGGGATCGACAAACCATACGGCATGATTTTAGTGACCGGCCCGACCGGTTCCGGCAAAACTACAACTTTATACGCGATTTTAAGCCGCTTAAACACCTCGGAGGTTAATATCGCCACTGTTGAGGATCCGATTGAATACCGGATGGAGCACGTTAATCAAAGCCAGGTCAATCCCAAGATTAAATTTACTTTCGCCATTGGCCTGCGGGCGCTATTGCGGCAGGATCCGGACATTATAATGGTTGGAGAAATTCGCGATCAGGAAACCGCCGAAATCGCCATTCATTCGGCCATGACCGGCCACAAAGTTTTGTCGACCCTGCACACCAACGACGCGCCAGGCACTCTGCCGCGGCTGTTGGATATGGGAGTTGTGTCTTTTTTAATCGCCTCGACCGTAAACGTGGTGGTGGGTCAGCGCTTGGTGCGAAAAATTTGCCAGCACTGCATCATGAGCTATAAATTGGACAAAAAAGCGATCGAGTCTTTATCTGATCAGGTGGATGTTAATTTTTTTCTAAAAGTATTACAGCAGGAAGGAGTAATCGAAAGCGGGCAGAAGAGTTTGGGCACGCTTTTGTTTTTTAAAGGCAAGGGGTGTAAAAAGTGCAATAACACGGGTTATAAAGGCCGGTTGGGTATTTACGAAGTGTTGGAGGTAACCCCGGAAATACAAACTTTAATTATGAACAAGGCGACGGCCGCGGAGTTGCGTTTGGCCGCGCGTAAGCAAGGGATGAGTGTCATGCTGGAAGACGGCTTAATTAAAGCCAAAAATGGAATTACGACGATCGAAGAAGTTTTGCGTGTAACTAAAGAATAACAAACTGCTATGCTTAGCGATTTTTTGCGTCAAGCTAATCAAATGCTGGTGTCGATTAAGATTACCGACAAACTTTTTTTTACCAAAAATCTTAATTTGATGATCAGAAGCGGAATTCCGCTGATGCAGGCGCTGGATTCGCTGGCTTTGCAAACAGATAACATTAAATTCCAGGAAATTTTGCGCGCCATTGCGGCTAACATTAAAACGGGCAAATCATTTTCCGACTCTTTGGAAAAATTTCCCAAGGTCTTTTCGGAAATATTCGTTAATATGATCCGCGCCGGCGAAGAATCCGGCAAGCTGGAAGAAGTTTTATATACTTTGGGCAATCAGTTGTACAAAGATAATGATTTGCGGTCAAAAGTCAAAGGAGCGCTGGCGTACCCGGTCGTGGTTTTATCGGCGATGGTTTTGATTGTGACTGGTTTGGTTGTTTTTATTATCCCGCGCTTAACGGATATGTTTCTGCAAGCTGGGATGGATTTGCCGCTACCGACTCGCATATTAATCGGCACCAGTAATTTTCTTATCCATTATTCATATGTAGTGATCGCCGCGGTGGTAATAACGGTGGTCTTTTTTTTACGCTTTCGCCAGACAATGTCCGGCAAGAGGATTTTGCATAAAATTTTGCTAAAGATGCCGGTGATCAGTAAACTGGCAATGAAGGTTAATTTGGCGCGGTTTTCCCGGACGCTTTCTTCTTTGCTTAAAACCGACATTCCGGTCGTGCGGTCGTTCTTAATCGCGTCTAAAGTCTTGGGTAATATTTATTACAGCACAGCGCTGGCCCAAGTCTCCGAGGAATTAAAAACCGGCTCCAGCATTCATAAGGCCTTAAAAGAACATGGCCAGATTTTTCCGCCGACAATTATTCAGATGGTGGCGGTGGGAGAAGAAACCGGCACGCTGGATGAGATATTGGAGGAGATCGCCAAATTTTACGAAGAAGATTTGGATAATACTTTAAAAAATTTGCCGTCGCTGGTTGAGCCGATTTTAATTTTACTGCTGGGCGTTGTAGTGGGAGGCGTCGCCGTGGCTATTATGTTGCCGATTTATTCGCTGTCGCAAGCGGCCGGGTAAAAAAACCAATTTTTAAATGTGCCTTTGTAATCTGTTTGACCGCGCTGAATCATGATAACAGAATAAAAGTGTCATTCAAAAGATGAAATTTTTTTTGTCAAAGAAAATTCAAGTGGCTAAAAATGATTTCGGGTTTACCATAGTGGAGATTTTAGTTGTCATGGCAGTTCTATTAATTTTAAGTTTTTCCGGCATTTTTACGTATCAGGCGATGGAAGAGCGCATGAATATTGATACTGCGACAGAGAGTTTAATAAGCGTTATTCAACTTGCCCGTAGCAAAACCATAGCTTCAGAAAATGCCGCCGCTTACGGGGTTTATTTTGAAAGTGACAAGTATGTATTATTTAAAGGGGATGCTTACGATCCGGCGGCCTTGGATAATGTGGTGCATTTACTGCCGGCCGGTGTGGAAATTTATGATATCAGCCTGGCGGGCGGCCCGGAAGCTTTGTTTAAAAGGTTATCTGGCGGCACTGATAATGTCGGTAATGTCAGTTTACGGCTGATAAATCATCCAACTACAACTGCCCAGGTTAATGTACTAGCCTCAGGTGAAGTTGGTTTGCCTGGCATGATGGTTTTAAGCGAGAGTGAGTTGACTGATTCGCGTCATCTACACCTTGATTTGGGTTGGAGTATCCAGACCGCCAGTACCATGACTTTTACTTTTTTGAACCCATCGAATCCTGATTTTGTGCAAAATATTGATATGACTAATTATTTTAACGTTGGCCAAACAGAATTCAGTTGGTCTGGGACAACTTTGGTCGGCGGCAAAAATCAAAGCCTCAAGGTTCATACGCATGTCCTTGACGGCGGGGATACGTTATTGTGCGTTCACCGCGACCGCCGGCTTAACAATAAAGCTGTAAACATCGAAATTGACGGGAAAGGCATCGTTTCGTATGTAAGCGCAGGTACGCCGACTGTCGGCATATTTGGCGGGGTGATGCAAGTTCAATAAATAATTAATTCAATGTTTGTCAAACGATCATTTTTACCAAAAGGGTTTAGTTTACTAGAAGTCGTCGTCATGATTGCCATTTTTTTAATATTTTTTGTAACGATTGATGCAGTCTTGGTTTTTTCGATATCAACTCAAAAAGCCGCGGCCAGAGAAATCGAAGCCGCCTATTTGGCGCAGGAAGCGATGGAGGCGATTAAAAACGTTCGTAACCAAAGCTGGACTACCGGCATTGCCGCTTTAACTAAAGAAACGGCTTATTATCCGGTTTTGGTTGGCGTTTCGTGGACGCTCTCGCCGGTCGATCCAGGGCTAATCAACGGGCGTTATACGCGTAGCGTTGTTATGTCTGCGGCTTATCGTAATCCAAGTAATAATCTTAGCTCTTCTGGGGTGGAAGATGCCCTGACTCGTTTGGCGACAGTAAGGGTAAGTTGGTTAGAACGCGGGGCGGCGACGAAAGAGGTAGTAATCAAAAGTTACGTGACAAATTTTTTAGCCAATTAATTTTTTTTTATCATTTAAGCTTATGAAGTGCGAAAGGAATAATCAAGGATTAACAATTATTGGATTGCTTGTTTATATCGGGTTGGTAGCCATTGTGATGACTATTTTTACCACTTTTCTTGTTCGGCTGGTTCGCTTAAATTTTTCCAATCAGGCGGCAAAAGATGTACTAAGCACCAGCCAGAGGGTTCTTTCCATAATCACTCAAGAGATTTTAGCGGCGACGAGCGTTTATGCGCCTACCTGCAGATTTGACGCAAGTTTTGGCCAGCTGTCGCTTGAGACGACTAAAGACGCGCCAACCGGAGAGAATTCAACTTATGTTGATTTTTTTGTTGATGGCGAGCGGCTATATCTTAAGCGGGAAGGGCAAAATCAAATTTTGCTGACCGCAGAGCGGGTGCGGGTTAAAGATTTAGTTTTTAAGTATTTAGATTCTGCCACGCCTCAAACCATTTGGGTAAGTTTGACTACAGTTTACGATTCCCCTGCTCCGGAAATTCAAACGGCGAGTGAGTTAAGTTTAACGACTTCAGTATCTTTACGGTCTTATTAATCATGACTAAAGTAAAGAAAAATTATTGCCAGTCAGGCATCGCTTCAGTGGCGATGGTTTTGGTAATTATGTCGATTGCCATGTTGGTGGTGGCGAGTAAAAGTTTTGTAACTGTCAACAGCGAAAAAATTAAGCGCAACGTCCTTCGTTCCTTAGAGAGTTACTATAATGCCGAGTCTGGGATAGAGGATGCGTTACTGCGAATTACTAATTCCGGTTATACTTACGGCGCCAGTAATACGTTTAATTTAAACGGCGGCACAGTCGTTACCACCGTTTCTCAAAGCGGGCGGGTTAGGACCGTGGTGGCCGAGGGGAAAATAGGCACTGCCGTGAGGAAGGTGGAGGTGAGCCTGTCCACGCGAAACAGCGGGTCAGGATCTTTTAAATACGGCGCTCAAATCGGCGCCGGCGGTCTAACCATGCGCAATAACAGCAAAATTATCGGTAATGTTTATTCGGCCGGCAACATCTTGGCGATCAATTCGCCAGAAATTACCGGCGATGCTTGGGTGGCCGGCGCTAATTCTATTCAAGATTTTGATAGTATCGGCATTGGCGTCGATGTCCATGCTAATACGATTAAAAAATGCGTTATCGGGCGTGATGCTTATTATCAAAATATTTCCGGCAGTACTGTTGTTGGCACTTCCTACCCTGCTAGCCCCGATCCCCCGGTAGAAGCTTTGCCCATAACTTTAACGCAGATTAATAACTGGAAAATCGAAGCCGAAACTGGCGGCGAATTGGCTGGATATCTTTTGGATAGTTCGGAAAAAGGATTTCTGGGCCCAAAAAAAATAGCCGGCGATATGAATATTATTAATAGCGCGGTTTTAACGCTGACCGGCACGGTCTGGGTTACCGGTAATGTTAATTTTGCAAATAACGCGGCAATGCAACTTAGCCCTTTATATGGCGATGCGAGCGGGGTTTTAATCGCGGATGGAGTCATTACCGTTAACAATAATTTTTATATTTGCGGCTCAGAAGGTTTTAACGGCGCTACCTGCAACGCGCCGACCGAAAGTTTTATTTTAGTGCTCTCGACTAATGTCGGCGCTTCGGCGATTTTGATGCAAAATGGGACCGCCTTAAGAGCGGTAATGTATACCAGTAATGGCACTTTAGCGCTTGAAAATAATGTTCGCGTGGTGGAAGCGACCGCTTACGCGATGACCATTAAAAATAACGTTCAGGTAATTTACGACAGCGGTTTAATTAATTTGCAGTTTAGCGCCGGACCGGGCGGTACATGGGATATCAGAACTTGGAAAGAGATTGAGTAAACTAGGCATTGTTATAAAAAAATCATGGTTAAGCGACAAAACGTGGGTTTTACTTTAATCGAGGTGCTGGTGGCGGTGGCGGTTATGTCGGTGATCGCCATAGCGTTTTTTGGTTTATTTAATCAGGTTTTAAAATTTGTTCAGATCAAGAGAATCCGGATGCAGGCGGCGATGTTGGGGACCGAACAAATGGAGTTGATTCGCAATTTAAAATATTCTGACGTTGGCACTGTCGCCGGCATCCCGGCAGGGGTGATACCGCAAACCCAGAACTTGAGTCGCGGTGGCGTTAATTATACGGTAAGCGCGGACGTGCGTTATATCGACGATCCGTTTGACGGTCTGTTGGGCGGCGAACCTGACGATTTGTTGAATATTGATTACAAACAAGCTAAAATAACCACTGCTTGGCAAACGCGTTGGGGTCTCGGTTCGATGTTTTTTTTATCCAGCATAGCGCCGGAAGGTTTGGAAAGCGCTTCCGGCGGAGGCACTCTTAAATTGCATGTAATGAATGCCAGCGGCGGTGCCATGCCGCAGGCGCTGGTGGATATTATTAATCCTGATGCCGGAGTCAACTTGATTGATTATTTAACGAATGATAATGGATTGATTCTCTTACCGGGTGCGCCGGCTGGTTTGGGCGTTTATCAAATCACTGTCGATAAGCTAGGCGGCTATTCCGGCGCCCGGACTTACGGCTTGGACGATCCTGCTGGAAATATCTTGCCGGCGCCGGCGCACCTCGCAGTGTCGTTGGGAAATACCGCTGAGGCAACCTTTGGCATTGATTTGACCGGTACTCTGAACGTGCGCTCGGCCATGTATAATCCATTTGGCGTGCCCACTCCGGTGAGCGCTGATTATTCAATTTTTGGCGCGAAGACGATTGGCGAACTCGCCGACGGCTCGGTTATATACAAAAACATTTACAACGGTCGAACCGACAATCTCGGGCAAGTAGCGTTAATTGATTTGGAATGGGACAGTTATACAATTGATTTTCATCCGGGCGCGACAGCGGGGTTTAATATTATGCAATATAGTCCGCCTGATAATCCGATTACCGTGCTTCCAAGCGCGGCCACCAGTTCGTTTGTGATATTCTATTCTCCTTACTCGGCGTATTCCTTACTGGTGACGCTTAAAGATCAAAGTGAGGTGCCGTTGATCGGGGTGAATGTTACGCTGGCGCGCTTGGCGGCGACATACAGCGCGACTCTTTTGACAGGCATTACCGGACAAACTTTTTTTCCGGATTTACAGAGCGCGACTTATGGTTTATCCGTCATCAACCCTGGTTATTTAAATATTGATTCAGTTATTGATGTTGACGGCAATAAAGAAGAACCTTTAACGATGATGCCAGACCTTTAAGTATGTTTAAGACATTTAAAATTTTTTCGCCAAAGGGATTTACTGTTTTTGAGATGCTGGTGGTGATAGGACTTATGTTGTTGGTAGTCGGAGCGGCGTATGGATTGTACGTGGCTGGATTTAAGGATCAATTTTTTATTCGGGAGCAAAATGACGCGATAGAAGAGGCTCGCCGTGGAATGCTTTCAATAATTTATGAAGCGCGCGAAGCGACTAACGCTGACAATGGCGCTTATCCGCTTGAACTGGCACAAAATTATTCTTTTGTTTTTTACGGCGATATTGATCGTGACTCTTTAACTGAGCGGGTCCGTTACTTCTTAAATGGTACGGATTTAAATAAGGGCGTAACTAATCCAACCGGGTTTCCGATAGTTTATAATCCAGCAAACGAGGTGGTAACCCGGGTAGCGGCGTATATTGTAAACCAATTAGAGGTTCAGCCGATATTTTATTATTATAACGGAAATTATCCGGGTGACGTAATAACCAATCCTTTGACTACGCCGGTTAATTTGCAGGCGGTACGGGCAGTGGGCATAAAATTGCTGGTCAATGTTGATCATGATCACGCGCCGGAAAACGTCGAATTAGATTCTTTCGTGCAAATTCGTAATCTAAAAGATAACCTATAAAATTAATCTCACAATTTTTTAAAAAATTTTTGGTTGCCCGGGAAAAAGGTGCTATACTTATAGTATCAATGATTTTTTTGACTGTGTTAAGTATTTTAGGATTTGCTTTGGCTGATATGCTGGTTGCCCAGAATCGCTTAAGCGAAGTTAAGATTGCCCAGGAATACGCTTTTCAAATCGCCGAATCAGGACTTAATTTCGCGCGTTGGCGCTTGGCGCATGACGAAGCCAATTATGCTTCGGCAACTCAGACACTGTTCGACCCGACCGGCGGTCCGATCGGCACTTACCAACTGGAATTTACTCCTCCCGGCGCCGGAAGTACGGTGGTTGAAATTCGATCAACCGGCTGGTACCAAAATAAAATCAATTATACGCGCACGTTAGAAGCGCGTTACGGCCGCAAAGCGTTTACTTTTTACTCTTTTCTTTTCGATTCGCCGGTTTGGTTTGGCGGCGACGCGGTTGACGGCCGCGCTCATTCTAACGAAGGCCTGCGGATGGATTCGACCGGTAATTCTGAAGTCACCTCGCGACGGGCGACTTATACTTGCACCGCTATCCATGCCTGCAACCCGTCGGCGACGCGGCCAGGTGTTTGGGGTGTGGGCGGGAACCAGAACTTGTGGGATTTTCCGACGAGCAATGTTGATTTCGCGTACGTTACCTCGAATTTAAACGATCTTCAATATAAGGCGGTGACTGAAGGGGTGGGCTTGTTTTTACCGAGCGCTGGAGCGCCTAATGGGTATGATTTAAATTTTTTGGCGGATGGTAATGTGGAAATTTACCAAGTTACAGCTTTAAATTATAATTTGACGCGCGGCCGGTGGGAAGGCCCAGTTTGGAAAACATACAGTAATCCGCTGGATATTTCCGGTGAGACGCAGATTGCTCTTTATACTTTGGAGCCGAACGATTTAATATTTGCCGAAACTAATTTGTGGGTCAGGGGCGAAGTTAACGGTCGAGTAACGGTGGTGGCCGCCAATCTGCCGGATGTCGCGGCCACTAATCGGGATATTATGCTCGGTTCGAATAACAGCGAGATAAGATACAGCAATTACGACGGCAGTTGCGTGCTCGGCTTAATCGCCCAACGAAATATTCTTATTACTTATTTTGTGCTAAACAATATGCGACTGGACGCCGTTTTGATGGCGCAGAAAGGTTTGATCGGCCGAGATTACTATTCATCGGGAGCGCGCCGCATCAGAAATTCCATCACCACTTATGGTTCAATGATTAGTAAAGATTTTTCTGATCCTGAGTTCCGCTGGGTCAATGGCGCCGGAGCGACGGTCAGCGGATTTAACACCAACGTCACTACCTATGATCATCATCTAGTTTATTATCCCCCGCCTTATTTTCCGGTGATGGGTGATTACGATTTTATTTCCTGGGAAGAAAAGGAAAAGGGGCAGTTGTAGAAATATCATAATTTATGTTTCTTTTTAGACGTCGATCATCATTAAATTTAGATATTAGTGATCTCTCGCTGAAAGCCGGTAAACTATCCAAACGCGGCAATGATTTTTATTTGGATAAAATAAAATCAGTGCCTGTGCCGGCTGGTTACATGGAACGCGGCCGTGTTTTAAAACGGCCGGAGGTGGCCGAACTGATGCGCGGGCTTTTGCAATCAGTGGCCGGTGATCATCGCCGGCAGAGCATCGTGAATACCGTTTTGCCTGATACCGATACATTCGTCAAATTAATTAAAGTCGAACGCGGCGCGACTGATGCTAATTTGAACGATAATATTTACAAAGAAGTCGCCCATCACATCCCCTACAATATCGACGAGATATACCTTGACTGGCAGAAGATTCCCGGGCTGGCGACGAAAGATACGGAGCAGGTTTTGGTCGGCGTCTGTCCTAAGGAAATTGTCGACGAATACATTAAAGTGATTCACTTGGCTGGTTTTGTCCCCCAGTCTTTCGAAGTCGAGGCGCTCGCGATAACGCGCAGTTTATTTAATTGGCGTGCGAGCAGAAAAAAAAGTTTGGCTAATCGCAACGTGATAATTATTGATTTGGGCGCGGCGCGGTCAAGTTTGATTTTTTGGCGCGAGCAGGGTTTCTACAACAGCGATACGATCGAATTTTCAGTGAGCGTGCCGCTTTCCGGCATGCAGATAAATAAATTAATTGAGCAAAAGTTGTTGGTGACTGCCCTGCAGGCAGAGCAGTTTAAAATAAAATGCGGCTTAAGCGACGCTCCGGAGTGCCAGGGGGTGCTTTTGCAATTGTTGCGGCCGATGCTGGACGATTTAACGGCACGAATCCGCCATGCTGTTCATTTTCATAACACTTATTTCGAAGGCGCCTCGATTGACAAGATTATTCTCAGCGGCGGCGGCGCCAGCTTAAAAGGCTTGGACGTTTTTTTGGCCACCGAACTTGGGATACCGGTTGAGCTCGGTAACCCGCTTATTAACATTAAAAATCACGACTCGCTTAATTACCAGCAGGCGTTGTCTTATTGCACTGTTATTGGGCTGGGTTTAAAAGATTTTATAAAATGATCCTTTATTTAAATTTACTTCCACAACCGGAGCGTAAACAAATTCAGTTAACGCGTTGGTACATTTTTTTGCAAAAGGAAATGGCATTTCTTTTAGTTTTAGTTTTGCTACTGAGCGGCGCGATTTACTACGCGAGAATTTTTTTAAAGGATGAAGCCGAACAGATAGACATTTCACTGGAAAAAAATAAGGAAAACAATAAAGCCCTTATTTTTGAGGCCCAGCGCATTAATCAGCTAACAGCCAGTTTTCAGTCTGTACAGGCCGGTTTTAACCGTAAATCAGAGTTGCTTTTCCGACTGTCGAGCCTGGTGCCGGAGGGGATCGTTTTGACGGCGCTATCATTAAATGGCGATAATTATGTAACTCTGCAGGGTTTTTATCAAAAGCGTGATAATTTGATAAAATTTAAGAACGATTTAACTGACAGCGGGTTTATGGCTAATGTGGATTTTCCAATTTCTAATTTATTGAATCAAGAAAACGGTACCTTCGACATCAAAGGCAATATAATTGTTGCCGCTGTCCCGGCTACTCTTAAGACGGCCACTGCCGGGAGCGGGCTTTAGATATTCACTTAGAAGAAATGAAGAAAGATCTAGAATCAAAACCACAAGAAAAGATAACAGTTTTAGTCATATTGGGTTTGGCCGTGATTTCTGGCATAATTTTTTTCTTTTTACTGCCTAATATCAGTATTGTCGACCAAAGCCACCTGCTTTTTGTGAAGCGCCGTGAGGAAGTCAAAAGTTTATTGCAAGCCGGCTCAACTTCGCAAGTATTGGCGCGGCAGATTAAAGTTTGCCATGAAAAGATTTTGGAGCTGAGTAACGGTTTTATTAGTCAAGACCAAGAGATTGATTTTATCAGGTTTATGGAGGATTTGGGTAAACGGCACTTTTTAACCCAGAGCATTAATTTGTCCGAAAGTGTTTCGCCTCCAACGGGACAGCAAGGTTTTCCTGAGGCGTCGCTCGCGTTATCATTGACTGGAAAATTTACTGATCTCTTGTCGTATTTAGACGACTTGGAAAAAAGCCGTT
>Ga0208246_1000023_pt1 | contig 200476 bp, 179 predicted proteins | sample RifOxyD2_FD_184039 | JGI IMG/M metagenome (GOLD analysis project Ga0208246, IMG submission 184039) | Soil microbial communities from Rifle, Colorado - Rifle Oxygen_injection D2 (SPAdes) | ecosystem: Environmental > Terrestrial > Deep subsurface > Rock core/Sediment | place: Rifle, Colorado... | reverse complement strand
ATCTTCAGCAGTTACAAGGATTTCAATGATATTGTCACCTTCTCTAATAGTAAATGGAGCACTAGCCACACCACTTGTTAAAGGTACATAAGCACCAGGACCAGTTCCTGTGTTATCAATTCTAGCTTGAATAGTAGCAAACTGATTTTCCACTGTTGGAGTAACTGTAAAGCTATTAACAGCAGTTAAAACATACGTATCATAATCCAAATCGTATTTGTTAAATGCTGTATTCAATGCACCTGTTGAAGCAACTAAGTTGCTTAAGAACGCATTGATATTTGGAATTACACTTAAATCATTAGCGGTATAAGTAATGGTATAGTTAGCTGGGTCAAAAGTACCACCAGTTGCAGCACTTGGAACAACAGCACCTACGTTAACTGCAATTGGATCCGGTGCAGCAGCACCAGTTCCATAAGTCATTGTAACTGATCCAATGGTTTCACTGTTTTGTAAACCAGTAGAAGTGAAAGCAGTTATACCAGTTGCAGGTGTAGTTAAAACTTCACCATGGTATTTTTGAACTGCATTAGCAGTTATAGTTAATGGAGCAACAGTAATATCAGCAGTTAAACCAGTAGGCTGAGCAACCGTATAGTTACCAGCAGCAGAACCAGATATAGTATATCCAGTAACAGTAACAGGTTTAGCAACACCAACAGTTGCAGTTGCAAAAGAAGCAACAGCAGTACCACCCAATGTTACATTAGCAACATCACCGGCTTCAACACCCACTAAAGCAGCGGTTCCAATTAAAGTAGTAGGAGTAAGACCGTTATAAACTTTATTGTCAGCAGTTACACCAGAAATGGTTAAACTTTTTGCAGTTATATCGGCAGTTAAGCCAGTAGGTTGAGCTAAGGTATAGTTACCAGCTGCAGTACCAGATAAAGTATATCCAGTTACAGTAACAGGTTTAGCAGCGCCAACAGTTGCAGTTGCAAAAGAAGCAGCAGCAGTTCCACCTAAGGTTACATTAGCAACATCACCAGCTTCAACACCCACTAAAGCAGCAGTTCCAGTTAAGGTAGCAGCAGTAGTTGCGTCATAAACTTTATTATCAGCAGTTAAACCAGAAATGGTCAAACCTTTAGCAGTAATATCGGCAGTTAAACCAGTTGGTTGAGCAACGGTATAGTTAGCAGCAGCAGTACCAGAAATAGAATATCCAGTAACAGTTACAGCAATACCTGTTCCAACACCAGCAGAAGCAAAAGAAGCAGCAGCAGTTCCACCTAAGGTTACATTAGCAACATCACCAGCTTCAACACCCACTAGAGCAGCTGTTCCTGTTAAGGTAGCAGCAGTAGTAGCGTTGTAAACTTTATTATCAGCAGTTAAACCAGAAATAGTTAAACCTTTTGCAGTTATATCAGCAGTTAAACCAGTTGGTTGAGCAAGGGTATAGTTAGTAGCAGCAGTACCAGAAATAGAATATCCAGTAACAGTTACAGCGATACCAGTTCCAACACCAGCAGAAGCAAAAGAAGCAGAAGCAGAACCACCCAGTGTAACGTTCGCCACATCACCAGCTTCAACACCCACTAGAGCAGCAGTACCGGTTAAGGAAGCCGCAGTAGTAGCGTTATAAACTTTATTATCAGCAGTTAAACCAGAGATAGTTAAACCTTTAGCAGTGATATCGGCAGTTAAACCAGTTGGTTGAGCAAGGGTATAGTTAGCAGAAGCAGTACCAGAAATAGAATATCCAGTAACAGTTACAGCGATACCAGTTCCAACACCAGCAGAAGCAAAAGAAGCAGAAGCAGAACCACCCAGTGTAACGTTAGCCACATCACCAGCTTCAACACCAACAAGAGCAGCAGTACCGGTTAAGGAAGCCGCAGTAGTAGCGTTATAAACTTTATTATCAGCAGTTAAACCAGAAATGGTTAAACCCTTTGCAGTAATATCAGCAGTTAAGCCTGCAGGTTGAGTAAGAGAGTAGTTACCAGCAGCAGTACCAGAAATAGAATATCCAGTAACGGTTACTGCAATACCTGTTCCAACACTAGCTGAGGCGAAAGAAGCAGAAGCAGAGCCACCCAGTGTAACGTTAGCCACATCACCAGCTTCAACACCAACTAAGGCAGCGGTTCCAGTTAAAGAGGCAGCAGTAGTTGCGTTATATACTTTGTTACTTGCAGTTAAACCAGAGATGGTTAAAATTTTGGTATTAACTGTACTTGTTGGAATTGCAACTGTATTATTTGTTGCACCTTCTGCCAAGGTAATATTACCTCCAGTAACGCTTCCTGCATTAATACCACTTGGCATTAAAACGTAAATTGTTACGGCAGGCGTTACGTCTCCTGATCCATCTGTATTTACAACAACTGAAGAACCAAAACCACTTCCAGAAGTCAAAGAAACTTGGAAGTTAGTTGGAGCAGTAATTGTAACAGGAGAAGAAGCTGTTAATCCTGTTGCAGTGAAGGTAAAAGTTTGTTCGCTAGAAGCAGATCCATACGTTGCAGTGAATGCAGTGATTGAACCTGAAGGGGTAATACTTTGAGCAATCAAAACATTACTTGCAAACAAGAGAAAAAAGGGCATCAAAATTTTGAGTAAAATTTTTGATTTCATGAGCCTAGTTTTTGTTTAAAATAATCATATCATATAATTAGTATGTTCAAAAAAACCAGAAAATAGTTAGGGGATACGGATTGCTGGTATAAAATGAACACAGATATGAACATAAAAGTAGACAAACATTTCTAAAAATTGTAATCAATTCCTCATTTGGTATCAAAAAATCAACATTTCCAATTTTGGGAATTCTTGTTTAAAATAAGACTGAGCTTATCATAGTGTAAAAAATGACAATTTATTAATAGTCAATGTTGGTACAGTAATGTTATAATTAATATAAAATATTCATTATCAGGCAATTAATATTTTATAGTCCCTTTGTCGTTTTCAAAAAGCAAGGCAGAAATAAGAATTTAAGAATTCAAGTACCTCATAGGAGCCCTACAAAAAATGTGGATAACTTTTTTAAGTAATTTTTAAATTTTCGGCAAATGTCAAAATTTCGTCAGGAATTAGGGATTAAAATTTTGAATACATATTGCTCTTAGATTTGCCCTCCTAAACCAACCCCCTTGAGGAAAATATCATTTATTATAGCAGCGGCATTATTTTGTAAGCAATCAATAGCCCAAGATTTAGGCACTAATCTAGACCCTGTAACCGTGACTAGCTCATTTTATGAAACCCGTGCATCTAAGACAGGTAGAAATATTACGGTTATTACTTCTAAAGACATTTCTCAACTTCCCGTAAGAACTACAGACGAGCTATTACGATTTTTACCAGGGATAGATGTACAAACTAGGGGTGCTTTGGGCGCACAAAGTGATATCAGTATGCGGGGTGGTACTTTCCAACAAGTGTTGGTGATTTTAGATGGACTCAGGTTAAATGATCCCAATACAGGACATTTTAGTGGGTATATTCCTGTTGTACTAGATGAAATTGAAAAGATCGAAATTTTAAAAGGGGCATCATCCGGAATTTTTGGTTCAGATGCGGTGGGTGGTGTTATTTATATTACTACAAAAACCTTTTCACAAAAAAAGCAAGCAGGCAATAATGGAATACTGCAATTAGCAGCGGGTGATTTAGGGTTGTTAAGTACATCAGGATATTTTAGTGCCAATAAAAACAATCAACAATTTCAAGTTTCGGCTTTAAGAAATAGTGCAGATGGCCCACAGCAAAGAGGTATTACAGGCTTTATGAAAGAACATGCTTTTTCTTTTGCATTTAGTAAGAAAAAAAATAATTGGGAAACCGCTTTTAGAACAGCTTACAATGATCGTGAATTTGCTGCTCAAAATTTTTATACTTCATTTGCATCTGACACTGCAGTGGAACGAGTAAAAATATTCTGGAATCAATTCAATGCACAATATCAAAAAAATAAAGACCAAGTAATTATTTACGCGGGCTTTAAAAATACAGAAGACAATTATCGTTTCAGTTCTGTATCTGCTGCCAACTCTAGCTTCTCTAATTTATTTCAATTGAACAGTTTATATTTAAGAAGTCAAAGTGATCAAACAAAATTCACAATAGGAGCACAGTATATAGGAAGAAATATTCGTTCTAATGATAGAGGAAATCATACAGTTCAACAGTTTGCATTGTATGGAATTTGGCAACAATATTTTAGTAAAAATTTTATTTCGAATACTTCTTTGAGAAAAGAATATGCTACTAATGGTGGATGGGTATTAGTGCCTCAAATTAATTTGTCTTATCAATTAAAACAACTGCAACTACGAGCCAGTGCAGGTTATGCTTATAGGAATGCTGATTTTACAGAATTATACAATAACTATAATCGAACTGGTATTCGAAGTGGTTCAATTGGTAATCCTAATTTAAATCCTGAAAAAAGTTTTAATTATGAGTTTGGTTTCGATTGGATTATAGCCTCCGATAGTAAGGTTTCTCTAAGTGCATTTAGCAGAAATAGTAGGGATTTAATTGATTGGACACTTACTCCATATTCGGATATGCCGAGAAAAGAAAATCTAGTAGCAACAGGAAATTATTTGTTAGCGAAAAATCAAAGTAGTATTCAAGTGGAAGGGATTGAGTTAGACTATTTATTAGATAAAAAAATTGATGAAAACCATTCATTAAAATTCAAGTCTGGATTAATTTGGATTAATACAAAAAATACAATTGGTCCTTTAAGTTTTTATCTCTCTTCTGCACCTAAATTCTTAGCAAATTTTGCTACTACCTTTTCAACTAAATGGGTAGACTTTAATTTTACAGGATTGTATAAAAGCAGGAATGTGCAAACGGCAAATCCGATATTATTACCAATGAGTAATAATTATTTTGTGATGAACACTAAAATTAATTTCCGATTTAACCAATCAAAACAGTTGGTTTTTATTCAAGCTGATAATTTATTTAACAGTACCATCAATGATTTTATTGGTGCTCCTTTACCAGGTAGATGGTTGCAAGTTGGAGCAAGATTTACTTTTAATTAAGCAGCCATTTCTTTTAATGCATTTACAAACTTGTCAAGCTCTTCTAAACTCGTAAATACATTAGGAGTGATTCTGCAACCATGTACACCTGCACCATCAATAGCAACTGTATAGATATTGTATTTCTTTAGCAGGGTTTCTGCCATATCAGCCGGCTTTAATCCCTTTATGCCAACATTCGCAATGGCGCAAGAGCGCTGTGCATCAGTAGGTGTATTTAAAATAATATTAGGTGTTGTTGTAAGTTTTGATGTCCAATATTGTTGTAAATATCTCAATCGTTCTTCTTTATTTGCAGGGCCTATTTTGTTATGAAAATCTATGGCAAATTGTAATGCTAAATAAGTATGAACTGGGTTTGTTCCAAAGTGATTTAAACGATTAATTCCTTGAACAGTTTCATTTTCTGCAATCAATGGCCATATTTTAGATTGATGTTCTTTTTTTACATAAAGAACTCCAACACCCAATGGCATAGCTAACCATTTATGTAAGCTTGCGCCATAATAATCACATCCTAGTTCTGTAATATTAAATTGAATTTGAGCAACAGCATGTGCGCCATCTACCATCACTTCTACACCGTATTTGTGTGCCATTTCGCAAATCTTTTTTATAGGTAAAATTTGACCTGTAATATTGATTATATGGCAAAGCATTATCAACTTTGTATTCTTAGTAATTGCTTTTTCATAGATACTTATAATTTCTTCATCCGACTTTGGAATATTAGGAACAGATACCATTTTGTTAATTACTCCATGCCTTTTAGCTACTTGTTTAAACATGTCAATCATTGCACCATAATCTTGTTGTGCAAAGATGGCTTCATCGCCTGATTTCCAAGGATAACCACTAATGATTATATCTAAAGATTCAGTGGTATTTCTTGTTAAAACTATTTCATCCTCGGAACCTCCGAGAAATTGTGCAATTAATTTATTTTGAGCTGCACGTTCTTTAAATTGTCTAGTACGCATGTAAAAAGAAGCATGGTAATTAACTTCTTTTATTATTGATAAATAGTGATTCAATGTTTCCTCTGGAAGCATATTGTAGTAGCCACTCTCCAAATTAATATAATCGGGTTTTATTTTATATAAGCCGCGTACTGACTTCCAAAAGTGCTCGTCTTTGGCAATAGTTGATGCTGTGCCAATTGGTTTCAAAGCTAGTTTAGTATTCATTGATTTTGCTAACTGAGGCAAACCTAAACCGCCAAGCGTGATGCTTTTTAAAAAAGTTCTTTTCTGCATGAGCTTATATGTATGAATATTGAAGTTAAGATTATAAATCATTGTGCATTCATGTTTTCCTTAATTTCATCCAATGAGAGTTCTAGTATCATTTGCATTATTTTTCTTAAGCTTAGTTGAGTTAGTCAACGCCCAGCAATTGCCCATTTACAAGAGTGCTTCGTATACAACTGAACAAAGAGTTGCCGATTTAATTAAACGAATGACCCCCACAGAAAAATTCTGGCAATTGTTCATGATTCCAGGAGATTTAGGCAATAACCCTGAATTATATAAGAATGGAATTTTCGGTTTTCAAGTGAGTGCAGCTTCTTCTCAAACTGGTGTAGGGGCTCAATTAGTGAGTTACAATACAAAGGAAAATGCTTTATTGCTTGCCAAAAAAATAAATCAAATACAACAATATTTCCTCAATGAAACAAGACTTGGTATTCCCTTTATACCCTTTGATGAAGCGTTGCATGGTTTAGTTAGAAATGGGGCAACTTCATTCCCACAATCTATTGCTCTAGCAGCTAGTTTTGATACTTCATTAATGCGTGCTGTTTCTACTGCAATTGCCATTGAAACCAAAGCAAGAGGAATACGTGATATTCTTTCTCCTGTATTAAATATTGCAACCGATGCAAGGTGGGGAAGAACAGAAGAAACATATGGAGAAGATCCTTTTTTAGTTACGCAAATGGCAGCTGCCTATTTAAGTAGTTTTGAATCTAAAGGAATAGTAACAACTCCTAAACATTTTATTGCAAATGTAGGGGACGGTGGTAGAGATAGTTATCCCATTCATTTAAGTGAATCTTTTTTAGATGAATTGCATTTTCCCCCATTTAAACATGCGGTTCAACAAATTGGAGCAAGGTCTATTATGACTTCATACAATTCAGTTAATGGATCTGCTAGTTCAGCTAATAATTGGTTATTGAATAAGAAATTAAAACAAGAGTGGGGCTTTAAGGGTTTTGTTATTTCAGATGCAGGAGCTGTTGGTGGCACGACTGTATTACATCATACAACAAAAGATTATCCTGAATCAGGTGCAGCTGCATTAATTAATGGGTTAGACGTGATTTTTCAAACGAATTATGATCACCATCATTTATTTATTGCTCCTTTTTTGGATGGTACTATTCCTCAAGAAAGAATAGATGATGCTGTATCAAGAGTATTAAAAGTGAAATTTCAGTTAGGACTTTTTGATCATCCTTATGTAGATGAAACAATTGCAGCTAAATGGGTGAATAATACTTTGCACAAACCTATAGCAAAAGAAGCAGCTATAAAAGGAGCTGTACTTTTAAAGAATTCAAATAATGTATTGCCACTAAATAGCAGTTTCAAGAAGATAGGCGTGTTTGGAAAAGACGCAGTAGATGCTCGCTTAGGTGGTTATAGTGGCCCAGGGAATGGGATTGTGAATATTTTGGATGGGATTAAAAAGCGAGCCATTCAAGGACAGGAAGTATTTTATGCTGAAGGTGCTGGGATAACAAACGAAACATTTAAACTTGTTTCTTCCACTAATTTATTCAGCGATGGTACACTAAAAAATAATGGCCTTATTGCAGAATATTTTAGTTCTTTAGTACCAGGTGAGTCATTAAAAAAAACAAGAAAAGTCAATGACATAAACGAGTCATACACATTTATGTCACCAGATAGTAGCATTGCTTTGGATCATTATTCAATTAGGTATTCAGGCTTTTTAAAACCCAATAAAACAGGCAACTTCGAAATTGCTTTAGAAGGAAATGATGGTTTTCGTCTCTATTTAAATAATAAATTATTGATTAATCAATGGGCTAAAATTTCTTATCGCAGATCAATAGCAAAAATTTATTTAGAAAAGGGAAAAAGCTATCAATTGAAAATTGAATTTTATGAATCAAAGGGTAATGGGAAAATTAAATTTCTATGGAAAGAATCTGAATTGGATAGTGCAGAAATAAAAATGAAACAAGCTGTTGAAATAGCAAAAAAAGTAGATATCAATATTGTTGTAGCAGGTATTCATGAAGGAGAGTTTCAGGATCGATCTTCACTTAGTTTACCAGGAAATCAAGAGGCGCTAATTAGAGCTATTGCAGCAACTGGAAAACCTATCGTTGTATTATTAGTAGGAGGGAGCGCTATTACCATGCAGAAATGGATTGATAAAGTAAATGGAATTATGATGGTATGGTATCCTGGAGAGGAAGGGGGTAATGCAATTGCAGCTCTGCTTTATGGTGATGAAAATCCTGCCGGAAGATTGCCCATAACTTTCCCTCAAACGGAAGGACAACTACCAATGGTTTATAATCATAAACCTACTGGCAGAGGAGATGATTACCATGATTTAAGTGGAGAGCCTTTATTTCCATTTGGTTATGGGTTAAGTTACACCCAATTTAAGTATAGCAATTTATTGTTCACAAAAGATACTTTGCAGGGAACTGATTCAATAAAAGTGCGAGTAGACATTACTAATACTGGGAATAAATTAGGGGATGAAGTTGTTCAAATGTATATAAGAGATGAATTGTCTTCCCTTTCAACACCAGTACTTTCCTTGAAAGCATTTAATAGAGTGCAATTAAATCCTGGGCAAACAAAAACTATTGAATTTGATATAAATGCTTCTATGCTTTCGTTAATATATGAAGCGGGAAATCGTATTGCAGAAGCAGGCAGTTTTAGAATAATGATTGGGCCCAATAGTAAAGAGCTAGTCTTGAAAAGGAATTTGTACTACAAACATTAATCAATGGTTATGTTGAATATTTGTGGTGATATAAAGTTTGTTTTTTGTAACTTAACAACACAATAAACATTGATGAGATTTTTCTTTACTGTTTTCTGCTTTTTTTTTATAGTTGACTTATTTGCTCAAGATAATTATCCTGTACCTCTATTAACTGAAAATAGATTGTTTTATATACAGCACAGCAAGAATTTTAATACCTATGTATATGATGCTAATTTTTTAATTCCAAAATATTTAAATGAGAAAGAGCCTGTTCAAGTATATCGAATTGTTTATACTGAAGGGGGGATCAAAAAACCTTTAACAACATTTCAGCGCAAACTTGCGTATGGGATTGAGTCCTCTAAAATTTCTCCAAATATTTATAAGTTAAAGCTGGTTGCTTACTCAGGTTTTCAATTAGTAATGAAAATAGGACAGGATGGCAAGGCATTTGTTGAAACAACGGTAAACAATCAAACTATTATATTAACTCGAATGTTTCTTAAAATGAAAGAAGGGAGAAGTGATTTTAATCCCAAATTGGAATATGTTTTATTTTATGGATTTGATAATAATGGGAACAAAACGAGTATTCGGGTTTACCCATCTTAAATTTTAATATGTTCGTTAAATTATTTTACACCTCAGTTTTTTTGATAATAATTGTAAATTCCAACGCCCAATTAAATTTGCCTATTACTTTATATGCGCATAATAATCAAACTGTCTTCAATTCTGGCGAGCGAATCTATAGTAAAATTTATGCCCGCTCTATTAAAGGCTTACATATGCAGCCTTTAAACATTTATGTTGATTGGTATTCCGCAGAAGGTAGTTTACTAATCCATCAAATTTACCTGACTAAATTTGGTGGGGCAGAAGCAAATTTTCAAGTACCTGAAGATTATCCATTTGCATTTTTGCGAATGCGAATGTATACAGCTCAGTCTTTAAAGCAATTGCCTGAATTTCAGTTCTCAGATCAAGTCGTTTTTGTAAATCAACAGACAAGGAATAATGCTAAGCATTTACCAGATAGTATTATATGGAGTACAGTAAACTCGCAATCTGATCAATCAATCAGTATAAAAAAAGTAGCCTCATCATTTGATGCAAAAGGGAAAAATGAATGGATTATCAAGAATAATGGGAATGATTTCATGAATTTATCGCTATCTATTACCGAAGAGGAAAGTTTTGAACTACCCCGTTATACAATTCTCCAACATTTTAAGGATCCTAGTTTAGTAAAACAAAGTCTCAATAATGACTACTACGATGCTTTTGTTCAAGTAAACGGTAAGCTCAAGTTGGCCGATTTAAATCCATCAAATGCGAGTTTAGTTTTTTCATTGTTTAAAAGAGGACAAATGCCCATAATTGATCAAGTTCCATTATTAGCTGATGGCAGTTTCTCTATTGATCGATTAATTTTTACTGATTCAGCACAATTGTCTTTACAACTGGATTATAAAGGAAAACGAAATCAAAAATTTGAATTGTCATATCAGCAGTTGGGATTGTTTAAAAATGCTCCATTATATGCATTTAATTTTTCGGATTCTTTGCCTGTTTATCATTCTCGGTTTAAAAATACCCCTTGGATGAATTATCAAAAGCAGGATGAAAATGAAGTAGTGGTTTATGCGAAAACAAAAACAGTACTTGAATTGCTAGAAGATAAGTATGCCACGGGACTTTTTAAAGGGGGCGATGCAGTTGATTTTAATATGATGTTACCGAATGTTCGTTCATTTCCAACTTTGTTTCATTTTTTGCAGGGCAAAGTTCCTGGATTACAAATATTTTTTCAAAGTGCTACATCCACACAAGCTATGGACTCTGCCGTTACAGCAGGACGAAAAGAAGAAGAATCGGGAATATTCGGCACGCCTAAATTTTCATGGAGGTCTAGTCAAGATCAAATTAAGTTTTTCTTAAATCAAGTTCCGGTTTCTGTAGATGCGTTATTGCAGTTGCCTATGGCAGACATTGCATACATTAAAGTATTTCGACCTCCATTCCTTGGAGCGGGAATGGGTGCCCCTAATGGAGCAATTGCAGTATATACTAAGCAAGGTGACGAAGCTGATTATATTCCTAAAAAATCTAAACTAACTGGGTTTATGGTATATGGTTACACTAGTCCATTTTCATTTTTATCGCCCGATTATTCTTCAGAAAAAAAGAAAGCAGTAATAGATAAGCGTAAAACCTTATTATGGGTTCCAACCATACATTTAAACCATGATAATCCTAATCAAGGGATTATTTATTATAATAATGATAGAAGCAAAAGGCATCGAATTATTATAGAAGGAGTTAAACAAAATGGTGAATTAATTAGAAAAGAGTGGATAGTTGAGTAAAAGTCGGCAACTTATTTTGAGAATATTAATGTTTGGATTATATTTGCAGCCCCTTAGGGGTATGGCTGCGTAGCTCAACTGAATAGAGCATCTGACTACGGATCAGAAGGTTTTAGGTTTGAATCCTAACGCGGTCACTCAGAGCCACTGTAACAATTGTTATGGTGGCTTTTTTGTTTGTCATTTTACTGTAAAAGTTAATATTAAGGTTTTATTAAGTATTTGATACGCCTTATTTGTTGTAATTTTGGACCATAAAACCATTTTGGTCTAAAAGTTTATGGTAAAAGAAGAGATTTTCAAAGAAGACATTATAAGGGAAGCGCAAAAGCTCTTCCAAACCTATGGTCTTAAGAAAACCACCATGGAAGATATTGCCAAAGCTTTAGGGAAGGGTAAAAGCACGCTTTACTATTATTATCAAAGCAAGGAACAAATTTTTGAAGAAGTACTCCAAAAGGAACTTCAAGAAGTGTTCATTCAAACCCAATTTGCCGTTGAAACAGTTGATTCTGCCGAAGAAAAATTAAAGATTTTCGCTGTCACCAGAATTAAAGTTCTTAGCAATATGTTGAACTTGTACCGCTTGGTTTGTGGTGATTTTGTTGAACATGCGTCTTGTGCTAAAGGCTTATTTAATGAATACTCTCAAAAGGAAATTAATTTGATTAAGTCCATTCTAGAATTTGGAATTAACTCAGGGGAGTTTAGTAAAGCACTTACTCAAGAAATGGATTTATTGCCTTCAGTCGTGGTAAGCAGTATCAGAGGCATAGAGCGCGACTTTTTTAATGATAAATTGATTGGATTGGAGCATCGAATAGGTGCAATTTCTAATCTGATGGTAAATGGACTAAAAAATAAATAGATAATATAAAAGGACACAGAATATGAAACAAAACATCGCCCCCGCGGAAGGGAAATTGGGCATCTTGATTCCTGGTTTAGGTGCAGTAGGTACTACCATGATTGCAGGTGTAATTGCAGTAAATAAAGGCTTATCTCAGCCTGTTGGTGCTTTAACCCAAATGGGAAATATACGTATTGGAAAAAGGACGGAAAATCGTTATCCGTTAATTAAAGACTTTGTGCCTTTGGCAAATTTAACGGACATCGTTTTTGGTGGATGGGATGTATATGCAGACAATGTTTTTGAAGCAGCTGCTAATGCAAAAGTGTTAGAGCCAATGTTATTACATGCGGTTAAACCAGAATTGGAAGCAATTAAGCCAATGAAAGCGGTTTTTGATCATGAATATGTTAAGAATTTAGATGGCACCCATATTAAAGAAGGCAAATCTAAATACGATCTTGCTGAACAAGTGATTAATGATATTGAACAATTTAAAAAAGACAACGGATGTTCAAGGGTGGTGATTGTTTGGTGTGGTTCAACTGAAAAGTACATTGAAACATCTGCTGTTCATGAAACACTTGAAGCATTTGAGGCTGGTTTACATAATAGCGACACTGCAATTGCACCAAGTATGATTTATGCATACGCTGCGCTTAAATTAGGAATTCCATTTGCAAATGGGGCACCTAACCTGACTGTTGATATTCCTGCATTAGAAGCATTGGCGAAGAAAACGCAAACCCCAATTGCGGGAAAAGATTTTAAAACTGGTCAAACTTTAATGAAGACTGTTTTAGCTCCTGGTTTACATGCTAGGGCATTAGGTATTAAAGGTTGGTTTTCCACTAATATTTTAGGAAATAGAGATGGTTTGGTTTTAGATGATCCAGATAATTTCAAAACGAAAGAGGTATCTAAACTAAGTGTATTAGAAGATATACTTCAACCTGAAATTAATCCTGCATTATACGGAGACTTATATCATAAAGTAAGAATTAACTATTATCCTCCACACGGAGACAATAAAGAAAGCTGGGACAATATTGATATTTTTGGTTGGTTGGGTTATTCAATGCAAATCAAAATCAACTTCTTGTGTCGTGATTCTATTTTAGCTGCTCCTATTGTATTAGATCTTGCTTTGTTTATGGACTTAGCTAAGCGTTCAAATATGAGTGGAATACAAGAGTGGTTATCGTTCTATTTTAAATCTCCACAAACATTACCAGGGTTAAGACCAGAGCATGATATTTTCAAACAACTTATTAAGTTGCAAAACACCTTGCGTCATATTATGGGTGAAGATTTAATCACACATCTTGGATTAGATTATTACCAAGATGTAGTGGAAGCGCTATGATAAAATTACACCAAATACTGACCAGCTTTTTTGGGATTGGATTAATCTCAAAAGGTGGCGGAACAGTGGCAGCTATTGCAACATCCTTTATATGGTTTGTTGCAATAGCAGAGCCTAGCTCTCTTATAGCCGTTTTATTAACCATACTGGTGACAATTTATGGTGTATGGGGGGCAAATCAAGTAGAAACAATTTGGGGTAAAGACAGTAGCAAAGTAGTAATTGATGAAGTAGCAGGGATGATGATTTCGCTATTGTTTATACCAATTACTGAAATAAATATAATTCTTGCTTTAGTGTTGTTTAGATTTTTTGATATAGTGAAGCCATTGTTGATTAGAAAGTTAGAAAGTTTGCCAAAGGGGTGGGGAGTAATGGGAGATGATATTTTAGCAGGGATATATAGTAATGTTGTTTTACAACTGTTGATATATTTTAATTTATGGTAAAACCCATTTTTTTTAAAGCCCAGGCTTCATCACTTATTGCAACTGCAACTGATTTTGCTTTGACTATATTTTTGGTTGAAGTTGTTCAGCTACTTGCAATTGTTGCTGCGGCTATTGGCACAATTACTGGTGGGGTAGTAAATTTTTTGTTGGGTAGGAATTGGGTATTTAAAGCAGGATCATCTCCAATTCCTAAACAAGCATTTCGCTATTTATTGGTTTGGATTGGTAACTTTTTTTTGAATATAGCAGGTATGGCATTTATGGTAAACTTGATGCAGGCCAACTATATTTTTTCTAAAATATTAATATCCCTTTTAGTAGGTGTTTTCTATAATTACTTATTACAAGGTAAATACGTTTTTAAATAATAGGGTCTATGAAAGACAAATTAGGGTTGAAAATATTTGTATCATTTTTAATGATGCTTTTCATAACTACAATCAGTGCACAGGAGACAGTAGTTAAGGGGATTGTAATTGACTCACTTACCAAACGTCCTTTACAAGGGGTGAGTGTATTTTTTCTAAAGGGAAGAGGTGTTGTTACGGATAGTTTAGGTCGTTATATGATTATAACCAATACTTCCATCAATAAAGTAGTAGTATCATCTGTAGGTTTTAGACAAGTACAATTTACTGTTTCGAGGTATAAAATACAGGAAATTAATGTTGAATTAGGTCCTGATCCAGCACTATTAACTAATGTAACAGTTAATACTAAGAAAAGAGCTAAATACAGAAACAAGGACAATCCAGCAGTAGAATTGATTCGAAATGTAATTGAGAATAGGGAAAACAATCGTACAGCCAGCTATGATTATGTAGAGTATGAACAATATGAAAAAATACAAGCTGCATTAAGTAATTCAAATGATAAAATCACTAATTCTAAATTACTTAAAAAGTATAATTTTTTATTTGAGAATAGAGATAGTTCAAAATTAAATGGCAAAATTTTAATGCCTATTTATATGGAGGAAAGACTTTCAAAGCAATATTTGAGAAAGAATCCTGAAACTAGTAAATCATTTATTCTAGGAGAGAAAAAAGTAAACTTTGGAAGTTATATTGATAATGAGGGATTAAGTTCTTTATTAAATCGTTTGTATGAGAATATTGATATCTATGAAAACAATATCCCCATTTTTGCTTATCAATTTTTGAGCCCCATTGCAAATTCAGCTCCTGCATTTTACATGTATTATATCAGGGACACCATCACAGATGTTTATGGTACCAAGTTGGTGAAAATGTATTTCACTCCACGTAATACCAATGACTTACTTTTTAGGGGTACTATGTATATTACTTTAGATGGTAATTATGCTGTACAAAAAATCAATATGTTTATCAGTAGAAATGCCAATATCAATTGGATTAAAGAATTGTATGCTGATTTAGATTTTGAGAGGGGAGAAGACAAGCGCTATCATTTAATTAAGAGTAATCTGATGGCAGATATGGGTTTAAGTAAAAGCAGTACCAGCGGTGGTTTTTTCGGAGAACGTACTGTTTCATATAAAGGTTTTACGACCAATATTAAAAGACCCGATAGTCTATTTCAGGGCCCAGCCATTGTTAGAAATGACGAAATAATTACTAAAATGCCAGATAGTTTTTGGACTGCTAAACGGCATAACCCATTAACTGTTCCTGAATCTAAAGTGTACAGCAATATTGACAGCTTAGAAAAAATGCCCTCGTTTAGAAGAACTATGGCATTGATTACTTTATTGTTTGCTGGGTATGGAAATTTAGGACCTGTTGAAATAGGACCTGTAAATACTTTCTATAGTTTCAATCCAGTAGAAGGATTCCGCTTGCGCTTTGGTGGAAGAACCACTCCAATAATGAGTAAGCGTTTGTATTTTGAAACCTATGGGGCTTATGGATTTAAAGACCAGCAATGGAAGGGTTTTTTAAGCGCAACATATTCATTAAATAATAAGTCCATTTACACTTTTCCTATGAATTATATACGGATAAGTGCTCAAAGTGATACAAAAATTCCAGGGCAAGATTTAGAGTTTGTGCAGGAAGACAACTTTTTATTGTCTTTTAAAAGAGGTAACAACGAGCGTTGGTTGTACAATAATATATATCAGGCTGAGTTTGTAAAAGAATTCAAGAGTAGGTTTTCGTATAGTATCGGATTTAAAAATTGGCATCAACAACCTGCAGGAATTTTGACTTACACTAAAAGCAATAATGGTATTCCAGAAAACATCCAAAATGTAATTACTACAGAGCTAAATGCTCAAGTTAGATGGGCGCCCAATGAAAAATTCTATCAAGGTAAAATTTATCGTATACCCATTTTTACCAAATACCCCATTTTCACCTTAAGTGCTGCTGCTGGTGTTAAAGGATTTTTAGGTGGCCAATACAATTATCAAAAACTTGATCTGCGAATTGAAAAAAGGAATTACTTGGGAAGATTGGGTTATGCTGATGCCACTTTTGAAGCTGGATATACATTTGGTCAAGTACCTTTTCCTTTGCTAACTGTGCATAGAGCTAACCAAACTTTTGCTTACCAGTTGAACTCCTATAATATGATGAACTTTTTAGAGTTTGTAAGTGATCGTTATGCATCTTTCACTTGGGTACATCATTTTATGGGTATCGTATTCAATAGAATCCCACTATTAAAAAAATTGAAATTTAGAGAAGTAGCTTCTTTTAAAATATTATATGGTGGTGTTAGAACAGAAAATGATCCAGTTCTGAATCCATCTTTATTTGCTTATCCTGCCATCAATGGTGTTACTTCCACTTTTGCATTGGATCCAGCAAAACCATATATGGAAGCAAGTGTTGGGGTAGAAAATATATTGAATATTTTACGAGTAGACTTTGTAAAGCGACTAAGCTATTTAGATAATCCAGGTATATCTCCTTATGGAATTAGAACAAGATTTAGGTTTGATTTTTAATTTGAATGATTTTTTTTGTAAAAAAGAAGTAAACAATTTTTAATGAACCAACCCGCCCCCAAATTCAGAGATAAAGTACAACAAGCGATTTATGTGGTAATTAATCCATTGGTTAAGTTTTTAATCAAATTAGGGTTAACGCCTAATGCAGTTACATTAATTGGATTGGTATTGAATATTTTAGTTACTGCTATTTTTATTGAAGGGGCAGAGAAAGGGCATAGAGGTGAATTAAGTTATGTAGGTTGGGCAGGGGCAATGGTTTTGTTTGCGGGTATTTTTGATATGCTCGATGGACAAGTAGCAAGATTAGGAAAAATGTCGTCTTCGTTTGGAGCAATGTTCGATTCTGTTTTAGACCGATATAGTGAATTGGTTTTATTTTTAGGTATTTGTTACTATTTAATTTCGCACCATTATTTCTATAGTTCCTTATTTGCTTTTATTGCAATGATTGGTTCTTTGATGGTCAGTTATACAAGGGCAAGAGCAGAGGGCTTAGGTGTAGAATGTAAAGAAGGATTAATGCAAAGGCCTGAAAGGGTTATAACAATTGGTGTTACGGCAATTGCTTGTGGAATTACTGCATATTTTGTTGGAGGAGATTATAAAGTTTATCTGCCCGGTACTACAGTACAAGTTTTTGAAACTATTTCTGTTTTTACTATTCCCTTGGCAATTATGGCTGTGCTCACTAATTATACTGCATTTAAAAGATTAGTTGATGCAAAAGCTGCATTAGATTTAAAAGATAAGAATAAACAAGATGCTTAACTGTGTGTTGATTAAAAGATAAATTGAAAATGATTTTGGGAAGAATGAGAACGTTTTTTATTTTATGTGGGTTGGTATTTCTTCAGATAAATGGGTATACTAATATTCCTACTAATATTGAGCCACAGGATACTTTTCCTGTACCTGCAAATATTAAGAATCAGTTGTTTTATTTGCAACGAACTACCAACACAAATACGGTAGTTTATGCTTTAAATATCAATGCTAAGGGGGTATTAGATGAATCTACCCCTGTAAAAGTATTTTGGATTCGTTATCCGGAAGGTGGAATCCAAAAAGAGTTGAACTTTATTCAGAAGGCTTTTGCATATGGTACCATTTCAAAAAAGAACAAAGACGGTAGCTTTACTATTCAACTAGTGGCATACAAGAAAAAGGAATTTATTTTAAAGAAATCGACCACCGACAATACTTATAAATTATATACCCTAATCAATAATAAAGAATCAGAAATAAAGCGAATATTTATTAAGATAGATCCAGGTGGTACTTTGTTTAACCCCAATATTGCTTATGTAGAAATGAAAGGAAAGGAAGCTGTTAATAGCAAGCCAATCATGGAAAGATTCAAACCTTAATTGAAACGCCATTATGCCCATCAATAAGAAAAAGATAAAAGCTTCTTTATTAGTACTATTTTTCTCAGTAGCGTATTTGCTTGTGTCTTATTTTTTAATCGGATTTAAATCGGACCAATTGATTTTAGTGGGGCTATTTAATTTCATGTATTATTTATCTGAAGTAACTAGAAAATTCATATTAGGCTTTATCGTTTTTATTGTTTTCTGGATCATTTTCGATTACATGAAAGCATTCCCTAATTATGAATTTAATACTGTTAGTATTAACGAATTATATGAATTAGAAAAAAGCATTTTTGGATTTAAATTTAATGGGGGAGTAGTAACCCCAAATGAATTTTGGTTGCTTCAGCATACCAATGCATTAGATATTGTGTCGGGTATTTTTTATTTAAGTTGGATACCTGTTCCACTCATATTTGCAGGGGTATTATTTTTTTATAGAAAAAGGGAATTTTTTTATTTCTCCTTAACTTTCTTGCTGGTTAATTTAATAGGGTTCTGTATTTACTATATTTATCCTGCAGCACCTCCATGGTATGTGCAGCAATATGGATTCGATTTCATTGCAAATACAAAGGGTAATACTGCTGGGCTTTCTAGGTTCGATGCGTATTTTGGTGTAGAGATATTTAAAGGGCTTTACGAAAAAAGCTCCAATGTTTTTGCTGCAATGCCTTCTCTGCATTCCTCTTATCCACTCATTGTTTTGTATTATGGAATACGTAATAAGTTGGGCTGGATTAATATTATACTGGCGGTTGTAACAGTAGGAATTTGGTTTGCCGCTGTGTACAGTAGTCACCACTATGTTTTAGATGTGCTTGCTGGTATCGCTTGTGCGTTAACTGGAATTTGGTTATTTCAAAAGTTATTGCATACAAAAGGTTGGGTGCATAATGCTATTGAAAAAGCCGTGCGAGCACTTAGTTAAAAGGTGCACAAATTCTTTTTGCAACTGGAACAATAAGAAAAGGAAAAACAAAAGCTGCAATGACATCTATGGTATAATGCACATGTTGAATCAATACCAAAATTCCTACAGTAATTGCCCCTGTAAAAACAATTAGTTGATCTCTTTTAGTTTTTAAGCACAACGCTAAACAAACTAATGTTGCTGTATGGCCCGAAAAGAATAAATCTTTGGTAATAAATTTTGCTCCATAAAAACTATTGGTGATGGGGTCTATTAATTCTATTAAGTCCTTGGGTGGTTCTAAAGGAACCAAATAAATACTGATAATTCTTGAAATAGATAATAGGTTAAACCCCCAAATGATTAGCAGTATCAAGGTAGGGTCTTTAAAACCTTTAAATAAATACCATAAGCATAAAGACCAAATAATGATAAATGTAGGGATAGATACGTTAGCACTTTTAATGAAGTCTAAAACAAGGTCGTTTAATACAATACCTTTTCTTGCTTCAATAAAAGCAAAATAGTAGGGTAGAAAAGCAATTAATAAAACCAACAACAATAATCCACCTGCCAATTTATTACGGAACAGTTTATTTCGTAAATATTGGCTCCAAAGCATCTTAGTCATTCGGCAAAAGTATGGCTAGTAATGCCAACGAACAAATGCTTCCATTGCGGCATATTTAGTCATTCCAAGTGCAGCATATAAATTGGCCGTATTGGCGTTTCTATCTTCCGCTCTTTGCCAAAATTCTCTATTGTCAGCACCTTGAAATGGAACCATGTCTTTTTGTGATTGATGGATAAATATGCCAAAGCGTTTTTTCTTTACTTGATCTGGACTCATTGGAATGGCCATTTCAATTTCAGCAATATCCCATTCTTGCCATGCACCTTTGTACAACCAAACCCAACAGTCTTTAATCCAGTCATCACCTGCAGCTTTGATCCGCCTAAGCGCCTCAAAAACCGCTTCTAAACAGACCCTATGAGTGCCATGTGGATCTGCTAAATCTCCCGCACAGTAAACCTGATGTGGTTTTAGTTTCCGCAGCAATTCCATGGTGATCAAAATATCTTCTTCGCCCAATGGCTTTTTTTCAATGGTCCCAGTTTCATAGAAAGGCATATTCATAAAATGCCAACGACCTTCAGGTAATCCTACATATCTGCAAGTAGCTTTGGCTTCACCTCTTCTGATTAAACCTTTAACAGCCCTGATTTCTCTAGTATCCATTTGGTCTTTCTTCTTTGAAGAAATAAATTGTTCAGCAGAAGAAAGTTGCTCAATACTCTTACTATTGTCCATTCCAAACATCTCTTCAAATCCCACTGCAAAATCAATAAAACGGGTCACAAATTCGTCGGTAACCGCAATATTCCCGCTGGTTTGATAAGCTACATGTACTTCATGACCTTGGTCGTGTAAGCGCATAAACGTTCCACCCATACTAATGATATCATCGTCTGGATGTGGTGAAAATATTAAACAACGTTTAGGATGAGGTTCAGAGCGTTCAGGGTGTGCCGGAATAACTGCATTTGGCTTTCCACCTGGCCATCCAGTAATGGTATCCCTAAGCATATAAAACACTTGAAGGTTTATTTCATACGCATCATCTTGTTCTACTAGTAAATCTGATAAACCATTTTCGGTATAATCTAGGCTGGTTAAGCTAAGTACCGATTTATTGAGCTTAAGTGCCAGGTTAACCACTGCTCTTTTAATCATGGCATCGGTCCAAACACAATCCCCAGTTAACCATGGCGATTTTATTCTCGTAAGTTCTGTAGAAGCCGCTTGGTCAATTATAAATGTACAGTCGTTGTGTTGCTGTAAAATACTTGCAGGAATGCTTTCTGTAACGTTTCCTTCTACTGACTTTGCTACAATACTTGCTTTGTTTCCCCAAGCCAATAAAATAATTTTCTTTGCTTTTAAAATACTACTGATACCCATAGTAACGGCCAATCTGGGAACTTTGGTAATCGTTTCAAACTCGTAAGAATTAGCCAATCGAGTACTGTTCTCTAAATTAACTAATCTTGTTTTAGACAAAATGCTTGATCCAGGCTCATTGAACCCAATATGCCCATTCTGTCCAATTCCCAAAATTTGTAAATCTATGCCGCCTGCAGCTTCAATGGCTTGTTCATAAGAGGCACAGTAATTTTTCATTTCTGCTTTTGGGGCATTTCCATTAGGCAAATGAATGTTTTTTGGATCAATATCAATATGGTTAAATAAGTTACGATGCATAAAGCTCCAATAGCTTTGGTAGGCATCTTTATCTATTGGATAGTACTCATCTAAATTAAAAGTGATTACATTTTTAAAGCTCAATCCTTCTTCACGATGCATTCTAACTAACTCTGCATACATCTTAATAGGAGTAGACCCGGTAGCCATGCCCAATACCACCATTTCTCCTTTGGAAGCTTTTTGCTTAATTAAATTGGCAATTTGTTGGGCTGCATAAATAGAACCCTCTAATGCCGTTGGATAAATTTTCACCTCAATCTTCTCAAATGAGTCTACCATATTTAACTTGTTTTGCATGGCTAATATACGTTAAAGCATCATAAATCTGCATTAAATTCGCTGCTTTTTGCGGGTATTTAAGGCTTTTTGGTTGTAATTGGAGTATTATTGGCAGGATCAAAATATGCTTTGCTGTAGTTGAACCCTAACCAATCAAAGCGCTTGAATTGATTCAATAAACGTTTCTCGAAATCAGGCCAACTTTTTTGTTCTTTAGGTGTCCAAAGTACTTCGCTTAAAGCACTCATTCTTGGAAATATTTGATACTCTACTTTTGAAGTATTGGTCATGTATTCTGTCCAAACATTGGCTTGTGCACCTAGAACATATTTTGCATCTTCCGCTGAGAGTGCTTTAGGGATTGGATCATAGCTGTAGACTTTTTGAACGGTCGTATAACCACCAATTGTCACCGAGTCTTCATTCTTCGTTTGTTTATGATCAAAATACATCCAACCTCCTGGAGTCATAATTACATTGTGTTTTTGTTTGGCTGCTTCTATTCCACCTTGTTCGCCTCTCCAACTCATTACCGTTGCATTAGGAGCTAATCCACCTTCCAATATTTCATCCCATCCAATGATCTGTTTTCCTTTGCTGTTTAAGTATTTCTCTACTCGCTGAATAAAATAGCTCTGTAATCCATGCTCGTCTTTTAAACCCTTTTCTTTTATTAACTGTTGACAAAAAGCCGATTTTTTCCAAGCTTCTTTAGGGCACTCATCGCCACCTATATGAATATATTTTGAAGGGAATAATTGTATTACTTCATCAAATACATTCTCTAGAAATTTAAATGTAGTTTCAGTTGGAGCAAATACGTCTTCAAATACACCCCAAGTTTGTTGTACTTGTTTCCCAGCAGTTGAACCGTTCCAAGCAATTTTTGCTGGCACTTTGGTGCTTGAATCGGGAAAGCAACTTAATTCAGGATAAGCTGCAATAGCAGCAGAAGAATGACCAGGTAATTCAATCTCTGGAATCACTTCAACATATCTATCTGCAGCATATTGTACTATTTCTTTTATTTGAGCTTGGGTATAGAATCCGCCATAACGAGTATTGGTGTTTCCTGTACCTGGATACCTTCCAATAGTGGTTCCATTTCTAAATCCACCAATTTCAGTTAATCTTGGATATTTTTTAATTTCAATTCTCCAACCTTGGTCTTCTGTTAAATGCCAATGAAAAGTATTCATCTTGTGCATGGCAATAAAATCAATGTATTTTTTTAAAAAGTCAACTGGAAAAAAATGTCGAGCAACATCTAAATGCATTCCTCTATAGGCAAAACGAGGTTGATCTTTAACCGATAGTTGAGGGATATTTAAACTCGTTGATTTTGTAAAAGGGAATAATTGAATTAATGATTGAACTCCGTAGAAAACACCTGTTTCATTGTCTCCTTCAATCATTACTCCGTTATTTTTTACTTCTAATTGATACGCCCCTGCAATTGGGTAGTCAAGTCTAGCATAAGATAAAATGATATTTCCTTCGTTTTTTGAAGAAGTAGAAATCGGTAAAACCAATCCATACATTTTCTTTAAATAAGCTTGCAAAAATTTTGCAGATTTATCTAAACCGCTTCCTTTAGTAACAATATTGGTTTTATTGTTTACTACAAAATTACCATTACCCATTTTTAAGGATGCTGGTTGAGGAATAATCGGGCTTTCTTGAGCTGTGCTAATAATCGAAGTAAAAAAGCATAAAGCTAAAAACAGATTTTTCATATTGGTTTTATTCGTTAGTTAGTAAAAATAAAAAAGATTCCCCTGAACAAGGAATCTTTTATTGTAAAGTATACAAATAACTTTAAATGGTAATTTTATTAAACTACCCTAGTAAGCTTTATCAAATTGGTAGGTAAGTGTTGATCAATAGGTGTACTTCCGGTATTGATTACCGCATCTCCTGATTTAACAAATCCTCTTTGTTTTAAGATATCAATTTGATCTGCAACAATATCATCTAAGCTTTCTTCTTCAGAATAATGGAATGCCCTTACACCCCAACTTAAGCTCAATTGATTTACTAATGATTTTTCTTTTGTAAAAATAAATAGTGGAGAAGAAGGGCGGTAACTGCTAAGCATAAATGCCGTATAACCACTTTGTGTCATACCTATTAAGGCGTTTGCAGAAACATCTTCGGCCATTTTAGCTGCATTATAACAAACTGCATCACTGTAGAAAGAAGGAGAGTGTGGCTGAGGTTTTAAGTCTTCAGAGCGATTGTAACGATATTCTTTCTTTTCTACTTCTGCTATAATTTTACGCATGGTTTCAACTACCAATGCAGGATGTTGTCCTGCAGCAGTTTCACCACTTAGCATAACTGCGTCAGCACCTTCTAATACCGCATTTGCAACGTCGGTAATTTCACTTCTGTTGGGCTTAACTCTGTCTATCATGCTTTCCATCATTTGGGTAGCTACAATTACAGGTTTCGCGCGGTGAATACATTTGCGTATTAATTCTTTTTGAATCAATGGAATTTGTTCTACTGGAAGCTCAACACCCAAATCTCCACGAGCTACCATGATTGCATCACTTTCTAAAATAATATCACGAATATTAACTAATGCTTCCGGTTTCTCAATCTTCGCAATAATTTTAGTTTTGCTTTTTTTCTCGTCTAGTTTGCTTCTTAAAATTACAATGTCTTTAACGCTTCTTACAAAGCTTAAAGCAACCCAATCACATTGTTGTTCTATAATAAACTCTAAGTCTATTAAATCTTTTTCGGTAAGTGCAGGTAAAGAAATTTTGGTGTCGGGTAAGTTTAATCCTTTTTTAGAAGATAAAATCCCCCCTAATGTCACAACCACTTTAACGTCGCCATTCTTTTCAATCCCGGTAACTTTAACCTCAATTTTACCATCGTCAATCATGATTAAGTTGCCTAATACCACGTCCCCAGCTAGGTTAGGGTAGGAAACATAAATTTTTTCTTTTGTGCCAATACATTTTTCGTTGGTAAAAGTGAGAATATCACCCACTTGTAGGTCTAATGCATTGTTTTCAATCTCACCAACTCTAAGCTTAGGTCCTTGTAAATCGGCAAGAATGGCAATATTATATGGCTGCGTTTTGTTGATATTTCTGATATGTTCAATAATAGCCAATTTATCTTCGTGGCTACCATGCGAAAAGTTTAACCTAAATACGTTTACACCTGCTTTCACCAAATTTAATAATTGGTCGTAAGAGTCACAAGCAGGTCCTACGGTTGCAACAATTTTTGTTTTGTGCATCACGTGTTTAACGCCCGCTTCTCTGTCCATCTCTTTGTGTAAGTACTTCTCTAAATTCTTTGACATTGTTTTGTTTTAGTTTTTTTGGTTGGGGGTTAACTAGCTAATATTTTTACGATTCTAAGCCAATCTTCTGAAATTTTTTGTTTGGCTTTTATTGCATGATCTAAAGGAGTGTAATGTAATTGATTGTTCAGAATACCCACCATTACATTATTGGTACCATTTAGTAAACATTCAACAGCCGCAAATCCCATTCTACTTGCAATTAATCTATCTAAACAAGTAGGGGAGCCGCCTCTTTGAATATGGCCTAAAATACAAACCCTGGTATCTGCATTTGGGAGCCTTTTTTTAACAATACTAGAAATTTCATTGGCTCCATATTTATCACCTTCTGCCACAACAATGATATTCACCAATTTTTTTCTCTTTTCTTGCTCAGATAAAGACTGTATTAGTTCTTCAATATCTGTTTCTGTTTCTGGAATTAAAATGTTTTCTGCACCAGTTGCAATTCCGCTGTGTAAAGCAATATATCCTGCATCTCGGCCCATTACTTCTACAATGAATAGTCGGTCGTGTGCATCTGCGGTATCCCTAATTTTATCTATCGCTTCTACTGCTGTATTTACTGCTGTGTCAAAGCCAATGGTAAAGTCGCTACCAGCAATATCTTTATCTATGGTTCCTGGAAGGCCAATACAAGGAATGTCAAATTCGTTACTGAATTTTTGTGCCCCCTTAAAACTACCATCTCCTCCAATGATGACTAATCCGTCTATTCCCCTTTTCTTTAGATTTTCGTAGGCAATCTTTCTGCCCTCGGCTTCCATGAATATGGTGGATCTTGCTGTTTTTAATACAGTTCCTCCTCTTTGTATAATATTGGCTACTGATCTGGAGTTCATGGGATGAATATCATCATCTATCATACCACTGTATCCTCTCATTATTCCAAATACTTCTAGTCCATTGTAAATTCCAGTTCTAACTACAGCTCTAATGGCAGCATTCATTCCCGGAGCATCTCCGCCAGAAGTTAATACCCCAATTTTGCTAACTTTTTTACTGCCCATGTTTTTCAATCTCTTTAATAATAAGACAATCTTAATGTGTACTGTATACACGGAATTCCAAAAATACGAATTTGAAAGGACATAGCCTTGTAGTGTTCTTATCTGATTTTTCGTAGCATTGCTGTATGAAAATAGTCGTAACAGGTGCCAATGGTTTTACTGGTCAGCATGTAGCTCAATACCTTGCTAGTAAAGGGTTTCAAGTATTTGCTCTTTCTAGAGGGAATGCTCGATTAGCCGCACATAAGCTGATTCATTATCATGACTGCGAACTAACGAATGTTAGTTCAGTTAATAGCTTGATCATGCAAATTGAGCCAGATTGGATTATACATATTGCAGCAATGAGTAAACCTGATGAATGTAATGATGATCGGGAAAATTGTTTGTTGCATAATGTACAGGCGACCATACATCTTGGAGAAGCTGCTATCAAGCACCATTCTCAATTTATTTATTTTTCTACTGATTTCATTTTTGGTGAAAATGGCCCACATGGAGAAGACGATATTACTGGGCCACTTAACTTCTATGGAGAAAGCAAATTACTAGCAGAAAATTGGGTAAAGCAACATATCCCTAATGCAGTTATTGTGAGGCCAGTTTTTATATACGGTCCTGAATTACCTGGTTCTCGCCCTAGTTTTATACAATGGGTTCAAAAGCAACTCATTCAAGAAAAACCTATCAAAGTAGTGAATGATCAAAAAAGAACACCAACTTATGTGTTCGATATTTGCCAAGGGTTAGAAACAATTATTGTAAACAATCATTCTGGTGTTTTTCATTTGGCTGGAGCCGAAATTATTACTCCATACGAAATGGCTATAGAAGTAGCCAATTGTTTATCATTAAATGTTGATTTAATAGAAGCAGTAGACAGCACAACTTTCCCAGAACCTGTAAAAAGAGCCAAACAGTCTGGACTTAAAATTGATCGGGCTAGTTCAATACTAAATTATAAACCCCACTCATTTTCAGAGGGGGTTCGTAAAAGTTTTTTAGCAGATCAATTCATAAATAAATAGTCCTACTATTTTAGGGGTAAAAAAATTTCCGCCATCATACAACGTGCACTGCCACCTCCATTTGTTTCAATAGTGGTAATATCGCTGTGTATAATTTTATTGAAAGCGGTAATGGTTTCAATTTGCTTTGGCGTTAATGCATGAAATGCTTGGCTAGACATTACTAAGAATTTTTCACCCCTGGTATTGTGCACTTGTAACATATTTCCAGCAAAATGATTCATTTGATTAAAATCAATTTCTACAATAATTTTTCCTGAGTTGATGATAGATTGTTTAACCAATTGTTGTTCATTTGAATCTTTTATTGAATCTAAACAAATGACTACATAATCATCTGCAACACACATCATCACATTGGTATGGTAAATAGGCGCGCCAGCTGCATCTACAGCTACAAATGATACGCCCTTATATTGCATGGTATTGCAAAATTCATTGAATACTTGTGTGTTGGTTCTAGGAGAAAGACATGCATATGCAATTTTCTTTTCTCTGTCTAAAACCATACTTCCTGTGCCTTCCAGAAAAAGTTCATTCTTTTCATTAGAAGTAAAATCATTGGTATGGACAATGAGAAATTTTTCTTGAATGCTATTTAATACAGAAGGTTTTCTTTCTAATCTTCTATTTGTTGCAAACATCGGATAGAGGCAAATGCTTCCATCTTCATGGAAAGAAATCCAGTTATTAGGGAAAATAGAATCTGGTGTATGCGGGTCTGGAGTATCTTCTACTACAGTAACGTCTATGTCATGTGCTCTTAAAATTGAAATGAATTGTTCAAATTCTTGCCTAGCTTTTTCTTGCACATTAGACTGATCCGATTTGTTTTGAAAACTATTGTTCACGGCCGTTTCAGCATTAAAGCTAAAATGGACAGGTTGTATCATTAATAAGTGACTGGTATGTTGCATAGTTGATTAATTGATTGGTTCTCTCCATAAAGGCATACTCATACAATGAAATCCTCCTCTTGCTCTCGATAATTCTGCAGAAGGCATTAAAATAAAAGTGTCCTTAATTTGATCAATTGTAATACTGTTGTTTTCTAATTGTTGTAATAGTTCTTTCACTCCAATAATAGTAAACCCTGCATTTCTAAATGCTTCGGTGGTTTTGTCATTTCTGTCGTAACCTAATACCACGCCTTCTTTTAATGCCAATAAATTACATGAATCTGTCCATTGCTCCCTTGCACTGTAAGGGAATTCGTTGTTCCCTGAAAAAATAAAACGTACTTCAGTTTTACATTGTAAATCTGTTTTACTAATATCAACCAACAAATCTTCTAAGCTTTCAAATGAAATTGGATTTTCTGGATTGTTCCTATGAAATTGAAGAATTTTAATTTTTTCCTCTTTCTTTATTTCTAGTATTCTTTCAACAGCAGATTCATCTTCATGCTTCACCGCTTTCCTAGAAAAATTTCCCAACATGACCCATACATCTCTTTTAACTTGAGTAAATACCGTGTCAATATGCATATAATCTCTTTTCTTGGGAATCTTTACGATGGTTACTTTGTCCATCAATCCCATTTCAAAAAGGGTTTGCGTTATTTTGACTGCAGCTTCTGAAGAAGTTCTTTCACTAACTCCCACTAAAATATGATTCTCACTTACTACCATAATATCTCCACCTTCCAATGTAATTTTTCTTTCATCGTCTTCTTTGGGTAGTAAAAAACTATGGTGCGAATCGGATAATTCAATAATCTTATTGGTGTAATCTGCAAATAGGGGATGATTGAAGAAAATATATTTTGCCAACAAAGCCTCTCTTGTTCTTGCTTTTTTTGCTGGCTTATTTAGCAATACATGGTCTTTAATGGTGATACCAATATCTCTGGTGAAAATAAAGTTGGGAATGGGTGCAAATAAGAGCTGTCTTTCTTGAGATGTACCTGAGATCAGGGTTTTGGCCAATTCAGTAGGTTCGTAATTCAGTAGCTCATTTTGTATTCGATAAGTGCAACCTTCAATTGCACAAACAGAGGATACCAATTTGGTTTTGATATCACTATTTTTTAATAATTCAGATAAGAGCCATTGCAATTCAATTACTTTATCAGATTTATAAAAGTGCTCGTGTTCTGGTTTATAAAATTCACGATTGTTTTGATTGCTATCAATCTCAGTTAATTTTCCTTTTATTTTTTCTGGGTCTAAAAAATACAATAAGATTTTAGTGTAATAATCGTATTCGTCTTTTCTAATGGTATCTAGGTGAACAATATCTTCAAAAAGCCAGTCTTGAGCTTTAGACGGTACTACTTTTCCTAAACCACTATCTGGGCTATGTACCAATAATCGTTTTAAAGTGCCAATTTCGGATGTAACGGAAACCTTCATATAAAATATTTTATAAAATGCGTGTAAGAAGAAGTAGGTAGTTTACTACCTATTAATCAATAAATTTTTCTAGTATCAACTTTATTTATACTCCCTTCAATGATCGGGCATTGGGTTCAAGCCCCTGTACATCCAAGCAAAATGTGATGTCAAAAAAGATATGGTAGAACAATGGTTCACTTAACGCAAATTACTATTTTATTTCAAATGGCAATTTACCATTAAGGCTACCAGTCGATTTCAAGGGTTTGAAACGCACAAACATATCTTCACTATACCATTTTTCTTGGTGGGTTTTCTTTACTACTTCTGCATGCTCTTTCATTTTATAAGCGAACTGACGCATTTGTTCTTTACTTTCCCAAATGCTGAATGTGGCTTGTTTTATCCAAGGTACTTCGCCAATACCAACAGAGGTAATAAATCCATCTGCACCAGCCATTTGTTGTGCAATGGCATCAACATGCGACCAGAATCGGCCTAGTTGCGATGGTCGAATCGTTGCTCTAGTGAGTATTCCAATTGCTCCTTCATAGCTGGATTGTTTGGGTAAGTCTCCAAAAACAGTTTTCCCATCCCAAGTTCCATGACCTTCAATGGGGTCAAGTTGAAGCTCCCAAATTTCTACGCCGAAAAACTTCCACCAAGTGCTAATGAACGAAGGTCTAAAACCAGCATTGTCTTTTGTACTAATGGTTAATAAAGCCCATTGTCTCCAATCTGGTGTTTTATCGAAAGTGCCATTTCTTCCACATCCCATCAATTTATAGAATTTAGTTTTTTTGCTCATCCAAAGCGGAAGTCTAAAAAAAGCCATGGACAAAAAACCAGCCCAACCTAAAAAATGGGGGTACCTAACTATACTTAAAGTAGCAATCATACATTAAATTAAACTAATTTTCGGCAATGAAATGGGTGATTCAACATATCAAACAATTGGTTAACACTAGAACCAATTCAATAGTTCTAAGAGGTGCAGAACTTTCGAAACTTCCAATTATTGATAATGCATTTCTAATAGTTGAAAATGGAATTATTCAAGCATATGGTGCTATGCATGAATTATCAGCAGAACATTTAGATGGGGCTGGGGTGATTGATGCCGCCGGTGCTTCGGTACTGCCTTGTTGGTGCGATAGCCATACTCATTTGGTTTTTGCAGCAAGTAGAGAAGATGAGTTTGTACATAAAATCAATGGATTAACCTATGCTGAAATAGCAGCAAAAGGGGGGGGGATACTCAATTCTGCCCGTAAAATAGCTTTAGCTAACGAAGAAGAACTGTATGTACAAGCAATGACTCGTTTGCAAGAATTAATGAAACTAGGTACAGGTGCTATTGAAATAAAAAGTGGCTATGGGCTTAATACGGCCAACGAGTTGAAAATGTTGCGGGTAATTAAACGTATTAAAGAAACGGCTCCCATTCCTGTAAAAGCGAGTTTTTTAGGAGCACATACCTTTCCATTGGAATTCAAAGAAAACCATGATGGATATATAAATCAAATAATACAGGAGATGTTGCCTGCAATATCCCAGGAGCAATTAGCCGACTATATTGATGTTTTTTGTGAGGAAGGTTTTTTTAGTGTTGCAGAAACCCAGCGCATTTGCGAAGCTGGAATAGCGCATGGATTAAAACCGAAAATACATGCCAATCAATTACATGCCTCAGGAGGAGTAGAGCTAGGGGTTCAATTAGGAGCCATTTCAGTAGATCATTTAGAAACCATGAATGCGGCTGCTATTCAAGCATTAAGTAATTCAACTACCATTGGCACCATGCTACCCACAGCAGCCTTTTTTCTAAGAATGCCTTACCAGCCGGCAAGAGAACTCATTCGTGCAAATGCAGCATTAGCAATTGCTTCAGACTACAACCCAGGCTCAAGCCCTAGTGGGAATATGAATTTTGTAGTTGCTTTAAGTTGTATACAAATGAAGTTATTGCCCGAAGAAGCTATTAATGCAGCCACTATTAATGGGGCATTTGCAATGGAATTAGAAAAGGAAGTAGGAAGCATCACGATCGGTAAGCGAGCTAATTTAATATTTACATATCCCATTCCTTCATTGGCATACATGCCTTATTCATTTGGAACTAATTTGATTGATAAGGTTATGATTAATGGTCGGTTTATTTAATTATATTTAAGTAACTGAATTGTTCACTTAAATTACTTGACCATGCACCATTTTAAATTTTATCATAAACAGGATGTACTTTCTGTAACTAAAATTCGTCGGTTCGAAACTAAGTTGGGTGAGCGGGTACAAGTGCTTGCCAATCCAGCAAATATAGAAGCGAGCTTGCAAGAGAGTTCTGCCAATTATATTATTCTAGGAATTCCTGAAGATATTGGCGTAAAAGCAAATGGGGGAATAGGTGGTACCGATAGTGCTTGGTTGGCTTTTTTAAAAGCATTTTTGAATATTCAAAGCAATGACTTTTTAGAAGGTAGTAATATGATGGTGTTGGGGCATTTTGATTTTGCATCTATTGCAGAACTGATAGATCAAAATGCTTTTAATGAGGAAGAAAAAATGGCTGCATATAGGCATGCGGTTAATACGATTGATGATTCGGTTGAACAATTGATACATATCATTACCCAAAACAAAAAAATACCAATTGTTATTGGTGGTGGGCATAATAATGCATATCCCTGTATCAAAGGTGCAGCAAAAGGATTCTATAAAGCTGGTGTTATTCCTATTGCTCAAATTAATGCCATTAATTTAGATGCACATGCCGATTTTAGGCCTATGGAAGGAAGGCATAGTGGGAATGGTTTTTCTTATGCAGAAGAAGATGGTTATTTAGAAAAATACTGTGTTATTGGCTTGCATGAAAATTATATTCCACAAAATGTATGGATGGATATGGTGAATAATCCTTTTATAGACTGCATTACTTACGAAGACATTTTTGTGCATGAAAAAAGAACATTTATTCAAGCTGTAGCACATGCAACATCATTTACAGATGATACTTTATGTGGTATTGAATTAGACATGGATGCTATTGCCGATACTTTGTCTAGCGCACAATCCAAGGTTGGAATTACTCCTGTTCAAGCAAGACAATATATGCAATATGCAGCTGCTGATACCAAAGCTGCATACTTACATATTTCTGAAGGAGCCGTGCAATTGTCTAACGGAGACAAAGACCCAGGTACTGGTAAACTAATCAGTTATTTAGTGAGTGATTTTGTGAAAGGGCATATGATATATTAACTTTTATTTTACAGTTTAATTTTTTTACTGTGCCAACTCGTCGTACATTTGCGGCGGAATTGAGCAATTATTTAAGAGTATTTCTCAGGTAGACAAATAGAAGGCCATTCTATTCTAACGGTAACAAAAAATTTCCTACCCTGCTCAACAACATTTGTAAAAAATAAAATAATAATACAATGAAAGGTGAAGTTATGCCTTCTATCGTACAGATAGACAAGGCGCATTTAAGCGAATTAGTACAAGAAGTAAGAGAAACATTGGCAACAGACATGTTTGTACAAAACAGAGAAGAAAAAAAGAAAGCATTTCGTGCAGTTGATCTTTGGAAGATTCACAGAGAAATGAAGTCTGCAAATAGAAATTTTAAATCACAGTTCTAGTTGCTGTTAACTTGTTAATATCCGCTGCAGATATCATATTTGTAGCGGATTTTTTATTTTGGAGATTTACTAATATCCCATTTGGTAAAGTCTTTAAACCAACTACTGTTCCAGTACAGGTATCTTGGTATGGCGTTTAGTTCTAGTCTTTTTAAAAAGTCTGAGTAATTCTTTTTTTCAGGCATGCTCCAAAGTGTTTCACTTAATGCAGTCATTCTTGGAAATATCATATAGTCTACCTTTTTTTCATTACCCATGTATTCTGTCCAAACATTGGCTTGTCCTCCAATAATTTTGTTGCCTAATCCTCTTTGAATTATGGCTATTGGAATAGGATTGTAATTGTACACTGCTTCCAATGGATTATATCCATGAATGGCTAAGCTGTCTTTTGGATCCTGTGACTGATAGTGGTCGAAATAAAAGGGTTTGCCAGGGGTGTTGATTACTTTGAATCCTTTACTTGCCGCTTCAATTGCTTGCTTTTCTGTTCCCCAATTCATTACAATGGTTGAAGTATCTAAATCGCCTTCGTTTATTTCATGCCAACCAATCGTTTGTTTCCCTTTCGATTTAAGGTGTTTGGCAATAAACTCAATAAAATAGGTTTGTAATTCAGTTTCGTTTTTTAACCCTTTTTCTTTCATGAAAGCTTGTGTTGCAGGGTCTTGTTTCCACCAAATTTTACTGCACTCATCGCCCCCAACATGAATATAAGGTGAAGGGAAAAGCGCCATTACTTCATCAAATACTTTTTCTAAAAAACGAAATGTGGCTGGTTTGGGTGCCAGTACATTATTTTGTCTATTGTACATACCCCAAGTAGTGGCAACTTTCCAGTTCGTATCTGGTTTAGTACTCAGTTCTGGATAAGCTGCAATTGCAGCACGACTGTGTCCGGGTATATCAATTTCAGGTATTACTGTTATGGCCCTAATAGCAGCGTATTGCACAATTTCTTTTATTTCTGCTTTTGTATAGAATCCGCCGTAACGGGTTCCATCGTATTGAGCAGGGCTATCTTTAAAATGGCCAATCAAAGTTTCATTTCTATAAGATCCTATGGTGTTCAGTTTGGGGTAAGCCTCCATTTCAATTCTCCAACCTTGGTCGTCTGTTAAATGCCAATGAAAAGTATTGAATTTATGAAAAGCTAAATAGTCAATGTATTTTTTGATATAGCTTACTGGAAAAATATGTCTTACTACATCTAAATGCATACCTCTATATGCAAATCTTGGATGATCTTCAATATGTACCGGTGAAATTTTTATTGAATTAAATTGGCCAATGGGAATTATCTGTAAAAGACTTTGAATGCCATTGATTAGCCCTCTTAAATCGTGATAGTCAATTTGGATGATTTGTTTATTTATGTTTAACTCATATTTCTCTGCTGTATGATTCAGCGATCTGTTCTGGACAAGGTAGATCCCATTTGTGGAAATGTTATATTGATCTATTCTTTTTTTTACACTTAGTAATAAACCAGTTTGTTTTGCAATATTTTCTTTAAGGTAAAGAGCTTGAGCTTCATATGGATCTTCATAAAATATGTTCTGATTATTGTCTAAAACAAAAGGTTCAGGGCTGTGTGGATAACTAATAAACGCTGGCTTAGGTATGATATTATTTGCATTTTGTGCGATACAATAAAAGCTGGTGAATAATAAACAGTAGATAAAAAATAATCTTCTCATGACTATTGGAATAATTGGATGGGTATAAAAATATCAAAATGATTGGCTATTTGGTAAATTGCAGGGTAGTATTTACCACCGTTCAGCAAATTGTTATGCTTAAAGCAGATTTAAGAGAGATTTATATTAATAAAAGAAATGCATTAGTAGGGTCAGACCGATTGAAATTGGACGATCTCTTATTGATTCAATTTCAACAAATCAATTTTGAAAACATACAAACTGTTTTAAGTTATTGGCCAATGGCTAATAAGTCAGAGCCCAATACCCATTTGTTCAATGGCTATTTGAGACATATGATACCACAACTACAATTGTGTTATCCTGTGGTACAAGGTCAAGAAAAAATGAAAGCTATCTTGGTAGATGAAGATACCGTGTACCAAACAAATCAGTGGGGCATTACAGAACCAAAGACGGGTGAAACAATCGAATTAATTAATATTGATTTGGTTTTGGTTCCCTTATTGGTTTTTGATGAAGCGGGTTTTAGAGTAGGATTTGGGAAAGGGTATTACGATCGATTTTTGGCTGAAAAAGGGGAGCATACTGCTTTAATTGGATTTTCTTACTTTGATCCAATACCCTTAATCAGTGACACCCACGAATTTGATATACCTTTACATCTAGGTATTACCCCTAAGCGTATTTATGAATTTTAATACCATTTTTCTTAAATCATTTCGAGTACTATTGCTGCCATTGGCGGCAATATATGGTTTAGTTATCATGATTCGAAATCGGTTGTTTAACAAGAATATACTCAAGTCTGCTGCTTTTAATTTTCCTATTATTTGTGTAGGCAATTTGGCTGTTGGCGGAACTGGTAAGTCTCCAATGGTAGAGTACTTATTAGAACTATTAAGCCCTAGATTCAAAATGGCAACTTTAAGTAGGGGGTATAAAAGAAGAACCAAGGGTTATGCATTGGCTAATTCACAAACAACTGCATTAGAAATTGGAGACGAACCCATGCAATTTGCGCTGAAATTTCCGAATGTGGCAGTGGCCGTTGGTGAGGAGCGGATTGTTGCCATCCCTCATTTATTGCAAGACCATCCTGAATTACAGGCAATAATTTTAGACGATGCATTTCAACATAGAACGGTTAGAGCTGGCTTTAATATCTTACTAACTGAGTACAGTAATTTATATACAAGCGACTTTTTTTTACCTACAGGAGACTTGAGAGACGAATGGGCTTCGGCTAATCGTGCACAAGTAATTATTGTAACTAAATGTCCTCCTAATATGGATGAGAAAATGAAATCTACTATATTAAGAGAGCTAAAGCCTTTGCCATCACAAAAAGTCTTTTTTTCTTGTATTGAATATGGTATACCATATCATATTTGCGACAGTAGCATTCAATATCCCATTAATTCAATTGATGAAGTAATGTTAGTTTGTGGTATAGCTAATCCTAAACCATTGAAAGATTATTTATTACAAAAAGCTACAACGTATTACCAGCAAGACTATCCGGATCATCATATTTTTTCAATTGACGACTTAAAAGAAATGAAGCAGAAATTTGATGATATTTCGGCAGAAAGAAAATTATTTATTACTACGGAAAAAGATGCAGTTAGGCTGATTAAATTCAAAGACGAATTAACCAGTTTACCCTTCTTTGTTATTCCAATAAGACACCAAATCCTTTTTGATGAATCTTGGCATTTTAATGAATTGCTGATTAAATTCATTCAAGATTTTAATTTCAATCCAACCGCATGAGTACCAAGAAACCAAAGTCTAAGCAAAAGCAGAAAGCAAAAACCATCACTGTTCAAACCTTGAAAGGAAAACTAGAAGTTACTCGTTCAGGAATGGGGTATGTGCTGATAGATGATCAATCAGGAGATGTATTGGTTAGGCCAAATGATTTTGGCACTGCATTAAATGGCGATACCGTAAGAGTTAAAGTGATAAGAGAGAATGTAAGAACAGGTAAAAAAGAAGGAAAGATTACTGAAGTGGTAGAACGCAAACAAACTGAATTCATTGGTAGATTGCAAGTTTCAGCGCATCATGCATTTTTTGTGCCTGATTCAGACAAACCCATGCCAGACTTATACATTCCTATGCAGTCTATCAATGGGGCACAACATAGAGATAAGGTATTAGTAAAATTGGTACGTTGGGAAAAAGAAGATAAAAAGCCAGTAGGAGAAGTCATTAGTGTGATGGCTCCAGATGATGTGAATGATGCAGCGATGAAGGAAATTTTAGCTGAAGCAGGATTCCCACTTAGTTTTTCTGATGAAGTGATTGAAGAATCAGGAAGATTAGTAGATATTATTGACGAAGCAGAAGTATCAAAGAGAAGAGATTGTAGAGGGTTACTTACTTTCACTATTGACCCTGTGGACGCAAAAGATTTTGACGATGCTATTTCTATCAGAAAATTGGGAGATAATAAGTATGAAATAGGCGTTCATATTGCCGACGTGAGCCATTATGTTCTACCAGAATCTGCATTAGATGCAGAAGCTTACAGAAGGGCTACATCTGTATACTTGCCCGATAGAGTAAACCCAATGTTGCCTGAACATATTTCTAATGAGTTGTGCTCTTTAAGACCTCATGAAGACAAGCTCACTTTCTCTGCTATTTTTCAGACCAATGAGAATGGGGATGTAAAGCAATATTGGTTAGGAAGAACGGTGATTCATTCTGATCACAGGTACACTTACGAAGATGTACAACAAATTATAGAGACTAAAGAAGGGTTGCATAAGGATGAAATATTATTGTTAAATGATATTGCACAAAAATTAAGAAAGAAAAGATTCAGTAAAGGAGCGATTAATTTTTCTTCTCAGGAAGTAAGATTTCAATTAGATGAAAAAGGTGTACCAATTGGCATTATCGTGAAAGAAAGCAAAGAATCGCATCAATTAATTGAAGAATTCATGTTATTGGCCAATAGAACGGTTGCAGAAAATATTGCTAAACAGCATGTAAATAAAAAGCCGATTCCTTTTCCTTATCGTGTGCATGATCAACCCGATGAAGAGAAACTAGCCCCATTTATACAATATGCAAAGCGATATGGTCATAGTTTTGATATATCAACACCTCAAGCCATTGCACATAGTTTTAATGGCATGTTGGCCGATGCACATGGTAAGCCAGAACAACATGTACTTGAGCAATTAGGTATCAGAACCATGGCCAAAGCCATTTATACACCAGAAAATATTGGTCATTATGGTTTAGCATTCGAGCATTATTGTCATTTCACTTCACCCATTAGAAGATACCCAGATGTATTGGTACATCGAGTTTTACAATCTGTATTAGATGGGGCTCCAATGATTGATAAAAAGATGACTGAGAAATGCAAACACACCAGTGAAAGGGAGCGGGCTGCAATGGAGTGTGAAAGGGCTGGTAATAAATACAAACAAGTAGAATTTTTACAATCTCATGTAGGCGAAACTTTTGAAGGAGTGGTGAGTGGGGTTACCAGTTTCGGCTTCTTTGTAGAAACGGTAGAACACAAGTGCGAAGGATTAGTAAGTATTGTTAGCCTAAGTGATTTTGATGATTTTCGATTAGTTGAATCTGAATACAGTTTAGTGGGAAGAAGAAGTGGGCGAATATTTAAGATGGGTGATAAAGTAACTGTTACGTTGGTAGCAGCTAATTTAGAAAAACGCCAGTTAGATTTTGAGTGGGAGTTAGGCTAGCGCTTACCAACCACTGGCTAATACATCTGCTAAGTGCATCATTCGCATATTCTTTCCTTCGTGTTTAGCGCAGCCATCAATATGCATTAAACAGCTCATATCTGTACTAATCAGTACTGTTGCGCCGGTATCGGAAGCATTGTTTATTTTTTGATTGCCCATTGCAATACTGATGGGTTCAAATTTTACTGCAAAAGTTCCACCAAAGCCACAGCAGGTTTCTACATCATTCATTTCTACCAGTTCTAAACCTGCTACTTGATTTAATAATAACCTTGGCTCATTTTTGATTTTACATTCTCTTAACGCTGCGCAACTATCGTGATAAGTAGCTTTTTCATTCAACACTGCACCAAAATTTGTTTCTTTCAATACGTTTACTAAGAAATCAGAAAATTCAAAAATTCGCTCAGCAGTTTTAGCTGCCTGTGTTTTATATGCTGAGTTTTCAAATAATTGTTTATAGTAATTTTTTACAAAGCCCACACAGCTTGCACTGGGTGCAACAATAAAATCAGCTCCTTCAAAATCTTGTAAAAACTTGGTGCATACTTCTTTTGCCTCTCCATGAAATCCGGCATTAAAAGCAGGCTGTCCACAGCAAGTTTGTGCAGTATTATAATGAACAGTACATCCAGCTTTCTTCAAAACTTTTACCATATTAAATGCCACATCCGGGTAGAGTTGATCTATAAAGCAAGGAACAAAGATTTGTACGTTCATCTATTGAAATTATTTGATTGCACGATTCAATTGAATCATTTTTAGCGCAGTGATTGCAGCTTCTTCGCCTTTATGACCATGTATTCCACCAATTCTTTCAATGGCTTGTTGCTCATTTAAAACAGTTAATACCCCAAATATCACTGGCACGTCAATTTGTAGATTTAATTGCATAATACCATCTGTAACACCCTTGCATACATAATCAAAATGGGGCGTATCACCTTGTATAACTGCTCCTAGAACTATATAAGCATCTGGTGTTCGTTTACTGTATGCATAGTGTTGTTTAACACCAAAGGGTAATTCAAATGCGCCGGGCACCACTAATGTTTTAACAGCAACTGATGCTTCTTTTAATACCTTTTTTGCTCCTTTTTCTAAAGCATTGATGATGGTACTGTTCCATTCAGTTTTAATGATAACAACAAAGGCATCCTCCAGAGTGGGGATGCCTTTGTTTAATGTTGTATTTCCTTTTGTAGCCATTATTCAGCAAGGTCATTTTTTTCGATACTCAAACGATAAATATATTTATCTGCTTGAAAACCTTTGTCTGTTTTAGGGAATTTTGTTTTTAATTCTTTATATAGGTCAAGCGCTTCAGCATTCTTACCAGTTGTTTCTAATAGTAAGGCTGCGCGGAATAAATACTCAGAAGAATTGGTTTCATCTTCAATGAAAGTATTTGCAGCTTTTTTGTAAGCTTCTATTGCTTCGTCTTTTTTATTTAATTCAGCGTATGCATCACCTAAACATCCAGATGCCAATAGTTGAACTTGTTTTGCATCAGTTGAGAAATCTTTTAAGTGTTTAACTGCATTCTCAAACTCGCTCATTTTTAGGTAACTGATACCCGCATAGTAATGAGCCAAATTAGCGGCTTTTGTTCCACCAAAATTGCTAATTACATTTAAAACCCCTTTGTATTGACCATCACCGTTCAATACCAATCTTGAAGAGTCCATTGCAAAATATTGCTCTGCTTTAAATATGGCTTCAGCAGCTTTTTCTTCTTTGGGTTTAACTACGTATTGTTGATAAGCAAACCAACCACCACCAATAACTAAGGCGGCAACAATAGCTCCTAAAAGGGGCTTTTGGATTTTTGCAAAACTAGATTCTACTTTATGTGCTGCCTCTTGAGATACAACTTCAGGCGCTTGTTTTTCGCTCATTATAATTGATTATGCTGTTTGATAAATTAATCTACAATAAAAGGATAATTCTGGTCGATGTAAACATCTTTCAATACTTCGCTATCATCTGGCCAAGGACTTTCTTCTGCAAACTTAACGGATTCATCTACTATTGCATTCACACGTGCATTAATAGCATCAAGCTCGCTTTGTGTTGCAAAACCATTATCTAAAATGGTGGAAGCCACTTTATTAATAGGGTCTTGGTCTTTGTATTCTTCTACTTCTTCTTTGGATCTGTATTTCTGAGGGTCAGATACGGAGTGACCTTTATAGCGATAGGTTTTCATTTCAAGCAGGGTAGGACCATCTCCTTCTCTTGCTCTTTTTACGGCTCTAGCAACAGCATCGTGCACCGCTTCAGGTGTCATGCCATCAATTTTATCTGCAGGCATTTCATATGCATCTGCCAATTTATAGATATCAATTACGTTGCTGGTTCTTTCAATAGAAGTGCCCATCGCATAATTGTTGTTCTCACAAATAAAAATTACTGGAAGTTTCCATAACATGGCAAGGTTAAATGTTTCATGCAACATCCCTTGACGCGCTGCTCCATCGCCAAAATAACAAAGGACAACATTTTGAGTACCCTTGTATTTCTCTGCAAATGCCAAGCCCGCTCCTGTACCAATTTGTGCACCCACAATACCGTGACCGCCAAAAAATTTATGTTCAACACTAAAGAAGTGCATACTTCCACCTTTACCCTTTGCACAACCGGTTGCTTTACCATATAATTCAGCCATACATGCATTAGCAGAAACTCCTTTTGCCAATGCTAAACCATGATCACGATATGCTGTAATAAAAGGATCATCAGATTGAGTAGCAGTCATACAGCCAGCAGCAATTGCTTCTTGACCAATGTAAGCGTGAAAAAATCCACGGATTTTCCCAGCCATTTTATACATTTCTTCTGATTTTAACTCAAACTGACGAATCAGCTGCATTAATTCGTACCAATAGAGGTAGGTTTCTTTAGAAAACTTTGTAGCCACTTTTCAAAAATTTGAAGGCAAATATAGGGGTTATCCTTGATAGTTCCCTACCCAGCGTATTCCTGTTCTAATACTTCTTTAGGTGGGTAAGGAATGCTTATATTATTCAAGTATGTTTCTTCTAAAATGTCAGCGAAAGTGGAAAAATAGAGTACCACGTCTTCTCTTACATTTCTTTTAAGCCACTTAAATCCACCGGGTAATTTTTCTAGAACCGATTTGTCATCTAAATATTCTAAATGATGAATATCTGTTGGTGTAAGACCGATATCGGTTAGTTTTTTAATCATCAAATTTACAGGCGTATTGCTTACTGGACAATATTCCTCAGCCAATTCGGTCCATTCCCCAATACCCGTATGCGCATAGGTTAAAATTTCTTCCTTACTAACATTAGCAACCACTTGTAATAAATTTCCACAATTACAAGCACCATGATTTCCCCAAGCATAGTGCGCTCCTTCATTTAAATTTTTGGCAGTTTGTCTTAATACATCTACAAGGACCAGGTTTGGATACGCCATATTTAAGTTTTTTTATTTAACAAGACTTAATATCAAAAAGTTGATTGGAGGGCTAATTTATTAACCAATTTTTCCCTCCATTTTGTTTGTACAATCAAAACCAATTTTATTACATAAATGACTCAACATTGCTACCGTTCATCCTTAAAAAGATTGGTTAGCTAAACCTTTTTCTTGTTTAGGAGTTAGTTATAAAAAATTAAACAAAATTTTTATGAAAATGCGCATTTTAACTTTGACAATGGTTGCAGTAATGGGATTATTGGGTACCGTTTCTGCACAGAAAACAGTAGTAGATATTGCAGTTGGTTCTAAAGACCATTCAACTTTAGTTGCTGCAGTAAATGCGGCTGATTTAGTTGCCACCCTACAAAGTGCTGGACCTTTCACAGTGTTTGCTCCAATTAATGCGGCATTCGATAAATTGCCTGCAGGAACTGTTGCAAATTTATTAAAGCCTGAAAACAAAGCAACATTAACCAAAGTATTAACCTATCACGTAGTTGCAGGGAATTTAGATGCAGCAGCAGTGGTAAAAGCTATTACTGACGGTAAAGGTAAAGTAGTGGTAAAAACAGTTGCAGGAAATTCTTTGACTGTAACATTAAAAGACGGTAAAGTAACATTAACCGACGAAAATGGTGGTGTAGCAACTGTAGTAGCTGCAGACTTAAAAGCAGGCAATGGCGTGGTTCACGTAATTGACACTGTTGTATTACCTAAGTAATTTGACTCAAATGGTAAGTATAAAAAAGTCCCGAAATTATTCGGGACTTTTTTTGTTATTTATGCCTCTTGCAAAAATGGATAACCATAATGTACAGGGGGATTATAAGTCTCCTTAATCGTTCTTGCACTTAACCATCTATAAAGGTTTAATGCACTTCCTGCTTTGTCATTGGTACCAGAAGCCCTTGCTCCACCAAATGGTTGTTGACCAACTACTGCGCCTGTTGGCTTATCATTGATATAGAAATTACCTGCGGCATTTCTAAGCTCATTGGTAGCTAATTCAACAGCAGCTCTATCCTGAGAAAGAATTGCACCGGTTAAAGCATAAGGAGAAGTACTGTCTACCAGTTTAAGTGTTTTCTCAAACTGCTCTGCTGGGTAAACATAAATGGTTAAAACTGGTCCAAAAATTTCTTCGCACATGGTAACCGATTTTGGATCCTTAGTTACAATCACCGTAGGTTCAATAAAATACCCCTTTGTTTTACTGAAATTACCTCCAGCAATAATTTTAACCTTCTTATTTTTCTTAGCGTTGGTTATGTATTTGGTAATGCTTGTATATGATTTTTCATCAATTACCGCATTCACAAAATTGGTAAAGTCTTCTACCGTTCCCATTTTCATGGTATTGATGGCAGCTACTAATTTCTTTAAAATTTCGTCGGCTAAATTGCTTGGGATATAGGCTCTTGAAGCAGCAGAACATTTTTGGCCTTGGAATTCAAAAGCGCCTCTTGCTAATGCAGTTACTACAGCATCTACATCTGCAGACTTATGCGCTACAACAAAATCTTTACCGCCTGTTTCTCCTACAATTCTTGGGTAAGATTTGTACATACCCATATTTTCACCAATCACTTTCCACATATTGTTGAACACACCAGTAGAACCGGTGAAATGAACGCCAGCAAAATCTCTATGCGAAAAACATACTTTACCAATGGTAGGTCCATCTACATAAATTAAATTGATTACACCATCAGGTAAACCAGCTTCTTTTAAAATGCGCATGAATAGTTGCGCAGAATAAATTTGGGTATTAGCAGGTTTCCAAACTACCACATTACCACACATTGCAGCTGAAGTTGGTAGGTTACCGCCAATTGCAGTGAAGTTGAATGGAGTTACAGCCAATACAAATCCTTCTAAAGGTCTCCACTCTAAACGATTGTGCATACCTGGCGCAGAAATAGGCTGTTGCTTATAAATTTCACTTAAGAAGTGAACATTAAAACGCAAGAAATCAATCAATTCACAGGTACTATCAATTTCTGCTTGAAAAGCATTTTTGCTTTGGCCCAACATGGTTGCAGCCAACATTTGAAAACGGTATTTAGTAGCCAACAAATCGGCTGCTTTTAAAAAGATATGTGCCCTATTTTCCCAACTCATTGCAGCCCATTTTTCTTTGGCTTGTAATGCAGCAGCAATAGCGAGGTGCGCATGCTTTTCTTCCCCTGCATTAAAATGGCCAAGCGTATGCGCCAATTCATGTGGGGGATGAATGGCTGTTTTTTTATCGGTCTTAACAGCTTTTCCTCCGATATACATGGGGATATCCAATTGCTTTTTCTTTGCTTCGGCCAAAGCTTTTTTTAGCGCGGCTTTTTCAGCACTTCCTGGTGCAAATTGAAGAACCGGCTCATTTACCGGCATGGGGTATGAAAATGTACCAATACTCATAGGAAATTTTTTATAAAGTTTGAGGCCGCAAGTTACGAAGAAAACCGTATCAGGTTTTCGGCTACATTTGTGTATGGCTGTTATTTTATTTGATCCACCATATAGAAACTTATTAGCCCCACTATCTACTACAAAAGCAGTGGCACAGTTTCATTTTGGTTTATTAAGTGTTAAGGAGCGATGGGAGCTGTTGCTCAATGAGCTTTCCTATATCCATACAGCACCCTATTTGCAGAATTTATATTTGACCCCCAATAATAGTCATGCTTCAAGTTTGTATGAAGAATTTTTATGGATTGATGCATCTGTTTTGCCAAATGAATCGTTGGTTAATCAAATAAAAGCCTTGAAATTAGGAGATTGTTTAATGGATGAATTTGGATTGGTGGCCGGTAAATCAAATTTGGCATTTAGTGAATTTGATCCATCTAATACGGCTGATTATTTTACGCAAGCCAATAAAATTGAAAACACTTTAAGAATTCGCTTTCCATGGGAAATCATGCAAATAAATGAAGCCATCATTAGAAGCGATTATGCATTAGTTACCGCTAACAGAATCTCTCAGCCAATTCCATCTACAGTTAATATTATTGGTGCTAATGAAATTTTTATTGAGGAGGGTGCCAAGCTTAATTTTTGTACACTAAATGCATCCACAGGCCCCATATATATTGGCCGAAAAGCAGAAATTATGGAAGGGTCTTCTATCAGAGGACCATTTGCGATTAGATATAATTCGGTGGTAAAAATGAATAGTAGAATTTATGGCGGTACTTCTTTGGGCCCATATTGCATGGGGGGAGGGGAAATAAAAAACGCAGTAATGATGGGCTATACAAACAAAGCCCATGATGGCTATTTAGGAGATGCGGTAATTGGGGAGTGGTGTAATTTAGGCGCTGGCACAAGTAATAGTAATTTAAAGAACTCTGCAGGTACTATTAAAATATTCAGCATGGGGTTGAATGATTATGTGGCAGTTGGGCAAAAATGCGGTGTAATAATGGGTGATTATTCTAGAGTGGCCATTAATTCTAGTTTAAATACAGGATCAATGATTGGGGTGAGTTGCAATGTGTTTGGAGAGGGGTTATTACACAATAATATTCCGCATTTTAGTTTTGGCGTAAAAGGTAAACGGTACGAATTAAATACAGCCATCAAAGACATCAATAACTGGAAGGGCTTAAAAGGGATGGAACTTTCAACAACAGAAATAAACATACTTCAATATATATTCACTAATAACAAGTAATTATGAGAAAACAAATAGCCGCAGCGAATTGGAAAATGAATTTGACTGTACAACAAGGAGAACAATTAATCAATGATTTATTAAGTAATCCTCACGAATTAAAAGAAAATCAATTAGCCATATTTGCAGTGCCAGCTCCTTATTTGATGATGGCGCAAGAAAAATTGGGTGCTAAAAATAGGGTAGCAGTTTCGGCTCAAAACTGTTATAGCAAAAAAAGCGGTGCGTATACTGGTGAAATTTCTGTAGAAATGCTGAATTCTATTGGTGTAAAATATGTGGTATTAGGTCACTCCGAAAGAAGAGAATATTTCAATGAAACCAATCAGTTTTTAGCAGAAAAAATTGATATCTGTTTAAGCCATCAAATCACGCCAATTTTTTGTTGTGGGGAGCCTTTACAAATAAGAGAGGAAGGCACACAGAATGCTTATGTAGCAGCACAATTGAAAGAATCTTTATTTCATTTAACCTCCGCACAATTGGTAAATGTCGTGATTGCTTACGAGCCAATCTGGGCAATCGGAACCGGCAAAACAGCCAGTAGCGATCAAGCACAGGAAATGCATGGATTTATTCGTGCCGAATTAGCACATGTTTATGGAAAAGAAACGGCTGATCAAATTTCTATTTTATACGGAGGCAGTGTAAAAGCAAACAATGCAGTTGAGCTTTTTTCTCAACCCGATGTAGACGGTGGATTAGTAGGAGGCGCATCATTAATTGCAGATGAGTTTGTTGCAATTATTAATGCTTTAAAATAAACTGAGCCCTACTAATTCGGTCGTTGATGGCAATGCCGATACCTTCATTGGGAAATTGTTCTGATAAGATTACATCGTAATCGCTTTGATCAATTTCTCTTAGGATGGCAAAAAGTTTACTGGCTGCAGTAGATAATTGATGGTCGGGTGCTAATATAAAATTGTCAACATTTTCATAGCGGTTATAAAAACTAATAACCGCTATTTTTTTGCCAACATATGATAGAATCAATTCTTCAATATTGCCCATATACAAAGGGGTATGGGGAGCGTAATGGCTTTTCAATTGACCTGGTGTAGCGGGACCATCTGTGCTATGATCTGATATAACGGGTGCATGATAGGCTGCTGCATCTATAACTTCCATGCCGCTAACTGCTGAAAGTTCAGTTGCAGTTACACTGCCCGCCCTATGTAAAATAATGTTATTGTTGGCCACTTCGCAAATAGTCGATTCTAATCCCACCGTGGTGTTACCACCATCTAATATGTAGGGGATTTTTCCATGTAAACCTTCCATTACATGCTGCGCATTGGTAGGACTTATATACCCCGAAGGATTCGCACTTGGAGCCGCCAATGGAAAATAAAGTTGTTCTAATAATGCTAAGGTTAGTGGTTGATTAGGAATTCTAATAGCCACTTTTTTACTTCCTGCTGTGGTAATATCTGGAACTGTAGTTTTTTTAGGTAACAATAAAGTGAGTGGCCCGGGCATAAAATGTTTGGCCAATTTCAAGCTGATTTCATCAACAAATGCATAGTAGTTTATTTGAGCTATGTTGGCTAAATGTAGTATGAGGGGATTAAAGCTGGGTCTGTTTTTAGCAGCATAAATTTTGGCTACACTCTCTTCTGACAGAGCATTTCCGGCTAACCCATAAACCGTTTCTGTAGGTATAGCCACTAGTTCTCCTGCTTTTAAAAATGCAGCAGCAATATGCACATCTTCTCCAATTTGGGTTTTCATTTTTTACATTTTGATTGGCAAATCGGCTGCAATATAATCGTCTAATTTTTCAATATGTAAAACAGTACTGCTATTGTCTTCATTCGGATGAAACATGGGTACAAATTTAGCCCCATAAATAAATTCCTCAAAACTATAGGAAGCGCGTGAGATGACTGTGTTAGAAAAGCTTTCATCAAAACCTTGAACGAATACCAACATTTCTGCTTGGGCTGCATCAATATCTGCTTTAGTAAAATTGAAAAGAGGACTTTTCTCATTAATAACATGAACCAATGTCCAATTAGCTGTTAAGGTATTGGCTTTGGCTATTTCTAATGGTAAATCGAAAAACTTGTTTTTTAATTGACCCTCTTCTTCAACCCGTAATGCCAAAGTGATTTTTACTTCAACATTCACCAAATAATTTTTGGTAAACGGCACCATACGATACATTAATGCAACGCCTTCTTTAAACGGAACAAATAAAGCGTTCTTACTGTACTTGATAAATGCTCGTGGTCTTGCAAACCTTCCATATAGCAAACCAGTTACTAGTGCAAAACTCATTAATCCAATTAATGCTTCTAGTGATGCAGTTAAACTTGCAGCAAATCCTATAGGATTGATTCTGCCATAGCCCACTGTGGTAAAAGTTTGGGCACTAAAGAAAAAAGCTTCTCCCCACTTATCTGATTCTGTTTCAACAACCATTCCTCCTAAGTGGTCAATGCCAATCCAGATATACAAGCTGGCAAAAATCAAATTGATTAGTACAAAGAATAAGAGAATAGATGCCAAAAATTTCCAAATGGGCATCGATAATAAACTATGATAAATATTCAGCCTCCGCCAGATGGGTAGCCCCTTTATTTCAATATTAGGCATTCCATTTTTTCTGAAAAATCGCCCCCCTATAAGGGAGGTATTGGTGCCAAGGCCTGTTTCCTCATTTGTTTTTGCTTGTTTGTTTAACTTTTTCAGTAACATCTTGTGGGTATTCTTAGTTGAAGATAACTCATACAGACCTATCTTTGCAGCCTTATGAAACATATTAGGAATTTTTGTATCATCGCACATATAGACCATGGTAAGAGCACATTGGCCGATCGTTTATTAGAACATACTAAATCGGTTGGGGAAAGAGATATGATGAACCAGGTACTAGATGATATGGACTTGGAGCGAGAGAAAGGCATTACTATCAAGAGCCACGCGATTCAAATTAATTATACGCATAAAGGGGAAGTATACACTCTAAATTTGATTGATACTCCGGGTCACGTAGATTTTAGTTATGAAGTAAGCCGTGCTTTGGCTGCTTGCGAAGGGGCATTATTATTGGTAGATGCTTCTCAGGGTATTCAAGCTCAAACCATCAGTAATTTGTACTTAGCCATCGACAACGACTTGGAAATTATTCCAGTGATCAATAAGATTGATATGGATGGAGCAAAAATTCCAGAAGTAACCGATCAAATCATTGATTTAATTGGCTGTAAGCAGGAAGACATTTTATTGGCCAGTGGAAAATCTGGTATTGGAATTGATGAAATTTTACAAGCCATTGTAGAACGTATTCCTGCACCAGCTGGAAGTGTGGATGCTCCATTGCAAGCTTTGATTTTTGACAGTGTTTACAATAGTTTCAGAGGAATCATCATTTACTATAGAATCGTAAATGGCACCTTAAAGAAGGGAGATAAAATTCGATTTGTTGCAACTGGAAATGATTATATAGCCGATGAAGTGGGGGTGCTTAAATTTACGATGACGCCCAAAGACCAAGTAAGTGCAGGCGATGTGGGGTATATTATCACAGGTATTAAAAATGCCAAAGAAGTGAAAGTGGGAGATACCCTTACATTGGCCAATAATCCAGGCGAAATGATTCATGGTTTTGAGGAAGTAAAACCAATGGTTTTCGCAGGAATTTTCCCAGTAAACACCGATGAGTTTGAAGAATTAAGAGATTGCATGGACAAACTGCAATTGAATGATGCTTCATTAACTTTTGAATTAGAAACTTCACAAGCATTGGGCTTTGGTTTCCGTTGCGGATTCTTAGGTCTATTGCATATGGAAATTATTCAGGAAAGATTAGAGCGTGAGTTCAATCAAACCGTAATCACCACAGTACCCAATGTAAGCTTTAATGCATTTACAACTAGGGGCGAAAAGATTTTAGTCAACAATCCGGTTGAAATGCCTGATCAAGTTAAAATTGATCGCATTGAAGAACCTTTTATTAAAGCACAGATCATTACATTGCCCGATTATATTGGAAATATCATGACCCTTTGCTTAGGCAAGCGTGGTATTTTGCTGAATCAAAGTTATTTAACGCCAACCAGGGTTGAGTTGATTTTTGAAATGCCTTTAACGGAGATCGTATTTGATTTCTACGACAAATTAAAGAGTTCTACTAGGGGATATGCTTCTTTTGATTATACCCCCATTGATCATCGTGAAGCGGATATTGTTAAAATGGACATCCTGTTGAACAATGAAAAAGTAGATGCATTGAGTGCATTAATTCATAGAGGAAGGGCCACCGATTTTGGCAGAAAACTCTGCGAAAAATTGAAAGAATTATTGCCTCGTCAACAATTCCAAATTGCTATTCAAGCTGCCATTGGAGCTAAAGTAGTAGCAAGAGAAAATATTAGTGCTATCCGTAAAGATGTAACTGCAAAATGTTATGGGGGTGATATCAGCCGTAAAAGAAAGCTATTAGAAAAGCAGAAAGAAGGAAAGAAACGTATGCGCCAAATTGGTAACGTAGAAATTCCTCAGGAAGCTTTCTTAGCAGTTTTGAAGCTCGATTAATCGGGCTCAACCGCTTCGTATTCCGGGATATATACCCAACGTCCATATTCCCATTTAAAGCCCTCCACAGTGCCATATGGTACTAGGGTATGCTTTTTATTGGGTTCATTCGACTCGCTCATCAACTTCACAAATACAATACGATCGAGCTTTGCATCGTAGTTTAATTTGGCATTGGCTTGCTTTTTAAACTCCAAGCAAAATCTGCTTACTGGTTGTTTTGGTTTATTAATATCGTTGGGGTAATTGAAAAATTTTCCGCCAAATAAGGGCTTCCCTTCTAAATCAAAGTGCAATACTTCAATCCATTTTTTGGTGCTCCTTGCATCGTTTTCATCATAGCCCAATAAGGTATAGTATTTCTTATTGTTGTATTCTTTTTGAATAATATTATAATAGACTGCGCCAATCCAGTTTTGATTGGTTCTTATAGAATCATATGGGTTCTCTGTAAAATCTGCACCGTCGTACAAAGGAATTAATTTTAAACTACCATCCTTGGTATTCATTTGTATGGCTCCTTTGTAGCGATAATAGCTAAAGTCTTTCATTAATTGCCAGGTAATAATTCTAAAACTACTGTCGGGGGCATACAATCTAGAAATGGTTTTTAAAGAATCAAAACCATAGTGAAAAGAGTAGGGGGTTCTTAATGCTTGTACCAATTGTCTAGTAAAAAAACTGTCTGCTCTTAATCGGTCTTCTGTGTCGTCTCCATTTAAAATAGTAAATGCAGATGCTGCCAATATTTTTTCTGCTTCGGCTAATAGGCTTTTATTGGCTGGAGTTTGGGCTTGTACGGTATTGCTTTCATAAAAAAACAAAGCCAGTAATACCACTATAATTATTTTGCGCGGAAACATACAGCAAATTACAAGTAATTAAACCTACACGAACTGCTTCGTATAATTTTATCATTTTTTTGCATGTATGCAAGCTTCTGCAAAAGCCATTAAATGGTTAAAGCGTAAATCAATCATTGGGTCTGGATAGGGGGTGTCTGGATGCGTAGTAGCTAAGAAAACGGTATGCATACCTGCATTTCTACCAAATTTCATATCACTCATTCTATTACCCACCATGATGGATTTGCTTAAATCAATTTCTGGGAAATCTGATTTTGCCTGAAAAGCCATCCCAGCTTGGGGTTTTCGATTGGGAGAATCGTCTGCCAAATCTGGACAATAATAAATATGATCAATCTTTCCGCCTTCTTTTTCAATGGCTTGCAACATGGGGTTGTGTATATTGTTCAAATCTTCGGCAGTCATTAGTCCCTTGCCAATTCCTTTTTGGTTGGTAACAATCACAATCCGTCTAAAAATTTCATTTAATGATGCGATTGCTTCGGGCACTCCTTCATAAAAACGAAACTCAGTCCAATTGCGGATATAGTCTTCTTTTTTTTCGTAATTCAATACACCATCTCGGTCTAAGAAAAGTGTCCAGCTGGTATCAATCGGTGCTAATGAAAACATACTAAGGAAATAAATTGGCTTCTACCAGTTCACAAATAATATGACCTAACATAATATGACTCTCTTGAATGCGGGGAGTATTTGTTGAAGGGACATTGAGTAAGTATTGAGACAAGGCACTTAGTTTTCCGCCATCGTTACCAGTAAACCCAATGGTAGTAATATTCTTGGCTTTTGCTGTTTCAAATGCTTTTACAATATTGGGTGAATTACCCGAAGTACTCAATCCAATTAAAATATCACCCGTTTGCATAGTGCCTTCAACCAATCTACTGTATACTTCATCGTAGCCATAATCATTGGCTACAGCAGTTAAGTAAGAACTATTGCAATGCAATGCATCCGAAGGCAATGCTTGTCTGTTTTTATAGAATCTGCCTGAGAACTCCGCAGCCAAATGTTGTGCATCAGCTGCGCTCCCCCCATTGCCACAAAACTGCACTTTATGCCCATTTTTAAAAGCAATCGTAACGGCATCCACAATTAACCCTAACTGTTCCATAATGGTAGGGTTATTGAGTAAATCTTGTTTTACCTGAATGGACTCTTCGATAATTGACCGGATTCGATTCATCATAATCGGTTATTTATTTTGAAAGATCAATGATGGCATTCGCCAATTGATCCCATTGGTATTTCTTCTTTTCTCTACGAAGGTGGGGTAAAAAATAATCCTCACCTAACAAATATAATTGTTCAATTTGGGCTGCAATGCTTTCTGGTGTGGGGTTGGCCACCAATCCACTTTGGTCTGCTTCAATCATATCGGGCAATGCACCTACATTCGTCACCAACATGGGCTTCTCAAAATGATAGGCTAGTGGGGTAACACCACTTTGTGTGGCATTTCTGTAAGGTTGAATCACAAAATCACAAGCATTTAAATAGTATTGTACCTCATCTTGAGGTATAAACTCGGTAAAAGCATAAATCAAATCTTGAATTCCGAGTGATTCAATTAGCGATTGATAGTTTTCTTTTCCTTCATAATATTCACCCGCAATCAATAATTTAATGGGAGCTTTTTGAGACGCTATATTTTTTGTTGCTACTATTTTCAAGGCTTCCAATAAAAGATCTAATCCTTTATACTTTCTAATAAAGCCAAAAAATAAAATGATATGCTCATCAGCTGGCAGGCCCAAATGCTTTCTAGCAGCTTCTTTTGGCATGATGTTCCCAAAACTATCGTACAATGGATGCGAACAAGTAAGGCCTTTTTTATGTGTGAAGCTTCTTAAATCTTGGTGCACTTTTTCACTCATGGTGATGAACCCGTCCACTGCACCAATAAAATATTTAGTAAACCAATAATCTCCGAATCTTTTTTCGTGTGGAATAATATTGTCTGCAATGCAAATCACTTTAGATACCCTATTCCATTTAATGATTCGTAAAATGGTTCCCAAACAGGGTCCCATAAAAGGCAACCAAAAACGAACCAATATTATTGGGGCTTTTAATTGAGCAATTTTGAATCCCATCCAAATCCAGTTAAATGGATTAATAGAGTTGATGCTCACATGAATGGTTAAGTCGGAAGGGGTGGGCTCAGTGCTGTACTGCGATTTGCCGGGGAACAAGAAGGAAGGATATTGGAGCGAAAAAGTATAGATGGTTACTTTAAAACCTTGTTGCTGAAATTGTCTGGCTAATCTTTCATTGAATGAAGCGATGCCCCCACTTCTAAAAGGCCAAGTGGTTCCAATTAAGATCAGCTCTTTTTCCATGCTAAACTATTAAGCTTCTTCCAGTCCTAATTTCTCTTCAATTAAATAGACATTTCTTTCTGATGCATTTCTTGCCACTAACTCAGCCACAAATCCGGTTAAGAACAATTGCATACCAATAATCATGACAGCCAATGCTATATAAAATGCAGGTTTATTGGTGATGCCTACTTCAGGGTCCAATATTTTTGCAACCATTAAATAGCCGCTGGTCAGGAAACCAATCAAGAAAGCCAATGTTCCGTATAAGCCAAAAAATTGCATGGGCTTCTTCCCAAATTTTCCTAAGAACATAATAGTGCCTAAATCGAGGAAGCCATTGATGAATCGGTCCCAGCCAAATTTAGTAGTCCCGTATTTTCTAGGTCTATGCTCCACTATTTTTTCGCCAATTTTTCTAAATCCACTCCATTTAGCCAACACTGGAATATAGCGGTGCATTTCACCAAATACTTCAATGCATTTGACCACTTTTCTTTTATATGCTTTTAATCCACAATTGAAATCGTGCAGTTTGATTCCAGAACTTTTCCTAGCTACTGCGTTAAATAATTTTGAAGGAATATTTTTAGTCAAAGTATTATCGTAGCGTTTCTTTTTCCATCCACTCACCATATCAAATCCACCTTCAATAATCATTTGATATAATTCAGGAATTTCATCTGGAGAGTCTTGCATATCTGCATCCATAGTAATAACTACATCACCTTGCGCGGCTTTAAATCCTTCGTTTAATGCTGCAGATTTTCCATAATTTCTTTGGAATTTAATGCCCTTGATATTTGGGTTTGAAGCTGCAATGGTTTGAATCACTTTCCAACTATCGTCGCGGCTTCCATCGTCTATTAGTAATACCTCATAGGTATATCCGTGTTGATCAACAACCGATTTAATCCAACTACATAATTCAGGCAGTGATTCTTCTTCGTTATATAAGGGTACTACTATAGATAAATTCATGCAATATTATTGATCTTCAAATTTTTCTTCTTTACGAATCACTAAGGTAAGCAACAATGATTTTACAAAATCCCAAATAAGTCCTAAACCAGTGCCCATCAAAATTTCTTTCAAACCAGTCTTCTTCATACTCTCGGCAGACGAGGCCATTGTTTTTTCAATGTCTTCTTCAGAAGCACCAAATTTTTCCATCATTGCCCTGGTTTTTTCTAAACCAATTTGAGCAGATTTCTCCGTTAAAGTTTCATCAATAATATTATATAACACATAAGTAGCAATCGCAATAATTACTGCTGCAATTGCATAAGACAGAAAATTAAATTTCAAACCTTCCTGAAATGTCAAGTAACCCCCATTTTGTTTTCTAACTGCAAATCCACCAATTAATAAAATGGCAATCATGTAAGGAACAAAAGTGGTGGTAAACATTACACTTGTAAAAGTGCTGATATCTACAGCCCAGCTTCCATACATTAATAAAACCGCGGTTAATCCGCAGATTACCCCGTACTTAATTCCTTCGTTGATTAAATTTGCTTTCATGTTTGTTTAGTTAATGGTTAATTGACCGTTGTTAATAGTGGCATACACTTTACCATTTAATTCAATATTGGTAAACGCATTATTAAAGGACTTGCTTTTTATACTTTCTTTTTTTAATTGTGCTACCTGATTACGATGATAAATGGTTAATTCTGCCACTTCATTTTCAACAATATGAGTAGAAGGAAGTCCAAAAATATTACGTGCATTCAAAGAAAATAATTCAACCAACCGTTGATTGCTTAATTGACCTAATAAATGGTTCACTACACTAAAGGAACTTTCTAAAGCATTCATACCAAAAGAAGCATATTCAAATTCGCAAATTTTGTGGTCCCAATCTTGTGGAAAATGATGGGATGCAATACAGTCAACTGTTCCATTGATAACACCCTCACGCAGCGCCAACATGTCGGCTCTAGATCTTAAAGGAGGATTTACTTTCAAATAAGTATTGTAGTCTTGTAAATCTTCGTCGCAAAAGAATAAATGATAGGGGGTAACGCTGCAAGTAACGTTTAATCCAGCTGCTTTTGCAGCTGCAATTAATTCTAGCGATTCCTTAGTTGTGATACCTGTAAAATGAATTTTAGAACCACTGTATTTTAATAAATCTAAGTCTCTTTTTAAAATGCTGATTTCAGCTATCGATGGTAAACCAGGCAGGCCCAATTGGGTAGAGATAACTCCCTCATTCATTAAGCCAGCACTACCAATGCTTCTATCGATGGGGAGTTGAATAAGTACCCCATCAAATGCTTTCACATACTGTAATGCTTTTACAAACAAGCCTGCCGATTGAACCGGCAATAATCCATCCGAAAATGCAATGGCACCGCTGTTTCGCATATCATACATTTCGGCCAATTCTTTGCCATCTGTTTTTTGTGTAATGGCACCCAAAGGATGAATATGAACTGGTAAGTGTTTAGACTGACCAGCAGCATATTCTACTAAGGATTTATTATCGGTAACAGGTTTGGTATTGGGTAAGGTAAATACCCTGGTGAATCCACCCGCAGCCGCCGCAGCAGCACCAGAAGTAAAGCTTTCATTGAATTCAAAACCGGGGTCACCAAAATGTGCAAAGCAATCTACCCAACCAATGGATACTTGCAATCCTTCTTGGTTTATTACAGTAGCATTTTCATGCGATAAATTGGTTCCTATTTGTTTAATGCGGTTGTTCTCAATTAATAGATCCAGTACTTGTCCGTTGTGAGGGGATTGGGGGTCGTTAATCAGCACCTGCTTCAGTAGAATGTTCATGCAGTAGTTGAAAATTTTATGCAATATAGCCTGAAAATTTCTTTTCACCCTATATTTGCACCCCATTCAATAAATGGGATAAAGTTCGGGACGTAGCGCAGCCCGGTAGCGCACACGTCTGGGGGGCGTGGGGTCGCAAGTTCAAATCTTGTCGTCCCGACTAAAGGAGAAGATCAATCGAAAGATTGGTCTTTTTTTTGTTTTCAGAAGACAGTTTGCCCACAGATTTTACGAGTAGGGTTAAATATTTTGTTAGGATTCTAGCTATTTTCCTAACAAAATTTGACACCTTTTTACAAAGAATTGTGTCATGAATTTTTAATTTGACACCTTTTTGCGTATATTTGTGTCATGATTTCTGCAAGTAAATACATAGAAAACCATATTAAGGAGCTCAATCCTGGGACAATTTTGTTCCCTTCAGACTTTCGTGGAGCTGGGTCTGAGAATGCAATTAAGCTTGTTTTATCGCGGCTAGCTCAGGAAGGAATAATTGAACGCCTAGGTCATGGAATTTATTATTTCCCTCAATACGATGATGAATTAGGGAAATTGACACCTTCGATGGAAAAAATTGCAAAAGCAATTGCAGCAAGAGAACAAGTCAGGATTCTACCAACAGGATCTACTGCTCTCAATCAGTTAGGTCTCTCTACACAAATTCCAATGAACGCAGTTTACTTGACTGATGGTGCGCGAAGAACGATACATATTGGCAAAGGGACAATTGTTTTCAAGCCGACTACCCCTAAAAAGTTTGCCTACAAAGGAAAATATAGCGGGTTGCTTATCAGAGCACTTGAAGATATAAACCTTAAAGATATCGATAGTGATATGTATAGGCGTATACGGAAGTTAGTTCAAAAGGAGGATAATGAATTATTAGAACACGATTTAAAACTGGCACCTGCAAAGATTCACGATTATTTGCTGACAATTATCAAAGAACAACACCATGAAATGGATAGAACAAACTAATGAGAGAAAGCGAATAATATTGGATGAAGCATCTGCAAGATTGAAGGCACTTAATAATGCTGTTGAAAAGGATTTGTGGGTAACAGTAGCATTAAAAGCAATATTCAATACAGCATTTGCAAAAGATATTGTTTTTAAGGGAGGCACATCCTTAAGTAAAAGTTGGAAACTTATCCAAAGGTTTTCAGAAGATATTGACCTTGCAATTAATCGCGAAGCTCTCGGATTTGGAGGAGAAATCTCCAACTTTAAAATCAAACAGCTTAAGAAGAAAGGGGCAAAGTTTACTAGTACAGAATTTATGGAAGCTGTAGAGCAAGAAATGTATAATCTTGGTGTAGAGAAAGGTACAATTAAAATTTATGCAGAGCCAATTTTAGCTAATAGGCCCGATACAGACCCCCAAGCTATATACATTGATTATCCAACTGTGTTAGAAGCGAATGAGTATCTATTACCACCTGTTAAAATAGAAATTAGTGTGCGTTCACTGATTGAGCCAGCACATGAACGAGAGGTTAGCTCATTGATTGATGAAGCTATTCCAGGGAATGGGTATGCTGGTGATCCATTCACTGTGCAAGCAATCGATCCTCGTATCACTTTCCTAGAGAAAGTATTTCTTCTGCATGAAGAGTTTACAAAACCTAGAGATAAAATTAGAACAGTACGCATGTCTAGGCACTTGCATGATTTAGAGAAGACTATGGATACTGATTTTGGACGAGCGGCTATTTCAGATCAGCAATTGTATGACCAACTTATTGCACATCGTAGACATTTCATTAGGCAGCAAAATGTAAGCTATGACCTTCACGGTAGAGAGACTTTACAGTTTTTACCAGTTGGCGATTTGCTACAACAGTATGGTGAGGACTATGAGCTGATGAAGGCAAATATGTTTAGAGGAGAAGCAACAAGTTTTAAAGTAGTAATAGAACGGTTGACAGAATTACAAAATCGAATAAAGCAATTTAATGCTTCTGCTTAAGAATAAATAAATGCGTTGTAATCATCTACCGTAAACACATTGCCTTCCATGTAAGTTCCTTTACATGCTAGGTGAATCCCTTTATCATTAGTTACTAAAACTACTCGTATATTATTATTCCTTTCACGATGAGCAACAAAGCAAGCGCCAGCTATAAATTGCATGTCATTATAAGTATTCCAGGCAACATGATCAGCCTCTTGTAATGAAGGGAATCCACCCAAAAATTTTTGGATTAACAAGGTGCACATTTTTAGCATTGGTTCATAGAAATTTTTAAATGACGCAAATTTCTCATCTAAACCTGGTTGTATAAATTCTAAACCCAAAATGGCATGTGCTCTTCGTAATAAACTAAGTGCCATAATCTCAGTCATCTTTCCTCTTTTTATATCTTCTTTCAGCTCAATTTGTTTAGGAAGTCTTTTATGTGTAAAATTCCATTCTACCTCTCCATTATTTATATACTTAGAGAGGGACTCGAAATTGTCTCTCATTTCTTTTTTCTCAAACATTAATTGGGCTTTAATGATTTGAATATCCTTTACATCAGATTCTACTTTTTTCCAATCATCAGGATTTGCTTCTCTTGTTGCAGTAGTTACAATCTCCATGATACGATAATAGTATTTCATATACCCCGAATTATTGCCAAAATAATGCTGGGTAAGAAGAGGATTTAATGGAGGAATAAAATCAATTGTTTGTCGACCATCTCGCCCAATGTTTACCGTAAGATGAGCCTGAAGTATTAGGGCTTTTAAGCATCGGGTATAGGCTGGGTCTGCCTCGTCCATATGTCTTAGTAGTTCCATAGATGTTAATACGTTGAAGTGGCTAACTGCATTCTTTTTAGCTGCTTCATTACCTAGTTCAGTAGCTTTTGGAATAAGCTGGGAAAAATCAAGCCCTTCAGCCAATATCCTTAGGGCATTTGTGTCATGTAAAAAAATGGTTTTCATAATATTATGCTTATACTATAATATACAAAAAAAATTCAAACAGAAAAATTAACTTGGCAAGTTTATTTTATTGACAAATATCAATTTAAATTTTCAAGCACATTGACGAACATCAATTAGTGCGCATTTGCCACGAGGTAGTTTTGTTGAGACAAATTAATCAACAAAATTATGGGTATGAAATAGTTTATTACACTGCTTCTGGTTTTCTCAACTTTCATCAAATAATTAACCCGGAGTATGAAGTACATGCTTAATTTAGGATAGCTTTATCGCTTTTATATTGTCAACCAATTTCAAATGGAATACCCAATATGAATTTTTTTTATTAGTTATTTTCTGTGAAAATCCACAAAAGGAAATGGAAAGTTTTGATTTGAGTTTAGATAAATAGATAACTCTTTCTAGAATTACCTTTCACTGTACTGCAAAAACAAGAAATGTTTTATCATTAATGAAGTACATTTTCTGACCCAAATTAACTGGCTTAGCTTCCTGGTCATCAGGTTAATACTCAGTGAGATTAAAATTATTCGTTGGTAATAAAATCGGCTTTTGGGTGGATTCCCCTGACCATAAAAGATCACTAATTATTATGGGCATCTTATTGTTCAGCGTGGAAGCGATAAGTGTCATGATACTAATTTTTATGGGGATCTCAACTTAACCCAAACTTCTTTTTTCAATTTTAAACTACTAAAAAATTATTGATAACCTTTCAGGAAAGTACAAAGAAAATTACGGAGAAGGTTAAGGAATCAGTAATTGTTAACTTTAAACCAGTTTCACAGATGACAAAATATCTGGTATATTAATATTGAAAATAAAAGATTTATATTTAAATAAAATTACATATTATTAAAATGGGATTAGAAAATGCTCATGAAGGGTATGAATATCAGGATTTGTTGACCGCATATTTTATCCTGACAGAAATACATAATGAAACCGAAAGTCAATTTACAATCGACAGGAAGGAGTATGGAGACGATAAATTGGATGATTTGTTAATCAGTAGAAAGGATGCAAAACGTAAAGTACAGATAAAATATAGTAATGACCAGATAGATCACACGTTTACAAAAGCTAACCTTGCCACCGATAACAGTTATAATCTTTCAATTGATAGTTTGTATAAAAGCTGGCTAAACCACCCAGAGAGGGATACTACGGAATTCAGGATTTGCCTTGCATGGAATGAGCCAGTTGATCAATTACAAAATTGCTTAGTACCTGTGATTGGAGGCAATTTTTTTATAGATTTTCCAACCAAAGTTTTCAAGATAAATGGTGAGTTTATATGGCCAGCTGGGAAAAAGCCACTTAGTTCATGGCGAAGGTTCAGAAAAGAATCGGCTTCCATTGATCGTAATTTGTTTCTAACGTTTTGCAATCAATTACTCATTGAAGTTGAGCTACCAAAATTCAGTATTGATCTGAATAATCCAGGTGATCTGGAAAGGCTTGTAATAGGACAGGCAAAAAAATTGGGTATCGGTGTTTTCCCTAATAATCACTTAACACCAGAGTCCTTTAGTTTACAATTGCTTGCTATGATTAAAAGATCTCGCAGCAAAGGAACGCAAATAAGCGTAGCCAGTGTATTTCATACGCTTAATATTAAAACAGATTATGGAAAGATTGAACAGTTTTTCCCTGTAATAGAAAGTGAGAATCTGCACCAAAAAGAAATCATTGAATCTTTTATAAAGGAAAGTACTCCGCATGAAAGGATCATACTCACCGGAGAACCTGGTAGCGGCAAATCCTGGTTTATTGAAAATCTCCAAAAAGAATTAGTTACCAAAGGGGTTAAAGTTATTAGGCATTATTGCTATACGCGGCTTGATGATTTTCTTCAGCATGAAAGAATCAAACTAAATACGTTTTACGGGAATCTTATCTATGATATCATCCGAGCTTTTCCAGCGTTAAGAAATAATAAGCAAGAAAAACTTGCTAGTAATTTAAGAGAATTAAATATCCTTTTGCAAAGTATACAGGAGCCAACATGGTTAATAGTGGATGGATTGGATCATATTGACCGTATCTTTCATTTTAGGCAATTTACCGATATGGCAGTCGATGATATTGCTATCATAGACAACATTCAAAAGTTGTTAACATCAAACAATGTAAAAATTATTGTTGTTTGCCAAAATATTCCACAGCTTGAAAAGTTTACCAATTTCAAGAAATTATTAATCAAAGATTGGACAGAGTCAGATATTATTTCTTTTCTGCATAAACTCGATGTTGACAATATTTTGATCAAAAGGGATTTGTATTTGTCTTCTTTTTTACTACAAAAAAGTTCAGGCAATCCACTATATATAAAATACCTGCTCGATGAAATTAGAATCAACCCAGTAGGCATTGATCAGTTGCCACCTTATTCCCATAATCTTAAGGAATACTATTCATACCTAATCAGTCGGTTAAATACTAGGGAAGATGTTCCGCAGGTTTTATCAGGTGTGAATTTTAGTCTAACCAAAACCGAGCTTGAAGAAATTACAAGTGAAGGCCATTATGTTGCCCAAGCACTTGCTATACTGTCTCCTGTATTGAAGGTTAACTTATCACAGAGCGGATATATCATATACCATGAAAGCTTCCGAAGGTTTATCATTGATCAATTAAAAGAACATGCTGTTTCAGTTGAAAAGAAGGTTTTTCAACCAGTTATGGATTGGTTTGCGACCAAAGATTTTTTTGTTTACCGAAAAGCGTACATGCACAGTTTATCTTTTCTTTTTGAAAGCGGTGAATTTGAAAAGGTATTAGACCATCTAAAACACAATTTTGTAACCCAGAGTATCGTGAATGGCCAACCATGGGATCTGCTTATTAAGAACTATAAATTATTTGTCAAGGCGGCTTGCTATCAAAGAAATTTTCCTGCTGTTATTCTGCTCAATGAAATTGACAAGATACTGGGAACTACTGAAAATAGTTTTAATGAGCTTTTCTCCATTTATATTGTAGCATTAGGTAAGATCAAGGGATTTAATTGTGTCAGTGAATACTTAGTATTTGAAGGTACGCCTGTTTTTTCCACAGAAGAAGGAATAGAGGCTTGTTATGTTTGCGATGAAAATAACGTGGTGGCTCCTTGGGAATTGTATATGGATGTATACCTGAAATCAGGTAAAGTGCCTAGTGATTATTTATCTTATTATATAAGGGGATTATTGGTTCTTAAGAAAGAAAATACGATTAATTCAATTGCAATTAAGCTTGATGGAAATTCAGATATAAATGGAAAAGAAATTTTCAAGGTGGGACTTGAAGAGTATAAAGACCAGCAATACGTTACTTATTTGAAAGAAAAGTATCCTTTGGTAAAGTCGTTAATGGATTCGAAATCTGTTCCAGTAGTATTTGATGAACGGGTCATATTGATAATGGCCGACCAAATTATCGATTTCGACAATATGTTTTCAAATGAAGTGCCGGTTTTAACCAATTTTCTTACTGCTGTGGAAGGTCATGTATCTAACGAACAATTTATTGGGGGTTTGATAGATCGGTTTAAAGCAAAAAACTGGTTCTATAACTGGCTGATCTACTATATCAAAATAATTGTTCTTCAAAAGGCTGAGAAAGTATCGGATTACAATATAAAAGAAGCTTTCGACTACCTACAATATTCAACCGAACCTTTTCTTGGTAATCCGCGTACCTGCGACCTGTATGGTATCCGTCACATATTGTTCCAATCTTTCCAGGAAGGCCTCTCATTGATAAAATCACCAGAACAATGGCCAGAGATTATTGATATTCTTGTTAAAGTAACAAATGAAACAACTACAACCTTGCAGGGAAGTCAGGGCGGTCCATTGCCGACTGAGTCATTATTTAAGTTACTAAGTAATTATGTATCTGACAACAACCGGAATTACGTCAATACCGTTTTTGAGGAACTTTCTAAGGATAAAGAAGATCATCACCTTCACAGTGATATTGCTTCTTATTATTTCAGGCTTTCATCACTTTTTAACGCTGCTGGAGAGAATGACAAAGCTGATCAATATTTTACAAAAGCTGTCGAATACGCTTTTGGTTACACAATGCGGAAAGATCTCACTTTGTTGGATGCAATCCATGGAATTGAATTTTTTGCCAAAGTAAACCCGACACAGGCATTTGAAGATATTAAGAAGTTGCGGGTACTTGTGAATTCTGCTGTAGATCATACTGACGGCAAGGAGACATACTATTTTCCCGTAATGTGGGTGGAACGATTCTTAAAAAATGATTTTCGCAAAGCGGCATTATTCCTGTTACATGAGTTGGTTGAATCAAGATTTGACTGGCGTGCTGAAAAATCGCTGATTGATTTACTTTGTATATCTAATGAAAACATTCATCCTGTAATTCAATTCTATCTGTCCTTTAGCTTGCCCTGTGTTGATAAAGAGAGTTTTGTCGTACATAATCTCAAATTATACAACTTACTGCAAAAGTCCTATCCTGATTTTGCAGAAAAGTTGATGTCCAGGATAATTCCCTCTGTACAACCTAAACAAAACAGAAGAATTTCAAATACTGCGGCAGCAATTTATAATCAAAGTATTGAAGAAAGTGGAATCGATAACAAATTCGCGATTCCAATGGAAAAAACATCTGTCGGAGTGAGTCAGTCTCGCATGAATAATAAATTGTCAAAAGGTTCAGCTAATATTTCCCAAATGAACCCAGATGAACTACTACATTACCTAGAAGAAAAGGGTATTAGGAAAACAGATACTAAGGCGCTCGCGAAGTATTTTAAAACACTTTCTGAATTAACAGATCCTGTTAAAAATATTATTCAAACCTTAGTAAGGAAAAATAATAGGAATGATGATAAAGTGGAATTGGAAAAATTGTTTGATCATGAGCCTCAATTTATATGTTTCTACTATGTGTGCTGTTTTGTTTTAGATACTGGAGGATGGTCAGAAAGGTTTGTCAATCAAGAGGCTTTTAATAAAGCCTACGAAATAGACAATCAAAAGACAATAGCTTATCTCTTTGAACTCTTGCCTCCGGTACTGGATATAGGATTTAATATTGACTACTCCGCAAATCTTATACAGGCCCTAGTTAATATTGGCTATGATACTACTACGATTACTACTATGTGGAACAACCTGCTTGAGATAAGTAGCTACCGACTTCCCTCTCAGGATCCCATTCATTGGGAAACCGTACTAGATGATTCATTGGAAATGACCATTGAAGAAATACTTATCGCTATTATTCTCAGCCGGTTCAGAACTGGCACGACAGAGAGATCGCAATGGGCTACGGCAGGGCTAAGTTATTTTATGGAACACTCCCAGGATAAACTGGTGAAGCCGCTTCAATGGTTCTTCCAAAAGCGGGAAAAATTCCTGGATACAGTGCTTGCAATTATTCTTCAGCTATTATTGAAACAAAAAGAAAAGGGAAATAATTACTATTTACATTTTGAAGGAGAGTTGAAGGATATTTTTCCAAAACACCAGTTTCTGATTGACTTTTTATTATCACAGTTGCTTGGGGAACCTTTATCGGGAATCAATACAGTTGAAAGGCTTATTTACCCGGATCTTAAAGAGAATGACCGAAATGCGCTTTCCGGTTTGAATATACGATTCGGAATATTAGAGGATTGCGATATTGACATGGATCATGTGTTCAGTAAATATCTCGGTGGGTTCAGACACAAATATGAAGATTACCTGAAACTCTACTGGAACAACGCATATAAAACCAGTGTACCGAATGTTTATTCTTCTGAATTCTTGTTGGATACACTGTATACTGATCACTACAATGAATTAAAGTCGTTGGCGAGGTTTGTTGAAAAGGATTTATTTAAATATACAGTATCAATAGATACCTCGTCTATCTTGGCGCAAATGCGATCATTAGCGCTACGCCCGGCAAATCTATTAAAGCCACATGAATTATCCGATCACTATACAATTGATGATTTTGTGGAAACGGACTGGATGAGAATAGCGCACTATGAAAAGGAATTCAAAGATGAAGGAGGGTTAAGGAGTAAACTTTTTAAAAGCTATGGTGGGATCGTATTTTCAGATAAAGAGGCTGACAAGAAGATCTTCCCATATTCAGACTACCGCCTATATCCTATTTTTATATGGGGGGGGGAATTTCCTGAATATGAAATAGACAAGACAGTTGTATTTTCTATACTTCAGGATGACCCGCTAGAATCATATAAATTGCTTTGGCTCAATCCTGTTCTGGTTAAACATCTTGGATTACAAGGGAAAAATATTGATTCCGGCTTAGTTGCAATAAATGATTTAAAAGAACCAGTAATGAAAATGCGGACATGGAGCACGAATTATTTAGGCGATGGATATCGAACAAGTCTTGAAGATGAGATTGCTCGATATCAAGGAACTGATCTTATTATTAGGAAGGATTATTTTGATAAATTATGTAGTTATTTTAATGTGACACCGTCCTATCGTACTCTTAGAATGGAATGGCCAGTCCTTAGGTAAAATCAAGATAAAAAGGGTTACATAGTCACAGATTTTTTTGCACATCATGTTTAATATTCCGTAACCATGTATTTCTGTGTTGATTTGAATTAGACGACCCTTTCCCTTTATGCTATTAATTTTTCATACATTATTTACTTGTGAGACATGGCTTGAGTTCATGTCAAAAGTCTTGTAAGGTGTCATGTTTAATATATTGTAAGTCATTCCGAATCTTGTCGTCTCGACTAAAAAAGCTCCGATCTTATTTGATCGGAGCTTTTACTTTTCTAAAATCAATTTGATTATTTCGAATCAATAGTTAGAGTTATAAGCTCATTTCAACTAATTCTTCGGCCTAAACGAACGAATCGGAGGCGCTGGTTCTTTCTTCAATTCTATCCCTTGAGAAGGCATTAAACGCAACGCTTCTTGCACAGCTTTTTCCAATTGTGGATCACGTCCTTCAATGATGGCTTTGGGGTCATGAAATACTTCAATATCTGGTGCAACTCCTTCTGCTTCCACTGCCCATTTACCATCGGTATCGAAGAAGCCACCACGTGGTGCCACCATTCTACCACCGTCAATAAATGGAGGCGTATCCCAAGTGCCCACTAATCCACCCCAAGTTCTCGTGCCAACCAATGGCCCAATATTCATTTTCTTAAACATATAGGGAAGTAGGTCTCCACCCGAACCAGCATTCTCATTAATGATCATCACTTTAGGTCCCCAGATGCCCGCCATTGGCGTTGTTGATACTTTATGGCCTTCTACTCGGTTATTAAAATAGCCCTGTAATTTTCTGCTCATCACATCAATCATATAATCCGCAGCAGATCCACCGCCATTATTTCTCTCATCAATGATGGCTCCTTTTTTGTCTTGTTGAGAAAAATAATAACGGTTAAAAGAAGTGTATCCAGGATCACCCGTATTCGGTACATATACATAGGCTAATTTACCACCAGATAATTCATCTACTTTTTTGCGATTGCTTTCTACCCAATGCCTCGAGCGTAATCCAGCTTCATTGGCAATAGGTACAACCGTAATTAATTGTGCACCTTCTACACTAGGTTGGCTATTTACTTTAATCTTGATTTGCTTGTTGGCAGTGCCTTCAAACAAACTGAACAAATTCATGGAAGCATCTAATTTTTTTCCTTCTACTTCCACTAAATAATCGCCTTCTTTTACTTTTATGCCAGGCCCGCTTAATGGAGACTTTAATTCTGGATTCCAGTTTTCGCCAGTGTATATTTTCTTGATTTTAAAGAAGCCATTTTCAACAGTATAATCTGCGCCCAATAAGCCAACTGGTATAGAAGGTACGGAGGGATAATCGCCTCCGCTTACATAGGAATGTCCTACGGATACTTCACCGCTAATGATATCGATGATATAGTTTAAATCGGAACGATGCTTTACGTGTTTTACCCAAGGTTGATACCATTCGAAAATTTTATTCCAAGGTGCACCATGTACATTGTTCACGTATAAAAAATCACGTTGTAAACGCCAACCTTCTTTAAAAATTTGTTCTGCTTCTTTTGCTGGGTCTACATAAACGCGCATTCCTTCAGTAGCTAATCTTCCATCTCCAGGCCTAGGCGCAGCAAGGGTTCCATTCAAAAACCAGTTTGCACCAGAACGGTATAAAATATTTTTTCTATCTGCACTGCTTACCACATTGTTGACTGATTTGGCAAATTCAATACTCTTTTGGTCTTTGGTGGTATACTTGTACAAAGCAGTACCTTGATTGGCAATATCTTCTGTATAAAAAACCGAACCATCAGGCCCAGCAACTAAAGAAGAATAACTACGCAATGGTAAATTGGCTGCAATAATTCGCTGTGCTAATCCATCAAAATCAATTTTTACTGTAACCGCCGAAGCACTTGCAGGCTTGGCTGGTTTAGCAGCACTATCAGCAGGATTTTTTACAGGTTCGTCATCGCTCTTGGGTTCAAAAGGAGAAGGTGCATCCTTACTTAATACGGCAATATATAATGCCCTATTTACTGGATAATTGTAACTACTCATGTCTAACCAACCAGAAGCCAAACCATAATCGGTACTCGCTAAAAAGTACAAATATTTTCCGCTTTCGTCCCATTGTGGGTCAATGGCATCGGCCAAACCGTCGGTCACTAATTTACTTTGGCCAGTTTCAATTTGAAAAACTTTGACTGCTTTAAATTGATTGTTCTGTTGTTGTACATAAGCAATCCACTTACTGTCTGGAGACCAAACAGGTTTCATGGTTCTATCAGGGTGTGCATATTTATCGGTGTCTACTTTTTTATATGCACCCGATTTTAAATCGATGTACCAAATGGTATAATCAGTGTCTACAAAAGCAATGTATTTATTATCGGGAGACCATGTTGGTGTGAAATAAAATTTCTTATTCGGCATCGCAAATGTTTGCGCAGTTTGTAATCCAAATTGGTCTTTTACCGTTAATTGGTATTCCCCATTTTCATCGGAGAACCAAGCAATTTTTTGTCCATCTGGCGACCAAATAGGCGCCCGATCTGCTGTTCCAGTAGAGTTGCTGATATTTTTCCAATCACCATTCTCTTTTGGTACAGTAAAAATTTCACCCCTACTTTCAAATAGGGCGCGTTTGCCAGATGGAGATAATTGTGGGTTGGTTAAATTACCAGCAGTTAAATTATTCCATCTTGGTCTTCCCCAATTTAAATCGGCTTTTACATTGATATTTAATTGAGTGGTTTTTTGAGTAGCAATATCATAACTATGCAAATAACCCGCTTGTTCAAAAATCAATTTGTTGTTGCTGGCAGATACATTTTTAATGTCAAAGTCTTTGAAGAAAGTAATTTGTTTTTGTGTTTTGGTTGTAGGATCATAAGACCAGATATTGTTAATGAAATCTTGCTCCGATAAAAAATACAAAATGCCATTGTTCCAAGTAGGAGCCGTATGTCTTTCTTTATTGCCTTGTACCGTTTTAGTGGTTTCAAAAGTTTTTAAATTAAATAGCCATATAGGTTGAGCTTGGCCGCCGCGATAGTTGCGCCACTCAGGATCCCAAAAACTATAGGGTTGAAAAGCCATGGTAGCTCCATCATTCGAAATACTCCCTACAAATCCAAATGGAAGTGGTAAAGGATCAGGGGTGCCACCATTTACAGAAACTTTAAAGAATTTGGTATTCACGGTAGGGTAACCGGCTCTGCTAGAAGTAAAGAAAACAGCATTGCCATCGGGCAACCAACCTTGTGTAATATCAGGGCCAGGATGCCAGGTTAATCTTTTAGGAGCACCACCATCAATAGGTACGATATACACATCGGTATTGCCATCATACTGACCACTAAATGCAACCCATTTTCCATTAGGGCTAATTTTTGGTGAAGTTTCTGCACCAATGGCACTGGTAAGTCTTCTTGCATCTCCTCCTTTATGATCTACTACCCATAAATCATCGGCATGAACAAATACAATATGGTCTTTGCTGGCATTGGGTTGCCTCAGCAACATACTTCCTTGTGCATAAATGTTTTGCGCACTTAGACCCAATAAAAAACAAAGGAAAATTTTTCCAATGGTAGAAGGTTTATACATGGTTTTAGTTTTAGGTATGATTGAGACCTAAAAGATACAATGGACTTTTTTACAAAGCAAATCAAATGGATCAACTGTTCGGTTAGCTATAGGGCAATAAAAAGCCCGACCTATTGGGCCGGGCTCTTCATTATTTCAATTTGAACAAAGCTTTAAGTAAGCTTCAATTAATTTAGAATCTTTCTAACTTAGAAAAGAAAAAGTCTGCTTCAATGGCTGCGTTCTCATCGCTATCACTACCGTGAACGGCGTTTTCGCCAACAGATGCTGCAAATAATTTACGGATGGTTCCTTCAGCAGCTTGTGCTGGGTTGGTTGCACCAATCAATGTTCTAAAATCGGCTACTGCATTTTCTTTTTCTAAAACAGCTGCTACAATTGGGCCACTGCTCATGAAATCAACTAGTTCCTGGTAAAAAGGACGCTCTCTGTGGATATCATAGAAAAGACCAGCTTGCTCAGGTGTTAAGCGAGTCCATTTCATTGCTTTGATTGAAAAGCCAGCCTTAATCATCTGGTCTAAAATAGCTCCTGTGTACCCTTTTTGGGTAGCATCGGGCTTAATCATGGTAAATGTTCTATTGCTCATATTTGTTTAATTTCGGCGCAAAAGTAAGGAATAGCAAGGGCTTGAGTGGTATTCAATCGCTAAAATTTCAATAAATTATTCAAAATCTTTTGACAGACTAATGAAGAAGACGCATTTTTGCCCGATTATATGCAACTGATTAGCCAATTCTATCCATTATTATCTCAGCCTAAGCAAATTGTGATTACCATGCACCAGAAGCCCGACGGGGATGCCATGGGCTCTACATTAGGCTTGTATCATTTTTTACACAATCGAGGGCACCAGGTTACAGTGATATCACCCACCAATTGGGCTGATTTTTTAGAATGGTTACCTGGAATAGAAAGGGTCATCAATTTTGAAGGATATAGAGAAAAGTGTTTGGGCATTTTAGATAAGGCAGATATACTGTTTTGTTTAGACTTCAATATTTTTCATCGCACCAAACATTTAGCTCCATTTTTAGCTTCTGCAAAAGCGGTTAAAGTCTTGATTGATCACCATGAACAACCCGATGAGCCCAATTTCGATTATGGGATTAGTGATACTGGAAAAAGTTCTACCTGTGAAATGGTGTACGACTTTATTGTAGAAGCTGGCGGTAGAGAAGAGTTAACAAAAGATATTGCCACTTGTTTGTATACTGGAACCATGACAGATACAGGGTCATTCCGATTTCCCTCTACCAAAGCAAGTGTACACAGAATGGTGGCTGAGTTGAAGGAAACAGGTTTTGATCATTCTCAGGTGCATAACCATATTTATGATAATTTCTTAGAAAGCAGATTGCGTTTCATCGGGTTTGCTTTGTTAAACAGAATGGAAGTATTGTATGAATACAATACCGCCATCATGTATATTCACCAAGCCGATTTGCAGAAATACCATATTAAAACAGGCGATACCGAAGGGTTGGTCAATTATTTATTAACCATCAAAGGAATTCGTTTTGGCGCCATAGTGATTGATAGAACAGAAGAAAGAAAATGGAGTTTTAGAAGTAAGGGCGGATTTGATGTAAATCAATTTGCTAGAAACCATTTTGAAGGTGGTGGTCATGCCAATGCATCTGGGGGTAGAAGCAGCGATTCGGTAGAAAAAACAGTAGAACATTTTAAACAAGTTATTCAAGAGTATAAAAACCAACTACAATAAAATGAGGAGAATCATCGCCCCGCTCATGTCAGCGGTTGTATTGCTTGCAAGTTGTAATCAATATGAAAAAACACCTACTGGTCTTGCTTACAAAATCAGCAAGGGAAGCAGTAAAGAATTGCTAAAGCAAGGTCAATTCGTAAAAATGCATGTGGAGTATAAATTACCTGCAAAGGATAGTTTGTTGAGTAGCTCTTTTGGTAGAATACCCGTTTACTTTATGGTAGACTCTGCTCAAAAAGCAAAACATAGCTTCATTGAAATTATTAATCAGTGTGCTCCTGGTGATAAGGTTGAATTTGTAATGAGTGTTGATTCTTTAAAGAAGTTCGGCATGTTAGAGTACAATAATATCTTTAAAGAAAAAGATCAAATTAATGGTAAAGTAGAAGTGATTAAAACTTTTGCAACGCAAGAGTTGATGATGGCAGACTACAAAGCGGAAATGGACAATGAAAAGCAAAGAGAAACCAAAGAGTTAAAAGATCATTTGGCTAAAAAGAATATTAAGGCCCAAGAAATTGCTTCTGGTGTATTTGTTCAAATTACTGAAGCGGGTGATGCTACTGCAAAAGCAGACTCTGGAAAACAAGTTTCTGTTATGTACAGAGGTACTTTCTTAGATGGCAAAAAGTTTGATGGCAATATGGATTCAGATTCTCCTAATAAACAACCATTGGAGTTCGTAATTGGACAAGGTGGAGTAATCAAGGGCCTAGAAGATGGATTAAAAATGTTTAACAAGGGTGGAAGAGGTAAAGTATTTATCCCTGCAATGTTGGGCTATGGTCCAAACGGAAGTGCTCCAGTAATTCCTCCATATGCTTCATTGGTATTTGATATTGAAGTATTGGATGTGAAAATTGCGCCTCCACCGCCACCAGCAATGCCTGGTCAACCACAACAAATGCCACAACAATAAAATTGTTTAGCACTTATAAAAATGCCTCGATTATTCGGGGCATTTTTTATTTCATCATTTGATAAAGCTGAATGGCCTGAGCGGCTTCTTTTACATCGTGCACTCTTAAAATCATTGCTTTATTCATCAGCCCAACGGTATTTAATACGGTAGTACCATTTAAGGATTCTTCTGGCGTAATTTTCAGTATTTGATAAATGGATGACTTTCTTGAAACGCCTAATAGTAAAGGATTTTGGAGTATTTGCAAAGCTTCCATTTCTTTTAATAATGCAAAATTATCTTGAATCGTTTTCCCAAAACCAAATCCAGGGTCAATGATAATGTCTTTAATTCCGGCTCGCGTACATGCATCTACTCGCTCAATAAAATAATCCAATAGTTCAGTAATGATATTATTGCTTGTAGGCTTTTCGTGCATGGTTTCAATGGTCCCTCTACTATGCATGCAGATATAAGGTACATTTAATGAAGCCACCGTAGACAACATGTCTTCAAAGAACCTGCCTCCACTGATGTCATTCACGATATCTGCACCTGCATTAACTGCTGCAATTGCAACGGATGGAATATAGGTGTCCACCGATACCAATGTTTTAGGAAATGCTTTTTTCACCGCTTCAATGACGGGCACCACACGATCCATTTCTTCATTACCCCCAATTTGAACACTACCTGGTCGGGTGCTTTGTCCGCCAATATCTAGAATGAAAGCGCCTTCCTGAATCATGGTACTTGCTTTTTCCAGAGCTGCTGATAGGGTAGCGGCTCTGCTCCCCCCATAAAAAGAATCAGGGGTAGCATTAATAATACCCATTACAACAGGTTGTTCCAAACTAATTAAAGTTCCTTTGCAGTTTAGTGTAAACATAGCTTCGATTCAATTAAATTGCAATCAATTCAAAGATATTCTGAAAATGTTGGATACCAATACTCAATACCACCAAGCGGTTGCATCTTGTAAAGAAATTTTTATTAAAAAAACCAAAGACTATGGAACTGCATGGCGGGTTTTAAGAACCATTTCTGTGGTGGATCAAATCTTTATCAAAGCTTTGCGCATCAGAACGATTCAAGAACTCAAAACCCAAAAAGTAGGAGATGATATTCGCTCTGAATTCATTGGGATTTTGAATTATGCCATTATTGGTTTAATACAATTGGAATTGGGTAATTCAACGGTAGAAGAATTGGTCGTTGACCAAACAGAGACCCTATACCAAAAACAAGTTCAGTTTGCGCATGATACCATGCAGTCTAAAAATCATGATTATGGGGAAGCTTGGAGAGAAATGAGTCAGGAAAGTTTCGCCGATTTAATCTTGGTTAAACTACTCCGCATTAAACAAATTTTACAAAACGACGGAAAGACTTTAATAAGCGAAGGCATTGACGCCAATTATGTAGACATCATTAACTACGCGGCTTTTGCATTGATTTTAATACAAGAAGGAAAACACTAACTATGAAAAAAATGTTGCTGGTGGTTCGTTGGATAGTGGGTTTGTTGTTCATTTTTTCTGGTTTAATAAAAGTGAATGATCCAATTGGATTGAGCTACAAGATGCAGGAGTTTTTTGAGGTTTGGAATATGCATTTCTTAAATGATTATGCATTGTTCTTCTCAATTGCCATGAATAGCTTTGAAGTCTTGGCAGGCGTGGCTATTATTATTGGATGGCGCATTAAATTATTTAGTTGGTTGTTATTGTTATTGATTGTCTTCTTTACTTTTTTGACCGGCTATGCGCACTTTTCGGGTAAAATTAAAACCTGTGGTTGCTTTGGAGATTGTCTTCCCTTAACAGCAGCTCAATCTTTTTACAAAGACTTGTTTTTGTTGGTGCTGATAGTAATATTAGTTGGCTTTCAAAAACATATCAAATCTGGATTATCTAATGCTTGGGCTTTCATATTGGTTGCATTAACCCTTGTATTATCTACCGGAGCACAAATGTATGTTTTAAAGCATTTGCCTTGGGTAGATTGCTTGCCGTATAAAGTGGGTAATAATATTTTACAGAAGATGGAAATGCCTGCTGGTGCTACGTTGGATAGTATGCAAATTGTTTTTGAATACGAGAAAGATGGAAAAACCTTTGAATTTGATCAGGAACATTTTCCGGAAAACTTTGACGACAGTTATGTTTTCATCAGTCGAAAAGACAAGTTGGTTAAAAAAGGAAATGGTCTTAAACCGGCCATTGTAGATTTTTCATTAAAAACATTGAATGGGGAAGACACCACACAAAATGTATTAGCAACCAAGGGTAAATATATTTTGGTATTGGCCAAAGATTCTGAGGGTATGGAAGTATGGGAGCCTGAAGTCAAAAATATCTTGTCAACCATTTCTCAAAAAGGAATTCCAGTTATGATGGTATCTGCTGAAGGCAGCAAAATCAAAGCTGCATTCCCAGATTATATTGTATTGAACTGTGATGCAACAGTTTTAAAAACAGCAGCTAGGGTAAAGCCTACTTTTATGTTTATGAATGGCGCTACAATTGAGCAAAAACGCAGTTATAAAGACGTTTTAAATGCCAGTGCCACATTTTAAACTCATTTTGTAATTTCAGTTGTTTGAACGAACTTAGTGTACTAACAACACAATCATGAACACGGTTAAAAATATATTAGAGAAAAAAGGTCCTTACTTCAATGGGGTTCCATCTTCAATGAAAGTAATAGAGGCGTTGTCATTAATGAAGGCAGAGAATTTGAGCTATGTAATTGTAAAAGATGGAGAAGATTTTAAAGGCATTATGACGGAGCGAGATTATGCTCAAAAAGTAGTTTTATTAAGTAAAAATTCAACTGATACCACCGTTCAAGAAATCATGACTGTTGGTTTACCTTCTGTTTCTTTAGATACTACTTCAGAAGAATGTATGAAATTAATGAACCAACATAAAACCCGTTATTTATTGGTTTGTGAGGGGTTCAATTTTAGAGGGATTATTACCATTCACGATTTAATGCGTGATAGTTTAGAAGCAGGGGATGAGTTTTCTGAGCCTATTTACTAAGGGGGAATAAATTATTGAATTATTACTTCATTAATTAAGTCTTCTCCAAATGCTTCATTGATTCTTAAAATGATTTGTGGCTTTTGAAAAGAGAGTTCGTTTTTAAGCGGACCTATATTGGTATGGATGAATAATTTTTTCTGAATGATTTGAATCTTGTCGGTGTATTTGGCCACTGTTTTTCCCATCAATTGTTCCCAAATATCTTCAATTTGTGCAGCTCGGATGCCTTTTTTTAAATGGTTCATCCCTTTCAAATTCTTTAGTGCGTCTCCAATTTTCATCTCTGCCATACCCTAAAGTTAAGCGTAATTTTATAAAAGGATTAATTGATATGGACTACCCGTTTGGTCTAATTTTTCCTTGATTCTATCTGCGTGTGTGTCAGTAATAAATACTTGACCAAAATGATTACTGCATACTTGATCTAATAAATGAGCCATTCTGTTCTCGTCTAATTTTTCAAATACATCATCTAATAATAAAATGGGAGGGATGCCAATGCTCATTTTCAAATATTCCCATTCAGCTAACTTGATAGCAAATAACAAACTTTTTCTTTGCCCTTGCGAAGCTTCTGATTTAAAAGGGCAATCATTTAAGTAAATACCAATATCATCTCTGTGTACGCCTCGGGTGGTTCTTTGCAAGGCTTTATCTTTTATTAGATTTTCAGCAAGAATGTCTTTAAAAGTAGTACTGAGTAATTGACTTTCATATGCCAATTGTATGTCCTCATTTTTTCCCGCAATAGTTGCATAATTTTCGCCAACCATCGGCAAAAAAATATGTAAAAATTTTTTTCGCTCCTGGTGTATCAGATTCCCACTATGAATGAGTTGTTCGTTGTATACCTCCAGTAAATCATTGCTCATTTGAGGCTGCTCAGCCATTTGTTTCAATAAACTATTGCGTTGTTGTAATATTTTATTATAGCCAATTAATTGAATAAGGTAGTCTCTGTTGGTTTGCGATAGAATACTATCCATTAGTTTTCTTCTCTCTTCGCTGGGGCCAGCAATCAGTTCTACATCATCCGGGGCAATCATCACACAAGGAAATTTACCAATATGGTCTGAGATCTTTTTATAGGATTCGGCATTTACCAATAATTCCTTCTTTTTGTTTTCTCTTAAGATAAAAGTGACTTCTTCTTCTTTTACTTGTTTTATAAAATTGCCAGATAATCGCATACCTTGTTTGCCATGTTGCACATTTTGGGCATCGGTTCTAGCAAAATAACTTCTAGAAAATCCTAAATAATAAATTGCATCCAATAAATTGGTTTTACCAGTGCCATTTAACCCACATATAGCCACTATTTGTTGATTAAAATCTTGGTGGTGATTTGCGTAATTCCTAAACTGAACAAGGTTTATTTCCTTTAGCTGAAGCATGTTGTACAAAGTAAAGAAGAACGACTTGAATTATTCCCTTTTGGTATGGAAGAAAGCATTTAATTTTAATAAAAATTGGGCTTTTGAAAACAATATTATCAGAACAGCAAATGGCGTTGAGTATACAAAGACTCGCCCACCAAATGTTGGAGAACAATAAAGACATGGCCAATACGGTAATTATTGGCTTGCAACCAAGAGGGATTTTTCTGAGTGACCGTATTGTTGCTGCATTAAAAGAAATTATTCCCAATCATCCATTTCACTATGGAAAGCTAGATATCACTTTTTATAGGGATGATGTTAGAAAAACCTTGCATATAGCCAATGAAACCGATATTCCATTCAGCATAGAAGGTAAGTCGGTCATTTTGGTAGATGATGTATTGTATACTGGAAGAACCATTCGGGCTGCATTGGATGCATTATTAGATTTTGGAAGGCCTTCTAAAGTTTCTTTATGTGTATTGATTGATCGAAGGTTCAGCCGTGAATTACCTATACAACCAGATTACGCAGGTAAAGCCATTGATACCATATTTACAGATAAGGTAAAAGTGAACTGGAAAGAAAAGGATGAAAAAGACGAAGTTGTTTTAGTCTAAATGATTAATTTTGCTTTTTAATGAAACTATCTACCAAACACTTACTTGGTATCAAGGACCTCAACGCAGCCGATATCCAATTAATTCTATCTACTGCAGGGCAGTTCAAAGAAGTTTTACAAAGGCCAGTAAAGAAAGTTCCTTCCTTAAGAGATGTTACGATTGTGAATTTGTTTTATGAAAATTCTACTCGAACTAGAATGTCTTTTGAATTGGCTGAGCGTAGACTTTCGGCGGACGTACTCAACTTTACAGCAAGTAGTTCTTCAGCAGCAAAAGGGGAAACATTGTTGGATACCGTCAACAATATTTTAAGCATGAAAGTAGATTTGGTGGTGATGCGTCATAGTGCTTCTGGTGCACCGCATTTTCTAGCCAAACATATACCTGCAGCGATTGTGAATGCAGGAGATGGTATAAACGAACATCCAACTCAGGCTTTGTTAGATGCTTTTTCCATGCAGGAAAAAACGGGTAGAATTGAGGGATTAAAAGTGGCCATCATAGGTGATATTATGCACAGCAGGGTTGCACTCAGTAATATGTATTTGTTGAAAAAAATGGGTGCGGAAATTATGGTTGTTGGTCCACCTACTTTAATACCTAAATACTTGGAAGAGGCTTTAGGGGTAAGGGTTACTTATAATGTGCAAGAAGCATTGCAATGGTGTGATGTTGCCAATGTGTTGCGCATACAATTAGAAAGACAGAACCAACCATTGTTCTCTTCTTTAAGAGAATACAATCTCGCTTACGGCATTAAGCAAAAAATGCTAGATAAATTAAATAAAGAAATTGTGATTATGCATCCTGGTCCCATCAATCGTGGAGTAGAACTAGACAGTGATGTAGCAGATGGACCACATTCTATTATTTTAAATCAAGTTGAAAATGGTGTGGCAGTTAGAATGGCTGCCTTATATTTACTCGCTGGTAGATCCGACGAAAATTAACCAAATAGTTATCATGCAAAGAATCTGTCTTTTCCCAGGAACTTTTGATCCTGTTACCTTAGGACACACTGATATTATTAACAGAGCACTTCCTTTGTTTGATAAAATAGTAGTAGGAGTAGGTATCAATTCTTCTAAAAATCCCATGTTTAGTGCAGACCAACGGATGCAATGGTTCAGAGATATTTACAAAGACGAACCAAGAGTTGAGAGCGTTGCGTATGATGGATTGACTGTTCAATTCTGCAAAAAAATTGGGGCACATTTTATTTTGAGAGGCATTCGTTACGTGAGTGATTTTGAATACGAGAAAACTATTGCAGACGCCAATAGAACACTCGATAATCAAATTGAGACCATTTTTTTAACAGGGGAACCCAAATACACTTCTGTAGCATCTACTATTGTAAGAGATATTATTAAAAATGGGGGAGATGCTTCTCCATTTCTTCCTCAAGCGGTGATTAATACCCTTAAAAAATAAATATGATTTGGTTCAATAAAAGCCTTACCCCAGCTCATTTTGCGGATATGGGTAAAGGGAATTTGGGGGAACATCTAGGTATGGAATTTACCGAGATAGGACCTGATTATATTAAAGGGACTATGCCTGTAGATCATCGTACCAAACAACCTTATGGATTATTGCATGGTGGTGCTTCTGTTGCATTGGCAGAAACATTGGGTAGTGTAGGTGCCGCCATGGTGGTAGATCATACAGAGTATATTTGTGTAGGGCAAGAAATTAATGCCAATCATTTAAGAAGTGTACGGTCTGGCTTTGTTACAGGAACTGCAAAGCCTATTCATATTGGTTCAAGTTCCCAGGTTTGGGAAATCAAAATACATGATGAAAGAGATCATTTGGTTTGTATCAGCAGGCTTACTGTGGCTGTTTTAAAAAGAAAAGACCGATAATTTCTTTAATACTTGCATAGGCATTGGCTATTAACGCATTTACTTCTGCTAATGGAACCCATTTAATATCAGTAATATCTTCTTCTGTTTGCGGAATCAGTGCAGGAACTCCCTTCACGGTCATGATATACCAATGACTTTCTTTAATGACTTCTTCTTGCAAATAAGGGTCAAAATATTGGTGCTGGGTGATGCCTACAAAATCAACCAAGGTTAAATTTCCCACCCCAGTTTCTTCTTCTACTTCTCGCAAAGCGCAAGCTTCAATGGTTTCGCCGCTGTCTACCTTCCCCTTGGGCAAATCCCAAGAACCCCTTCTGAAAATAAAGAGCAACTCATTCTGTTCGTTCAGTACTAATCCACCCCCAGCTTGTATAATTCTTAATTGCATAATATAATTGATGTGCAAATCTCCATAATAATCCATTGGAAAATAGGATTTACTTTTGTGTTATGACAAATGAAAAAGCAGTTGCAGAAAAATTATTGCAAGTTCAGGCCATTAAATTGAGCCCTGACCAACCGTTTACTTGGGCTAGTGGATGGAAGAGCCCAATTTATTGTGACAATAGAAAAGTATTGTCTTTTCCCTATGTGAGAGATTTTATCAAGAGCGAATTGTGCAGTGTCATATTTGAACAATATCCTGAAGCAACGGTGTTAGCTGGTGTGGCAACAGCAGGTATCCCTTGGGGAGCAATGGCCGCCGATCAACTAAAACTTCCTTTTATTTATGTAAGACCCAAACCCAAAGAACATGGATTGGGTAATCAAATTGAAGGGGCGCTTGAGCCAGGGCAGCGGGTATTGGTAATAGAGGATCTCATTTCAACGGGCAAAAGTAGTTTGCAAGTGGTAGATGTTTTAAAAGCCGCTGGGGCTGAAATAGTAGGAATGATTTCCATATTTAACTACGGATTTGAAGCGGCAACTAATGCTTGTGCTAATGCGGGGGTAAAAACCAGCAGTTTAACCAACTATCCAACCATGATAGAATTGGCTATTGAAAAGGGATTGGTAACAGCGGATACCAAAGAAACTTTGCTAAATTGGAGTAAGGATCCGTCTAATTGGGGGAAATAAATTGTCTAATTATATGCGTAAAATACTATTCATTTTCGGTTTAACAGTTGCTTCCAGTGCATTTGCGCAACAACCTAAGCAACAATGGGTAACCATTAAATCGGCCAATTTAAAGTGCTGGGAATGCAAAGACAAGTTAGAAAAATACTTAGTACAAGCCAATAAGTCTACCATGGAGTCTGGGCTTATTCAATGGAAAATCAATCTGTTACAAGGGGAAATTAAAGTACAATTTTGGCCAGACAGGGCAGATGCAGCTGCAATAAAAGCCGCTTTAAATAATGCGGGGTTTGATGCAGACGACGATAAAGCGGAGCCAGAGGCCTATGCAACTTTGCCCCCTATTTGCAAAAGAGCAGAAGATGGTGGTGGACCTAAGCCACCCAAGCCTTGTCATATTAAACCCATTCAATAGGGTTATTTAAATAAATTAATTGCTTGTCTTCCCTCATAGTTAAAGGGCAGGGTTTTATAGATTCCTGCCTTTCCCACCCTTACACTTCCTGTTGCCCTAATCAACATTTCTTTCTTAAACATTAATTGAACAGCATTTTTCATGAGGTTTTGCATATCTACTTCCACCGAAGAGGGTAAAATAAACTCACTCGATTTGGAAATATGCATTAGTGTGTCCAATTGAAACTTGCCTAAGTAGACATTGTCTAAATAAACATCACTGTCTACTTTTTTAAGATCAAGCCCAAATTTATTGGGATTGTAAAAGACCAAATCCAAAGACATTTTTGATTTCGAAAAGCCCAATTGGTTTAATTGAAAATTTTTAGCTGAACGGTATTCTAAATCTTTTGGGGCTTGGCAAGAAGCGATAATTAGCGAAATAAAGGCCAAGAATAGGAGAGTTCTCACGTTGTTATCTTTTATCAAAAGTAGTTGAAATAATCGCTCTATGAAGGGATTATTTTGGTAACTATATACCACTTACCACCTAATACATATAAGCCATTAGTAATTAGTTATTTATCAAATGTTAGTTATTTATAATATTAGAATTTACCAAAATGGAACTTTTTGCTCAAATCAATCTCCGAAAAATTTACGTTAAACAAAGATGTATTAGTGTTATTTATTATTAAATAAAACTTGAAAATTTTGTTTAAACTTTTGGTAACGATATATCTTTCCATAGGTTTAAAAATGGTTATCAGTTGGTTATAGTATTCATTTTCCTTTTTTAATCCTTTTATATAAAAAATATAATTATACGATTGAATTCGTATTGATTTAAAAAAAGTGACAAGATTGTTATATTATGTAAAATATTTCATATAATTGATATGAAAATTTTAGCAAATGATAATTTTATTAATGACTTGGGAGGACATTTTTTTAACTGTCTTACTTAATCTTATTTGTGGAATTATTGTTTCTCTGGTTTTCTTGTGGTTTTTATTAAGATGGCTTCGACCTAAAATTAAAATTTCAGACCAAATATGTTGCACAACAGAACTGGTTATAAATGAAAAAGGGGTAGAAATTGAGATACCTAAATACACATTTAAGGTAGTAAATTGTTCAATTTATCATGCTTTTGATGTGAAAATTGAACTTTACGCATTACGCCCTATACCATTGGTTGGTGCTAATTCTAATCTAAAGCTGATTAAATTAAAGTTAAGAACTAGCGATAGAACCCATATTACACGATTTAGAAAGAAACATCATCAAAAAGACCCCTTTGCATTATTTGCATTTCTTTTGCATACTAATGACGATCTTCATAAATATTTAGCTGAAAATGAAACATATATAGAATTAAGGATAACATTGAGGCATGGCTTAACCGGATTAGCTGACACATTTACGCAACAATACTCAAATCAAGACGTTATTAAAAAGGAACATAAATTCAATTTCGGTGGAAAATTTGACGCAATTCCTAAAAATCGAGCTATTTAAAAAGAAATCCTATATTTAACCATCAAACTACCATAAAAATGAAAAAATTAATAATTAAAGACGGAGAAGCAGAATAAATTATAAAGGCTAAGATTTTTTCTTAGCCTTTTTTCTTCTCAATATTATTTTTCCATAAATCGCTTTTAAATATTTTTTTTGCTACTTCCCATATTAACACTGTGTATCCTATAAATCCTAATATCTTAATTCCGACTTCAAATCTTTCAAAATTATCTAGTGCATATAAATATGGTACTGGATATAATATACCAACGATAACGAAAATAGTTATTAGCAAATATCTCATTTACTATTTGTTTTTTTTATAGTGTCAGTTATTACATAGAATATGACCATATCTCCGTTTTCTGTAACTGTTGTGTCTTGTTCTTTGTTGTCGTATTTATCTTCTAAGGAGTTTTTATATTCTAACTCTATTTTTTGGTTGTATTCAATTTTATCTTCCTCCGCTTCGATATAACTCCCATCGCTAGAGTAACTGGAATAATTTTTCTCTTTTGTAAGAGAATAGATTATTAGAGAAATAACCCCAATACCAATGATAAATCTAAAGGTTTTTATTAGGTTTTCTTTTGTCATTTAACTTGGTGCTTGTTTTTTTTAAAGGCGTGGTTAAAGCCTTTTTCATGGCTTCGTCAAATGATAAATTTATTTTTATTGATTCTTTTTTAATTATTTTATTTGAAGTTGTTGCCATTACCCAAAAATAGTAATAATTTATAGAATAAATTAAGGTAATGAGTTATATAACAGACAATGAAGCTATTGATTTAATTATCAATGTTATATATAATGATGGGGATTTTCAATACATACCCATTGAGTACATCCAAGAAAAAACAAACGGAATAATTTTACAATGGGATTTAGAAAGGTTAATTTTAAAAACTATGGATTTGGGATTTATTAGAACAAGGTCAGATTTTGAAGCATGGGTATTAGCTAGTAGAGGAATAGAAATAATAAAAAAGTATGGGTCTTATTTGGCATTTGTAAATTATGAGGAGGGTGAAAAGATTAAAAAGGTATATAAGGAAAATTTTGATAGGGCTGTAAAAAACGGCAATTTAATTGCATCTGTTATTGTTGCTTTATTTGCTGTATTCGCAACCATATTGTCCATAGACAACAACAAAGAGCGATTGAAGCTAATAGAATCGGAAAAAAATATAGCCAATAAGATTGATTCTCTAAAAATTTTACTGTTGAAAACGCAACAGCCCAAATTGAAGTAATAGTATTTATATATTGATACAAATAGATTCCTTTTAAGTATTTCATGTTTATTTTGTTTTATTAATTAATTGGTTATGGTTAATCTCCCTTTGGTATTAGAAATTGCAAACTGGAAGCGGTCTGCATCGGATATTTTACGGCTATTAAAGCGGTATGATGATTCAGCACAATAACGGTGTAAGTGTTTAGGGCTAACTTGGTGGTATGTTCCGAATATGGTTCGTTTGAATAGTGAAAAGAATCCCTCAACTGAATTAGTATATGCTATACCACGTTTAAATTCTTTGATATTGTGGTTTACTGCTTCATGTGCTTTAAACTCATTAGCTAATCCAGTATAGCTAAGGTGTGAATCGGTCATTATCTCGGCTGTTGGTGCTACATTGTTACGGATAACGTCTTTAAATGTATTATTACCTATAACTGTTAGTCTTGCCTTGCCATCCCTTTCTAATAATCCCATTACTGCGGTCTTGTTGTCTTTGCCAGTTTCTCTATGGTGTTTTAGTCTTTTACGGTTCATATTCTCAAACTTACCACCTACATAGGTTTCATCTACTTCAACTATGTTATCTAAGGGAACATCGGGTTCGAGGTCATTCATCAACAACCTAACTCTATGGAGTACAAACCAAGCGGTTTTCTGTGTAATCCCTAAATCCCTACTAAGTTGTAAGCTGCTAACTCCTTTTTATGACCAGTAATAAGGTACATAGCAGCCATCCAAACAGATAGTTTAACCTTGCTGTTTTCAAATATTGTTCCTACTGTTACGGTAAAATCCTTTTTACATTCTTTATCCTTACAACGAAAAGTCCTGCCATTTTTAAGCCTATAAGGTTTATTCATACCACAAAAGGGGCAAGTAGGGTTGCCGCCCCACCTCATTTGCTCCATATACTCCCTATATACATTTTCATCGGAGTAAGCAGCCATCATTTCCCTTAAATTCTTAAACTGCTGCATTTTTAATTAATTAATTAATTATTCGTAACTAGTGAAAAACTTGTAATATGATAAAAGACATTAGATATTCTAGATTTGACGGAAGAGCCGTAGAAGTTGGATTTTCAACTCAACAAATAGAAAACATCCAAAAAGTTTTAGAAATATTTGAAGATGATTTTAAGCAGTCAAACGGTCATATTGATGCTTTTATAAAAGACGATTTAGGTAATATTTCTATAACTATTGAGTGCGAGAATCCCGATTTAAAGGAGCAAATGTATCAGGCGTTAAAACCCTTTGTCCGCTAGTCTTATAATCTTCAAAATTCCATCCAGCTACTACATTAGCCTTTTCAACTAAAACCCATTCTGTGGGGTTTGATGGGTTTATGAAAATTTCAAGTTCTATTTTAGTATCGCTTTTCATTGCTTAATTATTTAATATGTTTTAAAAAATTGTGGAAGGATTTATACAAAATCAGTTATTAGGTAACCTTAAATCATCAACTAAAAATCTTAGAGATTATCCCCATTTAAACCAACCAAAACAAAATAGGAGAGTAACTGACCAGCCCAAAAATCAACCATCAAAAACTAAATACCTTAGAATCGGGCTGTGGGAAGTCGCATATAGTAGCCATTATTTTTCGTATCTTGTATGCTAATGTATTTAGTAATATTGGGCAAAAGGGGGTGAAAATTAAATACTCAAATATTTAGTAGTATTTAAATTAATTAAACTATTGAAAATAAATAATTTAAAAAGTTTAATTAGTATTAAAATTGATAAATTAGTAGCCTCAAAATAAAAGATTCATCCCTTTTAGATAAAAGATTCAACAAGGTAAAATAAAATGAAATTATTAATTGATTATCAATATTTTGGAACAGTTAATTACTATAAAATGTTGTTTATGTTCAAATATATTGAATTTGAAGAATATGAACGCTACCAAAAAGGGAGTTTTCGCAACCGCACCATCATCGCTGGAGCCAATGGATTGATTCCACTTTCGGTTCCTTTGCAAAATGGCAGAGATCAACGTGCCCTTTTTAGAGACATCAAAATTTCCTATAAGGACAATTGGATTTTGCAACATACCCGAGCTTTGGATGCCTGTTATATGCGAGCCCCTTTTTATGAATTTTACCGAGATAACCTTTTTGCATTATTAGCCAGTCAAGAAGAATATTTAATGGATTTAGATCGTAAGCTGATTCAATGGGTACTCAAAATGATGAAAGCGAATTTGACCATGACCTTTTCCACTAGTTACCAAAAAGAGCCGGCAACTGAATTTCAAGATGGCCGAAACCGTTTCTTGCCTAATCAGGCAATTGCTGTTGAAGACCAAGTAAATTATGGACAGGTCTTTGAAGATCGAATTGGGTTTCAGCCCAATATGAGTATTTTGGATTTGTTATTTTGTAATGGTCCAGTAGCTACTGGTCTATTGAAAGACAGCAGTAGCCGATTTTAGCGTGTCTTTAATGGGAATTTGCGGTTTATGAAGTATTATTGTTAACCAATTGATGATTTGAGAAAGCCCCCTGAACTGATGAAGAAATGTAGTTTGCTGCTATTGCTGTTTTTTGTTCCAATATCTTTATTGATTGCACAGGATTTTTCTAATAAAGGGAAAGAGTTTTGGATGGTATTTCCACCTCATCAACCTTCAGGGAATAATTTAGCTTCTTTATCGGTCTATTTAACTTCGGATAAAAATTCATCTGGCAAAATAGAATATAATGGTACAGTTCAAACTTTTACTGTAACTGCTAATACTACTACAGAAGTAGTACTTAATAGGTCAACCTCATACATAACAGGTGCTGAATCGGCAAGTTTCACAAATCAGCAAAAGGTTATAACTAATAGAGGTATAAAAGTTACCGTCGACCCTGGGATGCCTGCAATTGTAGCTTATTCGCATATGTTTGCAGGGGCTAGATCTGCAGCAAGTTTGATATTACCTACGGCTGTTTTAGGTAAATCATATTATGCTATGTCTTGGGCCCAAACTACAACTGCTCTACAAACTGGCGAACTAGCTAGATCCCAATTTAGCGTGATTGCAACAGAAGACAATACAAGCATTAGAATAAATCTTAAAAGAAATGGAGTTTCTGATCCTACGCCCATTCAAGTGGATTTACCCAAGGCGGGGGATATTTATCAGTTTCAGGATATGTTAGATATTTCTGGAACTTTAATTGAATCAATTGGTACAGGTGCCAATGGTTGTAAAAAAATTGCAGTTTTTTCAGGTAGTACATCTCTTGGAGTTTCCACTAATTTGGCTCAAACAGGTTGTAATAATCAAGGGTCAATTGATCCTTTATATCAACAATGTTACCCATCAAATTCATGGGGGCGTAAATATGGTTTAACTCCATTTCGGGGCAAGAATAAGTTTAATTATAGAGTAATTGCAAAAGAGGATAACACAACCTTTCTTACAAATGGGGGATCTCCAACCGTCTTAAATAAAGGTGAAATATTTACTGGTTTTTCTGATGCTTTGTTGAGTAATGGGTTTAAACCACCAATAATTATTGAGTCTGATAAACCAGTTGCAGTGGCACAATTTAGTTTAACTCAATCATGTGACATTGGTGTTGGTGATGCAGATATGATTTTTTTAAATCCTGTTGAACAGAGTATTAGTGATATAACAGTTTTTTTATCAGCAAAGCAAGCAATTACAGACCAAAATATAAATGTCTTTATTAAGAATGAAGGAACTTCAATTAGTTCTTTTAAAATTGATGGGGTTTCAATTCCTGCAAGTTCATTTGTTCCAATAGGCACTACTGGTTTTTCTTATTTGCAGCAATCTTTTGCTGTAAGTAATGGAAATTCTTCTAGTATAAGATTAACAAGTGACAGTGGTTTTAATGCAATATGCTATGGCTTTGGTAGTTTTGAATCATATGGATATTCCGCGGGAACTAATATTGTAGACCTTAATCCTCCGGTCACAATTCAAAACCAATTTCCTAATGTAGCAACTGTCAGTTATTCGGCCACTTGTGTGAACACTAGTTTCAGTCTTAAATTGGCATTAAGTTATCAGCCTACCCAAATTGTATTAGATTTTTTAGGTGCAAATAATTTAACTGGACCACCAGTACTAACTTATAACCCATCCAAAGTTGATTCATCGTATACTTCAAACGGTAAATCTTATTATGTTTATAATATACCTCAAACATATAATTTTGGTCTTGCAGGCACTTATCCTATTAAATTCACTACTACGTCATTATTACCTCAATCGGATGGATGTAGCAATAATAATGAGCAAGAAATCACCGACAATATTGTGGTGAATGATGCGCCCATTGCCAATTTTTTAGTAAGCTCTATCGATACTGGTTGTGTTATTGCGCCCACTCAATTTACCGATTTGTCTACTGGTTCAGGTAGGGCCATTGTTGGTTGGAATTGGGAATTTGGAGATGGCTCTATTTCTACTACACAAAGCCCTGCCAAAACATATGCAACAGCTGGTGATTACAATGCAAAGCTCACTGCCATTACCGACTTTGGTTGTGTTGCATCTAAAACAGTTCCTATTAATTTATCTAATAAACCGATTGCGTCTTTTACAACTCCAGCAATAACATGTATCAACAGTGCCATCAGTTTTACTGATGCTTCCACCATTGTTCCTGGAACTGCTAATAATACCATAGCACAATGGAAATGGAATTTAGACAATGGGGCTGGTACTGTAACGGCGAATACCAATGCAGTTCAGACCAATACCTACACTACATGGGGAACCAAAAATGTGTATTTAAATACTGTTTCTAATACAGGTTGTGTTAGTGATACTTTTAGGTTGCCAGGTGGTTTTAAAGCAAATCCATTACCGGTGGTTGGTTTTATTTTGCCAGAAGTTTGTTTGAACGATGCCACTGCTACATTCACAGATACCTCAAGTATTGCAGATGGCACTGAAGCGGGTTTTAGTTATTTATGGAAATTTGATGATGGGGTTTCAACAGTTGATCCTACCAAACGACCGGTGCCACTAACAGCACCCACCAATTCCAAATCAATTCCTACTAGTTATAAAACTTTTGGAAACTATACGGTCTCTTTACAAGTTACTTCAAGTAATGGTTGTATTACTACTGATAATAAATCATTTACGGTTAACGGAAGTACGCCAATTCCCCAATTTGAAGTAGCTAATTTATTGAATGGGATTCCACTCTGTACCAATGATTCCATTAAAATCATTAACCAATCTACTGTAGATTTTGGGGATGTGACTAAGCTAATGGTGATTTGGGATTCAATAGGTGCTCCAAATAATATTGTTACTGATCAAATTCCAGCTGTAAACAAACAATACAGCATTCGTTATGGTATTCCTACAACCGCTTTAACTCCTGGAACAAAAAATTATTCCATTACTTTAAGAGCCTTCTCCGGACAAGCTGAGTCTTGCTCTAAATCAATTACCAAAATTGTAACAGTAACTTACGCACCGGCTGTATCCTTTACTGATATAAGAGATATTTGTTACGATGCAACGCCTCGCTTAATCACTCAGGGAACGTTCATCTCCGCGTTACCAGCCACTCCTGTTTATTCTGGCAAAGGAATAAGTACGGTTGGTCTATTAAACCCCATTACTACTGGTGTAGGTAATGATACCCTTAAATATTTTGTTCAAAATAATGCAGGTTGTAAAGACTCTGCTTTTCAGCCCATAACGGTTTGGCCATCGCCAGTAGCTAAATGGGGCATTGCTGATCCCGCTTGCGAAAAAAACAATATAGTATTTACTGATAGTTCAGTGGCTAACTTCAGCAATATTGCACAATGGAACTGGAATTTTGGTGATGGTAAAACAGAAAGTAGAACCAGTGCCACCGCATTCACGCACATATTTGATACTGCTCAAAATTATACAACGGCATTACAGGTTGTAACAGACAGTGGGTGCGTTAGTAGTTTGAATCAACAAATTATTCGCATCAATCATTTGCCTAAACCTGCATTTAGTTTGCCTGAAATTTGTTTGCCAGATGGACGCGGAACTTTTATTAATCAAAGTTCTATTGCAGATGGATCAGAAGCCTTGTTTAGTTATGTATGGAATTTTGGAGACCCGAATGATCCAAGTTCTTCAACATTAAAACAGCCTACCCACAAATACACGGCAGTTGGTCCTAACAATGTTCAATTAAAAATCACTACCAAAGATGGTTGCGTAGACTCTTTGACCCAATCATTGAACACCATTTATCCTTGGCCAAGAGCTGCTTTTTCTGCTACCCCAACTGAAGTATGTCAAGGTGATCCCATTCAATTTACCGATTTAGGTAATGGAATCACCAGTGCTCCAGTAAGATGGGAGTGGAACCTTGGCGGAGGTAATACGTCTACTTTACAAAATCCGAGCAAAGTATTTACCGATTCTGGAAGTTATACCATTAGTTATTATTTCTATAATTCACAAGGTTGTGTGAGTGATACCGTTAGCCAAACGGTGGTTGTTCATCCATATCCAGTTTTAGAACTAGGTCCTAATATTGTAGTACTAGAAGGTGGTACAAAAGCATTGAAGCCTCAATTTGTATATGGAACTAATTTGAATTATCAGTGGACACCGCCATTGTATTTAAATAGTGATATAGATTCAATACCTAAAACGACTCCTCTAGGAGATATTACTTATAGGCTCAACCTCACTGGAATTGGGGGTTGTATGGTTACTGATACCGTTTTTGTAAAACTATTATTAGCACCCATCATACCCAATGCTTTTTCGCCCAATGGAGATGGCATTAATGACCGTTGGAAAATTCAATATTTAGAAAGTTATCCAGGTGCTACGGTAGATGTGTACGATCGATATGGCATGTTGGTGTTTAGTAGCATTGAGTATGCAGTAGATTGGGATGGAACAAGGAATGGGAAATCTTTGCCTATTGGTACTTATTATTATATTGTTAATCCAAAGAACGGCAGAAAAATAATTACTGGTTCTGTTACTATAATTAAATAAAATGAGGAGCAAGGGATACTTTTTAGTGATGTTGATTGGAATGGTTGTAGTGACCCAAGCACAACAACGTCCTTATTATACCCAATACATAATGAACAATTATATTATCAATCCTGCTGTTGCTGGTATTGAAAATTATTGGGATGTTAAAGCCAGTCACCGGGTTCAGTGGGTAGGATTGCAAGATGCCCCAGTAACAACATATATAACCGCACATGGTAGATTGAAAAAAGATCCTTATCAAAGTTCCACTGCCACTGGTTTTAGGGCAAAGGGAATGAATCCAAGGGGAGAAGCTTATTGGAGAGATTATACAGCTGCTGAACCACATCATGGAGTGGGCTTTACGATGCTCAATGATAAAACCGGTCCTTTGAATCGATTTGCTGCATACGGAACCTATTCATATCATTTAGGATTATCGCCCACTACTAACTTATCAGCGGGCGTTTCAGTTGGCTTTACCAACCTTAGTTTAGATGCTTCTAAACTCAATTTTGGTAATACCACAGTAGATCCTGCAGTTGCTTCTAGTGGAGTTATTAATCGATTAAAGCCAGATATCAGTGCTGGACTTTGGCTGTACTCAAAGGATTATTTTGTTGGGTTGGCCGCACAACAAATCATCCCTCAGAATGTGGCATTTTCAGATAATAACGTTTCGTTAACCCAAGGGAAATTGGTTCCGCATTTATTTTTAAGTGCGGGCTACCGATTAACCATTTCAGACGATTTTAATTTACTTCCTTCTATGTTGATTCGTTATATCAGTCCGTTGCCACTGGGTTTTGACATTAATGCCAAACTGCAGTACCAAGACTTTTTATGGGCAGGTACTTCATTCCGATACAAAGATGGATTTGCTGCAATGGTAGGATTGAATTTGAGTAATACCTTGAATATTGGCTATTCTTACGATATTCAAACTTCTCGCATTAATACCATCAGTAGAGGTACTCATGAAATCTTGATTGGATTTTTATTAGGGAATCGTTATGGAGATTGGTGCCCTACCAAATTATGGTAGTCTATAAAGGCCTAATCATCCAGATATCACAACCATTGTGCCCAGAATTACCCATTGGTCCATTGAGATAAGTAAAGCCAAATTGTTCATACACTTTTACGGCTTTTTTTAACTCGGGCATGGTTTCTAAATATACTTGGTTATAACCTTTTTCTTTGGCGGCAGCCAAAACAAAGTCAATCATTTTTCTGCCTAAGCCCATGCCGCGTGCCGCTGCATTCAAATACATTTTTACCAATTCACAAGTGCCTGTTGGTAGTCCTTCGGTGGGGTAGTAGCCTGCCCCGCCAACGATTACACCGTCTTGTAATGCAATGAAATAGCCACTTTGGGGCTCAGCGGTAAATAATTCATACAGATGATCGGTGGTGTCATCGTAAAAAACAGTACCTGGTTTATTGGCTCCGAATTCAGTTAAAGCAGTTCTGATAATGGTAGCAATAGCTGTATTATCTGCTGGTTCTATGGGTCTAATAACTATATGCTCCATATTATGCCTGTGCCGATTTTCTAAATTCTTTAAAGCAATTGATTAAACCATTGGTAGAAGCATCATGATCTTTTACAGCGTCTTCAGTGGTTAATTCGGGTAAAATTTTATTGGCCAACTCTTTGCCTAATTCTACACCCCATTGATCATAACTGAAAATATTCCAAAGTACGCCTTGCACAAATATTTTATGTTCATACAATGCAATCAATAATCCCAATGTAGCTGGATCAATTTGTTTTACTAAGATAGAGTTGGTTGGTTTGTTGCCAGTAAAGACTTTGAAAGGGCTCAGCTTTTTAATCTCTTCTTCTTTTTTATCGGCTTTCATTAATTCCACTTTCACTTCATTTTCACTCCTACCATTCATTAAAGCTTCAGTTTGAGCAAAAAAGTTCGACATCAATTTTACATGATGGTCGCCAATGGGATTTTGAGATATGGCAGGGGCAATAAAGTCACAAGGAATCAATGGAGTTCCTTGGTGAATTAATTGATAAAATGCATGTTGCCCATTGGTGCCAGGCTCTCCCCAAATTACAGGACCGGTAGCGTAGTTAACAGGGTTCCCATTTCTATCAATGCTCTTGCCATTGCTCTCCATATTTCCTTGTTGAAAATAAGCTGCAAAGCGATGCATATATTGATCGTAAGGCAAAATGGCTTCACTTTGTGCACCAAAAAAATTGGTGTACCAAATGCCCAATAAAGCCATGATCACTGGAATATTTTTATCGTGTTTTTCTGTTCTAAAATGTTCGTCTGCTTTATAAGCCCCTTGGAGCAACTGCTCAAAATGATCATACCCAATGGTTAGCGCTATAGACAAACCAATAGCGCTCCACAAAGAATATCTTCCGCCAACCCAATCCCAAAATTCAAACATATTGGCTTTGTCTATTCCAAATGCAGTGACTGCTTTTTCATTGGTGCTTAATGCTGCAAAATGTTTGGCAATATGGGCTTCCTCTTTAGCGTATTCAAGAAACCAAGTTCTTGCACTATGTGCATTGGTCATGGTTTCTTGTGTGGTAAAAGTTTTAGATGCAACTAAGAATAAAGTTTCTTCCGCATTTACCTTTTTTAAGGTTTCAGCTATATGTGTTCCATCTACATTGCTAACGAAATAAGTTTGAATACCATCTACCCAATAAGGCTTTAGTGCTTCAGTTACCATCACAGGTCCTAAATCACTGCCCCCAATCCCAATATTGACAATATATTTGATAGGTTTTCCTGTATAACCTTTCCAATCTCCACTATGAATGGTCTTGCAAAATGCAGCCATTTGTGCCTGTACTTTTTTAATTTTTGGCATGATGTCTTTTCCATCTACCAAAATAGGGGTGTCCGAAAAATTCCGAAGAGCGGTATGTAATACAGAACGATTCTCGGTTTCATTAATTTTAATTCCTGCAAATTGATCATGAATGGCTTCTGATAATTTACATTCTTCAGCCAATTGCAACAAGAGTTGCATGGTTCTTGGATTAACGATGTTTTTAGAATAATCAAAAACCAATTGGTCTAAACAAAGCGAAAATTTTTGAAATCTTTCGGGGTCTGCTGCAAAAAGGTCTCTCATATGCCTTCTGCTCATTTCGTCTTCGTGATGTTTCTTCAATAAAAACCAAGCCTGTGTTGTTGTCGGATTAATTCTAGGTAGCATATATTTTTATATCAGCAGTTCAATTTTTGGGGCATAAAGTTACCTAAAGGGATTCAATCTCCCTAATGGTTTGCTTCACCATTTCTTCGGTAATGTCTAAATGTGTAACAATTCTAACTTGAGTAGGACTCATGGCAATGGTTAGTATGCCTTTGTTTGCTAATATTCCAACCAATTCTTTGGCGGTGAATCTGCCCTTTACTTCAAATAAAATAATATTGGTTTCCACAGGTGGGATCATACCCACAAAGTCTTTCTTCTTTAACGCTTCTACTATCAGGGCGGCATGTGCATGGTCCTGTTCCAATCGGGTCACTTGGTGGCGGAGGGCATATAATGCACCCGCTGCTAAATAACCAGCCTGCCTCATTCCACCCCCAAAAACCTTTCTGATTCTTCTTGCTTTTTTAATGAAATCCTTTGTTCCTAATAACACACTTCCAACAGGGGCTCCCAAACCTTTGCTCAAGCAAACCGAAATAGAATCAAAGGTTTTGCCGTACTGTTCTGGGCTTTCTTTTTTGGCAACTATCGCATTAAATAAGCGAGCTCCGTCTAAGTGAAGGCTTAAATTATTATTTAAACAAACCGCTTTAATTGATTGAATATCATTGAAATCGTAGCAAGTACCACCCCCTCTATTGGCGGTATTTTCTAAACTAACCAATCGGCTTAACGGCCTATGAACATCGTCTTTATTATTGATGGCAGCTTCTACCTGACTGGCCGTTAACCTGCCAAAATTGCCTGGTAATAATTGAACCGAAGCGCCTGAATTAGAAGCAATTCCACCTCCTTCGTACAAGTAAACATGGGAGAGGGCATCGCAAATAACTTCGTCTCCTGGTTGGGTATGACAGCGAATGGCTATTTGATTGGTCATGGTTCCACTTGGACAAAACAAGGCAGATTCCATTCCAAATAAGGCGGCACTATACTGCTCTAACTCGTTGATAGTAGGGTCTTCTCCAAAAACATCATCTCCAACTGGGGCTGCGTGCATGGCTGCCAACATAGGGGCAGTAGGTCTAGTAACGGTATCCGATCTAAAATCTATCATAATCAGCAATTTGCACAAATAAGCTTGATTTTCATTGAATTACCAAGTTTTTTACACTTAAAAGACTGAATTTCATTGTAAAATCGTATCTTTGTAGTTTCCGTAAGTTTTGGAGAATTATACCTTTTTACTAGGTTTTATAACAAATTGGCTATAATTCTCGTTATCTAAAAAAGCAACAGTACAACATGAGGCAACTCAAGATCGCAACCCAGATTACCAACAGAGATTCGCAAGCAGTAGAGAAGTATTTACAAGAGATTTCCAAAATTCCAATGATCAACCCCGAAGAGGAAACTACTTTGGCGCAGAAAATTAAAATGGGTGATCAAAGGGCGTTGGATAAATTGGTGCAAGCCAATTTACGTTTCGTTGTTTCTGTTGCAAAACAATATCAACACCAAGGTTTATCATTGAGTGACCTTATTAATGAAGGGAACTTAGGCTTAATCAAAGCTGCTCAACGTTTTGATGAAACCAAGGGTTTCAAATTCATTTCATACGCAGTATGGTGGATTCGTCAATCTATCTTACAAGCTTTAGCTGAACAAGGTCGTTTGGTTCGTTTGCCACAAAACAAGATTGGTACTTACAATAAGGCCAACAAAGCGTACATGGCATTTGAACAAGAACATGAGCGTGAGCCTTCTACGGAAGAGTTGGCAGAAATTCTTGAAATGAGTGAAACTGAAATCAACAATATTTTCCAAAGTAATACCAGACATACTTCATTGGATGCTCCAGTGCACGAAGCGGAAGATGTAGCCATGGGCGATTTGTTGGAAGGTTCTGATGATACCGACGAAGATGTAATGAAAGATTCATTAAGAGAAGAAATTCGCAGGGTATTGAAATCATTAAGCCCTAGAGAAGCAGAAATCGTGAATGCTTATTTTGGATTGGACGGGGAGAATGGAGTAACTATTGAACAAATAGGAATGAAGTATGACCTAACCAAAGAGAGAATCAGACAAATTAAAGAGCGTGCCATAAAGCGTTTACAGAAAGCGCGTTACAGCAATGCACTTAAAGCATATTTGGGTTAATATTTCAGCCTCCGAATAGGGATATTCGAGAGGCCATTTTATTGAAAGCGCTCCGAAAAATCGGGGCGTTTTTTTTAATCTTTTTTTCCTAAACGTTGTTATAATTGAATGCGCAGAGTAACTTTTATATTAAGCATCTTGTTTTTGATAGCCTGTGAAAAGGATATTCAAATTGAGCCTGCACAAAATCAAGCCAAAATAGTGGTGGATGCAGAAATTGAAAATGGACAATCTCCAGTTGTAGTGCTGTCTACTTCCCTCAATTATTTTTCTACGATTGATACTGCAACATTATTTGCATCATTTATCAAGGACGCAAAAGTGCAAATTAACAACGGCATTAAAACAGTTACCCTGCAAGTAAACGAATTGCGATTTCCGCAAGGAGGCAGGTATGTATTTTACACAACACCTATCAACGATCCCATGTTGGGAGAAACCGGTAAAACATACCAGTTAAGCATTGAACACAACGGACAACAATATCAATCGACCACCACTATTCCTATTATTACAAAAACCATCGACAGCCTTTGGTCTAAAAGAGTGGCCAATAGGCCTACTACTGATAGTTTTCGTGTATTGATGGCACGAATTATAGATCCACCAGGATTGGGTAATTATATCCGCTATTTTACCAAAGTGAATAGACAACCATTTTTTCCGGGCTTTAATAGTGCTTTTGATGATGCCATTATTGATGGTAAAACTTATAATATTGATATAGACAAAGGAGTAGATAAAAACCAACCTTTTGAAAGAGAAAATTATGGGTTTTTTAAATTGGGAGATACCGTCATTGTTAAGCTGGCCAATATTGATAAAGCATCCTATACATTTTGGAGAACATGGGAATTTGCATTCCAATCTATTGGTAACCCATTCTCTTCACCGGGGGTGGTAAAAGGCAATATCAGTAATGGTGCATTGGGTGCTTTTTGTGGATATGGTTCTCAATACAAAACTTACATTTGTAAAGATTAATTCAACATTATGGAACAAGGAACAATAGAGAAATTATCGGTTTTGATTATAGGGTCAGGGCCTGCAGGTTACACAGCAGCAATTTATGCCGCAAGAGCCAATATGAAACCGGTTTTATACCAAGGTATTCAGCCAGGTGGTCAGCTCACCATTACTACAGAAGTAGAGAATTATCCTGGATACCCAGAGGGCATTCAAGGACCTGAAATGATGGTGCATTTTGAAAAACAAGCCAGCAGAATGGGTGCAGATATTCGGTATGGATTGGCAACCAAAGTAGATTTTAGTAGCACTCCACATAAGGTTTGGATTGATGAAGAAAAAGAAATTCATGCAGATACGGTAATCATTAGTACAGGTGCTTCTGCAAAATGGTTAGGTATTCCAAGTGAAGAACGTTTGAATGGATACGGTGTTAGTGCTTGTGCAGTATGTGATGGATTCTTCTTTAAAGGCAAAGAAGTGGCAATTATTGGAGCAGGGGATACGGCTGCAGAAGAAGCCATTTATTTGAGTAAACTTTGTACACAAGTGCATATGATTGTTAGAAGAGATCAAATGCGCGCAAGTAAAGTAATGCAAGACCGTGTATTAAGTACGCCCAATATTAAAGTGTATTGGAATTCAGAAACAGATGAAATTTTAGGAGATAAAAAAGTAGAAGCTGTTCGAATTAAGAATAATCAAACAGGTGATACCCAAGAAATTCCAGTAAGTGCGTTCTTTGTGGCTATTGGTCATCAGCCCAATAGTGCCATCTTTAAAGACTATGTTGAAATGGACGAAACCGGGTATATCATAACTGTGCCTGGAACCACCAAAACCAATGTAGCTGGGGTTTTCGCAGCAGGAGATGTACAAGATAAGAACTATCGTCAAGCAGTAACAGCTGCCGGAAGTGGCTGTATGGCTGCTTTAGATGCAGAGCGCTATTTAACTTCTATAGGGCACTAAACCATGAGCAAAGCCAGTATTCATTTAACTGATTTACGATTTTTTGCTTTCCATGGACTGTACAAGGAAGAGCAAGTGTTGGGTAATGAGTTTGCTATAAATATTGAAGTGGGTTTTACACCTGCAGAATTTCCTATTATTCATATAGCGGATACCATTAATTATGCCTTGGTATATGAACTGGTAAAAAAGCGCATGCAAATTGCAACCCCCTTATTAGAAACCATTGCATCTGATATTGCCAATGAAATTTTGGCACAGTTTTCTCTATCTGACTATGTACATATTTCAATCAATAAGTTAAAACCACCTATTGCGCAGTTTGTGGGCAGCCTAGGGGTTTCTTTAAAAGTCAATAGAGGAGATTATGAAAATTAAATTTCTTTTTATAGGGTTGTTTTTTTGTAGTTGGATTGGAACTGCCTTTTCACAAGACATTGCCATTTTAGCTAAAGAGGCCGAGAATATTGAACGCCAATTAAAAGAACCAGAAGCACTAGCTAAGTACAAACAGATTTTAGTATTAGAACCCAACAATATCAAATATTTGGTTAAAGCAACTGAATTGGAAATTGCAATAGGGGGTAGAGAAAAAGACGAAAACAATAAGCGATTATTTTTTGAATCTGCAATGGCATATGCGCAAAGGGCTTTGAAAATTGATCCCAATAATGCAGATGCCAATTATGCAATGGCTACTGTTTCAGGTAAAATGACCGACTTGGATATTGAGAATAAAAAGATAGTGGCTTATGTTAAAGACGTGAAAGAATATGCCGACAAAGCATTAAGCATTAATGCCAATCATGCAAGAGCCAACTATACATTGGGTAAATGGCATTATGAAATGGTTACGCTATCTGGAATTAAAAAAGCTGCGGTAAAATTGTTTTATGGTGGCTTACCTAATGGAGATTTGGATAAAGCCATTTTATACATGGAAAAGTCTAAAATATTGGAGCCCTATTTTGTTACCAACCAATTAGATTTAGCAAAAGCCTATAAAGAGAATAGGCAGCCTGCAAAAGCTATAGAAGTATTAGAAAGATTGGTTAAAATGCCTAACCGCTCTTTTAATGATATTGCTTTAAAAGCAGAGGGAGCCAAACTATTAGCATCATTACAATAAAACCACTATATGAGCTTACAAGATTTATTTTTAGAAGCAGTTGCCAACAGTAAAACACTATCTGAAAAACCTGATAATGATACTTTATTAAAGCTGTATGCTTTGTATAAACAAGCTACAGAAGGCGATAACAAGGAAGAAGGTCCAGCAAATATGTTCGACTTTGTTGCTAAGTTCAAGCACGAAGCATGGGCTAAATTGCAAGGCATTACTAAAGATGATGCTATGCAGCAGTATATTGATTTAGTTAAACAATTAAAAGGCTAGATATTTATTTTTTTCCAACGATTGCTGGTGATATACCAAAACGATGGAATAAACATAATAGACCAATACAGCCATTCGCTTGCCCATCCCCATGTGATGGGCATGTTCATTTTTTCTAAAACGATGTACACGTATACCAAGTAAAAAATAATGGTTGCAACTTCTGTAAATAAATTCATTTTAGAATTTCCAGTACCGGTTACCGCATTTACCCAAACAGTTGCTGCAGACATCATAATCATAGCAATAGACACTACCCTAAGCACAGGAATACCTGCTTGAATAAAATCTTCACCCTGCCCGTAAATGCCAAGAAATGCCCTTGGAAACACATTTAAGAATATAAATACAATAAAAGCAAAGCCCATACTCCATTTTAGTATTCTATAAATGAGAGGAAGTACTTCTTCTTTTCTGCCTTGTCCAATCACATTACTAACCATGGTATTGGTGGTAGCGGCAAATGCCCAAGTAAAACAACCAAAAAATCCAAAAAGATTTCGCATGGTATTAGATACAGCAAGGTCTCTGGCACCATGGTGCTCAATCAAAATGTAAAAATATTCCCAGCTCATAATGCTGATGACGTGTTGCAGTATAAGTGGGTAAGATTGATTTAGGATGAGCTTGATATAGGAGAATTGATAAGCAACTTTATTAAATAAGTTGATTTTTTTACTCATTCCATTAAATCGAATGACTAAAAATACAGCCAACAAGCCAGCCCCTTCAGCAATAATGGATGCATATGCTGCTCCATTAAATCCTAAATTAGGCATTCCCAGTTTACCGTAAATCAATCCATAGTCGAATACAATATTGATGACGGCTTCTGTTGCAGTACCTAGTACCAATAATTTGCTTTGATTAATTCCTACTAATAATGCATTGCGCATTTGGTAGATATAGAGTAGCGGTAAGCCCCAAATACGAATTGACAAGAATTGAATAGCCATATCAATTCCTTCGGGATCGTGCAAAGACCATTGCAATACCATTGGTGCAACAAACCAAGTGGTTAAAATACCAAATAAGGCAAAGAACATTGCTATTCGTACTCCATGCCAAAACAGGATTCCAATTTCATCAATTCTATTTTCCCCCGCCCTTCTAGAGATTAAGGCTTGTAATCCATTATTCAATCCATTTCCAATTACTGCAAACATTAAATAATAAACTCCTGTAATACCTGCAATCCCTAATTCTTTCTGCCCTAATCCTCCCAAAAAAATATTATTTGTAATAAAGTTGATTTGAGGAACAACAATTGATGCAGATATGGGCAATGCTATACGAAGGATGGCTTTATTCCCTGTATTTACTTGAAGATTAAGTGGCTGAAGATTGCTCATATTGGGCAGCGAAGTTAGTAAAATGAGTGCTCATAATATCTTCGCTCTCCGTTAATGCTTTTTTATATATTATTGCAACGTAATTAAGATGAATGGCCAGGAAAAAAGCAGGATTTTATAGCGAGGATCCCATTAGTGGATCTGCTTTTCAGCTAATCATAGAATTGGATGAGCAGGAAATGCGTTGCATGTCTAAATCAGTAGACAATGGAACCATTGTTTCATTTGAGTATTTTAGTTTAGACAAAGACCAAACAGAAGATTGGAATGATATTTTTTATGAAATCAAAACCATTTCTAAACTGTTTAATAAAACCTACAAATTAGTTACCTGTTATTTTTGTACACCAGAATCCATTTTGGTTCCGGAGAAATTTTTAACTGCTACTTCAGCTGAAGATTATTTGAACCTTATTTATGGGGAAAGTAGTAGGATGGAAGTCAAGTATGAAAAGTTGATTGCTACCAGAAGTTTTATCAATACCTATCGAATTAAAAAATCATTGGCCGAATTATTGACCAGGCAGTTTATCATTTTTCAAACATCACATGTATATACTTCATTGTTAAACGATGTGATGATTAGGCGCAAGAATGAAGAGCAATTGGTAAAGTTGCAATTTTATCATGGACATTTTATTATGGCCATTTTTAAAGATGCAAAAATTCAAATGATTCAAACATTCTCCTTTAAAATTGCAGAAGACGCTGTTTACTATATCATACGTGCTGCACAACAATTTAGCATAAATACTGAGTTTGCTATTGTTGAGTTAAGTGGCATGATTGATTTAAATACTGAATTGTACTTACAGTTAAAGAAAGTGTACGAGAATATAGAAATCAACTCTATGGAGGCGAATGGAATTATGTTTGAAGTGAATAAAGAGTATCCTCCACATTATTTTGCGCCGTTTTTTAAATTGGCATTATGAGAATTATTTCTGGGAAATGGGGTGGAAGAAGAATTAGTCCACCAGCCAATATGCCCCATACAAGACCTACCACAGATATAGCCAAAGAAGGCTTGTTCAATATCTTACAAAATAGAATGAGTTTTGATGGTATTGAAACCCTTGATTTATTTGGTGGCACAGGTTGTATCAGTTACGAATTGGCTTCTAGAGGTGCTGAACAGTTGACTATTGTTGAGAAAGACCCCATTATGCATGGATTCATTGGAAAGAATGCCGCCATGTTAGGCATGGAAAATGTTCAATTGCTAAAGATGGATGTATTCTCTTTTTTGCAAAGTTGTACCAAACAATATGATTTTATTTTTGCGGGGCCACCCTATGCTTTAGGCACCATTGACGAAATTCCCAAAATCATTGTAGCTAAAAAAATGATTGCGCCTGGTGGTTTTTTTGTTTTAGAACATACCCCTAGAAATGCCTACGAAAAAATGGAAGGGTTTTCATTTGTTCGGAACTACGGAACAACCCTGTTTTCCTTTTTTGAAGGAGTGGAATAATTAGTCTACCAATCCTATATTTTTTATGGTAGGCGCTTTACTTTTACTAAAAGTGAATTGTACGCTCGTTTGTAAAAAGTTCTTGTATTGAGCCCTATTCTGGTTAAAAAAGTCGGAACGGTAAATCCAGCCCATCTGTACACTCAATTGGCTATTGAAATTGTAACCTCCGCCCAAGTAGTAGCGATTTTGCTCAAAAAATACCCCTTCGTTATTAAAGTGAAATTCATTGGAAGTATTTAAAAATAGGGTCTTATTGGTGATTGTTTTATTATTTAAAGGTACAATGCCACTAATCCTATACCTGAACCTATTTCTATATCCATTGGATGTAAATCTTTGTTCTGCCCTTAATCTATGTTCAATTCTAAATGCTTGAAATGATTGGTTCCAAATCAATTGTTGCCAAATTCTGGTTTCACTTACCAAAAATGGGGTTTTAAAATTATCAGTTACTTGATACGTGATATACCTACCTGTTCCAACTAATGCAGTTAAAGAAGAACTAATTGCATAAGCAATTCCACCCTTCACTTCATGGTAATTAAAATCATCAAAAGTTTGTTGTGAGCGTAATTGCAATTCAATAAAAGCACTCCATTTACTATTGTAATTGAAACGACCAGTTAATACATTCCAAGTGCCTAGTCCCGGTGTTTGTGCAGTTATATAAAGCGAGCTGCAAAAAAAAGCCCCGATCATCATCAGGGCTTTTTTAAATTTTATAGGTAATGAAACCATTGTTTATTTATATCCCATTTTTCAAATTCTTTGGCCACTTCGGTTAAAAAGCTGGCCCCAATACTACCATCAACTATTCGATGGTCATAGCTTAACGACAAGTACATCATATGTCTAATAGCAATGGTATCACCTTCTGGTCCTTCCATTACCATTGGGCGTTTCTTAATAGCACCAACGGCCATGATAGCAACCTGAGGCTGACTGATAATAGGTGTTCCCATTAAGCTTCCGAAAGTACCCACATTCGTTAATGTGAATGTACCACCAGTTGTGTCTTCAGGTTTTAGTTTGGAATTTCTGGCAGCGTCTGCTAATCCATTTACTGCTTTGCTTAGACCAACAATATTCATTTGGTCGGCTCCTTTAATTACTGGAACAATTAAGTTACCAGAAGGTAAAGCTGTAGCCATTCCAATATTAATGTCTTTTTTGAGAATAATTTTATCACCATCTAATGAGCAGTTGATGTAAGGAAAACGCTTAATCACATTAGCAATACATTCTACAAACATTGGCGTAAAAGTAAGCTTGGTGCCTTCACGCTGTTCAAATTCATTTTTCACTTTGGTTCTCCACATTACCATATTCGTCACATCTGCTTCAGCAAAGCTGGTTACATGCGGACTGGTATGTTTGCTATCTACCATATGCTTAGCTATAAGCTTACGCATACGATCCATTTCAATTATTTCAGTTTCGCCCGAAACCTTCACCATGGAAGGGTCAGAATACCTACCTGATGGTTGTGCAAAAATCGCTTGTGGCGATGGAGGCACAGGAGCAGCATAAGAAGCAACATTTTGTTCAGGAAATCTTGAAGCAGATTTCATAACAGGCTCAGGAGCTTGCTGGTAGGTTGGTTGAGGAGCTGCTTGATAAGTTGGTTGTGGTGCTGCAGGTTGTTGTGCAACTGGTTGAGGCGCTGGTACCACAGGTACAATTGGTTCTTGATAAACAGGAACAATTGGCTGTGTTTCTTCAACTGCTGGAGCTGGTGCTGCTACCGGTGTTGGCGCTGTTACTGGCGTTTCAACTACAGGTGTTGGTGTTGAAACAGGTTCAGGTGTTGCAACAGGTTGAGGTGATGCAACACCTTGTGGTGCTGCAACAGGTTGTGTTGGTGCTGCTGGTGTAGCAACGGGTGTAATATATTGAGGTGCTGCAGCATATACAGGAGCAGGCTGGAAGGATGGAACCTTACCGGCTTTTTTATCTGCAACATATTGTAAAATATCTTTTTTAGAAACACGACCATCATTGCCTGTTCCTGGTATCCTTTCTAATTCACTTAGGCTGATTCCTTCGCTGTTCGCAATATTTAATACCAATGGAGAATAGAATCTGTTAGAAGCTGGCTTGCTCATTAATTCTACCATTGGAGCACTTGGCGTATAAGGTACTTCTACAACAGGTGGAGGCGCAACTGGAACAGGTGGTGGCGCTGGCGCTGGTGTTTGTGGTGCTTCTACAATTGGAGTTGGAACTTCTACCACAGGAGCTGGAATTGGTGCTGGTGCTTCAACAATTGGAGCAGCAACAACTGGGGCAGGCGTTGGAACACTTGTTGCAGCAGTTTCAACTCTTACGATAACTGTACCAATTGGTACAACATCGTTCACATTGTAAAGGATTTCAGTAATGGTTCCTTCCACAGTAGAGGGAACTTCACTGTCTACTTTATCAGTAGCAATATCCAATACGGTTTCGTCTAATTTAACATGGTCGCCTACTTTCTTATGCCATTTAAGAATGGTAGCTTCCATAATACTTTCACCCAATTTGGGCATCACCAATTCAGCTATTGCCATATTGTACTACTGTTTAAAGCGGGTTAATAAGGTATAGTTAATATACGCAATCCACTACTAATCAACAAAGATAGTTGTTGAATCCGATTAAATAATCAACTATTATCCACAATCATAGCCCTCAACATATTCAATGCATTGATCGCGGTTAAGCTGATATTTCGCTCTCTATCAAATCTAAACTGAAAGTGCTTGGTTACTACATTGTTTTTGGAAGCAACCGCAATCCAAACTAATCCTACTGCTTTCTCCTCTGTAGCTCCTCCTGGTCCCATTATGCCACTGACTGCAATGGCATAATCGGTATTCATTTTTTCTCTAACAGCAACCGCCATTTGCTTTACTGCTTCCTTACTAACAGCGCCAACTGTCATTAAGGTCTCGTGGGGTACATCTAATAATTGCTCTTTAATAATATTGGCGTAGGAAATAATTGACCCAGTATAAAAAGTAGATGAACCAGCATGCTTGCTGAGCAAGTGGGCAATATAACCTCCAGTACAGCTTTCAGCCGTAGATACTGTTTGATTTTTTTGTTTAAGTAAATGGCCAATGACCATTTCCATAGGCTCGTCTTTGTCGGTAACTAAATATTCTAAAACATTATTTTTCAATTGGTTAAATTGGTTATCTAATTCTTTATTTAAATCAGTTTGATTGTTTCCCCAAGCACTTAATCTAAGTCTGACCATTCCATAATTGGGTAAATAAGCCAACTTAATATGACTGGGTAAAGCAGTTTCGAAGCTGCTTATTTGTTCTGCTAAAAATGATTCTCCAATTCCTGCTGTCAATAAAGTTCGGTGTTCAATATATCCACTATTGAACCATTGAGCCGCCAATGGCATCACATGGTTGTGCATGATCCATTTCATTTCATGTGGCACCCCTGGCATGGCAATTACTTTCACTTCATTTTTTGTAAACAGCATTCCTGGGGCTGTTCCTTTTTCATTCTTCAATACGGTACATACATCAGGTACTTGAGCCTGTAATGTATTCCGCTCTATCATTGGTCTTCTTAAAATTTCTTTGAAAATATAAGTTACATGGTCTAAAGTAGCTTGATCCATCACCATTTTCCCACCAAAGTAATCGCATAATAAGGGCTTGGTGATATCGTCGGCAGTAGGCCCTAATCCCCCTGTAATTAAAACCAATGTTGATTTAGAAATAGCATCGTCAATGGCTTGCCAAATGTCTTCTCTGTTGTCGCCTACAGCCACCCTGTTTTTAACAAGAATGCCCGCTTTATTGAGTTCTTGGGCTATCCAACTGCTATTCGTATCAATTACTTGACCAATAAGCAATTCGTCTCCAATGGTTATAATTGATGCATAAATTTTATTCATGAAATAGGCTTATTGATTGCTAAAATAGGGGGCCAATGTTGCTAATAATTCTGCTGGCATTCCCATGCGTTTATTGGTAAGTGTGTTAATGAAATAGAGTGTCACTTTACCGGTAGTGAGTAATTTTTTTCTTTCGTTGTATACTTCATGCTCAAAACAAATTTCGTGTTGAGTTGGAAGTGTTTTTAAAATTGTTTTAATCGTAATCAAATCATCATAATGTGCAGGCCTTAAAAACTTTGCTTCCATAGACACAACAGGCATTCTAACGCCCATTTCTTCCATTTGTTTATAAGTGAAACCCAAGGCTCTTATGCATTCTGCTCTTCCTACTTCAAAATATTGTGCATAATTGCCATAATAAACAATATTCATCTGATCGGTCTCTGCATATCTAACTCGAACTGTTGTTAAATGTTCGTACATCCTTTCAATTTGTTGACAAACTTACAACCTTATCCTGTTTTTCCACAAAAGGCATGTTTAATCAAGCTTAACAGTGCCTCGGCATATCTTTAACAATGCTTTGCCACTTTATACCAACAATTAAAAAAATCTTTGCACTATATATTCCTACCCATGTATAAATTAGTCGCTTTTATTATACTTAGCTTATTTGGTTTTTGTGTTTCGGTTCAATCTCAAGAAACAATGGAATGGTCTGATCCGGACGCTTCTTTTAAAGCAGCTAAGCAATTGTATCAACAAGATCAATTTAGTTTGGCTTTCCCTGTTTTTAAACGGCTCTATAACAATGGGGTGAAGCAAAGCAATATGCCGGTGCAATTGATGGCAGATGCGCAATACTATTATATCATCTGCGGATTGCAATTAGATGAAACCGGTGCTGCCACTTTAGCCAAAACTTTTGTTGATTTAGACAACCACTTAGCACATGTGCAAATGGTTTCCTATTATCTCGGTGAATATTACTACCAAAGAAAAGAGTACAATAATGCATTGATATATTATGGGAAAAGCAATATTGTCAATTTGAATAATAGACAAATTGCAACCATGAAGTTTCATCAAGGATATGCTTATTTTGTTGGCCAAGATTTTGAAAAAGCCAAACCATTATTTAATGCCATTCGACAATTGCCTTCAGATCCCAACTACATTGATGCCAATTATTATTATGGTTTCTTAGCATTTAGTGAAAGATTGTATGAAACAGCCATTGAATGTTTTTTAATTGCTGAAACACATCCAGATTACCAGCATGTTGTACCGTTTTATCTAACGGAGTTATACTATTTTAGTGGAGATAGAGAGAAGGCACTAACTTATGGGGAAACTGCCATCAAAAGAAATGGCCAATATTACGATTTACAATTAAAGCAATTAGTAGGGCATTTATTATTCGAAAAAAGAGAATTTGCAAGAGCATTACCTTATTTGGAAACTTATATTGCTTCAACTGAAAAAGTAAGAAGGGAAGACTTGTATGAACTTTCTTATTGTTATTATGAAGCCAAGAATTGGAACAAAGCTATTCAAGGATTTAAGCAAATAGGAGGGGCTTTAGATTCCTTGGAGCAAAACAGTATGTATTTGTTAGCAGATGCCTATTTAAAGGTGAATGATTTGCAAAACGCAAGAAATGCTTTCCAGTTTTGTGCAGCCAATAACAGCAATGGAGTTCAAAAAGAAGTATCTAGTTTTCATTATGCTAAACTGTCTTACGAGCTGGGTTATTTTGATATTGCGGTAAAAAGCTTTCAACAATTTATAGCTCAGTATCCAAAATCTGGTTACGTTAATGAATCTAAAGAGTTATTGGTAAGTACACTTGCCAATACCAATAGTTTTAAAGATGCATTGTCTTTATATGAATCTTTACCCAATAAGTCTACCAATGCTACTGCGCTCTTGCCAAGATTATTGTATGGTAGAACGGTGGAGTTAATTAATGACCAGCAGTTAGATGCTGCTGAGATATTGTTAGATAAAATTTTAATTACACCTAATAATGCCCCACAATTGCCATTGGTCAATTTCTGGAAAGGAGAGTTGAGTTACCGATCTGGGAAAATGGAGGATGCCATTCAATACTTAACTCAATATTTAAAAGCATCAATTAGAAATGGGGAAGTGAACCCTAGTAATGCCCGTTATAATCTGGGTTATGCTTTTCTTAAAAAGGAAATGTATAAACAAGCCAAAGAGCAATTTGAGTTGGTGAATAAAAATCCTAATACGGCCTTAAATAATGTAGAAAAAGACGCAGTAGTAAGGGCGGCCGACTGCTGGTTTATGCTGAAAGACTATAAACAAGCGTTGAGTTTATACGAGCAAGTTGTTCAACTGAATTGGCCATCAGCCGACTATGCTACTTATCAAAAAGCCATTATTGCAGGAGCTATGAATAATCAAGTACAGAAGCTGGCTTTATTGCAGTCGATTCCGCAATTGTATCCAAGCTCTATGATGTTGGCTCAATCAAGATTGGAAATGGCAAACACTTATTTAGCAGATGAAGCTTTTGACAAAGTGATTGACCCTTTAGAAGCATTACTCAATCAAAAAGATGCTGCTTCACTTTATCCGGTAGCTTACCAGAAATTGGGGATTGCCTATTTTAATTTGAATAAAAATGATGAATCACTCAACCAATTTAAAAATCTGGTTTCTAAATATCCGAATAGTACTGAATCGGATGCTGCGGTTGAATACATTAGAAATATATTCATAGAACAGCAAAAACCATTGGATTACATCCAGTTTATGGAAAGTAATGGAAAAACTTTAGCAAGGAATGAAGCTGATTCCATCACGTATAAATCTGCCTTTATTCGATTTGAATTAAAAGATAATACAGGAGCAGAAGCAGGATTCAACACTTACTTAGCCAATTTTCCTCAAGGAAAATATGCATTGGAAGCCAATTACTTTTTAGCCGAAATTAATTTGTTGCAGAAAAAAAACAAAGAAGCGCTTGGGTTCTATAAAGCAGTTGCAGCATTGTCGCCTAATAAATATGCAGAACGAAGTGCATTACAGGCAGGTAGAATTTATTATTTTGACTTTCAAGACTATAATAACGCATCTATATATTATGCATTATTAAAAACAATTGCATTGCAGCAAGAAAATAAGATGGAAGCAATGAGGGGATTATTGCGGTGTCAATATAAAACCCAACAATTTGCGCAAGCTGCTCCCAATGCTGCAGAATTATTGTTGCAAAAAAATATAGCGACCGACGATCGTTTAATGGCTGGCTATGTAATAGCCAAGAATGATCAAATGGATAAAAAAAATCAACAAGCACTGCAGGGATATCAATCCCTTCTGCCTTTAGGAAAATCTGAAATAACAGCTGAATCTCAATATAGAGTAGGGGAGTTGTTTTTTCAATTGGGTAAGTTAGATGAAGCGGAAAAAGCTTGTTTTGAAGTAATTAAAAAGTATGGATCCTATACTTTTTGGGTAACCAAGAGTTATTTATTGGTTGGTGATATTTACTTAAACCAGAAAGATTATTTTAATGCAGAAGCTACTTTCAAGAGTGTAGCGGAAAATGCTGAATTAGAAGAGTTGAAAAAAGAAGCAGCTGTAAAGTTGGCCTTAGTTATAGCTGAAAAAGAAAAAAACAATAAAGTACAATAATATAAAGATTAGAATCATGAAAACGAAAATTGCACTATTTATATTATTGCTTATGGTAGGCTTTAGCTTGGATGCGGTATCTCAGCAACGAAAAAGCAAAAAGAAAAAAGCCAAACAATCAAGGACTGTAAAAAAGAAAGCGGTAAATAAAAAAGCCAGCGCAAAAACAAAATCAAATTCAACCACTAAGGCAACCGGAGAAAGCTTATCTGTTGCCTATTCGGTGGCAGATAAAACAATTGGAGATACAGGAGCAACTAGAACAGTGATTATCACTTCTGCATTTAAACCATCTTTGCAAAATGCAGCAAAAATCAATTTCACCGCTGCAACCGCTGTTTCAGACTCATCTAGATTGCCCTTAACCTATAAAGTACCTTCTTCTAATTTATTTTTCTCTTATCAACCCATTCCACTCAAACCATTGGCGCTTCCAACTGATTCGCCTTCTGTATGGAAAAACATACATCGTGTAAAAGCTGGTGCTGGTAATTTAAGTTCATTTTTTGGGGAAGGTCGTTTTTCGTTTGGGGACGGGAAAAAATCGATAACTCAAATTCAAACCAGTTATATAAGATCGAAAGGGAAATTATATGCACAACAGTATAGCGAATTTAATGTAGATGTATTGTCTGTAATAAACAGTGCGAATAATTTGGAATGGACTTCTCATGCACAATTCAATAGCACAACTAGATACAGATATGGGTTCATGCCAAATACACTCGTATATCCAAAAGACCAGTTACAATTAGTATACAATGGGTTGTTGTTAGAAGTAGGGGTAAAGAATAAACAAATCACTCCATCTGGTATTGATTTTCATCCAATCATTCAGTTTAACCGATTTACCAATACCAATAATGCAAGCGAAAATAATATTATTATTCAAGCGCCAATTGAAAAGTCTTTTGGAAAAATGATTGGCATCAATATTACTGCTCATGCAGATATTGCTAAATACAGTTCACCAAGTACGGTTAGTGTGCCCATCAATAACAATTTATATGGTATTGCCCCAAGTATACTACTTAAAACCCCCAATGTAAAATTGCATCTTGGGGTGAAGCCTACTTGGAACAATGGTGTATTTAATCTCTTACCGAATTTGACCGTTAATTCTAGATTGCCTAATTCCAATTTTTCTGTAGAAGCCGGATTCAAAGGGACTTTTATTAAAAACGGGTTCCGATCACTTGTTCAGTTTAATCCATGGATTGGGTTACCTAATCAACTTAAAAATACCCGTTCAATTGAACAATATATAGGATTGAATGGGAGTACCAATAGTCATTTCTCATTCAATGCGCAAGTGGCATTAATACAAATGAAAGACCAGCCCCTTTTTATAAATCAATTAGGAGATGGTAAGGCATTTGATATTTTATATACCAATATGAATGCATTTAAGCTAAGTGGAGAAGTCAACTATACATTCCAAGAAAAACTATCTCTATTAGCCAGCGCCAGTTATACCAATTTTAGTAAACTAGATGCCGCATCCGATGCTTTTGGCTTAATTCCATTAGAAACTACCGCAGGACTAATCTGGAAACCAATAGGAGACTTACAAATTAAAACAGATCTTTTTTATCGTTCAGGTTCTTTATACAGAGATTCCTTTTCGTTTAGTGCCAGAAGACTTTCTCCTACGATGGATATGAATTTAGGTCTTGAGTTTGGACTTATGCCCAAATTAAATCTATGGCTACAAATGAATAATCTTTTCAACAATACTTATCAACGTTGGAATCAATACCCTGTTTTTGGTTTTAATGTTATGGGAGGAGTTGTATATTCGTTCCAATAAACGCCAATTGCATGTATCAATACCTTCATAAATACCTTGTGCTCAATCATAAATTGAGCATACCAGACGTGGGTAATTTTGTGATTGAACCTAATTCGGCTAAATTAGATAATGCCAATGGATTCCTTTTTGCGCCTGCTCCAGCCATTCGTTTTAAGCAAGAACAAACACCACCTTCCGATAAATTTTTATTTGATTTTATCTCTGAAGAACTAGGGGTAGATCAAATGACTGCGATTAAACAGTTTCATGATTATGTTTATAAAATCAAGACTTCTTTAACCACGCCACAAGGAGCTGTAATACCTGGCATTGGTGCAATGCGGAAAGAAGAGAATGGATATATATTGTTTACTCCAGAGAAAAATTTATTGGATTTACTTCCTCAGGTAAAAGTGGGTGAATCTATTGAATTTGCTAAAAAGGAAGCAGTAAAAATCAACCACGACGAAGAACGTAACCTTACTGAGCAAGAAGAAGAAGATATTAGGGAATTGTTGGGTCAAGATAGTCAAATCAAAACCAGTGATAACTGGTGGGTGTATGCCGTTATACTATTAATGATTGGTATAGGCGCATTGCTGTTCTATTATGTATAAAGTTTTTGCTTATTTATGTTTACACCAATTCATCATTACCATTGCCCAGCTTGTAATTCCGATAAAGTTGAATACGCTTTAACTGCTAAAGACCATACTGTTAGTAAAGACAATTTCGATATTTGGCATTGCAATCAATGCAGTATAAGATTTACCCAAGACGTTCCAAACATTGATCAAATTGGACCTTACTATCAATCTGCTAATTATATTTCTCACTCTAATACCAAGAAGGGTTTAATTAATCAACTCTATCATTTAGTTAGGAATTACACATTAGGTGCAAAAGCAAGATTGGTCAAAAAATACAGCGGTAAAGCAACAGGACGAATATTGGATATTGGCGCAGGGGTTGGTGCATTTGCTTCCACAATGAAAGTGCAAGGTTGGCATACCACTGCCTTAGAGCCCGATGCAAGTGCAAGGGCTGAAGCTAAAAAGGAATATGGTATTGAGTTATTGCTGCCTGATAAATTGTATTCATTTGAGTCAAATAGTTTTGACGTAATTACCCTTTGGCATGTATTAGAACATGTGCACGATTTGCAAGGGTATTGGAAAATATTCAATCATATTTTACCAGTGGGAGGTAAGTTGGTGATTGCTGTGCCCAATTATACATCTACCGATGCGGAACATTACGGGTCTATTTGGGCAGCTTATGATGTGCCAAGGCACTTGTATCATTTTTCTCCCGCTTCAATGGCTCATTTGGCAGGTATACATGGATTCACGGTTGTTGCTACTAAACCAATGTGGTTCGATTCTTTTTATGTTTCCATGTTGAGTGAGCAATACCAGCACGGTGCAACCCGTTACTTATCTGCATTCTGGCAAGGATTGAAATCGAATTTAGCTGCTATAAATAATCCCAATAAATGCAGTTCTGTCGTTTATATCCTACAAAAAAATTAATTCAGTTTCAGTTCGTATAATGCTGGCCAACGTTTTCCTGTAATGAAAATAGTGCCAGTGGTTGGGTTATAGGCAATTCCATTTAATACATCTGTATTGGCTACAATAGGTTGATTGCTTTGTTGCAATAGACCTGTCAAATTTAATTTACCAACTACTTGGCCAGATGCAGGGTCAATTTTTAAAATATAATCGGTTAAATATTTATTGGCATAAATAAATCCATTAATCCATTCTAATTCATTGATGCTATCTACGTACCCATTGTTATCTGAAACACCTAGTGTTTTGGTAATTTTAAAAGTGGAAGGATCTACCCAATAAATATTGCTTCCACCTGTTGATACAAGCAAAGCCTTTCCATCGGTAGTAATTCCCCAGCCTTCATAAGGCCAATCGAATATTTTTTCTTGCTTCAAGGTTTTTAGATTGTAAACATATACTTTATGATCCTCCCAGGTGAGCTGGTATATTTTCTTATTCAAAATGGTAATACCTTCTCCAAATTCATTATCGGGAAGTTTAACCGACTTGATTGCTTTTCCTGTTTTAAGGTCGGTTAACAATAATTTACTTTCAGTTTCCCAGCCAGTACCCTCCCACAATTTTCCTTCATGCCATATTAATCCCTGGGTGTAAGAAGAAGTATCATGGGGAAAAATATTGAGTACCTGAAAAGGGATATTAGTGGGATCTTGAATTGCCTGTACTTTATTTTGTTCAATATTATCAGACTCTGCATTGGAGTTACATCCAATGAATGTAAAGGATACCACCAAAAAATAAAATAGCTTTCTCATTGTTGAAATTGACCATAAAGTTAATCATTCGCTTGAACCATTGCTGCAACTTTTTCTGCAACAATAGGAGTAAGTGCAACGCCCATTCCATTACAAGCAATGACTGCTAAAACATTGGGGGCAGTCCATGTGCAGAGTGGTTCCTTAGTTGGAGTAAAGCCCATTATTCCACTCCAGTTTTGTTCTATTTCAATAGGTTGTATAGTGTCTATATATGTGGCTAAGAATTGGGTTAAATGATTCCTGATTTTATCTGATCCAGCTAAATCAGTAGTTTGTTCTTCTGCAATAGCTAAATTTCGAGCACCGCCAATTAATATTCGATTTCCAATATTTCTCCAATAGTAAAATCCTTCATCAAAATGAAAAGTACCTTTTAAGCTTAATCCTTCAATAGGTTTGGTTAATAGTATTTGGCCCCTTGCCGGAAGAATATTCAATTCTGGCAAAAGGGTTTGGGTAAATCCATTCACGCAAACAATCAATTGTTTGGCTTTCATTGAAGGGCCGAACTGAGTAGTAATCTCCAATGATTCAGCGGCTTTAATCCACCCCTTTACTTCTACACCATTAATAATGCGAACGCCCAATGCCAACACTTTACTAGTGAGTTCATTCACTAATTTACCGCTGTGAATGCCCGCTTCAAATGAATTATACACTAAATGGTCAAATGATTTTACGCCATAGCGATTCATTTGTTTGGTGGCATTGCAAAAGGTTTGGGGCTTGCCCGTAATAGGTGCCAATAATTCATTTAAATAATGAATATGTCCATCTAAATTCGGGGCAGTAAAATGATTATTTTGAATTGCTTCAAAGCCACCACAAGCATCGTATTGAATGGCTTCATCTGAAAAGTTTGCGCGAATTTTTTGAATGCCTTTAAACCTGCTTTCAACAATGGACAACATAGCTGCAGTGCCCATGGTAGATTCATCACTAATTAATTCGGTTAAACTACCAAAGCAAGCGAAACCCGCATTTCTGGTAGAAGCCCCTAAAGGAGTGGCATTTTTTTCTAGTATGGTAATGGATAGGGAAGGGGCCGCTTTTTTTAATTCATAAGCAGACCAAAGACCCATTAGGCCGGCACCGATGATAACGATATCTGCATCGGCATAATAGCTGTCTTTTTCCCAAAAGGATAACATAGTTAAACGTTGAATCGGAAGTGCATGATGTCTCCATCTTTCACAAGGTATTCTTTTCCTTCAATGCGCAGTCTACCATTGTCTCTACAAGCTGCTTCACTTCCGTATTTAACAAAGTCTTCATAGGCAATCACTTCCGCTTTAATGAATCCTTTTTCAAAATCGGTGTGGATCACACTCGCCGCTTGTGGTGCTTTCCAACCTTTGTGAATAGTCCAAGCGCGAACTTCTTGCACCCCTGCAGTAAAATAAGTATCTAGGTTCAATAATTTGTAAGCAGATTGAATCAATCTATTTAATGCAGGCTCGGTCATTTTATATTCTTCCATGAACATTTGCTTATCTTCTGCATTGTCCATTTCTGCAATTTGTGCTTCAATATTATTGCACATCACAATCACTTGTGCACCTTCAGCTTCAACTGCTTTTTTCAATTGCTCAGAAAAAGCATTCCCTGTATGCATAGATGCTTCGTCTACATTGGCCACATATAAAACAGGCTTGTCTGTTAGTAAAAATAAATCAGCCACTGCGGCTTTGTCTTCTTTGCTTAAACCCAAAGAGTGAATGCTCTTACCCGCCATTAAATGGTTCTGGCAACGTTGTAAAATTTCAAACTCTGCTTTGGCTTTGGTATCAGAACCTACACGAGCCATTTTCTCTACTCTTTGTAATTTCCGCTCTACGCTTTCTAAATCTTTTAATTGTAATTCGGTCTCAATAATTTCTTTATCTGAAACAGGATTAATGGCGCCTTCTTCGCGCAATACATTTTCATCTTCAAAACAACGGATCACATGAATTATCGCATCTACCTCTCTAATATTTCCCAAGAATTTATTTCCCAATCCTTCCCCCTTACTCGCACCTTTTACTAAGCCAGCAATATCAACTATTTCCATTTGGGTTGGAATCACTTTATTGGGTAGTACCAATTCGGCTAATTTGCTTAAACGCTCGTCTGGCACATCCACTAAACCAACATTGGGTTCAATGGTACAAAAACGATAATTACTTGCCTGTGCTTTTGCACTATTACTTACCGCATTAAAAAGCGTTGATTTACCTACATTTGGAAGACCTACTATACCTGCTTGTAAAGCCATTATATTAATTTTGAGGCGCAAAGGTAAGGAATAACCATCATTAGCATTATCTTAGACTTATGGCACTGAATTACGTTTGGATACTCTTTTTTGTGATTGGACTGGTGATTGCTTTAATTAAGCTAATCATCTTTCAAGACTATGAGATTTTCAAGAAAATGGTAGAAGGCATTTTTGATGCCAGCAAGTCTAGCGTAATGGATATTGCTTTGCCATTGACGGGTGTAATGGTATTTTTTATGGGGTTGATGAATATTGGCGAAAAAGCAGGGGCCATTAATTTTTTGGCCAGACTCCTCAATCCATTTATGAAAAGATTGTTTCCTGGAGTCCCCGATAAGCACCCAGCTATGGGACAAATGGTCATGAATTTTAGCGCCAATATGTTGGGCTTAGACAATGCGGCTACTCCCTTTGGATTAAAAGCAATGGAGAGTTTGCAAACGCTAAATCCGCAAAAAGAAACAGCTAGTAATGCGCAAATCATGTTCTTGGTTTTGCATACCAGTGGACTTACTTTAATACCCTTATCTATTATTGCCTATCGAGCAGGTGCCGGAAGTGTAAACCCTACCAGTGTATTTGTTCCATTGATGTTGGCAACATCTGTTGCAACAGTTGCTAGTATTTTAATTACAGGAATTTACCAACGATTAAAATTTGATCGGGTATTGATAGCCTGGTTAGGAACCATTGTTACGGCTATCTTTTTATTTGCTTGGTTTATACAGCAATTGCCTTCACAAAAAGATATTCCTGTACCTACTTTATTGACCAAAGAAACTTTTAGTAATGTATTAGGCAATATTATTTTGTTCTTAATTATTTGCACATTTATCATTGGTGGTCATATAAAAAAAGTAAATGTATTTGATGCGTTTATTGAAGGTGCTAAACAAGGTTGGGAAGTGATTTTAAAAGTGATTCCTTATTTGGTAGGGATGTTAGTGGGTATTCGGGTGTTTAGAGAGAGTGGGGCTTTAGAAGCCATCATCAGTGGCATTACTTGGTGCTTTACTACTGTTGGTGCAAGTGGAGAATTTGTTCCTGCATTACCAGTTGCTATCATGCGTCCTTTTAGTGGGGGAGGTGCAAGGGGATTAATGTTAGATATATTCAAAACTCATGGACCTGATAGTTTTATAGGACAGTTGGCCAGTACTTTTCAAGGAAGTGCAGACACTACGTTTTACATCATTGCACTCTACTTCGGGAGTGTAGGAATTAAGAAAGTGCGCTATGCAATATGGGCGGGTATGCTGGCCGATTTAATTGGCGTCATTGCTGCCGTTGGGATTGCTTACATCTTTTTTAAGTAGCCGAAGAGCCTAACTAAATCAGCATGGTGTTTCTAACGAATTATTTTGTTTCTGCTAATTCCATTATGATGGCCCATTCTTCAGGAGTAACGGGTTGCACAGACAATCTTTGTGCTTTTACCAACGCCATTTTTTCTAGTCGAATATCTGCTTTAACAGTAGCTAAGCTAACTGGCTTTTTTAATTTTTTTACTGGCTTAAAATTGACCACTAACCAAGCGGTATCATCCGTGGTAGGATCTTGATAAGACTCTTTGGTTACTTTGGCAATGCCCACAATTTCCATTCCTTCGTTGCTATGATACCAAAAAGCTAGATCGCCTTTTTTCATAGCCCTTAAATTGTTGCGCGCCTGGTAATTTCTTACACCGTCCCAAAAAGTTTCTTTGTCGTTTACAAACTGATCCCAACTGTATTTAAATGGTTCCGACTTAATTAACCAATAGTTCATTGTAATTCCGTTTTTGTTTCTTCAAAGGCAATGCCCTCTTTTATTAATTCCGCTAAAACTGGTTCGTATATTTCTTTAATGATTGGTATATGTAACCCTTTAATGGCAATTTTGTTCTCTAAAATTAAGACAGCTGCAATCCCCAAAGGCAAACCAACCGTTTTGGCCATTGCAGTATGCAACTCATCATCCCCTTTAACCACTAGCGAACTTTGAAGGGCGAATTTTTTATTGTTGATTGAATATTCCAATTCATGCAGCATTACAATCAGGTCTTTGTCGCCTGCTTGTAATTTCCATTTTGCCTCTAGTATTTCTTGTAAAATTTGCGCAACCGATAAAGTCCCTTTGTTGATTAAGGTGGGATCATTGAAGCCTAAAAAATGGAACTGCTCTTTTAATTTAGGGTTGTTCAATTCCACTTGATTTTTAATTAAGTGATCTTGAAAAAATTGCGCATAACTTAATCCATTCGTATCAACCATTTCCTCATCACTAGTTAATTGAGCTTGCACTATTTTTTCCCATCCTAAACAAAAAGGAGCATATCGCAAAGTGGTTCTAACAAATGTTCTTGCTGTTTCTAACTGATACAAGGGAATATAAGATAATGAATCTCTGTTGGGATAATAGGCCAATGATCCTACATGCGGAATAGTCAACTGCGAACAGTTTGCAAAGATTTGATTATAGTTTTTATTAACCTCTTTACCAGCCTCTTTATAAATGGCACCTGCTTTTCCAGCTGTCACAATATTGCGCGGATTCCAGCTGATTTTATAATGCCATGGATTGTTGTCAGATTCAGGGGCAATCAATCCCCCGCAATGCGATTTAAAGGAGCTTATTTGCCCTCCATTTGCTTTGATCTCATGAATGATTTGCATAGCACTCATATGGTCAATACCAGGATCTAAACCCATTTCTCCAATGAACAATAAACCAGCTTCATTAATATCTTTTTCCAAACTTTTTATCTGGCTGTCCAAATAAGAAGCGGTCAATAAATTTTTTTTAAGAGCAACGCAATCCTTGGCTACCAAAAAATGCAAGCCCGGTGGTAATAGGGAAATCACTATATCGGCGGCTTTTATCAATCCCTGTCTGGCTGTTTCATCTTCTATGGAAAGGGCAGCTGCACGCAAATTGGGATACCCGCTGATTTTGCTATTTAACGTATTTAAATCTTGGTCTGCCACCGTGCAAATCCAATTTTTTTGGGCAGTTATACCCCCTAAATACCTAATTAAAACAGTGGCAGATTTGCCTGCGCCAAAAACTAAAATTTGCATATTGAATTACTTAAAAAAAATAAAGATAGAACAATTGGTGTCTACCAATGAAAATCAAGCGTTTAGATAGGGTGTAAACTGTGGATAAAACCAGTAAAAAAACCCTGTTTTTTAGCCTTTTTACCCCCTAAAAAAGCTATCTTCGCAAACCTTCATTCAGGAGGCTATTTTTCCCCCTGAAAATGAATTAAAAGTAGAACCATCAAGATACATGGAAGAGAACTTAATACCAGAACAAACCAACGATAACGACCGCATTATTCAGGTCAATATTGAAGAGCAAATGAAGACCGCTTACATTGATTATTCAATGTCGGTAATTGTGGGTCGTGCACTACCAGATGTCAGGGATGGATTTAAGCCCGTACACCGCAGGGTATTGTACGCGATGAACGAGTTGGGGAACAACAGCAATAAGCCTTTTAAGAAATCTGCCCGTATTGTGGGGGAAGTAATGGGTAAATATCACCCACATGGTGATAGTGCTATTTACGATACTTTGGTAAGGATGGCCCAAGAATGGACCATGCGTTACACATTAGTAGACCGCCAGGGTAACTTTGGTAACCAAGATGGAGATCCACCTGCAGCAATGCGTTATACTGAGGCAAGATTGCAAAAGATTGCTGAAGCCATGTTGGATGATATTGAAAAAGAAACGGTAGATTTTCAACTGAATTTTGACGATTCATTAGAAGAGCCCACCGTTTTGCCTGCAAGAATTCCTCAGTTATTGGTGAATGGATCCTCTGGAATTGCAGTAGGTATGGCTACCAATATGATGCCGCATAATTTAAGCGAAGTCATTGATGGATGTGTAGCATATGTAGACAATAGAGATATTACCATAGAAGAGTTGATGAATTATGTGAAAGCGCCTGATTTCCCAACTGGTGGAGTGATCTATGGTATGGAGGGCGTAAGACAAGCATTAATGACCGGTAGAGGAAGGGTAGTAGTGAGAGGAAGATGCAATGTTGAAACCAAGCCCAATGGCAGAGAAATGATTGTTATTACGGAAGTGCCTTATCAGGTAAGCCGTGATACTTTAACGGATCGAATTGGACAATTGGCCATCAATAAAATTGTGGATGGTATATCCGATGTGGGTAACCAAAGTAATAAAGATGGTACTCGTATTGTAGTGGAATTAAAGAAGGATGCTGTTGCGCAAGTGGTCATTAATCAATTGTACAAGCATACAGAATTACAAACCAGCTATGGTATCAATAATGTGGCATTAAGCAAGGGCCGTCCGGGTATTATGAACTTGCATGATCTTATTAAAGCTTTCATTGAATTTAGAATGGAAGTGGTGATTAGAAGAGCCAAATTTGAATTAAGAAAAGCAGAGGAACGTGCGCATGTTTTAGAAGGATATTTAAAAGCATTGGATCATTTAGACGAAGTCATTCGTTTGATTCGTGCAAGTAGAACGCCTGATGAAGCGAAGGAAGCTTTGATGACGAAGAGTAGCCAAGAAAAATGGTACTTGAATTCTGCTATGTTCTCCGATCTAACAGATGAGTTGTACAAACAAGCAGAAGGGTTATCTGAAATTCAAGCGAAAGCCATACTAGAATTGCGTTTACAGCGATTGACTGGAATGGAGCGCGATAAAATTATTGAAGAGTTCAACGGTTTAATTGCAACTATTAGAGACTTGAAAGCCCTATTGGCAAATGAAGATTTACGCTTTGCTTTAATTAGAAAAGAGCTACTTGAAGTAAAAGATAAATTTGGGGATGCACGTAAGAGTGAGATTCAATATTTAGCAGATGAAATGCGTATTGAAGACTTGATTGAAGATGAAGATGTGGTAATTACTATTTCTCATTTAGGTTATATCAAGCGTACTTCTGCAACCGAATACCGTCAACAAAAAAGGGGGGGTAGAGGAGCAGTTGGATCAAAAACCCGAGAAGAAGATTTTGTAGAACATTTATTTGTTGCCTCTACACATGATACCATTTTATTCTTTACAGAAAAGGGTAGGTGTTATTGGATGCGCGTATACGAAATTCCAGAAGGAGAGAAGCAAAGCAAAGGTAGAGCCATTCAGAATTTGATTCAATTACCTGGCGATGATAAAGTGAAAGCAATCATTAATGTAAAGAATATTGCAGACACTGATTTTGTTCAAAATCACTATATCGTACTTTGTACTAAGCAAGGTATTATCAAGAAAACTTCATTAGAAGATTTTAGCAGACCAAGAGCCAATGGAGTGAATGCTATTACCATTGTAGAAGGGGATGAATTGTTAGAAGCCAGATTAACCAATGGTTCTAGCGAAATCATGTTAGCAGTTAAGAGCGGACGTGCTATTCGTTTCCCTGAAACTAAAGTGCGTTCAACTGGTAGAGGTGCCATTGGAGTAGCGGGTATTGAAGTAGATGATGCCACCGATGAAGTGGTTGGCATGATTTGTGTAAATAAGGACGATACTGAGCGAACCATATTGGTGGTAAGTGAAAAAGGATACGGTAAAAGAACCGCCATTGAAGATTATCGTATTACCAATAGAGGAGGTAAAGGTGTTAAAACCATTAACGTAACGGAGAAAACTGGAAGTTTGGTTGGCATACTTTATGTAAAAGAAGTAGAAGACCTAATCATTACTTGTAAATCGGGCATTACCATTAGAACGGGTATTGTAGATATTAGAGAAGCTGGTAGAGCTACACAGGGTGTTAAATTGATTCGCTTAGATGAGGGCGATGAAATTGCAGCCATTTCTCAAATTGAGGAGCAAGTAGTGGAAGAAGTGGCTGATGAAGTAATAGCCGAAGCCGGTGAAGTTGCTGAAGGCTTATCAGATTCTACTGATTTGGAAAATGCTAGCGATGATGCTGGTTTAAATATTGATAATAACGAAGAACCCATTATTTAAGTACACGATTAAAAACAACCATATGAAGTATTTTTTCTCCTTGTTGTTAAGCATTGCAATCATTTCAGTTGCAACTGCACAGGATTTCAAGAAAGTTGAAACCAATGTTTATTTAAAAAAGTTTGAGGAAGCTAAAACAGAAATTGATAAAGCTTTAGCTGAGCCTAAAAATCAAGCAAAAGCAGAAGGCTATTATTGGAAGTCTAGAATTTATGCTGCTTTGTTTCAAAATGAAGCAACCAGAGCAAAGTATCCAACTGCTGTTGAAGATGCACATGCAGCTTTCCAAAAATATGCTGAAATGGATCCTGCCTTAGCTAAAGTAAAAGAAAAAGGTGCGGATGGTTATTTTGATATGTATGCTACTTCATTTGGAGTAGGTATTAATAGTTTTAAAGAAAAGAAATATGATGCTGCTTCAAAGGAGTTTGAGAAAGCGGTTGTTTACAGCGATTATATCTTCAAAAATAAATGGGCTAGTTCTCAACAACCCTTTGATACTACTTCAATTTTGTATTGTGCTTACTCTTTTCAGAATGCACAAAAGCCAGATGATGCAGTTAAATATTATACTCGTTTAGCAGAAAGTAAAGTAACAGGAGAGGGCTTTGCTGATATTTATAAATACTTGGTAGACTACAATACTAAGAAAAAGAATAAAGAAGGCTTTGATAAGTACATGGCCTTGGGTAAAGAAGTGTACCCTGCTGAAAACTGGGAAGATTTTGAAATTGAATATATTGATCAGAACTATGATTTAGCTGGTAAAACTGCTTTATATGATGAAATGGATGCTGCAGGCACTTTAACTGAATCAAAATATTTACAGTTTGGCGATGTGTTTGTTTCAGTAAGAAATGAGGATGGGGTAGACAGTGCAACAATTGATAAGTACAATCGCAAAGCAATTGATGCATTCAAAAAAGCATATGGCAAAAACAATAACAATGCAATTGCTGCATTTAACGTAGGTGTTACATATTATAATTTCTTCAATTTAGAAGATGACAAGTATGCTGCTAACATTAAAAAATTACAAGAGATTAATGCCAGCAAACCTGTAATTAAAGATCCAAAGAAAAAAGCAGCTGCTGAAGCTGAGCATAAAGCAAAAGTGGATGCCATTAAAAATGCAAATGCTGCTATTGAGAAAGTTTCTATGGAAAATGTAGATATAGCTGCTGAGTGGTTATCTAAATCTTTTATGATTTTAAAAGATAAAACTCCTCGTACCAATACAGAGAAAAGTGTTATTAATAAATCAGTTGACTTTATTGCCAATATTTATTACTATAAAATGGGTCGTGTAAGAGGTAAGGATGCTAAATTGTTTGATCAATACGAAGCCAAATACAAAGAGTTTGATGCATTGCACTCAACATTCAAATAGTATATGATTAACCGTACCCTAATTTTATCCATAGCATTTGCGGGTATCTTTTCTTGTTCCACTAGTAAAAAAGAAGGAGCAGTAGAAGATACTTCGCAAATGACTACTGAGCCAAGCGTTAAAACCGAACAGTTGATCACTGGCTATGAAGTGATTTGGGGTATGGATTTTTTGCCCAATGGTGATTTGCTTTTCACTGAAAAGAAAGGGAAACTGCATCGTAAAAGCGGTGATAAAATCACAGAAATTACTGGACTTCCAACAATCAATACCAGCGGGCAGGGAGGTTTATTAGACGTTCGAGTTTCACCACAATTCAACAGTAATGGCTGGGTATTCATTAGCTATGCTGGGAATTATCCAGGTGGGGGCGGAAGTGTTAATTTAATGCGTTTTAAATTAGTGAACGATCAAATTACCGAGCCCAAAATATTATTGACTTCTAATTCAGCCAATACGATGACTGGCCACTATGGAAGCCGTATTGATTTTGATGAAGCAGGTAATTTATTTGTAAGTGTTGGGGAAGGAGGTGCTACCAGTTATGGTGGAGCGAATTCGCCGAACAAAAATGCCCAAGATGTAAACAGTACATGGGGTAAAGTGCATCGGATAACACAAGATGGCGGTATACCTGCAGGAAACCCAATATTAGCGGGCAATTCAGCACCAACAACCGTTTACAGTTACGGACACCGAAATCCACAAGGCTTGGTCTATAATCCATTCACCAAAGAAATTTGGGAAGCAGAACATGGACCAAAAGGTGGAGATGAAGTGAACATTATTAAAGTGGGCAATAACTACGGCTGGCCTTTGGTTTCCTACGGTGTGAACTACGATGATAAACCAGTTTCTGCAAGCCCAACCATGACTGGTGTTACAGACCCAGTTCACAAATGGGTTCCATCCATTGGTGCATGCGGAATGGCATTCATTACCGATAAAAAATTCAAAAGTTGGACCGGTAATTTATTGGTTGGCGGATTGGCTTTGCAATATTTAGCACGCCTTGAAATCAAGGACAATAAAGTGGTGAAAGAACACAAACTCCTCGATAAAGTAGGCCGCATTCGTCATGTGCGCCAAGCACCAGATGGTTCTATTTATGTTTCCATAGAAGGACCAGGAAGGATAGTAAGGTTGGTTCCTGAATAGTTTTGCATGTATTTAAAAATTCTTATTACCCTCAATTTGTTTTTGCTTCTATTAAATCCTTTACAGGCACAGGATTCGAAAAAGTATCGGGAAGAGAAAACGAAAGTTTTACAATTTTTTCAAGATAGTATACTAACCAATTCTAATTATTTTATTTTTTCAAAAGGAAATACAATTCGAATTCGAAATTATCTTTCAAATAGTAATTTATTTTTAGGAGTTTCTTTGTATAGTTTGAATTCGGCATATGAAAATGCAACTATACATAGTGTATTTAGTGAGAATGAGCTAAATACTATTTTATCAAAAATGACAAAGGATACTCTAAGAGAAAAAATTGGTTTCAAGTTTAATAATTATATACAGATGGTTAGTGGTGATAGCTGTCTTAAAATTTCAAAGCCAATTTTTGAGAAAAATTTTAACTATTGTTATCTTTCTTATGGCTGGTTTAATTCTGATAAGACTTCAATTGATGGTAGTTCATTATTTCTCTTTAAGAAAAATGGCAAATGGACTTTTGTAAAAAAAGTAGGGGATATAAAAAGCTGGTAATATTATTTATACAATGAGAAATTAAAGCCTTATGGTTTTCCTTCCCGTTCTGTTGTGTGCTATTTAACATAAAAGTTTGTTATAAGTGTTTTCAATTTCCTTGGCGTCGGTATATTGCGAATTTAATCGTAATAAGTGCCAACGAATGGAGTGTTTAAATTCGCAATATACCGACGCCCAAACGTGAACGAAGTGAACTCACTAGGAAATTATTGAAAACAATTATAACTCAATATTATGTTACTTAGGTAGCGTTGTGTAGGGGAAGGCGTAAGTTTAGCGAAGCGGTACGCCGCCCCGTTGCGGGAAGAATGGGGAAGAAAAAAAATGCAGAGCGAGGGAAACGAGCAGAAATCTTTAAACTAAAAATATGGAAGAAAAATTGAGAGTAGTATTTATTTCGAATGAACAAACATTTGATTCAGATAAAGACGATTTTAGCGAAAAGCCATTGAGTGATGTTTATTCTATGGCTCACGTTGTATTTCGTGGTAAAATTGAAGAGATATTAGAAAAAGGGTGGTACGTTTTAGTTGATTCAGATGAAAGCGGTAAACCTACTCATTTTAGGTTAGTTAATGACAATAGTTAACTCTGCTTCCTTTAACTTCTGAAATCCATTTAAAGCATCTTTTTCAAACTCTTGTTTTGTTTCGTAAGGGGATAGAACGGTAAACTGAATATCATTCTCTAGTAATACCCCTACATGGCGAGAAAAAATAGAAGCGTGGCTTTTTTCTTCCCCATTCTGTTGTGCGCTATTTAACATAAAAGTTTGTTATAAGTGTTTTCAATTTCCTTGGCGTCGGTATATTGCGAATTTAATCGTAATAAGTGCCAACGAATGGAGTGTTTAAATTCGCAATATACCGACGCCCAAACGTGAACGAAGTGAACTCACTAGGAAATTATTGAAAACAATTATAACTCAATATTATGTTACTTAGGTAGCGTTGTGTAGGGGAAGGCGTAAGTTTAGCGAAGCGGTACGCCGCCCCGTTGCGGGAAGAATGGGGAAGAAAAAAAATGCAGAGCGAGGGAAACGAGCAGAAATCTTTAAACTAAAAATATGGAAGAAAAATTGAGAGTAGTATTTATTTCGAATGAACAAACATTTGATTCAGATAAAGACGATTTTAGCGAAAAGCCATTGAGTGATGTTTATTCTATGGCTCACGTTGTATTTCGTGGTAAAATTGAAGAGATATTAGAAAAAGGGTGGTACGTTTTAGTTGATTCAGATGAAAGCGGTAAACCTACTCATTTTAGGTTAGTTAATGACAATAGTTAACTCTGCTTCCTTTAACTTCTGAAATCCATTTAAAGCATCTTTTTCAAACTCTTGTTTTGTTTCGTAAGGGGATAGAACGGTAAACTGAATATCATTCTCTAGTAATACCCCTACATGGCGAGAAAAAATAGAAGCGTGGCTTTTTTCTTCCCCATTCTGTTGTGCGCTATTTAACATAAAAGTTTGTTATAAGTGTTTTCAATTTCCTTGGCGTCGGTATATTGCGAATTTAATCGTAATAAGTGCCAACGAATGGAGTGTTTAAATTCGCAATATACCGACGCCCAACGTGAACGAAGTGAACTCACTAGGAAATTATTGAAAACAATTATAACTCAATATTATGTTACTTAGGTAGCGTTGTGTAGGGGAAGGTGTAAGTTTAGCGAAGCGGTACGCCGCCCCGTTGCGGGAAGAATGGGGAAGAAAAAAAACAAGGCAAAGCGAGGGAAACGAGCAACAAATTCGCTTAGATTTAATCCATAAAATTAAAGCCATATGGAGAAATTAAATGCAATTTTTGAAAAGTACAAAACTAAATTAAGTGAATTTAAGCCTTCCAATAATTTAGATACCGTATTTTCTGAACCTATTAAATATAGGAATCAATTAGCAAATGAGATGTTTGACGAAATGCAAGAATTTACGCAGGACATAGACTTGCTTACAAGTTACATCAAGAAATTTTGGGAGTAATTTCTAATGACTTATTTTGCCATTCTCTTAGCTTATCGTAATCAATGTGAAGGGTAATTCCGCATTCAGCTAATTTCGAAACAGAGTTTAAAAAGTCTTCATTAGCTTGTACGATTTCTTTTACCTTTTCATTGTAATTATCTAAAATTTGTAAGGACATATGTTTTAATTTTTATTAAGGAAGTTGATAAATCTTTTCAGCGTAGGATTGAAGCTGCGACCAAGGGCTAGGTTTTATCCTTAAAATTCTCCATAAAAAAAAGAAGCGTTGGGCTTTTTTTCTTCCCCATTCTGTTGTGCGCTATTTAACATAATATTAATTATAAGAAATGTTATGTTCAGTAAATAAGTTGATTATCAAGTGATTAGATTGTAATATGCAGTCCCTGAGGATTATTTGCATTGCAATTCTTGGGATAAGAATAAAACAATGCCTACATTTAAAACTCTAAACTTTAAAGCAATCATTCATGTTCTCTAGAAGAAAATTTTTACAAGTTGGAAGCCTTGGAATTGGCAGTTTTTCTATAGCTGGTTTTGCGCCTAAATATGCGGGGAAAAAGCCAATTGTTTTATCTACCTGGGACGCTGGTATTCGAGCTAATAAAGCTGCTTGGAATGTCTTAAAAAATAATGGTCGTGCTTTGGACGCTGTTGAGCAAGGTGTAATGGTTACAGAAAATGAACAAAACTGTTGCGTGGGTTTAGGTGCTAATCCAGACAGAGACGGTTACGTTACGCTAGATGCATCCATCATGGATGAATTTGCAAATTGTGGCAGCGTGGCTTGTTTAGAAAGAATTAAGCATCCCATTTCAGTTGCTCGTAAAGTGATGGAAAATACCCCTCATGTAATGTTGGTGGGGCAAGGTGCGCAGCAATTCGCTTTATCTCAAGGCTTTACTTTAGAAAAAGATGGATTGTCTGAAGGTGCTGAACGTGAATACAAAAAATGGTTACAAAAAAGTGAATACAAGCCCGGAATCAATAGAGAAAATAAAGAAAATCAAATTGCAGCTGCTCCTGCCCGATTATCCGACGGTTCTTGGAACCATGATACCATCGGCATGATTGCTTTGGATGCCAACGGTAATTTAAGTGGCAGTTGTACTACAAGCGGAATGGGTTTTAAAATGCGTGGACGTGTGGGTGATTCTCCAATCATTGGGGCGGGATTATTTGTAGACAATGAAGTGGGTGCTGTTGTTGCAACTGGTCAAGGTGAAGATATCATTCGCATGGGTGGTGCTCATACGGTAATGGAATTCATGCGCCAAGGTTTGTCTCCTGAAATGGCTTGTAAAAAAGCAATCGAAAGGTTGCTTAAAATTAAAGGCAGTAAGGCTAAAGAAATCCAAGCTTGCATGATTGCCATTAATAAACAAGGTGCTTATGGTAGTTATGCATTACAAAAAGGATTTAATTATGCCGTTTGTTATGCAGACGATAAAAATATTTTAGTGGACAGTAAATTTTTGATCTAGCCATGCTTTTAGAAATATGTGTGTTTAATACTGCAACAGCCATTGCTGCTGAACAAGCTGGTGCCGATAGAATTGAATTGTGTGAGAACTATGCCAATGGTGGAACTACGCCTTCCTATGGATATTTAAAAACAGTTAGAGAAAAAATTAGTATTCCTGTATTCCCAATGATACGTCCTCGTGGTGGAGATTACTTTCATACACAGGATGAAATAGACATTATTCTCAAAGATATTTTGCTTTGCAAAGAATTACAATTTGAAGGTGTAGTATTTGGTTTGTTAAATCAAGATGGTAGCATTGATCAAGATAATATTGCAAAATTAGTTGAAGCTGCTTATCCTTTAGATGTAACATTTCATAGGGCTTTTGATCGTTGTAAAGAGCCGCAAGAATCACTTGAAACGCTTATCCAGTGCGGATGTACGAGAGTATTAACTAGTGGCCAATATCCAAAAGTAACGGATGGTTTGCCATTAGTAAAAACCTTGGTTGAGCAAGCAAATGATCGCATTGTCATTATGCCAGGCAGTGGATTAAATAGCAGTAATGTGCAACATATTATTGACACTGCAGGTGTGACTGAAGTACATACTTCTGCAAGAATCAGAATACCTAGTACCACCGCATTTCGCAATCCACTAATGCCAGAAGATTTCGATATTGATTTCGTTGATGCCAATGAAATAAAAAAAATAAAGTCCATCATAAACCAATGATGAACTTTACTTAATTGGGGTAAAATATGTATTAATAAAGCATACGAACTTTAATTGTAGACTTTACAGACTTTAATAATTCAATTGCTGTTTTAGATAATTTCTTTTCTATATCAAGTACTACATAACCGATGTCTTCATTGGTTTTGAGGTACTGCCCAACAATATTTATTTTGTTTTTAGACAAAGCAGTATTGATGGCACTTAATACGCCAGGGACATTGTGGTGTACATGTAAAATTCGGTGTGTTCCTTCTATCGGTGGCAATCCAATAGCAGGCACGGTATGTGAACCATTGGTGATGCCTCGCTCTAAATATTGGAATAATTTGATGCTTACATCTTCCCCTATATTTTGCTGTGCTTCTTCTGTTGAACCACCAATATGTGGAGTCAATAACACGTTTTTCAATCCTTGAACTGGGCTTTCAAAATGATCGCCATTTTTTTCAGGCTCCCAAGGAAATACATCAATGGCTGCACCACTGATATGCTTTTCTTCAATTGCATTAGCCAATGCTTTTAAGTCTACCACTTCTCCCCTTGCATAGTTAATCAATATGGCACCAGGCTTCATTTGCTTGATGGCATTTTTATTAATCAACAATTTGGTTTCTGGAGTTTCAGGTACATGTAAAGAAACAATATCCGCATGGTTCAAGACTTCTTTCATGTTCTTAGCAGCAGTGGCATTACCCAATGGTAGCTTGGTTTCTGTATCATAAAACAATACTTTCATGCCTAATGCTTCAGCCAATACACTTACCTGAGATCCAATATTTCCATATCCAATTAATCCTAAGGTTTTACCCCTTAATTCATAACTGCCTTTGGCCTCCTTCATCCAGATTCCTTGATGCGCAGCCATATTCTTGTCGGGTATTCTTCTGATTAACATGACACTAGCACCAATTACCAATTCTGCTACACTTCTTGTGTTACTATAAGGTGCATTAAAAACCGCCACCCCTTTTTGTGTTGCCGCTTTTAAATCTACTTGGTTCACACCAATACAAAAACAGCCAATGGCTTGTAGCTTGGTTGCAGCGTCTAGTACTTTTTTGGTAATCAATGTTTTTGAACGAATGCCAATCAGGTGAACGTCTTTAATTTCTTTTATTAGTTCTTCTTCACTTAATGCGCCACTCAATTTTCGAATATTCGTATAACCGTTTTGCTTAAACTGTTGAACGGCTTTATCGCTAATATTCTCTAAAAAAAGAATATTAATGCGCTCTTTTGGATAGCTGGTACTTGCTTGCTTGCTCATAAATGCAAAATAATGTTATCTATTCTTATACCATGCGCATAGTTTTCCACGTTGGTAGTATAAGAAACCACCATGGTTATCTTTGTACTAATTCTAACCCTATATAATAAATGCTGAGATTGATGATAGTTCCTGTAATCAGTTATGTAATGATGGCATGTAGTGGTTCCCCCGCCCCTACCACTGATACAATTAATGAAGGGAAGCCATTGGTTTACACCAGTTTGAAATCGAGTGAAAAAGAAATATATGTTAATGCAATTAAGCCTATTTATGAGAAGCAATTGCTAAAGACGGGTTTTAATGGCGCAATTTTAATAGCCAAAAACGGTGAAGTGGTTTTTGAAGATTACCAGGGGATGATTAATTTTTCTACAAAGGAACCCATAACCCCTTCTTCTACTTTTCACGTTGCATCAATTAGTAAAACTTTTACGGCTATGACCATTTTAAGGTTGATGGAACAAAGCCGCCTTGCATTAACAGACCCTGTAGAACAATACCTGCCCTCCTTTCCTTACAAAGGAATTACGCTTGAATTGTTACTGTCTCATCGTTCTGGCTTACCCAAATACGATCAGTTGATGGCAGGTACTAGATCTTATATTACCCGAAGAAAAAATAAGAGAGGTAAATGGATAAAGCAAACTGTGTACGTTAAAGATCCAGTAAGGGTTACCGGTTTGAGCAGCAATTATGATGTGTTGAAGTTTTTAGCTGGAACCCGCCCTGCGCCTGAGTCTCAGCCCAATAGAAGATACAGTTACAACAATACGAATTTTGCATTATTGGCCTTGGTAATCGAAAAAATTACAGGCCAAACCTATCCCCAATACATGAAAGACAGTGTGTTTACTCCCCTTGGGATGAAAGACACGTATGTGTTTAGTTTAAAGGATACTGCCAATTATGTACCATCCTATACTCCTGGGAAAAAAGCATATCCATTAGAAAAATTGGATTGTATTTATGGCGATAAGAATGTGTATAGTACAGTAAGAGATTTACTTCAATGGGACAAAGCATTGTATCAAGGTAAGTTTGTTAGTATGCAGTCACAGGAATTAGCATATGAGCCGTTGAGCAATGAAACCAGGGGTAAAAAGAATTATGGTTTAGGATGGCATTTATATGTAGATCCTCCTAATCCAACAGTGGTTTATCACAATGGCTGGTGGCATGGGAACAATGCCGTTTTTAGAAGACTGCTCAGTGATACGGCAACTATAATCATCCTAGGAAATAAATTCAATAGCAATATTTGGCAGGCAGGCAAGCTGAGCGCTGTTTTCACTGATATTGAGCTGCCAGAGATGGACGAAGAATAATAATTATCCCTATACAACGTTTATTGAAGCACCAAAGGGCTAGAACCCTTATTTTTGCCAACCTTAAACAATTTAACAACTGACACACAATTGCTTATGAACAATCTATTGTTTTATGCCGTTCCGGCGATGGGAGTTATTGGACTTCTATACACTTTAATTAAGTTTAACTGGGTATCCAAGCAGGATGCAGGTAACGCTAGAATGAAAGAAATCAGCACATACATCGCAGAAGGTGCAATGGCTTTCTTGAAAGCTGAGTGGAAAATCCTAGCTTATTTTGTGGTAATTGTTGCAATCCTTTTAGGATTTATGGCTCAATCTAATGAAGACAGCCATTGGAGCATTGCCATCTCCTTTTTTATAGGAGCCGTATTTAGTGCAACTGCAGGGTATATTGGTATGAAAGTGGCTACCAAAGCCAACGTTCGAACTGCAGAAGCTGCAAGAACCAGTTTAAGCAAAGCTTTAAATGTTTCTTTTACTGGTGGTGCTGTTATGGGTTTGGGTGTATCAGGATTGGCCGTTCTAGGTTTAGGTGGTTTGTTTTTAGTGTTAAAGCAATACTTCTCTCCTGATGGAGATGTAGAAGGCATGCTTCGCACTATTGAAGTATTAACTGGTTTTTCTTTAGGTGCTGAAAGTATAGCATTATTTGCGCGTGTAGGTGGTGGTATTTATACCAAAGCCGCAGACGTAGGTGCAGACTTAGTAGGTAAAGTTGAAGCAGGAATTCCAGAAGATGATCCTCGTAACCCCGCTACAATTGCGGATAACGTAGGTGACAACGTTGGTGACGTTGCAGGTATGGGAGCCGATTTATTTGGTTCTTATGTTGCAACTGTATTAGCTACCATGGTACTGGGTAATGAAGTAACTGCCGCTGATGGTTCAAGATTAATTGATGCATTTGGTGGGCTGTCTCCTATACTTTTACCAATGTTGATTGCTGGTATTGGAATCATCTTATCTATCATTGGAACTTTATTTGTTCGCATAGGTGAAAACGCAGGTTTAAATACAGCAGTTGTACAGAAAGCATTGAACATGGGTAACTATGGCTCAATGGTATTAACTGCCATTGTTTGTTATTTCTTAGTAGGAAATGTATTACCTGAATCAATGACTTTAAGAGGCGCTGAATTCACTAGAAATGGTGTGTATGGTGCAATTGTAGTTGGTTTAGTGGTAGGTACATTAATGAGCATTATTACAGAGTATTATACCGCAATGGGTAAGCGTCCTGTAATGAGCATTATCCGTCAGTCTGCTACAGGTCATGCTACTAATATTATTGGTGGATTAGCAATTGGTATGGAAAGCACTTTCTTGCCAATACTTGTTTTAGCGGGTGGTATTTATGGTTCATTCCTTTGTGCAGGTTTATATGGTGTAGCTATTGCAGCTGCGGGTATGATGGCTACAACTGGTATGCAATTAGCGATTGATGCATTTGGTCCTATCGCGGACAATGCAGGTGGTATTGCTGAAATGAGTGAATTACCTGGTGAAGTACGTGAGAAGACCGATATTTTGGATGCTGTAGGTAACACTACTGCAGCAAGCGGTAAAGGTTTTGCCATTGCTTCTGCTGCATTAACTGCATTGGCTTTATTTGCAGCTTTTGTGGGTGTTGCAATGCCAAACAATCAGCATATTGATATTTATAAAGCGGATGTTTTAGCTGCTTTATTTATTGGTGGAATGATACCCTTCATTTTCTCTTCTCTCGCTATTAGAGCGGTAGGTGAAGCGGCAATGGCCATGGTGGAAGAAGTTCGTCGCCAGTTCAGAACCATTCCAGGAATCATGGAAGGTACTGGTAAGCCTGAATACGATAAGTGTGTGGCCATTTCAACAGAAGCTTCTTTAAAGAAGATGATGTTGCCTGGTGCAATCACCATTATCTCTCCTATTTTAATTGGTTTCTTATTAGGACCTGAAGCATTGGGTGGATTTTTAGCAGGTGCTACTGTAAGTGGTGTATTAATGGGAATTTTCCAGAACAACGCAGGTGGTGCTTGGGATAATGCCAAGAAGTCTTTTGAGAAGGGCGTTGAAATTAATGGTGAAATGTATTACAAGAAATCAGAACCACATAAAGCTTCTGTAACAGGTGATACAGTTGGTGATCCATTTAAAGACACTTCTGGTCCTTCTATGAATATCTTAATCAAATTGATGTCTATCGTTTCATTGGTTATTGCGCCTACATTGGCTCATTTGCATCCAACTGGTGCTGCTGAAAACAAAATTGAAAAGAAGATTGAAATCAGGGTTACTGGCCAAGATACTGCTGCGATGAGTATGAGTGCTCAGCCAAATGCAGATGGTTTAACTGGTTTAATTGAAGCATTGAAAACAGATGGAGTGATTGAATCAGCTGAAAATGTTTCTATTAAAATTGAAGCAGGTAAATTGTTGATCAATGGTACTGCTGTAACTGATGATGTTTACAAGAAATATGAGCAATTCTACATGAGTATGAGCGACAAAGGCATAGAAATAAAAGCCTCTGAAATTAAAAAGTAAGAAAGGTATTAAATGTAAAAACCCCCGAAATTTCGGGGGTTTTTTTATAGCAAACAATCGAAAAAAATTACCACTTGTCTACTTCTTCAGTAGCAGTATCGTTTACAACAGGGGTTTCATTTACTGTTGAAGTAGGGGTAGCTGCTGTATAAACAGGCTCAGCAACTTCTGGCGTAGCTTCAGTTTCAGCCACTAAATTGGCTTCACTATTTTCTGGAGTATAGTTTTCTCCTTCTCCCTCACCTTCTGGATACTCATGATTAAATGCATCAAAATCGAAGTCGGGCATTAAATCTGTTTTCACAAAATCTACTGCTTCTCCTAATGCTTTAATGAATTTGTTGAAATCTTCTTTGTACAGAAAAATCTTGTGACGGTCATAACCATTGTTATCGAAGCGTTTACGGCTTTCGGTAATGGTTAAAAAATAATCATTGCCACGTGTTGCTCTTACATCAAAAAAGTAAGTTCTTCTCTTTCCTGCACGGATGCGAGTGCTGTACACACTCTCCATTTTTTTGTCGTTGTTCTCGTACGCCACAGTTTATTAATTTGGTTAACAGTTTGTTAATGGTTAAAAATAGGAGTTGTTTCCGAATTACCAAAAATTTCCATTAAATAATAAACAAATGTGGTAGACTTTTTTTAAAGTTGTAACGCTAAAATTAAGCTTCCTTATTAGTTTGAAGTTGTAGCTTATATAATTCTGCGTAATAGCCATTTAAATTCATGAGTTCCTCATGAGTACCTTGTTCTATAATGATGCCATCTTCTAAAACAATAATTTGATCAAATTTAAAACCTGCGAATATTCTATGGGTGACAATCAACGCAGTTTTGGCTTTTAAATATTCATACAAATGACCAATAATATGTTTTTCTGTTTTGGCATCAACCGCACTTAAACAATCGTCAAATAAAACGATTTCAGGGGCTTTAATTAATGCACGGGCAATAGAAATTCTTTGTTTTTGTCCCCCACTTAAAGTCACCCCCCGCTCTCCTATCAAAGTTTCATATCCATTTTCAAAACCCATAATTTCTTCGTGAATGCTAGCACTTTTAGCTGCTTCTATAACACGCTCTATGGTGGTATGCTCACTAACACCAAAACGAATATTATTTGCTACGGTATCGCTAAATAAAAACACGTCTTGTTGTACGTAACTTATATTTTGTCTTAACTGATTTAAACTATATAATTGAAGTGGTTTTGATCCAATGGTGATGGATCCTTGATCAGGTTCATAAAATCGCAATAGCAATTGAGCTAAAGTAGATTTTCCACTTCCTGTTTTGCCTAAAATTAATACCTTCTCCCCTCTTGCAACGCTCAAATTCAATCTCTGTATGGCTTTGATGCCAGTATGCGGATAAGTGAAACTGACGTTTTTAAATTCAATGGTACCTGAAACAGGCTCATCTTCTAAAACAGTTGGATGATCTTGTATAGCTGGTTCAATTTGTAAAAATTCATTTAATCTTTTTTGTGAAGCAGCTGCACGTTGAATCATACTAGCCGTCCAACCAATGGCACTTACGGGGAACGTAAGCATATTGATGTAGATGACAAATTCCACAATAGTGCCCACTTTAGTTGGGTCTTCCATGGCTTGCATTCCCCCCACAAAAATGGTGATTAAGGTACTGATACCAATCATGAGTGCCATGCTCGGGAAATACAACGCTTCTACTTTTGCTAAACTGATTGCGTTGGCTTTATACTGCTCGCTATTGTGGTTAAAGAACCCCAACATGGCTTTTTCCTGAACAAATGATTTGATGACCCTAATGCCAGAATAAGACTCTTGAGCATTGGTTGTAAGATTGGATAAGTGCTCTTGTATGGATTCGCTTTTTTTATTAATAATGCTATTGACTTTGTAAATAGTTATGGCCAACAGGGGGAGCGGAGCCAACACCAATAATGTCAGGTTCACATCTTTGCTTAGCATGTTCACAATGCAAAACCCTATTAAAGTGACTAGGTTAATCAAATACATAACGGCTGGGCCGGTATACATTCTTACCCTACTTACGTCTTCAGAAATCCGATTCATTAAATCGCCCGTACTATTCTGCTTATAAAAGCTGGTATTCAGGCGTTGATATTGGTCAAAAACTTGATTCTTTTGGTCAAACTCTATATGACGGCTCATTACAATAATGGTCTGCCGCATAAAAAACATCAGAATTCCTCTAACAATTGCTATAAAAAGGATGCTCAAACTACAAATGGCAATTAGCCAACCAAAGCTGAATTCATTCCCATTAATTAATTTGATAAAGCTATTTACAATGCCATCATGTGCATTATACGGTACGCCAGGCTTAGCTCCAGGCAATCTTTGTTGTACCAAACTAATTACATATCCAGTGATTTGTGGGGCTAAAACTGCAAAATAGTTAGAAGCAATAACAAAGAATATTCCTATAAAGAAACGTTTGCGATACTTCCAGAAATAATGATTTAACGAGGCCAGTTCTTTCAATCCAAATAAAATTAGTTTGCAAATATAACCTTGTAATAAAATAAGTTTTGGATAAAAAAAATACAGCCCTTACTTTTGCCGCGGAGAGCTGGCAGAGTGGTCGATTGCGGCAGTCTTGAAAACTGTTGACTGTTACAGGTCCGGGGGTTCGAATCCCTCGCTCTCCGCCAAAACAAACAGATGTCCAGCCATTGGCTGGCATTTTTGTTTTAGGGAGCGAGCAAAGCTTGCTTTGTCGAGCGAACTAAATAAAAATGAAAGTGAGCGAAGCGAACGGACATCTGTTTGTTTTGAGCCACCCCCATTAAGGATCAGCGCAGCTAATCCCTTGGAAAGGGGGCGCAGCTAATCCCACCAACGGTGGGTCGCAGCTAATCCTCCATTCGTCTCCAATGTATTATATTGACTTTACCACCAATGATTTGTCTTAAAAGTGTAATTTTTATTCAATAAAAGTATTTAAATACTTTTATTGAATAAAATGATTAATTTTACATCATTGAATAACTAATTAATTAAAATATCATGTTAACACAATTTGAAAATACGCTAGACGTAACAGTTTTAGAACCTAAACAAAAACATCCTACAATTTTTGTAAGATTCGACGAACTCAACCCTGGAGAAGCATTAACTATACACAACGACCATGATCCTAAACCCTTGTATTATCAATTATTAGGAGAAAGAGGAAATATTTTTAATTGGGAGTATTTAGAAGAAGGACCTGAATGGTGGAAAGTGAGAATTACCAAAAAAAAAGATGGTGAAAATGAGGAATCCATTGGGCAGATGGCTGCGAAAGATATTCGTAAAGCTCAAATTTTTAAAAAATATGGGTTGGATTTTTGCTGTGGCGGAAAGAAATCTGTGAAAGAAGCATGTTTAGCAAAAGGACTAGACGTGATCAAAGTGGAAAAAGAGTTGCAAGACGCAGAGAAAAATATTGCTATAAATGGATCAGGAAGACCGGTTGAATATACTAAATGGAGTCTTGATTTTTTAATTGATTATATAGTTAATACTCACCATAATTATGTGAAATCGAGCTTGCCAGATATTGTTGCTTATGCAGAGAAAGTTAATCGAGTTCATGGACAAAGACATGTACAATTATTTCAGATTAATGAACTAGTTAAAGCCATTAATAATGAATTAACTGCACACTTAATGAAAGAAGAGAAAATTTTGTTCCCTTATATAAAGTCTTTAGTAGCAGTAAAAAATGGCGAACTGAAAAACTTTTCCGCAAGCTTTGGTTCTGTTCAAAGTCCAATTATTATGATGGAAATGGAGCATGAAATGGTAGGGCAAAATCTTACTCTCATTAGAGAATTATCAAACAATTTTAAACTGCCGGAAGATGCTTGTAGCAGCTACTCTTTACTTTATCGTTTCCTTGAAGAGTTTGAAGAAGATCTTCACATGCATATACATTTAGAAAATAATATTTTGTTCCCGAAAGCTCTAGAATTGGAGCAAGAATCTAAAAAATAAAGTCATGAAATTTTTACTTTCACTATTTCTTGTTTCCTGCTTTTTATTTGCATGCAATCAAAAAAATCAGCTGCCAGAAACTATAAAAGGATTAAAGTTAAATAATGGAGGTAAATGGGATGCAGATTCAGCAACAATAGTAAATGTTGATTTCTTACAACAAATTATAGCTGAAGAAAATGATAAAGGTTTAAATGATTTTATCAATAGAGCAGATAAATTACAACTCGGTTTAAATAAAATTATTAGCGAGTGTAAAATGACTGGTGAAAATCATGAAGTACTTCATTTATGGCTAGTACCATTAATTGATAAAGTTAAAGCCCTTAAAACAACAAAATCTGTTGAAGATGCTAGATTAGTTTATACTGAAATCACGACTATCATAACAATTTTCCCAAAATATTTTGAATAACAATAATCATGAATCATTTGAATTTTAAAAATATTACTACCCTTGATGTTAGGCCAATTTTAGCATCAGGTGTTGATCCACTAAATGTAATACTCAATAAAGTAAAGGAGTTGGAAAACGGGTTTGTGCTCAAAATTATTAATGGTTTTGAGCCAACTCCGTTAATTCGACTACTAAATAAACAAGGATTTGAAGCATATGTTGAAAAAATAGATGATTTTTTAGTCCACACTTTCTTTTACAAAATATCGGATAAGGCATTATTTGTAGATACAGATTTAACTCCCAATTTAGAAGTCTCAACTAGTGATTGGGAATCAAAATTGAAAGTTTTCGAGAATAATATTGAAACCTTAGATGTTAGAAACTTCGAAATGCCATTACCCATGCATTCAATTTTAAATGCATTAAATAATCTATCTCCTAATAGTGCATTATTTGTTTATCATAAACGTATTCCACTATTTTTATTGCCTGAATTAAAAGAGCAGAATTTTAGTTTTCTGATTAAAGAAATTAGTCATACTGAAGTTCATTTATTGATTTTTAAAGATTAATATGGATTCAACTTTTGTTAGTAAAACAAATAATAAGACTACTACATGGAAAGTTGTATTGCCGTTTTATGGATATGGGGCAATATCATTTCTTATTGCTTCTTTTTTATTAGTTTGCTCAACAAACAATATTACTCAACACTATTTTCAACCGAATACGTTAGCAATCGTTCATTTGATGGCATTAGGTTGGGGTACAATGGTGATTCTTGGAGCAAGTCATCAGTTAGTTCCAGTTTTAATTGAACAAGAATTATACAGTAATAAATTAGGCTACTTATCCTTTTGTTTAGCTGCAATTGGAATTCCGTTATTGGTTTATGGTTTTTATATTTTTGACATGGGATGGCCTTCAAAGTGGGGTGGTCGATTAATAATTTTAGCAATAATTGTGTATCTATTTAATATTGCTAAAAGTATGTCAATGAGGAAACAGGAAAATATTCACACTGTTTTTTTAATTACAGCTACTATATGGTTACTCTTGACTGCAATAATCGGATTGATGTTAATTTATAATTTTACTTATCCATTAATGCCATTAAATTCAACTGATTATTTGCCATTACATGCTCATATAGGAATTATTGGTTGGTTTTTACTTTTAGTCATGGGTGTTGGATCTAAACTAATCCCAATGTTTTTAATTTCAAAGTATAGTAATAATAAATTGTTATGGTTGATTTTTAGTTTAGTGAATATTGGTCTGCTAATATTTATTTGTATTTTTTTATATTCTTCTAATACTTTGTTTTTTGTATTTCCTATATTTTCAATTGCTTTGGCAGTAGTTTTATTTGTATTCTATTGTTACAATTCTTACCAGAATAGAGTACGTAAAAAAGTTGATAAGCAAATGAAACTTACCTTGCTTTCAATACTAATGATGGTAATCCCAATTATTTTTTTAATTGTAATTATTTTGCTTTTTATATTCCAAAATGACAACGAGCTTATTATTATTAGTTATGGCTTTATTATTTTTTTTGGATGGATTACGGCTATTATTTTAGGGATGACTTTCAAAACTCTGCCATTTATTATTTGGAATAAAGTTTATCATTTATTGGCTGGGAAAGGCGTTACTCCTAATCCGATAGAATTATTTAATCATACCATTTTTAAGTACATGGCTCTATCCTATTTATTTGGTTTTATATTATTTACTATTGGACTTATTATTAATTATCAACCAATAATATTAATTGGTTCTATATTACTTTTAATTTGCTCGATATTGTATAACTGGAATATTATTATGCTATTAATTCATAAACCTGTAAAGAAATGAATGTAATTACAAATAATCAATTGAAATGCACTATAGCATTATCTTCATTATTGAAGGTAATGGATCCTGAAATTGGCTTGAATATTGTAGACCTTGGTTTAGTATATCAAATTGATTTTAATGAAGAAGACAAAATCTTATATTGTATGATTACATTAACTACCCAATTTTGTCCAATGGGAGATAGTATTTTGTTGGCTGCAAAAGAAGCATTACAAACTGCATTCGAAGAATATAGCATTCATATTGAGTTAACATTTGATCCAGCTTGGAATCATAAGATGTTATCTGATTTTGGTAAAGAATTCTTAAATCAACTATAAATGCTTAGTATAACTTGCAAAACTGCTTTAAAAGCAACAATTTTTTTGGCATCAAAATTTGATTCTGACCAGAAATTCAGTATAAAAGATATTTCCGAATACATTGCTGCAAATGAACATACTGTTGGAAAAGTTTTACAAACACTTGTAAAGGAATCTATTATTAATAGTTCAAAAGGACCCACTGGAGGATTTTATATTACGGATAAGCAAATGGCGCTCCCGGTTTTAAGAATTGTAGAGTCTATTGATGGTGAGTCGCTTTTTAATGAATGTGGCCTGGGATTAAGCAAGTGTTCTGCAACTCATCCCTGCCCAATACACAATGAATATAAACACGTACGTGATGGTTTTAAGCATATTTGTATTCAAAATTCAGTGAAGGATTTATGTTTGCCTATTAATAATGGGTTAGCTTTTTTAATGGATTAATGAATTACTAAAATCTTTTTAGCTTCCTCATCCTCATACTGATCAATCAACTGAGCCAGTTTCTTTTTTAAATCGGCCGTAACTTTTTCATATCCTTTTTGCCCATAGATATTTCTCATTTCACTAGGGTCTTTTTCCAAATCAAATAATTCCCACCCACTTACACGGGTATAAAAGCGAATTAATTTATAGCGGCCTGTACTGATTCCAAAATGAGGTGATACGGAATGTTCCCCATTTTCATAATAATGATAGTACATGGCATCTCTTCCTTTTTTAGCGCTGCCTTTAATTAAGGGTAAAAAAGATTTGCCCTGCATATCATTAGGTACTTTAATCCCTGCAGCATCTAGCAAAGTTGGGCCAATATCTAAGTTCATAACCATATTGCTATTTACTGATCCCGATTTTACCACACCCGGATAGCGCATGACCATGGGCGTTCTAAAAGATTCTTCATACATAAATCTTTTATCGAACCATCCATGTTCGCCCATGTAAAACCCTTGATCACTCACATAAATTACGATGGTATTTTTTGATAAATCATGCTTGTCTAGAAAATCCAAAGTGCGGCCAATATTTCTATCTAAAGAGGCAGCAGTAGCTAAATAGTCTTGCATATAGCGTTGGTATTTCCATTCAACCAATTCTTTGCCACTTAATTTTTTTGATTGTAGATCAGCATGAATGGAATCATAAAAAGTCATATAAGCTTTTCGTTGAGAGGGTGTCATTCTTTTAATAGAAAACTCTTTGTCTTCCTCTTCTTTGCTTCCAAACATTTTTAAATCGTAGCCCATTTTCATAGTTTTATCAATCGTCATGTCTTGCACTGCAGCAGCAGCGCGAGTTTCATAAGAGTCATAAAAGTTGGCCGGCAGCGGAAATGTTGATTGATTAAATAAACGTAAATCTTTGATGTCTGGCATCCAAGTGCGATGGGTGTTTTTATGACCTATCACTAAACAAAAAGGTTGGCTGGGGTCTCTTTCAGATAACCACTTTTCAGCCGCATCTTCTACCACATCAGACACATATCCCTGAACCCTTTTTCTTTCTCCATTCATCATCAAAAAATCGGGGTTGTAATAACTTCCTTGGCCTGGTAAAACTTGCCAATAGGTAAAGCCTTGAGGGTTGGTTTGCAAATGCCACTTACCAATCCATGCTGTTTGGTAACCCGTTTTAGTTAACTCTTTAATGAATGTATTTTGAGATCCATCAAAACTAGAATTGGCATTGTCTTTAAATCCATTTTTATGGCTGTATTTGCCTGTTAAAATGACTGCCCTACTAGGCCCGCAAATACTATTGGTTACATAAGCTTTATCAAAACGTATTCCCTCTTTCGCAATACGATCAATATTGGGAGTTTGCATAAACTTACCGCCATAAGCACCGATGGTTTGATAAGAATGGTCATCAGAAACAATCAGTACAATATTAGGGCGTTGGGCATAAATGGAAAAAAACGATAGTAAAGCAAGCCCAAGAAAAAGTAGATATTTCATACGCAATCTTTATTGGGATTAAATCTAGACATTTTGAGTCAAAAAACTAGACCCTTACTTTCACCACCATTTTCTTTATGGCACCATCCCCTATCATAGGAGCATGCACATCATCTGGAAAATAAATGGTAAAATGTGCTGGCTTTAACTCAAAAAATAGTTCAGGCTTATCTTCATAAAAAAGTACATCTTTTTCTGTATTGTATTCACCACGAGGGAGTAGGCAATTCGTGCGCGACTTCCATCCTACTCGTTCGATACCTTCATATACAATTTGAATATCTATATAGGTATTATGACATTCAAAATAATCGGTGGAGTCTTTTTCACTCACCAATTGATCATGAATTACAATGGCTCGGATATCGTCTCCATCCCATTTGATTTCTCCAGTTGGTAATTCGTGATAATTTGCCGCAGCAATGCATTCCATGGCTTTTGCAAATCTAGGGTGCAGAGTAGAATAAGCTTGTAAACGATTAATTGAATCTAAAATCATAGTTTATTTTATTAAATAAATACTGCCCGACAACAATGCTTCCCCATTGCCACGATTAATGATATAATAATAAACACCACCTGGAACATCTTTGCCTTTGTATTTTCCATCCCAACCATCTATATACGGTTTTGCTTGGTACATGATTTGTCCTGCCCTATTAAAAATACTCAATTCAGAAAATGGATAGGTTTCTAATCCAGGAACCAGCCAAATATCATGAATACCATCACCATTAGGAGAAAACGAATTAGGGGGAGCGATGCTGACGAAAACGCGTACTTGTACTGTATTCATCGTTACAGCACATCCATTTAAACCGTTAACAGTTAAGGTATAGGTAGTGGTGTTAAGTGGACTAACCAATGGAGTTAATGAATTTTGTTGCAACATATTTGTTGTAGGAGACCAGTTAAATCCATTATTTTGCCCAGTAATACTTCCTATTAATGAAGTACTATTTCCCTGCATGATACTTCTATTTGGCCCTGCATCAACTAGTGGAGGTTTGATTACAAAAACGGAAATATTAATAGAATCTGAACAGCCCATTGCATCTCGAAACAATAATTGGTAATTGGTAGTATCAGTAGGCTTCGCTAAGTAAAAATTAGTTGAACCAATCACTGCTCGGGTATTATTATACCATTCAAATTGGGTACCTCCAACTGCGGTAAGTACGGTGCTATCGCCCAAACATAATACCGTATTGCCAGTATAGGAACCATTGATTGCATTATAGGCAGTTATGGTAATAGTGTCATTTGATGTACAACCTTCTAAAGTTGAAACTTGAACAATATACTTTCCTGTATCTGCTGTTCGAATATTCGATAAGATTGGATTACGAGTACTTGAAGTGAATCCATTAGGGCCAGTCCATTGATAGGATAAGCTAGACCCTGAGCCTGATGCGCTATTAAAATTGATTGATCCACCTACACATTGGTTGATGGTTTGGTTACCTAATTTAGGTGCTTCATTATTGATTTTAATAGTGATGGGAAGTGATGCTGTTTTACAAGCAGCAACTCCTGCGAAGGCAGACTCTCCCGCAACTAATCGGTATTGAAAAGTACCTACTGATGTACCATTTCTTGTAAAACTAGTATTGGTTGCACCTACAATATCATTCCATGTATTCCCCAAATTGTTACTCACTTGCCACTGATAAACCGGGTTTAAATAACCGGATCCAACAGACATACTTAAATTCAAATTCGTTTGATTGTTGAAGCAAATATTTTTAGTGAAGCCTGTTACTCCATCAATACTTGCAGACATCACAGGACCGCAAGGCCTAAATGTAATATCATCTAACGCAAGGTCGTTCCCGCAACCTGTTCCTGCATTGTTGGCAATTCTTAAAACTATCGTGGTGGTATTTATATCAGGCTTGAATAAGAATCCATATTGTTTAAATGTGAGTACTGCATCTTCATTAATATTGCCCGTATTATATGATTCTAAAATTGCTCCTGCAAGGGTTTCAATCGTAAAGGTTAAGTTGGGTTTTGTTCCATTTCCATTACAGCTAGAAGGTTTCAAAACATTGGCTACCCATGCACCAAATTCGTAACTGGTATTTCCACAAAGCCCAGTAATGGTATCCACAAAAAAAACACTTGGTGCATTAGTGGCATTAATCAACATAAACCTACCTTCTTCATCACCCGTATGATCTCTAATGATATCGTGCCAAGTACTAGAAAAACAACCTAAAGCTCCATTGGTGATTGTATAATTGCCGTCGTTTGGGCAACCAGTTGCTGCATAACCTAAATTGGTAACCCCTGGTCTTAAAGGACCAGCAGCAGTGTTTTTATTCCCAAAACTAATATTTACTACTGGCTCTCCTAAACTACCTGTACAGAGTTGCGCAATTGCACTTAGATGGGTAAATAAATAAAAAACTAACAGGCAGTATCTCACATCATTAACTTCAGCTTGTAAATTAATGAATCCTTTTAACTATTGGTTTCTGGTTCGGGTATTTTCTCAACTGGAATTAAATCAGTCAGCTCTACATTGATAGGTAACGCACCAATTTGAACAATAGCTCGCTTTCCACGTATTTCTTTTACTTCCCCTACTTGATAATTCTTTTTTAATTTAACCAACGTGCCTATTTCTACTAAGGTATTTAGCTCTTTATATTTTTTATCTACTTTTTTAGCGAGTTTATTTACTACAATGGTCTCTTTTTGTTTGAACAAAAGGTTCTGTAGATTTTTAATGACTTCGTTTTTGTTCTCCGACTTTTTCCAATCTAACACAATTTGTCTCAGCTTACGTTCCATGTCTTTCAAGTACAGCAAGCGTTCTTCGGTAATCTTATTTTGATTTTTGAGTAATTCTACTTGTTGAATATGGCGCTCTTTGTTCATCACTTGCTCCATTTCTTTTTTCAATCGCTCATTCTCTTTCATCAAACGATTGAGTTCTTTTTTCTCTTTTTCTAAATGTTGTAAGTCTTGTTCTGTTCTATTAAGTAGGCGGTCTAATTTAAAATGGTCTTCCTCCACCAATTTCCTGGCTCGATTAATTAAATTTTTAGGTAAGCCAATTCTTTCGGCAATCGCAAATGTGTAAGAACTTCCTGGCTTTCCAATAATTAATTTATACATTGGCTGAAGGTTCACTTCATCAAACTGCATAGCTCCATTTAAAATCCCCTGAGTATGATTCGCCATTACCTTTAAGTTCAAGTAGTGAGTAGTTACCACCCCAAAAGAATGCTTTCGCCCCAGCTCTTCCATAATAACTTCTGCAAATGCCCCTCCCAAATTCGGGTCAGATCCAGATCCTAATTCGTCTATAAAAAACAGGGTCTTCCCATTTGCATTTTCCATAAAATGCTTCATATGCATTAAATGGCTTGAATAAGTGCTTAATTCAAATTGTAGACTTTGGGTATCGCCAATATGTATATAGAGTTGTTTAAAAATCCCCATTTGAGAATCAGGATGAACTGGAACCAACAAACCACTTTGCAACATCATTTGATTTAGGCCAATGGTTTTCATGGTCACCGTTTTTCCTCCAGCATTCGGCCCACTAATTACCAATATTCTATGCTTATCGTCTAAGTGTATTGAAACGGGAATAGTCTTTTTGCCTGAATCTTTATTATACAAATAAAGTAAAGGATGATATGCATCAATCAATTGCACCACTGCCTTATCTAGCACATTGGGTAAGTGGGCATTCATATTAATCGCCAATTTTGCTTTGGCCTTAATGAAATCGTACTCTCCTATTATTTGAATATATTGTTGTAGCAACGGTGCATACACAGAAAGTTTAGCAGTAAGTGCACGCAATATTTTTTGTACTTCTTTAATTTCTTCATTCTCTAAAGCAAATACATCATTATTCAGTTCGATGGTTTCTTCGGGTTCAATAAATGCGGTTTTACGACTATCGCTTTCACCGTGTAAAATCCCCTTTACTTGTCTTTTGTATTCGGAAAAAACAGCTATTACTCGTCTGCCATTGCTAAAGCTTTCATCAATATCAGCCGTATAGCCCGATTTGGCCATTTTTTGAACCATTTTTTCGAATACCCTTCGCAGCTCATTTCTTTTTTTGTACAAGTTCATGCGAATTTTCTGTAGTTCAGGTGAAGCATTGTCTAAAACAACACCAGCATCATCTAAAACTTCGTTAATCATTTCTACAATTAACTTCTCATAATAACTATCGCTTAAAACTTGAGTGAGGGCGGGAAATGCCATGCGGCGTTCATTATCAAACCAACGAAAAACAGTGCCCATACTTTCCGTTAATTTTTTTATCATCATCCACTGCTCACCAACTAATAATGCACCGGGAATGGATAAAAGCTTTATGTCTTTAGCTATATTAGCTGTAAAATCAGCCGGAAAATACTGTTGTTGTTGTAGAATTAATTTGTATTCGTAAGCCTGTCTTAATTCCCTATCAATAAAATCTTTTCTAGTGTGTATTCGTAGTTGATTGGATTTATTCTTAGAAAAGTCTGTGTTACACAAAGCCCCTAACAATTCTTTTATCTTGTCAAATTCTAATTGTGTTAAAGCCGATTCGGGGTACAAACGCATCATAAAAGCCAGTTTCTGCTGGCAAAGTTACATTGTACCAGCTAATTAAATGAATAACTCGGTTGGGGTTGCTTTTGTTTAGAAGGAAATAAAACAGTGAGTGAATAAAAGATAAAGGCAATTTGCAATAAAACTTGCGCAGCTAAAATTACATAAGTAGCCATTGTTGCTTCCATCCACAATTTATTCTCGGGCAAATCAAAAATGGGTGTTCCCTTATCTGGACCACCAGGTTGTATAACCTGATAGGTAAACATCAAAGCCACCAATAAGAAAATAGAAAGTGCAACGTGTAAAAAATTCACTAATACATGTCCTTTATCTTGGTCACGCATAAAACGATGCATTAAATAAGGAATCAAGAATATGGGAATATGGAAGATCAAAATATTGGTACTCAAAATAAAAGGAACCGAAACCCCAAAATATGGGTCTATGCTGAGAGCGTCGTAGAAGTGGTACAACGCAAAGAATAGCAACAGCGGCATTGCCAGCAGCAGCGACTCTAGGCGTAGAGACATGTACTTCCAAAATTGGGACTGAAAACTCATAGTGGTTACGGTATCACAAATTTATCTTAAAATATCAATTCTTAAGTATATATCGTATAAATATGACCGTTTCGTATATAAGCTAGTACTTATTCAACAAAAATACCAAACTGTTTGTAGTAGTTATCCGTAGATTAGAAAAAGCATTATGAAAAAGAATTACCTATTTGCCTTAACCCTAACCATGTGGTTGGTTTCTTGTGCAGCAGCAGAAGATCCTACCAAAGCAGCTTTAAAATTGAACCCTAAACCTAATTTAATGAATATTATAACAGATACCGCAACATTTGGAGAAGGTTGTTTCTGGTGTACAGAAGCATTCTTTCAACGTTTAAAAGGAGTAAAAGAAGTTTTGAGTGGTTATGGCGGTGGATTTGTTGAAAATCCTACTTATGAACAAGTATGCGATAAAAACACAGGACATATAGAGTTAGCCAGAATTGTTTTTGATCCAAAAGAAATTAGCTACGACGAATTATTGGAAGTTTTTTGGAAAACCCATGATCCAACCACAATGGATCAACAGGGGAATGATATAGGACCACAATATCGTTCAGCTATTTACCACCATAATGCAGATCAAAAGCTAAAAGCGGAGAAATATAAAGCAGCATTAGATAAAAGTGGGGCTTGGGCCAAACCCATCGTCACCATTATTGAACCCTTCAAGAATTTTTATCCTGCAGAAAACTATCACCAAAATTATTACAACAATAACCAAAACCAAGGCTATTGCCGTTTTGTAATTGCCCCCAAATTAGAGAAGTTTGAAAAAGTGTTTAAAGACAAATTAAAGAAGCAATAAACTTTCTTTTAATGAATATGCTACATTTAGCAAATGATTAGAAATCCTTTGCTAAAGATGAGTCTTTTGCTATTACTGCCGGTATCTATGATGGCACAAAAAGCAAACACTACCCTATTTACCAAGGCCGATACATTAAGGGGATCTATTACTCCCGAAAGAGCTTGGTGGAATTTGTTGCATTACGATATTCAAGTACGGCCAAATTTGGTTGATAAAACCTTACAAGGAGCTGTCACTATCCAATTCAAAGTATTAACGAAGGGAAAGCGCATGCAGATTGATTTGCAACAGCCTTTGGTGATTGATAGTGTGTTCTTTTTAGGCAAGACCAAACAAGCACTAAAATTTACAAGAGAAGGCAATGTTGCGATGGTCAATATGCCCAATGATTTAAAAGTTAATATGGAGGGATTGGTGCAGGTTCATTATCAGGGTGTTCCTAGGGCTGCCATACGAGCTCCTTGGGATGGAGGAATTAGTTGGACAAAAGATGAATTAGGGAATCCATTTGTAGCTACATCTTGTCAGGGATTGGGGGCAAGTGTTTGGTGGCCTTGCAAAGACCATCAATATGATGAACCAGAAAAAGGGGTAACTATTTCTGTTCGAGTGCCTGATAGTTTAATGAATGTGTCTAATGGAAGATTAATCAATACTGTACAACATGAAGATGCTACAAAATCTTGGGTATGGCAAGTAACTGAACCCATTAATAATTACAGTGTGAGTATGAATATTGGAAAATACATTCATATGCACGATGAGTTGAATGGAGAAGCAGGTAAATTAAGTTTAGATTATTATGTGTTGCCACAAAATAAAGCAGGAGCTGAAAGACAGTTTTCGCAAGTAAAACCAATGATAGAATGTTTTGAACATTGGTTTGGAAAATACCCTTTTTATAAAGATGGATTTAAATTAGTAGAAGTTCCATATTTGGGTATGGAACACCAGAGTAATGTAGCTTATGGGAACAAATATATGAATGGATATTTAGGAAGAGATTTGTCTGGAACTGGTTGGGGGTTAAAGTGGGACTTTATTATAGTTCATGAAAGCGGTCATGAGTGGTTTGGAAATAATATTACATCAAAAGATATTGCCGACATGTGGATTCATGAGGGGTTTACCAACTATTCTGAAACCCTATTTACGCAATGGTTAAGTGGTAAAGAAGCTGGTTCTGCCTACAATAAGGGTGCAAGAAAAAATATCCGCAACGATAAACCAATACTTGGTACATATAATGTTCACAATACAGGAAGTGGAGATATGTATCCTAAAGCTTCTGCAATGATACACAGCATCAGGATGTCTATGAACAACGATGAAAAGTTCAGACAGATGTTGAGACACCTCAATAAAAAGTTCTATCATCAAATTGTTACTACTCCTATGATAGAAAAAGAAATCTCATTGTACACAGGCTATTCGGTTAAAGGAATATTTACTCAATACCTTACTACTACCCTAGTTCCTTCCTTCGAGTATAAATTATCTGCAGATGGCAGAACCCTTAATTATAGATATTCAAATGCAGTCAAAAATTTTCACATGCCTTTGCAAGTGAAAACCAATAATGGCTTTTTAGTATTAAAACCAAAAGTGAATATTTGGCAATCTATACTATTAACTAATTCACAAGCTGCTAATTTGCAATTAGAAGATTTAGAGAACTATTTTTATATCAGTATCAACGGTAGAAAAGAAGTACAGATTAAAATGAATTAGCAAGTATGGGAACTATTCGGAAGCAAACCATCATCTCGAGTTTATTGGTCTATATAGGATTCTTTATAGGCGCCATCAATATGTATATTTATACAAAGGATGGATCGTTTACTTTAGAACAGTTTGCACTAACCCGAATATTTTTTGATTTTGCCCAAAACATGTATGCATTTGGTGCTTTAGGTGTAATACCAGTTATCTATAAATTTTATCCATATTACAAAGACAACTTAGAAAAGCACAAAATTGATTTAATGACTTGGGGCATGCTTGCTGCATTGCTTGGATTCATATTAGTAATGTTAGCAGGTTGGTATTTTAGGCCCGTATTTGAAGCCCAGTTTTATGAAAAGTCTAAACTGATAGTAGACTATTATTACTTAATGTTTCCCTTTGCCTTGGGTATGTTGTTTTTTTCTGTATTAGAAGGATTTTGTTGGGCACTACAAAAAACGGTGTTCTCTAATTTTTTAAAAGAGACAGGATTAAGAATATTTACCAGTGTGTTAATAGCATTGTATTATTTTAAGTTAATTCCCTTTGAATCTTTTATCTTCTTTTTTGCTTTTTTATATTTATTGATTTTTGTAATTCTTGCCACTTATTTGTATGCTACTCAGCAAATACATTTCCCAACTACAATTAGTAGGGTTACAAAAAAGTTTTGGAAGAAGATGTTAGGAATGCAAGTACTAATATACAGTGGAACGGTAATTGCTTCAATTGCTGCAACCATTGATAGCTTTATTATTGCTAAATTCCAAGGGTTGGCCGTTGTAGGAGTATTTGGATTAGCGCAATACGCAGCCAATTTAATTCAAGTGCCACAACGCAGTATACAAGCAATTTCCGCAGGGGTACTTTCTCGTGCATGGAAAGATAAAGATCTAAACGAGATCAAAAGAATTTACAAACGCTCATGCATCAATTTATTAATCATGGCATTGTTCATCTTTGGAAATCTTTGGTTAAATGTAGCTGATGGTATGCGGGTATTGCATATACAAAAAGAATACGAAGCGGGCTTGGGTACTATTTTTATTTTAGGAATGGTGCGGATTATTGATGCAGGAACTGGCTTGAATGCGATGGTCATCAATACTTCCACTTATTGGCGTTTTGATTTTATTAGTGGAGTGATACTGTTGGCTTTTAGATTGCCTCTCACCTATTATTTGATTATGCACTATGGAATTATCGGTTCTGCATTTGCTGAATTGTTTGCTTATAGTTTATACAATTTTATCCGCTTTGAATTTTTACGAAGGAAATTTAAAATGCAACCTTTTGATTTAAAAACATTATTGGCTCTTGGCGTGGCAACAGGGGCATTTGGCATCAGTTATTTAATCTTTCAAGATATGCATGGATGGGTAGGGATTATTTTGCGTAGTGTATTATTTTCTGCATTGATGGTATTGGCAATATTTAAACTAAAGCTAACCCCAGACGCTGGTCAGCTATACCATAACTTCATGTTACGTTTCAAGAAATAATTAACGCATTCTTCCCCCACCCCTAAATTTAGGGTTCCAATATTTATCACTTAAGTCGGTAATGGTAACTCCCTGAGAAGTAGATGCATGAAGGAATTTATTGTTTTGAATATAAATGCCTACATGAGAAATTCCTCTTCCACCTGTATTAAAGAATACTAAATCTCCTTCTTGCAACTCATCAATTGCAATCGGTTGCATGATATTAAATTGTTCTTGTGAAGTACGCGGTAATTGTACATTATATACTTCTTTCATGATTACCTGAGTAAAAGCAGAGCAGTCAATACAATTCATTGTACTACCTCCAATGCAATATCGTGTTCCCCACCATTTGTCCATTAATTCTAACAAAGGAATATTGGTCAATTCCTCTGCAGGCATATCCATGACGATGGCATATTTTATTTGCAACCAGTTTGCTTTTTCAAGTTCAGCCTTAGAGGGAGGATTGCTTCCATTATTAGTTGATTTCTTTTTAGCAGTGGTTGACGTGCTAGTGGTTTTATGTTTCGTGGTAGTGACCGTTCCCAATGTTACTTCAATCCCATTAATGAACTCTCTTTTTTCATTGGAATACACTTTAGTAACAGGTTTGCTGGTTGATTGATCTTTGTTTACCATCTTTCGAACGGTATTACAACCGCTTATAACAAGCAACAACAAAAATAAATTGATATATGATTTACTACTCATATGGCCTGCAATTTAGCTTCTTTATGCTAATGTGGAAAATTGTCACTTTGTTATGGTTTTGCAAAGCCCGAACTTTGAAGACTATTCTTGAATTATGCCGCAGTTTTCTCATTTACATGTTCATACCCAGTATTCTTTATTAGATGGAGCAGCACCTATTGATGAGTTGTACAAAAAAGCAGCGGCGAATCATATGCCTGCATTGGCAATTACCGATCATGGCAATATGTTTGGTGCATTTGATTTTGTAAGTCAAGCTTGGAAGAATACCAAAGTAGTGGGAAAAGACGATAACGGGAAAGATATAATTGAACCTGTAGTTAAGCCAATTGTGGGTTGTGAATTTTATGTAGTTAAAGATCGACATATTAAAACCTTTACTAAGGAATCCAAAGACAATCGTTATCATCAAGTATTATTGGCTAAAAATGCAGTTGGGTACCAGAATTTAGTTAAGCTTACTTCTCTCGGTTACATTGAAGGGATGTATAGTAAGTATCCTCGAATTGATAAAGAATTAATAGAACAATACCATGAAGGTTTGATAGCCACTACTTGTTGCATTGGGGCTTATGTACCTCAAACCATTTTGCACCAAGGTGAAGAGAAAGCTGAACAAGAATTCAAATGGTGGTTAGATTTATTTGGAGAAGACTATTATATTGAAATACAAAGACACGATATAAAAGAGCAGGAAATTATTAATAACACACTGCTCAAGTTTTCCAAGAAATACAATGTGCCAGTTATTGCAACCAATGACAGTCATTATGTAGACCAAGACGATGCCAATGCACATGATATTTTATTGTGTATTAACACAGGCGAAAAACAGAGTACGCCCGGATTTGACGATTTTGTAAATGATGAAGTTCAAATTAAAAACCGTCGTTTTAAATTTCCCAATGATCAATTTTATTTTAAGACACAAGAAGAAATGGCCAAGCTATTTCATGATATACCTGAGTCTTTAGATAATACCAATCGCATTGTAGACAAAGTAGAAGTATTGAATTTAAAAAAAGATATACTCCTCCCCGCTTTCCCAATTCCTAAAGAATTTCAAATACATGCGGATGCCAATTTAAATCAATGGGAATTATTGAAGCACTTGACCTATGAAGGTGCTAAACAACGATACAATGAAATCACACCAGAAGTACAAGAAAGAATAGACTTTGAATTGTTTACCATCAAAACCATGGGCTTTGCTGGATACTTCTTAATTGTAAGTGATTTTATTAAAGCGGGTAGAGATATGGGTGTTTTCATTGGCCCAGGTAGAGGCTCTGCTGCTGGATCTGTTGTAGCGTTCTGTATTGGAATTACGAATATTGATCCTATTAAATACAATTTACTATTCGAGCGTTTCTTAAATCCGGATCGTAAAAGCATGCCCGATATAGATACAGACTTTGACGACGAAGGGCGTCAAAAAGTGATTGACTATGTAGTGCAGAAATATGGAAAGAGCCAGGTTGCGCAAATTGTTACCTATGGCACAATGGCCGCTAAAATGAGTATCAAAGATGTTGCCCGCGTTTTAGATTTGCCATTAGCGGAGAGCAATATGCTTGCTAAGTTGGTACCAGACAAACCTGGAACCGAATTAGGCCGTGTATTAAAAGCTCCTCTAACTATTAAAGAAGGGCCTAAATCATTAGAAGAAAAAGAAGGCTATCAGCAAGAGGATATTGATAATGTAAAGAAGTTGAGAGAAATTTATAAGGGATCTGATATACGTGCACAAGTACTTAGAGAAGCTGAACGTTTAGAGGGATCGGTACGTAATACGGGCATACACGCTGCTGGTATCATTATAGCCCCTAGAGATTTAACCGATTTAATACCCGTAGCAACAGCAAAAGATTCAGACTTGTGGGTGACCCAAATTGAAGGAAGTATTATTGAAGATGCTGGGGTAATTAAGATGGACTTTCTGGGTTTAAAAACCCTTTCTATTTTAAAGACCGCATTGGAATTAATCAAACTAAATCATGGGGTTGTTATAGATTTAGATACCATTCCTCTAGATGATGAAAAGACTTTTCAATTGTACCAAAGCGGTCAAACCAATGGAACATTCCAGTTTGAAAGTGTGGGTATGCAAAAGTATTTAAGGGAATTAAAGCCAGACCATTTCAATGACCTTATTGCAATGAACGCATTGTATAGACCAGGCCCTATTGCTTATATTCCCAATTTTATTGCACGAAAACATGGTAGAGAAGCCATCAGTTATGATATTGAGGAAACCAAAGAATACCTAAGTGATACCTATGGTATTACGGTGTATCAAGAACAAGTAATGTTGCTAAGCCAGAGCTTAGCAGGTTTCTCTAAAGGTGATGCCGACGTTTTGCGTAAAGCAATGGGTAAAAAGCAAAAATCGGTACTTGATAAAATGAAAGCACAGTTTATTGGAGGGGCAACTGCCAAAGGCCATCCTGCAGATAAGCTGGAGAAAATTTGGACCGATTGGGAGGCATTTGCACAATATGCATTTAATAAGTCTCACTCTACTTGTTATGCTTTTGTGGCTTATCAAACAGCTTATTTAAAAGCTCATTATCCAGGTGAATACATGTCTGCCGTTTTGAATCACCAAGGCAATATTGAAAAGATTACATTCTTTATGGAAGAGTGTAAGCGAATGGGAATTAATGTGCTAGGGCCTGATATCAATGAATCACTCAAAGGTTTTGCTGTGAACTCAAAAGGGGAAATCAGGTTTGGTTTAGGGGGATTGAAGGGCGTGGGTGAAATGGCCATCGAATCCATTATTTCAGAGCGTCAAAAGAACGGACCTTATATAGATATTTTTGATTTTGTACAAAGGGTATTACAAAAGTCTGTCAATAAAAAATCATTAGAAAGCTTGGTTTATTCTGGGGCATTTGATTGCTTCCCAGAATTACATCGCGCACAATATTTTAATACTGTTGATGGAGAAAGAGTAAATGGCTTAGAAAAAATTGTGAACTATGGTCAAGTACAACAAAGTTTAAGTTCAGGCACTACCAATACCCTTTTTGGAGATTTACCAGGAGCCATGCATGTTCCCAAACCAAAGATTGCTCCTTGTGAACCTTGGACATTGACTGAGCTGTTGAATTACGAAAAAGAAGTTACAGGCATGTTTATGAGTGGACATCCATTGGATCATTTCAAATTCGAACTGAAACATTATGAAATCACCAATATTGCCGACTTTAATGAACTTAGAGACGCTTTGGTGGAAGGTGCAAGTTTGGGTAAAATGTATCGAGTGGCTGGATTAGTAACCGATGTGCAACATAGAATGACCAAGACTGGAAAAAATTTCGGGTCATTTGTAATAGAAGATTACAGTGGCAAAACCGAATACATGTTATGGAGCGAAGATTATATCAAATACAAAGACTATTTAGAGAAAGGCCAAAATATTTTGTTAAATGGGTACTTTAGAAACCGCTACAATCAACCTAATTTATTTGAATTCAAAATCAGTAGCATGTCTTTACTTGAAACAGTAAAGCAACAACTAACCCGATCTGTTGAAATTAATATGCATCCTTCTGCTGTAACACCTGCCATGGTGGGTTTTATTGAAAATAATTTAAAAACTTATCCTGGTAAGAGTACGCTAAGGATAAATATCATGGAACCCAAAGAAAATTTGAAGATTAGTATGTATACTATAGAGAGAGGTTTCCAGATGAATGAGGAAATGGCGGAATATCTTATGAATAACCTTGATATAGATGTAAAAGTCGGTTTGGTTGGATAAATAGGGTGTTATCTGCCCCAATGGCAGAAAAATCGGCCAAAACAAACTAGTCACATAGGTGGAAAAGTCAAATGAGCAGTTCCTATGCTTTGGTAGTAAATTTGATTAAAACAAACGTATAAAACAATAAATATGGCATTAGAATTAACAGACGCGAATTTCCAAGCAACCGTATTGGATAGCGATAAATTAACCGTAGTAGATTTTTGGGCAGAATGGTGTGGACCATGTAGAGCCATTGGACCAGTTATTGAAGAATTATCTAAGGAGTACGATGGTAAAATAAATGTAGGAAAAGTAAATGTAGATCATAATCCTAATTTGAGTGTGAATTACGGTATCACTTCTATCCCTGCTATCTTATTTATCAAAGGTGGTCAGATAGTAGACAAACAAATTGGAGCAGTTCCAAAATCTGTTTTAGACAAAAAAATTCAAGCACACATGTAGTGATTCCGTATCTTTCAAACCTAATCTATTACCAACTGATTGTATATGGAAAGGTTTCAAGGAATTATTGGGATTATATTGATACTGGGCATTGCATTTTTGTTTTCTAATAATAAACGAAGAATTAACTATAGACTGGTTTTTAGTGGAATATTATTGCAAATTTTTATTGCAGTAATGGTTCTCAAAGTTCCCCCTGTAACCCGCTTTTTTCAATTGCTGGGCCATGGGATGGAAAAAATTGAACGGTTTGCTAGAGAAGGTGTAGCGTTTGTGTACAGTGGCATCATGGTTAATGCTCCAGATGGAGTGAAGAATTTTAGTCAGGGTGGATTTGTATTTGCATTTAGTGTTACCGCAACCATTATTTTGGTTTGTGTGTTGGTAGCCATTTTATATCATTTTGGGGTAATGCAGTTCATCGTATCTGTCATTGCCAAAGCCATGAACTTTATCATGCGCGTAAGCGGAGCCGAAGCACTCAGTAATGTTGCTTCGGCTTTTGTTGGTCAGGTAGAAGCGCAAGTGATGATCCGCCCCTATTTAAGCACCATGACCAAGAGCGAATTACTCGCGAGTATGAGTGGAAGTTTGGCCTGTATTGCTGGAGGAATTTTGATTGTATATGCCAATATGGGTGCGAAAGCAGAATATTTACTTACAGCAAGTTTAATGGCTGCACCAGGGGCTTTGGTGATTTCTAAAATTGTGTTCCCTGAAACCGAAGAGTCTCAAACCATGGGCAAAGTGAAACTAGAAGTAAAAAGCCCATACAGCAATATTATAGATGCCATTTCTCATGGAGCCAGTGATGGGATGAAGATTGCGTTGAATGTAATAGCCATGTTAATTGGTTTCATTGCATTGATTGCTTTAATTAACTACTGTATTGGGTTAATGATACCCGGAGTAACTTTAGATGTTATTTTTAGTAAGATTTTCTATCCTATGACTTGGGCAATGGGTGTACCACAAGTGGATATAGCTAATGCTGCTTCTTTATTGGGTCAAAAATTGACCATTAATGAGTTTGTTGCTTTTAATAATTTAACTACAAAAACCATCCCTATTGTTTCTGAAAAGGGTTTGTTGATTGTAAGTATTGCCATTTGTGGATTCGCTAATTTTAGTAGTGTTGGTATGCAGATTGGGGGAATTGGCGAATTAGCCCCTACTCGTAGGGCAGATTTAGCAAAACTGGGATTAAGAGCACTGTTATGCGGAACCCTTGCTTCTTATTTGTCTGCAACAATTGCGGGCATTCTGATGTTTTAATGGCGTAAATTTGCAAAAAATTTGGAGCCATGAATACAGAAGCAGTTAAGGTATTGGTAGACGCTGAGCATAATCAACAGTTACAATCCATCGGATATAAAATATTAAACAAAGAACGCATCAGTTTTGAAGAGGGCGTTGCTCTTTTTGAACAAGCATCACTGTCTTATGTAGGTGCTTTGGCCAATTGGGTAAGAGAGCAAAAGCATGGCCATAAAACCTATTTTAATAGAAACTTTCATATTGAGCCTACCAATGTTTGTGTATTTTCTTGTGCATTCTGCTCTTATTCAAAACTATATGCACACCGTGAGGAAGGTTGGGAATTAAGCATTGATCAGATGATGCATATAGTTAAAAGCTATGATGGGAAACCTGTTACTGAAGTTCATATAGTAGGTGGAGTACATCCTAAAATGAATATGGATTTCTTTTTAGAATTATTGCGCACCATTAAAGCACATCGTCCTGATTTACATATCAAAGCATTTACACCGGTTGAGTTAGACTATATGTTTAGAAAAGCTAAAGTATCTGTAGAAGAAGGCATGCGTTTGGCACATGAAGCAGGGTTAGATTCTTTGCCTGGTGGGGGTGCAGAAATATTCCATCCAGATATTCGAAAAAAAATATGCGAAGATAAAGTGGATGCTGATGGATGGTTGGCTATTCACAAAGCAGCACATGAATTAGGAATGCATAGTAATGCCACCCTACTCTATGGACATATTGAATCTTATTGGCATCGTATTCACCATATGGATCGTTTACGCAGTTTGCAAGACGAAACCGGCGGTTTTAATACTTTTATTCCACTCAAGTTCCGTAACAAAGACAATGATATGAGCAATGTGGCAGAAAGTACCATTGTAGAAGACATGAAAATGTATGCAGTATCCAGATTGTATTTAGACAACTTCAACCATATCAAAGCTTATTGGCCAATGTTGGGAAGAAAGAATGCCCAATTAACATTGTCATTTGGCGTAAACGATATTGATGGCACTATAGACGATACTACAAAAATATATGCGATGGCTGGTAGTGAAGAACAAACTCCTACCATGAGCACAGCAGATCTTGTTCAATTAATTAAACAAGTACGTCGTCAACCAGTGGAGCGTGGTACACTTTACAATGAAATCAAGGATTATAGCGATGTGGCAATAGATGCAGTTTAATGCACTTTTTCAGACTATTTATTTTACTTTAAATTCTCCGAAATGCCAAAGTATGCCCGAAGGGTCGTGTACAAAACATTCTTTCCCCCAATCTAAAGTTTTGGGAGGAACTAAACGAACCATCGGATACTTATCCGTTAAATTTAAAGTAAGTAACTCAGCCCAATAATTGTCTACATTTTCCACTTCTACAAATACCATGGTATTGTCTATCCAATCTTTGATATATGCATTCTGCAAATAAAAGATTATGTTAGAAAAATGAAAAGCACTTAACTGTGGGCTAATAATATGCTCTTCAAAACCTAAGTCATTGTAAAATGAACGACTTAGGTTGAAATCCTTGGAACCAATAAAAGGTCGGATGGAGATTGCTTTCATTTTATTTACTTTTTTTATAAACGAATGCCAATTAGATAACCTTGTTCAATTGCTCGCTTTGCATCTAGGTCTCCAGCTTCTAATGCTCCTCCAATTAAATGAACATTGGTATGATTTTCTTTTATAGAATTATATAATTGGTTATTAGAAATTTGGCCTGCACAAATAACAATATTGTCTACCTCAAGCACTTGAGGAACACCTGCAACTTTTATATGAAAACCTTCCCCATCTATTTTTTCATAACTAACTTCTGCAATCATTTTCACTTTCTTCATTTTTAATGCTGCTCGATGAATCCATCCGGTAGTTTTGCCTAATCCCCCTCCCAGCTTGCCTTTTGAACGTTGTAATAAGTAAACTTCTCTTGGAGATTTTGTTGTTTGGTTTTTTTGTATTGCTCCTCTCACAGTATAATTCATATCTACACCCCATTCTTCCATAAATGTTGGAATGGTATTGCTTTCTTCATTGGTTAAAAATTCGGCAACATCAAAACCAATTCCGCCAGCACCAATAATAGCCACTTTTTTGCCTACTGGTTTTTTATGCAGTACAACATCTGTATAGGTCAATACTTTCGGATCATTTATTCCTTCAATTGATAAATTTCTTCCGATCACACCTGTAGAAACAACTACCTCATCAAAATCAGTTGCTTGCTCTTGTTTAAAAATACTGTTCAAATGAATTTGAACTTTATGCAATTCCATCTGCTTTTTGTAGTAGCGCAATGTTTCTATAAATTCTTCTTTGCCAGGAATTTCTTTAGCAATATTAAACTGCCCTCCAATTACTGATTGAGCTTCAAACAAATGCACTTCATGTCCACGTTGCGCCAAAGTAACGGATGCTGAAAGCCCTGCAGGCCCAGCTCCTACAACAGCAATTTTCTTTTTAGTTGTTGCTGGTAAAACTATGGTTGATAATTCTTTACATGCTCTTGGGTTCACCAAACAACTGGCTGTTTTGCGCTCAAACACATGGTCTAAACATGCTTGATTACAGGCAATGCAAGTATTAATTTCATCAGCTCTTCCTTCCAATGCTTTTTTAGGAAATTCAGGGTCTGCCAAAAATGGTCTTGCCATCGAGACCATATTGGCATGGCCTTCTGCTAAAATTTTTTCTGCCACATCGGGCATATTGATTCTGTTTGTAGTAATTAATGGGATAGTTAATTTACCCATCAATCTTTTGGTAACCCAACTAAATCCTCCCCTCGGAACCATGGTTGCAATTGTAGGAACCCTTGCTTCATGCCAACCTATGCCAGTATTAATAATTGTAGCTCCTGCTTTTTCAATGGCTTTTGCCAACTGCTCAACTTCTTCCCAACTAGATCCATCTTCCACCAAATCCAACATCGATAATCTATAAATGATGATGAAATTTTTACCAACCGCTTCTCTAGTTTGGCGTACTATTTCAATTGGAAATTTAATTCTGTTTTCATAAGATCCTCCCCATTCATCGGTTCTTTTATTGGTTTTTGAAACGATAAACTGATTAATCAAATATCCTTCAGACCCCATAATTTCAACACCATCATAACCTGCTTCTTGAGCCAATTTAGCACAGTGTACAAAATCATTGATGGTGCGTTTTATTCCTCCACTGCTTAGTTTCCAAGGTTTGAAAGGAGAAATGGGAGATTTGATGGCAGATGGGGCAACGCATATTGGATGATAGCCATACCTGCCTGTATGTAAAATTTGCATACATATTTTTCCGCCCTCGGCATGAACAGCTTCAGTAATTAATTGATGTTGTTTTGCTTCAGAGCGAGTAGATAATTTACTCCCAAAAGGAGATGTCCATCCTGCTCTATTTGGCGCTACCCCACCAGTTACAATTAAACCAACCCCACCCTTGGCTCTTTCAGCAAAATAAGCGGCTTGTTTGGCAAAACCATTCTTACTTTCTTCTAAACCAGTATGCATCGATCCCATCAGGATCCTGTTCTTTAGTATTGTAAAACCTAAATCTAGGGGCTCAAATAAATGTGGGTAATTCATGATGCTTATTTCATAATTGATTTTTCAAATCCAAAAAATTTTCCTCAACATTCACTCAATCCCAACGGAACTTGAACGGCAAGACCTCCATCAGCTGTTTCTTTGTATTTACTGTTCATATCTAATGCAGTAGTCCACATAGTAGCAATTACTTTATCTAGGCTAACCAATGCAAAGTCTGGTGTGCTCTGTAAAGCCAGTTGTGAAGCAGTAATGGCTTTGATGGCACCCATGGTATTTCTTTCTATACAGGGAATTTGAACCAAACCTCCTATTGGGTCACAGGTTAGTCCTAAGTGGTGTTCCATTGCTATTTCTGCAGCCATCAATACTTGTTGTTGCGTACCTCCCATACATTCAGTAAGTGCACCAGCAGCCATTGCAGATGAAACCCCAATTTCTGCTTGACAGCCACCCATTGCGGCAGAAATAGTTGCCCCTTTTTTAAAAATGGATCCTATTTCAGATGCTGTCAATAAAAATTGAATGATTTTTTCTTCTGTCCCGCCTTCGCAAAAAGCGATGTAATACTGTAATACAGCAGGAATAACACCTGCAGCACCATTTGTTGGTGCAGTAACTACTCTACCAAATGAAGCGTTTTCTTCATTTACTGCTAACGCAAAACAACTCACCCAATCTAAAATATAATTGAAAGAATTTCCTCCTTTTCGAATGGCTGCTAACCACTCTTCGTAATTATCATAAGGCTGTTTATTAATCAGCTTTTTATTTAATTCAAATGCTCTTCTTCTTACCTGTAATCCTCCTGGCAATTCACCTTTTGAGTGACATCCTCTATAGGTACAATCTCGCATGGCATGCCAAATGGCCAAAACGCCATTCTTTGTTGCCGCTTCTGAACGCCAACTGGTTTCATTCTCCAAAACCATTTCGTGAATGGCCATCCCTGTTTTTCTACACCAGTGCAAAATATCGGCCGCATTGTTTGTAGGGAATGGAAGCTCTACAGGTTCTCGATTCCCTGCTGATGATTCCCCTTCTTTCACCACAAACCCGCCCCCAATGGAAAAATAGGTTTCGCTAAATTGTTCGCCGTTGTTAAGTGTGATTAAAAAACTCAACCCATTTGGGTGAAAAGGCAATGATTCGTTGGTTAAGAATACTAGGTCTTCTTTAAATTCGAATGGGATGGTATGTTCTCCTCCTAATAATAAAGTTTGGGTTGATTTAATTTGGGCTATTTTAGGATTGATGCTGTTAACATCAATTGTTACAGGATCCTCTTTCATCAAACCCATTAACACAGCAATATCTGTACCGTGCCCCTTCCCTGTTTTAGCTAATGATCCATATAAAAGCACGGTTACTGCTTTAACAGTTGCAAGTGGATATTGGAGACTTAAGTTTTCCAAACAGCGAAGGGCTGCCCGCCAAGGCCCAAGTGTATGTGAACTAGAAGGACCTACCCCTATTTTAAACATGTCAAATACGGAAATTGCTTCATGTGGCATTTGGTAAAGTTAATTATCAATTTTCATTAAGTTTGGTAAATGAAGCATCTCTTTTTTCTGACTTTTATTTTGTTTTTTACTATCATGGCTAATGGGCAAGTTTTTGACACTCGATCGCCTCTTCATCAAGCATTTAACAACAATCCCCAATGGTTTAGTCGGATTGCAAGCAACCCCGATAGCTTCAGGGTACAAATTATATATACCCAAATCAATAGAAACAAAAAAAATAAACCTTCTTTTAAAGAGTTCAGTTATCGATTAAATAATCAGGAATATTTCTATCCAGCAAGTACGGTTAAAATGCCTATTGCATTGTTGGCATTGGAGAAGATTAATGAATTGGGTATTAAAGGATTGACTCGTAATAGTATAATGATTACAGATAGCGCATCAGCTTCGCAAGATCACGTGTATAATCAACCTAATGCAAATGATGGGGCTCCTACTATTGAAAATTACATCAAACAAATTTTTTTAGTGAGTGATAACGATGCATTCAATCGTTTATATGAATTCTTAGGTCAAGAATATATTCAGCGTAAACTAAAAGAGAAAGGGTATCCCGATGTAATTATACGTCATAGGCTACAAGTAAATCGTACTGTAGAGCAACAAGCCATCACTAACCCTGTAAAATTTTACGATACTGCAGGGAACTTAATTTACGAACAACCTTCGTTTAAAAGCAATGCAGTTTTTGAAACTACCAATGTTATGCTGGGTAAGGGTTACATGAAAAATGGAAAATTAATCAATCAGCCTTTTTCGTTTTTAAATAAGAACAGAATCTATTTGCAAGACCTTCACCATATTCTGCAGTCTGTAATATTTCCTGAGCAATTTCCTAGAAAAAAGCGATTTAACTTAACTGAAGATGACTATGCTTTTGTAAAAAAATACATGAGTATATATCCTCGTGAATCGGAATCCCCTTCTTATGATTCCAGTTATTATTATGATACTTATTGTAAATTTTTATTACAAGGATCTGAAAGAAAAACCTTGTATCCCAATGTGAAAATTTATAATAAAGTGGGTGATGCATATGGATTTTTGTTGGATATCGCATACATAACTGATCCTTCAAACAATATTGAATTTATGCTCAGCGCAGTCATTTCTTGCAATACAGACGGCATTTATAATGATGATCAATATGAATACGACGCAATAGGATTTCCTTTTATGCGAGACTTGGGTATTGCTATTTATCAACAAGAATTGCAGCGCAAGGGCAAATTGCCTATAATTAAGTAAATTGTCGTCTTAAATTTTTCTGAATGGAATTGTCTTCTTTATTGAATAGGTTTAGTGAACCTGAAACACTTAAAATGGCCAAGCTGGGTCGTGAATTACGAGCCCAAGGAATTGATGTGATTGATCTTAGTTTGGGTGAGCCCGATTTTGATACACCTCAGCATATTAAAGATGCAGCCATTAAAGCAATTAACGATAACTGGAGCCATTATACTCCAGTGCCCGGTTTTTTAGATTTACGAGAAGCAGTTTGTACTAAATTGAAGCGCGACAATAACCTTGATTATAAACCAGAACATATTGTGGTTTCAACTGGTGCAAAACAAAGTTTAGCCAATTCCATTTTAGCATTGGTAGATGAAGGTGATGAAGTGATCATACCTACTCCTTATTGGGTTACTTATTCTGAATTAGTAAAGATTGCACGTGGTAAAGTGGTTGAAATTAGAACTACTGTAGAAAATAAATTCAAAACAACAGCAGCAGAATTAGAAGCTGCCATAACGCCTAAGACTAAAGTCTTTATGTTCTCCTCACCTTGTAATCCATCAGGTGCTGTGTATAGTAAAGAAGAACTAGCTGCCTTAGTAAAAGTATTTGAAAAGCATCCTGGCATTACCATACTTTCCGATGAGATTTATGAGTACATCAACTTCATGGGAAAACACGAGAGCATAGCACAATTTGATAGCATTAAAGATCAAGTTGTCATAATTAATGGATTGAGTAAAGGATTTGCGATGACTGGATGGCGCCTAGGTTATATAGCTGCTAATTCAGCCATATCCAAAGCTTGTGAGAAATTACAAGGCCAGTTTACCAGTGGTACCTGTTCAATAGCACAGAAAGCTGCCGTAGCTGCACTTACTGGCGATTTAAGACCTTCTTTAGAAATGACAGAAGAGTTTACTAGAAGAAGAACTAAAACCTTAGAATTAGTGAATGCCATTCCAGGTTTCAAGTGCTTTGCACCAGAAGGTGCATTCTATGTATTTCCAGATGTAAGTTATTATTATGGAAAATCAAATGGTACGGAGACTATTAAAAATGCAGCAGATTTCAGTATGTACTTATTAAATACCGCCCATGTGAGTTCCGTTATGGGAGATGCTTTCGGGGAACCTAATTGTGTAAGATTCTCTTTTGCCAATAGTATGCAAAACATTGAAAGAGCTTGGGAAAGAATCTCCGAGGCACTAAGCAAACTTTCATAGTCATTTTTATAAAATTGAAAAGGCTGGTACCATTTAAGTACCAGCCTTTTGTATTATAAGTAAACTTTATTTTAATCGAATAATTATTTTGTAACGCTAGCAATCCCCCCTTTCTTGCTATCTACACTCACTGTGTATTTCCCTTTACCTTCTACAATCCACTTAACGGTAACTGTACCCAGTCCTGGGATATTCTCCACTACAATAGTGCTTGGATTATTTTTTTGAATTTTTGAAAGATTTAAATCTTTATCGGTCATAATCATTCCAGCTACAATTTTAGCAGTTGTATTTAAGGTTATATAATCAGGGCTTTCAATTTTGTTTTTCACGTCTTGACTGCTATGTGTTGGCATTAATCTTTCATTCGCTATTACAGCAGTTACTTCAGTTAAACCACCACCTAAATCTTTTTCTTTAATTTCTGAAACAGATAATTTGGGGGTATGATAGCTATGATAAATACTAAAAGCCATATTTCTGTGTGCATCAGACTCTAATAAAAATCCTGGATGAGCCCGTCCAAAGTTCTTTTTAAATCCTCCAATTTCCACTTTACCATATTGAGGATGATCGTATTCTTTCCAATCAACAAATCCATCTTTAAATAATAAGTACTTATCAAAATTATAAGAGCTATTGTCAAAAGGACTTCTGGTGCTTTCTTTCATGAACATTAAATACGGTGTCCACAATTCATTCGAATAAGTGTAAATTCCTCTTCCCGCATAAAACCAATCTAATTCTCCACCATATGCTGAATACAAATCTTTGTATACCACTAAGTATTTATAACCTGGCATTAATTCTTCTCCCTTCTTTGCAATGGCATCATATATAGCAACGTCTTGTGAATTATAAGTAGTCACATCAGCAGATGCGCCTGGCCCTCTTAAAATCATTCCTCCTGCATTATGGTAAGACTGTGCAGCAGCAATATTTGGATGTTTCATTACAAACTCCATCACCGCTCTATTTTCAGGTATAGAGAATGGATATTTATAAGCTCCATTCTGAATATAATTAGGTTGCCATCCCCAACCCCAGTCTCTATTGGGGTCATATTCAAATGCATAACCATCTTCGTTTACTCGGCCGTCTCCATCATTGTCTATGCCTTCCATACCTAGAAGTTCATAATCCCCCTGTTCATCTGCAGTTGCCATTACCATATTTCTAGGGTCACGCGGGTCTACTTTATAACGACCATTTACATTTTTTCTACGCATCATGGTAATATGTCCGTCGCCATCTAAATCATCATACCAATCTTCATTTACCAATCCATCCCCATCATTATCTACTGGCTTAATTCCCGATCTTGGTGAGCTAGAAGTGTTGGGTTGATGCATATAACTATCCCTTCCATCGGGGTTAATGCTTGGTACAATATAGAATACTTTGTCTTCTAGTAATTCTTGAATGAATTTGGTATCACCAAAACTTTCTGTTAAATACCAAGCAGTATATAAGGCAAACTCTGCACCTTGAATTTCATTAGAGTGTATGTTGCCATCAATATACATTCCTGGCTTTTGTAATTCATTGCCCTTTTTAAAATCAGTAATGGTTAAACACCACAAATCCCTGCCTGCATACGACTTTCCCAATGAGGTTAATTTAGCTAAGTCAGGGTAAGCTGCTGCAATTTTTTTACAAAGTGCTGTAATACCTGCATGGTCGTAATAACGGTTCCAACTTGCCTGTACCTTAGGATTCACAGGGGTTCCAGCTGCTTTAAATACTTGATTGGCTTCTTGCGCAATCAAGCTTGCACTCAATAATAGTGCTATCAAAAAAGTATATATTTTTTTCATGATTGAAATTTTATTGTAACGAAATGGCTTTAGAAGTTAAGCCAATTGCAGGCGATCCGGTTTCAACAGTGATGCTTCCAGTTCCTTTCACAATCCAACTGAATTGTTGCATGGTATGGGGTTCCATATTGTTGATTAGCGTTAATTTTTGGCCCCCAATCAATTGTTGTTTATCGGTTAATTGTAATGCCACTTTCAATCTTTTCACAAAATAATTTCGGTCTGCAAATTTGCTATGTGTTGGTAGCATCCCTGTGTTGGCTACATCAATTGTGATTTTGGTTAAGCCATTACTCAATTTTTTGGTTTCTACTTTTTGAACAACTACTTGAGGTTTTAAATAAGTTAATTTGGTTAGAAAGTCGGTATGCTTTTGAGCAATTTCATTCACCATTTTGTAAGGAGGGTTCATCATTACGAAGGGATCAATACCTCCCACTTGCACCACCTGACCAGGATAGTCGGGGTGTTGCACCGTTTTCCATTCATTAAAATGATTCAATCCTTGTTGTGCACTCCATCTTAAATAATTAGCTGTAGCATCTTCTACAGTAAACGCTTTTTCCTTTTTTGCAGTATCTGGTTTGGCTTTAGGAACCCACCATCCTTGTGTACTGAAACTGAAGCGACCATAATGTTGGTAAGCCCAACTCATAAAATCTCCGCCATCAGCACTTGGCTTGGGCGCATCTTTTATTCCCAATGTTTTATTATATAGTTCACTAACTACTGTTGTTACTTTGTCATCATTTGCACTCAAATTATTTAAGCTACTAAAACTAACCACCGCATACACATTAAAAGCATCGTATAAAAAATCTAAGATAGCCCTTGTCTCAATTTCACTTGCTGGGAATTCCCCTGCACCAGCTGCAAATGTTTTGTGCTTATAAGTTAAGTTCTTGTTGAAATGAATTCCTCCAACACCATCTTCATTAAATTGCCCATCGTTATCGTTGTCTATTCCTTCTGATAACAATAAAAATTTCCCCTTTTCTCCTTTGCTAATATCTGCTTTAATTAGAACTCTTGCATCGTCTGGATGTAGTTTATAGATTCCTACAGGACTTTCTATACGCATCATGGTGATTTTTCCGTTTCCGTCTAAATCATCAAAAGCATCTTCATTGGTTTTGCCATCTCTGTCATCATCTGTATTATTGGCATTGCCCATACGCTCAAAGGGAAGTTTACTAAAATAAGTTTCCATGGCATCGGGGCTCATATTTGGGAACAAATAATAAGTATTTTCATTTAATAGTTTTTGTACACTGTCTTTGTCAATTTGCTTTAATAATTTTTCTGCAAATTGAATAACTAACTCGGTGCCTAGTAAATGAGCGCCCTCTACTCCCCCAACTACTGCAATAGCTGGTTTGGTTTCAGTTTTACCACTGCCCAATGTCATCACCCAAATATCTTTTCCGCCTATTGTTTTGGCCAAAGATTGAAGGGAAGCCCATTTTGGGTTGTTCTTAACCAACTGTGTAAGTCGGTTTTGTTGCTCTTGTAGTGTAGGATACTGTTGTGCTTTAATTTGCCCAATTAGGGGCAAGAAACAAGCCATCAGGAAAAGTTTTTTCATGTGCAAGCTTTAGGTCATAAATATAATTGAAATGACCGTTCAAAATTTACATAATGGATAAATGGCTTGTACCTTCATTTCAAAATTGTGAATATGATTGATCCGGTAAAAGCAGAAATGTTTAGAAACAGGCTAGGTAAAGTGTTTAAACACAAGAGTAAATTAGCCCGTAGACAAAATATTTTATGCTACCGTATTTATGACCATGATTTGCCTGAATTTCCTTTCAGTATTGAGTTGTACGAAGACCAACTATATATTGCTGAATATTTAAGAAGGCATGGGATGGAAGACGAAGTGCATGATGCTTGGATGGAAGAATGCAAAGGAATCATTGCAGAAATAGTTGGAATACCTATTGAGCGCATGAACTTTAAACTGCGCAAAAGAATGAGTCATAAAGACGAGCAGTACGAAAAAATAAGCACGGAAAAAGAATACAGCACTGTTTTAGAAGATGGGTTAAAATTTTTAGTAAACCTTACCGACTATTTAGATACAGGCTTGTTTTTAGATCATCGTATTACTCGTAAAATGGTCAGGAATACTTGTGTCAATAAAAGAGTATTAAATCTATTTTGTTATACTGGTTCTTTCTCTGTGTATGCTGCTGCCGGCGGGGCTTCTAGTGTTACATCAGTCGATTTGTCTAAAACCTATTTGGCTTGGGCTGAAGATAATATGACCATCAATTTATTTAAGGATAAAAAAGCCTATCAGTTTATACATGCCGATGTAAAGCAATACCTTAAAACCTTGCAGCCGAACAGCTTTGATTTAGTTATAATGGATCCGCCCACGTTCAGCAATAGTAAGAGAATGAAAGATATATTAGATATCCAGCGAGATCATGTAGAACTCATTAACGATGTTTTAGCAGCATTAACTCCTGGTGGACAATTGTATTTCAGTACTAATTTTGTGCGATTTCAATTAGATGCAACTGCAATTCATTCAACCGAAATTAAAGACATCACCAAAGCTACTACCCCATTTGATTTTGAAGGAAAATTAAAGCGTTGGTGTTATTTGATTAATAAGTAGCCCATTCATTATGTAATTCCAATACTTGTGGTATTAATAATGATTGCTCATCGTTAATAATTACTTTATCGCAAAGTTTCATTTTAATAGTTTGACTGATTTGATGGTTCATTCTATTTAACACTTCTTCTCTGCTAATTTGATCTCTGTTCATTACACGCTGAATACGTAAGGCATCGGGTGCATAAACACCTATGATAATATCCATGCCTTCAGCAGAACCCGATTCGAAAAACAATGCTGCTTCTTTTATAGTGTATGGTGCATTTTGCTGGGATGCCCATATTTTTCCTGCTTCAATGGTGGCCGGATGTACTATTGAATTTAGTACTTGTAGTTGAAATGGGTCTTTGAATACTATATTGGCAATATAGGGTCGGTTTAATCCTTGTAGATTGTATGATTCGGCTCCAAATGCATCCATTATTTGGGCTTTCACTTCTGCATTTTCATGCATAATTTTTTTCGCCAATGCATCGGCATCCAATATTGGTATGCCAAGTGTACTGAATATTTGAGCTACTATGGATTTGCCACTGCCTATTCCTCCGGTGAGTCCTATACTGCGCATAAAAAATCCTGCAAGTTTGAATCTTGCAGGACATAAAATTACGGTATAATTGGTAGCTACTGGAAGTAGCCCAATATTCAATTTATTTTTTCTCTTCAGGAGCTGGCTTGTTTATTGCAGCTGTCCATTCCATGCTCAATGCAGATTTTTCAATCTTTAAATAACTTCCTGGAGTTACTTCTAACTGAAGCGTGCCGTCTTCATTTATTTTGTTTACCACACCGTGAATACCAGCAATGGTAACGATTTTGTCTCCCTTTGATAAATTATCGATGAACTTCTTTTGTTCTTTTGCTTTTTTTGCTTGAGGTCTAATCATGAATAACCAGAATACCAAAATAATGGCACCCATCATAATCAATTGTACAGTACCACCCTGCTTAGGGTCGGCAGCTAAAATAGTCAACGCGTTCAATAACATATATTCTCTGTTTAAATGATTTGCAAATTAAAAGGAATTACTTGAAACTAACTTTCTGAATCTTTCCTTCAGCTACCAATTCTTTGTGAATATTATCTAAAATACCATTTACAAATTGTCCACTTTGAGCTGTACTATACTCTTTCGCTAAATCAATGTATTCATTGATGGTCACTTTGGTGGGAATAGTGTCAAAATACAATAATTCACATAAACCCATGCGCATTAATACCATGTCTAACTGAGCAATTCTCTCTGCATCCCAATTTTTCAATTTTGGCTTAATTAATTCTGCACAGTATTCTTTTTTATCAATGGCTGTTTTTAATAATGTTTTAGCAAACTCCCATTTATCAGGGCTCATGATTTCATTAAACTGAACCGATTTGGGCTTTTGAATATAAGTTAATACCAATTGCTCCATCATTTCTGCATCATCGTCCCAATTATTAAAATGCTCTTCTATATGAGAAATAAAATTTTCATTAGGTAGCATTAACTCGCTGAATATCAATCTTATAATCTCTCTCTCTTTGCCTTTGTCCCTGCTATCTTCTGTTATATAAATTTGATAGGTAGGGCTTTCAGATAAAGCTTTATACACTTTACTAACCAGCTCTTTATCTACCAATTTTTCAGGATGGTCTTTCTCTAAACATTGCTGGTATCCCTTGTTTTCAAGTAGATTCCAAATAAAATCATTGCCTGCAATTTTGATATTTACATTGAGGTCTGCTGTGCTTGGAAGGTTTTTTGAAGCCCTTTTTTGTGCACTGGTTTCAGCATAACGAGCTACTTCTGCTATAAAATAAATCAGGTAAACAAAAAGTTCCCTGCTTTTATCCATTTGTTTTTCTAAAGTTTGAACGGGATGCTGAAACGTATTAGTGGAATCCGCGGCTTCAATCATATATAGCAACTGCATTACTTTTACGCGGATATTTCTTCTACTGATCATTAAACAAGAACTTTTTTTGAGCAGCGCGAAGGTAGGGATTTATCGTTTATTTTGGTTTGATAATTGTTCTTTCTGGTGAAATTTTGGCACTCTTGTTACAAGTCACCTGATTGTTAGCCAGCTAATTCTGTCAACAACAGCGTTTTAGCTCCCCATTTACTCCCTTTAACTGAAAAATTGGCTGAAATGACGCTCTGGCATAATTATAGATTACTCTCAGTAAATTTTAAACAACTAACCAAAATCAATAACGTATGGCTAAGAAAATCAACGTTACTCCTCTGCACGACAGAGTTCTTGTAAAGCCTGCTGCTGCTGAAGAAAAAACAGCCGGTGGAATCATTATCCCTGATACTGCAAAAGAAAAGCCACAACGTGGTGTAATCGTTGCTGCCGGAAAAGGTAAAACAGATGAGCCAATGACTGTAAAAGTAGGTGACACTGTATTGTATGGCAAGTACGCTGGTACTGAAGTTCAAATTGAAGGTCAAGACTTGTTGATCATGAGAGAAAGTGATCTATTGGCGATTCTTTAATTATTATCATTTCTAAAATTGTAAAAAATTCAAATATGGCTAAGCAAATTTTCTTTGATATTGAAGCTAGAAATAAAATGAAGAAGGGCGTTGACACTCTTGCCAACGCAGTTAAAGTAACATTAGGACCAAAGGGCCGTAATGTGGTTATTGAGAAAAAATTTGGTGCACCTTCTGTAACAAAAGATGGTGTTTCTGTTGCAAAAGAAATTGAGTTAGAAGATGCAATCGAAAACATGGGTGCACAAATGGTAAAGGAAGTAGCTTCTAAAACTGCAGATATTGCAGGTGATGGAACTACAACTGCAACTGTTCTTGCTCAGGCAATCATCAGTGAAGGTTTGAAGAACGTAGCTGCTGGTGCCAATCCAATGGATTTAAAGCGTGGCATTGATAAAGCTGTTGCTAAAGTGGTTGATAGCTTAAGAGCACAATCTCAAGCAGTTGGAAACGACTCTAAAAAAATTGAGCAAGTAGCTACTATTTCTGCAAACAGCGATAGCGAAATTGGAAAGTTAATTGCAACTGCAATGGCTAAAGTTGGAAAAGAAGGTGTTATTACTGTTGAAGAAGCTAAAGGAACCGATACTACTGTTGATGTTGTAGAAGGTATGCAATTCGATCGTGGTTATATCTCTCCTTATTTTGTAACCAATAGCGAAAAAATGGAAGCTGAAATGCAGAATCCATACATCTTGATCTACGATAAGAAGATCAGCGCTATGAAAGATATTTTACATATCCTAGAGAAAGTTGCTCAAACCGGACGCCCTTTGGTAATTATTGCTGAAGATTTAGAAGGCGAAGCATTGGCTACTTTAGTAGTGAATAAATTGCGTGGTACCATTAAAGTGGCTGCTGTTAAAGCACCAGGTTTTGGAGATCGCAGAAAAGAAATGTTGACAGATATTGCTATCCTAACTGCAGGTACTGTAATTAGTGAAGAGCAAGGGTTTAAATTAGAAAATGCCGACCTTACTTATTTAGGACAAGCTGCTTCTATCACCATTGACAAGGATAATACTATTGTTGTGGGTGGTAAAGGTAAAAAAGCAGATATCACTGCTAGAGTTAACCAAATTAAGGCTCAGGTTGAGAATACCACTTCAGATTACGATCGCGAAAAATTACAAGAGCGTTTAGCTAAATTAAGCGGTGGTGTAGCGGTGCTATATGTAGGTGCTGCAACTGAAGTTGAAATGAAAGAAAAGAAAGACCGTGTAGACGATGCTTTACACGCTACAAGAGCTGCTGTTGAAGAAGGTATTGTACCAGGTGGTGGTGTTGCCTATATTCGTGCGGTTGAAAGCCTAGAGAAGCTAAAAGGCGCTAATGAAGACGAATTGACTGGTATTCAGATTGTTAAAAGAGCAATTGAAGAGCCATTGCGTCAAATTGTAATCAATAGTGGAATTGAAGGTTCTATTGTGGTTCAGAAAATTAAAGAAGGCAAGGGTGACTTTGGATTCAACGCTCGTACAGAAGTTTACGAGAACTTGTTTAAAGCAGGTGTAATTGATCCAACCAAAGTAACTCGTGTTGCTTTAGAAAATGCTGCTTCAATTGCTGCGATGTTGTTAACAACAGAGTGTGTAATTGCAGATAAGCCAAAACCTGAAGCTCCACATGCACACGGTGGTGCTCCTGATATGGGCGGAATGGGTTATTAATACTATTTCAATCAATAGTTATACAGCCTCACCTGATTTCAGGTGGGGCTTTTTTATAAAACTATTTAAACAGTAGGTTTAGTCAATAAATAGTTTTTAAATCCCTTAGCCAAAAGGAACTGAGCAAATCCATAAGTAAGCATCACTATTACACCTAAGAAAACGTTCTTGTAAGCAAATATATTCAAAGACAAAACGGAATCAGATAACACAAATAATGCTGCTCCTGGTACAAAATAATTAATACCAAATTGTTTAGTTCCAGCATTACATGAAATCAATATGGAGCTAGCAAACATGGTTGCAATTACAATCATATATACTAGTACCGGCAAAAATAAATCTCCCAATTTGGGTGCTAAATGATTTAAAATGATGGCTCCTATAACGAGCACTACAATCCCTCCCATAATCGGTAAAAATGCATTACTGATTTTAAAGGGTTGTATATTTATAAATAATATAATGTAACAAAAATGAGCCAACATAAAACAGAGCATGCCTCCTATAAAAAACAGGTTCCCAGTATACAATAAAAATATATCACCTCCCCAAGATGCCAAGAAAGCCAATCCCACCAATCGGGTAGATAGTTTCAATTTTATTGTAGATGGTGCTAATGCTTCAGCTAAATACAAAAGCAATAATGGCATTAAAAGAATTTTTGTAATACGTGCCATTTCTAGCTGTTCTGACCAAAGTAAAAAACAATGTACTAGTAATACCACCACATAAATTGGTGCAATCAATTTTCTTAGATTCATAATGGAATAATTAATACAATGGGTTGGAGTAATCTACGATTTTTAGCTTAAACTGACCTAATTTCGCATCATGCAAATGGACGATGAAGCATTTTTTGCCTTCTGGGAACTGAATAGTGAAAAAGAAAAAAGTAGCCGAAAAGCTTTTATGTTAGGCCTTTCTTCAGGTTTTGCCATTGGGGTTGTTGTGCTTGCCTTTATTTTATCTGGTTGGTATAAACGTGCCACTATGGAAGCCAACAGCAAAATGAGTGCATTTGTACTTTTCATGGCCATTTTAGGCATTTCTATATTCTTTGCATTCATGTATCGTAGGTTTAAATGGGAAATGAACGACCAACGATTTCAAGAAATTTTAGCTAAAAAACAAAAATTAAATACCAATGATGCAGCCATAAATAAAGGTTCTGCGTCTTAAAAAGAAAACTGAGAATGAAAAAATCACTGATTGCTTTGGGTTTATTGATCACTTTTGCAGTTTTATCATGCGGAAAAACCCAGGATACTGGCTGTACCCCTGTTGCAGTTGCTGCTGAAAAAGATGCCATGGTTAAATTTTGCACAGATAATAGCATTACTTATTCAGAACATCCAAGTGGTTTATTGTACCAAATTATCAATCCAGGTACCGGAGCTGCTTTAGACGCTACCTCTACTGTTTCTGCCATTTATACGGGTAAATTCCTTACTGGTGTTACATTTGAAGCCAATGCTACCCCTGCTACTTTTGGGCTTAATCAGGTGATTGAAGGCTGGAAGATTGGGATACCTTTGGTTAAAAGAGGCGGCAGAATCCGCCTGATTATTCCTTCTGCATTGGCTTATTCCTGCGTAGGTAGAGGCTCTATTCCACCCAATACCCCTCTTTACTTTGATGTTACTGTGAATTAATCGCTCATTCCCCTATCTTTGCCGTCCTGAAAAAATCAGGAATAAAACTTCGTAAACCGTTACTAATATGCAACTGAAAGGTTTAGTGCGTTTTTTTGCCATAGCACTTACATTGATTTGTCTTTACCAGTTATCATTCACTTGGTTTGTAAACAGCCATGAATCTGCAATGGAAAAGAAAGCCACTGAGTGGTTAAAACGTTTCCCAACAGCAGAACAACAATATCCTGGCAATAAGGAATTGCAAGCTGCTTACACTGATTCTTTAGAAGACCTAAAGAAAACAAGATTACTCCGTTTGTTAGACAGTACCAAAGACACCAAATTGGCTTTTGGTTTAACTACTTATCGTAGTGCCAAAGAAAAAGAATTGATGTTGGGTCTAGACTTACAAGGTGGTATGAGTGTTACCATGGAAGTGGGCTTAGATGGTTTAATTAAATCATTAAGTAACTACACTAAAGATGCTAATTTCAACAAAGCGTTGGATGCTGCTGTTGCAAGAAAAGCAAACAGTGGTGCAGATTTAATTACTTTATTCTTAGAAGAGTATAGTAAAGTAAGTCCTGATGGAAAATTGGCGCCATTCTTTACAACAAAAAGTGCTTCTGCTGTAAAAATTGAAGATTCTAATGCCAAAGTGGAAAACTATTTACGCAAGCAAGCAGAAGCTGCATTCAATAATACTTTTAGAATCTTAAGAACCAGAATCGATCGTTTTGGAGTATCATCAAATAATATCAACCCTGATCCTGCCAAAGGCAGAATCAATATTGAATTGGCTGGTGTAAACGATAAGGATCGTGTAAGAAATTACTTGCAGTCTACAGCCAATCTTCAATTCTTTGAAGTGTATACTTGGGAGAATAAAGATGTTCAATCAGGTATTGTTGCTGCAGACAAAGCGGTTCAAGATTATTTAACTGGTGCAGATAAAGTTGCAACTGTTGCAGATACAACTAAAGCAAGTTCTGCGGTTCAGCCTAAAGGAGATACCAGCAAAACTGCCACTATTTCTTCTTTGGCAAGTAAAGCAACTCCAGCTAAAACCGATTCTGCTGCTATCAAAGCAACGGAGAATCCAATTCTTCGTTTAATGCAGATTACTCAGCCTTATCAAGCTGAAAATGGTCGTCCGGTTTACCCTGCTGCTTTAGGATATATTCAATCGAAAGACACAGGTACTTTAAATGATTACTTAGCAATGGAATCTGTAAAAAGCAAGTTCCCTTCTAACTTAGTTTTCATGTATGGTAAAGCTGAATTAGACGATCCAAAAGCAAAAGATATTCTTACTTTATATGCAGTTAAAACCTTAGACAATGGTCAAGCTGAATTAGAAGGTGACCGTATTGCAGGTGCATCACAAGATTATGATGAGCGTGGTAGAATTGCCATTAAAATGAATATGGATAAAGTTGGTTCTAATATATGGGCAAAAATGACCACTAGAAATGTGGGCAAGCCTATTGCAATTGTATTAGACAATTTTGTTTACTCAGCTCCTAACGTGAATGACCCTATTACAACAGGTAATTCACAAATCAGTGGTAACTACACAATCAAAGAAGCACAAGATTTATCTGAAATTTTAGAGAGTGGTAAATTACCAGCTCCTGCTAAAATAGTTCAAAGTCAAACAGTAGGGCCAACTTTGGGTAGTGAATCTATTAAAGGTGGTGCCTTATCTTTTGGTATTTCATTCCTAGTGATTTTTGCTTTAATGTTATTGTACTTTAACACTGGTGGATGGGTAGCTAACATTGCATTAATCTTAAACTTGTTATTCACTATTGGTGTATTAAGTGCCTTAGGATTTACTTTGACTGCTCCAGGTATTGCTGGTCTTGTATTAACGATTGGTATGGCAGTAGATACCAACGTAATCATCTTCGAGCGTATTAAAGAAGAATTAACCAAGGGTAAAAACTATTCCGCAGCAGTGAATGAAGGCTATAAGCGTTCTTTGGCTCCTGTATTAGATGGTCATATTACAACCCTATTAACTGCTATAATCCTTGCTTACTTTGGTTTAGGCCCTGTATTAGGATTTGCTACCACTCAAATCATTGGTATCTTATTATCATTATTCTGTGGAATTTTAGTATCTCGTTTAATTTCTGATTGGTATACCAATAAGAATAGACACTTTGAATATTTTACAGGCATTTCTAAAAAGATATTCAACCATGCTAACTTCAAGTTTATTGAATACAGAAAGTATGCTTACATGCTATCTGCAGTAATCTTTATAATGGGTATTGCTTCTTTCTTTCATGGTTTTGATGAAGGTGTTGAATTTGCTGGAGGTAGAAGTTATACGGTCAAGTTTGACAAGGCGGTTGATCCTGAAATGATTCGCCAAGATTTAAAAACAGTATTTGGAGAAGCACCAATTATTAAAACAGTAGACGTTAAGAATCAAGTAAATATTACTACGTCCTACAAAATAAAAGAAACTGGAAATAACGTTGATGCTGAAGTAGAACGTAAGTTATACGAGGGATTAGTTAAATTCTTACCTGCAGGAACTAGTTTTGATGCTTTTGAGAATACTTACAAGCAAGGATCACAAACAGTATTGCCTACTATTTCAGATGACTTAAAAGCTGGTGCAACCAAAGCAACCTTGTTTGCGGTATTAGTCATTTGCTTGTACATTTTTATTCGTTTCCGCGATTGGAGATATTCCTTGGGATCTATTTTTGCTCTAATGCACGACGTATTCGTAACATTAATTGTATTTAGTTTCTTAAAAGATTTTGTTCCATTCCCATTAGAAATTGATCAACACTTTATTGCTGCAATTCTTACGGTGATTGGTTTCTCTATGAACGATACAGTAATTGTGTACGATCGTATTAGAGAAGATAGTGCAATGATGAAGGGAACGCCAAACGCAACCATCATCAATAGAGCTATTAATGAAACGCTAAGCAGAACCATTATGACTTCTGTTACGGTATTCTTAACCATTTTAATCTTATTCATTTTTGGTGGAGAAGTTACTAGAGGATTTGCATTCGCTATGTTGATTGGTGTGGCTACTGGTACTTATTCTTCTATATTCGTAGCAGCTCCTTTCTTAGTAGATTTTGGTAAAGGAAGAGCTTTAGGCACAAAAACTAAATAAGCAAACAGATTGATAATAAAAATGCCTCGATGAAAATCGGGGCATTTTTATTTAATTCTTTTTTCAGAGGGATTATAGCTGCTGAATCATTTGAAGAATTTACTATTTGTTACACCGCAAAAGAAGTTCCACAGCCGCAGGTTTTGCTGGCATTGGGGTTGCTAAAGGTAAATCCCCTACTATTTAGGCCACCTTGCCAATCTATTTCCATACCATACAAATAAAGGCTATGACTTTTATTCATGATACATGGTATCCCTTCAATTTCAAATAATTCGTCTTCTTTTTCGGTTTGGTCAAAACCTAAAACATAAGTCATTCCACTGCATCCACCTCCTTTTACACCTACTCTTAAACGTTGCGTAGAATCAAAGTTGGGTTCTGCCATTAGTCGCTTAATTTCTACAATTGCCCCCTCTGTCAAGGTTACAGGAATTTGAGTTGTAATTGCTGTTTCCATATTCACAATTTAAGCTACAAAGTTACCATTTTGCCCGAACCTTTTTCTCTTTAGGTTTACGATAGAAGGAAATCCTTATTCATCCCCTACCTTTGCACAAAGTATTGATAGAATGGATAATTCGGTGTTAATCACAGTAATAGTGGCTTTTTTTATTGCATCAATGGCAGGGTATTTAATTTACTTGCAGCGCAGGTTAGTCATTTATGAAAAACATCAGAACAAGGCAACCAGTCCACTCCCATTACAAGCTTATGAACGTTTATTATTATTGACGGATAGAATTGCTTTACCCAACTTAATTAATCGAAATACGGCCACAGCCATTTCATCAACAGAGTTACAATTGATGTACAATAAAATAATACGGGAAGAATTTGATTTTAATGTAACTCAGCAAATGTATATCAGTCCTGCATCTTGGAAAGCAGTTAAGAATTTAAAAGAAAAAAATTTACAAATCATCAACCAAATTGGGCAGCAATTACCCGCTGAAGCAACTGGATTAGATTTGCAAAAAGCCATCATGCAATATTTAATGGCCAATCCTACAGCGGCTTTACATGAGTTGGTGTCGGAAGCATTGAGTTATGAAGCCAAGCAATTATTGTAATATAAAACGAGTACCATGCCATCGAAAAAAACGACAGATAGTGGAATTGAAATAAAAGCTTGTTATACAGCTGAAGATATTGAGGCATTAAAATTAAGTACAGAGATGCCAGGTGAGTTTCCTTATACTAGAGGTGTTCAAGCCGATATGTATCGAGGTAAATTATGGACTATGCGACAGTATGCAGGATTTTCTACTGCAGAGGAAAGTAATAAACGATACCATTATTTGTTAAGCCAAGGCGTAATGGGTTTGAGTGTGGCATTTGACTTGCCTACACAAATTGGATATGATAGTGATCATGCTTTATCTGAAGGGGAAGTTGGAAAAGTAGGTGTTGCCATTGATAGTTTAGAAGACATGGAGTTATTGTTCAAAGGTATTGAATTAGAAAAAGTAAGTACTTCAATGACCATTAATGCAACGGGGTTTATTTTACTAGCGATGTATGTAGCATTAGCTAAAAAACAAGGGGCCGATTTAAATAAGATAGCAGGCACTATTCAGAATGATATACTTAAAGAGTATGCCGCAAGAGGTACTTATATATATCCTCCAAAGCCATCTATGCGAATAATTACCGATATTTTTGAATGGTGCAGCAGTTCATTGCCCAAATGGAATACAATCTCCATTTCTGGATATCATATTCGAGAAGCGGGCAGTACTGCGGTTCAGGAAATTGCTTTTACTTTAAGCAATGGTAAAGCTTATGTGGAAGCTGCACTAGCAAAAGGATTAGACATTAATGTTTTTGGAAAAAGATTGTCTTTCTTTTTTAATGCACATAATAACTTGTTTGAAGAAGTTGCTAAGTTTAGAGCAGCAAGGAGAATGTGGGCCCGCATTATGAAAGACTTGGGTGCAACAGATGAAAAGGCAATGATGTTGCGTTTTCATACCCAAACTGGGGGCGCTACTTTAACTGCTCAACAGCCGTTAAATAATATTAGCAGGGTTACGATTCAAACCCTTGCAGCAGTTCTTGGCGGTACCCAAAGCTTGCACACCAATGGTTATGATGAAGCATTGAGTTTACCTACAGAGGAAGCCGCTCGAATAGCACTGAGGACACAACAGATTGTTGCTTTTGAAAGTGGTGCACCAGATACAGTTGATCCGCTTGCAGGCAGTTATTTTGTAGAATCACTCACTGACGAAGTAGAGAATAAAGCCTGGGATTTAATGAATAAAATAACTGCAATGGGTGGCAGTGTTAGTGCAATTGAGCAAGGTTTTATGCAAGAAGAAATTGCCCGCAGTGCATTCGATTACCAACGCAATATTGAAAGTGGCGATAAGATTATTGTAGGGGTAAATAAATTTACCATTGATAAAGAAAATCCAGTACCTGGGTTTAAAATAGACGATAGTATTCGTCAGTTACAAACTGCTAAATTGGCTGCATTAAAAAGCAAACGAGATCAAGTAAAAGTAGCTGAATGTTTAAGTGCAATTAAAGCAGCAGCTTCAGGTACAACCAACTTAATGCCACTAGTTGTAGAAGCAGTTGAAACCTATTGTACACTTGGCGAAATTGCAGATACACTTCGCCAAGTATACGGAGAACATAGGTGATTTATAATACGGTTATCAGGGCAAAAATTACTCCCGGTATCCAGAATAATAAGGTAAGTAATACGCTAATCCAAAATGTACCATTGGTAGTGCCTTCATGCAGATAAACAGCTAATGGTGGAAGTAAAATGGCTAAAATTGCTAATAATACTTTGTCTGTTGAAGGGGTAGCACTTGCTTTATTGGCTTTGTACTCTTTCATTAAACTTTTTACTTCCTTTAATTTGGCTTTTCTGTCTACTCTAGACAAACTTTTAAATTGACTCATGGCGTCTGTTACTACAGCATCATCCATTGTTATTACTTCACTATTAGCAACTTTCTTGTTGGTTTCTCCAGTTGTAGTTCCCACAGATGAAGCTGTAGCAGTTGAAAAGTTTAGTACAATTGCTGCTGCAAGCAAATAAGTTATTTTTTTCATAGGTATTCTGGTTTCCTTGAAGTTACACTAAGTTTAACAAAACTCTTTTTATATTTCTGCTACATCATCAATTAATGAAGGTATTCTGTAACTTAGGAATTCTTAATTATTTGCTCCTTATGAAAAAAATTTTAACCCTCCTACTATTGGTGTCTGGAACTGTTGTTGCACAACCATCTCAGGCAAGCCTAGAACAATTGTTTAAAGAAGAAAATGCCAAAGTAATCAATTGGCGCAGGTATTTTCATGAATTCCCTGAATTAGGAAATAGAGAATTCAATACTTGTAAAAAAGTAGAAGAAACGTTGAAGAGTTTTGGAATTAGTACACGGATTGTTGCCAAAACTGGTGTAGTGGGTGTATTAAAGGGAGGTAAACCAGGACCAGTTGTGGCTTTAAGAGCCGATATGGATGGTTTGCCAGTAGAAGAAAGAAACAATTTAGCATTTGCCTCTAAAGCAAAGGGCGAATACAATGGGGCCACAGTTCCTGTAATGCATGCATGCGGACACGATTCACACGTAGCTATGTTACTAGGAGCAGCTGAAGTCTTAAGCAAAATCAAGAATGATATAAACGGAACAGTAGTATTCTTATTTCAACCTGCCGAGGAAGGCCCTCCAGGAACGGAAGAAGGTGGAGCTCCATTGATGATTAAAGAAGGCGCAATGGATAACCCTAAAGTGGAAGCAGTATTTGGGATACATATCAATTCAAAATACGATTTAGGTAAAATTTATTATAAGCCTGGATCTACTATGGCATCTTCTGATTGGTTCACTATTAAAGTAAAGGGCAAACAAAGTCATGGAGCCTATCCATGGAATTCTATTGACCCCATTGTTGTAAGTGCAGAAATAATTCAAGCCTTACAAACCATCGTAAGTAGGAATATAGATATTACTAAATCACCAGTAGTCGTTTCAGTAGGTAAAATTCAATCTGGAGTTAGATCTAATATTATTCCTGAAGAAGCTATTATGGAAGGAACTATAAGAACCTTAGATGATCAGGTTCAAAAAAATGTACACGAAAAAATCAAGCTAATTGCAAAAAATATTGCGGAAGCAAATGGAACTACTGCTGAAGTTAGCATAGATACTAAAACATTAGTAACCTATAGCGATCCTGAATTGGTTGCAAGAACCCTACCCTCTTTGCAAACTGCTGCAGGTGGTGCAGATAATGTTAAGCTAACCAATTGGGTAACTGGTGCTGAAGATTTCTCTTTTTTTGGTACCAAAGCACCTGCATTTTATTTCTTTTTAGGTGCAAGAGATCCCCAGTTTGCTAGTTTTGAAACAGCGCCTGATCATCATACTCCAGGATTTATGATTAATGATTCAAGATTAGATGTTGGAGTGAAAGCATTTGTTCACCTAGTATTGGATTATGCAAAAACAGGTAAAAAATAACCAATGAAAAAAATATTGTTATTGGCGGTATTAGGTTTTATCCAATTTGCCCAAGCACAAGATAATTTAACGCCAGAAAAATTGTGGCAAATACAAAGGGTTTCTGCTTTAGGTATTAGTAAAGACAAGCAATATATTGTCTATTCTGTTTCAACTCCAGATATTGCAGCCAATAAAAATAATCGAAAGAAGTTTAAGATTCCAGTTACAGGGGGGGCAGCAATTGAAATATCTAGCAATGAAGAACATCTTGCAAATGATCGAATTTCTTCGGATGGCAAGTTCATTTTATACTCAGATGAAGTGAAAATTAATAAAGTAGCTGGGAAGGAATTATATCCAGACTTGCCTAAATCGGATGCTTATGTTTATACTTCTTTAAACTATCGACACTGGGATACTTGGGAAGACGGTGAATACAATCATGTATTTGTTGCGCCTTTTGCGAACGGGAAATCCTTGCAAGGTAAAGATATTATGCCTAATGAGCCATACGACGCCCCTACCAAGCCTTTTGGTGGAGATGAAGATTTCATATGGCATCCAGATGGGAAGCATATTGTTTATGTAGCAAAGAAAAAATACGGAACAGATTACGCTATTAGTACCAATACAGATCTCTATCAATATAATATAGAGACGGGTGTTACAACTAATTTAACCGAAGCCAATAAAGGCTACGATCTCTCGCCACAGTTTAATCAAAATGGTGTACTCGCTTGGATGCAAATGAAAAGAGATGGTTTTGAGGCAGACAAGCAAGACCTTATTATATTAGCCAACAACAAGTATCCAGTAAATCTTACTGCGCATAGAGATGATATTCATGTAGAAGGATTTAAGTGGAGTGAAGACGGTCGTTCTTTATTTTTTTGGGCCCCTATCAATGGTACTTTGCAATTGTTTCAAGTTAATAATCCTGGACTCACTAAAATGTTGCCAGTGATTAAACAATTGACTTCTGGAGATTTTGATATAACAGGAATAGTTGCACAAGTGGGTAATAATATTGTGGTTTCAAGAACTGATATGAACACTGCAGCCGAATTATACAAACTGAATTTGCAGAACAATCAAATGGAGCAGCTCACCCATGTAAATGATGCTTTTTATAGTAGCATTGCTAAATGCAAAACAGAACGAAGATGGGTGCCTACTACAGACGGGAAAAAAATGTTGGTTTGGGTGATTTATCCACCAGGCTTTGATGCATCAAAAAAGTATCCAACCTTATTATATTGTCAAGGCGGCCCCCAAAGCCCATTAACACAGTTTTATTCTTACAGGTGGAATTTTCAGCTGATGGCTTCACAAGGATATATTGTGGTTGCTCCTAACCGTAGAGGAATGCCTGGTCATGGCACTCAGTGGAATGAAGCCATTAGTAAGGATCATGGCGGTCAAGTCATGAACGATTATTTATCGGCCATTGACGCAGTAAGTAAAGAACCATTTGTAGACAAGAATAGACTTGGATGTGTTGGGGCAAGTTATGGTGGCTACTCCGTATTTATGTTAGCTGGGATACATAACAATCGTTTCAAGACTTTTATATCTCATGATGGAATATTTGATACGAAGAGCATGTATGGAACCACTGAAGAATTATGGTTTGTGAATTTTGATTATGGAGGAGCTTATTGGGATAAAAATCCTGCTGCGCAAAAAACGTATGGAGTTCAAAATCCCATCAATCATGTAGCTAAATGGAATACACCCATCATGATTGTACAGGGTGGGATAGATTTTAGGGTGCCTATAGAGCAAGGTTTACAAGCATTTCAAGCAGCTCAGTTGCAGGGCATTAAAAGTAAATTATTGTATTTGCCTGGCGAAAATCATTGGGTGTCTACCGCACAGAATGGTTTGGTATGGCAAAGAGAATTTTTTAAATGGTTGAAAGAGACTTTGTAGTAAATCTAATAAGACCTGATAAACTTCTAAAAAGCGAACCAAAGGGTTCGCTTTTTAATTAGTATAATTTCTTGCTCCAAATAGCAAACTGCCTATTCTAACCATCGTACTCCCCTCTTCAATAGCCATTGCATAGTCTCCGCTCATACCCATTGATAAGACGGGTTCTTTTCCTGAATGCTCCAATATCCAAGATGTATTTTTAGTGAACAGGCTATTTAAATACTTGAATTCATTTCTAACTTTCATTTGATCTTTGCTAAAAGATGCCATTCCCATTAATCCGCAGATTCTTACATTGGATAATTGATCCATCTGAGTGATTATTTCTTCTAGCTCTCTTTCATCTAATCCAAATTTTGATTCTTCCTCCGCAATATGAATTTGTAACAAGCAATCAATCACCCGGTTGTTTTTGATTGCTTGTTTATTGATTTCTTGTAATAATTTCAAACTATCAACACCATGTATCAAATGAACAAATGGGGCAATGTATTTAACCTTATTGCTTTGTAAATGACCAATAAAATGCCAACGAATATCTTTGGGTAAAGCCGCTGCTTTGTCTACCAATTCTTGAACATAATTCTCTCCAAAATCTCTTTGACCCAAATGGTATAATTCCATTAAGTCTTCATTAGGCTTTGTTTTGCTTACTGCTATTAAGCAAGTTTTAGTACTTGCTAATTCTTTTACAATTCGATGATATGCTATGGTATTTACAGGCATAATTGTTAGTGATTAATTTACCAATTTTTGGTGTAAAATGATATTTTCTAATAATAAAACATTGTTATATGCTGGGCAATAGTATTTGAATGTCCCCAACTTACTTGCTGTAAAAGATTTTTTTAATTGATTGGGTAGCATTGAAGCCATATTGGCAATGAAAAAAGAAAATTGTTCATCTTCAATTAATTGAGTCAAATTTAGCGTATTCTGTACCGTTATAAAATCAGGTTTTACTCCCCACCTTAATAAAGATGAAGACAATAATACTTGGTTTAAGAATGGTTGTTTTTTTTGTTCTAGTTTTTGAGCTTGTTGAATAAGCATTGGCTTAAACTTTTCAAGTTCAGGAATAGGTTTTAATGCCATTAATCTAGACAGATGATATAAGATGATTTCTGAACTGCCGTAATGGGGAGAAATAAAACTTGGTTCAGTTATATGCTTTTTTTCTTCTAAAATTTTTACAATTAATTGTACACTTGATGAGTCTGCTTTTGTAAAGGGTAGTTTGTATTCTTGAACAAAATAGAGCACATTGCTAAGTACTGAAATATCAAAATCAACAGGCATTCTATTTCCAAACCATACCGAATAGGCAGGTAAATGGCTGATTGATGAAAAGGTATTATTGATTTTACCTTTACCACCGTTTATATATTCTTGCATTAACAAATGAATATTGTCAGCAGTTTCTTCATTTGCTTTCAGGGCCATTAAAATAATGACCGTATCATCCATATCGTCTGGCAATGATTGACTCTTATTGAAAAGATTCATCCAGCCACTATTCGGAAAAATTTGTGCAGTGTCTGTTGGCCAAAAATTATACGTGTCTCTGCCTTTTCGATTTTTAAATTTTGCAAACGATGGCTTTGCGTTTGAAGAAATTTGGTCAACTAGTTTTTGTTGGTAAGGGGTAAGTTGATCTTTAATCCTTTCCAAAGTAAATACAATCAATCCGGTAAAGAAAGGATTAATATCGGCTTTTTGTCTATCTTGATTTAATGCATAAGTTCTATAAGAAGGGAATAGTCCCTTAGGGAAAACACCGCTTTCTTTTACTTGGAGTTGATCAATTCGTTGGAGTAATTGAGTAACAATGGTGGTATCAAAAGCATTGCTCTTATTCGTGTAAAAAAATAACAGGAATAAGAGCAAGCAATTAAATTTCATTCAACTTATTTTAAAATACTTCTACTAATTACGATACGCTGAACTTCACTGGTTCCTTCATATATCTGGGTGATTTTTGCATCACGCATCAATCGTTCAACATGGTACTCTTTTACAAAACCATAACCACCATGTATTTGAACTGCTTCAGTTGAAACCCACATGGCTGCTTCACTTGCAAATACTTTAGCCATAGAAGAACTCAATGTATAATCTAATCCATTGTCTTTTTCCCAAGCAGCTTTTAAACAAAGTAAACGAGCAGCTTCAATTTTGGTAGCCATATCCGCTAATTTAAATTGAATGGCTTGGTGATGCATAATTTCTTTTCCAAATGCTTTACGCTGCTTGCTATAAGCTAAAGCTAATTCATAAGCTCCGCTGGCAATACCCAATGCTTGAGATGCAATTCCAATTCTTCCTCCAGCTAAGGTTTTCATTGCAAATTTGAAACCGAATCCATCTTCTCCAATTCTATTTTCTTTTGGAACTATTACGTCATTAAATAAAATAGTATGGGTGTCGCTACCTCTAATACCTAATTTATTTTCTTTTGCAGCTACCGTTACACCAGGCCAGTTTTTCTCCACTATAAAAGCATTAATACCTTTACTACCTTTTGCAGGATCCGTTTGAGCAATGACTAAATATACAGATGCTGAAGATCCATTGGTAATCCAATTTTTTGTTCCATTTAATAAATAATGATCTCCTTTGTCTTCTGCTGTTGTTTGCTGACTCGTTGCATCGCTACCCGCTTCTGGTTCACTCAATAAAAATGCGCCTATGTATAAATCATTGTCCTTTCTACCTTGTGCCAATGGGGTTAAATATTTTTTCTTTTGATCTTCATTACCAAAAGTTTCTAAGCCCCAACAAACCAAGCTATTGTTAACGCTCATACTAACACTAGTACTTGCATCCACTTTACTAATTTCTTCCATAGCCAATACATAGCTCAGGGTATCCATTCCTGCTCCACCGTAATCAGGGCTTACCATCATACCCATAAAACCCAATTCAGCCAATTTCATTACCTGTTCGCGAGGATATTTCTGGTGCTCATCTCTCTCAATAACGCCAGGTTTACACTCATTTTGGGCAAAATCTCTTGCCGCTTTCTGAATCATCAAATGTTCTTCACTCAACTGAAAATGCATGGTTGTAAAATTTTATGGCGCAAAAATAAGCTAACAAGCGTTAGGATGTACGATGTTTTACAAAAAAATGGCTACTTCTTTGTTTTTGTAAATAAATTATTTGAGCAAGTAAAAAGTCCTTCTTTAGTTTTACTATCGAGATTGGTGTATTTGCCAGCTAATATACTTTGACCTATATAACCAGGATTATCCCCCTTCCCTAGCGGCCAATTCCCCACTGTGTTTTCAATTTGAATACTACTCAATTGTGCAATAGTTAAAGCAAAATCTGAACAATTATAATCGCTTAAATGATATTCATTATCAATATTATGGTCAATATATTCAAGCACTTTTTCAAATTGTTCTTTTGAAACAAATTTCCCCAATAATTGATCCCAAGTATGATATGCATCATTCTTTATTACAGAATTGGCTTTTGGCATTAAAGGATTAACTGGAATCAATTGGCCCTCTTCAGGATAAAATCCAAATGTTTTACAAACTGCTGATTGATCTTTGTTGTATTTAATCAAAGAAATAAAGGAATGACCAACTTCCCCCAATCCGGTATTCGTATTTTTTTGACCCGGAATCGGCTGTTTAATAAGCAGTGCTAAAGCATAATGAGTAGCTTCTTTTTGATCTAAGAATGCTTCTACAATAGATGCTGTTTGTATTAATTCTGATTCAAACTCCTCGGTTCTTTCCAACTCTTTTTGGTTAATTTGGTCTTGCACCATCAACTCTAATATCTCGTCGTTAACAATGTTTTCTTTGATTTTATTTTCATAATTGCTATTTGTGCTAAAGAATGATATGTATCGCTTACCTCTTTTGGTAGCATTATATTTAGATTCAACTGAACCTGCTTTATAAAAGCAAGCCATAGCAGCAGTGAAATTGTTGTATCGAGCAAGTACAATTGCTAAATTATTGTACAAATGCGATAGAATACTTTGGTCAGTTACTGCTTCCTTAGTCTGAAGTACTTGATGTAATTGAACCAATGCTAGATGCGACTTACCATTGGCAATATGGCGATCGCTTTCCTTTAAAGCATTTATTATTTCAATATTGGGTAATAATTGTCCAGCTACCTCTGTATTTGCTAATTGCAAAATTAAAAACGCAATTAGCCAATATCTCCTTTTCATATTAATTGGTTTACTCCATTAGAAATATTTCTTTTGGAGATTAAACAAAATTTCTTTGCCATAAGGAGTCATACCTTTGGTGGTATCTTGTAAAAAATGTCTTTTAAAAGCAACAATAGCAGCTGTAGTATCTTTTATATCGAATCCTACAATTCTTAGGCCAATAATATGATTGAAACTAGTTGGAACAGTATCTCTAATTTCATCATACCATAACCCAAAGCCTTTTTCCGCTAATTGTTTCCAAGGGAATCGCCAATTGGGATCATTTTTTCGAGTTGGGGCAATATCACCATGTCCAATAAAATTGGCCGTAGGTATATTGTACGCTTTTTTAAGTTTACCTAATACTACCAATAAACTGTTTATTTGTGCTTGTTCAAAATATTCAAAACCGTTGTTGTCTAATTCAATGCCAATTGAAGCAGAATTCATGTCCAATTGATTTCCCCATCTACTTACCCCTGCATGTTGACCCCTGAAATAGTCGTTTAACATCTGAAATACTTTGCCATCACTTCCAATCACATAATGCGCACTAACAGCAGTTCTGGGCAAAGTGAAAGTTTTTAATGTTTGATCAGTAGAATGTTGTGCCGTATGATGAATAATCACATAGCTGGGTTTGCGAATCCCAAAATTAGTTGTGCCAACCCAATAAGGAGATGGCGGAATAGTATCGTTTATAATTGATTGTTCAGGAATTGTGCCAATAGTAGCTAAGTAATTCTTTACTTGTTTTTTATAAACTTTATTGGTGGCTTTATATGGGTTCTTATTACAGGCTAATCCAATTAAAATTAAGCTTAGTGCAATGAAGACATTTTTTTTCATATTCAAATTATAAAATGCTAAGTTATAGATTCCCGTTAATCGTACTTGGTTTTCTTTTCAGGTGTATAATCTAATTGCTCTTTCATTGCAGATTCTGTAGGATTATTAGTAATAGAAACTGCAATTTGAAATAAAAAAATGACTGCAATAATTGAACCAATTAGTTCTTCCCAATGGATCCAATAACCCCAAAACCTATACACACTTGCTTTTGAAGGATGCTCTGTTTCAAATATAACGGTTACTTTTTCACCTGCCTGATACGACAATAATGGATAGGCTACATTAATTGAAAAAGCATTTATGCCAATCGTATAAAATGCTTTTGGAATAAGTTGATTGGTAGAACTGTCTTTAACCAATTTAATAGTTGCCGGATATTTTTCACCATCAAAATAATCAGGTTGCCTAGTCCATAAGATATAAGACCCAAAGATGATTAAGTATAATATAATGAGTGATCTGGTCAGGAAAAGGGGATTAAATTTTAAAATAAAAGTCCTGCCGGATAAAAACGGCAGGACTTAATATGATTAATTGTTTCAGCAACTTTAAAATTATTCTGCAACTTGCTTGCGAATAATATTCAATGCGCCACCAGCTTTGAACCATTCAATTTGCTGTGCATTGTAAGTATGATTCACTACAATCTTGTCTTCAGAACCATCCTTATGCTGTAAAACAATGCTTAAAGGCGTTTCAGGAGCAAATGAAGTTAACCCTTCAATATTGATAACATCATCTTCTTGAATTTTATCATAGTCGGCTTTGTTGTTGAAAGTCAATGCTAACATTCCTTGCTTCTTCAAATTGGTTTCGTGTATACGTGCAAATGATTTTACTAAAATTGCTCGAACACCTAAATGACGTGGCTCCATTGCAGCATGTTCTCTTGAACTTCCTTCACCATAATTTTCGTCACCAACCACAATTGAACCAATGCCAGCCGCCTTATAAGCACGTTGTGTTGCTGGAACTGCGCCGTATTCTCCTGTTAATTGATTTTTTACATTATCAGTTTTCTCATTAAAGAAATTAACCGCACCAATCAACATATTATTAGAAATATTATCTAAGTGTCCACGGAATTTTAACCAAGGACCAGCCATAGAAATATGGTCTGTGGTACACTTACCCTTTGCTTTAATCAACAGCTTTAATCCCTTTAGGTCTGTACCTTCCCATGCAGCAAAAGGATCTAATAATTGTAAGCGTTTGCTAACAGGATCTACTTTAACGTTAACTGAACTTCCGTCTTCAGCAGGTGCTTGGTATCCTGCGTCCTCAACTGCAAAACCTCTTGGAGGTAATTCCATACCAGTAGGCTCATCTAATTTTACCTGCTCTCCTTTTTCGTTGGTAAGGGTATCGGTTAATGGGTTGAAGGTAAGGTCTCCTGCAATCGCTAAAGCAGTTACCAACTCTGGGCTAGCAACAAATGCCATGGTATTAGGGTTACCATCTGCACGTTTAGCAAAGTTTCTATTGAAACTATGTACAATAGTATTGCGTTCTTGTTTTTCAGCTCCTACTCTATCCCACATACCAATACAAGGCCCGCAAGCGTTTGCAAAAACGGTAGCTCCAATTTTATCAAAAACTTCTAAAAATCCGTCGCGTTCAATGGTATAACGTACTTGTTCACTACCTGGGGTAATGGTGTATTGTGCTTTTGGTTTCAACCCTTTTTCAGCAGCTTGACGAGCTAAACTAACGGCTCTACTAATGTCTTCATAAGAGCTATTGGTACAGCTTCCGATTAAACCAACTTCTACTTTTGTTGGCCAACCATTTGCAGCAGCAGCTTCTTTCATTTTTGAAATAGGCGTAGCTAAATCTGGTGTAAATGGACCATTTAAGTGGGGCTCTAACTCACTCAAATTGATTTCAATCACTTGATCAAAGTATTTCTCAGGTGATTCATATACTTCAGCATCTGCATTCAAGTGAGCTTTGATTCCATCAGCCAAATTGGCTACTTCTTCTCTGCCTGTTGCTTTTAAATAACGACTCATACTATCATCATATCCAAATGTTGAAGTGGTAGCACCAATTTCAGCTCCCATATTACAAATGGTTCCTTTACCAGTGCAGCTCATGGCCACAGCTCCTTCTCCAAAATATTCAACAATAGCGCCAGTTCCACCTTTTACAGTTAATATTCCAGCAACTTTTAAAATAACATCTTTAGGAGCAGTCCAACCGCTTAATTTGCCGGTAAGTTTTACGCCAATTAGTTTGGGCCATTTTAATTCCCAAGGTAATCCTGCCATTACATCACAAGCATCCGCGCCACCAACACCTACTGCAATCATGCCCAATCCTCCAGCATTAACAGTATGGGAATCGGTTCCAATCATCATCCCACCGGGGAAAGCATAATTTTCCAAAACCACTTGGTGAATAATTCCAGCTCCTGGTTTCCAAAATCCAATACCATATTTATTCGAAACAGATGCCAAGAAATCATACACTTCTTTGCTTTCTGCATTCGCAACTTCAAGGTCTTTTTTAGCTTCGTTTTTGGCTGTGATTAAGTGATCACAATGCACAGTAGATGGAACTGCTGCTTGCTTGCGACCAGCTTGCATAAATTGCAATAAGGCCATTTGAGCAGTTGCATCTTGCATAGCAACTCGGTCTGGAGCAAAATCTACATAGCTATTGCCTCTTTCAAAATTAGCAATAGGTTGGTCTGCATGTAAGTGTGCAAATAGAATTTTTTCAGATAAAGTAAGTGGTCTACCTAATACTTTTCGGGCATTATCTACTTTGGCAGGCATTTCTGCATACACTTTCTTAATCATGTCAATGTCAAAAGCCATAAAGAAGTAATTTTATATTAATTGAATCTTTGCGTAAGCAGGGCAAATTTACTAAAAAACGAGCTTAGGTTAAAATGGATTTATCAATTAATATGCACATTATTGATAATTTAGTAGTTAACTTTAACTGTTATTAAGAAATAGTCAACCATGCAAAAAATTAGAGAATTTTTAGAATTACAGGCTTTTGGGGTATGTTCCTCCATCGGTGTTAGACTAGGAATTGCGTCTACCAAAATTCGCATGTGGTTTATCTACATCTCATTTTTAACAATGGGGTCTCCCATTATCATATACATGATACTGGCTTTCTGGAAAAACATTAAGAATTATGTTTTTGCAGCTAGAAGAAACCCACTGAAATACTACTAGTTTTATTTGCCTTTGTTTTTCAGTAAATAATTGAATCCAACACTTAAGTTGGTTAGTGGCGAACTAAAGAATCCAGCGTTAAATGTTACACTATTATTTTTGGTTAGTGTGCCAGTATTGTCTTTTACAACGCTGTTTGAATAACTTAAATCTGCAAAACTAGTATTGGGCTGTAAGTTGATCACCAATCGATTAGAAATTTGATAACTAAGAACTGGTGCAATTCCAACTGTTGCTGAATAGGCATTTGTTTTTATTGGATTGGGGACGTTTTTCTGCGCATTATTTTGAATATTTAAATTTCCACCTATGCTTAACCCTATGAAAAGTTTTTTGGCAATTTCTTTAAAGTGAACCTGGCGATACCCTGCGTTAAATCCATTGCCTACATTCGAAACTTCTTGATTATTATTGATATTTTTATTATTACTATAATTATACCCTAAACTAAAAAAAGACAATACATTTATTTTAACAAACTTACCATATCCGATACCTACACCTAAGAAAAGATTCTTTTGTTGGCTCGAAAAGTTAGGTTGGCTTTTGCTTGAATTAGGACTTAGGTTAAATGACCCGCTAAACAATTGTTGGTTCGCTTCACCAAATTGAGCATTAACTAAATTGCTGAGAACAAAAAAGGAAATGGTTAAGAGTATCGTTTTCTTCATATTGAATAATTGAATTCAAAAATGATGATTTATACTGAAACCATTTCCTTTAAAAAAGTTAATATCGGCGTTAATTACCCCTTCTTCACTTCTTTAGCCCAAGTATCTTTTAATGTAACGGTTCTATTGAATACCATTTTGTTAGAAGTGCTATCTGCATCTTGTACAAAATACCCTTTTCTTAAAAATTGGAAAGCTTTATCGGATGCATCATTGGCTAATGCTGGCTCTGCATATACATTTGACAATACAGTTAATGAGTCAGGATTGATATGGTCTTTAAAATCACCTTCTGCATTTGCAACATCTTCTACTTTAAATAAACGATCATACAGTCTTACTTCCGCATGAATGGCATGAGAAGCGCTCACCCAATGCAATGTGCCTTTTACATGAATACCTGATGTATCATTACCACTTCTGCTTTCGGGTATATAAGTACAATGCACTTCAGTTATATTTCCATTGGCATCTTTAACAACTTCCTCGCATTTAATGATATAAGCACTTTTTAAACGAACCATTTGGCCAGGTGCTAAACGGAAATATTTTTTAGAAGGAATTTCCATGAAATCATCTTTCTCAATCCATATTTCTTTGCTAAACGGAACAGTTCTAACTCCGCCGTTTGGATCTTCTGGATTGTTTTCACTAGTAAGTTCTTCTTCTACTTTATCGTAGTTGGTAATAACTACTTTAAGTGGATCAAACACGACCATTCTTCTAAGGGCTGTTTTATTCAACTCCTCTCTAACACAAAACTCCAATAAACCAACATCAATTAAATTGTCTCTTTTTGCAACACCAATTCTATCGCAGAATTCTCTAATGGCTGCTGCTGGATATCCTCTCCTTCTCATACCACTGATGGTACTCATTCTAGGGTCATCCCAACCATTCACCATTTGATCGTTTACCAACTGTAATAGTTTACGTTTACTCATAACAGTATACGTCATGTTTAAACGAGCAAATTCATATTGTTGTGAAGGGAAAGTTGCTAATTTTTCAATACACCAGTTGTACAAAGGTCTATGGGGAACAAATTCTAAAGTACATATGGAATGCGTGATTTTTTCAATGGAATCACTTTGTCCATGAGCAAAATCATACATTGGATACACACACCACTTATCTCCTGTTCTATGATGATGCGCATGTTTGATTCTATAAATAATGGGGTCTCTTAATAACATATTGGGAGACTCCATATCAATTTTTGCTCGAACTACTTTTGCTCCATCTGGAAATTTACCTGCCTTCATTTCTTCAAATAAAACCCTGTTTTCAGCAGGCGTTCTATTGGCAAATTCATTTCTTTTACCGGGAACAGTTGGGGTTCCTTTTTGTAAAGCAATTTCATCGCTGGTGCTATCGTCTACATAAGCCAATCCTAGATCAATGAGTTTTAAGGCCATTTCATACAACTGATCAAAATAGTCGGAAGCATATAATTCATTAGCCCATTCAAATCCTAGCCATTTAACATCGTTCTTTATACTTTCTACGTATTCTGTATCTTCTGTCACAGGGTTGGTATCATCAAAACGAAGATTGGTAGAACCACCATATTTTTTAGCTAAACCAAAATTCAGTACAATACTTTTAGCATGTCCAATATGTAAATATCCATTTGGTTCAGGGGGAAAACGAGTGGTTATCAATTCGTGTTTTCCGCTGGCTAAATCAGATTCAATAATCTCTTCTATAAAGTTCAAACTTTTCTCTTCGCTGCTCATTCCCTATTTATTTGTTGAATTATTTACCAATTTCTACACTGTCAAAAAAAGCCTGTCCATCTGCCGCTTTTGCAGATGGATTGGTTGAATAAAATAGAACCTGGTGTAGAACTGGGCCTATAAAAAAGATATAACCAAATGCTTTTTTACCTTTCAAATTATCATCTGATGAGTTTGCCCCATCAATTTCCACGTATAAGCTATTTTTTTCCTTAAACTTAGTAATAATGTCTTTGCTGATACTTGCACCCGCCATTTGACTGCTCATACCAGCTTTTAATTGATCCCAAAAAGAATCACCCATCATTTCTATAGGGTCACCTGAAAGTCCCATAGCGCTTAAATCGAATACCAATGCACCAAAACCTTTGCTAGTATCTTTATCCGTTGAATAAAAAATAGTAGCCCCATTCATTGTTTTTTCAGATGGTTTAGTGGGGAACTGTACTGTTACTTTGTCTGATAGTTTATGTGCAATATTTTGTGCATGAACTGCAACTGTAACTACTATTAATAAAAAGGATAAGGTTAATTTTCTCATTGTTCAGTTGGACTGTTTAATGTATAATCCGCGATAAAATTAATTGAATTTATCATGTCAGTATGTAAAATTCTGTCAGCATCGTTAAATGGTACTTGTTTTCTAAATTGTGTCATTAACTCTTCTAACACCAAGGAGGTTTTTGCAGGTCTTCTAAAATCGAACGCTTGCGCAGCAGTTAATAGTTCTATTCCTAACACTTTTTCTACATTTTGCATTAATCTGTAACATTTTGTTGCTGCGTTAGCTCCCATACTAACGTGGTCTTCCTGGTTGTTACTACTCGAAATACTGTCTACCGATGCAGGGGTGCATAATTGCTTATTTTCACTTACTATTCCTGCAGCAGTGTATTGTGGAATCATGAAACCAGAATTTAATCCTGCATTTTTAACCAAAAACATGGGTAACCCTCTTTGTCCTGAAATTAATTGGTATGTTCTTCTTTCAGAAATACTAGCAATCTCACTCATGGCAATGCATAAATAGTCCAAATTGATGGCTAATGGCTGCCCATGAAAATTACCTCCACTAACAATTAGGTCTTCATCAGGAAAAATGTTGGGGTTATCGGTTACCGAATTGACTTCTTGCATAAAAATGTTGAGTACATGTTTAAATGCATCTTTGCTGGCACCATGCACTTGTGGTATACATCTGAACGAGTAAGGGTCTTGCACTTGTTTTTTGGGTTGCTGGGCTATTTCACTACCAGCTAAAAAACAACGAATTGTAGTGGCTGTATCTATTTGCCCTTGATGCCCTCTAATTTGATGAATTGCTGGGTGATATGGTTCTAATAAACAATCGAAAGCCTCAATGGATAAAGCTGCAATTAAATCGGCCATTTTTATTAATTGTTCTGCTTTTTTCAAGCAATACAATCCATAGGCATTCATAAATTGAGTACCATTAATTAATGCAAGCCCCTCTTTACTTTGCAAATGAATAGGCTCCCAGTTCATCTTTTTTAAAGCAGCTGCTGAAGCCATTTTCTCGCCATTAAAGTAAACTTCTCCAAGACCTAATAAGGGCAAACTTAAATGACTCAGTGGAGCTAAGTCTCCAGAAGCTCCTAAAGACCCTTGAGCATAAATTACGGGAAACATTCCATTATTATACATGTCCATTAACCGAATTACTGTATTTATTTGAACACCACTATGGCCATAGCTCAATTGCTTTATTTTAAGCATCATCATCAACTTTACAATCTCTTTTGGAACTTCTTCTCCCAAACCACAAGAGTGGGAAACAATCAGATTATATTGTAATTGTTCAATTTGATCTAAGCTTATTTGTACGTTTTGAAGATACCCGAATCCTGTATTTACACCGTAATACATTTTGCCTGACTCTTGCATTTTTTGATCTAAATACTCCCTACATCGCATTATTTTTTCATGCGCATCAAAAGTGATGGATACCAATTGGTCATAATCTAATAAATGCTTGATTTGCTGAAATTGTAGCGGTTTACTGTCAAGTGGCAAATAATTGTAGCTCATGAAGTCAATCGTTTGGTGCAAAGTAAACTGTTTTACAATTTATCGACGCAATTTGACACCTTGTTTGCTTTAGTAAAAAAAAATCCTTTATTTTGCACCTCCAAATCAAGGTTCGGTAGCTCAGCTGGATAGAGCAACTGCCTTCTAAGCAGTAGGTCATTGGTTCGAATCCAATCCGAATCACCCAAGTGGATAAATCGATTTTCTCATCGGTTTGTCCACTTTTTTTTTCTCCAAAACCCTCTCCCATATTGAATATTAACTGAACAGCTTCGTTCACTTTTGTGGTTCGAATGTATTAACCCCCTAAAGGACTGGATTCAAAATTAAAATCAATTTTGTAATCATAACTTTAGGAAACATGTCAAGAGTAAACCGCAAATTTAGCCCAGAGGAACGCCTTTCTATTTTGCAAGAAGCAGAAAGAGAAGGGACAGTTGAAACCAGTCGTAAGTACAATTTATCTCCATCACTAATATCTAAGTGGAAGGAGCGTTATTTAACCAAAGGAGCTGCAGGCTTGAAGCCTCAGTATAACCGAGTAGATCCACAGGTAAGAGCATTGGAAGAAGAGAATGAGCGTTTAAAACGCATAATAGCCCGTCAAGCATTAGAGCTTGAAGTAAAGGGTGAGCTGCTAAAAAAAACACCTATTCAAATCAAACCAAGATAGCAATGGTACATCAGTATCAACAAAAGATTGGTCTCAAAAATTTATGCCAATGGGTTCAATTGCCACTGAGCAGCTTTCATTATAAACCGTTGGCAGGTAAGCCAGGGGCTAAACCAAGCTTGTACACAAAAATGCTAGATGGTAAGGTTGTGGTAAATGATGAAGTGATTGGTTCCATTAAAAAGTTATTGAGTGAAGAATTTGTTTGCTACGGGTATAAAAAAGTGAGTGCTTCATTGAAACAATTGAAGTATTTGATCAACGACAAGAAAGTATATCGCTTGATGGATGAGAATAATTTATTGTTAGGTAAAGTCATTAGAACTACAGGGAAACGCCAGTTTGTGAAGCACCGGAAAATTACTGCTACCTGTCCCATGGATTACCTTTGCTTAGATATTAAATACTTATGGGTGCATGGAGAACAGCGATGGTATTATCTTCTGAGCGTGATTGACGTTTTTAGTAGAAAAATAATAGCGTGGATACTTCAACGCAGTATTAAACAAATTGATGTGATTAATATCTTTAGAAGAATTAATCAACAGCATCCAATTAAAGGCGTAAATATCAGAAATGATAATGGCTCACAATTTTTAGCAAATAGCGTAAAAAGATATTTATCAAGTGAAGAAGCTAAACAAGAATTTACCCATATAGCAACTCCTCAAGAAAATAGTTACATCGAAGCTTACCACAGTATCTTACAATCAGAGGTAGTTGAACGTTTTGAATTAAGTAGCTATTATGAAGCTAAAATAATCATGACCAACTATGTTGAATTTTATAACACAAAACGAATACATGGTTCCCTGAATATGAAAACACCTCAATCAGTTTGGGATACCTGGAACTCACAAAATAATACCTCAACAAAGGGCGAAAGAATGTCCTTACAAACAGCATTGAGCCCTTTGTTGGAAAACACAATAAAAAATTTAATTATTAACCAAAAATGTCAAACCTTTAACATCATTTAATCCAAGAATTAGGGGGTTAATACACGCAAGTCATTAATCAAGTCTTCGTCTGAAAATTTTTGTCTTAAATCTCTTAACTCAAATTTCATGTGTCAGTCGTCTTTAGGCATTGGCTATAACGTTCGAGGCTTGCCGCAGGGCTGGAATTGTTGCTGTGTCCGCCCGGCAACTGAAGCCGATTAGAAAACTGAAGTTGAAGTTAACGACTAAAAGCTAAATAGATTCGGTCAAGCCCGATATTAGCTGATAGTATTACAACTGCCGATTGTTATTCCGTCCGCCAGCCTTGCGGCAAACCTTTTGTTGGTGGCAGTTAAATTTCGTCAAATCGGTTAATGGTAAATTGTAATGGCGTTTTATATCGTTCATTGTAAACTTCGGCTCTGAACGATTTCTTTGGACTTAAAATGACACGGTTATCTTTAACAGAAATCGTGTCAACCAATGGATAAATGTCATCGTAAAAATGTAAGTCAAAAAAAACCTGCCCTTTAAAATTTTGTTTCTTGTCGAAGTATTCAACTATTGCCTTCGATGAACCTCCATTAGGCTTAATTTGGTAACTTATATCAATTTTGTAACTGCTTGTCTCCTTTGTCTTGTAATGAATTCTGAGTTCGGTGTCAAAGCGATGAATAAGGTTTTCTACTTTTGCGATGGTATCAAGTTTTTCTGTGTCAGAGAAATAAATGTCCTTCAAGGCGTTAAACGTTGTGTTTCTTATGAAATCGCTTTTCTGGCTGTCAGTCTTTGCATTGAAAAAGCAAGGCGACAAGCCATAGTCAATATATTTCAGCCACTTTTCAACGTCTCGTTTTGACACTGTTAACTCGTCTTGCTGTAGCACAGTTGTGAAGTTTATGTCAATGTGGTCAAATTCACCAGAAACGAATTTTAGTTCATTGAGCTTCCGTGCAATTCGTTGTCCGATTGCTACAATGTCAAATCCTGCTTTGTAAATTTTCCCCAAATTGCCAGGAAGTGAATTGCCTTCTATATTCACTATCTCGCTTTCAGAATAGCGTATCTCTTTAATTATCTTGTCTGCCATAAATTAGGGTCGTCATTAATTGCCACCAACGTCCGTGGCTTTGCGCTGGTTGGATAATCTGTGATCCAACTGCTTGCTTGGCCACTATAGACGCGATTAGTTAAAGCCAAATTACTGAAGTTCATTTGAAACTCCAATGCTGATGTGCCATTGC